>ENA-OUOG01000045-OUOG01000045.1-marine-metagenome-genome-assembly--contig:-NODE-45-length-130714-cov-5.856228_pt1 | contig 130714 bp, 62 predicted proteins | sample MGYA00248635_ERZ508505 | MGnify/ENA primary metagenome ERZ508505 (study PRJEB26176, sample SAMN06267871) | marine metagenome | isolation source: Saanich Inlet, British Columbia, Canada | place: Pacific... | reverse complement strand
GCACGTTGGACAGACGACGCAACTCGACGCGATCGGCGTTGAGCGCGGCGTCGTACGCGTCACTAAAGGCGTCGTCGGAAGTTCTTCCCAAACGTTCTGTGTCCCTGTTTGTCCTGAGGAACGCGCAGAACCCGACGTTGGCGTTGCGCAGGGCGTCGTGGAGGTGCCCGAGGTACTTCTTCCCCTCGTAGAAGCGGTAGTACGAGATGGAGGTGCGGAAGACCAGCATGAACCCGATGACGCCGCCCGCCACGGCGTGCGCCGTCTCCGAGAAGGCCAGAGAGCACTGCGCGTGGCTCACGATGTCGGCGCCGCACCAGTAAATCTTGAGCGTCTGCGCGCACAGGCTCGAGACGACCGCGAACAGGACCTGCGGGAACACGCGGGGCAGAACCGTGCCTCGCACGCGGAACAGCGTCGTGATGAACGCCCAAGGGCCGCCCGCGTACTCGAGCGCGGGAATCGGCGCGAGACGCGCGAGGACGCGACGCGACGCTTTTTCTTCCAACGGTGAAGCCGTCTTCGCCTCGTCGCCGCCGCGAATCGCCGAATCGCCGCCGCGTTCGCGTCTCTTCGACGCGCTCGTTTTATGTTCGGCGTCTTTCTCTTTCGTCGTGGTGGAACTCTTTTTTGGCGTCCCGTCGCTCCCGTGGTTCCCGTCTTTCACGTCGCTTCCTTCCAGCGCCTCCCGCAGCGTCGACAACGAAACCTCAGAGGGGTCGCGAAAGAATTCGTCGTCGTCGGAACCGGAGCCCGAGTGAGAGTGTTCGTCGGACGCGACACTGCGCGCGTTTTTCTTTTCGCGTCGTGTCCGCCTTTTTTTCTCCTTTCCCCGGCGCCGCCTCCCGTGCGTCTTCTCCCGCGCTCTGCGTTCCCTCTCCTCCGCGCACTCGTGCAAACGCAGGTTCTCCTCGAACGCCCTGCGCCCCGTGCCGGAGAGGTCGTGGCACGGCTGGCGCCAGTCGAAGGGGTCCTGGATGAGCTTTCCCATCTCGTTCACGCCGTAGAACCCGACGGCGACGATGACGCTCGGCACGAACCCGATCCAGTGGAACGTGGTTGTGAACACGAACGGTGCGCTGAACACGAAGAAGAACAGGATGAGCTGTAACATGTGCGTGTACGTGTGCGGAATAGGCGTGCTCACGATGCGTTCCATGGTTTTGTACGCCGCGAGGCACGACTCGAGTTCCTGGTAAATCTCAAATGCCGCGCGCTCGCCGATAAAACCGAGCCGGCGGTTCGTCTCGACGATGTTCTGCACGCGCATCGCGATCCAGTTGTGGCGGTTACTCGGGGACAGAGAAAGCAGTTTGGACGCCTCGCCTGGGCGCAGGTACGTCGGCAAACGCGGTGCGCCGCTGTGGTCCTCTAAAACGCACTCCTCGTCCGACCGAGGTCCTGTTTCGGCTCGGCCGACGCGAAGCTCGCGCAGCGCGTGCCGCATCACCGCGTACATCACGTTGGTGAGCCGCAGGAGTTCGGCGCGATCGCGGCGCACGCGTCGCGCGATCTCGACGCGTTCGGCGGGCGTGCGCTCGGCGTCGCGCTCGTCGTACGTCCCCGCGGCGGAACCGTGGCTCGTGCGCGCGGTGACCTTCCCCGCGTTCAGGTTGCGCTCGTTCGCGCCCGGGTCGAGCCGCCCGTCGACGTTGGACGTCCGCGCGGCGCGCGCGAAGGCGGCGCACTCGCCCGGCCTGTTTTCGCGCAGGAAGTTGACGAAGAGCACGTTCAGGTTGCGCATGCCGCCGTAGAGCTGCCCGAGGCTGGCCTTGCCCTCGTAGTAGCGGTCGTACGCCCAGTCCGTGCGGAACACCAGCAAAAAGCCGAGCGACACAGAAACCACCTGGTGGCCGGTGATGTCGAAGGTGGTCTGGCACTCGGCGGCGGCCACCACGTCGGCGCCGCACGCGCGCATCTTGACGATTTGCGCGGCGAGTCCCAGCGCGAACGCCACGACGATCTGCGGCAGAAGCGTCGGCATGACGGTGTCTCGGAACACGAAGATCTCGGCGATGAAGCCCGTCCAGTGCGTCGAGAGCTCCTTGGGGAGCATGCCGGGATCGACCGTCGCCGCGGAGTCGTCGTCGTCGCCGTCGTCCACGTCCGTGCCGGAGACGTCTCCGAAAAAACGAAGCGTGTCCCGCCTTTTTCGCGTGTCCCGCTCGCCCTCCGACGCGGTCGTCGAGCGCGCGTCGTCGTCCGACGTGAAGTAGCGTGCGGCGGCGTCTCGCGAGTTGTCCGCGAGCCCGGAAACCACGGAGTGCCCGGATTCCGCGCGCGCGCGTCCGTTCCCGTGGTACGCGTCCAGTACGCGCTTCGCCTCTTTCGCGGCGGCGTCGTCGGCGTCGGCGTGGATCTGCGCGTTTTCGCGGTAGGACCGCCACCCCACCGCGGAGAGGTCGTGGCACGGCTCTTCCCACGAGAAGGGGTCCTCCATGCACCTCCCGATCTCGTTGACGCCGTAGAACGCCAGCGCGACCACCGCGCTGGGGAAGGGCGTGACCCACTTGAAGTTCGCGGTGAACACGAACGGCACGGAGTACACGAAGAAGAAGAGCAGCACGTTGAGCATGTGCAGGTACTGGTACGGGATGGGCGTCGTGACGATGCGTTCCATGGACTTGAGCGCGTCCAGAACGACGCGCAAATCGCGAAACGCGTCCATCGCCGCGCGTTCACCGAGACTCCCCACGCGTCGTCTGTGCTCGACGATGTCGCTTATCAAACTCGCGCATAAATTGGGTCGGTTCCAAGCGTCCAGCGTTTTAAACTCGCGAGCCTCCTCGGCGTTTAAAAACAAATCAGGGACGCGCGGCTTTCCGCCGCGGTCGCGAGTCAGAAGCTCGTCGTCCGTGACCGGCCCCACGTCGGAGTACCCGTGCCGCTGCCCGCGCGCGGCGTGCCGCACGAACGCGTAAAGCAAGTTGGTGAGCCGGAAAATCTCCGCGCGATCAGAAGCGAGCGCGTCGTCGTCGTCGTCGTAGTCGTCGTCGTCGTCGTCGTCACCGTTTGCTTTCGTTTTCGTTTTCGTCTCGTCGCGCGCGCGCCGCCGCAGGAACACGGCGGCGGCGACGTTCAGGTTTCGAATCCCGCCGTGCACGGCGCCGAGCGCGGCTTTGCCCTGCTCGTACCGCTTCCACGCGAGGTCCGCGCGGAACACCAGCAGGAACGAGAGCACCACGGAGACGCCCAGGTGGCCGTCGAGGTTGAAGGTCACGTCGCACTCCTCGTTGGAACTCACGCCCTCGCCGCAATAGACAATCTTGGCGACGTTTGCGCAGAGACCGGCGATCGCCGCGAGCACGATCTGCGGCACAATCTTCAGCAGGATCGTGCCTTTGAGCTTGAAGATCTCCGTGAAGAACGCGAAGGCGTGCGTGGGCAGCTCACGAGGAGGGCCGGTGAACAGAGTCTTTCTTGGACCGCGCAAGCCGCGGTGGCGCGTCGCGGCGCGCGCGCGCGTTACACGGCGACGGGGAAGCGAGACTCCGGGAGTCGTCGTCGTTTCACCCTTCCTTTCGCCCCACCTCCTCCGGCTTCCGAGTCCGAGCGTGCCCACCTCGAAATACGTGTCCTCGCTCGCGACGGAGCCCACGGAGCCCACGGAGCTCACCAAACTCGCCGCGCTCGCCGAACGCGCGCGGAAAGTGGAACCGGCGCCGGGAAACCGCGGAACCTCCGCGCGCGCGTCGCGGAGAGGTTCGTTTTGAAAGTCTCCGACGGCGCTTTCGTTTTTGTCGTTTTTGTCGTCGGCGTTTTCCGCTGAAAAAAAAGCCTCGGTTCGCCGAAGCGGACACGCGCGCGCTCGTTCCGCGGCGCTTCCGACCGCGGCGCGCTCGTCCCGCGCCGCCGCCGCCGCGTCCGCCGCGGCGAACGCCCGCGCGCGCGGAGCTCCCGGAACCGAGACCGCCGCGGGGTCGACGGCGACGGAAAAGGCGCGCGCGCCGAACCCGGGGGGCGGGCCCTCGGCGTCGGCGTCCATCGGGGCGGGCCGGGGGTAGCGCGTCCCCGTCCCCGGGGACGGGGGACGCGCCGGCTCAGGCTCGGCCGCGACGCGCATCGCGTCCGGGGATTCCCCGGGACCGGTATCGGAAGACGTAGGCTCGCGGTCCTCGAACGGTCCAAACGAGGGGGGGGGACCCTTCCCCGGCATCGACGGTTCGGCTTCGGCGGACCGATCCGGGAAGATCGGACTCGACGATCAAAAAGCGAGATCTCGAGGCACCCGTGCGGTTCGCGTCCGCGAGAAACCGCGGTGCGCGCTTCCTTTCGTTCGCGCGCGTTCACAAGAGCTCGCGTCTCCGACGCCAAGATGCGTCGCGCGCGCGTCGGCCGCGCGCGGCGTGCCTGCGCGCCTCGGAGTGACGCGTTGCCAAAAACGTGTTGGCCCCGAAGGACGAACACGAACCGTCGGGTTCCGAGAAACCGCACCACGAGACGAGAAAGCGTTTTTCCGTTGACGATTCGTGCCGTGTTTCCCGCGAAAAAAGCGCACGGTTCAAAGAAAGCACCCCGCGCGTCCTCCCTCTCGTCATCGTCCGTCGCGCGCGCGTCCAGGGAGATGCCGGAGGAACCGTTCGTCGACGCGCAGGTGCCGCGGGCGCGCTTCGCGCCCGCGCGCCCTCTGAGGACGTCCGTCCTCTGGTGCAGCGCGATCGGTCTGGCGTTGATGGTGATATCGATGTCGTTCGCGCTGGTGTTCGATCGGGGCTTCTACACGCAGAGCACGGCGACGATGTTAGCGGAAGCAGCCTCCGCCGTTCCGGAGGTGCGCGCTCGGTGGGCGGCGCTGCACCTGCAGCTCTCCACCTTCGCCATGGACGCCTGGGAAGACGTCGCGGGGGGTTCGGAGAAGGGGGAATCCGAAGGATCGGTCGCGTTGGAGGGAAAAAAAACGAGGCGAAGCGTCTCGCGAAGGGCGCTTCGGTTCGTTCCGCGAAATCGCGGCGCGTTCGTTCCGAGCTCGCGGTAGCGGTAGACCGCCGTAGCGCGTAGACCGTGGTGTATAAACGGGAGGGATGCTCTCAAAACGCTTCATCGCGTCGTGCGTCGTCGCCGCGCCACCGCGTGTATATACTGACGGGTACGCTCACTGACACCCCTACGAGCTAAACTAGTCTACGCGTCTAATGAGAAGAACGCTTCATCGCGACAAAGAACGCAGCGGGCGACTCCACACGAAATCGCCGCCGGCGACGCGCTTCGTCGCGGCGAATCGCTTTTCGTTTCGGTTTTCGGTCCCGTCTCTCCCCGCTCTCTCGGGCGGCGCGTCCGGGCTCGGCGGGAGCGGCGCGTCCGGCGGGAGCGGTGGCAAAGAGGGCAGGTGCGAATCGTCTATGATCTGCCGCACGCGTTCGACTCGCAGATCTGTCGACTCGCGTTTTGCGAATCCGCCGTCGTCCGACGCTGATTCTTCGGCGTTCGACCGGTCGCCTCCGCGCACGCGCTCGAACGGCTCGAACACCCTGCGCCCGTCCCGCACGACCACGCCCGCGTTCGCCGACGCGCGCGTCGTCTCGTGGCTCGGTCGCACCACGCCGGCGGACGACCGCGTCTCCTGTCTCGCCGTCGACGCGCTCGGCGCCCCGCGAGATCCGCCGCGCGAGCTCCAGACAAGCAGCGCGAGGATCGCCATGGCGAGGGGGCCGAGCGCCGCCTTCGGGACGCGCGTACCGCCCCGAGTGGGGCTACTCCTCCGCCGCGGCGCGAGGAAGTCGCCCCGCGACGCCGACGCGGGAGGGCCGACCCCCATCGCGCGTGTCGCGACGCGCGTCGTGTTGTTGTGAAGCCGACCGACGCGAACGAAAGCAAAAGCAAATACTTTCAGTATTTCTGAGAGGTTCCAACAACGCGCGGCGCGCGCGGCGCGGCGCTCTGATTTGTGCGCGCGGCGCTCTGATGTCACGACCCGCCCTCTTCCTCCCTCCCGATGATCGACTCGAAGAACGCGTTCGCGGGCGGGTCCGTCGGGACGCCCAGGCCCTCTTCGTATTCCTCCAGCAAACGCCGACGCGCCGACGCGTCGTCGTCGCCGCCGGAGGTCTCGTCGCCTTCCGAGTGACAAAAAACGCCGACGAGCACGTCGTTTTTGGGCGTGCACGCGTCAGGGTGCATCCCCGCCAGCCACGTTCGGTACCCCGCCTCGCGCGCGGCGGCCAGCCTGTCGGACTCGATCAGCAGCTTACACGCGCGTCTCTGCGTGTGGCGCTCCGCGGACACGCACGCGGACGCGCGAGGCGGCATAGGACGTTTGCGCAGTTTCTTCGCCAGGCGCGCCGCGCGCAAACGCCGTTCGCCGAGCGAGAGCGCTTTTCGTTCCTCGGGCGGAGAGTCTCCGCAACGCTCGACGGCTTCCTCGGCTTCCTCCTCGGTTATCCCCTCGAGCCTCGCGTCCTCCTCCTCCTCGCTGCTGTCCGGCGCGTCTGTCACAACAGAACAGAAGGCGTCCGCCGCCGTCGCGACGTCCGCGTCGAACAAAGACACGTCCGCGGCGCGCGCGACGGAAACGTAGCGATCAAACGCGAGGACGCGACGCGCCAAACGCGAGCGAGGGTACGAGATTGGTTTTCGTTCGTCGTCGTCATCGTCGTCGTCATCGGCGTCGTCGTCGGTTTTCGGGTCACACGCGGTGTCACACGTGTTCGTAGTCGTCGTCGTCGTCTCGGCGCGTTTCGCGAAATTCGCGATTTTCCCGACGCAGCACGGCGCGACGACGAACGTCGCCTTTTTCTCGACGCATCGCAACAACGCCGCGTCCGACGCGCCGCCGCACGCGTGCAACGCGACGCCGACGTCGAAGTCCTCCCTGAAATCCTCTATGCGCCCGTGCACGATGCGCACGTTTTTCAGCCCCGCCTGTTGGACTCGGCGCGACGCCACCTCCAGCGAGCGACGCTTCAGGTCCACCAAACAAAACGTCGCGTCGGGAAAAGCGCGCGCTAAAAATAAGCTCTGGTGTCCGCCGCCCGCGCCGAAATCCACAACCTTGGCGCGCGGGTTGAGGCGGAGCGCGGGCGCGACGAAGAGCGCCACGTTCAGGAGCTGCTGTCGTTTCCTCTCGCCGCGGTCCGCGGGGACCGCGCCCCCCTCGGGGTGCGCCACGTCCAGCGCGGGGGGCATGGCGTCCCAGTCGCACAGCGCGCGCGCGTCCGCCGCCCATCTCGCGGCGACCGAGAACTCGGCACCTGCGTCGTCGCAGGGCTCGCAGAGCGGGTTCCGAGAGTACCGAGGGCGCAACGAGGGCGCGGCAAGCACGAGCTCGCGCGCCGCGATCACGAACTTGGGCTCGCGCGACTCGTTCGCGCTTTTAAGCGCGGCGAGGCGACGCCCGCGCATGCCGCCGCCCATCGCCCCGGCGCCCGCGGGACTGCGGCGTTTCGTGCTTTCGGGAGCGGACACCTTCGTTTTTTTGGCAATTTCGCTGGAAGGGGAAGACTCTTGCCAGCTGTCGCGAAGTCGAACGCGGTTCGAGATCTGCGCACGCGGCACTCGCGTCCGGCGCTGTCGCGGAGGCGGCACGCAAGGCGGCGCGATGCTGTTCATCGTGGAGCGCGCGACGTCCGTCGCGCAATGGCTCTTCGTGGTGTACCTGCTCGTGGTGGGGGTCAACATGTACAGGCTGTTCTCGCCCCCCCAGTGCTCCGCCTCCGATCCGGCGACGATGTGCGTGCCGAGCGCGGTGGGCGCGGGCGACCGGTACGACGTTTGGGTGTGGGCGTCCCCCGAGGAGAGCTTCCACGCCATCGAGGACTTCATCAAGGGCGGCGACTACGAGGCGAGGACCGTGCACGCCGGCCGCGCCGCTGGGTCGGCGATGGACGACAAGCAGAAGCAGGCGCCATCCTCGGCGGATGAAGAGTCGAATTCGAGGCCCGTCGAACTCGTGCACGCTTTCTTCGGCGTGCGCTTGAACGAGACGGTCACCGCGAACGTCACCGTTCCGGTACGCCGGTTCGGCACCAGGAACAACGGCACGCTCTACGTGCACGCCGTGCTGTATTACCCAGCGCCGAAATCAGCCGCGGGAGCGCTGTACGAGGCGCGGAACGCGGGGTGGCGCCCTAACGCGCCGCCCGTCGCGCACGTCTCTTCGGCGTTCACGAAAACGCTCCCAAAAAGCGACGCCAACTACGCCATGCTTCTCTCGCGCGACGCGAAACCTTCTGGCGAGGTCTCCTCGGTCTCCGCGGACGCGTCGAGTAACACGTGCGTCGCCGCGACGGAACCGGGAAGCGAGAGTCACGCGAACGACGAGGAGACGGATTTGTGCGCCGCGTCTGATCCGACAAAAAAGAGCGACAAGAGCTCTTGGAAGGATGACGGCGACGGCGACGAAGACTCCGAAGACTCCGCCGACGACGTTTCCGGCGACCGAAAAGAAAAGAAACGCCTTCCGGTGACGCACCTGCGCCCGCGTTTGACGCTATTCGTCGTCTCGAAGCCTCCCGTGTTCGACCGCCGGAAGGGCATGCCCTCTGACCTGCCTCTGCGCATCGTGCGCGCGCCCGAGTCGCTCGCGAAGAAAGGACACAAAATAGCGTACGCGCCGCTGGTGATGCCCGACGACGTCACGACGCCGCGGCGCGAGTACGTCGAGCTGAGCGCGGACGCTACGCGCGACGACCCGACGATTTTGTTGAAGATCCAGCCGATGCACATCGGTTTGTTCCGGCTGACGCACCAGATGCAGAGCTCGCTTAAGATGATGTCCGAGTCGTTCGGGATGACCGAGAGCGATCTGGACGACGTGAAGGAGCTGTTCACGGGCCACGACTGGCGATGGATGGCGGCGACGTTCGTGGTTTCGCTGTTACACTCCTGGTTCGCGTTCCTCGCGTTCAAGCACGACGTCGGGTTCTGGAAGAAAAAGTCCAATCTGGAAGGGTTGTCCGTGCGCACGCAGTGGAGCTCGTTCGCGTGCCAGGCGATCATCTTCGCCAACCTGCTGGACACCGGCCAGGCGAGCACGATCATCCTCGCCGAGATGGGCATCAGCGTCGTAATCGAGGGCTGGAAGGTGTCCAAGTTCCTCGTTCGCGACGGCGTGTTCCACCGGCTGTTCGGATTGGGCGCGCCCCCGAAGGAGCGGACCAAGATGCAAATCGACACCGACGCGTACGATCGACGCGCGATGCGTGTGCTGAGCCTCTGTTTGTACCCCATCGTGCTGGTGTACGGCGGTTACTCGTTGGTGTACCACCCGCAGAGGTCGTGGCGGTCCTGGATTCTGCGCACGCTCGCCAACGGCGTGTACATGTTCGGGTTCATCGCCATGACCCCCCAGCTGTACATCAACTACCGGCTGAAATCCGTCGCGCACATGCCCTGGCGCGCGTTCATGTACAAGACGTTCAACACCTTCATCGACGACGTGTTCGCGTTCGCCGTGACCATGCCTCTGATCCACCGCATCGCGTGCCTCAGAGACGACCTGGTGTTCTTCGTGTACCTGTACCAAAGAAGGATCTACCCGGTGGACAAGAAGCGCGTCAACGAGTTTGGCCGCGCCTACGAGGACAGCGACGACGACGAGAAGGAGGGGGAGGCGAAGAAGGAAGAAGAGAAGAAGGGAGAAGAGGCGACGGCGGGTGACAAAGGCGATGTTTCGAGGGCGAAGAAGGAGTCGAAGAAGAGAAGGTGATCGGCGAGCGCGGTCGAGTAGTCCCGCGGCGCGCGGATGCTGAACGCGCTGTTTTATGAATACGAAGCGTAGTTATCGACAGTTCGCCCGATGATGCGCGCTACGGAAGGCTGTCGAAGAGCTTGGCTCGATTCGCGCTCTCCGCGTGGGCATCCCCTAGCCGCGTCTGCTCCTCGGCGGCGTCGCACAGCTCCTCGACCGTGATCGGGTTACGGCGCGCGTTATACTGGAACAGGATCTTGGTCACCGCGTCCGCGCCGTGCCCCCTCCTTTGGTTCGCCAGACCCTCGTACACCAGGTCCGCGCCGAGCACGCCGCCGTCCTCGGAAAAAAAAACGCCGCCGTCGCCCATCGCGAACTTTACGAGCGCGCCGTCCCGCAAGCCGCCGCCCGGTGGCGCGGTGCCTCCGTCCTCCGGCGCGACGTACTCTAACGGGAGCCGCGCGAGCGCCACCGGCGCGGCGTCCCCGGTCACGACGTCTCCCGTCGTCGCGTCCAGCGACAACACCAGCCTCTGCCGTTCCGGGTCGGCTTTTCCCGGGTTTTCCTCCAAAAAGTGACGCGAGCACCGTTTGTCTTTCCACAGCGCCGCCAGAGGCGTGACGCCGAGCTCGTACGCGCCGTCCTTGGCGAGGAACAGCAGACCATCCCGCTGGAACGGAACCGGCACGCCGTCGTACGCGTTTCGTATGCCCCTCGCGTCCGCGTCGTACACCGGTAACGGCGAGAACCGAAACGCGTTCCCCGCGGAGGCGTCGGTCTCGTCGACGCTCACCGTCCCAGCCTCAGGACACTCCGCCGTCTCGGGGTGGCCGAGCTTGGCGTGCGTCCACGCCGCGCGCATCTCCGCGGCGCAGTCGTACAGGGACACGCCGTTCCAGGCGAGCGTGTCCAGTACGTAGTAGGTGGCGTCCGGCTCGTGGAACACGCAATCCAAGATGCAAAAGTCGCCCTCGGCTTTGCCGTGCTTCGTCCGACGCGAGCCCCCGGGAAGCGCCGACGCGAAGCGGCGCGAGACGCCGCCGGTTTTCGCGCGCGCCACCGTTCTTCCCCGGGACGCCACCACGAGCTCGCGCCTGCCCTCCGGCCGGGGCAACACGCACCACGCGCGCGCGAGGTCGTTCGGTATGTCCACCAGCCACTCGGGGCGCATGAACTGCGTGTCTCCGAAAGCGCTCTTCTTGAACGAGCCCGGTCCGCGGCCGAAACCGTGGTTGGCGCGCGACCACTCGCCCGGCGCGCTGCTCGATCGCCGGCGGTCCTTGGGGGACTTCGGAGGCTTCGACGCTTCGAACATCCCCGAAGGTGTTGGTTCGCACGCATCGGCGTCCATCGCGGCATGAGCGCGCTCGCCCGGAAGCGTCTCGGCGTCCGGGTCGGCGGCGTCCGCCGCCGCGCCGAGCTCGCCGAACGCCGCCGACGCCGAATCCATTCGGCTCGCGTCCAGGCCCGGCCCGGAAACCACACGGCGCACGCTCGCGTCGGCCGCCCGCTCGCCGGACGCGCCGTCCGAGTCGGCGTCGCCGCCGTCCGCCAGGCCGCCGAACGCCAACGACCGCGCGTGCGTCGTCAGGTCGCGCCGCGCCTGCACCTGGCGGGCGCGCGCGGCGTCCCTGCGTTTTGATCGGAGTAGGAATCGAGCGCGCGGTTTCAGCGGACGGTCGGGAGGGAAAAAGAGGTTGGCCTATGCGATGTCGCTTTTTGGGGGACGTGGAGGCGCGCACGACACGAGCGGGCTCGCGTCGGGAGATACGCCGCTCGCGAGGGGCGTGGCGCGGTGTGCGTGACGGTACGCGCGAAATCCGAGAACGGCGGCGAAAGACGCGCGCTTCGTGTCCTCCCACCGCGCGGCTCGACCGATCGTTCCTCGGATGGCACCAGAGCGAGGCGCCGCGAAAAGCGCACGGCGGTTTTCGCCCAGAGGCGCGCGGGGAGGGGACGCACCGCCTGTTCTGCTGTTGTTTCGAAATCCGGCCCTTGACCGAGGCGCGGCGCGCCGACGGCGGGGCGTTCCCGCTCATCGCAGCGCCGACGCTTCGCACCGCCCTTCGCACCTAACAGTGACGAGGGCGATCGCGAAAGGCACTCCGATCCAATCCAGTCGTCACTGGACTCTCGGAGAACGCGCCCGAATGTCGAATCCGCCGTTTCCGACATCCGAGACGGCACGTACGACAAAAAAAGGGCGATTCCAAAAGCGGGCGTGATCTATGTGGGAGCCACACACGTCTTCGCGCGCCCGAGGTTTCGCGTTCTGGGGCGCACGCGCAGAGGCGAACCGAGACCGTCGTCGCGCGATGGACCGCCCGATCTGCGTGAGCGTGCTGGTGGTGGTGGCCGAGGGGCGCGAATCGGAGTTCCTCGAGGTGATGCGCCAGGATGCGATCGAATCGCGGAAGGAGCCGGGGTGCATGTGCTTCCACGTGAGCGCCGCGCCCGACCCGAGAACGTACATGTTCTACGAGGTGTACGCCGACGGCGACGCGGTGGCGTTCCACAAGAGCACCAAGCACTACGCGGCGTGGGACGCGTTCCGAAACGGCGGCGGCATCGAGCGCCAACACAACACCGTGTGCGAGGGGGTGTTCTTGACCGACCAGGACACGATGCCCGGATCCGCGGCGCGCGACTCGAGCGTGACGTCGCCCGGCGCGGTCGACGGCTCTCCCGGCTCCTCGCACGCCGCGCACGGCAACGCGAGCTACGATTTCGAGTCCAGGGAGGAGGGTCCGAGGCGCGCGACGCGCACGCAGGCGCCCGCGGATTTCGGCCACCCGAGAGGTTTGAAGGAAGATCCGATCCGCCCGGGGACGCTCTCCAACTTTGGTCGGCGGGGCGTGCGGCACATAAAGAAAGCTTCCCCGCACCAGATTTCGCCCAGCAGCAATTCGCACATCACCAACAGGTACGGCGGGCTGGGGGAAGACGCCGAGGGTTTGATTTTGCCTCCCGGCTCCGCGCGGCGTCCTTCGGAGATGCAGGAGATGTTTCGCCAGATGCACCGGGACAACTTCGACGGCTTCGCGCCGGCGCCGGCCAAGCCCGGGGACAAAAGCGAGTTTTCGCCGCACAGAAAGCCCGTCGTCACCTCGGCGCACCTGGAGAAGAACTTCGACGGCATGTCTTTGACGAAGGACGGCGACACGAGCGCGGAGAAGCCGCGGCGCATCGGGGGGCAGCAGCACGAGTGGAGCAAGCAGGCAGACACGACGTCGCGGTTCGAAGCCGTCGGCCAGTTGCGTCCGCGCCGCGACGCGAACAAAAGAGAGCCGGGCGAGGTGAACGATTTCCCGTCGCGCAGAGTGGACAAGTCCTTGCCTTGGGCGAACCAGCACCACACCGGGAACTTTTCCGGGCTGGACTTGACCCCTCCCCCCGATCCGACGTCTCCCCCGCGCGTGGAGAAATCGCCGTTCGACTCGGAGGAGACGAGTTCAACGGATCCCTTCTTCAACATCACCACCAAGCGGCGCGTGCAGCAGCCGCTGCCGAAGGACGCCGCGGGGGGCTCGAGAACCGCCAGCACCGTGCGGCTCACCGGCTCGCAGAGAAGAATCGTGGGAGAGATGGACCACTGACTTACAGAGCGGAAGTGTTAAGAAGTTTATACATTTCGAGGAAAGTTCGGGTCCCTGTTGAAGCTTCTTTGTGTCTTTGTATCGGTTTAGGGTGTTCGGGTGCACTACGCCTCAGCCCACTTACTCCCGCGCTTCTTTTCCTTCTTCGCCTTCTTCTCCTTGGAAGCCGTTCTCCCTCCGTTCTCGCCGTCGTCCGTCCGACCCGCGGAGGCGGAAGCGCCCACCGCTTCGTACTCGAACGTCGTCGCCGGCGGATCCGGCGCGCGCGGCGGCGCGCTCCACCCGCGCGCCGCGTACGCGCCGCGCTCCAGGTCCGCGGTCCGCGAAGCCCCGTCGCGGCGGCGCAGGACGTGCAGGATGGCGCTCCGCGACCGCGAGTTTTCGCGCATCTCGCGCTCGCTCGGGCGGAGCGCGTCGTCCGCCTCAACCGCCCACGCGCCGTCTCGCGCGCTCGCCTCGAGCGCGGCCGCGTACGCGGAGGGGTGGTGCGCCTCGAACCAATTAGACAAGGGCGCGTCCGGCCGCGCCTTCTCGAAGTGGCGGTAGAAGTCCATCAGGATAGCGCACTCGCTGTGCTTCCACTGTCGCGTCGGAGAAAAACAAGAGAGGAAAGAAGCGCGCGTCAGCGTCGAATCGAATCGCGAGCGCCGCTCGAGTCTTGACTCGAGCGCGAGACTCGACGAAAAACTCGAAAAAAGAAAAACGTCTCGTTCTCGTGCGGTCCGACCGGCGCGTCAGTCTCTTCCTATCATGTGTTTGGTGGATCACTGTTCGCCCGCGAATGTGTGTTCGCGGGGTTCACGACATGGTGTAGCATCACTCGCGCCGGAGAAAAAAAAAACCCGGGAACGGAGACGAAAATAAAAAAACGCACAGTGAGCACTCCGAGCGCGCCTCCGTCGCGCAGAATTTCCATCGCGGCGCGCATGCCCCGCCGCATCTCGTCGAACTCCTGGTTCAGGTGGATCCTGAGCGCCTGGAACGTGAGCTTCGCGGGGTGCATGGCCTGGTACTCCTTGCCCTTGGCCGCCGCCACGAGCGACGCGAAGGCTTTCGTCGTGCTCGGCAGAGTCGCGCTCTCGCGAGCCACCACCACCGCGTCCGCCACGCGCCGCGCCGCGCTCGGGTCGGAGGTCTCGCCGTACTCGCCGACGATGCGCATCAGCGTGTCGCGGTCGACCGTTTTCAAAAACTCGGACGCGGGCACGCCTTTCGAACAGTCGAAGCGCAGATCGAGCGGCCCGTCCTGCTCGGGGCGGAACCCGCGGCCCTGGTCGTCGAACTGCGGCGACGAGATGCCGAGGTCCAGGAAAACGCCCGCGGGGCGGACGCCCAGCGGCGCCAGAACTTTGTCCATGCACCCGAACGGCGCGTGGTGGATCGTGAACCTCTCGTCTTGAGACTCGAGTTTCTTGCCCTCGGCGATGGCCTGCGGTGGTACACGCACGCGTCCCGGTGGTGTGGGGCAAAGGGGAGACAGAACGCGCGTAGGGGGGTCAGCGCGCGAGCGAGTCACAAAAAAAAACGCGTTTCGCGCGCGAAAGTCGCGCCGTCGTCGCGTCTCGCGGGAAAAAAAAACTCCGCTCGCCGCGCGCGTCTCGCCATCCTCCGCCCAACGCTCGATTTCTATGGGTGATATGTTCGTCGCCACGCGGGTGTTAACCATCCGAAAGAGTTTTCTAGGCTCGGTGGTATTCTCATCGCGTCGTGTGCGGCGGAGGACGCGAAAAAGCTTCGACAGGGAAAAACGCGAAAAGAAAAAACGACGGCGGGAAAAAAAACGTCGTTTGTCTCGTACCTCCGGGTCCATGTCGAAGGCGTGCAGCCTCCCCTCCGGCGCGAGCGCGGCTAGAATGCCCCTCGAGTGCCCTCCGCGTCCGAATGTGCCGTCCACGTACACGCCTCGCGGGTCTGAACGCACGAGCGCATCCAGGGTCTCGCGAAGCATAGCCGGCGTGTGCGTGCCCGGCGCTTGTTCCGTCGCGCGCACGCCGAAGGTTCCCGTCTTGGCGACGCTGACGCTGAGGTGGCGCCCGCCGAACCGCACGCCGTCGTTTCTCAGGCACTCCGCTCTGGACGCCTCGGACGCGAAGGTCACGAAACCCGCACCCTTACACCGCCCGTTCTGGTCGCGGATCAGACGCGCGTCGCCCTTGAGCGCGCCAAACTTTTCCGCAAAGAAAACCGCAACCTCCTCCTCCGACGTCTCGTGAGGCAGGTACTTGACAAACACCTCGTACCCGTCGCCGTCGTGGCCCTGCGTCGGCGCGCTGACCGCCGCCGCCGCCGCGGGCTTGGACACTTCGGGTCTCCCGGGAGGCTTCGCGAGCCCCGAAAGGCCGGCGCCGTCGGAAGGTCTCGGCGCGTGGCACCGGAAGCACGCGCTTCGCCGCGCAAAGTTGACGGATCCGCACGCGCACGACCAGTCGTTGGCGCCCGTGTCGTGGCGCGACGCGCTGCCGGGGGGGGGCACGCCGAACGGCAGCGACGCCGGCGCGTCGTCGGCCCGGCCTTGCTTGGCCGGGACGTCTGTGAACCCGCCTGAATTCCCTACCCCCCCGTCGCGCTCGCGGCCCTCCTGCACGATGTTTTTGATTTCCTGCACGGCGGCGTTCACGTCGCGGCCGCTGACTTCGCAGACGCCCTCCTCCTGGCGCACGCGCAAAACGCACCCGGTGAGCTCCTCGATCTCGCGAATCTTCGACCCGCCCTTGCCGATGATGCGGCCGGTCTGGCCGGCGCACTCCACCTCCACGACGGTCGCCAAGGCGGGAGTGTCGTCGGATCGTCGCGCCGCGCGCGTGTGCTCCGCGCGCTCGCGGACGTCGCCTTCGCCGCTCGCGTCCGCGGCGACGGCGTCGGGCCTGAAGTCGTCTCGGACGACGCGCACGAACCGCCCCTTGAACTTCGTCTCGTCGAGCGTCGACGCCGCGGTCGCCGCAGCCGCGGCGTCGGGCATGATCGCGGTGGCCTCGCCGGAGAGCACCACCACCTTGGACGCGTCCACGCCGAGGAACGCCGCGATCGCCGCGACGTCCGAGCCGGGAGGCACGGGGCTGACGCGAACGCGCGCGACCGCGCCATCGGCACCGCCGCCCTCGCCCTCGCCGCCGCCGCCGCCGCCCTCCTTCTTGGCGCGTTTCGCCGCCTTGCGCGCCTCGCGCGCGGCGGCGTCCTCGGGAGTCCGCGCCTCGCGCTTCTCCTTCTTGGCTTTCTTCTCCTCGGATCCCATCACGCCGATGCGCCCCGCGGCGCCGCACGCTCTGCCGCGCTCCGTCGAGCGCCACATCGAGGAGTAGGTTTGTCGTGCTTCTTTTCGCGAAACTGCTTTTCACGACGAGACGCGACGAGTGAAGATGCTGCCAAAAAAACTTCCAAACGCAAATGAACAACCTGATCTCGCGTCAATCAATACCAGTCGACCCACTTCCCCGACCGCTTCGGCGCGCGCCGAGCCGGCGCCGCGAACCGCCCGTTCTCGAAGTCGGCTTTCGCGAGCAACGCCGCGATGTACAAACTCGTCTCTTCCGCGTCCGCCGCGCCGTTCGTCGACGAGTTAACGAACTCGTCGACGACTTTTTCCAGAAACTCGCTCTGTCGCGGCGTGACCCACTTAACGGCGCCGGGCGGACACTGCTGCACCGCGCAGTTCAGTCTGTACGCCATGGAGGCGGCATCGTCGGGCGCCACATCGTTTTCGTTGTTCTCGTTCGAAGCCGCTTCTAGGTCGGAGTATCTCGGCGCGCCCGGCTTGAACCGCGCGACGGGTGACGCGAACGACGGATTCAACGCCGTTTGCGACGCTTCAAACGCGAAGGGCGCCGTGACGACGCAGTTGCAGTACGACGGACAGTTCGCGACGCCCGCGCATTTAAACGGGTTCACGAACGCGGCGTCCGCGACCGTCTCGGGGAACGCGAACGCATCGAACGACGCGAACTCGTCTTCTTCCGATCGGGTGGTATTCCGAGCGACGTACGCGTCCGCGAACTCGTCGTCGTCTTCGTCCAGCACGGCTTTGAGCGCCGCGACGAGCGTTTTGGTCTGCGCCGCGGCGTCCCCCGAGCCGCGGTACACGTCGGGGTGGTACAGGAGAATCTGGCGCCGGAACGCCGCGCGCGCCTCACCCGCGGTGGGCTCGAACCCGGGGTCCCGCGCCGCGGCCACGCCCAGCACGTCCCACGGGGTCAGGCCCGGGCGCGTGAGGTCGGGAAGGGATGCGGGAGAGCTCTCATCCGAGGCGGCACGCGCGGGGGCGCAACGTCGGCGAGGACGAGACCCGAAAGGCGTCGAGACGCGTCGGGTGCGCGCGGGCGCGACCGCCGCGCGCGCGGGCGCAGACGTCGACGCGGGGGTGGAGACGCGCGACGCGCCCGAGACGCGCGTCGTCCACCCCACCGGGGACGACATGCTGCGCGCCCTCGGAGGAGTGACGAGGTCGGCACCCGGCCGTCGACGTCAAATGCGTCCCGAAATCGATCGCGCGAGTTCCCGAAAATCGATAACGCTATGTCGCTATCGAAGGTTCCGCAGGATCTCAGTGTGCAACGCACGCGCGAGATGTCGGCGGTGACCGTGCGCGTCTCGTACCGCGGGAAGGCGTACGCTGTGGAGGTACAGTGCGATGCCTCCGTGAGCGACCTGGGTGCGGTCCTCGAGCGAACCACGGGCGCTTCGGTGTCGACGCAAAAGATTCTGGGACTGAAAAAGGCGAGCAACGTTCGCGCGGGGACGCTCCTTCCCGGCAGAGAGGACGACGCGTCTCTCCTCGTCGCGGACATCGAGGGTCTGTGCGACAACCCCAAGCCGCTGATGCTCATGGGGACCCCCGCGGCTGCCATCGCCGCGCTGGACGCCGCCGCGGGGGTGGACCACCGCGTCCGGGGGTTCGAGGAGGAGGCGCTTCGCGAGCGCCGGCGACGAAAAGGACACGTGGGCCGTTCCGCCTCCGCGGCGGGCGGCGAACGCCGGAGGACGAACGACCCGGGGCCGCCTTCCACCTCCGAGCACCCGTACACGTTCACGGAGTACCGCGCGCTGCCTGTGCCCGCCGTCATCCACCCGCCAGCCTCCGCCGCGCTCCGCATGCTGCACCGGCTCGCTCGCGACCCCGGCATCCTCGGCATCATGCGCAAGCACAAGTGGCGCGTGCCGCTTCTCGCGGAGATGCCCCCGGAGGGCAAGGTGGGTGTGAGCGAGTCGTGCGTGCTCGGATACAACGTGAACGCGGGCCAGGAGATCCACCTGCGGCTGCGCACGGACGACCTGCGGGGGTTCCGGCGGTATCAGCGCGTGCGCGAGACGCTCGTGCACGAGCTCACGCACAACGTCTGGAGCGCGCACGACGCAAACTTCAAAAACTTTTGTTCGCAGCTCACGCGCGAGTGCGCGGCGTTCGACTGGAAGCAGTCAGGGCACTCCACCGCGCGCACGCTCGGCGACGCGGAAGCGCGCGAGTGTACCGACGACGAGGAGACGTGGAGTGAGGACGAGGCCATGGCGGCGACGCGCGCCAGCAGCGGGAGCGCGCTCGGCGGCGAGAGGCGCGCTTCGGGTGACGCCGTTGAGGAAAATCCCCGCGTCGCCGCCGGGCGCGCCGCCGCCAAACGCGCCGCGGAAAACGCCGAGCGCGAGATGGAGTCCTTGGCGCGCGAGGCCATGCGACGCGGACCGCGCGCGGGGGGAGCGTGTGCGTGCGGCGCGTGCGGCTCGGATGCGGGACCGACGGAGTGCGGCGCGTGCCCCGAATAGAGTAGAGCGTTCGTGTTTACGTTCGTTCGCGGTGTTATTTTTTAGTCGCGCGTTCCGCGTCGTCGACGTTACACACTTCTACTCGCGTCCCGCTTCGGCGTCACTCCGCGGCGGTCGGCCCCGTCTTGAGCGCGACGGATGCAGCGTGGTACTCCTCCGCGAGCATCTTCTGGTACGGCACGAGGTCCTCGGGCGTTCCCTCCATGATCTTCGCGTCCGAGACGAACGAGGGTGGCCGACCATCCTCCGGCTCGCGCGGCGGCCCCCCGGCGAGCTTCCCGTTTCGCAGGAGCGCAAGCCGAATCTTCGCCTGCGCGGCGTTGACGTGCGCGACGGCGCGCGACGTCTTTGCCGCCTCCAGCGCCTCCTCGGCGTCCACGAGCGCATCCGCGGCGTTTTCTGCGTCCGCCTGGAACTTGTTCTTGAGCATGCGGAACGTCGCCTTGGCCAAATTCGCCTGAAGACGTCCCGATCGCTCGGCGTCCCGGTCGCGCGTCGTCGTCGCCAGCGTCGCCGTCGTCGCCTCCAGCCGCGACGACATCTCCGCCGTGGACGTCTCCAGCGCGAGCGTTCGCTCGCGGCTCTCCTCGAGGTTCGCCTTGGTTTTGAGCAGCTCCTGCGTCGTCGCACGCAGCTCTGCGCCGGTCTTGCCCAGGTCCGTCTTGGCGATGTCCAGCTCCTCCTCCGCCGCCGAGAGCTGCGCCTCCGTCTCCTTCAGCTGCTTGATGGTGCTCACCAGCATCGCCACCGCGCCCGTCGCCTTCGCCATCGCCTCGCGCGACACGCGCGCGATGTCGCCGGTCCACTTGTCCAGCGCCTTCTCCGTGCTGCTGAGCAGCGCGCCCTTCTCCTCGCAGAAGGACGCGATCTCAGACTCCATCGCCGCGAACTTCGCGTCCACGGCGTCCAGACCGGACTCGGCAGACGAGGAAAGTCGCTCCAGGCTCGCCGCGGCGGGAGCCGATTTGGCCTCCAGCGTCGCCGTCGACTCGAGGACGCGCTCGCGGAGCGACCGGGTCTTCGCCTCGGCGAGTTCCTTGAGCGCCGTCTCCTTCTCCAGCGCGACGGTGAGCCGCTTGACCTCTTTCTCCGCCGCCGCGATGGCCTCGGAGAGCTCCGCGACGCGCAGCTCCAGCGAAGCCACAGTCGCCTTGGTCGCCTCCAGCTCCGTCTCCAGCGCTTCCTTCTCGCCGTTGAGCTTCGCAACCTCCTGCTTGAGCTCGAGCATCTGCGTCTCCGCCTTCTTCTGCGCGCGCAGAGCCGCGCGGCGCTCCTTGTCCGCCGCCTCCATGTCCAGCTCCAGCTGCTTGCTCCGCTCCACAGCCTCTCTGCGCTGCGTCCGAGCCTCTCCCAGCTCGTTCTCGGCGTCGGCGTACCGACCGCGCGCGAGTTTGAGTTGGTGCCGGACATCTTCCGACTCGAGTGCGTCAACTTTGGCGCGAAGCGTCTCGAGCTCTTCCTGTTTCTCGCCGACGTCCTTCCGCAGCGCGGCGACGTCCTCGCGCAGACCCGCGGCGTCCTTCTCCGCCACGACCGCGCGCGCCTCGGAGGCCGCGGCCGCCGCCTTGGCCTCCTTCGCCGCGCGGACGGCGACGTTCTGCCGGTCCTCGGCTTCGCGCGCGCGGAGCAGCGCAACCTCCAGCTCGTCCATCGCCCCTCCGCGCTTCTCGCGCAGGAACGCGACGTCCGCCTTGAGGACCGCGGTCACCTTCTTGGCGTCGCGCTCGCCAGCGAGCGCGGCGTCGCGCTCGATGATGGTGTCCGCGAGCGCCTTCGTCGGGCCCACCAGGTCCGCCGCCGCCTTCGCCTTCGCCGCGGCGAGCTCGGCGGCGAATCGCTCCGCCGCCGCCGCCGCCTCCGCCCGAAGCTTCGCGGCGGTCTCACCCCCCGCCGCGCTCGCCGCGGCGAGCTCGTCGCGCACCGCGGCGAGCGCCTGCTTCGTGGACTCCAGCTCGAGCGCCAGCGCGTCCCCCCGCGCGGCCGCATCCGCGAAGGACGCCTCCGCCTCGGCGGCGCGCCGCGACGCCTCCTCCGCCTCTCGCACCGCCGGTCTCAGCGCCTCCGCCTCCACCTGCGCCTGCGCGGCTTCCTCCTCGACTCGCGCGAGCGCCATTTTGGCATCCTCGAGGTCCGCCGCGAGGGTCTCCACGGCGCTCTGCGCGTCCCTGAGCGACGGCGCCAGCAGTTTGGCCTCGACGACGCGCGAGGGGAAGGACTCGCCGGCGGCGCCCTCCCACGAAGCCGCGTACAGGTGCCAGAGGTGCCCTAGAAGCTCCCTCCTCGCGTCCGAGTCGTCCCCACCCCCGCCCATTTCGCGGAGCGCCTCGCGCGCTGCGCTGAGCGACTCCACGGAGACGCGCGCGTACTTGTACAGCGCGCGGTACAGGCGCACGGCGTCCGCGGGGGCGACGCCCAGCGTCTCGAGGCGCAGGGGGTCCACCATCTCCAGGTCGGCGGCGACGTCGGAGGGGGGGCACACGCCCTCCACCACGCCCTTGAGCTGCGCGTGCGCCATCACCGCGGTCGTGCGACGGTCCGCGTCAGACTCCGTGGCGTTCGCCAGCCTCGCGCGCGCGTTCTCGGGAGGCGCGTTTTGGACGTCATCGCGGAAGCTCACGTTCAACGTGCCCTCCAGGTCCGCGTTGTCGTTGTAAAATTTGCGCATGGAAGACCCAACCTGAACGGGGGAAAAGAACGGAGCGGGCGAGAGGTCAGCGGGGAGGTTCGGACGTGGGGAACCGTCGCCCGAGGGGTTCGCGCGGCTTAGAAACCGTCGCGGAGTCGTGTGCGGTGACCGATGGCCCTTCGAAGGAAACGTCGCGGTCTGCTCGCGCGTCTCGGACGCGCCGTGCTCGCGGAGGGGGCGCGATTATGGCACGATTTCCCTGAGATTCGACCGCGACACGCGCTGCTGGCCGATCGCACGGGACGCACCTCCGAGAGACGAGCCGCGCGCTCCTGCTCGCTCATCTTGACCGCCATCCCATCGCCGCCCCGAATGCTCCGCGCGCGCGACAGGCGCGGACCGGTCGTCATCCTGCCGGGCACCCGAGGTGTGGCGCCCGGCTCAGATGAGATGCCAAATACGGCAAGACGCGACTCGGCGAGACGGATCGGGGAAAGTCTAAAAAAAACGCGAGCGGGTCGAGAGGTTTCGCGGTTTCGCGGGCGAGAAGACGAGACGAAATCAATGACGAAAACGCCGTACGGCGGCGAACACTCACTCTTGATGTTCGATACTACAACCCCGCCTTGACGAGCGCGTTGAGCGTGACGATCCCGACGAGCTCTCTGCTGACCTCGTCCCGCACGACGGGCAGGAACGAAACCTTCACGTGCGGAGGCTCGGGAGCCATAGCGCGAAGCGCGTCGGCGGCGGCGGTTTTTTTCGTCGTCATTCGGCACGTTCGCGAGCACAGCTCTTTCATCGCGCGACGCGTGCACGCCGTCTTCTCGGCGCCCAGCGCCCGCCGCAGGTCGCCGTCCGTGAACGTGCCGACCAGTTCTTTCGTCTCGCGATCCACCACCAACACGCACCCGTAGCCCCCGCTCGAGAGACGCACCAAGACGTCCACCAGAAGCTCTTCCGGGCCGCACGTCGGCGCCGCGCGCGCGAATCGATTTTGTGTTTCCTTTTCTTCAGAAAAGTCGTCTCGCGACGCGTCGCACAGATGCACATCCTCCATGACGTCCTCGACGGCGAGCGCGCGCGTCGCGTCGTCCTCGCCCGCGGGGCTCTCTCGGTTCTCGACAGACCGCTCGGCCACGCCTGTCCCTCGCGCGCGCATCGCGGCGACGGCGCACGTGTCCCCGAAGAGCATCTGAATCGCGCACGACGTCACCGGCGCGAGGTCGAACGGGCACAGCTCGCGCTCGAGCGGGAGAACGACGGATTTGTCCGAGGTCTCCGCGAGCGCGGAGCGGGCGTCGGAGGTTACGCCGACGACGCGCGCGCCTCTGGCGCGCGCGAGGGGCACGAGTCTCCGGAGCTCGTCCGAGGAGCCCGACTTGGAGAAGAGCACGAGCAGGTCGTTCTCGCGCAGGACGCCCACGTCGCCGCGCAGCGCGTCCGTCGGGTCGAGCCACGCGGACTTGCCACCCGAGCTCACCATGGTGGCGCTGACCTTCTGCGCGACGAAGCCGGATTTGCCCACGCCGGAGAAGTAGACGGTGCCGCCGCAGTCCGCCACCTCCTGGCAAAAGTCCCGCAGCGAGCCGTACGCCACCTCATCGAAGAAGTGGGTGACGTACTGGCGCTGCGTCTCGAACAGACGGCGCAGGTCCGAGGCGCACGCGGACGGCATCGCACCCGAGCGCGCGCTCCGTCAATGCTGACATTCTTCATGAATCTCCCGCGTTGGTGTGACGAGGCATTGTTTCGGATTTTCCTCGTCACACGAGCGAGGAGCGACGAGCAGTTGCAGGTTTAACTCCAAGCGGATAGAGCGCGGAGGTCCCCGCGTCTCTGGCCGCCAGTTCATCCCGCGCGCGATCCGCGATCCGCTCTCGCGCGCCATGGCGTCCTCCTTCCCTCGCTTCGGCAACGCGGGTCCCCCCCTCGGCGGGAACTCGCGCGCGTCGTGGCGCGCGTCACGCGCTCGGGCCTCGTCGAGTGCCTCATCGCGAGCGTCGGGCGACGCCGCCGCGCGTCGCCCGGCCCGCGCGCCCCGCCGCGCGCTGTCCCGCACGGCGCTCGCCGCCGGCGGCGCGACCGCGACGGCGCTGCTGGCGGTCGGCCAGGCGCGCGCCGAGCGCGCGCCCGTGGTGGACGACCTGGACGACCTCACCGGCGTCGAGGACGCGGTGGTGCAAACGAAGGTTGTCGCGTTTTACGACCTCGACCACACCATCATCGACACCAACAGCAACAAGCACTGGATCGTGAAGGAGGTCAAGGCTGGGCGCGTCACCCCGAAGCTGATCCTCACCGCCATCTACTGGTTCGCGCGCTACGCCATGGGGCAGGGCCAGGGCGCCGAGGCTGCCGGAGCCGAGGCTGCGATGGCGTACGCCGGCAAGTCCGCAAAGGCGCTGCAGAAGGAGGTTGAGGATGTGTTTGACAAACACCTCGCGCATCGCATGCGGCCCGGGTGCGGGCCGAGCATGAAACGCCACCGCGAGAACGACGTTCGCGTTATTATATGCACGAGCTCGTGGCAGTACGCGGCGCGGTACGCCGCACAGATATTCGGCCTGGAGACGGACGACGAGAACATCATCTCCTCGGTGATGGAGGAGGACGCGCGCGGCGTACTGACGGGCGGCATCGCGGAAATCGCGTACGGAGACGGCAAGTATCACGTGACCAAAAAGTGGGCGGATGCTAACGGCGTGGACTTGAAAGACTGCTACTTCTACTCGGACTCGATGTCGGACGTGCTGCTGTTAGAGAAGGTGGGGCACCCGGTGGTTGTTAACCCCGACCCGCGCCTTAAAAAACACGCCGAACAACGCGGGTGGCCCATAGAGGACTGGGGGAAGGCGGAGGAGGCGGTGCCCGACAAGAAACCGGGGTTGCGGTGGCGGTGATACTTACGCAGGTTTTTAACCAACGCGCGTACTTCGTAGACTGTGCGACTGTGCGACGCTCGCGCCTTTCGCGGAACCGAAACATCGCGCCTTCTCTGACGCGTTATCGTTCGCTTTATCGTCTCGATCGTTCGGCGCGCGTCGCCTCACTCGACACTCGCCACACTCGAGTTGTCGATGTGCCCTTCGAGGCGCCGCGGCTATAACGACGCGAAACGCTTCGCCGCCAAAAAAAGTACTGTAAAAATGCTCGCGGAATCGTCCCGACTTGTTCGCCACGACCAGCCCCGCGTCGGCGGCAGACTCGACGACGCACGTCCGACCATGTCCCACGGCGTGATGGCGTGGCGCGGCGCCGTGCGCGCGGTGTCTTCCACGACCGCGAGCACGTCTTCGTTCGCCGGCGTCACGAGGCGCGTCGGCGTCGGCGGAGCGGCCAAGTGCGGCGGCGGCGGTGCGCGCCGGATGGCAATCCACGCTCGAGACCCGGGGGACGAGGAGCGCGTGACCAGCACCGACAACGCCACGGTGAAGCACTTCGCGAAGCTCGTCAAGAGCAAGGCGCACAGGGACGCGAACGGGTCGGTGGTGGTCGCGGGCGCGGGTCTGCTGGAGGAGATATACGCCAACGGCGGCGTCGAGGACGCGAGGGTGGTCTTTCTCGGGGAGGACGCCGAGACTCCGCGCGGGATGCGCGCGCGACGGGTGGTGCGCGCGCCCGAACACGTGCTCAAGAAAGCCGCGGGGCTGCAATCTGTGGACCGGGTGGACGTCGTCGCCGAGCTCGCGACCCCCCCGCTGGACGGCATCGAGGCCCTTGGGGCGGTCGCGTCCACGGCGACTCGAATACTCGCGCTGGATGGCATCCAGGATCCGGGGAACCTCGGCACTTTGACGCGCACGGCGCTCGCGCTCGGGTGGGACGCCGTCGCGCTGCTTCCGGGAACGTGCGACCCGTTCAACGATAAGGTAATGGCGCGCATTTTGATTGCGCGTTTCGGCGCACCCGGTCCACACGAATTCCTCCCGTCACGCGGATGACGCGCGGATGACGCGTCGACTGTCCACCGTCGACTGTCGCGAGTCGTCGTTCGCGTTAAAAAGCGACGTTTGCTTCTTTTGGCTTTTTCGTCGCGTATTTTTCTCGCACGGCTATTGTCACGCCTCCCGGCTGGCCGCTCGCGGCCCGTAGCCTCGAGGTCCTCGCGATTCGCTCCCGTGCAAGACTTCCTCCCCGAACGCGCTGAGCGCGCCCGCCGCGATCGCGCAGCCTGACGAGAAGGCGGGGGAGCACATCGATTCGGTTCGTCTTAAGTTTTCGTCTCTCACGCTCAAACACCTCCGCGTCAAAATACCGACGCGCCGTTCCTTTTTTTTTCGCAGGCGCTTCGCGCGGCGCGCGGAGGCGTGTTCCGTCTCCCCCTCGCGCGGCTCACGTGGGAGGAGCTGGAAACATTCACAACATCGCGCGGCCTGGTGCGGTACTGCGCCGAGCCCACCGCGCCGGACGCCGTCGGCGCGGACGTCGCCGTCTCGAGCGCGGCGGGCGTGTGCCTGGTGCTCGGGAGCGAAGGGCAGGGCCTGTCGGAGACGGCGCTGCGCACGTGTCGCCCCGTGGCCATTCCCATGCCGGGCGAGATGGAGAGCCTGAACGTGGGCATCGCGGGAGGCATACTCATGTACCTCATGAGGAAGGAGCGCTGAGCGCCGAATCGTGACCGTTTCCGTGTCGGCGCGTCGCGTACGTAGGTAGACCTTCTTTCGCGAAAATATGCATATTACTGCGAAGATATTACAGACGACGCCCCTTTTGCTACGTCGTGTCGATGCGCACCAGCTCCTCGGGGAGCAACGCGACCACCGCCGGCGCCGGAGGCTCGGCGTCTTCCGCCGCAGGGACGGCGTCGAGCACAGCGGGAACGGTCTCGTTGAAACGTTTCTGCGGGCGTACGCTCGAAGGTTCGGGACGGACGCGCGTAACCGAATCCGTCGCCGAGTCGGCAATTTTGTTTGCCGTCGCGGCCCCCACGCGTGGGGGGCGCGCCGCGCGCGACTCGCGCCACGACTGGTCTCTGAGCCTCAGCCTCGCCTCGATGTCCCGCTTGGCCACCGTCGCGACGAGCGCGCCGCCGTACGCGGCGCCGACGGCGACGCCGCTCTTGACGAGAAAGCCGAAAACCGCGCGACGCACGGCGCGGCGCGTCGCGCGGCGCTCGCGTCCCCGGCTCTTTTCTTTCTTCCCGCCGTATTCGCGCGCTTCTTCGTCGCGGCTCTCTTTCTCGCGCGCATCGCCCTCGAACAGACGCCGCCGGCGGCTCTTGCGAGCTTCCGAGCTTCCGGAGGCGTCTTCTTTCCCTTCGGCCTTCGCGCGCGCGCGCGCGGGGAAAAAGGGGAGCGCCGCCGCCTTCGCGGCGCGCGCGCCGACGCCTCCTACTAACCGCGCAGTCGCCGCGAGCGCTCCCGCCGCCGCCTCGAGCGCGACGCGCTCGATGGCTCTCGGCTCCGGTTTCCCTCTCCGGCGGAGCTTCTCGGCGTTGCGCCGCACCTCGGCGCGCGCGCCGCGCACGAGCGCCGCCACAGCCTCTTCCTCCGCCGCCTCCTCGTAGTGCGCGGCGAGCTGCGCGGGCGTCAGCCCCTCGCGGTCTCGCTTCGCCGAGGACTCCGGGAACATGCGCAGCAGGGCCTCAATCGTCGCCGGCGCCGCCGACGCGCGGAGCGCGACGTGCAGGGGCAAGTCCCCGTATTCGTCCTTGACGAAGGCGCCGCCGGGGTCGACGTCCAGCAGCTTTTGGATCAGCGCGTGGTCGGCGCCGGCGGCGAGCGCCGCGTGCAGGGGGAGCTCGTCGTCCTCCTCCGCCGTGCGCGCGGAGCGCACGGACCACGGGGGCGAGACGGAGGGCGCGAGCGTGTTTTGGGGGGGAGCCAACGCCGTCGCGCCGGGAGAGCCGAGCCTTCGCGCCGCGGGCGACCGCGGGGACGCGCGGAACGGCGCCGCGGCGGACGCCGCGGACTCGGGCGGAGCCGACGCGTTCGGCGGTGACTTTTTTGGCGATTTCGCCGACGAGACGGAGCGCGCCGCCGCCGCCGCCGGGGACGTCGGCGCCGACTCGGGAGGCGTCCCCGGCGCGTCCGCGGACGACGCCGTCACCGCGACGGGCTCGGCCGTCTCTCCGAGACGCGCGCGGATGCGCTCCGCGGCTTCGTGAGCCGCGCGCGCGCGCGTCTTCTCCTCCGCCGCCTCCGCGTCGGCTCGCGCCTTCTCCTCCGCCCTGGCGCGCGCCCTGCCCTCCTCCGCCTCCGCCTCCGCGCGTTTCCTTTGTTCGCTCTCGAACCTCGCCTTCGCCTCAGCCTCGAAGCGGGCGCGCGCCTTGGCCTCAGCCTCGAGCCGCGCGCGAACCTCCCTTTCGGCGGCTTCCGCCTTCCGCCGCGCCTCCGCCTCCGCCTCCGCCCTCGCCTCCGCGTCCAGCCGCGCGGCTTCGAGACGCGCCAGCGCTTCGGCGCGCGCGCGCGCGTCATGTTCTTCCTTTTCCCTTCTCGTTCGTTCGGCGAGCTCGGCTCGCGCCGCCGCCTTCTCCGCAGCCCTGGCCCGCTCCGCAGCCTCGCGCGCCTCGAGCTCCGCGCGACGCTCCGCCTCCGCGTCGGCCCGCTCGCGCTCCGCGCGAGCCGCCTTCGCCGCCGCCTTCGCCGCCGCTTTCTCCTCGCGGACCCGCGTTTCCTCAGCCAGGCGCGCCGCCTCCGCGCGCGCCTCCTCCTCGGCGGCGCGCCGCGCGGACGCAAGCTCCTCGGTTCGGATCATCGCGTCGCGCTCGGCTCGCGCAGCCTCCGCTGCCGCCTCCGCCGCCTCCGCGCGCGCGCGCGCCGCCGCCGCCGCCTCCGCCTCCGCGCGCGCCTGCGCCTTGGCGACGAGCTCCGCCGCCTTCGCCGCCGCGAGCGCCGCGCCATTCTCGGCGCGCTCCTGGTCGCGCGCGCGGCGCTCTTCGTCGGCGGCGTCAGCCTCGACCGGTTCCGGGCTCGGCGGGCGTTCAGTCTCGCGCTCGGGTTCACGTTCCCGTTCCCGTTCTTCGGGTTCGTCGCTCGCGCCTTTCGGCGACCGGGGCGCCGACCTCGGGCCCGCGTCTGGGGTGGCGAAGTCGGCATCAACCAAGGCGTCGGCGGGCACAACCACGGGCACGCGCGGCATCGGCGCCGTCTCCGTCGCCGAGAGGTCCATGTCACTCGGGCTCGCGTCACCTCGCCGCTTCTCGTCCGTGTCCTGCTGCGACATGTAAATGGTCGGCGACTCCAGCCTCTCGACCCGGGAGTCTCGGGACGAAGGCGCTTCCAAAACGTCGGGGCTGACGTTCTCCTTCGCCGCCATGGCTTCCTGCATCTCGCGCAGCCTGGCTTGTTTCCGCGCGCGGTCGCCGGGGGTCATGCCGTCGCGGGACATCAGGCGCGCCAGGAGCTTGGACGTCGAAGGAGGTGTGGTGTCGGGCAAGGGGCCGGGAGGGAGCTCCGCGCGGAGCTTCGCGCCCGCCGCGCGCTTCTCCGCGCGCTTTTCCTCGGACAAGGCGTTCGTGCGGAACTTGCGCGCGGCCAGAAGAGCCGTGAAGTTGGCGCCCGATCCGGGCGCGGCAGCGCCGTCGCCGGGGGACGCCGACCTCGCCGCGGGGAGGGGCATATCGCGCGGTCTCGGCGGTGCGTGTCGGCCGATAGACGCGGTGTGCGCTCACCTCAGACGCGCGCCGCGCTGTGACATGCGCCGCGAGACTCGCAACGTTCAAAAGGGCCGAGAAAACAACGTCTCGGAAGACGCGCACCTGTCGCCGACAGTCTCATAATTTCGCCTCAGCAAAGATGATGCAACCCTGGTCTGTGACTCGTCTTTTGCCTCGACAAGGTGGGCACCGCGCGCCGGTTCTGAAAACTGAAAAAGGTTCTTTTTGCGCGTGTCTTTTCCGAGCCCCGTCCCATACACCGCAGCGCGCGCGAGTCCGGCGGCTCGCGGCGAGCGTTTGGGTGCGGGGTGCGTCGCGTCGCTCGCGACACGGCTCGACCCACGGCGCGCGGGCGACGCGTCCCGGCGAAATCCCGCGGAAGCGGCGAGATTCGCCGTCTTCGGGGTACTCAATTGCCCTCGAAGCGACGCGGCGAGGACGAGCGCGTGTTCCCGACGTGCGCGGCGAGGCGGGAGACGCTTCCGGCCGCGCACGAGCGTCGTTGGCGGCGCACCTGTAGACTCGGCACTTCCACGCGCCCCTTCGCGCGCGCCGAACGTCGACGATGCCCATCTCCTCGCGCAAGATCCGCGTGGGCGTCTGCGCCATGGACAAGAAGGCGCGTTCGAAAGCCATGAGCGAGATCTTGACGCGTCTGGAGAAGTTTGGCGAGTTTGAGATTGTCGTCTTCGGGGACGACGTCATCTTGAACCAGCCGGTGGAGCTGTGGCCGAAGGTGGACGCGCTGCTCTCCTGGTTCTCGGACGGGTTCCCGCTCGCCAAAGCCGAGTCGTACTCGAAGCTTCACCACCCGATATACATGGTGAACGACCTGAACCGGCAGTGGGATCTGCTGGACCGCCGCGTGGTGTATAAGATTTTGAAGGCGCACGACATCCCGACGCCGCCGCACATCGTGGCGAACCGGAACGACCCCGCGCCGGCGGGCACGATGCCGACGCACGCGGTGGACTTCGAGGCGGAGAACTTCGCGGAGTACGAGGACTACGTCGAGGTGAACGGCGAGCGCATCGATAAACCGTTTGTCGAGAAACCCGCCGACGCCGAGAACCACAACATCTGCATCTACTACCCGCACGCCGTCGGCGGCGGGTACAAGGCGCTGTTCCGCAAAGTCGGCAACCAGGCGAGTAAGTACTACCCGCCGCCGGTGCTCTCTTCCGAGGACGCGCAAAAAGGGGACAAAAAGCCGTACGCCCTCGTGAGACGAGACACGTCGTTCATCTACGAGAACTTCATGAGCACCGGGGGCACGGACGTCAAGGTGTACACCGTGGGTCCGAATTACGCGCACGCCGAAGCTCGAAAATCGCCCGTCGTGGACGGCCGCGTGCAGCGCGACGCCAACGGCAAAGAAGAGCGGTTCCCCGTTTTGCTCACCCCCGAAGAGAAGGAGATCGCCAGGCGCGTGTGTCTGGCTTTCGGGCAGATGGTGTGCGGGTTCGATTTGCTGCGAACGAAAGGGCGCTCGTACGTGTGCGACGTCAACGGCTGGTCCTTCGTCAAGAACTCGACCAAGTACTTCGACGACGCGTCGCTGTGTTTGCGGGCGATGATCTTACGCGCGGTGGCGCCCGACCACCGGCGCACCGCCCAGGCGGCTGCCGAGGCGGAGGAGCAGACCAACGAGCGCGAGGTGGAGCGCGAGGAGGGCGACGTCGAGACGCCGACGACACCGAAGAAGACGGGCTCGAAGGGCGTTAAGACCGGCGCGGGACCGACCAAAACCGGCTACGGCGAGGAGGGACCCACCGAGGAGCTGCGCGCGGTGCTGGCGGTGATCCGGCACGGCGACCGCACGCCGAAGCAGAAGATGAAGATGAAGGTGAGGCACGCGCCCTTGCTCGATTTGCTGAGCCGGTGCACGTCCGGGCGCCCGCGGAAACAGGCCAAGCTCAAGACACCCAAGCGGCTTCAGGAGCTTCTGAACATATGCCGCCTGCTGTACAGCGACTGTCTCAAAGAGGGCCGCAGGTTCGCGGCGGCGGGATACGGCGACGGCGGCGACGCGGCGGCGGGGCCGGAGCCGGGTCCGTCCGGCGACGCCGCCGGCGACTCGGGCGATTCCGACGTTCGCGGCGCGGGCGACCGCGCAGCGCAGACGCGGGAGGAGTGGGAAGAAGAGCTCGAGCAGTGGAAGCAGGTGGTTTCCATCCTGCAGGAGGGCGGGCACTTCAGCGGCATCAACCGCAAGGCGCAGCTCAAGCCGCTGGCGTGGGCGCGCGTCCCGGAGGAGGAAAGAGGCGAGCCCGCGGCGGATGGCAAGGAGCCGCCGAGCGAGCGCGTGACGGAGGCGCTGCTCATTTTAAAGTTCGGCGGGGTTTTAACGCACCTCGGTAAGAACCAGGCTGAGTTTTTGGGGCGCGATTTCCGCATGCGCATGTACCCCGGCGGCAACTACTACGACGAGGGCAACACGGATGGCCTTTTGCGTTTGCACAGCACGTACCGGCACGACTTGAAGATTTACTCCTCGGACGAGGGGCGCGTGCAGATCACCGCCGCGGCGTTCGCCAAAGGTCTGCTGGACCTCGAGACGAGCAACAACCAGCTCACGCCCATTTTGGCGTCGCTGGTGAACAAGGACGCCAAGCTGCTGGACTTCGTGACGCACGAGGTGGAGGAGGACATCCTGCACGCCAAGCAAAAGCTGTACAACATCATGACCGAGGGCCACGTCAAAGGAAGAGGGCCGAACAAGGAGTACAGCACCAGCGACACCGCGGTGTTCGACGACGACTTCGAGCGGTCGGGACCGGTGGGGTACTTGAGGCGCACGAGCGCCAACGCCGTGGCGATCAAGGTGCCGTCGCCGAAGAAGCCGCAGGACGGCGACAAGCACAGCGCGGGCGAGCGCGGGGTCTCAGTCGCGACGGCGAGCGACGCCGGCGCGAACGCGCGCGCGGCGGGGAAACCGAAGGGTGGCTCGTACGCGCTCATGTCCGCGGACCGCGCGCGCGCGCTAAAGATGGCGCGCAAGAGCTTGAGCAAGGCGGCGTCCTCTGCGATGTCCTCGCTGCGCGAGGCGATGCTCAGCGCGATGGCGACGGGCGTGGCGGAGGAAAAGCCGAGGAGCGCGGCGGCAGGCAAGGCGCCGTCGCCGCCGGCGCGAGACGCGCGCGAGATGGAAAAGAAGAAATCCGCCGACGACCTCACCGAGCTCAACCGCAAGCTGGACGAGCGCTGGGAGGGACGCGAGGAGTTGAACGACGGCGAATACGCCGACGGCGGCGGTCATCAGCAGTTGCCCCCGAGCCGGGAGGTGTCGCCGATCAAGTCGGCCGCCTCGCCGTCGCGCGCGTCCATCGACGAGATGGCGTCGGTGGTCGGGCGCATGGACGTGAACGACGCCGACTTCGCGCCTCTGCCCTCCGGCGCGGGCGGCGCCGGCGGCGATGCCGCCGCGAACCACCCGAACGCCAGCACGGACGAGGAGCAGGAGTACCGCTTGTCCCTGGAGAGGGACCGGGGGGGATCCCACGTTCCGCCCGCGCACCTCGCGCGGAGCAGCTGGAACGCCGGCGAGGCGAAGCGCATGCTCCAGACGAGGCTCGCGCTCGGGCTCCCGGAAACCGCCGAGGCGAGTCTTGAGGCGCGGCGAGCGAACGTGCTGGCGTCGCCGCTGACGTCGCCGACGAAGAGCGGCGCGGCGGTTAATTCGGGCGGCGATTCCGGCTCGGTGAGCCGGCGCACGTCGCTGGACGTCGGCGACGACGTCGCGGGCCTGGGCGCGGAGGACTTCAAGGTTTCGGTGGAGGGGTCGATCACGCGGCGGCCGCCGGGCGTGCCTCCCGAGCCGCTCAAGCTGCTTCGCGTGATGGTGGACCTCATCGGCGGCGTCACGCGTCAGCTGCGCGAGGAGATCTTCAAGCACTCGCACAGCGAGGGCCCCGGTGTGGGCTCGCCCACGACCTGGGTGGACACCCTCGGCGCCGTGGCGCCGCGCGGCTCCATTCCCGAGGGCGGCCTCGCCGCGCTGAAGCTGGTCTCCACGCCGGCGGGCGGCGAGTCCTTCTTGTTGATGCACGCTCGCTGGAAGAAGCTGGAGCAGGACATCTACCACCCCCGAAAGGGTAGGTTCGACATTTCGAAGGTTCCCGACGTGTACGACAGCGCCAAGTACGACGCGATCCACAACTCGCACCTCGAGATTGAGGGCCTGGAGGAGCTGTACCGCGTCTCGCGGTGTTTAGCCGAGGGCGTCGTGCCCAACGAATACGGCACGCACCCGCAGAGCAAGTTACGAATCGGCGGCACCATCGCGCACTCGCTTTTGCTTAAGCTCATGCAGGACATGTTCACGACGCGCGAAGAATCCTTCGTGGGCTTACCCGCGTTCGCGCGGCCCGCCGTCGTGGGCAGCTGGGGGAGGTGGTCCCAGAGCCTCGGCCAGCACGTCGCCGCCGACGCCGGCGCGACGTCGTTGGCGACGGACTCGGACGCGAGCGCGCAGGGAGGCGCGACCGAAGCGCCCTTGCAAAACCACGCGACGGACTCGCACCTCGATTCCGATTCTCACGGGCCAAATTTGGCGGGCGTCGACGAGGAGGACGCCGCCGCTTTAAAGGAGGAGGAGGAGATTGAGGTTTCGACGACGCGTTTGAACCACCGGTACGCGGGGAACGTGGGCGTGCACTCGCCGCACAGACACGTCCGCACCAGGCTGTACTTCACCTCGGAGTCCCACATCCACTCGCTGCTCAACGTGCTGAGGTACTGCAACCTCGAAGCCGGGACGCCGCGACGGTCCGTGTCGGACGCCGCGACCGCCGGCGCGTCGTTCTCGTCGCCCGGCTCGCCGGACGGCGCAAGCGCGAAGGAAGACAAAGCTTCTTTTTTGTCGTCCCCTCCCCCCTCGCTTTTAAGCCGCCGCGTGGAGACGCTGGAGAACATCGGCGATTTGGATTACCTGACGCACATCGTGTTCCGCATGTACGAGTGCTTCGACGTACCGGCCGCGGACCCCAATCGCTTCCGCGTCGAGATTCTGCTCAGCACCGGCGTCGGTTTAGACCCGTTCAAGCAAAACGTCATCGCCGAGTTCGACGCCGCCGCCGCCGAGGCGAACCGCCGCGAGAAGCAGAGCGCGTCGCCGCTCAACCGCACTCGCGCGGAGGAGACCAAGCGCGACAAGGATCGCGAGAAGACAGGCCTTCAACGCGCGGGCGGTTCGGACGCCGCCAGGCTCCCGCTCCTGCGGCAGTTCCCCATCCACAACGACCGCGCGCACGACGCCGTGCGCGTCGCCGGGACGTCTTCCAGGACGGAGCCGGAATTAAAGACGGAATTAAAGACGGACGAGCGCGCCGAGTACCTGACGTTGAACGACCTCGAGTCGTACCTGTGGAAGTTCCGCAAGAACCGGCTGGCGCAGCCCGGGGGCGGGGGCGGAAGCGGCGGCAACACCACGGACTGGGCCTCCCCCCGGAAGGAGAGCGCGGACCCGGGGACGCCGGCGAAACCGCAGAAGTCCGGCCTCGGCGTGGGCGGGCCCAAGCGCAGCGTCAAGAAGAAGACCAAGAAAAAGGGGAGCGACAGCGAATCCGACTGACAAAAAGCGACTTTGTGACGCCCGCCGCGACCGACGCTCGATTCGCGACGACGACGCGGCGCGTGTTGTAGTACGCGCGAAAAAAAACGTTTCTCATCACAGACAACCGCGTTTGAACAAAAAGACGTACGTTTCGCTCGTCACTCCGCGCGCTCCTTCGCCGCCGTCCTTTTTTGTCAACACCTTCGTCTCGCTTTTGTTTCGCTCACTGCTCGTCCCCGGGCTCGCCGTCGTCGGCGATGTCCGAGGTCCACAGCGTGAGGTTGTCGCGCAGGAGCTGCATGATGAGCGTGGAGTCCTTGTAGGATTCCTCCGAGAGCGTGTCGAGCTCGGCGATGGCGTCGTCAAACGCCTGCTTCGCGAGCGCGCACGCTTCCTGCGGCTTGTTCTGGATCTCGAAGTGGAACACGGAGTAGTTGAGCGCGAGCCCGAGTCTTATGGGGTGCGTCGGCAGCAAACCCTTCTCCGGCTCGGACGCGCACGCCACGCTCGTCGCCTCGGCGTACGCCCGCTCCGCCGCGCCCGTCACCTTCGCGCGCTCGTCGTTCTGGAGGAACTCGGCGAGGTAGCGGTAGTAGTCCCCCTTCATCTTGTAGTAGAACACCTTACTCTCGTCCGAGGCGTGCTCCACGATCAGGTGCTCGTCCAGGATCGCCAAAATCTCCTTGCAGATGTCGTCGAGCTCTTTTTCAACCTTGGCGCGATACGTCGCGATGGACGCGCCGTTCGCTTCGTTGCGCTTCGAGCGCTCCTTGTCCTCGATGGAGGACAAGATGCGCCACGAAGCGCGGCGCGCGCCAATCACGTTCTTGTACCCGACGGATAACAAGTTGCGCTCTTCGATCTGTACGGCGGGTTTCACAGGGGTTTTTAAAACGAGGGAGGGGTCTTCGTCAGCCCGGGCGTCGGCGGCGGCGGCGGCGCCGGCGGCGGCTCGAAAAACAACTTTCTTTTTTTCCGGGAGAAGCTCCGCGTTCGTCCCGGAGAGCCTCGGCTCCCGCTCCAAGAGACGCGTTCGGCTCGTCTGAAAGTGGAAAAAGCTCGCGCTGCGTTTCGCGGGGAGGGCGATCGCGTGACGTACCGAGAGCTCGACCGCGTCCAGCTTGCACAGGGCCTTCATGGACTCGACCATCTCTGCGGCGAAGGAGTGGCACGGGAGAGGAGGTCAGTCGCGCGCTCGACGCGGGGCGTTTCCCGGCCGCCCGGAACGGGAACGCAAAACGCGTCGGTCGTTTTACGCCGATGTGGCAGGAAAAATAACAAAATCCATGCCGTCTCAGGCGCGCCACCCGGAGATGCGGCCGGGCGTTCGAGCCCGGACGACCCGTGATTCGCCCGGGAAGCGCGCCGATCACGCCACGTCGCGCGGGTATCGAGGAACCCGGTCTCGCGGGCGTCGCGCGGTCGGTGCTGTCCTCGGGGCGGACTCGCGGCCCGCCGGGACCCATCCGCGATCGTGCGCTGCTCGCGGGAGCCAATCCCGTAAAATGAAACAACGACCGGGTCCGGACGCACCGTCGTAGCGCTCCGCCTGCTCGGCCAGCTTGGCCGAGTACACCAGGCGCTCACGCTCGGTGAGCGTGCCGTCGGACATTGCACACGTAAAAGGTGACGCGTGGCCGTGCCTTCCAGAGTGCCGGCCGACGAAGGCGGGCAGCGGTTGTCGAATGTTGCCGTATGCGCGATTTTTTTCAAAGGAGGTCTCGATCGCTGCCGAAAGGAGGCGATGGCCCTTCTTCACCCACGCGCGTTGGACAGAATCGCGTGCGGAATCGACGCGAGCGACGAAAAAAACGCGCGCGCGGAGGATGACGCGTCTCGCCGACGCGCGTATGATGAACGCCACATCCGTGTCACGATATCAAGACGACCCACCGCCACTACCGCCACTACCGCGCTCGTCTCGTTCCCTCTCTTTCCGCCGTTTCTCCGCCGCCGACGCAAACGCCGCCGCGCGCGCCTCGCGCGATTCACCCGGCGCCGGCGTCTCCGGAACACTTTTCGTGAAACGAGACTCGACGTCGCGCGCTTTCTCGGCTCCGCCGCCCGACCCGCCGGCCGCGGGGGCGGGGGGCGGGTCGGGATCCGACCGGGAAACGGCCGATGATAGGTGCACGTTCTGCCTCCCCCACGGGTTCCCCGGGGGGGCTGACCCCCCGGGGGCCGACGAACCGCCGACCGCCTCCGGCGCGAAGGAAGGCCGCGGCGGCGCGGGCGCGCCCGCGACGGTCGCGCCCGCCCCGAGCCGCCGCGCGCTGCCCCCGCGCGCCTCGAACGCGGACCTCGTTCCTCCTCGAGAGGAACCGTTTCCACTCGACGCGCCGGCGATCCCCGCGGCGCCTCCCGCGGTGTCGTCCTCGAACTCGAACGCGTGGTCGCGCACGTGCTGCAAGAACCCCCGCGCCGCGGGCTCCGCCGGCGCGCGCGCCACCGGCATGGCGGGCCCCGCCGCCGCGCACGACACGTACCCGCTCGCGGAGACGACGCGCCTGAGCGCGCGCGCGCGCTCCAGCTGCTGGAGGCGCGCGTCCGAGGGCGTGACGCGCTTCAGTTTGCCTTGCGCCCAGAGCACGCCCACGCCCACCGCGGCCGCCGCCTCCGCGGGCCGCGCGCCGAGCAAAACAAACGCGGCGAAGAGTAAAATCGGGATTCTCTTTGCGGCGACGAACAGATCGCTCCGGCCGAAGAGGTTGACACCCGGCCCGGGGTACCCGAGCGCGATACGCGCGCACAACACGAAGAGCGCGCTCTGTATGCCCGGCGCGCACACGTAGGTGTGCGCCATGAGGCTCGGGGCGAACGGCGCGAGGAGCACCGCGAGAAGCGTGGTCGCGGCGTTGGCGCCCACGACGCCGAGGAGGAAATAGTGCGCCATCCGCAGACTGCCTCGCTCGCGTTCCCATCCCGAGCACAGCCGGTACAGGATGAAGGACAGGAACAGCGCGCTGATCACCGATGGGACGTACAGCACGCTGGTGACCAGGCGCCAGACCTGCCCCCGCCGGACGATGTCGTGGGGGGAGGCGCACACCAGGTCGTCGAACGCGCCCGCGGTGACGATGTTGAGCACGACCGACGCCCACGCGCTCGCGGCGAGGCTCCTCGTGACCAGCGGAGTGGCGAAGAAACGCTCGCGGAGGTCCTGCGACGACATCGGACGACTGGAGGCCGAGACGCGCGCGACGGGGTGCCTCCTCGCGCGCTCTCGTCGAACCCGAGCCCGGCGCGGCCGCGACTGACCGCCGTCGTCGATCACGAGCGAACCCAGTCTCGGCGCTCTCTTCTCGGAACCGCCGACGCGAAAAATAACATCGTAGCGCGTCGAGATCCTCGGCAGTCTCGGAAGCGCGGGGCGGCCGGCGGCGCCCCCTCGAGTCCCATGGCGTCCCCCGCCATGCCCGCGGACTCGCTCGCGGCGCTCGACTCGGACGGCTCGCCGCGCCACCTGGTGGTGGACGCGCTGAACCTGCTGACCGATTACTTCCTCCCGGACTTCCGCGGCGCCGCGAAGGGCGACGCGTGGACCATGCTGGCGGTGCTGCGGCGCCGCGTCGCCGGGTTCCTCGAGGCGTGCGCGAACACCACGCCGGCGCTCGTGCCACACTTCGTCATCGACGCGGGGTGGCAGTCCGAGGAGGCGGCGACCAAGTGGCGCAAGCGCCGCGAGAAGGAGGTGCGCGCGCACGCGCGCGACATCCCGCTCAGCGCCGACACGTTCCTGGCGGACGCTTTGCGCGCCGCCGGCGCCAAGGTGTACCAAGTCGAGGGCGAGGACGGCGACGACATCGTCGCGGTGTTGGCGCAGGCGCTCGGAGCCACCTCGCTGATCCTCAGCGCCGACCGGGACATGTTTCGATACGACCACACCGTGCTCCCGGACGCGCCGAAGCGGGTCGCCGCGTCGTTTTCATTCGCCGAGGTTGAAAAAAGTTTCAAACAAAATCGCGCGCCGCGCTTCGGCGTCGCGCTCCACGCGTCTCCCACGAAGCAGCCCAAGGAGGGCGTCTCGCGGCGCGGCGCGGAGGACGTGCCTCGCTTCGACCCGGCGGAGGACTTCGATTCCTGGTCGAGACCGTACGACAAACTGAAAACAGTCGTCGACGACCCGCGACGCGGGTACGTGCGCGGCGCGTGTTCGCCGCAGACGCGCTTGTTCGGCAACCTGCACGGCCACTCGCGCCCGTTGCGCCTCGCCGCGTACCGCGCGATGGGCGCGCGGGGGAGCGTGCACGAGCGGTTCCCGGAGTGGGACGACGCGAACGACGACGTGCGGTGGGAAGACGCGGACGTCGACGTCGACGGCGGAACGTCGGAGGAGGAGGCGGAGACGCGAACGGCGGAGACGTTTCTTAACGCCGCGTACTCCGCATCGAACGCCGCTTCCTTCGACGCGCACGTCTCCGCGTTGCGTTGGCTTCGCCAACGCGACCCGGCGTGGCGGTTCGCGTCCGCGCGAGGCGAGGACGACACGCACACCTTCCGAGGCTTCGCGCGGTTCGCCATCGTCGCCGAGTGCTTCGCCGCCGCGCGGCGAAGCCAAGACAAAGACGTCTCGGTGCTCGCGACCGCGCTGGCGATGCGCGAGCGCGCCGAGAAAGAGTCGGAGACGGCGCGCGAAAACGTCGCGCGAGGGATGTCCGAAAAGAAACAAAAAGAAATCGACGCTCTGTTCGCGTTCCCTCCGGCGTCGCACCGCTCGTCTCTGTGCTCGGAGCGCGCGTGCGGCGCGAGGTTCGTGTTGAGCAAGGGCGAACGCGCGTTCCTGGCGGAAAAGGGCTTCGCGCCGCCGACGCGGTGCAAGCCCTGCCGCGACGCCCGCAAGGCGTCACGCGGAGGACGCGGAGCTCCGCGCGCGAACCTCTCCGCCGTCTCCGCGACGCCCTCGTCGCCCGTACGCGCTCCGTCTCCCGGCGGGACACCCGGCGGGACACAGGTCGGTGTTCGGCCGCCGCGGACGCTCAAGGCGCCGAGTCTGTCGACTGACGCGGCGGAGACGGCGGAGAAGCTCGCCGCGCTCGCCGTGTCGCGCGGGGAAGCGGACGAGTGACGTTCTCGACGCGCTTTTTATCGCGCTCTCCAGGTTCGGAATCGCTTTTTGGCGCGTCTCGAACGCATCGTCGAGCTCCTACTACCGCTACTCATGAGGAAAGAATAGGAGGACCGTAGTCCCTAAACGCAAAACGATACGACTTTAGTGTACGGTGTACCTCGCTCTAGCGGACGATCTGTTTCCTACGCCGCCGCCTCCTCCTCCTCCTCCAGCGCGCGCGCGTCGTACTGCCACACCCGCAGCGCGCACGTCGGGCCCGCGGTTCCGGCGCGAAAACTCGCGTCTCGCGCCGCGTCGTTCTCCTCCTCCACGGCAAATCGGCTTTTGAACCGCCTGTGCCCCGAGACGGACGCGCCGACCGCGGCGAAGGGCGTGTTGACGTCGTTTGGCACGCCCCACGAGGCGTGCGGGTGGAACGCGAAATCGCTCACCGCCTCCGTCGCGTCGGCGGCGCGCCACGCCGCGATTTCCGCGCCGTCGCGCAAATCGTACGCGCGTAAAACGCCATCCGTCCCGCCGCTCACCATGTGCCTTCCGCACGGCTCTAAATCGAACCCGATCTTCTGGTTGGTCGAGCCCGAGACACGAGGCATCGAGTACACGCACCCGTTAGTACGCGAGTTCATACGAGCGTCCCAGCACGTCACCGCCGCGTCGCGGCGACGCGCGGCGTACAGGTACGAACCGCACGGGGACCAAGTAACGCGCGTCACGGCGTTTTGCGTGTCGCCTTTTGTAACGCTTCCCTCCTTATTATTATCGGAAAAAAGCATCAGCATCTCGCCCGTGTCCTGGTGGAACAGGGCGACGCCGCCGCCGATGGCGCCCGCGGCGACGACGCGAGCTGTCGCGCCGGACAAAGGCGCGCACGCCATCGTCGACACCGCGCTTCGGAACGACGACGACGACGACGCGCCGAAGCCGTTTTCTTCGTCCCGGCGGCGACCCTTGCTCCGTTTCGACCCGCGGCCTTTGCTTTTACCGCCCGTCCAGAACGCCTTTACGTCGTGGTACCCCGGCCTGGTCAGGTCCCAGGTTCGAATCGCGTCCGCGGCGCCCGCGAAGACCCGCGCGCCGTCGCGCGAGAAACACAGCGAGGTGAAATCGATCGGCTCGTCGAGGCGGTTTTTGGCGCCGTACGACGCCGCGACGGTACCGTCCACGGCGCTCCACAGGTGCACCGGCTGAGACTTGCACGCGCTGGCGAACAGACACGTGCTCGTGTCGTGCGCGCACATGGTGGGAAGCCACGCGACGTCCCGCGCGGACTCGCCCGCGCGAACGCGAAGCGCGGGCCACAGCGCGTCCGGCGGCGGATGTTTTGAGACATCGGACACATCGCTTCTCTCGACGGACGACTCTGAACTCGACCGACTCGACGAACGACGCGAAGCTTTCTCGTTTCCCTCCTGGCTCGAACGCGTGTCGTGCGGTGCCGGAACCCGCGCGGGCACGTCGTACACCCGGAACACGCAATCCTCCGCGCCCGAGGTCAGGAGGCACACCCCGTCGGGGCTCCACCGCGCCTCCGTCGGGAAGTTCTCGTGGGGGGCGTTTCGAGCGGGCGCGCGCGAGGCGCCCAGCGCGAACTCGGTGGTGAGCGTCAACCGCGCGACGGGCGCGGAGGACGACGCCGAGAAGTCCATGCGCGTGACCCGAGGGGACGTCGAGGCGCCGCCCTCGACGGTGACGCCATCGCGCGGCGCCATGACGCGCGCGGAGGAGTGCCTCAAATCGGCCGAGAATCTACGTTGTTGAGTCCCCGACTGGCGCGCAGCGCGCGTCATGGCGTCAGCACCTTTTTCCACAGCTGCTGTTCAAATAATCTGCGGGATGTGCCGAGGCGCCACACGACCGTGCGCGTCATGTCTGGCGCGCCGGCGGCTGCGCCCCCCGCGGAGGGCGGGGCGACCCTCCAGGGGCAGCTCCGTGCGCTCTCGGCGCGCGTGCTGGCGCGTGCGAGGCACGACGCGGGCGTTTCGTCGTCCGCCGAGCTTTCCTCGGATGCGCCATCGGAGACGTCGCGCGCGGTCGGGCGTCTCCAGCGCCGAGCGCTCGAGGTGCTCCTTCGGTTCGACGAGGACGTGCCCGTCGCGGACCTGGACCCCGCGGAGCGCGCCGAGCGCAACGCCCTGCGTCTCGGCGCCGCCGCGCTCTCGATGCGCGCGCGGGGCGCGCGCGCGGACGCGGATCGGCTCGAGAGCCTGCACGACGCCTTCGTGACGCGGAGGACAGCCGTGTTGCGCGCGACTGCCTCCGCGTCGCAGATCGAGCCTCTGGAAGAACACGCCGCGACGCTCGCGTTGCTTCTGTCGCTCGCGAACACGGGAGGAGATTCGGACGTCGCCACAGGATGTGTGCGCGCGCGAACGGTGACGTCGGACGGAGATGAGGAGACGAAGATGAGCGCGCGCGCCGCGAGAGCGGCGGCGTGGTTGCGTCTGGATTCGACGATTCGATTCGACGTCGTCGACGCGACGGGCTTCGGAGCGGGACCCGTACCGGACGACGGATCACGCGCACCTCACGACGCGTTCACGTTACTCTCGCCGCGTCTCGACAGTTCGACAACGAACGCGCGCGGTAGATTCGGAGACGACGATGACGACGTGAGAGAAGCGCTGTTGAAAAAAACGGGAGGGGGAGGCTCGGCGCGTTTCAAGCCTCTGGCTCGCCTGGACGCGGCGCCGGCGCCGCTTCGTCTCGGGGCGGCGCGTCGTTCCAACGACGAAAATGTCGACGCGAACGTCTTCGCGGATCCACTGACGTTTCCGACGCGAAGCGACTCGGAAGACCCTCACGACCCTTCCCGCTCGCTGTTCGGCGCGTTGCGTCGCGCGCGCGTCCCGGCGGCGTTCGACGAGCGCGACGCGCTGGCGATCCGCGTCGCGATCCGGGACGAGCCCTTTGGGACGAATCGCGGCGGGCTCGCGTCTGTCGCTTTAAGCGGCGACTTTGACGGCGGCGACTTCGCCTGTGAACCCGCGCCGGAGGGTACGCGCGACAAAAGCGCGTTCGCGGCTGAGTCGAAGAAAAACGCCTCTGTCGCGGGACGAAAGAGAAACGCCGACGCCGAACGAACGTCGGGGCGAACGCCGGAGACCGCCCGGGAGGAAGACGACCCGTGGCTGGCGGCGGCGGCGGCGGACGGGGACGGGCCGAACCGACGGACGTCGTCCGCGACGGAGGTTTTCGGGTGGGACGAAGCCGACGAGAACTCGGGAGAGAAAGGCACGCGAAGACAAAGGCACGCGCCCGCGTGCGATGCGTTCCTCGCCGGCGGCGAGGCGGCGTTCGGGGACGCGTACGGGACGTTTGTGAGGCCCGAGGCGCGTCTCTTCGGCGCCGCGACGCCGGCGCGCGCGACGCAGGAGGAACTCGTGCAAGCCACTCGCCGCGCGCTCGCGGGCCAACGCGCCGCCGCGCACGCGCTCGTCCCGGCGGCGCTCGCGCACGACGCGCCGCGTGGCGCGCGCGATCCACCGCCGCTCAGGCTCCCCGCGGCGAGCGCCGGGTCCGTCGCCGGCGCGCTGCGCGCGCTGGCGGACGCCGCGGAGGACCGCGCGGCGCTGGACGCGTTCGTGCGGCGCGCGGAGGCGGAGAGCGATTTCGGGGAAGGCGAAGAAAATGCCCCGCGCATGGACCTCGCCGCGCGTGCGGCGGCGAGCGCGGCGCGGGACGTGCTCCGCGCGCACGACGCCGCGCTCCTGGCGCTCCCCGCGGCGGCGGCGGCGCGGCGCGCGGCGGAGCGCGCCGCGGACGAAGCCTGTGACCCGCGCGAAAGAACGGCGTGGGCGTACCGCGTCGAGCCGAACGAGAAATCGATCGATCGGTTCCTTTCACACGACTCCGAGTCGTCAAACGCGGGCGTCACCTTGCTCGAGGCGCGAGCGCACACGCGCGCGCTCCGCGCGCAACTCGCGGCGATGCGCCTGCTGTGCGCGCCGGCGAACGAAGAGATGGTCACTGACTCGTCGACGCTCCGACGCGCGCTCGGCGCGCTCGCCGCGGGCGGCGCGCGCGACGCGGGCGAACGGAACCTGCTCCGGCGTCTGGCGGCGGCGGCGGCGGCGCCCGCGCTGGCGCAGGCGCGCGTGTGGACGCGCCGCGCGGCGGTGGCGGATGACCCGCGGGGCGAGTTTTTCGTGCGCGTCTCGGAGGGCTGGGGCGCCTCCGCGAACGAGCTGGCGTTGTCGCCCGCCGAGGCGAGCGTCGAGGCGTGGCGCGTCCGCGCGCTCGAGCGCGCGCTCGAGCCGGATTCGGACGCCGACGAAAGAGAAGAGCTTTTGTTTGTTTCCAAAGTCGAGTCGGACGCCGGCGACGCCTCCGACGCCGACCGTCTCGAGCTCGCCGAGCTGCCTCCCTGGCGCGGCGGTCCGCCGGGCCGCGCGCGGGAGCTCGCGGGAGGCGCGCCCCCAGAGGAGCGCGCTTCGCTCCGCGACGACTTTTCGCGAACTGGAACGCACCTCCTGTTCGCGGGCGCCGAGCGCGACGCGCTCGCGTTGGGCGTCCACCTGCGCATCCTGCAGCGCCTGCCTCAGACGGCGTCGTTCGCCGCGGCGGTGGCGTCGCTCGACGAGACCCTCGAGGTCGAAGCGCGCGAAAAAGAAGCGCTTTCGTCGGCGAAAAAAACGAGCGGCGGCGCGTGGCGTCCCTGGACGCTGGCGTTCGACGCGGAGGCGCTGGCGGAGGCGACAGCGCGCGGGAGGCAAACGTCTTTGGCGCTCCGCGCGCTCGCGCGGAGGACGCTCGACGCCATGGCGTCGACGCGCGACGCCGAGAAGGCGCGCGCGGAGGCGCGGCGGCGCGCTCGCAACGCCGCCGAGACGGCGCGGCGGCTGGAAAAGGACGCGGCGACGGCGGCGGCGAAGGAAACGCTGCTCGAGGATTTCGCGCGGCGCATGGCGTCGCTGGCGGCGCGGCGCGCGCGCGAGGCGTACGCCAGGCGCGCGCTCCGCGCGTCCGGCCGCGAGTCTCTTCTGTCGGCGCTGGAAGAGCCCCTTCCGGAAGGGGAGGGTGAGGCGCGGAGAAAGAAGGAGGACGAGAACGACGAGGCGTCGATTCGAGCCGCGCTGGAGGAGGCGCTGGACGTCGCGAGGCGCCTGGCGACGCCGGGAAGCGCGACGCCCGAGACGCCTCCGCGCGACGCCGCGGCGGAAGGGTCCGCTCCTGTTCCCGCTTCCGCTTCCGTTTCCGCTTCCGCTTCCGCGTCCCGACGCGACGCGCCGTCGCCGTCTCACCCGACGTCGCCCATCGGCTCTTCCCCGGACGCGTACTTCCGCGCTCTGCGCCGGTCGCGCGACGGCGGCGAAACGGGTCCGACGTCCCCCCTCGACGTCTCCGCGGACGCCTCCGACCTCGAGGCTTCGTTCCGCACCGCGCGATCCGAAGGAGGCGAATTAAACGAGGAGTCCCCGGGACCCCTCGACGAAGCCGCGCTGGCTCCGTCGACGCCGTCGGGATCGGGAATCCCGATCCCGATCGCCGGAGATCCGGAGGGGGAACGCCTCGTTCCGGCTTCCCAAACGGAGAGCGTCGATAACGCGCGCGAGGGAATCTACCCCGATTCCCTGGACGACGACGACTCGGAGGGCGATTCGCCGGAGGGTGATTTTCAGGACGGCGCTTTTGAGACGCGGAAGTCGCGCGACGCCGAACCCGAACTCAAAAGCAAAACCAAACCCGAACGCGAACGCGAGCCCGTGCTGGAGATCCCGCTCGCCGCGCTGGTCGATCGGTGCGTCTCGGGTCCCATCCGCGACGCGCGTGCGGTGGTGGCCTCGCTCGTGGCAAACACGTTCCTCGAGCACCTCGGACTCGAAACGCACTGCGCGTCGATGCGCGCGTTCCTTCTGTGCGGCGCGGGAGACTTCGCGTCGGCGCTCGCCGAACGCGTCGCCGACGCGGCGGCGCGCGCGCGCGTCGCCGGCGCGTGCCAAGGAGCCGCGCCCTCTGCGTTTTTGCGCGACGCGCTCGAGAGCGCCAGGCTGCAGAGCAGCGCGTGCGACGAGCCCCTGGCGCGCCGGTGGCGTCTGCGCTCGCGCGCGCCGCCCAAGGCGGGTGAAGCGTCGTACTCGGCGTCGTACAAAGGCGTGCGCGACGCCGCGTTCAGCGAGCACAGCGCCGGCATGGTGGATTTCCTGGAGGCGTCGTACGAGCTGGAGTGGCCTTTGGGCGTGTTGTTCCCGAGCGCGACGCGAACGACGCTCGCGGAGGCGCACAGGCAGATGCTTCGGCTCAGGCACGTGTCGCTGGCGCTCGCCGAGGCGCACGCGCGCGTGCACGAGGCGGGGCGCGCGCATCGCGGGTCCCTCCGGTCCCGCGCGCGCGGCGACGACGACGACGCGTTCGGCGGCGTCGCCGGTCGGCTTCTCGCGGATCGGCGCCTGCGCCGTCTGTCTCTCCTGTCCCACGAGCTCCGGCACTTCGTGGCGGCGGTGGAGGCGAGCGCGGGCGAGGAGTGCCACGGCGCGGCTCGCGCCGCGCTCGAGAAGTCCTTCTTCGAAGACGCCGACGGAAGGAATGGAAAAAACCGATCCGTCCGCGCGAGGGACGCGTACGCGCTTCGCGCGGCTGCGGCGGCGTACGCGACGCGGTGCGCGTCGGCGTGCTTTCTGTCGGCGCGCGACGCGCCGCTGCGCGAGGCTGTGGACGTCGCGCTGCAGTTGGCTCTCGATTTCCGAAAGGCGACGCGCGCGGCGTCGACGGATAAAGAATCGGCGTCGTCGTTGCTGACGGACGGCTCGACGTACGCCTCCGTGCAGGCGACGCACGCGCGGTTCCGCGTCGCCGCGCGTCGGCTGTGCGTCTGCCTGCGCGACGCGGCGGCGGATCGAGGCGGCGCGCTGGGGGGGGTGGAACCGCGACGCGCCGCGGAGCTGCTCGAGCGCCTCGACCACAACGGCTTCTACTTGCGAAGTTAGGCTAGACTATGCGACTACTTTTAGACGACTACACACGGGCGACCGCGTACGACGCGTCATACGCTCCTCTCGCCGCCGAGGCTCCCGACGTACCGACCTCAAAACGCTTTACCTGGCGTACTTGAGCGCGTTTACGTGGCCGCCCTTACGCGCTCGCTGTTTGTTTTGAAACGCCGCAAACTTCGCCAGGCTCTCCTGCTGCATCAGCGCCTCCACGGTGTTGTATCGCTCGCCGAGCGCGCGCTCGTCCGCGAACGAGTGTACGGCGCTGTGGCACTGGCGACACAACAACGCCGTCTCCTGCAAACTCCGCCCGCTCTCGGCGAAGCCGGCGGGTGGCCGCTTCTCGAAAAACTTCCACTCGCTGCGCGGAATCAGGTGGTGCCTGGTGAGAGGCATGACCCGCTCGCACATCTCGCACGCGTCGTCCCCCAGGAGCTCTTCTTCGTCAATCTCGTTCGCCAACGCGTCGTTCACGCCCTCGAGCAACGCCTCGTACGCGTCCGCGGCGTCGTCCTCGTCCGCGGGGAGCACGTCGAGGTCTGACAGCATCGGCTCGTACCGCGCTCGAGCCGTCTCGACGTCTTTCGGGACACCGAAGTCTTCGATCACGTCGAGGAACAACATCTCAGTCGCCGCCTCGAGCAGCGCGTCTTCGCCGGTGAAGCGCTCGCGAAGGACGCGCGCGAGGTTTCCCTGCATAAGCGCCTCCGTGTGCGGCTTGAGCCCCCCCGGGGGGACGCCGGAGTCACCCATCCCCGGGACACCCGCGCGCGCGGGACGAATGACACGACTTTTCTCTCGTCGAGGGTGCCGACACGTCAGGCATCTGATTGTTTTTTCGGTCGCGACGACATCCGAAATTCGGTTGTGGGGCGTCGCCCTCGACCCGCCCTCCGCACTCTCCGCACACCGAAGCACCCGCGAGGGTCTCCACGCGCGTGTCCAAGGCCAAACGCGCGTCTCCGTGAGCGGCCGCGCGAACGCCCACCTTCGCCCCGACCGGACCCCCACCGCGTCGCGGTAAATGCGCCCTGCCGCCAGTCGGCTCGTGACCGGGTGTCATCGTCTCGTGGCCACCGCTCGGCTCGACGGCGCGAAGGGCCGTTCCGGAACCCCGCTCGCGTCGCGCTTCTCCGTCTCTCCTCGGGGTCGTGCTCAGCGCTCGCGGCTGAACGCCGACTCGCTCGCGAGCGCCAGGGCCATGGCGACGAACGGCGAGCCGTCCCCGATCGTGCAGTACGTCGTGCTCCGAAAGGACTTGGGCGCGTCGATGGGGTGGCCTCTCGGCAGCCTCTGCGCGCAGGCGGCTCACGCCTCCGTGGCGGCGGTCTGGGAGCACAGGGACCACGCGGACACCGTCGCGTATTGTGCCCCGGACGCGATCGACCAAATGCACAAGGTGGTGCTGGAAGTCAAGGGGGAGACGCAGCTGTTGAATTTAGCGGCGAAGCTCTCCGAAGCCGGCGTCGACCACAAGCTGTGGATGGAGCAGCCGGAGAACTTCCCGACGTGCCTCGCGACGCGGCCCTACCGGAAAGAAGAGGTGGCGCAGTGGTTCAAGAAGTGCAACCTCGCCAAGGGAAACGTGGTTTCGGGGAACTAGCGAGCGAGCCATCGAGAGTGTAGACTGAGTTGTTAAAGGGACTACCGGTAGCGTCGCGCGCGGCGACGACGCTGTCCGCGCGCCTCGCGCGAAAAACCGAAAGCATCATTTCTCGTTTCGCGTGAAAACCTCGTCGAGGTTTCAGGTGCCGAGCGCGTTTGTGAGGGAAGCGGATCTTGACTCCGGGACGCCACTGCGGGGCGCGCCGCGTTCGGGGCGGATCGTTCGGCGCCGCCCGATCATGGGCCAGGGGGGATCCAAGATCCCGGGTGGCGAAAGAAGGCGCCCGAGACCGGGTGCGAGGGAGGCCGCCGCCAGACTCGACGAGATCGACGAAGACGACTTGGCGAGTTTATCGGACGAGGACCTCGACTTGCTTCTCGCCGCGGAGGAGGATGTCGCGGCGGAAGGTCCGGACGATCGAGCCACCGGCGCGGATGCGTCCTCGACCGCCGCGTCCGACGCTGGAGGCGTCGAGCGCTCCCGCGCGGACTCTTCCGGCGAGGCGCTCGGCGACGGCGACGACGCCGAGGGAGGCGAGGGTTCGGGTCATCTCGAGCGCGCGAACGTTTCGGCGACGCCTCCGCGGAGAAAAGACGTCCTCTCGGTTCGGAACAGAACCGACACTTCGAGATCGAAACGCGGGGCTCCCGCGGCGCTTCGCGCGGCTGCCGCCGGGCACGCTCTCAAAGCCTCGACGGAAGCCGTTCTCAAAGTAACATCTGTTGTCGTGAAACAGTCGCTGGTGCTGGTCGTCGCCTCGTCGGCGGGGGCGCTGCGGCGCGCGCGCGCGCGCCCGGCGCGCGCGGCGCGTTTCGTCGCGGGGTCCCTCTGCGGCGGCCTCGCCAAGGCGGTGGCGCACGCCCTGCTCGTGGCGTCCGCGGAGTGCTTCGCGCCGACGCGCGTGGCGCTTAAAACCGTACGAGTGGGCGCCGCGCTCGTCGCGGGAGGCGCCGGCCTAAGAGCCGTCTCCGCCGAAAAGGATGGCGTTTTCGAGGCGGCGTTTTCGAAACCGTTTCGAAACCGTCTTTTGCGCTTTTTCTCGCGCGCCTTCGATCTCGTCTCCCCCGTCCCACCGGACGTCGCGCGCGCGCGCTTGAACGCGTGCGCGCCGGCGTTCAGGGTCATAACGTCCGGCGCGGCGTGTTGTTCGACGGGTTACTTAAAAAACGCTCTGCGTTTCTTTTTCGTCTCGCGCGCCGGGTACGTCGTCGCGCCGATCAAGACGCGTCAGATTTCGTACGCCACGAGAGTCGCGCCCGTCGTCGCGTCGTACGTTTTTCGACGCGAGTGGATCAACGTGACGACGAAACCGGGAACGAACGAACGAAGTGAGAAGTGGGGAAAAACGCACGTTTGGGGCGCGGAGCGCATCGAGGCGATCGTGCGTGTGTACGGCGGGTTCTTCACGAAGATCGGACAGCTCATGGGCACGGCGCAGCAGATGATGCCGGAGGCGTACGTGCGCGCGTTCTCGCGGACGATGGACGCAAACCCGCCGGCGCCGTTCGTGTTTGTGCGCGGAGAGATAAACAGGAGCCTCGAGGCATCGAGTGTCGGCGCGGAGGATGAAACGCGCGTTTCGCCGTATCGCGACGTCTTCGAGGCGACCTTCCTCGAGTTCGACGAGACCCCCGCGGCGACGGCTTCCGTGGCGCAGGTGCACTTCGCGCGTCTGCGGAGCGACGGCGCGCGCGTCGCGGTGAAGGTTATCGTGGCGGACAAAACCGTGATGCTCGGTGACTTGGCGTGCGCGAGCGCCACGGCGCGGGTCATGTCTCGGCTCGGGCTGGACAGCGGCGTGGACTTCCCCACCGTCTTCGCCGCGTACTCCGACGTGGTCGAAGAGGAGTTCGACCTGGCACGGGAAGCGGAGAAGATGCGCGAGTTCGCGACGCTGTTCGAGTCGCGCGGCTTGGGCGACAAAATCGCCGTCCCGGAGCCCCGAGACTCTCTGTGCGGCGAAACCGTGCTCGTCTCGACGCGCGCGCGCGGGACCAAGCTGCTCAAGACGCTCAACCGCGCGCGCGAGAGCGGGCGGCGGCCGAAGTGTCCTCCCGCGGCGGCGGCCGTGCACGCGTTCAACAGAAGCGACCCGCGGTGCGGCGGGTGGGACGGCGTGTTCCACACCATGCACCTCGCGTGGGGCGCGATGCTGCTTCGCCACGGGCACTTCCACTGCGACCCGCACCCCGGGAACTTCATCCTGCGCGCGGACGGCAAGCTCGCCATCCTGGACTGGGGGCAGACGCACTCGTTCGCGCCGCCGTTCCGGCGGCACCTGTGCCGCCTGGTCGTGCACATGGCCGGCGAGCACCACGAGGCGATCGCGGCGGAGGTGCGCGAGCACAGCCAGGTTAAGCTGGAGCGTCCCACCACCGAGGCGCTCTCCGCTTTGTGTTTCGCGTACTTCGACACGCGCGCGACGCCCCTCGCCGAGTGTAACTTGCTCGACCTTTCGAATTCTCCGTTTCTTAAGAACAAGATCGTTCGCAACACGCGCGAGGGGTTCAACGTGATCCGGTGCGTGTTCCTGTTCCGGGGGATGATGGCGGCGTGCGGCGTCGAGGGCAGCGCTGTGGAGGTCTGGGAGAGCGACGCAAGACGCGCGCTCGCGGAGGCGAACGAGCCCGTGCCGAGCCTGCTCGCCAGCCGAACGCGAAGAGCGGCGACGCGCGCGTGGCTGACGGCGCAACGAGCGCTCAACGTCGGGGCGGGTGCCCGGCTGAACACGCTGGAAGCCTTCGTGCGTTCGGGAAACGGTCACGACGTTTCGACGAACGCGACGATTAGCGCGGAAGACACGAGGGGGAGCTGGCGTATGGGGCTGAGCGCGGCGAGCGCGCCGGGAACGCCGAGACGCATGCGGTCGGCGTTGTGGTGATTGAAGGATACGTAGTACTACCATTTTTTCAGATTAGGAGTCTGAGGCATAGGCTTATATCGTCTCGACGCGCGATGCCCGCCTTTTTTTCGCGCGGAACCGAAGAGTCCGAAACGACTCGTCAATCAGACGCGTTCACTCCCCCCCCGTCGCCATCAGGCTCTTGAGGTCCTCCCCCGAGAGCTCCGCGAGCGTCGCGGTGAGCTCCCTCGCGGCGCCCTCGACGCCCTCGTCGGGGTCCTCGAAGAGCTCCGAGAGGTACGGAATCGACTCGGGCAACAACGTCAGGAATTCCTCCTCCAGCCGCGCCGTGGTCGCCGCGAGCGCGGCGACGGCGACGCGCCTCGCGCGGGGCGAGGCGTCCCTCGTCGCCTGCAGCGTGCCTCGGTGCGCGGGCTTCCACAGCGTGTCGTCCGGCGCCGCGGCGATGAGCGCGGCGACGCACGCGGCGGCTTCCGCGCCGACCCCCCCCGGCGCGAGCGCCGCGTCGTCGTGCAGGTCGTCGAGGTCGGAGGGCGTCGGAAACGACGAGACGTCGCGCGATTTCCCGCCGACGGACGGCGGCTTCGCCGTCAGACACGCCGTCACCAGCGGGTGCAGCTGGTTGAACCGCGCCGCGTCGATGATCTCGCCCGAGTCGTGCGCGCAGATGCGCCGGACGGCGCCCAACGCGCGCGCGCGCACGCGCCACGCGTCGCACTCGGCGCGGAACGCGTCGCGCGAAGACGAATCGGTGTTTGTCTCGTCTCTGTTCTCGCGCTTCTCCTTTCGCCGGCGCTTCGCCGACGCGACGGCGATGTCCGCCGCCGGGTCCAGCGCCGCCGCCGCCAGGTCAAGGATGGGCGTCGCGAGCGGCGTGAACACCCCCCTGAGTTGGTCCGCGAGCGCGGACGCGACACAGAACAGCGCGGAGAGGCGAGCGCGCGCCGCCTCGGGGTCCGAAGCGCGCGCCTTGGCCCACTCCGTCGCCGTCGCCAGCGTGGGCGCAAACGCGCTCTCCGTCTGCGACGACGCCGCCGTCACGAAAGCCTCCGCCGCCGCGCTTTCCACTCGGTCAATCGCGACGCCGTCGAACGACGCCGGGTGCGAGCGGCGCACGTCCAGCGCTCTGAGGAGCATGGAAACGAGCGCGGAGCTCTGGTGCGCGACGTCCGCAGACGACGTTGCGACGCAAGAAGCGGCCATGCGCAGAGCGGCGGCGGCGGCGGAGGCGGAGACGCGTCCTCCCCGCTCCTCGCCGGCGTCGGCGTCGCCGAGCGCGGCGCGCATCGCGTCGTCGAGCGGGCCGAGAAGCAGACGCGGCGGCGTGGCGCGCGGGAGCGCCTCGCGGAGCGCCGCCGCGTGCGCCGCCGCGGTGGTCGCCGCCGTCTTCGTCTGTTCCTTCTCCGGCGTCGTCGTTTCCGTATCCTTCGTCTCAAACACGAGCGACGGCGACAGAAGCAGCGCGAGCACGTCCGAGAGGTGCGGCGAGAGGAAGCCGCCCAGGCGGTCCATGAGCGCCGTCACCGCGCGCAGGCACGCCACGAGGACGTGGCCTTCGTCGTCCCGGGCCGCGAGCACAGCCTCGGAGACGCCACCGGAGACGCCGGATGACTCGTCCAGCGCGCCGGCGAGCGTCGCCGCGGCTTTTCGCGCGGCGGCGAAGAGCGCGGGCACCGCCGAGGGGAGCGCGGGGAGCGCGCGCGGGCCGAGCGCGCGCACCACCGCCGCCGTCGCGTTCGCGGCGGCAGCCACGACGGCTCGCGCGGGCGCGCCGAGCGCGTCCACCATCGCCGGCGTGGTCGACAGCAGCGGCGCGGCGAACGCCGCGCTCGCCTTGCGCGTCTGTGACAACGCCGCGATCTTCGCGTTGGAAGCGTCGTCGCTGACCACGAAGACGTCCCCGAATCGAACCGCCGCCGCCTCGAGCGCGCCGAGCGCGGCGGCGCGCGTGGACGCGCCGGCGTCGGCACCCGCCAGAGACGCCAGACGGGGCATCAGGCTCGCCGCCGCCGCCACCTCGTCCGCGAGCTCCTCTTCGAGATCATCAGAATCCTCGTTTTCGTTTACGTGTTTTTCGTCGAGTGACGCGTCGAGCCGCGTTTTCGACGCGTTTTTGCGCTTCTCGCGGCTGGCTTGTCTGTGCGCCTGCGCGCGCGCGCGGCTGCGCGCGCGCCGCGACTGCGACTTGCCCGCGCCGCGCGCGCGCGCAGCCTCCGCCGCCGCCGCCGCGCGCAGGCGGTGCGCGACGAGCCGCAGAGCCTTGCGCCGCACGCGCCCGTCGTCGTGCTCGAGCAGAGGCGCGATCGCGCGCAGGTACGCGCCCGGCGCGAGCAAGCCGTCCAGCGCGGCGAGGACGCGTCGTCCCGCGCGCTCCGCTTTGGCCGCCGACTCAGCGTCGAGCGACCCCTCGCTCGCGGCGGCGGACCGAAGCATGACCAGCGCGTTCTCGGCGAGCGTCGCGTAGCCCGCCTGTAGCGTCCGCGCCACCGACGCAGCAGCCTCCTCCGCGGCGCGCGACGCGCGCGTTTCCTCCGTCGGGTCTGACGGTTCGTCGGAACCATCAGAAACAGACGCCGCCGCGGCGGTCGCCGCCGACGCCGCCTCGCGGCGCGCGGCGGCGACAAAGGCGCGCGAAGAGAGGTGCCTGGCCGCCGTCTCGGCCACCAGCCACGACAAGCCCTCGGAGCCCTCGAGTGTGGCGCGCTGCGCGGTGAAGGAGAAAAAAGATGAAGGGAAAGGAAAACGCGACGACGAGTGGAGGCGTTGACGGGAACGCGGCGGTCAGTCGTTCAGTCGCCGACGAGGGGGAAAACCCGAAAAGCCGAAATAGAAACCGAAACCAAAAACCAACCCCCGCCGCAAAATTTTTGTTTTTCGTCTCTCAGCAGGAAAGCAGCAGAGCTCAATGTCTCGACACGGCGCTCGACAAAGAGGAGCGCGTCAGAATCCTGACACGGAAAACGTTGAATCATCAGCGAGACGTCTCCGACGCGGCGGGGGTCGAGTATCGCGCACAGTCGCGTCGGGTCGCGTCGGGTCGCGTCGTCAATCGCGTGACGACTTTTCGCGCGTAAAACGCCGAAAAACGCGAAAAGAATGACGCGTCGCGTCGTGTCTTTTGTCTCACCTCGGCGACGCGCACGAGCGCGCTCACCGCCGCCGTCGCCGTCTCGCGCGCCAGCAAGGTGGCCACGAGGTTTCCGACCCACGCGGAGGCGGTTTCGATGGCGCGCGCCTTCTCCATCTCGATCGCCTCGAGAGCCGCAGCAGCCGCCGCGCCACCCTCCTTCGCGGCGCGCCGCGCCGCCTTCGCGGCGCGCCGCCGAGCAGACGCCTCGGCGGCGGCTTCCAGCGATTCCGCGCGCGTCAACAGCTCGCGCGCGACGACGGCGAGACCCATCGCGCGAGAAGGCGTTTCCTCGCCTCCCACTTCGCGTTGTTTCACGCATAAATCCGTCGCCTTGAGAAACGCAGAGACGAGACCCGCGCGTCTGTGATCGGGCGCGTCGGGGAGCGCGTCGACGACGCGCGCGCACGCGGCGTCCACGCCTAAACCGCCCTTGATCCACGCGGGAACGATGGCGCTCAGCGCCTCCTCCAGCGCGCGACGCGAAGAGGCATCCTCCGCTCCCGCGTTCGATTCCGGGTCGGAAGCGCGGTGCGTGAGCGCCGCGCTCACCTCCAGCGCGCGACGCATCACGCCGCGGGGGTCCGCGGAAGCGAGCGCGCCCAGAAGCGAAAGAGCGGCGTCGCGAGCGGGGCCGGCTTCCGCGTCGCGCGCCGCGCGCACCGCGAGCGGCACGTCCCAGAACGCGTCGGCGTCGGCGTCGGCGTCGTCGGCGGCGTCGTCGGCGGCGTCGGCGTCCGCCTTCTTGGAGGATTTCTTGGAAGACTTCTTGGAAGACTTCGTCAAGGGAGTCTCGCGTGACGACACCTTGTCCCGCGCGGCGCGTCGCGCGAGGTGCTCGAGCGTGGAGAGCACGAGCGCCTGCGCGTACCCGCCGGAGGCGGCGGCGCGCGCCGCGACGCGCTCGGCGTCGTCGTCGTCGCGCGTCTCGTCGCGCTCCTCCTCGCCGCTCCTCGCCGCCGCGTCCAGCGACGCGGCGAGGAACGCGCGGCACGCGGGCACGAGCACGGAGACCCCGCCGTCGGGGTCCACCGCGGGTTTCCACGCGAGAACCTCCAGCGCGGCGATCGCGGCGTTCACAGCTTTGGCGCCCGTAGCGGCGTCGGCGTCGGCGTCGGCGTCGGCGTCGGCGTCGGCGTCGGCCGAACCCGCCGGTTTCGCCTTCCTGGCCTTTTTGGCGGCGCTTTTTCCTTCGGCTCCGGGCGCGCTCGCGCCGCCGCGCGTCGTCCGCCCATCGCGCGCCGCTTCGGTGGCCGCCTCGAGCAAAGCGCAGACATCCCCCGCGTGAACGTCCAGCGCGTCGACGGCGTCGCGCGCCGCCGCGCGCGCGCCCGCGTCCGGGTCGCCGGCGACGGCGACGAAAAGCGCGCGGAGCGCCCATCGTCGGCGCTCTTCACAAAGCGCGGAGACGAATTCGTCCGTCAACCGCGACGTCGCCGCGACGCGCGCGGGCGCCGGCGCGGCGTCGTGCCCGTGCGCGGCGGTGGCTTTTCCGAAGGCGCGCCACGCGCGCGCGCCCATGCCCTCCTCGGCAGCCTTTGGCGTGTACGTCGCGAGGATCACGGTGGACAGAGCGGCGAGGTCGCTCTCTAAACCCCCCGGCGATTTCGTCGCCGGCGAAACGGCGCGCTCCAGCGCCGGCGCGAGCGCCTCCGCCTTGACGGCGTCCGACCCCGCGCCGCGCATCGCCGCCACCAGCCCCGCCGCGCCGCGCGCGGAGAGCCCGAACGTTTCGTTTCCTTTCCTGTGAGAAACGAACGCCGCCGCGGGCGCGAGAAGTGCGCGCGTCGCCGCGCCGTCCCGGTCGCCTCGCAAACCCTCCGCCAGCGCCGCGCTCGTCGCCGCGCGCGCCGAAGCCGTCGAGCCGTCGCCGATGACGTCGCCGGCGGCGGCGAGAGCCGCCCAGACCGCGGACACGTCCGCCCCGCCCGCCCGCGAAGAAGAAGCCTTCTTCTTCTTCGACGCGAGAGGAGCGAGCGCGGCGACGCAGCGCGCCGCCGCCGCGCGCGTCGCCGGATCGGACGAGCAGCACGCGGCGACGAGCGCGGCGAGCGTCGACGCGCCCCGCGCGTCGTTTCCGTCTTTGTCGTTTTCAAAAACACCTTTCGTCGTCGCCAGCAGCTCCAGCGCGACGCGCGGGAGCTCGACGTTCGTCTCGCCGTCCGAGGACGGCGCCGGGTCGCACGCCGCCTTGGCGGCGAGGAACGCCGCCGCGTCTTTCCCGAGCGCACGAAGTATGCTCTCCACGGCCGCGTCCAGCGAAGGCCCGGCGGCGCACGCCGCGCCGCCGCGAGCGCGGGACACGGCGACGACGTCGAAGGCTTCGCGCGCCGCCGCCGCGCGGTCAAACGTCTCGGAATCCGTTCCGGAATCCGTTTCGAACGAGCACACCGCCCTCGTGGCGGACCGGGCGAGCGCCGCCACGACGCGCGCGTCGTGCTTGGCGACGGCGCGGAACGTCGACGCTTTCGTCGCGCGCAAAGAGTCGAGCTCGAACGTACGCTCGGCGTTTAATTCGCCGCCGCCGGGAGTCTCGAACGGCGCGTCCGCGTCCAGAAACGCGCCGCCGCCGTGCTCGCCGAACCACTCCTCTTTGACCAGCGTCCACAGCGCGCGGCGTGCCGCCGCGACACCGCGCGGCGTCAGCGTCAGGTCGTCGTCGCCGGAGTCACTCGCCGTTCCGGAGCCCTCGGCGGCGCGGAGCAGCGCGAGGAGAAGCGTCGCGCGCGCGCGCGGCGTTCCGGCGCGCCACGCGTCCCGCGCCCACAGCGTCATCGCTTCTTCATCCCCCCACGCGCCGGGGTCGGTCGCGAGCCCCTCCGCCAACGCTTCGATCACCGCGCGGTTGGCCGCCGCGTCCATCAGCGCGCGCGTCTCCTTGTCGACGACCGGTGTCTCCTTGTCGGCGGCTTTCGATCGTTTGGTTTTGGGTTTCTTCTCCGTCTCGGGCGCCGTCTTCTTCGCGCCCGGCGCGTTGGCGCGCTCCATCGCGCGCTTGAACCGCTTGCCGCGCAAGCCGGAGAGCGCGGGGTGCCTGTTCCGGCGCGCGGCGTCGATCGCCGCGCGAGCCACCGCGCGCGTCGAAGGGGAAAACGTGAGGTGCCCGAATGCCAACGCCGCGCCGCGACCCGCGAGCGCGCCGACGCGCGCGTCGCCGCCGCCGTCCTCCTCCTCCGAGTCGCTCTCCGAGTCGTCCGACTCGCCGTCCTCGCCCGTCTCGCCGGACTCGCCCTCCTCGACCGGCGCGGCGAGAGCGCCGCACGCCAGCGCGACGCACCGCTTCGCCACCGCGCGCTCGCTCTCGGCGTCCGGGTGTTTTCCCGAGCACGCCGCCGACGCCGACGCCAGCCGCTCCGCCGCCGCGTCGAAGAGCGCGGCGTCGTCGTCGACGGCGGCGCGCAAACCCGGAAGCGCCGCCGCCGCCGCCGCGACGCGCGGATGGTCATCCACCACGCGGCGAAGCAAAGCTCCCGAGAGCGCTTTGCTGCTCAGCGCGCCGTTCGTTTTGCCACCCTTGCGGAGCTCGCGAAGCGCCGCCTCGCGCAGACCCGCGCTCGGGTGGTCCAGCGCCGCGCCGAGCGAAGCGGCGTGGCCGGGCATCGGGCCCGCCGCCGAGCCCGCGAGCGCGTGGCGCAGAAACTCGGCGGCGGCGCGCGCGGCGCGCTCCGCCTCCGCGGACGAGGACGCCTTCGCGGCAGACTCGGAGAGGATCGCGTCCACGGCGACGGACGTCGCCGCCGGAAAACGCGTCTCCAACGACCGAAGCGCCCGCTGCGCGACGTCGGCGGATCCGGCGGTGGAGCTCTGCGCCGTTTGCACGAGCGCTTTCGTCAGCGACGCCACCGCCGCGTCGGAGAGAGGCGCGCCGTCGACCACCCCCGTAAGCACGCGCTCGTAGTTGGCGTGCGTGGCGGCGCTGTTGGCGAGCGCCACCACTAAAGGTACCGCGAGCGCGTCCGCGCGGTACCCGCGGCAGAGGTCCGCGAAGTGCCCGGGCAGGTCGGGGAGCTTCACCAGGTGCTTGAAGGCGCGACCGGGGAGCGTCTTCACGGCTTGCGTCTGGCACAACGCTAAAGACGCCTGCAGCGCCTGCGCGTGCAGCGGAGCGCGCGCGCCCTTCGCGACGCCCTCCAGGAGCGCCTCCGTGAGCGGCGGCGCGAGGGGCGCCCTAGAAGCGAGCTGCGTGGCGACCATCAGCGCGCCCGCGTACTGCTCGGCGGACGCCGCGGGCGCGAGACCAGCCTCCAGGTAGGGGAGCAGACGCGGCACGGCCGGCGCCGTGACGCGCGGCATCGCCGCCAAAGCCTCCGCCAGGAGCACGGCGTAAAACGCGGAAGCCGCGCCGGGGGAGCCCTGTTTTGTCGAGTGACGTTTTTTTGTGAAAAAGTGTGTTTCGATGTCAGCCACGTCGATCGGGGAGACGATCAGAGGTGGGTCGGCGCGAACGAAAGCGAAGCGCCGCGCCGGAGGTGGGTCGACGCGGGAAAAAAATAATGAGGGAAAGCCACTAGGCGCCGCCGTCCACGACTGTTTGCGCAGTACGCTGCGAGCGGGGAACGGGACGCCGACAGGCTTTCTCGTCGCGAAGCGTGCTTTTCCACCGCGCGGCTGGTCTGAGCGAGGCGTAGGGTTTTAACGCACGAGTGCAGCCGCATCAGACGGAAGAAAAGGCGGTGGACCTTTCGGGACCCGACGCGTCGACGAGCGACGACGCCGCCGGGAAAAAAACAAAAACCAAGCGCGAGACGACGCCGCCTCTTCGACGCGCGCGGCGCGACCAAACCGAAAACCAAGAAAAGCGCACTTACCTTTGCGCTGGCGCTGGCGGCTGCGGCTTCGCACACGAAGCTCAGGAACGCGCCGTCGCGCGCGCATCGCGCGACGAGGCCGTCGCGCGGCGGCGCGGCGCCCTTCTCCTTTACGCCCTCGAGCCAGTAGAAGGACGTGCCCTCCAGGTTCGCGAGCTGCACGAGCTTGACGAACTCGGCGGTGGCGTGGTACGGCAACGCGCACGTCACCGCGGCTTCGACGTTGTAGACGTGTATTTTGAACCTCCTTATGAGGTACTCCAGGCACTTGGCGGCGGCGGCGGTCGCGAAGTGCCCGGAGACGAGTCTGAGGAACCCCTCGAGAACGCCGTTCAGTTTGTCGTTGAACGCCTTGTCCTGCAGCTCGCGGTTCGTCTCGGACGCGCCGCGCGAGAACAACGGCTTCTGGTACGCCTCGAAGCGGCCGTCCAACCGACACAGCTCGGTGAAACCTGCGGCAAGGTAGGCGCGTTCGCGAAGCGAGCGACGCGACGGATCGTGGATCGTTTTGTCGGTTTTTTTTGGTTTCGGTCAGAGTCGAGAGGCGCTTCGCGCGGCGGAGACGAGACGGACGACGAGGGAGGCATCGGGACGTCGCGCGGTAGGCGCCCCAGGAGGTCGTTCGAGGGACGCGGCTCGGACTCGGGCGTGCCACGGCGCATCGAGCGCGCGTCGGCGCGAGAGAACGCGGCTCTCTCCGAGACGCCGGGGCGGCGCCGTCGCCGGCGAGCGCGCATCCGAGGGATGTGTCGGCGGGCGTAAAGCGGCGGCGGCGGGAGCGCCTCGCCCGCGGGCGGGCGTGGGGACGCACCTTGCACGCCCACGGCGTATATCGTCGCCAGGTCTATGTCAGCCGCCTCGCGAAGCTCGTAAAGCAACGACGCCTTGCCCTTCAGCTTCTCCTCCCTCGGAACCGCCGAGGCGACAGCCTGCAGCTGCGCGGCGAGAGACGTCATGGCGGCCGCCTCGCGCGTTCGGAATCGCACGAAGCGCTCTCGGTTCGCTCACGCGGCGCGTGTCTCGACCCCACGCCCTCTCGCGGACGGTCGGTCCCCGCGACGGTCGTCCACCGGTCCGACGCGTGCGGGTGGAACGCGCGCCTCGCGTGTGGTGAGCCGCCGGCGAACGAACCCGCACGTCGCGAGCGCACCGTCCGACGAAAGAAGAAAGCCGGAGACGCTGCTTTTCTTGGCTGGTTTTCGGGCCCTGTCGAGTGAGTCGAGCCCCTTGACTCAAGGATTAACGGTCTAAATCCGCCCTTTTTTTTGCACCTCCTCGGCTGCGCTGTCTGTCGTCTCTCTCGAAGGTTCGCGCATGTGGAAACCAACCACCGCTTCAACAGTTGAACTGTTTATCCCGAACTCGTTCGGGTCATCGAGGCATCACTCGTCGCGGCGCGCCGGCGGGCGCGTGTCGGATGCCGCGTGTGTCGTTCGGCGATGGCGCGTCGCCGCACGTGTCGCCTCGCGGGCGCAACACCGCGGCGAGCGCGTTCGCCGCGGCGTTAGCGGACGATGACGGCATCGACGTGATCACGCCGCCGACGTCGTCGATTCCGAACGAAGACACGTGGCGCGAGCAGTCGACATCCGACAGCGACTCGGAGTACGAGGTGGAGGCGTACGAGGGCCCGCCCGGGCCCGCTTCTTCCCGACCTTCGCTCAGGGATGAGACGCTCAAGGAGACGCGCGCCCGAAAACCCGACGCGTTCGACAGAGTCGCGGGCGGCGTGGGCACCGTCGCGCGCGGTTTGTGGTCCGCGACGCTCATCGGCCCCCTCGTGGCTCGGAACGTGTTTTTGCTGGACCCCGAGGACGACGCGAGCTCCTCCGACTCGGACGACGCGGACGAAGACGAACCCGACGGACTGCACGGCGAGATCCACCGCGCGCGGCTCCGGCCGAGGGACGCGTCGCGGGATGACGTGCGGGCCTCGACGCGCGCCGCCGAAGCCGCCGCAGCGGACGCGATGCGTTCGGTGTTTGGCGTCGCCGCGCGCGCGGCGCGCGCGGTGTCTCCCTTCGCCTCCAGTCCGACTCCGCGCGGACGCAAGACGCTGCGCCCGAGCCTGAGCGCGGGCGACCGACAGGGCGTGTCGTTCGACGGGAACCCCCGAGAGAGCCACTCGCTCGCCTCGGAGAAGACGTTCGCACCGCGGCGCCTGTTGCGCGGGAGCGCGGGCGACGACAAAATCAAGGCGGTGTCCTCGACGCTCGCCGGGCTGCGCGAGGAGCTGAGGCTCGAGCTGGAGGAGGAGACGCGCGCGAAGTTGGCGGAGGAAGAGCGCGCGGCGCGCAGCGCGGCGAGGGTGGCGCAGCGGGCCTGGGCGGCGAGCAAACATACGGTTTCGGGCGCGGCGAAGGGTGCCGCGCAGCTCGGGCGCGATTTGCTGACGCGGAAAGAGGCGCGCGCGCCGGAAAGAGGCGCCGGATCCATCACGGTTCGCGTGCGGCATCTGCACAGTCTGCTGGGAACCTACCTCGCCGTGCACGTCACGCGCGGCGAGGACCTGCTCCCCATGGACGTGGGGAACGTGTCCGACCCGTACGTCAACCTCTGGCTCGAAAACGAGGCGGGCGAGAAGGTGAACGACCTGGGATGCGCGCGGAGCACGGCGTACCGCGAACGCACGTTGAACCCCGAGTGGAACGAGGTGGTGTTCATGGGAAGCGCGCGCGTTTCCATCGAGAACTGCGTTTTGAAACTGCGCGTGATGGACTTCGACGTCATCGGCGCGGACGACGACATGGGCACGGCGGAGATCCCGCTGCGCGCGTTCGTGAGAGGCGCCGCTCTGGACAGGTCCGCGAGCGGTTTGGCTTTCTCGCCAAAAAAAGCAACGTCGGAGTCTGACTCGAAGCCTCCTTTGGACGCCGGCGACGTCTCGTCGTCATCCGCGGACGTCCACGACGAGACTTTCCTTCACCCGACATCGGCGACGAAGGAGGATTCCGCGAAGGGCGATTCCGCGAAGGGCGAAGGGGAAAGGGCGCCCGAGACGCGAGAAATGGACGAGAAATCGACGCCGCTGAAGTACAACTTGAGAAAGCCGCGGTCGCGGTCGCGTTCGTTCGACGCGCGCGACCGCGGTCGCGCTAAATGCCGCGACCCGGCGGCGGCCCTGCGCGACTTCCTCGCCGCGGGCGGCGGGCGAAGCGTCAACGACGCCTTCGAGACGCACACTTTTTTGGATCTGAACGATGAGGTGGAGAGTTCCGACGACGAGAGCGCTTTGACGACGAAAACGAAGCGCGCCGCCAAAAAAGTTCCGACGAGACCGACGAGACAAATCGGAACGTACCGCTGGATCGCGCGGGGCTGGATGCACTGCGAGCTGCGGTTGATGCCCCCCGACCACGCCGCGACGGTTCGCCACGAGGCGATGGCGATGCTGAGCTACGCCACGCAGGTTCTGGACCCGAGGAACGTGGTGCGGAGCATCGGCAACTCCGGCGCCGGGAATTGGCTGTCGAGCAAGATGGACGCCGCCGTGCAGAGCGGGAAACGAAAAGCGATGGTGGTCTTCGACGACGCCGTGGACCGGTCGCGTTTGATGCTGGTGCGCAAGGTGGTGGACGACAGAGACATGCCTAAGCTGCTTCAGAAGTACGTCGGCGCGGCGGTGAACCTGTACATGTCGGACGCGCAGAGGGAGCTGATGGACCTCGTCGGGCAACAGCTCGGCGTGCACACCAAGGGAGACGGCGGGCGTCGTCGGCGCCGCGGACGCGCGGCGCGCGGCGTACGCGCGCCGAAGAACTCTTTCCTGGGCTCATTGAAGCGCTTCGCGCGTTCGTTCCGGAACTGGGTTTTGTACGTGGAGGTGCCGTACGACAAGACCATCTTCGGGAAGATGCGCGTCCCCGCGTGGTGGCTGTTCCTGGCGTGTAAGCTGTACTCCGGCTGGGGCGTCCAGAGCCTGCTGTTCGTCTTCCGACTGCTCTTGATCGACCGCACGGACGAGTGGCAGCTGTTTCTGTTCATCGTGCAGTTCAAGGGCATCCAGTTCTTCAGCGGCATCGCGTCCATCCTGAACGGCGTGCTGCTGTACGTGGGGTGCGCCGGCGTGGTGGACAAGGGCGAGCCGCACACGTGCAACACGCGCGGCCCGGGCGTAAACGGAGAGAGCGCGTGCTCGACGCTCTCGTTCGCGCCGTGCGTCTCGCTGGTTACTTTTTCCGCGCTCTCGCGAATTCTGCTGTCGTGGTACGCGTTCTACCTCATCCACAAGTCCTTCGCCTTCGGGAAGCAGATCGTGGGCGAGCACAGGATCGTCGGCGCCAAGATCGAGGTGCACGAGATCGTGCCCGGGAACCCCGAGGGCTTGGCGTGGACGGTTTTCGGTAAGCCCGCGGCTTTTCTGCGCGAATGTTTTCGCCGCGCGTCGCCCGCCGCGCGCGCGGCGCGGCGTCGGCTGAAGAAGGACCCGCTGTTACGTTTCAGGCGCGTCGCGCAGACCGTGATCGACGCCAACCGCCGCGCGCGCGGCGAGCGCGACGGTTTCGTGACCGGCGCCAGTTCGGTGGATGCCGCGCTGTTTGACGGGCGGTTCCGCATCCAGCGGCGTCGCGCGAAAATCGTCGCCTACGACGACGCGACGAGTCGCCACGCCATCGTGTTCAAGGACGACGTCGAAAAGAAACGACAGACGGTTGATTTGGACTCCTTGATATTCTCCGTCATGCGTTTAAAGCACATGAACCCCCGTCGGTTACAGGGTGTGTTGAACACGTACGACGTCGTGGTGTTCTTCCTGGCGGCGATCATCACGGTCCGCTTCGCTTTCGCGGTGGATTACGAAGGCGGCGAGGAGTGGAAGCTGTTCGCGTTGATTTTCTGGACGCAGAGTTTCTACTCGCTGTTCGCGTTTCCGTTCATCTTGACGGTGATCCCCGGCGTGCAGAAGCTCATCTGCACGGCGCGGCAGACGGGGTACGACAGGCACGGCAACCTGTGCGCGTTCGTCAAGCGGACGGCGTTCGAAAACGACCGCGCGCTCGAGCCCGAACCGCGGTCAAAGTACGTCCCCGCGTGCTACCCGACGTTCTCTTCTCCCCGAAAGCGCGGGGAGAGACGAGGGTAGGTAGTCTACTGTTCTTTATTCGAAACGAGCGCCGCTTCCGAAACGCGGAAGTCGGGTCGCTCGTTCATCATTAAAAGGAGTACCGGTAGCTACGAAACACAGCGCGTCAAAAACCTACGTCCGTGTACGAAACCCTCAAATCGTCTCGTGTCTCGCGGCTTGCATGACCTCTCCGTTTGGGTTGGCGAAGAGAGCGAAGTGCACCGCGAACGCGGGCTCGCCATCCGGAACGACGAAGGCTCCGTTCCAGAGCGACGCGCCCGGCGTAGCGTACATCTTGCCCACGTAGAACCCGGGGTACACCTCCCTTATTTCGTCTCGGAACCCCGAGAACTCGTGTGTCTGCGTGTCGTACTCGATCACGAGCGCGTCCTCGCTCGCGTTGAACCAGCTGTCGCCGTGCCTCGCCTTCCCTTCGTACAAAGAAAGAGGCTCGTCCAAGCCCAAAAGAGCGTTCACGAAACTTCCGTAGTTGACTTTGATGCGGTTCGTGACCTTCGTGCCGATCGACCCAGCATCAGACTCCACCCGGGACTCGCTGAAGCACTTGCCTCGCCACGACGAAGGCGTGAGCGTGCGCGCGATCCCGTAGAACCGCGCGATGTTCTCGAACAGACCGTTCCCCATGATGCACCCCTCCACGCACCCGACGGGTAACAACCCGCCGGCGTGCAGCGGGAACGCTGCGGCGTACGTCTCGTCGACGTCGGCTTTGACGAAGGTTGTGGAGGCGTCGACGCCCCGCAGGAACCCCTCACACAAAGAGCGCTGCACCTCGAGGGGCACGACGTCCCCGTCGCCGGCGAAGGCGATGCGCTGCTTGTTGGACTCGTCGCGCGCGGCGGAAAGCAGGCGGCGCGCGAACGGGGTCGCCGCGCTGGCGTTGAGGTTGAAAGTGCCGCCGGCGTACGCGCTGGCGGAAGAGCCGGAGCCCCGAACGAGCGCGCCTCCGAGGAGCGAGCGCGTCGAGGGCGGAGAGGCGGCGACGCCGGAGACGGCGAACGAGACGGCGACGAGCGCGAGCAGGGACGGGAGCATGGCGCGTGCCGTGGCGCCGCGGAGTGACGCGTCTGAGTGTCCGAACGCGCCTCGAGAGGCGCGTGGCGTTTCTTTTCTTCGAGGGCGACGTCTTCGAGGCGCGCGTCTTTCGATCGCCGTCTCGTTTCGTGGAAAGTGGATGACGACGACACGCACACCCTCTCCGTCACTCGTGCAAACCTCGGACCCGCCATTCCGCGCTCCGCGATGGTCGCGGTGGTGTCCCTGTCGGCGTCGGCGGCGTACGCGGGTCATGTCACACCGAGCCAGTTGTCACGCGGGCATCGCGCGCGGCAGCCTCGACCCGCCGCGCGCGCGGCGCCCTCGCGCGCGGTTCATCCGTCGAGGAGCAAAAAGGCACAGGTCAGAGGCGCGCCGAGACGGGAAAGGCTCGACGTCCTGACCAAGCTCGGGATGTGGGGCGTGGACCTCGACCGCATGCGCGGCGAAGGACGCGAGTCCAAGACCGAGGATGGCGACGACCAAGCCGTCGCTTCTTCGTCTTCGAACGCGCCTCCGTCGGACGCGTCCTCGGAGAGCGGAGACGATGTCGTCGCGTCGGCGGAGGCTCGGTCCGCCGCCGCCCCTCCTCCCTCTCCTCCGTGCGAGTCCCCGCCGGAGACGGAGCCCTGCTCGGCGTCGGCACGCCTCGCGTCTCTGCTGTCTCGCCAGAAGGCGGAGATGTGGCCGACCGTCGGCACGGACGCGTGGGCGCGCGCGCGCGCGCGCATCGTCTCCGCGAGCGAGGCCTCGGCCGCGCTCGGGCTGGACCGTTTCCGCTCGCCCGAGCGGCTCATCGCCGACAAACTCGCGCGACTGGACGCCGCCGAGGGCGTGGACGCGGCGACCCTTCTCGCGATCGCGGCGCTGAACCCGGGGTACGACCCGAACGGCGCGTCCAGCGCCGAGCCTGTTCGCAGTTCGGGTTCCCACGCGAGCCTCGGGTGGCGCGCCAAGGCGAGCGGCAAGAAGGGCGGGAAGAAACAGAAGAAGCGATTCCGAAAATCGCGCGGCGTCGGCGGACGCGTGCCGCCGACGGGAAACGACGACGCGCCGCGCGCGCGGTTCGCGCCGCCCGCCGTGACGCACGGGAACGAGTTCGAGCCCGTGGCGCGCGCGCACTACGCCAAGATGGAGGGTGTTGAAGTGCACGAGTTCGGACTCAAGATCCACGACCGACTCAAATGGCTGGGCGCCACCCCGGACGGCGTGGTTTTAGTCGAAGACGACGACGACGCAAACGCAAAAAAAAGTCTCGTCGTGTTGGAAATCAAGTGTCCGTACACGCGTCCGATTTTACCCAAGACGCGCGCGAAGGAGCACTTCCCGCAGATCCAGGTCTTGCTGCAGGTGTTCGGCGCGGAGGCGTGCCACTTCGTGCAGTACAAGCCGCCCGGCATCGGAAGGGGACGCGCGGGGGTGATGAACGAGGACCGGCCTTTGTATTTAAAGGAGACGGTCAAGCGCGACGACGGGTGGTGGGAGAAGAACCGGCCCCGCTTAGAGCGGTTCGCGAAAAAGTTGAGCGCCGCGTTAGAGGCGCGCGACGCGAGCCTGGCGGCGACCGGGTTCGGGTGGGAGGGCGATCGCGGGGGGGTCGTGGAGGACTGGCAGGAAGACGTCCTCGCGAACGTTGACGGGGTGTGAAGCGTGAACGTAGTCTAGTCTGTGGTGGGCGCGCCGAAGACGTTTTTAGAAGAGGGCGTTTAGGAAAACGCGCGGTCCGCGCAGCCGTCGCGAGCGCGCGAAATCGCTCGCTCCGCCTTCATCGCCGCGAACCTGCAGGTGAGATTTTTCCTTTTTTATCGTGCGGCTTCAACCCTTCGCTGGTACAGTCATCACCATTCGTCCGCGCGGCGCAGCAGCCCGCACCGAGCTTTCGCGCGGCGTGTCGAGGACGAACCCGTCAAACTCGCCGCCACCATGGAGGCGTACAGACGCGCGTTCATCGCGACGGGGAGCTTCGAGCCCGTGAAGCACGTCATGGTGCGCGCCCCTCCCGCGAATTCGCGCCGTATCCTTAATGGTGCATCGAGAGATACTCCCTTTTAATCACCCGATCCGAATCCCTAACGTCCACCTCTACGCCTCGTCCACCCCCGTGCGTCCCATCCCGGTGCAGGCTGGCGTGTTTCTCATGGCGTTCGGCATGGAGCACTACATGCACCACAAGTACCACGCGCACGCGGAGGCCGCGGCGCCCGCCGCGGCGGAAGCGCCCGCCGTGGAAAAGCCCAAGTCTTCCGGGGGCGCGGGTCTCCCCCCCGCGGCTGCGGCGGCGCTCGTGGAGCCGCTCCCCGCCAACGCGGACGAGCTCGCGGAGGAGATCAAGGCGCTGCGCCAGGAGATCGCGACGTTGAGGCAGGGCATCCGCGTCGCCGCCGAGGCGGGAGAGGCGAAGAAGAAGTGATGGAACGTCGGATAGGATTCGAGCCGTGTACTTTCCACATGATGATGGGCGGGGTGTCGCGCGGCGTGTTGTAAAAGCGAAGAGCGAATGAAGGCATCATGATGCGATGCGCGCGACAAGACTTCACGAGCCGTCCGTGAAGTATCGTACCTATACGGTCCAAAGCTCACGTCTTCCGCCGCTTAGACCCCCGGGGCGTGTCTCGCGACGTCGCCTGCTCCTGAGGACGGCGAGGACGCCGCGGCGTCTCGGCGCCCACCGAGTCCGAGTCCGAGTCGGAACCGCTACCGCCGTCTCGCTCGCGTCGCCGACGCCACCGCTCGCCGCCGCGCGCCTCCACGGACCCCGCGCCGCCGTCGCCGTCCCTCTCGATCTGCTCCTCGCCCCCCCGCGATCCCCCGTCGTTTTCCTCCCCGGAAACGGACACCTCTTTCTCCTTCTCCCTCGCCTCCTTCGCCTTCTTGCCTCCCGTCCCGACGTCCATGGGCGCGTCTATCCACGTCGCGACGCGCGCCCGCGCGGTTTCCGCCGAGCACAGCGACACGCGGCGGCCGAGGCGCTGCAGGCATCGCGAGAGGCACGCCGCCGCGGTGGGTCGTCGGCTCGGGTTCTCGGCGGCGCACGCCATCCCGAGCTGCTGGATGAACTCCAGGTCCTCTTCCGAGCACGCGCTCTCCTTGCTCTCCTTGTCCTTCTTCGACGCTTTCTTGTCTTTACCCGGTCCGCCCGCGCCGTCGGCGGAGGGTTCCCGTTCTTTACCCTCTTTGTCTTTGGCACCCTTCCCGGCATCCTCGCGGCACTGCCCGACGAGCTGCTGGCACATCACCCCGAACCCGTACACGTCCGAGCTCTGGTCGTACGTCTCGCCGTCGCGCACCTCCGGCGCGCGGTACTTCGGGGGGCCGATGCGCGGCGTCAGGTCGCCGCGCACATCCGGCCGCGCCGCCGACGGCAGCGCGCGCGCCAACCCAAAGTCGCACAGCTTGGCGCAGTACCCGGGGCCGCGCTGCACTAAAACGTTGCGCGCCTTGACGTCGCGGTGCACGTGTCCTGCGGCGTGCAGCCTGGCGAGCGCGCGCGCGACATCCGCCAGGACGCGCACCAGGTCCACTTTGCGCACGACGCTCTTCGAGCGGAGCGAGTGCGCGACGTACTCCATCACCATGTACAGCACGCCCTTCTCTTCGAACGCGCCGAAAACCTGCACCACGTTGGGGTGCGGGAACCGGCGGAGGTAAAACATGTCGCGACGCAAACCCGCGACGCGCTCGGGACGCGTACTGGTTTTTTGGTTCAAGGCGTTTATGGAAAACACGTCAACGCGTTGTCAGAGGGGAGGCTCAAGTCGGTCGGTCGAAACGAACGGTCGCGGGAAATCGCTTCGTACGGCGGCGCGAAACGTTTGTTTGTTTTTCCGGGGAGGCTTTTTCACATGGAAGAGATTTCCGACGCGCGTTTCGAGGCGTGAGGGAGACGATGAGATGGATGGCGGGAGGATGACGAACGGACGCGCGTCGGCGGGGGGCACGCACTTTCCGATCTCCTTCACCGCGACGGTGGTGCCGAGGAGCGTGGCTTTGTACACGTTCCCGAAGCTCCCGCTGCCGACCTTGACCCACTCGCGCTTGGACGACAGATCCGCGGGGTCGAAGTCCGGGCCGTCCATCGCGGTGCCTTGACTTTCTTTGCCCTTTTCCTCGAGGTTTTTCGCGCGCTCGCGACGGATGGGAAGGACGGACACCGATCCGCGATGCGAGAAGCCGCGCGCGAGAACGCCGCCTCGGCCGCGCGCACGAAAGAGAGCGCGCCGCTCGCTTCACGGGAGACGCGTTCCCGCGGACGATGCCCCGGGGGGTATCGGTCGCCGCGCGCCCTGCTCTGCGCGAACGACTTTTTTGCCGAAGGACTTGGTGCCGCCTCACTTTCTCTGGAACTTTCTGGACTTTCTGGAAATCGAGATGAAGCAGCGCCACGCGTTCGCCACAAAGCGACACCCGACGATAAGGACTCACGCGCGCACCGCATCTGCGCATACTCTGGCGGCGAGGCGATGTACGCCGCCTCTGCGACTGTCCCGGCGTGCGCCCCGCGCCGTGTTCGCCGGCGAGACGCGGCGCGCGTTTCCGGATCGGCGAGCCGCGCCTCGCGCGCCGCGCCCGCGCGCGCGGCGTCGGCCGATGCCTCGGTGGACACCGCCTCCGAGACGAAGGATGTGCCTCGCGGGGACACCGCGGGCGCGATGATGGTCCTGCGCGACGTGCGCCTGACCGTGGGCGACCGGGACCTGCTGGTGGGCGCGAACCTGCGCGTCGAGCCTGGCGAGGTGGTGGGCCTGGTGGGCGCGAACGGGTGCGGAAAGTCCACGTTGCTCCGCGCGGTGTGCGGCGCTCGGGACGTGGACGCGGGCGCGCTGCTCGTGGCGCAGAACGCCGAGGTGGGGTACCTCGAGCAGACCGCCGTCTCCGGCTCGAAGCTGACCGTGGCGGAGGAGGCTCGCTCGAGGATGACGCACGTGCGCGACGCCGAGCGCGCGTTGAAAGACGCCGAGGCGGGCATAGCCGCCGGCGCCAAGGGCGCCGAGAGCGCGTTCCTCGCCGCGCAGGAGCGGTGGGAAGCCATGGGCGGCAACTCGGTCGAACGCCGCGTCGCCGACGTGCTTTCTGGTTTGGGCTTCGCGCGCGAGGCCTGGGACCGACCTTGCGCAGCTTTGAGCGGGGGGTGGCAGATGCGCGTCGCGCTCGCCAGACTTTTACTGAGCCCCGCGGGGGACGCCGCTAAGGAGGGCATCACCGGCGGGTTCCTGCTCCTGGACGAGCCCACCAACCACCTCGACGCCGCCGCCAAGGAGTACCTGCGCGGCTGGCTGCAACGGTACCGAGGCACGGCGCTCATCGTGTCGCACGACGAGCAGCTCCTCGAGCGAGGCGTGGACCGCTTGGTGGAGGTGCGCGCCGCGCGTCTGCACGGGTACAGCGGCAACTACGCGCGCTTCCTCTCAGAGCGCGCCGAGCGCCGCAAAGTCGCCGCCGCCGCCGCCGCCAAAGAAACCAAAAAGGCGCAGAAGCTCGAAGCGTTTGTCGCGAAAAACAGCGCGCGCGCCAGCACGGCGGCTGCCGCGCGGAGCCGCGCGAAACAGCTCGTGGGCGTGCGCGAGACCCTGGAGGGTTTACTCGAGGACGCCTCGGGCGGACCCATCGACGAGGACGACACCAAGGTTGGCCCGGGGGACGCTAAGCGCGTGACTCTTAAACTCCCGGACCCGCCGGCGTGCGCGCGAGAGTGTTTGGTTTTGGAAAACGCCACCGTCGGGTACGACGCGCGCGCTGCGGCTCTGTTCTCGGGCGCCTCGCTGAGCGTGAACCGCGGCGACCGCGTTTTGGTGGTGGGCCCGAACGGTGCCGGGAAGTCCACGCTGTTACGAGCGCTGGCGGGCGCGATCCGATGCCGGGAGGGCGTTCTTAAACACGGCCAGGAAGTGCGCGTCGGGTACTTCTCGCAGGATTTGGCGCAGGAGCTTCCCGCGGAGGAGCCGCCGTTAACGCACGTGCTTCGCGTCGCGCGCGCCGCCAACCCGACGGTCACGGCGCAGACCGCGCGCGCGGTGTTGGGCGCGTTAGGGCTGACTGGAAACGCCGCGGTCGACCGCACGATCGGGGATTTGTCCGGCGGCGAAAAGGCGCGCGTCGCGCTCGCCGCCTTTGTGTTACGGCCGGTGAACGTTTTGCTGCTGGACGAGGCGTCCAACCACCTCGACGCCGCCGCGCTGGACGCGCTCACCGAGGCTCTGCGCGGCTGGGACGGCGCGGTGGTGGCCGTGACGCACAACAAGCAGTTCGCGGAGGCGCTCGAGCCCACCCAGGTGGTGCGCGTGGAGGCTGGAAGGGTCGCCGCGCGACAAGCCAACGGCTCTTTGAGCAAAAAAGACTTCTCGCCGGACGCCGCGCAAACCGGCGGCGTCGCCGGCGCGGTGTTTTCGGAGGAGCCGAGATGTGTCGTTTCCGAATCGGACGCTCTCGAAGCAGAGCTCTCCGAGGAAGCCCAGAAAGCCGCGCGTTTCGAACGCGAGAAGCTGCTTCGCGAGGCGCGCAACGCGCCCAAGACGATCGACAAGATCGAGCGCGCGCTGGCGGTGCTCGAGGAGGACGTCGCGGCGATTGACGCGCGCCTCTTGAAGTGCGGCGCCGACGTCGCCGCCGCGCAGGAGGTCCAGCGCGAGAAGGACGCCAAGACGGCGAAGCAGGACCTGTACATGGCGGAGTGGGAGAGGCTGGAGGGGGTCATGGAGCAGGCGGAGTTGATCTTGGCGGAAGAAGCGTGACAGTGAAACGCCAGCCTTTGCGCGGAATCCATACGCATAGATAGCACGCGAATGTCTTACGTAGACTAAGGGTACTCACGCGCCGTATTTTACTGCAAATTACAAACGTCTCGCGCGGCGAACACTCAAAGCTCTTCGATTTTCAATTTTCGGCAATCACGCGCCGGCGTCGCGACAGGGTCTAGACCTGGGGCCTGGTCTGCACGACGTAAATCTCTCCGTCCTTGACGACGCCCTCTATGTCCTGCGGCACGCCGCCCAGCGCCGCCTCGATGGCGACGCCGCACTCCGTGATGGCGAGCAGGATCTGATCGCGGAACTCCTCGTCGCGCACGAGGGGGTCCGTGGCGTAATCGGCGAAGGACTCGTCCTCCTCGTCCATGGGCACCGACTCGTACAGACCCGCGCCGGCGTAGCCCTCGAGGTCCTCGCCGTTGGAGTCCGAGCGGAAGATTAAAGTGCTGCGCGGGATGCGCAGCGCGACCGACTTACTGGGGAAACCAATCACTTTGGGAAGCGCGCCGGGCGCGACGTACGCGGTCCCCGCCGCCGCCTCCGCGGGCGTCGCCTTCTTCATGGCGAAAGAAAGCGCGCGGCCGGGGTAGTTGCCCACCAGCACCTCGCCCAAACCCGCGACAACCTCCGCGTACAGCTCCGTGGCGTCCCCGGTGCTGGGGTTGGCGGTGTGGATCACGAACGCGTAGTCCGCGTCCACCACCGGCTGCACTAACACGGACATGCGCAAATCGCCGTGGTCGATGCCGACGTTGCGCAGCGACACAAACGCGCGATCGTTCCACTTGCTCGCCCAAACCTTCGTTAAAGCGCGCCACGCCATCTCCCAGCGCTCGGGAGTCTCGGGCGGCGCGATGCCGGCGTTTAGCATCTCCGCCTGGATCGCGTCCATGCACCCCGCGGGGGGAACCAGCTCCAGCACGCACTCTCGGCACGCCCGAAGCGATAACTCAAGCGCCTGCTCCGAGGAGTCGTCCACGGCGCGCTCCAGAGCTTGCATCTTCGCCTTCACCGCCGCGTTTAAGGGGTCGTCCAGAACGTGCTCCATGGTGCCAAAGGGAATCACCATCGACTTGGGCAGCTTGATCCAGCTGGGGATGCGGCCTCCGCCCAGGCTCTCGTTGAGCGCCTTGGTGTTGCGCGCCTTGGCGCCCACCACGCCCTTGTCGAAGCGGGAAAGAGGCACGGTGTACGACCCGCAGAAGGGAACCTTCTCCAGCGCGAGCTTCGCCTTGGGCGCGGCGCCGGCGGCGCCGGCGGCGTCGTCGGCGCCGTTCGCCGCAGCCACGGCGGCGGCGTCCGAGGCGCGCCACGCGACGGAGTCTCCGGCGACGTCCACGGCGGCGGCGGCGCCGTCCATGCCCGCGAGCTGCGCGAGCAGCTCCGGCTCGTAGCAGGTGGCGAAGAGCGCGCCGCCGTTGCGCGCGCGCACGGCGGTGTGCGAGAGCACGTCCACCGAGCAGGTGGTGAGCACCGCGACGGCGCCGGCGGGGAACTCCTCGTCTCCGCCAACCTTGTCGGCGACGATAATCGTCGGGCGGTCAAACACGTCGTTCATCACCTTGTGCAGGTCGTCGACGTGCATCACGTAGCCGACGACGGACTTGGGCGAGATGATCTGCCACGCGCCCATGTCCGCCTCCGCGCGGAGCAGCGGGTCGAGCCGCGTGAGCGCCAGCGAGAGCGCGAACGCGGGGCCGCCGCGAATCACCTCCTCGGAGAAGAGGTCCACGGACCACTGCTCGATGTCGCACGCCTCGCCGATGTACTTCGCCGCCGGCTGCATCTCCTCCGCCAGGACGTCGGCGTGGCGCGCGATGGCCAGCCGCGCGCGGTCCATCGCCGCCTTCGCGCGGAGCGCCCACTGCGAATCGCCCTCCTGGCGCGCCTTCACCGCCAGGCGCCAGTCCTGCAGCGACAGCACGACGTCCTGGTTGGACGAAGGCAGCGAGAGCGCGAGGTTTTCGAGCACCAAGCCCGCGCACCGCATCTGGTCGTCGAGGCTGTACTTACACTCGCCGGCGCGCTCGACGGCACGGCGCGCGACGTCATCCACGGCGAGGTCGAGGTACAAAAGCTGCCTGGTCCACTCCTCATCCGAGGCTTCCTTCAAACCGGCATCTCTCAGCTGGTGCCTCGCCTCGACGCACGCGCTCAGGAGCTGATTGGGGTCGCCGCCGCCGCGCTGCGCGACCCGCACGTAGTTGAGCGCCGGGCTCACTCCCCCCAGCCCCTTGGCGCACGCGCGGATGCACTCCACGAGGTCGGCGCCGCTGTGCACGCGCTTAAGGATGGCGAGATAGTTGTTGAAGTCCTTGATGAGCGCCACCTTCTTCTCCGCGCCGTGCGTGATGGGCTCGGTCACCACCGGGCGCTCGTACGACTCGAGCTGCGCGCGGTCGATGCCGCCCTCGTTCAAGACGCGCCAGTACTCGCCGAGGTCGCCGTTCGCCTTGAGAAACGCGATGTACGCCTCGCAGATGGTGATATCGTCCGGGGTGGTGTTGTTGTGCAGCTTCTGGTGCCACTGCTCCATCCAGTACTTCTTGTTCTCGCCGATGCCGTTGCGGTGCATGATGTTCAGAATCTCGTCGCGAATCGCCTGCCCGTCGCCGCCGCCGCCGCCCTTGCCCACCGTGCCGAGCATCAAGCGCGCCGTGTCGCGCAGGTGCGGCGCCGCGCAGTACAGATTGGCGACGACGCGCGTCAGCTTGGACTGCGCCGCGGAGAGCTCGCGGGGCTTGACGTTGTAGTTGCGCTGCCAGGTGAGCTTGCGCGAGGCGGAGTAGCGGAGCCAGACGTACGCCTTGCTCGCGGCGTGGTACGCCGCAACACGGTTGCGCTCGTTGGCGGGCGAGCACTTCTCCTCCAGGAGCGAGCTCGCCAGGTTGAAGCGGTGCATGAGCGTCCACCAGCCCCCGCCCGCCTCGGCGCGCACGATGGCGTCCAGCAGCTCGTCGCCGGACTCGCTCGCGCCCTTAGACACGAAGTTCGCGCGGAAGTTGGAAGACCCGTTGTTGGAGTCCTTGTACCACCGGTCGCCGGCGGCGTCGCGCAAGACAAACTGCACGCCGGTGAGCTCGTCGGCGCCCGCGCCGGGGAGGTCCACGGTGAGCGTCTGCACCGTCGCGCACTCGCCGTCGGCGTCCAGGCACGCCTCGCCGGGCACCAGCGGCGTCTCCACGGAGATCTCGGAGACGGGCGCCGTGCCGCGCGGCCACACCGCCTCGGAGGGAAGGATCCACTGGTCCGGCTCGTCGCGAGACACGCCCCAGTGCAGCACGAGCGCGTCGGCGGCGTCGGTGGTGAACACCACGCGACGCGTCGTCGCCGCGCCCGGAGCGGACGCCTCGTACATCTGCACGAGGAGCTCGCCGTCGCCCTGCAGCGGGTACACGCGACGGCGGACCAGCTCGCACGTGCCCCCGGCGGGAACGACCGGCGCGGCCGGGTCGGAGTCTTCGTCCGCCCAGCGCGACACGAACGAAACGGATTCCTTTTTCGGCGGCGGCGCCGCCGACGAGTCGAGCGCGCACTCGGGACCCGCCATCAGCGCGCGCGCGTCGCGCTCGTGCGTCTCCAGGTACTGCCCAACCTCCTCCGGGGGAGGCTCGATCCACTCCTCGGGCTCGGCGGAGCGCTTTTCTTTGCCTTCTCCACCGCGCGGAGGCGCCTCGACGACGTTGTTCGCGAGATTTTTCTTCGCGCGCGCCAAAGCCTCGGAGACGTCCATTCCTTCGTACGCGTTTTTGTCGTCGCCGGCGACGGGCTCCTGGTTGTACCGGCGGCGGATGTCGTTCAGGGTCACGCCCTGCAGCACCTCGATCTGCAGGTCCAGGCGCGCCATCGCGTTCTCGGTCACCTGCCACTCGGGGGGGCTGTCCTCGGGCTTGCCCGCGTCCTCCCACCGCACGTACGCGCGGATGTCCACCAGGTCCTTCGGAATCTCCACATCCGCCAGAGACAGCGCTTTTTGCGCCGTCTCGCGTTTCGGTTCCCGCTTCTTCTCGGGGGGGGTCTGAGTCTCCGCCGGCGCCGAGGACGTCGCGATCTCGATGGAGGGCGCGAAAGGCTCCGGCTCGGCGCGCGCCGAGGACGGGGGGGTCTCAACTGGCGGCGGGGGGGTCGCCGCGGCGGCGGCGGCGACGCGCGCGGCGAGATCCGCCTCGGCGGCGGCGGCGGCGCGCGCGGCGTCGTCGCGCGCCGCCTTGTCCGCGTCGGATTTCGCGTCCGGCTCGGTGTGGATCTGCACGACGTTGTTCTGCGTGCTCGTGTGCGTGGCGAAGTCGATGACCACGGGCTCGTCGTCCCCGGGGACGACCGGCTGGTTGTACCGGCGGCGGATGTCGTTCAGGGTCACGCCCGCCGCAACCTCCGTCTGCAGGTCCAGGCGCGCCTGCGCGTACTCGGTCGCCTGCCACTCGGGGGAGGTGTCCTCGGGCATGCCCGCGTTCTCCCACCGCACGTACGCGCGGATGCCCACGAGATCCTCGGGGATCTCGACGCGGGAGACGTCCATGTCGGGGACGCGGTCACCTGGGGGAGGGGGTTCGTCAGCGCGAGGCGCGGGGAAAATATCGCGCGGAACGGGCGCGGGACCGATCGTCGCCGCCGTCCCGGGAACGAACGCGCGGGTCTGGGACGTACTTCCGGTGGATGTGGCGCGCGCGGCGACGGATGCGCGCCTGGCGTGCGCGAGGGGGGCGACCGGGGCGCGGCGCTCGCGCGCGGCCGCCCCGCGCGCGGGGCGGACGCACGCGAGAGGCGCGTTCAGCGCCGCGGCCGCGGCCGCCGCTCCCGCCATCTTGAAACGTTTATTTCGTTCGCAGGCGGCGGGGAGGGGGGTTTGGTGGGTCGCGACGCGGGCGCGACGGGCGGGTCAGAGCGCGGCGAGGCGCGTGACGGGCGAGATCGCGCGGAAGACGCGCGGAGGTCAGCTCGCGCGCGGTTCGTAGTGCGTCGGGACGGCGACGACGACTCGACGAGTTAGCCCGTAAACTCAAAAAGCACACGGTGGCACGGCGCGAGATACTTCAGAATCTCGGAATGTCGATAAACGGCGAGTGGTGCTGACTTGGCATCCCGTTTCTTGATTCACGACTCGTCCCAACGTCCCGAAACCGAACGTTCAAAAAGCGATCGTCTGGCAAAAAGCGACGGTTCGTTCTTTCCTGTTTGTCATGCCGCGCGAAAGCCGGAGCCGAAGGGGTTCCGAACGGCGTTGGCACCCGACCGTCGTTGTTGCGCGCACGCCCGAAGGTGGCTCGTTATTAGATTTGGCATCGCCCGCGAGCGACGGGCACGAGGACGGGCGTCGAGGCGGAGGCACCCAACGCGCGGAGCGCTTTTTCGCTCTCCGTCGTCCGCGGTGACGCGACGCGACGCGACGCGTCGCACGTCGCCGCGGAGATGGACGACGACGGGTCCGACCCCGCGGAATCGGGGACGGAGCAGTTCGCGTGGGAGAACGGCGCGTTCTTGATACAGCTGGTGTGCCTGGCGTCCGCGCTGGTGATGGGCCTGGTGATGAAGCACCACCGGGTGCACTACATCCCCGAGGCGGGCGCGACGCTGCTGCTGGGCATCTTCGTCGGGCTGGTGATGTGGTCCGCGGACGCCACGCAGAGGCTGACCCAGAACGTGGACTTCAACGAGGAGATCTTCTTTTTCCTTCTGCTTCCGCCCATCATCTTCGAGAGCGGGTTCTCGCTTGAAACGAAGAGCTTCTTCCGGAACTTCGACGGCATCTGCGCGCTCGCGTTCGGGGGCACGCTCATCTCCACCGTCGTAGTCGGCGTGTTCGTCTGGCTCGCAGGCGCGCTCGGTCTCGTCACCGCGATTTCAATAACGCACGCCCTGGTGTTCGGCGCGCTCGTCTCCGCGACCGACCCGGTGACCGTCTTAGCCGTGTTCCAGGAGCTGGGCGTCAACCCCGATTTGTTCGCCTTAGTGTTCGGCGAATCCGTGCTGAACGACGCCGTCGCCATCGTGCTGTATCGCACGATGCTGAATTTCGCAAACAAAGGCGCATCCGCGGCGAGCGTCGTCGGCGTCTTCGAGAGCGTCGGGTTTTTCCTCTTTGTGTTTCTGGGAAGCACGGCGACGGGCGCGGCGTTCGCCGTGCTCGCGGCGGCTTTTTTCCGAGCCGTCAAGGGAAGCGTCGTGCTCGAGAACAACGCGCACGTGGAGACGTCGCTGGTGATGATCGCGCCCTACTGCGCGTACGCGGCGGCGGAGTTCCTGCAGCTCTCGGGGATCGTCGCCATACTCTTCTGCGGCGTCGTCATGGCGCACTACGCGCGGCCCAATTTGTCGACGGCGGCGAGAAGAGACAGCGCGATGATCTTCAAGACGCTCGCCACGCTCGCCGAGACGTTCGTGTTCCTGTACATGGGCGTCTCTTTGTTTCTGGAGGACCAGGCGTGGAGCACCGTGCCCTTCGCCGTAGCGGCGCTCTGCGCGTGCCTGCTCGGCAGGGCGCTCAACGTCTACCCGATGACGCGGGCGACAAACGCGTGGCGCGCGCGCGAGCGATTTAAAGTGCCCGCCAACCACCAAAACGCGCTCTTCGTCTCCGGCCTGCGGGGCGCGGTGGCGTTCGCGCTCGCCTCCTCGGCCGTGCGCGACCTGGGCGAGCCCTCCGGGCGCGTCATACGCACGGCGACGCTCATGCTGGTCATATTCACCGTCCTCGTCGTCGGAGGCGCGTGCCACTCGCTCGTGGACTGGCTCGAGCTACGGGCGCCGAGCGCGTGGCTCCGGGTCGACGACGACGAGGGCGAGCGCCGCGTGGAAGTCGAGGGCGACGCCGAAACCGGCGCGGGGGGAGACGCACGAGAGGGGGGAGACGCGCTCGGCATGCGCGCGCGGCTCAACGCGTCGGGACACAGAAGTGCGTCTCCCGACTGCGCCGCGGCTCCCGAATTCGTCGTCGCCGACTTCGCCGACGGCATGGCGAAGCTCGGCGCGCACCTGGGCGAGGTGCGCAACACGGAGAACCTGGACCTGCGGGGGAAGATGCGCGCGGCGGCCGCCGCCGTGGGCGCGGTCGCGACGGTCACCACGTTCGAGGATATCGACAAGAGGTACATCAAGCCGTACCTCGCGCCGGACACGCCGGCGACGCCGCCGAGAAGCGGAAAAGACGACGACGCGGAGGCGCCGCGCGGCGGTGGCGAGAGCTTTGCCATCGCGCCGCCGCCGGCGTCGCCGGCGCCGGCGCGGAGCGGCGGACACCCCGCAGATGCCGCGCGCGCCGCGGGCGGGGACGACGACGGGGAGATGACACCCGTGAAGTTCGACACGTGAAGTTCGACACGCTTTTTTCGTCGCGCGAGAGACGCCCGAGCGCGACGTGTATTACTGAAAACACATGCCACTACTGTCGCCTACGTGTGGACAACTCGCGATACATCTGCGCGCGTCCGCTGCAGACGACGCGGCGCGTGGGGCGGTTCGCCGGTCCGTCGTCCCGAGGGAGGCCTGGCCTATCACTCGACATGCGGCGCGCGGTGTCGCGCCTCGTCGCGGCGGCGGCGACGCGCGCGCCTCGGTCGGGACCGGTCGGCCGCCCCGCCGTAGGTCGGCGTCGGATGAGCGGTTCGTCCGCTCCGACGGAAGCGCAGCAGACGGCTCTGCTGGAGCACTACGCGATGGGTCTCCGCGAGATCCTCGCGGAGACTGAGAACCTCTCGGACCCCGCGGTGGTGGACAGGCTGCACGCGCTGCGCGAGCGCGCGCCCGTGGCGCTCGAGCGCCCGTTCTGGGGCGCGCAGTTCCTCGCGATGGCGTTCGGGCACGAGCTGGGCTTCGCCGCCGCGAACCCCCCCGCGCTCAGGGCTATCTTCGACCTGGGCGTCGCCGCCGCCGAGCGAGGCCTGGTGCCTTTCCAGTCCGTGCGCGCCGCGCACGGCCAGCTCAAGCAGCTCGGTCTGCTGTCGTGCGACGTCGTGGACCCGCCGTGGAGCGCCGCGGCGCGCGAGAACGAAACCGAAGTCGACGCCGACGCCGACGCGCCGACGCGCGCCGAGCGTTCGGTCACCGCGTGGTCTTTGTTCGCGTCGGCGCGGTTCCGCGCCGCCGCCTCCGAGCTCGCGCGGGGGCTCGAGGCGGACGGCGTCGCGGTCGTGGACGACGCGCTCGGCGAAAGACACGCCGCCGCGGTTGCGGCGGCGTTGCGGACGTTCCGTGAAACGGAAACGAACGCGTTTTCGCCGGGCGCGCTGGACCGCACCGGCCGCTCCAACGCCGGCGCGCGCGGCGACGTCATCGCCTGGCTCGCGGGGGACGAAGGCTTGGCCGCTTCTGAGTTGTCGAAGGACAGAAGAAGGCACGAACACGAACACGTGGACGTAAAAGTAACGGCCGGCGTCGTCGCGCAGTGGATGCGTTCGTGCCTCGGGTCGCACCTCCTAGAGTCGCTCCCCACTGAAACCCTGCTGCCCTCGGACGCGTACGTCGCCAACGCGATGCTGAGCGCGTACGCGCCGGGCGCGCCCGGGTTCGTGCCGCACACGGACTGCTCCTCGCCGTCGGACCCGCGACGCGTCACCGCGGTGTACTACCCCGCGCTACCGGAAACAGAGAACGAGAACGAGAAAGCGAACAAAAGCGGAGCGCTCGACGGAGGCGAGCTGGTGCTCCGGCCTCGCGACGCCGACGCGTCTCGGAGACGCGTCGTTTCGCCTCGCGGTGACCGGCTGGTGGCGTTCTGGAGCGACGAGGTGGAACACGAGGTTCTTGGGGTGAAGAGAACCGCGCGGGAAGAACGTCTGGCGTTGTCGTTCTGGTTCCTGAAACCGCGCCCAGGAGGGGCGCGGTCATAGCGCGCGACGGGGTCGCGGAGGACCGCGCGGGGGTTTTCACATCGCTTTAGTCTATGTTGAAGCACGAGTGTTTCTGTCCGCGTTTCGGTCTCGACGTCCGTTTCGAGCGAAATTCTGGAAAAAAGAGCCGTTTTTCGTTGTCCGAAGAATTCCTCGGAACACGCACTCCGACACCGCGTCCGCAGCTCACACTGCTCCCGGGCGCTGCCCCGGCGCGTCGCCCCCGAGCACGCGCCATGGTCGTCCCTCGGTCCGCGCGTTCGCCTCGGGGCGCAGCGCGCGTCGCGCTGTGCCTCGTCGCGCTTCTGGCCGCGGCGTCGGTCGCCTCGGCGGTTTCTTTTTCCGAGACCGACAAGAGATCCGCGCACGAATCGCACCACGCGCGGAAGGCTCGCCTGCAGGAGGAGGTCGCCGCTGCGGAGCTCGCGACGCGCGAGAAGTACGAGGCGAAGATGTCGAGCTTAGAGAGGACCACCGAGCGATTGCGGCGCGAGGCTGAGGAGACGGTCGCCTCTTTGTCCGCGGAGCGCGACGCGCTGTCCCGAAACCTGACCAAGTACAAGCGGGGCTTGCTGAACCTCGACGCGAAGCGCAAATCCGAGGCGGAGACGCTGCGCGCGGAGACGGAACGTCTCAGAGCCGAGCGGGAGGAGCTCCAGGCGAAGCTGGAGCAGGCGTTGGACGATGCGCTGAGCGCTACGAAGGCTGCCGCGGACGCGAAACGAGAGAGCCGCGCGATCGCGCGCGCCGCGAAGGCGGAGGGCGGGGCCTCCGACGAGACGAAACGAAAAATCGACGAGATCCTGACGGGCGCGTCGTCGTCTTCGTCCGCCGGGATCGGGCTGGTCGCCGGCGTCGTCGAGATTGTCTCCGGCGCGCTCGCGCGCGCGGCGCGCGCGGGACGCGCGCTGCGCCCCAGAAACGCGCTCAGAGTCGTCGCCGTCGCCGCACGCGACAAAGGGTGGCTCCCGGTGGCGGCGTCCGCAACCGACGACGACGCCGTCGCGTGCGTCGCCGCCGTCGTCGTCGCCGCCGCGCTGGGCGCGCTCGCCGCGAAGGGCCGCGCCGTCGCCGAGTGGCTCGCGCGCGTCGCGTCCTTCCTGGTCTCGGCGAAGGCGCCGAAGGGGAACTCCCTTCGCCCCCGGGCGTCGAACGCGGGGTCTGTCGGTCGGCGGACTCGTTCGCCTCCCGCGTTCCCGAATGGATCCGCGTCGTCCGCGTCGGAGGCGACGCGCTCGGCGAGCGACTCGGACGAGTACGAGCTCGTCGACGACGACGATTCGAATCCATCGCTTCTGGACTCACCCACCCGCGCCGCCGCGGACGCCGCGCGGTCGTTCGACGCGTCCCCCGAGGCGTTCGAGAAATCGCTGAGCGCATCGGAATCGGAGGAAGAGGTGCGCGGCGTCGGTGTCTCGGCGCGCGTCGCCGCGCTCGAAGAAAACGCCGCTCGCGGCGGGTCGCTTTCCCCGGGGTTCGAACCCGACGCGGACGCGTCGGCGTTTCGTTCCGGCGCCGATAAAAAGCGTCTCGAACCTTCTTCGCCCCCGGGCGGGATCGATTGGGAATCGCCTCCGATTGATCGAAGCGCGCTTCCGGACCGAGACGAAGTCTCGACGCCCGCGGCGGGCGAAGGGAACGAAGAGCGACAGAGCGACGGAACAGAAAACGACCGCCGGTCCAACCCGGAACGGAGCGTCCCGGGGGAACCGACGCCGTCGCCGGCGATTCGCGACGGCGCGTTGAAATCCGCGCTGCGGAGACTCGCCGAGGCGCTCGCGACGCCGAGCGCTCCGGCGCGCGCTTTTTCGTTTTCTTCCCCCGCGGAAAAGCTCTTTTCGGAGACGCCCCCCTCTGCGCCCGCCGCGCGAACGACGCGAGGACCGCCGAACGCGGACCCGAACGACGACGACGCGGGCGTTACCGCGGTTCCCGTCACCGCCAAAGAAAAGAAACCCCGAAAAGCGAACGTGACGAGCGCGTCGTTCGTGCGCACGCCCGCGCCGCCGCCATCGGGCGGGCGCACGCCCGGCAGCGGCGACAGCGCGAGCTCCGCGGACCGCGGAGGCGGCGCGTCCGAAAAGCTCTCGGGGCTACGACTCAATCGGGCGCCCGAAAAGCTGAGCTTTTCGGGCGCAAAGCCGCCTGTGACGCCGCGGGACCGCATGGTAGCTTACAGTGAGAAACTGAGACGGGGGGTGAACGTGGAGATCCCGGCGCTGGACACGCCCACGCCACCGTGGGGAGGGGACGTTTTCGTCGCGGGGGGGGTGCGCCACCCGAAGGGGTGGGCGTCGTAGCGAAAGAAGTCGCAGAGTCTACTCCGTTCCGTACGAGCTACGCGCGGACGACTAAAACGTGTACAACTTGTAGTACTACTATTATCCGCCGCCGCGTCGGCGCTTCGTGGTGTGGGTACTTCTCAGAACTTGGCACACGTCGGGCTGTCCTTGAAGAACGGCAGGTCGCACTCCGGCGGCCTGGTGATGCCCAGCCTGTCGCGCGTCTTCTGGTCGTCGGGGACGTACCCCGTGCCTTTCGCGATGGCGAGGTACGAGTCGTAGGTCTTGTCGATGCCGGCTTTGCGTTCGGCATCGTTGCGATCCTTGTTCTCCGCGCTTTTGGCCAGCAGGCGCTTGACGAGCTCGGACTGCTCCGCGCCTCCCGCGCCCGAGTTGTACGTCGAGTAGTCCTTGGGAGGAAGCTCGAGCTCCTCCGCGCGAGCCGCGCTCGTCCACGCGGAGGCGAGTCCCACGACCGCACCCACCATCAGGCCGCGTCGAGAAGAAGCGGAGGGGGCTTCCTTATCGTGATGCGCGGAAGCCCTCACCGTCCCCGCGCGGCGAGCTCTGCTCGCCGGGGCGCGCCGGCAGGGCAACGCCACGGACCCGCCGGTGACCGACGAGCAGAGCATGAGGAAGGCGTCGGTCGTGCGACAACCGCGGGTCGCTGTGGGAGCGTTTGGATACGGCGAGTCACGCGTGTGCGTTTTTTATCCCGGAAGTGCCACGTCGCGAGCGAAAACAACGACGACACGGGTAGGCACCCATTCGGTGTGCCCAGACGAGTGCGCGCATCACCGGGGATGCCCCCCAAGGGCCACCGCGGCGGCGGCCGCGGTGGCGGGGCACCCGCCTCGCCGACCTCGGTCATCCAAGACTCGCTGGTCCGCGAGTTTCGCGCGATCACGGGAGCGGACGCCGCGCTCGCGGAGCGCGCGCTCCGGCTGGCCCGAGGCGATCTGAGCGCTGCTGTCGGTCGTTTCTTCAGCATCGCGGACACGTCCGAACCCGCCCCCCAACCTCCCGGGAAACGCTTGACGCAGCCCAATCTCCACGAGTCGAAACTCGCGAGGGGGGCGCCGCGTCCGGAGGCGACGTCGACGCGAACCGACGGCGACGGCGACGCTGGCGGAAACGCGTTTCCGGGTGAAGCGGAGACGCGCGATGTGCTCGAGAGGTTCGCGAACGCGCTCCCCCGCCGTCCAGAGCCGGACGCCGCCGGCTGGGTGGCGTCCGTGCCGCAGGCGCTTGAGTCTGAGATGGAGACGCGCGAGGTGGCAATGAAGTGGGCCACCGACGCGCTCGAGATGACCTCCGCGGCGCCGGCCCAGACTAAGCGGAGGCGCTTTGAGGACGCGGCGTTCCCCGCGGACGCGTCGTCCATCGACGGCAAGCGCGCCGGCGCGAAACGCGCAAACGAGAGCTCTTCCGCGACTTCCCCTACGCGCGTGACTGTCTCGTGCCACTGCGGCATTCCCGCGAGCATCAAGGAGGTGTTCAAGGACGGCAAGAACCAAGGCCGCTCGTTCTACGCGTGCGGGACGCGGCGCGTCTCGCGGTTCGCGAAGGAGAAAACGCAAAACCACCGAAACGAAAAAGAAAAAGAGGGTTGTTCTTTTTTCGCGTGGGCCGACGACGCGCCTTCGTCCGAGCGCGCGCGCGCCACGCGGTGGCGCCGGTTCGACCCGCCGCGGTTCCGGCTGAGCTCCGAAACTAAATCGGGCGCTCCGAGGTTCCGGCCCTGCGACGTGCGGCAGGGCGCCGTGGGCGACTGCTGGCTCCTCAGCGCGCTCGCGGTGATCGCGGAAAGGGCCGACCTCGTGGACCGCCTCGTGCTCGCGACGCGCGGCGAGTCTCTCGCCGCCGGCGACGCCGTCGCCGCGCGCGCGCACGTCGCGGGCGCGTACCTAATCCGGCTGTTCCTGGACGGCAAGTGGCGGGGGGTGGTGGTGGACCCTACTCTGCCCGTGCGCGGCGTGGACACGCAGGTGCTCCGCGGCGCGAACGCGGCTGGGTCGCGAAAACGAAAAGCCGACGCGGACGAGTTCCAGCCCGCGTACTCGCGCGCCTCGGGGAACCAGCTGTGGGTGCCGCTTGTGGAAAAGGCGCACGCCAAGGCGCACGGGTCGTACCACGCCATCAGCGGCGGGTGGATATCGGAAGGGATGCTCGACCTGACGGGGTGCCCGACGGAGACCCTGCGCCTAAACGGGGCTCTCGACGACGACGCGACCTGGGCGCGGCTCCTCTCGTACGCCTCCGCGCGGTTCCCCATGGGCTGCGCGACGGACTGGGGCGATAATGTGCGGGGCATCGTGGGAGGCCACGCGTACTCGGTGATGGACGTGCGCGAGGTGCGCGGTCTGACCGTGGGCAGGCAGACCACGCTTGGCGAGTCGCTGCGCGCGGAGCGGAGGAAGAAAGAGGACGGCGTCCCGGAAGCCGAGACGACCCAAACGCCGGGACCGCCGGGACCCGCCGCGGACGAAACTCTTAGACTGGTTCGGGTGCGCAATCCGTGGGGTCGCAAGGAGTGGAGCGGCGAGTGGGGAACCGGGAGCGAGGTGTGGACGAAGAAACTCGGCGCGGAGCTCGGGCACGTCCGCGCGGACGACGGGACGTTCTGGATGAGTTTTCGAGACTTTGTCACGCGCTTTTCGCGCGTCGACGTGTGTAAGGCTCACGAGGGCTGGTTCGTGAACAGCCTCGAGATGGCTTCGAGCGGCGCGGCTTTCGAGCTGGAGCTCGACCCGGGTCTGACCGAAACCGAAACCGCCGCGTCGTGGGCGTACGTCATGGCGTTGCAAAAGTCCAAGCGCGGACGCGGGAGCGCCGGGTTCTGGTACGACGACTGGCACGTCGCGATTTACGTTCGCGACGCGGCCCGCGACGCGTGGGCGCCCGTCACCGCCGCGGCGGGCGCGCGCGAGCGGGACTCGCAGATGGAGGTGATGTTCGAGCCGGGCGTGCGGTATCTCGTGCGCGCGTACTCGTTCGCCAGGGAGAGAAGCGGCGAGAAGTCGCCGAACCACCGACATCGCGACGCGGCGCCGGCGACGCTTCGAGTCTACAGCGCTCGGAAACTGCGCGTTCGCCCGGCGAAGTTCGCGGCGGGGGGTTCGCCGTCGCTCGCCCCGGCGATACACGCGGGGATGTTCGATTCCTCTCGGGCTTCGGAGGTTTCGAATTCGACGAATCCGGCGGACGTCGTCGAGCGAAAAACCGTGCGCGTGTGCGGCGGCGCGGTGGTGGTGTGTCGCACGCACGGCGGCGTGCACGTGTTCGCCGTGAACGCGTCATCGGCGGAGCTTCGCGTGCGTCTCGCCGTGCGCGCGCGCGGCGGCGCGGACGTGTACCAGCACCCCGCGCCGCTCGTCCGACGCGCCGCCGAGCCGCCGAGCCGGAGAGGAGGGAAGTACCGGTACGTCCCGCCGGGAGAGACGGCGCCGGGAACCGTCGAGTCTCGAGACGGTTCGCGAAACGCCAAGAAAAGACGACTAGCGTGGTCGGAACACGCCGTCCCGGCCCAACGCGCGCGGCTTCTGGCGGTGGCGGTGGCGACGGGCCCTTCCGAGTCCAGGCGGCACGCGCTCGACGTGCGCGTGTCAGCCGTCGGCGCGCCGTGCGCTAAATGCGTGGCTCGCGAAGCAAAAGCTCGCGCGAGCGCGGCCGAGGCCGAAGACGAGAAAACGAAGCACCCCTTGGCCTCGCACCCCTTGGCCGAGTTCGGGCTCCCTCCGCCTCCGCCCGGCACGACGGACGAGGAGCTCGCCGCCGCGCTCGCCGCCGCCATCGCCGAGGCGGCCGCCTCGGAGGTCACCGGCGGGATCCCCTCCGCGCGCGACGATCACGATCTGCTCGTCGTGGACGACGACGCGGACGACGCGGACGAAGAGGAAGAAGAGGAAGAAGAGGATGAGGTGGTGTTCGTGAAGGAGACGGGGACGACGAGCGAGACGCGGCGTTCGGTTTCCGAATACGGCGACGCGTCTTTTTCCGGATCGAAACACGGAGCGCCCGGAGCGCCCCCCGCCGCTCTGCTCACACTCTTCGCGCACGTCCCCGCATCGGCGTTCGCGAAGAAGGTGGCTGTGGGGGACGCGGAGACGCGCGACGCGTGCGCCGAAATCGTGTGAGTGGTCCACGTATAGCTAGCTAGAGGGACTTTTTCGGGACGACGAAAAGCGAAAAGCGAAAAGCGGAGTGCATTCGCCGTTTCATGACCGTCGAAATCGTCGCCCGCCGGCCCGCGGCGTGCCGCGCGCCAATTATTTCACCTCGGTCACGATCGTTTTCGCCTCGGCCACAGCGCTCACTCCGCGGCGCGCGTGAGCCCCGCCCGCGATGGGGGAGACGACCATCCGCCTGGATGGCGACATCCGCAACTGGGTGCTGATCCCCATCACGGTCGCGATGTTCCTGGTGGGCGTGCTCCGTCACAACGTGGCGAAGCTGTTGCGCGGGGACGCGAAGGTTGACCTGCGGGCGCTTCGCGAGGCGCAGGCGGTGATCCGCGCGGAGCGCGTTCGGAACAACGCGGGGTACGTGCAGTCCGTCGGGTTTCGGCAACGACGGCACTTCTTCTGCGACAAGACCACGGGGGTGTTCTCGCAGAAGTCCCAGAAGCTCAACCCGAGCCAGCAGATGATGAGCGACCCGAGCATGATGACGGACATGTTGAAAAAAAACCTAAACATGATCGTCCCGCAGATGCTCACCGCGGCGTGGGTCAACTTCTTCTTCACCGGGTTCGTGGTGGGCAAGGTGCCTTTCCCGCTCACGCAGAGGTTCCGCGGCATGTTACAGCGGGGGATCGAGTTGCAGAGCCTGGACGTCACATACGTATCCTCCCTGAGCTGGTACTTCCTCAACTTTTTCGGGCTACGCGGCGTCTTTGCGCTGGCGCTCGGGAAAAACGACCTCAACGACGCGCAGGCGATGCAGCAGCAGATGGCGATGGGCATGGACACCGGCAAGGCGTTCGTGGCGGTGAAGGAGAGCCTGGACATGCTGGACCACGAGTTCCAGCTGCACGTCGCCGAGAGACGCGCGGGGAGGCTGCTCAAGAAACTCGCGATGGGCGCCGCCAAGGCGGACGCCCGGCGATTCGCCAACGACGCCAAATAGCAAAAGAAGCGCTCGGAAGTCGTCGTCGTAAAGCGCGAGAGGAGTACGCGCGTAAAACGTGCTTTGTCGTAAAAATCTCGTTGTCACTTCACCACACGCTTTTTGTCTCGCGTCACGCTAACCCCGCCTCTTTCGCGATCTTTAACGAACGCAGCGCCGATCGTCGTCTCCGTTTCCACGGCGCCTCGTGTTCGCGCACCTTCATCCGCCGCTTCGGTCCGCCGTCGCGCGCGGAGCTCGCGCTCGCCTCGGCGACGGCGACGGTGACGTGGCTCCTGGGCTTGGTGATGACGCCCGCTCTTCCTCGGCCGTGCACGGAGACGCGCTTAATAAACGTGCCCTTCCCCACCAGCGCCTCTGTTACCATTAACTTCTCCCGATCCAAGTCGTGGTTGTTGGTCGCGTTCGCCGCCGCGCTTAAAATGACGCGGCGCACGACGTCGGCGTACTTCTTCGGAGACAACGCGCACTGCGCGACGGCGTCATCCACGGTGAGGCCTCTGACCAGTCTGCACACGTCGTTGAACTTCTTGGGCGAGCCCTTCGCCTCGCGGCGCACAGCGCGCACCGTTTGAGTGGGGTGCAGGGTGTCCGTCAGAGTCCCCGAGAAAGAAGGCGAGGTCGCGGAGGCTCGCGGCGCCGGCGCGCGGCGCAGGGGCGAAGGCGACGGATTCGTCGTGTTACTCGATCCCGCCGCGCCATCCGGCGAGGACGTTCCCGATCCATCGGAAGACGTCGTCTCCGCGCCGGCGGCGAGGCCTCTCGTCGCCGCGTACGCAGCCGCCGATCGCGCGGGGGACGCGCGCCACGACGCCGACGCCGCGAGCGCCGCGGGAGAGAACGCGCGAGCGAGCGCGAGCGCCGCGGGGAACGACGCCGGGGGGGCGCGCGCCGACACGGGCGCGACGCTCGCCAGGCTGAGCCTCGCGAGGCGCGCCACCGCGCGGCCGGTATCGCCCCGCATCCCCACGCCACACGCGCGCGAGCCTCCGCGCACGTCGGTTCGAGACCCGAACCTTCTCTCGCGGAAGGCGCGCACCACCCCGCGCGCCTGTGGTGTGGGGGCGGCAGGGCATGGCGCGTCGCTAAGCCGATCGTCGCCAAACCCTCACGCTCGCGTCACCTTCTTCGAGCAAAGTTCAGAGACGAGTTTCCGACCGAAACAGCAAACAGGTCGTTGTCGACTGTTTTCGCGCGCCTCACTGTCGCCCGCCGCGCCTCCGCGGGCCGGTCCCTCGGCGCGCGCGCCATGGAAGACGACGGGGAAGAGTACGCGTTCGACTTCGAGGAGGTCGTGGACGACGTGGAGCGCGCGGCTTCGGATTTCCTCCCGAGCGCGCACGACGCGATCCCGTCCTCCTCGGCACCCTCCGGCGACGCCGACGATCTTCCGCGCGGTGGCGCCGGGAGCGTCCGGACGGACGCGTTCGAGGAAACCCTGCGGCTGATTCCACTTCCCGAAGGCGCGGACGAGGCGCTTCGACTGGATTTCAAGTCCCGGTACTTCGACCCCGCGCGAGCGCTGGCGGCGAAGCAGCCGGCGCTGGATCCCCCTCGGAAGGTGCGACCCCTGGAGAACACGCGTCGGTTTCGCCGATTGCTCCCGACGAACGACCCGGCGCGACTGGAGTTCTCGTCCCTTCGCCGAAAAGACGTTTCGGCCGTCCCGGGACGAAGCGTGACGGACGAAACGAAAACGCTCGCTGATCGAGCCGCCGCCGCCGCGAACGCGCGGGACCGCGCGGAGAAGTTCCGGGCGCAAGGCGAAGCCGCGCGCGCGCGCGTCCCCGTACTCGAGACGCTCTTGAAAGAATCCGTGAAAGAAAAAGGCCCTTTGTCGTTGTTGGCGCGCGCGATGGAGGAGAGACGGCGCGTGCGCGTGCGCACGAGACACGCGTCCGGGGTTCGAGGCGAGGCTTATGCGTACGTCAAGGCGTTCGACAGGCACCTCAATTTGATATTAGCGGACGTCACGGAGACGAGCTCGCAACGCGCGCGAATCCAGCGGCGATGCGGAACATCAAACGAAGAGGGAAAAACGAAAAACGCACACAAGCTCGTCTGGCGCACGCGGCGCTTGGCGCAAATCTTCGTACGCGGAGAACAAGTCGTGCTCGTGGCCGTGGAGGGGGACAGGGAGGAGGGAGGGACGTAGCGTAGCGTTTTAGGGTTTACAAAAAAATGTTTTATGGCCTGCGTTGGTCGTTTGCCGTACGATGTGTGGGTCTAGACCGGTTCTTCCGAGCGCTTCCAACGACGCTCGTCCGTCGACGTCGAAAAACAAAAGAGTTCGCTCGCTCGCGTCTCTCTCTCACCGCAAGTCGTCGGGCGCGGGCGCCGCCGCGGGCGCCGCCGCGTCTTTCGCCATGTTCTGCTCGATCCACCGATTAAGCGTCGAGCTTCCGAACCCGTACCCGCCGGGGAGCTCCCTGTAATCCCGGGTCTGCGCCGCCGGTTCGGGTCCCCAGTGACCCGGGAACCGACCGCCCGCTTTTTCGTCGTCGGCGTCGTGTAAAAAGACGACATCGTCGAAAAGCGGTTCCGCATCTGGTGGCTCCGCGTCGCCCAGGGTTACGGTCTTCCAGGGTCGGTCGGGGTGCGCGCGGACGATGTACTCGTATCTGTCCACCCTCCGTCCGGAGCGTTCGTCGAAGAGGGGGGTGCCACCGGTGTACATCGTGCCTCGCGGGTTTCCCACCTCGTCCAGGTCGTTCGAAAGGACCCACGTGTCGATATCGCGCTTCTCGTCGTCGGGGACGCGCATGGCGGCGACGGGGGAGAACGCGAGAGCCGCGAGCGCGCAGAGGGCGAGCGGGAGAGCGGAACGCCGCATGCGTCGCCGCGACCGTCGCGCGGGAGGGTCGCGCGTCCGGAAGTGAGCCCTTGGAAGAGCGCGTCGCGTCGTTGTTAGCCTTCCGACGCCTCGGGGCTGCCGAAAACTCACACAGCGGAAATGCCGAGGTCGAGGATTGCCGACCGTTATACCGTTCCGAGGATTCGTAGTGGGTGCCGACGGAAGGTGAGAGCACAGTCGAAGGGCGCGCCGGGCTGGTGTCGCGATGGCGTCGCCGGACGCATCCGGCGCGCGCGGGGGCGAGACGCGCGCGGAGACGGCAGCTCAGGTCACGGCGGCGTTCCGTGCGGCCGCGCGTGCGCGTCGGGGCCAACACCAGAAACCGGTGGACGTCTTGCGCCGCGCGTTCGCGTCGAGCTGCCCCGGCGATGGACGGGCGAGCCCCGAGGACTTCCGGGTCACGGCGACGAAGCTCGGCCTGGAGATCCCCGTGAAAGACGTGCTCGCGGTGTTTGAGACCTCCGAACACGTCATGCGCGACGACGTGGGGAAGGAAAACGCCCTCGCCGGGGAGGAGACGCCCGAGGCGGATGAGGCGGCTTCCGAGAGGGCGCGTTCCGAGTCATCCCAATCGAACCCGTCGCCGTCGTCGACGTCGCTTCTGTTGTACCAGCCCTGGATCGACGCCGCGCTCGGCATCCCTCCCCCGCGTCCAAAGAGGGGCGCGCTCGGTGTACGGAGCGGAAGCGCGCCGATAAAAGCCCCCCCGAGCGAGCCGACCAGACGGGGTCCGCTCCTGGAGCACGACCCGTTGGCGAAACCGGAGGAGACGTTCAACTACCCGCAGTGTCGCACGCCGGTGTTCGCGCCGCCGGGGTGGTCGCACCACCACGTCGCGCGCGGCGCTTCGCTCCCGTCCAAAACGCTGGAGCTGGACCACGTGCACGGCTGCGGTCCCGGGCTCGTGGACCGCGCCGCGTGCGTCCCCATTCACTGCGTCCCCGCGCGCGTCCCCGCGAAGCCGCCCAAGCGCGGGGCGGAGATGGACGCGCGCGCGTTTGCGCTGGAGAGCAAATCGGTCGAGGAGTGCGTGTTTTACGCCGCCGGCGTCGGCGTCGTGCAGACGCTGCGGGTGGATGAACACGAACACGAACCCGAACCCGACTTCGCCGCGACGGAACCAGGTACGTTTCCGGGTCGTTCGAACCGGAAGGAACCGCCGCCTCAGCGGCACTTCCGCGGCCACGCGGATGACGTTCGGTGTTTGGCGGTGCACGAGCGCACGCGCGTGGCGGCGAGCGGCGAGATGGGTCTGGAGCCGGCGGCGATGGTTTGGTCGCTGGACGCGCGCTCGGGTGAGCCCCCGCTCGCGGTGCTGCGTCACCCCCGAGGCGCGCGCGCCATCATCGGCGTCGCGTTCGACGCGCGCGGCGACCGGGTCGCCACCGTCGCGGGCGACGACGGACACACCGTCTCGCTGTGGGCCTGGGACGCCGGCGGCCACGCGACGCTCGACACGCAAGGCGGGCCGCGCGTGGGACGCGTGCTCTGGTCGGCGCGGTCGTACCAGACCACGCCCCCCGCGGTCCGGGGCGTGCTCTTCTCGCCGGTCCTGAGCGACCCGGACCTGCTCGTCACCTTCGGCGTGACGCACGTGCGCTTCTGGAAGCCGGCGCCGACGAGCGCGGAGGCTGATGAGGGCGCGAAACCGGCGATTCGCGAAAGAAAAAACGGCTCCGGCGAAAAAAACGCGCCGACGTCCGAGCGCGCGCCCTGGCGCGCGCGCGCCGGAAAAAATCTGCGCGTCGAGGATGTGTGCTCCGGCGTGTTCCTGGACTGGTGCTCGGCGGTCGACGGCTCGGACGCGCTCCGCGCGCGCGCGGAGGGTGTGCACGCCATTCCGCACCTGGACGAGATCCCGGCGGCGGAGGAGGGCCTCCGCCGCGGCGCGCACTTTGTGAGCGGCACGCCCAGGGGAAAACTTTTGTTTTGGGAAAACGGCGACGGCTCGGTACCCGCCGCCGAGGTCCCCGGGAGCCGACACCGCGGCGCCGTGCAGGCGCTGGCGCTCTCGCTGGACAGACAGCGCGCCGGCGCGCCCCGTCTGCTGCTTTCGGGAGACGCGGCGGGCGCGGTGATGTGCTGGGCGGTGGACCCGCTCTCGGGGCGCGTCGCCGCGCCGCTGGGCGGCGTGTTCTTGGTGGAGACCCCGCCGCGGCTGGTGGAGGCCCCGCCCCCCGAGCGCGAGGACTCCATCGCGCCCTCCGAGCTCTGGCTGGAGAGCGACCTGGAGAACGAGCCGCTGGACGACGGCGACGGTGACCCTGTGCCGCTGTGGAACGAGAGCTTCCCGGACGTGCGCGGCTTGAGCTGGTCGCCCTCGGGCAAGTACTACCTGGCGGCCACCGCGCAGGGCAGCGTGTGGCGCGTGGATCTCGAGCCCGAGCCGGAGGAGAGCGACGACGACAGCGACGTGGTCACCGAGACGGGCACGGATACTTTTTCCGACGACGGGGATGCCGTAAACGAACCGCGCCCGCGGTCGAAGGTGATCATTCGGGGGCACGACTCCGCCGTGACGGCGACGGCGTGGAGCGGCGGCGGTGGCGGCGCGCGGCTGGGCATCGACAGCCGATTCGCGACTGGCGCGGACAGCGGGCGCGTCGTGTGCTGGAACGCCAAGGCGCGCGCCGCGATGTTCGCGTTCGACGCCGGCGGTGCCGTGCGCTCCATGGCGTTTTCGCCGGACGGGAACCACCTGGCGTGCGGCGTGGACGGGGGTCGCATACACGTGTTCAACCTGCGTTCGGACCCGACGCTCGCGCCGCCGAACGACGTGCAGCCCCGCTTTCACGCCAGCGTCGCCGGGGAGCTGCGGGCGGCGGTGACGGCTGTGGCGTACTCGCCCGACGGCGAGCTCTTCGCCGCGGGCGACGGGCTCGGCAACCTGGAGCTCTACCGCGCGCGCGCGTCCGGGGCGAACGCGCGAACGTACAGGCGCCGCGCCAAGTGCGTCGGGCACGCGTCGGGCGTTTTGCACATCGACTGGGCGGCGGACGGTTCCGCCGTGCGCAGCAGCAGCACGTCGTACGAAGTGCTGTGCCACGAGGCCCCGAGCGGGCGGCGCGTCACGCGCGAGCCGCGCTTCGCGGTGGACGCGCGCGAGACGCGCGCGCACAGGGGCGGGGACGAGCGCGGGGGTTGGCACACGTGGACCACGCCTTTGGGGTTCGAGCTCATGGGCCTGTGGCCGAAGGGCGCGGACGGCACGGACATCAACGGCGTGTGGCGTTTCGGCGACGGGAAACACGTCGTCTCCGCCGACGATTCCGGGTGCTTGCGCGTGTTGAACTTCCCGTGCGCCACGCGGCGCGCGCCCTCGCTCGCGCACAAAGCGCACTCCTCGCACGTGAGCGCGGCGAAGGTATCGTGGTGCGACCAGCTCGTCGCGTCCGTGGGCGGACGCGACTGCTGCGTCATGCAGTGGCGCGTGGTGTCGGCGCGCGGCGTACCGTCGGGCAGCGCGGCGAAGCTCAACGGCTTGTTCGAGCTGCGCGGCGTCTCCGGCGAGACGCTCGTCGAGGGTTTCGACCGCACCCGGCTCGAGGAGGGCGTCGTGAACGTGAAGACCCTAGACGCGGATACCGCGCGAATCGCGCGCGCCGGAAAGGTGCAGGTGGAGGCGTCGGACGGCGAGACGTCGTCGGACGGCGGCGACGACGGCATTTGGGCGGCGGAGCGCGAACGCGACGTCGCCGAGGTGGACGACGTGTACGACGACATGTTCAACGACATCGACTACGTCGTCCCGGAGCAGGGCGTGAACAAGCAGGTGCGCACCGCCCACTTCGCGCTGCAGATGCAGCAGCCCGGAAAACCCAAGTCAAAGCTCTGGGCGACGCGCGAGGAGGTTGCCGAGCGGCGGCGTCTGCTGGAGACGGAGCTGCGCAGTCTAGGCCGCGGCGCCGCCGCGGCGACGGTGGGCGGCGGCGCCGCGCGCGACAGAGCGGAGTGGGCGCCGGCCGCGAGCGTCGGCGACGCGTCGATGCCACCCCCCCCGCCGGCGGGGAAGAAGACCGAGGCGGCCGCGGCGCAGATGGAAGACGCGGACGGGGCGGACGGCGAAGAGACGTGATTTTTTTACCTTCGTAAAAGAAAAGGTTGTGTTAGCTCCCTCGATCCAGCGCCATCCACAAACACGACGCGACGAGGCCCGCCGCCCCCGCGGCGGCGGTCGCCTTGAAGGTCCGCTCGAGCGCGGAAGCGTTCGTGGAGACGTTTCTCGCGCCATCGACAGCCCCGGAACGCGTATTCGTCTCCGGAGGTTTCTTCGAAACGTTCGCGCCGCCGGCGTCCTCGATGTCGCCGAGCGAGGCCGTCTCCGCGCACGCGTCGCAGGGGCTTTTTTCAGGCGGCCACGGCTCGTTTGCCGCCGCCGCCGCCGCCGCCGCCGCGGCCTCGTGCGCGTCGGGGTCCATCCCCATGGACCCGCGCCAGAGCCTCGGGATGATCTCCCCCCTTCCTACCGTTCGGCGCAACACCTCGTCGATCTCGCGAGGGGTCACGTACCCGTACCACGCGCCGAAGCACGAACGAGGAGCGTCCTCGTCCTCCGGGACGGAAGATGCTTTTTTTTTTTCCCCGAGACCCGAAAAGACGCCGCCGCGCGGAGCAAACACCAGCACGTTCCCCGCGTACTTGTGCCCCCCCACGTGCGAGCACCCGCGCACCTCCACTCTGCCTCGAAGCTCACTGTCCGCGGCGACCGCCGCGCGGAACGCGTCGACCAGCGCGGGACCGCACACGCCGCATCGCGCGTCGCGCGACGCGTGCGTGCACACAAACACGTGCGCGCTGGAGGCGATGCTCGTGGACTCTGCGTCGTCGCCGTCGACGACGACGCTCTGGACGAACGCGGCGATTTCATTTTTGTCCCGCACGCGCTCGGGTCCGAGCCTGTGCCTCCGCATCTGCGGAAACAAAAGCACGTCCCCGGCGGCGTCGCCCGCGACGCCGCCCGCCGCGCCGGGCGCCTCGGCGAGATTGAGCTTCACGCTTCCCACGGCGTTTGTCCCCGCTTCGAACTTGTGGATGCCCCCCTTGTACGTCCCCGACGCGTCGAGCAGCGCGTCGTGCATGACGACCGCGGGCGATGGAGGCTGGTCGCCGTGACCGGGCGCTGGCTCAAACTCCTTGCCCGGCCACTCCACGGCGTCGCCGTGCACGAGAAACGCGTGGCAGTCGTGTTGCTTCACCGTCCCGACGAGCGACTCGGACCACATCTCGTTTCGGCGGTAGCCAACCCTGAGGTTGGTCACGGGATCGGGGTCCATCGCCGCGGAGACGCGCGCGGGAGCACGGCGGGGGCGACGGCGCGCGTGGCGGCGAGAGGCGGCGGCGACGAAGCTGTGCGAGACGCGGAACACGCGCATCGCAGACGCCTCGGGCGCGGGAGACAGTGTCTCCGTCCCCGGTACTGAAAAAAACAACGAAGATCGCGACGACGCGACCCGACATGTCTCCGGACGATCCGACGTCCGGCACCCGGCCCGCACTCCGAGACGCGCGGAGGGCAGGGGGGGACGATGTCGTCCGCGACGAGGATGCCGGAGGTTTCGACGCGAGCGGTGACGTCCGGGAGACGCCTCCGCCGCGCGCGGCTCTTCGCGTCGCCCCGACGTCGCGTCCACGCGTCCGCGCTCGCGGACACGTTGTCATCGGGCTCGCCGCTGGTCGCGTACGAGTCGGTCCTGGCGTCGTCCCCCCTGCTGACCAAGTGTGTCACCTCCGGCGTCGGGTTCGCGGTGGCGGACGTCGTGGCGCAGTCTCTGTCCGGCGGGTTCCGGGACGCCAAGCGCACGGCGGCGAACGCCGCGTTCGGCTTGGTGCTCTACGGCCCACTCAGCTCCGCGTGGTACGAAACGCTGGATGCGTTCATCGTCCCGGAGTCGCCCAACGGCGCCGCCGCCGTCGCCGCGAAAACCGCGCTGGACCAGATCCTCTGGGCGCCGGTCCTCGTCACCGGGCTCTTCGCGTGGGACATGGCGTGCAAGGGCGAGCCGCTTTTCGTCGCGCGCGACGAAAAGCGAAAAAGCTCTCAGGGTTGCGACCCCGAGGGTCTCGGGGAAAAGGGTCTACGCGAAACGGGAGGCTCCCAACCGACGCGCGCGCCGACGAACGCTCGCCGAGGCCTAAAAGCGAAACTCGACGACGACTTGCTCGACACCCTGAAAGTCAACTGGACGTTTTGGCCCGCGTTCCACGTCCTGAACTTCCGGTTCGTCGCGCCACCAGACCGCATACTCTACATAAACGCGGTGCAGGTGCTGTACAACGTGTTCCTGGTGCTCAAGGCGGCGGAGCGGGGAAAAAAAAAAGACGTAGACGCGCGGGGAGAGTGACGGAGAGAGCCGCGCGTTTTCGTGAATACTTCATCGCGATAGACCATCTACTAGCTAGAGCTGCGAGCGATGTACGCTCGCCGTATCTCCGTGACCCGTCGAAAAAGAACGCGCGCGTCGTGAGACGCAAAGACGAAAGAGGAAAAACAACTTCCGCGCGTCTCGTTACGGTAAGGTATATCACTCCAGCACGGCGGCGGCGACGGCGTCTTCGATCCACGCGCCGTCCTCGAGAAGCGCTTCGTTTTCCAAAACGGGCTCCAGCCACGTAAACGCGGCGCGCGCGCCCTCGCGCGCGCGCGTCGCCGCCGCCAGCGCCGCCGCTTTTGCCGGCGACGATTCGGTGTCATCGGTACCACCGTTGTCGTACGCCGCGACGTCGCCGCCCGTCGCCGTCGGCGCGACGCGCGCCAGGAGGAACGCGACGTACCTCCCCGCGCGCCGGCGCGACTCGGGGCACAGCGAAACGCAGTCTCGCGAAATTTCTAATTCTGTTTTTCCGACACCGCGCGCCGGAGGTGTCGGAGGTCTCGAAAACACACCCTCGTGCATCGCGCGGACTTCCTCGGGGGCGCAGCACGCGACGCCGGCTATGCCCGCCAGCGCGCGTGGGCGCTCCCCGAGCGTCACCGTGAACTGCACAGCGACGTCCCCCTCCCGTTCGCCGACGTCTTCGTGTTTCTTTCCTTCTAATTCTTCTTCGCGGCGAAAGGAGGCGTCGGCGGAGGCGAAATCGGAAGACGACGCGACGTCGACGTCGACGAGCCCGCACCGCTCGAGGAGCGCGAACCGTTTCTGCAAAGTCGCCTCGTCGTCCTCCGCGGCGACCGCGCGTATGCCGTCGATTAACGCGTTCGCAGGGAAGGAGAACGTCACGGCGCATCCCAAATGCACGGGCGGGTCAGGCACGAACCCGTAGTGGAGCCACAGGTGCTCGTTGGATAACTCCGCGCCGTACGTCCACGTGACCTCCTCGCCCTTTTTTAAAAACCGCGCCGCGCGCCAGTCCACGCCGTCCTCCGCGGTCGTCGGCGCCGCAGTCACCGCCGGGCCCGGGAACGCCGCGTTGGAAGCGTCGGAGCCCGCAAACGCAGCACACGCGTGGTTCATCATGTCCACCACCGGGACGAGGCACCGCCGAGCCTCCGCGTGCCGAGACGCGGACGTGTCGTCAGTTTCGGCGTTTTTTTTTAACGCGCGCGCCGTCTGCGTCGCCGACGCGACGCTTTTCGTAAACGAATCTTCCTCGAATCCTCCGTCGAGCTCGCCTACGTCTCCGCGGCGCTCGTTCGCGCCTCCCCTCGCGACGCGGAACGTGATGGCGCGCGAGCGCACGGACGCCCACGCCCACTGGAACTCCTCGAGCCCGAGCTCGGGCTCGCCGGGAACGAAGTCAAACACGGCGGCGGCGACGTCCCAGGCGAGGAACAAATCGGCGCGCGCGTCGTCTGCGGCTTCCACTAAACTCAGCGGCATCGCCGGCGCCGCGCTTCGAAACGTCGCTTCGTCCATGAACAGAGGCGATTCGGGAAGCGCTTTTGGAAGCGCTTCGACGTACGCGCCGAAGTTTGTGCGGCTCGGGTGGCGTCGCGCGAGCGCCACGAAAAGAGCCAGAGCGGTCTCCTCGGAGACATCCGCGCCGCGCGTCTCGCGCGGCGCGGATTCGTACGCCGCGATGCCCGCGCCGAGGCCCAGCGTGTTGTCCGCGCGAGCAGCCGCGGCGTCGAACGCCGTGCACGACGCGGGGAGGGTCAGCACGGTCTCGCCGGACTCGATGTCTTGCGTGGCGACCAGACCCCTCGGCGCGCCGGGAAAGGGAGCGCCCACCGCCACTTTGGGGCTCAGGCGCAGGCCATCCGCGGTGGCCCACGCGACGAGCGCGGCGGCCGCCTCGTCGACGTCGGCGGCGGCATCCGGACCGGAGGCGGTGGCGGCGAGGCCGCCGCGTCTCGATCCGCGCGCGGCGGTTTCGACGCGATGAGGTCGGCCAAGGCGGGAGGCGCGTCCCCGGACGTGGCCCCGCGACGCGCACGGCGCCGAGACGCGTGCCGAGCAGGACGCCATGGCGCCGGCGCGCCCAGCTGTGTCGTTGCTAAAGGTTCTTGGCGCGGCCAAAAAGTGCTTTTGTATTCCACGTCATGTCGCCGATGAATGCCAGAACCCGATGAGCGCCGCGTTCGCGTCGACGTGCGCGCTCGTGGGTGGAGGCTTGATATACGCGCGCGGTGTGGCCGATACCGTGGGGCCGGGCGCGACGCGGCTCCTTCTCCTCGCGCCCGCGCTGTGCGTCAACGTCGCCGCCCCTTTGCTGGTGCTCGACCCCGATGCCGAGCCTCTCTTCACCGCCATCGCCATCGCGAACTTCGCGTGGTGGACCAACTTCAAGCTCATCGCGCTCGCCGCCGGCAGGGGCCAGCTCACCCAACCGGCGCTCTCCGCCCCCACGTTCCTCGCGCTCGCGGCGCTGCCGGTGAAGTTCGCGGACGAGCGCGACGAGCGCGTCCCAGGACTCGGCGACTCGGACCGAACGGCTTTTGTCGAAAAAAAAACGAAAACGAAACGCGCGCGACGCGCCGACCCGCACACCGCGCGCGACGCGTGCGTCGGTTTCGCGTGCAAGCTCGCGTTGCTGTCTTGGTGCGTGTCCTTCGCGTTGCCCGCGCTCGAGAGCGCCAGTCATCACGAAGACGGAAACACGAATCAAACCGAACGGAGACTAAACACGTATCTATACGCGAAGAACGCGACGTACGCCGTCGCGCTCTACGCGTGTCTCGGCGCGCTCTTCGACCTCGGCGCCGTCGTCGCCGCCGTCGCCTTCGGCGCGACGCTCGCCAGGCACTTCGACCTGCCCTTCCTCGCCACGTCCTTCGGCGACTTCTGGGGCGCGCGCTGGAACCTCGTCGCGGGCGCGTCGCTGCGGGACGCGGTGTACGCCCCGATCACGGAGGGCAGGTTCTTCCGCGTTCGAAAAAAAACGGCGGAGGAGTTGGACGCGAAAACAAAAAGGTCGCGCCGCGTCGTCGGCGTCTTCGCGTGCTTCGCGGTGAGCGGCGCGATGCACGAGTTCGTGCTCTGGGCGTTAGTGGGTCGTTCGTCTGAATCGCAATCGAACGCGATCGGGTGGGAGTGGTTCGCGTTCTTCCTATCGCAAGCCCCTTTGGTTTCCCTGGAGTACGCGGCGAGAAAAAAAAAGACGGCGCGAGAAAAAAAAAACCCGCGCGGCGCCGTATTTTTTGTCGCGCGCCGAGCGGCTCAAAACGGAGCGTTTCTCGTCGCGCAGCTCGCGCTCGCCAACGCGCTGTTCTTCCCGCCCGTCGCGCGCAGCGCGCTGGACGCGCGGATCGTGGCGGACGTGCGCAGAGTGTTGGGCGTCCAGACGCCGTAGGGAGAGGCGCGTGAGACGCGCGGGCGCGTAGTATTAATACATCTAAACATCTTTTTACTAAACTTTCTTTTTTTTTCGCGAACCGCGCGACGTTCGGTGGTCTCATCGTCTCACCAGCGCTCGGCGGCGTTGGCGACGCGTTCGCCCTGGCCGAGGTACTTTTTCCCGTGCTTCGCCGCGAAGGCGTCGTCCACGCGCAGGTGGTACGCCTCGCTCGTCGGCCTGAACCGCTTGTTCCGAAGGTACGGCCCTTTACTCCACGGGCGCGACGCGCCGGTCCGCCGGTTCGCGTTCCAAGCCGCGTACACAGTGCGGTAGCCGACGCTGAACAGCGACACGTACGCAAGGACGACGAGCGAACACGCCAAGTCGACGGCGTCCGCCTTTTCGTCGTCAAACGCGCACGCGTCGACGACGTCTTCGGCGTCTTCCAGTCGGCGCGCGCAGTTGCGCGGCGGGCGCGCGACGTGGTACGCGAGCACGTTCCCGATGAGGATAAGCATAAGAACCGCGCTGACGCTCTCGCTGACATTATCGAGCACGGTCTTGAACGGCAGGCGCGGGATGTGCCCCGCAGTGGTCCACTGCACGGCGTAGATGGAGAGGAAGAGCACTGCGCACAGAGAGACGCGATCCGCCAAGTCACTCGGCTCCACGGCGTACGCGCAAAACCCGAACGCCGCGATGGTGTACATGGGCTTGATGGAGTTCACGACGTAGAACGCGTGCGACCGGCGTATGTGCAGCGACAGTAAAACACCGCACAGCAGGTCGCCTTCCTCCCAACCGTTGTTCCGCAGAAACGGCGGCGGCGCGTGCGTCTCCGCGGCGAGCGACACGCCGCTCAGCTGGTAATCGTTGCTGTGTCGATCGACGCCGTCCAGGTCGAACTGCTGGTACTCCGAGTGCGGCGCGTAATCCAGGAGGTTCACCTGCGGCCGACGCAGCGACAGGGCGATGTGCTTGTCCGCCCACTCCGGACGCGTCGATTTGAACAGCAACACGGACAGGTCCACGCGGGTGGAGTCGAACGGGAACGACCTGAACCGGTCGATGTCGCCCGAGACGTCGAACCCATCCTGCAAGGACATGGGCACGTCAAACTCGAGCCGGCCGTCCGAGACGCCCTGCTTGTCGAGCCCGCCGGCGTAGAACCGCGGGACCTGCTCGTAGTTCTCCGCGGGGCCCAGCCCGAAGCCCGCGCACGTGATGAGCCCCGGGCGCCATATCTTCTCGGGCGGGTTCTCGCCTTTGGCTTTCGTGGGGAACCCGACCAAGCGCGGATCGGTCCAGTACAGCAGGAGAGAACCTCGCAGATGGAGCGTCTCCTTTCCCTTCTCCGCGACCACCTCCCACGACTTCAGGCGCACCACCGCCTCCACCACCGTGGGCGCGTCCGTCCCGTGGAGCGGGCGCTCGTCCCACGGGAACGACTCGTCGTCCCACGGGGCGCTCATCGAGGCCCGCGCCAGCGAGACTGACCCAAGAGGCGAACACTCGGGACCGTCATCGAGTCGTACAATAAAAGCCGTGAGTGGTTTTTCGTATTTTCACGGTCGCGAGTCGAAAGTTAACAACGAGACGGTTGGAATCGCGCGGACGTCCTCTCCTCGTCGCCGTCACTCCTCTTTCTCGTCCCGCTCCCCCCGCGCTCTTTCTTCCGGCAGGAGCGCCCTGAGCCGCTTCTCGTACCCCTGGGTCATGATCCAATAGTACCGCCGCGCGCCGTTCCAGACGGAACAGCAGAGCAGCGCGCACACGAACGCGGTATGCGCGGCGAACGAGCGATAAAAAAAAGGGGAGACGCATATGAGCGCGACGCACAAAACGAAGTGCGCGAGGAGATACTTCGCCACCGGTGTCTTCTTGTGCGACGCGCTCGGGTCGTACCCCGCGAGTTTTCCCAGCGCGTTCGCCTTCGCGCCGCCCAGCGTGCGGTGGTACACGGTGTCGTGCGTTTTTTCCCCGTCGCCGCGAAGCCGGACTCCGACGTTCCCTCGCCGCCGCCCGTCGAGCATCATCCACGCCGCGAACAAAAGCCACCACGCGCAGTACAGGCGCAGCGCGGGCGCGACGAGCTCTTTGTACGCGATGTCGTTGTCGTTGTTTTCAATGAGTTCTCGCACGGGCAGAATCCCGGGGAACGCGCGCTCGTGCGCCAAAGGGTGCCACCGCATGGCCCACGTCACGATGGGCGGCGAGATGTGGATGAAGAGCGCGGCTGTTTGCCGCGGCGAATGTAAAACGAGCGCGTTGGCGAGCGTGGGGACGGCGAGGCCCAGCGGTCCGTTGGCGAGCGCGAAGGCGGCGCGGAACGCCGCTGAGGACGAGGTGTACGGCGCGACGGCGGGCCGCGTTTCCGGAAACGCCCACGCGACGAGCGCCGCGACGGAAGCCGCGGTGTACGCGAAGGAGAGCACGTGGCACAGGTCGAACAGGTACAGACGCTGGTGATCCCTGCGCTTCAGGTAGTAGCTCACGCCGTTCAACGCGACGGACTTGACGCCCGCGTACGCCCAGTAGAACTGGGGGGCGCGGCCGAGCATGAACGCGCTGGCGGCGACGTTCAGGACACCCATGCAGAAGGACATGGGCGACAGATGGTCCTCCGTCGTGAGACGTCGGGATTGCGCTTGGACGATCTCGAGTGCGCGTCGCAAACCGTCCTCCTCCGTCTTGTTGCGGAGGCTCTGCGTGCGCGCCAGCGCGGGCGCGGGCGCGGGCGCGTCCGAGAAAGGAGTCGACATCTCTCGCGCGCGAGCGTCGGCGACGCGGGGCGGCGCGACCGCGCGCGGCCGCGACTGCGTTGCCTTTAGGAAACACGTGTCTGATTAGTGATTACGAAAGTAGTAGTCTATGCTTCTCTCCGCGAGCCGCGCCGGATTCGGGGGTGCGCGGCGCACGTCGGCGGGTGCGATGTTCGCAGTAGGTCACCCGACGGCGCTGGCGAGCCCCGCGGTGCGTGGCGACGCGCCGGTGGTTGCTCTAGAACGCGACGCGCGCGCGGGGACCACGGCCTTGGTGACGTCCTCTTCGCTGGAGATTTGGCGCGGGAGTCGACGCCTGGGCGGCTTCTGGCGGTCGCCCGCGACGGTCGCCGAGGAGGGCGCGTTCCTCGCCGCGAAGTGGCGCGACGGCAGGAACACGCTCGCGGTCGTCGCCGAGGGGGGGCGCGTGTACCTGTACCAGCTCGCCTTCCACGACGGCCCGGAGACCGTCGCGGGCGTCCCCGCGTCGCGATGCGACGTCTCGCGCCGCGCGACGCTCCGCCTCGCGACCCCGCGCACGCCGGCGCGCCCCCCCGAGCTCGCCGGCGCGCCCCGCGCGTTCGCGCAGGTCCTCGGCGCATCCTCCGCGGGCGGGGTCCCTCCGCTCTCGCCGGTCATCGAGGACGCCGCCGCCGCGAACGACGGCACGTGCGTCTCCGTCGCGGGCGACCGGGACGTGCTCCTCGTGGGCACGTCCACCGGCCACCTCGTGCAGTTCGACTGGGACCGCCGCGACGACGGCGACGAGAACTCCGGCGACGACGATGTTCTGGGTGGCTCGGACCGACGCGGGAACGACCGACGCGGTTCATCGTCCCACGACGCGGGTCCTTCGACGCGAACGAAGGGCGCGGGCGTGTTGAGCCGCGGGGACCAGCTCGCGCACGCCGGCGAGGTTTCCGACGTCGACTTTTGCGGCGGCGCCGGCGTGTTAGCCGTCGTCGCGGGTCCGAGAGGAGAAAACGCCGCCGCCGCGGTCCTCCGCTCGGACAACCATGCGCTGGTTCGCGCCACCGCCGCCGCCGCGGGGGTTCCGCCGGTAGTGGCGGAGCGACTCACGCCCCCGAGGTGGTGCCCCGGGTCGGAGGGCGCGACGTGCGTTCGGATGGCGCCAATCGCCGGAGTCGCCGCCGGCGTCGTCGCCGTCGGCACGCGGCGGGGCGAGTGCCTTTTGTATCGCCTCCCGGAGGAGAGCTGCCTTGTCGCGAACGACGACACGGACGACGACGATGACGACGAGTCCGAACTTTCCGCGGGAGAGGGGACCCCGCGATCGACTCGAGAGACGCGGGCGACGCGAAAAGGAAAAGGCGTCGGGAAGGAGGAACGAAAAGAAAAAGAAAAAGAAAACGGCGAGTGGACGCCCGGGTCTCAGCCCGTTTTCCTGCGCGTCCTGAGCCTGCGGGACTGGGGCATCGCGCCGCGCGCCGTGGGGCGCGTCGCCGACGCGCGCTGGACCCCGGACGGTGTCGCGATCGCCGTGGGCTATAAAAGCGCCGGCCTCGCCGTGTGGACGCCCGGGGGATGCCGGCTGATGTGCACGCTCGATTTGGGCGGGGGCCTCGCGCCCGGTTCGCGAGCCTCGGCGGGCGAGTCCTCTCCGAGGGCGGGCCTCGCGGGGGGGGACCACGCCGCCGGTCCCTCCTCCGTTTGGGAGGACGACGATAACGAGACCGGAACCGCGCTCGGGGTGGAGCGCGTCGCGTGGACGAGCGGCGGTCGTCGGGTCTTCGCCACCGCCCCGGCGCGCGCTCGCGCCGAGACGCCGAGACGTCAAACGCGCGCCTTGCAGTACGAGTTTGCGACGCCCTTCGCGGCGCGCGCGGCGGACCTCGGCGACGGGGAGAGCGCCTCTTTGCGCTTGTTGACGTGTGCGGATGGGTTCTTGGTCCTCGCGGGCGACGAAACCATGGACCGGTCACAGAGAACAGGCTCTTTGGAAGGGCGTGAGACAAAAGCTCTCACGTCCCCCGGAACGCGCCGCGTCGCGCTCCCGAGCGAGTACGTGTTTCCTCGCGGCTCGCCCCGTGTGGTGTGCGCGCGTTCCGGCGGCGCGGACGTCCTCTGTGCCGGCGCGCGGGGCTTCGTGCTCGTGGACCTCGAGACGGAGAAGGCCCGCGTCTTCGGGGACGTCGCGCAGGAGAAGGCGTTCGTCGCCGTCGCCGCCGCGTGGGTGGGAGACGTCGTGGCGGTGGCCGTCAAGACGGCGCCGCGGAGCGAGAAACGGAGCGCGCGCGGCGGAGGAAGCGGGTGGCTCGACTGGTTCGGCCGGAGCGGAGACGACAACGACGACGACGACGACATCTCTGCGGCGGGCTCGCCGCTGGATTCGGGAGACCGAAACAACGATCCGGGTGATTCCGACCCGTGCACGTACTCGCTCCGCGTGTACCCGAAGTACCACCTGGATGCCTCATCCTGTCTTCTCGACAAACCGCTGCCCTCGGCGCCGCTCGCCGTGAACGCGTTTGGACCGTTCCTGCTCGTCGCGCTCGCCGCGGGGTCCGCGCTCGAAGGAGACGGGGAGGGCCCCGCGGGTCCCGAGGCGGTGCTTTACGAGGTGACGGTCACCGGCACGCCGCGGTTGGGCGGCGACGCGCGCGCGTCGCTGCGCGAGACGCGCCGCGCCGCGATCGGGTCCGCCCCCCGCGCGATTCTGGACGTCGCGCCGGTTCCGTCGACGCAAAAAAAGTCGGCGTCGGCGTCGGCGTCGTTCAAAAACGCGGAAAGCGCTTCGTCGGAAGACCTCCGACTCGGGCCCGAACTGGCGCTCGTGTGGCGCGCGGGCGGCGCGCTCGCGCTCGTGGACATGCGCGGCGGGCGACGCAACGGGCGCGTCACGCACTTGGCGCGCGAGGGCATCGAGCGGTTCTGGGTGGTGGGCGCGCCGGAGGAAGAAAAAGAAAGCGCGCGCGAAGAAAAAATCCCGGCGACGCGCGGATCCGACAAACGCTGGTCCTTCTGGACGTACGGCGCCGAAGGCACGCGCGCGTGGCACGTCCCCTTTTCCGACTGGCTGCCTTCTTCGCTGGCGCCCGCGATGGAGTCGCGTGAGGACCCAGAGCTGGAGCTCGACCGCGAGTCGTACCCCCTGTGCGTGCGCCTGGGCTCGCGCGGCGCGCCGGCGGTGGCGGGGTGCGCGCAGAAAATGGCGTCTCTTCGTTTGGACTCTTCGTCGGCGCCGGACCCGACTCGCGCGCGGTTCGCGCCGGCGGCGACGTCGCAGCCCTTGCTTCCCTGCGTTTTACGCCACCTGCTCCGCCTCGGCGCGTGGGATGCCGCGCTCGAGGCGGCGCGCGCGTCCGCCGGGAAGCCGCACTTCACGCACGCGCTCGAGTGGCTGCTCTTCTCCGTGCTCGACGGCGCGGCGAAGCCGGCGCGCGGCGCGACGAACGCTCTCTTTTCGTCGGATCCGGAAAACGAAGCTTCTTCCGACGGCGATTTTGGACGACGCCGATCCGCGGTTTTGTTGTCGGACGCGGCGCGCCTCATACGCGAGTTCCCGGAGTTCACGGACGTCGTCGCCGCCGTGGCGCGCAAGACGGACGCGAAGCATTGGCCCGCGCTGTTCGCCGTCGCCGGCGACCCCGAGGCGCTGCAGGCGCGCGCCGCCGCCGCGGGGCGCCTGCGCGTCGCCGCCTGCTACCTGCTGGTGGTGGAGGCGCTCAAGGGCGCGCGCGCGGGCGCCGCCGCCGCGGAGACGCTGTACGGCGCGGCGCTCGACGCGGGGCAGTACGGCCTCGTGGGCGAACTGACGAGGTTCCTAGTGCGCCCGGCGGTGGAGGCTGCCGCGGACAAAAGCGCGCGGCGCGCCGGGACCGGCGGCGCGCTCATGGGCGGCGGCGCGGGCGGTTTGCTGAGTTGGTTCGTCGGAGACACGCCGTCGGAGAAAAAATCCGAAACAAATCAGATCAGACCCGAAACCTCAACCGTGAGTTTTTCCCCGGAAAGCGCGCTCAGCACGCCCCGCGGCGCGCGGAGCGTGCCGGGCGCGCGCGGTGGCGCGATCCCGATGCTCCCCGCGCCTCTGCGCGAGGCGCTCCTTACGCACGCCTCTTATCTGGCGTCGGCGGGCGACCTCGGAAACCTCAGCGCGTTATCGCGCGAGACGGGCTTCGACGTCGGGTGTTTTTTTCTGGACCAGTCTACGCGCGTCCCGGGCGGAGGCGCGGCGCGCCTCGGCGACTTCCCCAAGGCGCTGGACGTCGCGGCGGACTCGCTGGTCCAGCACAGGAAGAGCGGGGGCGCCGCGAGCGCGGCGTGGGCCGGTGCAGGGGCGTTCCTCGAACAGACGGCGCGGGCGGGGAGCGCGTGCGCGGAATGGACGCTGGTGGCGGCGACGCTGCTTCGCCGCGCGGACGCGCTCGAGGAGGTTTTCGCGGGGCGAGCGGAGGTGCGCGCGGCGTGGGACCGCGGCGTGCGCGTGTGCGTCCTCGCCGCCGAGGCGAGAGGGGACGCGCGCCGTGCGGCGTTCCTGGACGCGTTCCGAGAAGAAGTGCGGCGACGCGCCGAGGCGGGTCACGCGTGACCCGGCGGACGACGCGAGGTGGAAGTATGGTTGAGGAACAAAGCGTACAATAGACGACGTTCCGTTTTTAAGCTTAGTAGTGTATTTCGAGGATGTTCGTGTCAGACTCGAGTCGCGTCGCGAGGGTGCGCGAGGGTGCGCGCGAAACAGTCGTCCGCTCGCCTACACCAGAGCCTCGACCATCTCCTTGATCTTCGCCTTTTTCTCGTTCAGAGGCACGCCGAATCGCTCTTCGAGGTCGGCGCGCATCTTCTTCAGCGAGAGCGACTCGTGGTCGCTGTCCTTGAGGAGCTCGGCGATGGCCTCCCGCAGGGCGTCGTCCGTGGGCATCTTGCTCTGCTTCTCCTCCTCCGCCGCGTCCGCGCCCTCCGCGGCGGTCTCCTTCGCGCGCTTCGCGGGGGGCGCCTCCGCATCCCCGGCTTTGCGCGCCGGCTTCGCCTTGGGCGACGCGGGTTCCACCGCCTTCTCGAGCTTCGCCAGTAGCTTCGCCTGCCTCGCCGCCATCGCCTGCAGCTCAGCCTTGATCGCCTGGGCGTCGTCGGGGAGCGCCTTCGCGCTCGCGCCTCCTTTCGCCTTCCCGCCGCCCTTCTTCGCGCGCTCTTTGTCCTTCTTGGCCTGCTCGCGCTCCTTCTTCGCCTTGGCCTTCTCCTTCTTCTCGGCGAGCTTCTCCTTCTTCACCGCCAGCCGCTCGCGCTTCTCCGCCGCCTTCTCGCGCTTCGCGTCCGCCGCCGCCTTCATGTCCTTCTTGCCGCTCGCCGCGGGCGCCTCCATGAACGCCATGATCCGCGCCACCTTGGACTCTTTCTTGCCCTCCTCGCCGACGCCTCGCGGGAGGTCGAACAGGTCGAGCACAGCGTTGAGGGTCGCCGCGAAGGCGCGGTTGAACAGATCCTCAGTTTTCGCGCTGTCGAAGCCCTCGGGGAAACCGGAAAAAGCACGGATGTTCTTCTTGATGACCGTCGCCTTGCCGGGCGTGCGGTACATGGACCGGTGCACGAGCTTCAGGAGCTCGTCATCGCTCTTGATCTTGGAGAGAGCGAACTCGACTGCGGGGCGCGGGAGGGATGGGTCAGGCGGGGGCGCGGGACGGCGAGCCGCGCGGGTCTCATTTTTAAAAAATGTCGGATCGATCGCGCGCGCCAATCGAGAAACAATCGAGAAACGTCAGGAAGCGCACCGTTGGGGATGTCTCCGAGCTTCGTTCCCTTGCCCTCGTCGATGACGAACTCCTTCTTCGTGGGAGAGTCGACCGTGTACACGGCGACGGTCTCCTTGCGTACGCGTTTCCCGGTGGCTTCCATGGCGCGTGAGTGCGCGGAGGATTGACGAGCCTCCTCGTTGCTTCGAAGACACAAACGGTTTCTCAAAAAGAGCGTAATAAACGGCGCGCCGCCTCTATTGTTCACCAGTCTATCAAAAAGTGTAAATGGCGTTTTTCCCCTATGCGTATTTAGTCTCTGAGTTTATTTCGAGTGTGCGTGCTGAAAATCCTTTTTTGTCGTCCACTCGTCCTCCTGTTCGATCCTCCGTCGTTTCGCGCGAGACGCGTCGCGGGATGCGGCGCGGTCTCCCAGACACTCTTCGCGCGGTGGCGACGATCAGCTCCCGATCCCGCGAGCTCTCGTAGGTGCTCCCCGCGGCGTGCGCGTCCCACCACCGTCCGCGTCGAGACCGCCGGTTCTCCCAGCCTCGGTGCGCGCGCAGGAACGCGGAGGGGGATATCGCGTTCACAGCATGGGGCGTAAGCCGAGCGCGCGCAAGATTGCGCGGCGCGTGCTGCTGTTCGTCGTGCCCGCGTTCATCATCGGCTATGCGGTGGTGAGCGCCAACGACGACGGCTACTCGTCGTACACCCGCGGCTCGGCGACCACGTCGATGCCCAAGCCTCCCCCCCCCAGGTACGAGATGCGGAAGCACGCCACGGAGTACTCCCCCGACGGCGGATCGAAGGAGTACGGGAACCTGCACGACCTGGACTGCGGCGAGCAGGGCGCGCTGACGGAGTTCAAGTTCAACTACGACGACCTCGCTAAGATGGTGAACAACGACTACACGTGCCTCGTCGTGGTTCACGGCGAGACCTTCGGCAAGAGGTCGCCCATGGAGACGCCCATCGGCCCGAGCGGATCGCGCTGGAGCTCGCGCAACTCGATGCAGCAGCTCGCGAGCCACGACGTGGACTGCGGCCAGCGCTTCATCAGCCAGTTCAAGATGAAGCAGTGGAGCTTGTCCATGACCATCAGGCACCAGTGCACGGGCACGAAGACGCCCTCGCCGCAGGACTGCGAGATGTCCAAGACGGCGCCCGCGGGGCACAGCGACAAGGCGAGCGCCTTTGCCGACATCAAGGTGAGGTGCGGCGCCGACACCGCGCTGACGCAGTTCAAGTACAACGGAGACGTTTTCGAGTACACGTGCTGCCCGAAACCGCAGCTCATGTGAGGTGGTCGTTACCTTCGGTCTGGCGTATCTGGCGCGTCATGCGAGTATTGCCGAGTCTCCAAACGTGTTGCGCGTGTGACAGTCGATCGCCGCGCGACGGCGTCCGATTACGGAAAGCGTTCGATTCGAGAGACGCCCGGGCGTTCCCACGCACCGGAGAGCCGCGTGACGGGCGGGCGTCTCTCGAATAAAAATCGCGAATAAAAATCAATCAGTCGTCGTCGTACGACACGCGCGCGACGGTCTTAATAAACCGTTTCTTAAAATCACCGCCCGTATCGATAAACACACTACGTTCCACGACAGTAATGTGCCGCGTCACACACATTAAGTTAAGCGTCGTCGCCTCGCCCCACCCCCAGCCCGAAATCGCGCAGCTCGCTCGACACCGACCCGAAGACGTGGTGCGACTTTTTCTTCGCCGTCGCGCCGGTCGAATATCTCAAGCTTTGTTGTTTTTTCTTCTCCGACTGCGCGCGCATCTGCGCGCAGACGTCGAAGACGCGCCACTCCGGCACGCGGCTGCGGCGGCAGAAGTTTTCCAAAAACGCCAGAGTCACCTTACCCACGGGGATGTCAAAAGACTTGACCACGTCGAAAACCTCCAGCGCGCCGTCCGCGTCGCCCTCGTGGCAGCACGTCTCGATGAGCGCCTCGAGCGCCGCGCGGCGGTCGTCCTCCTCCGACGAAACGCGAAGACGCAGCGCGCTCTGCCCGCCCTCGCTCCGGAACAGCGACATGGCGAACCGCAGCTCGCCGCACCGCGCCGCCGCGGCGACGAGCGCGCGCGCCGCCGCGGGGGTCAGGATGGCATCCGGCGAGGACATCACAGCGTCTCCCGCGAATAAAAAAGCGCGCGGCGACGCGTCTCCCAGGCGCACCGGGCAAAACTGTCCCGCCGGCGCGTCTCCGCGCGCGACACCTCCGACGCTTCCATCCGCGTCGGCGGCGTGAGACTGAGACAGTTCCGGAACGTTGTCGTCCTCGCCCCATTCCCGCGCGATGCCCTCGCGCGTGGCGTCGTCGAACACGCCCATCGCGCGCCGCGTCATGACCCGCGCGTCGCTGGGGTCCACCGCGAGCGCCGCGCGGCTGAGCGCCAGAATCAACGCCGACGCCGCCGCGCGGTCGGGGCGGTAGGAAATCTTAGCGCGGCCGTCGGAGTGCACGCGCCACGCCGTCGTGACCGACCCCTCGATGCTGCACGCGCGCACGAGCGCGCGGTAGGCGGCGGGCCCGGGCGCGTACCCGCGCACGTCCATCCAGCCGACGATTCTAAGCGCTCTTTCGGCGTAGCCCTCGCGGCACAGCGCGAGCACGACGCCCTCCAGGGTGGCGCGCTCGAACCTACCCCCCCCGCGGGCGATCTTCTTCACCTCGTCCAACGCGTCATCCACGCGCCCGGCTTCGGACACCACGCGCACGAGCGCGTTCTGGCACCGGTCGTTCGGGCACACGCCGAAGCGCGACATCTGCGACAGCAGATCGTACGCGCGGGAAACCGCGATGTGCGAGCGAGCCGAATTCGCGTCGAAGAAACGCGTTTCTTTCTCCGCGTCGGAGACTGCGTGACTCTCGGAAGAAGAAGCGTTCGTAATCGAGGGAAGCGCCGGAAGATCCTCGCCGAGGGCCTCGCGCCGGGACGCGCGCGGGGTATTCATAAACTCCGCGCGGCACGCGTTGAGGAGACACCCGAAGGTCACCACGGTGGGCGCGACGCCGGCGCTTTTCATGCGCTCGAAGGTGGCGAACGCGGCGTCCGGATCGCGACCCTTGACTTGCGCGTCGATGAGCGCGGTGTACGTGAACGCGTTCGCCGGCTCAGTCGTCTCGTCAGCCTCGGCGAGCGCAAACACGCGCGCCGCCGCCGCCGCGCCTTCGCCGGGCTCGGCGGCGCGCGCCGCCGCCGTCATCAGCCCGACGTACGTGCGCCCCGACCGGGGCACGCCGGCGGCCACCATGTCGCGGTGGAGCTCCTCCGCGCGCGCGGGCGCGTCCGACGAGGCGCACGCCGAGATGAGCGTGTTGTACGTGATGGTGTCTGGCGAAGACGCGGCGTCCTCGGGAAGGGCGCGCGCGCGCGCGCGGGAACGGTTTTCGTCGTCGTCGCCGTCGCCGCCGTCGCCGCGGCTCGCTCTTCGTCCAGGCTCCGCGTCGCCCGCCCCGCGCGGAGACGCCCGCATGGACTCGTACAGCGCGAACGCGCGGTCGGCTCGCCCCGCCGCGGCGTACAACGCGATGGCCGCGTTGCGCACCGCGACCGTTCCCGAGACCGACGCCGGCGCCGTCTCGAACGCCTCCAGCGCCTCCAGCGCCTCGGGGGAGGCGGCGGCGAACGACGCGCCGGGGGGTCCTCCGCCGCGTTCGTGGCCGTCCTCCGCGTCGCTCTCTCCGGAAAAGACCTCCTCGGACGCTTCGGCGTCGTCCTCGTCGCCGCGCCAGTCGCCGCGTCGCTCGCGCGGCTGCCCCCGACACGCCGTGAGCGCGGACGCGAGCGTGTAGGCGTCCAGCGCCACGCCGCACTCGCGCATGAGCGCCAGAGCGTCCAGCGCCTCGCGCGCGCGTCCCGCGCGCGCGCAGACGGACATGTGCGCGCTCCAGACGGCGGCGTTGGGCGCGCGACGCGTCTCCGTCTTTTCCGTCTTTCCGTCGAACGACCCGAGCGACACCAGCGCGCCCGTGATCTCCCCCGCGCGGCGCACGGCGTCCTCCGCGGGCCACGCGTTCGCGGCCACCCCGCGCGCGAGCACGGTAAGCACCGAAGACGCGGCGTGGTTGTTTCGCGCGTACGTCCCGGAAAACTCGGGGTCGGATGTGAAGCGTTCGTACGTCTCCAGCGCCCAACGCACGCTCTCGGCGCGAGGCGTCTCCTCCGCCGCCGCCGCGGCGAGCGCGGCGCCGAACGTGCGGTCCGTGGGCGCCACGCGAGGCCGGTCTCGCTCCATCTCCGCTAAAGCCGCCTTCGCCGCGGGCAGGTCTCTGGCGCGCGCCGCGGCGGTGATCACGGAGTTGTACGTGCGCGCGTTGGGTAAACACGCGGGTGTGCCACGAGCCTTCATGGCGACGCACGTCTCGCGCGCCGCGCGCACGTCCCCGGCGCGCGCGCACGCGTCCACAAAGGCGTTGTACACGCCCACGTCGCACGCGTCGCCCAAGTCCTGGACGGCGAGTTCCAGGAACCGGCGCGCGGAGTTCAGGTCGTTCGCCTTGCCCGCGGCGGAGACGATCCCGGAGTACGCGAAGACGTCCGGCGGGACGCCGCGTTCGCCGTACAACGCAAAGACTTTTGTCGCGTTTGCGAAATCGCCGGCGCGCGCGCACGTCGTCAGCGCGGAGGCGTACAGGCGCGCGTTCGGGTTGACGAACGCGGAGGCGTACCGGCGCGCCAGGTCCGTACGAGGCGGCCTGGACTCCGAGCACTTGGCGAGGAAGCTTTTGTGGTGCGGCGCGAGCGCGCGGGCGACGCGGCGAAGAACGTTCCTCCGCTCTTCCGACGAGTGACACGCCTCGAGCGTCGAGACGCACTTTTCCAGGTGCCCTCTCGCCAGCGCGCTCTGGAAGCGGCTGACGATCGCGCCAGCCGCCGAGTTTTGAGCTTGTGTTTCGACACCGTCGTCGCCGTCATGAGCTCGCGCGCGCCGACGGTCGCGGCGGGTGCCGCGCGGCGCGGAGGCGAATCCCGACAAATCGCGAAAACGTTCGCCGTGTCGCGGAAGATCGTCGGAAGATGCGTTTTTCGCGGACGCGCGGTACTCCACGTCTCGCTCGTCCCGCGGTCCGGGGGCGTTCCGGCGCTCGCGCTCGCGGCCGTACATCACCGCACGCGCGCGGTACTCCGCGTCCGAGCTCGCGCTCCGGCGGCGCTGCGGCGAGGCGGACGTCGCGCGGCGGCCCGGTCGCCGCGAATCGTCGCGCCGCCCGTCGTCTTCCGACGCATCCTCGTCGCCGCCGTTCGACGGCTCGTCCTCGGCGCCGCGCACGCCCTGGGGGTCGGTCACGGCCCTCGCGGCGACGTCGCGCGAGCTCAATGTGGTTTCATGACTCCACAACGAGCGCTGAGAACACTCCCGAGTCGCCCCCCCGCCCGTCCCGGCGTCGAGCGACGCCGTCGCCACGCCCCGCCGATGCACGAGAAAAGACGTCGTCACGCGTGTCGAGTCCCCCGACAGCCGCGCGGAGCGACACCGCGTGTGCGCGGGAAAGCCGAGCCGCTCCCCTCCCGTCGTCGCGGGTGTGCGCCATCCCGCGAGCGCCCCCGCCGGGACCGCGCGCGCTGCGCAGCTCATCGTCGTGTCCGTATGTGCTGTGTGGGCACGCCCGGCACATCTTATCGAAAGGAGCGCCCGCTTTTACAAACGACGGGCGGTGGGTGACGTGGAGCGGAACTCAGATTGGCTCCCTGCCGCCTGCTCTCATGACCGTTGAAGGCGTTTCCGCTTCCGACACATCACGCCGCGCCGAAAAGACACACGCGATGGCCGAGCTCGAGGACGCGTCCCTCGAGTGGTCGCCGCCGGCGCCTCGCGGCGGCGCCGACGACAACATTCAGGTCCTCGTGCGCGTGCGCCCGCCGAACGCGCGCGAGCTGGAGCAGGTGCGCGTCGCGCGTTGACCGCCACCGTTTCCCCTTCCGAGACATTTCTGCCTCACCCGACGACGGCGCTCGGGCGCGTCCCGGCGCGCGCGCGTCTCAGTCCCTGACGTCATTCCTCATTCGTTCACTCTCCCGCCTCTGCAGGGATACGCCAAGGGCGTGCTCGTGGACGGGCGGACCGTGGAGGTCCAGCGCAAGCCTCCCGCCTCGTACGGGTACGACCACGTGTGCGATGAGCACCAGACCCAGAGCGAGATCTTCGAGAGCGTGGGCGTTCCCGTGACGGACGCGTTCCTGGAGGGTTACCACGGGTGCTTGATCGCGTACGGGCAGACGGGCGCGGGCAAGACCTTCACCATGCAGGGCCCCTCCGATGACCTCGACGAGGGCGGGACCGGCGGGACCGCTTCTCTCGCGTCTCTCGACTCGACGTCCGCGCGAGACGGCGCCGAGAGCGCGGAGTCTGCGGAGGACCCCGAGGCGCAGGGTTTGATTCCGCGCGTGCTGCAACGCATCTTCCAGCGCGTGGAGGACGAGAAGGCTGGCGTGGGCGTTCCTGAGGGCGAGCCCGCGCCCGTGGACGTCGCGTTCACGGTGAAGTGCTCGTACCTCGAGATTTACAACGAGCAGGTGGCGGACCTGCTGGCGCCGCCAGACGCCGACGCGCGCGCGGCGCGCGCGGCGCCTCAGATTCGCGAGCACGACAAGCGCGGCGTTTTCGTCGAGGGCCTGACCGAGGCTTTGGTGACGAGCGCGGAGGAGACGTACGACTTGTTCACGCGCGGGTCGTTCAACCGGCGCGTCGGGCAGACGGAGATGAACCGCGAGTCCTCGCGCTCGCACGCGGTGTTCACCGTGACGCTCGAATCGCGCAGGCGCGCCTTCCCCGGCGCGGCGTTGCAGAAGCGCAACGCGACGCTCCACCTGGTGGACCTCGCGGGATCGGAGCGGCAGAAGGCCACAGAGGCTGGCGGCGCGCGCCTGAAGGAAGCCTCCGCCATCAACAAGTCCCTCAGCGCGCTGGGCAACGTCATCAAGGCGCTGGTGGACGTCGCCGAAGGCAAGGAGAGGCACGTCCCCTACCGCGACTCGAAGCTCACCTACCTGCTCAAGGACGCGCTCGGCGGGCGCGCGCGCTGCACCCTCCTGGCGTGCGTCTCGCCCGCGGCGGGACAGATGGAGGAGACGCTCTCCACGCTCAAGTTCGCGCAGAGGGCCAAGATGGTCAAGATCAAGGCGCAGGCCAACGAGGAGGCGGAGGGGAGCAAAGACGAACTCGCCGCGGAGATCACGCGCCTGCGCGCGCGTCTGAGCCTCGCCGAGAACGGCGCCGCCGGCGCCGGTGACGGTGAGTCGCGCGAACGCGTCGCGCGCCTGGAGCAGCACGTCGCGCGCGCGAACCGCGTCGCGGCGGCGGCCGCGAAAGCTGCGGCGGCGCGGTCCGCAACGCTGGAGTCCAGGCTGGATGCCGTGGAGGAGCTCTCGAAGCGCCTGGACAAGAATCTGCAGTCGACGAAGATGGTGCTACGCCTGCGGGACGAGGCGCTCAAGAAGCGAAACGGCGGCGGCGCCGGCGGCGACGACGGGAAGCTCAGGGACGAAGAGATGGAGGCGCTCCGGAAAACCGCGGAGTGTCCTCCCGAGGTTGTTCGCGTCCGCGTGGAGATGCAGGCTCTCCGCGCGCGCATGGAGCAGCTGGAGGCTGAGAACGACGCGCACCCCGCGAAGGGGCGCGTGGCGACTCTCGAGTCTGAGCTCGAGGACATCAGGCGGCTTCGCGTCGAGGAGGGCGAACTCGCCGCGAGCGCCATCGAACGCGCCGCGGAGAGCGACGCGCTTCGCGAGGCTGCGGAAACGAGCATCGCCGCCACTGAGGCGCGTCGTGAGGCGTCCGAGCGTCTCGCGGCGGACGCCGAGGAGATGGCGGCGGCGGCGGAGGCGGCGCGGGCCGAGGCGGAGGATGGCCGAGCGGCGGCGGAGGCGGCGAAGGCGCTCGCCGAGGAAAACTCCGCGCGCGTGCAGGCGACGTTCGAGGAGCAGAAATCCGTGATGGAGGAGATGTTCGGCCAGATCGAATCGCTCGACGCGCTCCGCGCCCACCTGGAGAAGAAACTCGCCGCCGCCGAGGCGGACGCCGCCGACGCCGCGGCGTCGCTCGCGGCGACGGAGGCGAAGCTCGGGGAATCCGAGGCGAAGGCGCAGACGACGGCGGCGGAGGCGTCGACGCTCGCCGCGAAGCTCGCGGAGGCGGATACCGCGCTCGAATCCGCGCTCGCCGCCGCCGAGGAAACGCGCGCGAAGCTCGCGGAGGAACACGCGGCGGCGCTGCAGGCGCTCGAGAGGCGGAGCGCCGACGAGCTCGAGCGCGCGGAGAAGCGCCGCGCCGACGACGTCGCCGAGGCGACGCGTGCGTTCGAGGCGCGCGCCGAGGCGCTCGCCGCCGCTCGCGACGAGGCGCTCGCGGAGCAGAGAGCCACCCTGGAATCGGAGGCGTCCGCCTCCGCGCGCGCCGCGGAAGCCGCGCACGCCGAGGCGCTCGAGGCGGCGCGCACGGCGGCCGCCGAGGAGGCTGTCTCGTCGAAGGCGGCGGCGGCGGCGGCGCTGGAGGCGGCGACGGCGCGCGGCGCCGAAGAGTTGGAAGCGGTGAAGGCGGCGCACGCCGATGAGCTCGCCGCCGCGAAGGCTGCCGCGGACGAGGCGCTGGAGATCGCGAAGGCGGCAGCTGAAGAACTGGAGTCCGCGAAGGCATCGGGCGCGAAGGCGCTCGAGGAGGCGCGGGCCGTCGCCACCGAGGAAGTTCGCGCGGCGAAGGCTGCCGTCGCTCACGAGCTGGACGCCTTCGAGGCGACCGCCGCGGAACGGCTTGACGCGGCGAGGGCGTCGGCGGACGAAGCGCTCGAGGCGGCCAAGGCGGCTGCCGACGAGCTCAAGGCGGCGAAAGCGGCGGCTGCCGTGGAACTTGAAGCGGCGAACGTCGCCGCCGCGGAGGCGCTCGAGGCGGCGAAGGCATCCGCTGCTGAAACGCTCGAGGCGGCGAAGGCATCCGCTGCTGAAACGCTCGAGGCGGCGAAGGCATCCGCCGCCGCCGAGCTGGAAGCCGCGGAGTCGGCCGCCGCGGAGGCGCTCGAGGCGGCGAAGGCGGCGGCGTCGTCGGCGGCGACGGCGGATCACGAAAAGGCGCTGGACGCGGTTCGCGCGGAGCACGCGGAGGCGATGCAGGAGGCTTCATCGGCCGCGAAACGGTACGAGGACGCGCTCGAGGCGGCGGCGGCGGAGGCGGAGGCGGCGGCGGAGGCGCTGAAAGCGGCCCGCGACGAATCAGCCGCCGCGCGCGCGGAGGCGGCTGCCGCGACGGCGAGCGCCGCCGAAACCGCCGCCGCGCTCGAAACGGCGAGGGCGGAGTCAGCCTCCCGCGAAGACGCCGTCGTCGCGCTCGAGCGCGACGCCGAGGCGTCTGCCGCGGCGCACGCCGCGGACCTCGAGGCTGCGAAATCAGCCGCGGCGGCGGAGGCGGCGGCGGCGTCGACGGAGGCGCTGGCTCGCGCGCGCCGGGAGGCGGACGCGAAGCTCTCCGCCGAGGCGGAGGCGCACGCGGCGACGCGACGCGCGCTAGACGCGTCCCGCGCGGAAACCGCCGCCGCGCTGGCGTCGGCGGCGGACGCGAACGCGTCCGAGGCGTCGCACGCCGAGGCGCTGGCGCGCCAAAAGGAGACGCTCGAGAGCGCGGCGCGCGCCGTCGCGCGCGCGCAGGAGAAGATGCTCGCCTCCGCCGAGGAGAAACTCGCCGCGGCGACGTCGGCGCTGGCCGACGCCAGCGAGCGCGCCGAGAAGGCCACCGCGGAGACGGCGCGCGTCGAAGCCGCCGCGCGCTCTGCCTCGGAGGCGCACGCGGCGGCGCTCGCCGGCGCGGCGCGCGAGAGCGCCACCGCGCACGGCGCGGAGATGGAGTCGCTCCGGCGCTCGCTGGAGGCGGAGGCGGCGGCGGGGCACGCCGCCGCCGCCGCCGCGCGCGACGAGGCTCGTGCGCTGGCGACGGAGGTGGCGTCTCTCCGCGCCGCCACCGAGAAACTCGAGAACAGGCTCGCCGCCGCGGCGGGCGTGTCGGACAAATCGGCGCAGAAAAGCGGAAAGGAGGGCGCGCACGGCGTGGACGGCGCCATGACGGCGGCGCTCATCTCGGCGCGCGTCGACGCCGAAGAAGCCGCCGAGCGCGCCGAGGAGGCGCGCGCCGAGCTCGTGTCTTTGCTGGACGCCGCGCGGGAGGACCTCGCCGCCGCGGAGGCGCTCGCGGGCACAGCCGCGGCGAGGGAGCGGCGCGCCGTTTTCGAGCTGGAGGCGCTCAAGGCGGCGGTGGCGCGGGAAAAAGCCGCAGCGGAGAAGGCGGCGGCGGAGAAGGCGGCGGCGGCGGCGGCACAGGAGAAGACGCCCGCGAAGACCCCGGCTCGCAAGACCCCTGTTCGGAGTTCCGCGCGCAAAGCCTCTTCCTCGAAGCCGAGCGCTCCGAAGAGCACGCCCGCGCGCGCGTCCAAGCGCACGCCCGCGCGCGCGGATGCGCCCCGCTCGCCTCTCGGCGAGGTTTCCGCCAACGACGCCGACGCCGAGGCGCCGGCGTCGAAAAAAGTGAAGACGTCAAGGTCCGACGCGAAGACTCCGCGGACGCCGAAAGACGCGGCGACTTCCGCGACGGCGACGAGGGCGACGAGGGTGAGTAGGCTCCGCGCGGCGAAGTGATGGACGTGGTCGGACCGTGAAAGTGTCGTTTCAGAGCCTCTTGTCCGTCACTTCGGGGTTCGTTTCCCGGAGGAGTTTTTTTAACCCCAAACGCGACGCGTCGGTTCACGACGTCACACTTTACACTTTTACACTTTGACGCGCCGTTTGTCTTGACGCGCCGGCTCGTCGTTGGCTCACTCCTTGTCCGTGTCCCGCCTGGTTCGCTTCACGCCCGCGATCTTCGGGTCGAACGCGTTGTACTCCCCCCTCGACGCGAGCTCCATCAACTCGTCCATCTTCGCGCGCATCTGCGCGCTCATCTCGTGTTGCAACGCCGCCTCGATGTTTCGCACCTGCTGACGCACCTCCTCCTGGTCCACGCGCAGTTTCCCGCGATCGGTCTCGAGACGCTCGACAAGCCCGTTCAGCAGCTCCAGCGTCTGCGCCTCGGTCGCCTTAAGCTGCGCGGCGGAGTCAGCCTTGTACGCCTCGAGCTGCTGCTGCATCGCCACGCGCTGCGCTTTGATCGCGTCGAACTCCTGCGGGACGAGAGTGGTGGGGGGGAGATGAGAGGCATTCGGGCGTGTGGTCCCGCGCGTTCACCTTCGCGTCGTCGCGCGGCTCGTTCGAAGTGACCATTCGAGGCGCGCGCGTACCTTCCCCTGTCTACGAAACGCGGCGAACGCCTCGCGCACGGCCCGGAACATCGCGACCGTGCCTTCTGCCTCGGGCGAGGCGCAGTGAGGCGCGAAAACAGATCGACGCAGGCTTTTGACGCCGAGTGGAGGGACTTTTGGATTTATTGAGACTCGAGGGCGCTCGACAGGTACGCAAGTACGTAGCTCTGTAAATAACAAGTGATACTATGTGATGCGCGCGCGTATTCTCTTCGCGCGCTATGTACATACCGCTCGCGTTTCGCGCGTCCACGGCCCTTCCCGGCTGCCGCCGTAGTCGATCGCTCCTCTCCCTTCGTGTCCCCGAGCGCGCAAAAAGAACGTTTTCGCGGCGGGTCGATGCGAAGGGGCGTATAGAGAAACGAGAGCGACGGCGAGCCGAGAAGTTCCGTCTCGGCGACGAAACCGCGTCGAGCGGCGTTCGTTTGTTTTTTCGCGATCGCCGCGCTTCGTGAAAGAAGTGCGGCGATCGCCGCGACGCGATCGCGTCGGTGACGTCGCGCGAGCGAACGATGAGGGTCCGCGCGCGCGCGTCGAGCGTTTGGTCGACGCGAAAATCAAAGGAGGCTCATTCGTTGAACGCCGCCAACTTCGCCGCCTTCGCCTCCTTCGCCTTCTTGCCGGCCCTGTGCCTGCGCATGGAAGAGGTGGTCGTCGTGCGCGCGTTCGGGTCAGCCGCAGGCTTGTGGTGACTGGCCTTCTTGCCCTCCGCGGGCGCCGCGCCCGAGCCCGAGGGCACGCCCGAGCCGCTGGACGAGCCCGCGGAGGGCTCGGCGGAATCGCGCCAGCGCGCCTTGAGGGACGCGCTCTTCCCGCCGTCTCCGGCGGCGGAGTCCTCCTCGGCGGAGCCCTCGTCGGAGTCCTCCTCGGGTGAACCCTCGTCGGAGTCCTCCGCGCCGGAGCGCTCGTCCAGCTCGGCGTCGCCCACCGCCTCGGGCGTGTTCTGCAGCGCGGCGCGCAGCGCCTGCTTCGCCTGCATGGTGGCCCACATGCGCTCGCGCATCGCCGGGTCGGCGATGCCGCCGGCGTCGCCGCCTCGCTTGGCGAGGTCGGTGATCACCTGGTACGTCATCACCAGCTCCTCCTCCATCTTGACGGTCGCGTCCGTGACCGCCTTCTGCCACGCGAGCGTCTGCGTCTGCCACCCGATCTCGCGGCGGATGTACCGCTGCATCTTTCCGACCGCCGCGGCTTTGATGTCGCGCGCCGCCTCGATGATTTCGTCCATCTCCTCCTGCTCCTCCTCCTCGTCCGAGTCCTGCGCGCCAAACTGCTGCACCTTGTTGTCGCAAACGCTGTCGATGATGCGCTTGATGACGCGCTTCGAGGGGGGCTTCATGCCGAAGTATCCGCCGCGCTTCGCCTCCATCTCGGCGTCCAAGAGCCACTCCGTCACCTCCTCCTCAGTGTACAGCGCCTTCTTGATGCGGAACATGCGCGCCTCGGCTTTCGAGCGCTGGCGCGCCTTGATGCCCACCATGAACTCGCCCCAGGTGTCGTCCATCAGCGTCTGCCACTGCGACTCCGTGTTGGCGTTCACCTTGGGCGCCACCATGTGGTCCTTGAGCGCCGCCCACGCGGTGGGCTTCGCCGTGCCGCGGATCACGTGCTGCTTGTGCCGCCGCGCCTTCACCTCCTCGTCCACGGACGAGTCAGAGTCCGACTCGACGTCCTCGGCGGTTTTCATGACGTCCACCAACAAACCGACGCCGCCCGTCTCCTTGGCGATGAGCAGCTGCTGCGCCGGGTCCTTGGTCCGGAGCTCGTTCACGTTCACGTTCATCGCCTTGCGAAGCACGCTCGACCTGAGAGCCTGCTGGCGCACAAGCGCCCAGCGGCGGCGCGCGCGCGCCGACTGCGCGGGCGTGTTCGTGTTGGTCGCGGAGACGCCGACGCCTGCGTCGCCCTCGACGCTCTCCACCACCGCCCCCGCGGCGCCCTTCCCCCCGCCCAGCGCGCTGGCCAGGACGCCGACCGAGGCGGGCGTGTGGCTCTTGCGCACAGCCTTGAGCGTGCGGATGAGCGCGTTGTACGAGGGATGCGTGCCCATGATCCGGCCGTAGCGGTACGACGCCGCCAGGGTCAGGTCGTCCAGCAGCGTCGGCTCGTCCAGCTCGCCCAGGTTCTCCTTCTCCTCGCCGAAGGCGTCCCCGACGATGCCGAGAATCAGGTTGAGCAGCACGAAGAGCAGGTACGCGGGAACCGCGAACGAGTACACGCACAGCGTGGCGTACTCCACGTTCCCGCGGATGACGGACCTGTCCGCGAAGAGGCGTCCGACGATGTCGAGCGACGAGCCCAGCATCATCTCGAAGTGGAAGTTGAAGCCCTTGTCGAAGGACGACAGCGCCTCCTCGGTGGTGCCGAGCATGACGTGCCCGATCATCGTCGACAGGAACAGCGAGATGAAGAAGATGATGAGGAAGTGCAGCAGGTCCAGCGAGGACCGCGACAGCGTCCGCACCGTCAGGTCGAGATGCCTCTGGAAGTCAACCATCTTCAGCGACCGCAGCACCATCAGCAACAGCGAGATGCCGGAGATGGTGAAGTACGAGGTGAGGATATCGCTGAGCTGCAAAATCGTCATCATCGTCTGCCCGAGTTTCTCGATGCCGCTCTCGTCCGTGGGGAGTTCCCAGCGGTGCTGCGTCTCGGCGTCGACGGCGGCGCCGGCCAAACCGTCGCTTCGCACCGCCGCCACGAGAGCCTCAGCCTCCGTTTGATTGGACGCAGCCTTGTACGGCAGAAGGTAATTCGCCGTGGGCTGTGCCGCGTTGTCGTACACGTCGTACCGCAAAAGCGGCGACAGCGCCGAGCGCTGCAGCGCCTGGTACGAGATCCACATAGAGACGCTCATGAGCTGTAACGCGATGTTCGCCGCGTCGAGGACGTTCCAGAAACTCGAAAAGTGCAAGTAGATGCCCCGGATGAGATGCCCCTCGTCCCAGATCGCGCCGAAGAGCTCGGAGAGCTCCAGCATCGCCGCGTACGCGAACATCATCGCCAGGACAATCTCGCACCCGAGCTGCACCGAGCCGTCGTTCACGCCGTCCCCGTTTTGGTCGCGCCAGTCCGTGTACCACCCGACGTTCATGTTGGTCAACTTGTGCGACACGTGGATCACGCCCGCGCCGGTGAAGTTGAACATCACCACCACGTTCGCGAGCTGCTTCAGGTTGGCGTTGTACGTCACCGCCTGCGCGGTGACCGACCGGGTCATGGTGTCGAAGTACAGGCCCTCCTTCAGGTACTGCAGCATGTTGCCCAAGTTGTGGCGCGTCGACGCGATGTCCAAAAACACGGGGAACCCATCGGGGTACCCCGGCACTTCGCGGTGGAAAAAGCCGTACGGCGTGCCAACCGCGTCGGGGTCGACGTCGGTGTCCACCGGTCTCAGCTTCCCGGAGTTTCGCGAGGTGTTGTAGTAATCCGTGACGAAATCCTCCAGTTCGACGTTGTACAAAGACCCCTCCCCCTTGCCACTTTGCGGTCGGCGGAACACCGGGTCCACCCCGAACGCATTCGTCGAGAGCTCATCGGCGCGGCACTGCGCGCTGATGTTCACGAAGCGACCGCCGCAATCCACCAGCTCGTTCCTCGTCTGGTGAATGAGCAAGCCGCCGATCAGGCGGTTGGCGTTTCCGACGTACCGGCGGCCGATGTACGAACTTGGCGCGGCGTACTGCGCGGAGGTACCGCCCTGGAGAATGCCGTACCCATTCCAGTCCGTGACGGACGTCTGCGCGCCGAAGTAGCCCGTGCCGCCCGAGCCGCTGGAGGTCTGCAGCAGCGAACGGCGCCAGCCGCCCGCAGAAGCGAAGTTCTCCTCCGGCGGCGAGACGCCCTCGCTCTCCGCGAACAGCGCCTTTGCGGCGGCGGTGAACAGAGCGTCCGCGGCGATATCCGCGGCGTCATCGCGCGGTTCGTCCGCATCCAGGAGCCTGCGCCGCGCGGGTGGAGGCGACGGCGGGGGCGGCGAAGGCGGCGCAGGGGGGGGCGACGGTGGCGACGGCGGAGGCGCCGGGTTGGGCGGCGGCGACCCGAATTGCGAGTACGCCGTCGAGTTGAAGAAAATCTCCGCCGTGCCGAGTCCCGTGCGGTACTCGCACGCCTGGCCCAGCCCGTCCTCGCCCGCGCCGAGCGCGTTGATCGTCGCCTTGAGGGCGTCCGCCTGTTGCTTCAACAGAATCTCGAGTTCCGCCACGGACTCCAGAACCTGCTGCTGCACGGTGATGGTCGCGTCTAAAACCTGGAGCGTCTCCTCCGCCTGGCTCTGCAACTCCTTCAGAGACGCGTCTCCGATTTCCAACAGAGTCTTCCAGTAATCACCCAGCCGTCGCTTGAACGCGGCGGGGTTACCGCCTGCCAAGGCGATCGCGTCGACCGTTGCCTGCAGCTCAGTCGTCGCCGTGTCCATCCTCTGCGCAATCACGGAGATCTCGCCCTGAATCGAGGCCAAGACGGCGGCGTCTTCGTCCACGTCCGGGGATTCCGTCCCGGTTGTGGAAGAGGCGTTGGTGGTGACGTTCGTGCCGCTCGAGTTGGACAGGGACGCATCCAGCGAGCTGGAAACCGACGAGCCCAGGTCGCTCGAGAGCAATCGACGTCGCCTGGCATCGGTCGTTACTACAGTTGCGTCGAAATACGTCAGCTTGTACTTGAACGTCGTCTTGTTCGTCGCCGCGTCCGAGGTGAAACTCAGAATCTCCAAATCGTCCGCGCCCCTGATGATGAAGTTCGGGAAAGACGTCTCGAAAACCTCCTTCAAGTTCTCCGCCTGGTACGTCCTGAACGCGTCCTGGAATCCGTCGAGCTCCCACACGGAGGTGTCCACCTCGATGTCATTCCACTCGTAATACTTGCGAAGCGCGACGTTGATCACGAACGTCTCTTTCGCTTCGTTCCCGTCGAGATCCGTGACGGAGTACTCGTACACGTACTGCCCCGGGGGAATCACCCCGGTGCCGTGTTGCGACAGCGAGTAAAAAGTCTCGGCGCCCACGATGACTTGCGTGATTCCGATGAAACCGGTGACGTCCTCGTCGTCGCCCTCGTCGTACGCCGTCATCGCGCACGGGAGCTGCGTGGCGTTCGCGCCGGAGGCGACGAGCGACGCCGCGCTCGCGGCGTCGGCGGGATCGGTGCACGGCGCGAACGGCGTGTTTCCGGCGGAGAGGTAATTCACCCCGTACTCCAAAAGCAGAGGCGCGGTGGGCAAGAACCTCGTGAACTCGGGCGCTTCCGTGTCCTCCTGTTCGACCTGAGAGGTGACCGCCGCGGCGGCGGCGAGCGCGACGCTGTTCTCGCAAACGTCGATCGGCTGACACGGATTATTGCCGACGCCCGGACAGTAATCGTACCCCGTGGGGCACGGTCCGATGACGGTGATCTGTCGCACAACCTTCGTGACCTGTGACGAGTCGTCGCGCACGGTGAACTCAATCGTCGTGGGACCTTCGATGGAGGTGTCGATGCAACCGCCGAGACCCTTCTTGGAGTATTTGTGTTCATCGCACGACTCCAAGGACTCGCACTCCACGGGGGGGCACGATAACACCTCGCGCGTCAAATCAATCGTGCTCTCTACGATTTCTCCAGTCGGTGTGCGCTCTTGCTTCACGTCAAACGCCGTCACGCCGGGATCGCACAAACCGTCCCCATAAAACGTGTTCTCCGGTTGTTGCACGTACCCGGTGTTCGGGTTCGTGACGCACGGCGCGTACGTCTGATACTTTCGGATGTTCACAGTCTTTTCGATCACCCCGGGGACGGTCTTCAGAGTCAACGTGGGGAAGACGTCCACCAACTCCACGATGTCATCGGTCAAATCGCCAGGGCAGTAGTTGTTCGTGGAACACACGTAATCCAGCAACCCTTGCGCGTTGAGCTCTTTGTTTTCGCACAAAAACTCGGGAACGCCGTTGTTCGGGTTGACAATCTTGCCGCAATCGGGCTTGACGATGATTTGCCGCGAAACCCGCGCTTGTTGACCGGCGTCGTCCACGAAGGAGTAGTCGATGGTGAACGTGCCCGCCACTTTCGTGGTGAATCCGCAGACGCTTTCGAGATTGCGATTGCCGTACGTCGAGTGCGACTCCGAGAAAATCGCGCCGCCGGACAACCCGTCGGGATTGGCGCACACGCGGATGTTCTTGTTCGTGATTTTACTCGTCCTTCGGTTCGCCGGGTCGTACTCCGTCTCCGGCACCGCGATCGGGTCGAACGAGTTGAACTCGTCGATTCCGCGATCACACACGTCCGTGGACGGCGTTCCGGGCAAGCAGATCAGCCAAGGTGACCCCGCGGTGATCTCACGAACGGTCAAGCCGAACAACGTCAGCTGGGGGGGATCGTTGATGAACGTCACGATCTCTTCTTCTTCTTCGAGTTCGATCCCGAGACACAAGCCGTTCGTGGAACACTGTCCCGAGGGCAAATAAATCTCTTCCTCGTACTTCTCGAAGTGATCCTCATCGCGACACAGGAACTCGTCCGTCATCTCGCCGTCCAGCTCGTACTGAGGTACAGCCTTCGTGCCGACGATGTCACCGAATGGCGTTGTCGTCGTGGTGCACGGGTTGAGCACCACGACAGGACGCGTTCGGGCGACTTCAGGCAAGCCGGTGTCCTTGTCGAGAATCGCGTACTGGTACGTGAAATAATCACCCGCGCGTAGCATCTGCGTATCAGACGCGCCGATGATTTGCGTGGTGATCTCTTCGGTGATGTCGTTGATCGTCTGCGTCGCGACGTTAGTCTTCTGGTCCGTGGAGGTGATCGTTTCTCTGGCAATGGCGCCCGGATCGGAATATTGCCGGCCTTGCTCGACGTATCCCACGAGGATGTCAAGGCGCGTTTCTTCGTCTTGCGCCCTGTACGAATACATGGGATCCGCGCCGTCGATCATCGTGATGGTCTTGACGGACGTCACAATCGGCGGACGTAAATCCGCCACTTCCTTGACTTCCTGTTCCACCAAGCAAATCGGGTCCGCGCCTTCCGAGCACGTCTGGCACACGACTTCAGACGCCGTCGAGAGCTCTTTACACAGCTTACGTTTCGGGCACGCCGGTAAAGGTTCGCAGGGCGGGATGACATAAATTAAACGCGTCATCTGCGTGGCCTGGTTTCCGACGGCGTCCGCGATGTTGTACGTGATGGTCCAAGGCCGTTCGCTTCTCTCCAGGGTCAAGTCGATGCGTCCCAAACCGTTTTCATCCTTCTCACCGTAGCCCTTCACGGTGACGGCGGTACGAGGATACGCGCCTTCGAGGTTATCGGAGGCCGAGAAGCCTGGATCCGTGTAGATGTTGGACAAGACGGTTTGCAACTGCGTGCACGTCACCACGGTCGAAGACGTCTGCACGCACGATTCGTCGAGCAACAGCGTGATCACGGGTGGCGTGACCTCCGGCGGCGACGGCGGCGACGGCGGTGGTGGCTTGGGCGCCGAGGCCTCGAACGGCGGCGGGAACGGCGGCGGCGACGGCGGCGGCGACGGCGGCGGCGACGGCGCGACGATCTTGAACACCGGCGCCGGAGGCGGCGACGGCGGCGGAGATGCGATGATGACTTCCTCGACGTACTCCTCGATGAGCGGCGGCGGCGGCGGCGGCGGCGGCGGTAAAAGCACAGTCGACTTCGGCGAGCCGCTCGACACCATCTCGGCGTCATAAATATCCGAGTTGAACCCAGCCTCCTTTAATTTGGCCGAGACAATCGCCGTAGGATCGTCCAGAATCTTATCCGTCAACACCGTCAAATCCGTGGTGTCGCCCTCTTCGAAAACGAGGGAAAACTCCACGGAAATCCCGCCGCTGTCCGTCTCCGTGACCGCTCCGAGGCGCACGTTATCTTCGTCCAATCCCGTCTCCGCAGCAAAGGCGTCGCGAAGCGCCATGAGGAACACGTACGCGTTGGACGTGTCATCCAGCAGTTTGCGTCCTTTCGAGTTGGAATCGTCGAGCGTCGTCACCGACGCCTCCGCCTCGGAAACCAGTGTCGAGCCGAACACCGCGTTCAACAGACGTCTCCCGAGACCGCTCGACGGCTCAGCGGCGAGAAGACGCCGACGCTTCGAGAGCGTTTGCGAGTTCAAGTCGGAGAGCGAGATGGCGAACTCGAGGGTGAATACGTATTCCGTGGATCCCTCCGGGACGACCGGCCACGGAGGAGGGCTCGGCGGCGGCGGCGACGGCGGCGACGGCGCGATGTACGGCGGCGGCGGCGAAGGCGGCGAAGGCGGCGGCGGAGGCGGGCTCGGCGGAGGCGGGCTGTATCCCAGCTCCATCACAGCCCACACCCCAAACTCCGTCACGTTCGCCTCGACGTAGTACACAGTCTCGAACTTTGAAGCTTCGCCGTCGTGCAGCGTCTGATCGAGATTGGCTTCGTTCGCCGTGAACAAATTGTACCACGTGGGGCTGATCCCGACCGTCGCCGCGTCGGGACACACGTGCCTGTACTCGAAGCTCGGACAATACTCCCCCGCGGGCGAATCCTTCGCGGCCAGCCTCTTGTCGCCGTACCTGGTGGTCAAGTTGGAATATTCCCAGTCGCTCGGGGCTTCGTCTCGCGCGTAAAACGCGAGTTCGCCGTCGAACGGGACCCACTCCACGGTGTCGTCGTCGCTCGTCTCGTTCAAGTACGCGAGCTGATACGCTTCTTTCTTGAACCCGGCGGTGTTGTCGCCGAGCTTTAACGTGATGTTGAACGGGATCCGGATCGTGATCGTGCCGGTCAGGGACGAGCTCACCGGACGGATCAACAGGTAGTCGGATTTCGACTCCGCGTACATCGTGGGAAGCGTCTGCCCGATGGACGTCTCCAGGTCGTGGTGCGAAATCTCCGTGACCATGACGGTGACATCTTCCTCGAACGTGCCCTCGGGAATGTCCACCATCACGTTCCGATCGCCGAGCATAGGCGTGTGCGCGTAAAACGCCGCGCCCGACGGTCCGACGTCTTGAATCTCAATCTCGCGCGTGCGGATGGGCCAGCACGGCTCGGGTTCGTAGTACCACCCGTTGGCGAAGTCGCAGTACTCGATCATAGCCACCACGCACGAAATAGACGCGCTGTGGAAATCCACGAGCTCGGCTTGCTTGCACGCGCTGTCGTCGCACGGACAGGGCGCGGCGACGAAGCCACCGACGTCGCACTTGAACGGGCAGACAGGGCGGCGCCCGGAGGGCGGCGGCGACGGCGGCGGCGGCGACGGCGGCGACAGCGCGATGTACGGCGGCGGCGGTCGCGGCGCCGGCGGCAAATTCGCCGACGTCGTCCGGCCGTCCGCGAGCCTCGTCCACTTGGCGCCGTTGAGTGTCATCGTCATCGACGACTTCGCCACGGGGCCGTTGACGCCGTATCCGAGCGCGCCCACCTTCGTGGGCTTGGTCGGGTCGTGCGTGAAGTCGTAGTACGCCACCAGCCCTTTGAAGGACCCGTGGTACACGCCGATATCGCGCTCCTTCCAAAACGCGACATCCGAGCGCGACACCGCGAGGGCCCACACGCGCAGCTCGTCCATGGTCCCTCGGAACGACACCGTGTTCAAGTTTTCGCCGAGCCTGGCGACGAACAGCCTGGGCATCTCGTTCGGGTCTCCGTACGCGAGCTGCGCGTGGTTCACGGCGCCCGTCACCGGGTTGTTCTCGCCGTGCACGAAGTGCCCGACGACCTGCGCGTCGATGTACAGCGTCACCGTCGTCGTGAACTCGACGGCGAACGAGCACACGGCGCGGCTGGGGACGTATTGTCCGTCGACTTCCACGCACGTCGTCGGGCCGTCAAGCTCGTAGCCGTCGTGGCACGCGGGTTCGCACGTTTCGCCGATGGTCAGCAACTCGCCGCAAGTGCCGTCCTCGCCGTTCGCGGTGGGCACGTGCGCGCCGGTCGACGGGTCTCGCAAGTCGCAGTACGTCAGAGGGGCGGGAGGGCTGGAGCTGCTGGAGTCGCCGACGGAGCTCGAGTAGACGCCGGAGCTGAACATGCTCGTCAACGTGGAGAAACTCCCAATCGTCCCGTCGGAGACATCCGTGCACAGGGATGCGGCGACGCGAACGAGTGGGGCTGGGTTATTTATACCGCACTCGTAGACACCCATGCCGTGGTCACGCCACGTACAATACGCGGTATCGTCACACGATGCCTGGTCACTCA
>ENA-OUOG01000044-OUOG01000044.1-marine-metagenome-genome-assembly--contig:-NODE-44-length-131163-cov-5.528081_pt1 | contig 131163 bp, 112 predicted proteins | sample MGYA00248635_ERZ508505 | MGnify/ENA primary metagenome ERZ508505 (study PRJEB26176, sample SAMN06267871) | marine metagenome | isolation source: Saanich Inlet, British Columbia, Canada | place: Pacific... | reverse complement strand
GGGACACATGGATTTTCAGTCCATTGCTCTACCAACTGAGCTAAGGAACCTCCTTAACAGGGTGCAAATATATACTTAATTATAATAAACGCAAAAAAAAATATTAGTTTAAACTTCACTGTTTTTAAATCTCCGCACAAAGGTCAATAAAATAAGCAAAGGAGATACAAACAAAGCTATCCTAGACAGGAAGTCTCCATGTTGAGAATAAAACGTAACCTGTTCCATCACAGGCACTTTCATTGATATTGCGGTAGCTTCCTCCCATTTGGTTCTTTTTACTATTTCACCCTTTGGATTTATAAAACAAGAAATTCCAGTATTGGCCGATCGCGCAATCCATTTCCTGTTTTCGATGGCACGCAATTGGGTGTAAGCCAAAAGTTGCTTGTATCCCGGTGTATCATACCACCAAGCATCATTTGTGCTTACAGCAATAATTCCAGAACCTTTGGCACAAAATTCTCCAATAAACTCACCATAAATGGATTCGTAGCAAATAGTTGGTGCTACTTTGGTTTTTCCAACTGCAAAGTTCTTCGGTTCTTTTTCAGTTCCAAGTGATCCACTTGTTCCTCCTAAATCAAACAAGGATTCCAGAGGTTTTGTAATAAACTGAAACGGTAAAGTTTCTACACCCAACACCAACTTCATTTTGTGATAAGTGTCTATTTGGTCAGATGTATCAATCAGCAACGCAGAATTGTAAGCTTCCCAAAAACCACCCTGTTTCAATTCGCGAGATGCGATTGAGTTTTCTTTTTCAAAAAAAGCATGAGTGGAAGCTCCTGTGAGTAATTTTGCTTTGGGATAATCAGCTAAAAACTCTTGAATTATTTTCACTTCATCAGAATGTATCATCATACTTTCTTCCAAGGACGAGGAAAGTGCCGTTTCTGGCGCAATGATTAAACTCGTATTTTGAGTAATCACCTCTCCACTGATTTCCATCATTTGTTTGGTTTGTTGCAAAGCCAGTTCTGCGCCTCCAAATTTTTGGTAAGGATCTACATTGGGTTGCGTCAGAACTATTTCAAGCGTTTCATTTTCCTCGCCAAGCTCAACGTTTCTTCCTATCTGAAAAGAAATAAGAATTGGCAATGAAATGGAGATGAGTAAAAGAAAAGACAGTTTTTTTATGGAAGAAATAGCATTGGTTTCCCTGAATTTTTTGACCATAAAAAATACAATTAAATTCACGAGAACAACCCACAAGCTTCCTCCCGAAACTCCAGTAAACTCATACCATTGTACCATACTTGGTGACGAAGCAAAAACATTTCCAAATGGGAGCCAAGGATGAGATAGAGCCCAGTTGTAATCTAACCATTCAAAGGCCAAAATATTAAGAACAAAAGCGATATAACCTTCTTTGTTTCCGATGTGTTTTCGTGTAAGATGAAACAGCCAAAACGGAAATGCAACCAACACTGCACTAAAGAAAAAAGCCATAAGCGCACCCGATAAGGTTGCGTGATAAATCCACCAAGTTGTGATAATATTAAACAAAGAAAAAATTACAAAAGCATGGACATATACTTTTGCCGAAGACAATTTTTGTTCGAGAATTTGATTTTCTAACCATAAAAAAGGAACTAAAGCAATGAATACGAGTGGAAAAAAATCTGTGATTCCTACCCAGCTCAAACCGAGCAGCAAACCAGAAAAAACCGAAAGCGCAAATCGTTTTAGCATATTATCTTTCTATTCGATTCTTGAATCTTAACAACAGGGAAGGAAGCAAAACCAAATTACAAAGCATTGCTACTAGTAAAGTAATAGAAACGAGTATTCCTAGTGCTTGTGTTCCCCCGTAACTGGATGCGATAAAAATTGAAAAACCAAAGAACAAAATGATTGATGTGTAGAACATACTCACTCCTGTTTCTCGCAGTGCATTATACACAGCAATACTAATATCGTTGTTATTGAGTTTTAATTCTTGTTTAAATTTCGCGAGGAAATGGATGGCATCATCTACTGCAATACCAAGAGAAATACTAAATACTAGAATTGTTGAAGGTTTTAGATCTACACCAAAATACCCCATTAATCCAGCTGTAAACAGCAATGGAATAATATTAGATATGATAGAAATCAACACAATCCAAAACGACCTAAATAAGAATGCCATTAACAATGCTATTCCTATTATTGCGAATAGCAAACTAATCAGAAGATTGATAATAAGATATTTTGTGCCTTTGGCAAAGGGAACTGTAAATCCTGTAACTTGATTTCCTATGTATGTCAAATCAATAGCTGATTTCAAACCTTCCATGTCTTGAGTTACTACTTCATCGAAATTTAGTCCGTTTAGGTCATACTCTTCATATTTATTAGAGCCACTTTCCTTCAGGTAAGCCAAATACGCAAACTCTACATAAGGAAACTCAAAGAGAATAGAATCCAAATAACTTGCTTTTTCTTCTGTAGTTCCTGTTTCCATTTTAGCTACCAAAGCATTTATTGCTCCTTTGTCTGGGTTAAGAATTTGATCTACATCCGGTTTCACTTTCTCTATTAAGCTATCCAGCTTATCCACTCCCATGTCATAAATTTGTGAGGTAATTCTAGTTTTTGTACCAGAACTATCCATAAACATATTCAAAGAAATACCCACTGTGGTTATGGTATCTTCTTCTAGTTTTCTTGAAATTTTTCTTAAATATTTGGTTTCAGGAATTTGGTAATCACTTGGCGCACCTTCGTAAATAACAGACTGATTCACAAATTTCAGAGCATCAACGAGCGAAGTAGTTCGGGATACAACCGGGTAAGATTCCAGATATCGCTGGACGCTGTCTACTTTTTCTAACACGTTTCTTCTGAATCTGTTTCTTTTGTTTTTTACATCCAGTACAATTTCAAAAGGCATAGTTCCTGCCAAATGATCTTGAAACATAACCAAATCTGTTTTTACCTTATCGCCATTCGGCAAATCATCTACCATTTTACCAGAAGGTTTGAGGAAGGTAATTCCGTAAATACAAACCGCTACCACTAATATTGCAGTTCTAAAAACTAATTTCTTTTTGTGCCTTACAGTATGTCTCAAAATAGTAAGCAACTTACCTATCCAGTTCTTTTCCAAATGTTTCATGTGCCTCTGTTTTGGAGGATTTAGAAAACTAAACAAAATAGGGATTAAAACTGTAGTGAGTAAAAAGAGTAAAATGATACTAAAGAAAGCCACCGAACCAAACTCGAACAGCAACAAACTATTGGTAAATACAAACGTACCAAAACCAAATGCAGTTGTTACATTGGTAAGGAACGTAATGTGACCTATTTTTGTAATTACATTCTTGAGAGCGTAGTCTTGATCATTTGAATCCAGATAAAGCTGCTGATACTTATTAATAAGGTATACACAGTTTGGAATACCGATTACAATAATCAGCGGAGGCAACAAGCCCATTATCACGGTTAGTTTATATCCGTATAATCCTACAATTCCCATTGTCCAGGCTACTCCTATCAATACAATAAGTACCGAAATAGCTACAACACGAACCGATCTGAAAAAGAAAAACAGAACCAAAACCGTTGCCAATAATGACAGAGCCATAAACTTAGATAACTCCGAACGTATCTTGAGCATATTTGTAGCTCTAATGAATGGAAGTCCTGTGTAATAAAATTCCCCGTTAAAATTCTTCTCATATTTAGACCCAATAGCTCTTATTTCTTCCACAAATTTCCCTCGTTCTTTCGAATTAAAAAATTCTGGATTTACCATGAGCATCATGGCATGAAAATTCTCTTTGTCGTTGAATACAGTTCCATCGTAAAAAGGTAAACTTCTAATTTTACTCTTTATTAATTCAAGTTCTTCTTGCTCTTTTACTTTGTTTGGGGAAATAGGTACAATGGCAAAAGGAGCTGTACTGTCTGGTTTTTCTATCGTGTAAAAATTTGCCTCAGAGAAAGAAGAATCAATCCCTTGAATTTGAGCCAACTCGATTCCAAGTTCTCTCCACTTATTGAATTTTTCGACAGAGTAAAAATCTTCGTCTTGAACGCCAATCAGAATATTGAAGCCATCACTACCAAACATCTCTTTGAATTCTTCGTAGGCTACATAATCAGGATGATCCTGAGGGAGCAACTTTGGCATCTCGTAATCTAACTCTACGGTAGTAGCATAGTAACCAAAAAAAGAAGTGATTAGAGCTAATACCAGAAGGATTATAATTCTAAAATTCAGTATGAAGTGTGCAAGTTTTTCTCCCAAAATTATTTTTTATAAAATTAATAAAAAAATGGCTAACCTTAAATAAAGTTAGCCATTCCTTAACCGTTCTATAACTTGTTTGTTATTTCTTCAATAATTTTCCAATCATTTTTGATACTTCCTCGTTCAACTCTTCAGCCATTTCAGCATCAATTAAGATTCTTCCACTGTGCTCATCGTAAATAATCTTTTTTCTAGATGCAATTTCGATTTGTCTTTGTGGCGGTATACTAATAAATGAACCTCCAGAAGCTCCTCTCTCCACTGGCACTACTGCCAATCCATTCTTAGCTCCTCCTCTAATTCTTTTGTAAGCTCTCAACAATCTTTCGTCAATTTTCTTTGCTTCTTTTTCAGATTTCTCTGCCAATACAGCCTCTTCATTTTCAGTTTCTGAAATGATTTCGTTCAGCTCTTTGTTCTTTTGATCCAGTAAATCTTGTTTTTCTTGAACACGAGCAATAGCTTCTTCCAAAACTTCTTTCTTGCTTTCTGATTTAAACTTAAATTCTTTGATTTTCTTTTCGCACAATTGAATTTCTAATTCTTGAAACTCAATTTCTTTTGACAACGAATCAAACTCTCTGTTATTTCTAACATTTCCTTGTTGTTCTTTGTATTTCTGGATGATTTCATTCGCATCCACCATCATGTTCTTTCTGTCAGAAACTTTTGTATCCAATTCAGCAATCTCTGCTTCAATGTTCTCTTTTCTTATTGTAAGTCCAGCTATTTCATCTTCTAAATCTTGAACTTCCAAAGGTAATTCTCCTCTGATTGTTCTGATTTTATCAATATTCGAGTCGATTAATTGAAGTGTATAAATTGATCTCAATTTATCTTCAACTGTTTGAATTTTTTTTGCCATATCTTTTAACGTGATGTTTTTCGAACTGCAAATGTACACAATTCTTCTTTATTATAACAGAGAATCACAATTCATTTTAGTCCAAAATCATTATGAAACTATACATTTCTATCCATTAATTTGTAAAAATTTAAAAAACAATCATTGGATTTTAAGCAATATAATCAGTACATTTACCTCTGGCTTGATACCAAAATCAAGTCTTTGACACAATAAAATAATGATAATTAATAAATTACAAACCACTTTAGCATTCATTCTATTAGCTGGATTTGCACTTTCGCAAGGGACAGTTGATCGAGATAAATTTTGTTCACACGACCAAGATTTGTACGATCGATATCAGACAGACGCAAATTTTGCTCGAGAAGTAGATTCGGTGGAGCAGGTTCAAAATGCTCACTTAGCTTCTTACAAAGAAAGCTCAAATAGAGCAGGAACTATTTATTACATTCCAGTTGTGTACCACGTGTTGCACGAAGGTGGAGCCGAAAATATTTCTGACGCTCAAATTAAAAGCGATTTAAAAGATTTGAATGACACTTACAGAAAAAGAAACGCAAATGTAGGCGCTGTAAATCCAGCATTTTCTGGAATTTCTGCTGATGTTGAAATTGAATTTAGATTGGCACAAAAGAAAAATGATGGTTCATGTTTTAGTGGAATTACAAGAACTTATTCAGCGACAACAAACACTGGAGGAAACGGTGCAGCAGATGCGGTTAAACTAGAACATGGAGATTTTCCTGGCAATAAATACATGAATATATATGTAGCTAAAAATATTGGTGGAGCTGCTGGCTACACATACCGACCAGGCCCACCATTCTATGCGGATATGAGAAATGGGATTCACGTTCTCCATACTTATGTTGGAACAATTGGTACGTCCACTCAAACTGGTTATAACACAACTATTTCTCACGAGGCAGGCCATTGGCTAAATTTAGCTCACCTTTGGGGAAATTCAAATAATCCTGGTTTATCTTCTAATTGTTCTGGCGATGACGGGGTGTCAGATACGCCAAACAGTATTGGATGGACGTCATGTAACACTTCAGGAGTATCTTGTGGAACATTGGACAATGTAGAAAACGTAATGGAATATTCATATTGTTCTAAAATGTTTACGAACGGACAAAAAACAAGAATGAGAGCTGCTGTAACGTCTGGTACAGGAGGAAGAAATAATTTGATTACCGCTTCGAACCATACATCTACTGGAATCTTCGATGATATTTTGTGCAGAGCAGATTTTGAAGCTGAAGGTGAATCAGTTTGTGAAAACAAACCTATCCAGTTTTACGACAATTCGTATCACAATGCTACCTCTTGGAATTGGAGCTTTCCGGGAGGAACGCCTTCTACATCCAACCAACAAAATCCTATTGTAACCTACAACAATCCTGGCAGACACAATGTCTCTCTTACAGTGACAAATGCCAGCGGAACAATTTCGATAACAAAAACTCAATATATGAGAGTATTACCAGATTGGGGTTTAGCTATGCCATTTACCGAAGGATTTGAAATCACAGAGTCGCAATTTGAAGACAGCTGGGAGACCATTGCTGATGATACAAACTCTTGGTCTTTGAACTCGGCTAACTTTAGTGGTTCCAATAGCGCAATGCTGAGAAACTATACTATTAGTGACGGTCAAGAAAGTGAAATTGTAAGCCCTTCATTAAATCTAACAGGGAATACAGCTGTAAATATTTCTTTTAAGTATGCCTACGCAAGAAAAACTACCTCAACTGGAGAATCTGTTCAGTTTTTAATATCAAATAACTGTGGCGAAAGCTGGGTAATTGCAAGAGGATTGAATCCTACTACTGCTGCAACTAACTCAGAATTCTTTCCAACATCTAACCAATGGGGAGCACAAAACATTACTATTAATAACTCATTTTACTCTTCAAACTTTAGGTTTAAGATTAAAGTGACAAACGGAAACGGAAATAACTTTTTCATTGACGACATCAACATCAATACAACTGTTGGAATTGAAGAAGTAGAAGGACTAACAGACTTGAATTTATATCCAAACCCGATGAACAACAACGCTACTGTTTCTTTGAATTTGAGTAAAGAAAGTGAAGTAAGCGTTTCACTTCTAAACACACTGGGTCAAACTGTTCGAACGATTGCTTCAGAAGTTAACTTGAATCAAGGTGAACACAACATGAATATTGAGAAAGGAAATCTTGTTCCTGGAATCTACTTTTTATCAGTAAACCTGAATGGAAATAGAAAAATAGAAAAATTGATTATACAATAAATTTTATTCATTTTGAATAATAAAAAGACCGATTGAATTTCAATCGGTCTTTTTTATTTCAGCTCATCAAGCTTTAAAAGATGTCCTAATTTTATTTTTGTATGAGTAGTCGATTACATTCATATCATTTATTAAACTCTTAAAAAAATGAGACACTAAACCTTGCCAAAAAAAAGGCCCTTGAAACAAGGACCTTTTTGTTAGATCATATTAGTTGAATTTTAGAATTTGTAACTAAATCCAATGTTCAATACTTCTTTGAATTGAGCTCTTCTTCCTGTGAAAGAAATTTCGTTTCCACTATCATCCGTTGCAGTTAATGGAAGTAAAATATCGTGATCATAAATTAATGTTGTAGAAATACTTGCTGAAATGTATTTGTTAATCTTCATGCTGATAAGTACATCCCACAACACATCAATATTTTGAGGACTTTCGATATAATTAGAAAACAATGTCAATTGGGTTTTCAAGTTTACATTTTTCATCACATCCTTTTGGTATTTTGCCATAAATAGTCCCCCTAGCTCATTTCTCAAAGTTGAATTTGTATCTACACCGTAAGCTCCAACAGCATTCAAAGCATTATCCAATACAAAAGTTCCTCTGTAAGATACAGGGGCTAAGAAAATAGATAAAGATTTGTTTGGTTTGTAATCGATCCCGATAGCACCTGTTAGATAACCTGGCGACATAATTCTGGAAATCACATTAGTATTCGTTGCATCCCCGAAACCAGGTGCAAATTGAGATCTAAAGTTTAACAAACCACCATAATAAAGTTTTTTATTCTTTTTAAATTGTTGTCCGTATTTTGAGTTCAATTCAATTCTATCGTCACTTTTTATCCAAGGACCATTGTCTTGACTGATCAAACCATAAGCTAAATCCAACGAATTATCCCAAGCTCTCTTACCTTTTTTGTAGTTAGCAAACAAACTCATTAATGAGTTTCCAGATACACTACTTTGCCCCCCTCCTTGCCAATTTGACAATGCAACTTGACCAAAATTTACTGCAAAAGTTCCTCCTTTCTTCCATCCATCCTCAGATTTTTCATCTGATTGAGCCAGTACTCCTTGATCTACATTTTTTGTTGCCTCATCAGAAGTTTGCTGTGCTATTGCAGCAGGTAAAATAGCTCCGATTAAGACAATTGAGGTAATTATTCTTTTCATTTTCTTGATTTTAGGTTTATATTAATTTTAATTGAGTTAGATAGTTTAGTTGTATCTTTAACCAAAAGATTGCGCAAAACTAATATTACAAGTTTTTACTGCTAATCTATTAACAAAAAAATAACCGACAATTTATGTCAAAAAAGACCGAAAAAAGCCTAAAAAAGGGGCTTAAAAGAAAGATTATTCATTTACTTTCTGAATCCAACAGCAAATCATACAATTCCAAGCAAGTTGCCAAAGCATTGGGTTTTCATCAACCGATGAAGAAAAAACTAGTTCATCAAATCATGGAAGATATGCTTCGTGACAAAGTAATTACTCCTCAGAACAATGGGTTTGTTATGGCTTCTTCCTTCTCTAGTAACGAAGGAATTATAGAATTTACATCCAAAGGAAGTGCTTATATTTTAATAGAAGGAGAAGACGACATCTACATTTCGAAAGAAAAAACAAGAAATGCACTAGATGGCGATTTGGTGAGCTACTCTCTCATAACAAACACTCGCAAGAAAAAACCTGAAGGCGCTGTAGATAGAGTTTTGAAAAGAAAGAAAACCGAATTTGTGGGAACTTTGCAAGTTTCTGAAAAATTTGCTTTTGTAATTACTGATAGCCGAAGAGTTCATGTAGATTTCTTTATCGATTTAAAACACATGAATAAAGCCAACAATGGCGATAAAGTAATTGTAGAATTGATGAACTGGCCAGAAAAGCTAAATTCACCTTTTGGAAAAATCACAAAAATACTAGGGAAATCAGGCGAAACCAATACCGAAATGAATGCAATTATGGAAGATTTTGAGCTTCCGTATGAATTTCCTGCAGAGGTATTGCAAGCAGCTGAGGATGTAGATACTACAATCTCCAAAAAAGAAATTGCAAAACGTAGAGATTTTAGAAACGTGGATACTATTACGATAGATCCGTTTGACGCTAAAGATTTTGATGACGCTATTTCATACAAAGAATTGGAAAACGGAAACCTTGAAGTAGGAGTGCACATTGCCGATGTATCTCATTATGTTGTACCAGGAACAATTATTGACAATGAAGCTGTAAACCGAGGAACCTCTGTATACTTGGTAGACAGAGTTGTTCCTATGTTGCCTGAGGTTTTGTCAAATCAAGTTTGTTCATTGAGGCCAAATGAAGAAAAATTGACTTTTTCAGCCGTGTTTGAATTGGACAAAGATGCCAAAATTAAAAGCAGTTGGTTTGGGAGGACAGTCATAAATTCCAACAGAAGATTTACCTACGAAGAAGCTCAGGAACGTATCGAAACCAAACAAGGAGATTTTCAAACAGAAATAAACAGACTGAATGATTTGGCGCAAATCATGAGAGCCGAGCGAATGAGTAAAGGTGCTTTGAACATAGAATCAACAGAGGTAAAGTTTATTGTAGAAGATGGAAAACCAGTAGGTGTTAAATTGAAAATATCGCAGGAAGCACACAAATTGGTGGAAGAATTTATGCTTTTGGCCAACAAGCATGTTTCTCGCTTTATTGGAATTCCTAAAAAAGGAGAAACAAAGTACCCAAATATTTACAGAATACACGACCAGCCAAGTGAAGAAAAAATAGCTGATTTGCATCGTTTTGTTGCCGATAATGGCTATGAAATAAAAAAAGTGAAAGACAAACCACTTTCTTTTGCACTGAATAACCTATTGACCGAAGCAAAAGAAAACAGAGAAGTAAACTTCATCGGGCCTATGGTAATTCGATCTATGGCAAAAGCAGTTTACTCTGCCGAAAACATTGGGCACTACGGTCTTTCATTTGACTATTACTCGCATTTCACTTCGCCTATTCGTAGGTATCCAGATTTGATGCTTCACCGAATTTTACAAAATTTCTTGGATAAGAAAGCTCCAAATATCAGTGAGGATGAAATAGAACAGCAGTCTAAGTATTTTTCTAATCAAGAAAAAAAGGCAACTGATGCCGAAAGAGCTTCTACTAAATTTATGCAAGTTGTATTTATGGAAGACAAAGTAGGACAAGAGTTTGCAGGAACTATCTCGGGAGTTACCAGTTATGGAATATTTGTAGAAATAACCGAGAACAAATGCGAAGGTTTAATTCGAACAAACGCTATCACACAAGATAGATTCTATTTTGAGGAAGATGGGAAGAAATTGGTAGGAAAGAAGTTTGGTGACGAACTAAAAATGGGATCGAAGGTTACAATAGAAATCACGAAAGTAGATATGGTGAATAGGACTATTGATATGGAATTGATTGATTTTGATAAAATATAAAAATTTTAAAGTTCTAACTGGTGTTCTTTATTGTTAGGATTTTATTAAAGGAATTAAAGTCTATTTTTTAAAATTCTCACTAATTTAAATCTGTTTAAAACCTGGGGTATTATTTTTATATTGCTTTTATTAATTTTGAAACATACCTCTTAAAGAAAATAAACCGTCATTCAGACAAAATATTATTAGAATTAATAGTCTAACACTTAGTTTTTTGTATTCTTGGCAAGAAAATTTTACAAAAACAAATTATGAAACAAAAGTTTAAATATTTAAAATTCAGCTATATACTAGTCTTTTTTATTTGTCAAAACTCTGTCGTGTCATTTTCTCAGTACTACTCTACCACAGCTATTAATTTAATTGACTCGCTAAGATTGGGAAAGGAAGGTGATTTATATCTTGATACATTAAATGAAAATTATAAAATTGGCTTATCCAATGGAAAACTTGGCTCTCTTTCAGACAAACAAGACATTGATTCGATTACAATAACCAATGACTCTTTATTCGTTCATATTAGCAATGGAAAAAAGGCGGGTACCTCAATCAACTTCACTAAGCCATCTTACGAAAAAGGATTACAAGTATTCGTTTGGAATATAAACAATACAAATCAACCAAATATAGACAACAGGAGACAATGGGGGGCTCCTACCTACGGAACTATTACACTGGACAGTTTGGGCGATTCTCTTCACCAAGCCTTATCGCTCAATTATATAGAAGGATACTTCTTTAAATTCATGGGCACCTTAATTGTCCAAAATTCAGGTATATTTAATTTTACCGCTACTTCTGATGATGGATCCAGAATTGATATAGACGATTTAGTAATAGTTGACAACTGGTTTAATCAAGCTCCAACAAGCATTTCAAATGGTGTTTGGCTGGCGAAAGGAGAACATAAGATAAGTTTTTGGTATTACCAAGACAATGGATCCAGATACATGAGTTTTCAATGGGGTGCTAATCCGGATGGTTATATACCAGGAAGTCTTATAAAAGGAGATCAATTTTATGTGAAATAATCCTTTGTATCCATCGAAGATATACTTATCACTCAAACCCTACAAGAGAAGAAATACTTAAAGTACAATTCTATAAAGCCCATCGCTTTTCTTTATCTCATTTATCTTTTTTCTAATAACTCAATTAATAAGTATCTTTGCAAATCGAATAAACATGCAAAGAAAATTCAATGGAATACAATCACAGTGAGATAGAAAAGAGATGGCAGAAAGAATGGGCGAAAAATAAGGCATTTGCTGCACAAGAAAACTCTGAAAAACCAAAGTTTTACTCTTTGGATATGTTTCCTTATCCTTCGGGAGCTGGACTTCATGTAGGACATCCACTGGGTTACATTGCATCAGATATTTATTCGCGTTACAAAAGGCTAACAGGCTACAATGTATTGCACCCAATGGGATACGATTCGTTTGGATTACCTGCCGAGCAATATGCTATTCAAACTGGGCAACACCCAGAAGTTACTACCAAAACAAATGTAGAACGATACCGTAAGCAAATGGATCAGATTGGTTTTTCATTTGATTGGGACAGAGAAGTGAGAACTTCATCGCCTGAATATTACAAATGGACTCAATGGATTTTTAAAGAAATATTTGCTTCTTGGTACAACAAATCAACCAACAAAGCCGAGAAAATTGAAACACTGATTGCTGTTTTTGAAACAGAAGGAAATGCAAACGTAAAAGCAGCTTGCGCAGAAACAGAGATATTTACTGCCGACCAATGGAGTAAATATACGGAGAAAGAACAAAACGATATTTTGATGAATTACCGTTTGGCATTTTTGTCGGATACAATGGTAAACTGGTGTCCAGCACTAGGAACTGTTCTGGCAAATGACGAAATAAAAGACGGAGTTTCTGAACGTGGAGGACATCCAGTAGTTCAAAAACTAATGAGGCAATGGAGCATGAGAATTACTGCTTATGCCGAGCGTTTGATTCAGGGATTGGATACTATTGATTGGAGTGATTCAATAAAGGAGCAACAAAGAAATTGGATAGGAAAATCGAAAGGGGCTGCCATGATCTTTGAGGTAGAAAACTCAGATAAAAAGATTGAGGTATTTACTACAAGACCTGATACCATTTTTGGAGTAAACTTTATGGTGCTTGCGCCAGAGCACGAATTGGTAGCTGAAATCACTACTCCTGAACAAAAAGAAGCGGTAGAAAATTACGTACACCAAGCTAGTTTGAAAACGGAAAGAGACAGACAAGCGGATGTGAAAAACATTACAGGTGTGAATACAGGTGCTTTTGCTATTCATCCATTTACGGGTGAAAAAGTACAGATTTGGATTGGAGATTATGTATTGGTTAGTTACGGAACTGGAGCTGTGATGGCAGTGCCGGCTGGCGACCAAAGAGATTGGGATTTTGCAACTCATTTTGGAATCGAGATTAAAAATATATTTGAAAACGTAGATATTTCGGAAGGAGCTTGCGAAGACAAATCGGCAATTTTGTGCAACTCAGATTTCTTGGATGGACTCAATGCCAAAAAAGGAATTGGAGCTGCTATAAAAGCAATCCAGGAAAAAGGCTGCGGAAAAGGAATGACGAATTACAGGTTGCGTGATGCCATTTTCTCGAGACAAAGATATTGGGGAGAGCCCTTTCCTGTGTATTTCGAAAATGACATTCCTAAGACAATTGAAGATGAGTTTTTACCTATAGAATTACCCGAAGTAGAAAAATACTTGCCAACCGAGGATGGCGAACCGCCATTGGGGAATGCCAAAACTTGGAGCTGGTGTAGAAACAAAAAAATACTGAAAGATAACGAGAAGCAAAATGGAGTTTGCACTTGGCCAATGGAGCTGAACACAATGCCAGGATGGGCAGGAAGCTCATGGTATTTCTTGAGGTACATGGATCCAAAAAACGAAGAGGTTTTTGTATCGAAAGAAAAAGCTGATTACTGGGGGCAAGTTGATTTATACATTGGAGGAGCCGAACACGCAACAGGGCATTTATTGTACTCTCGTTTTTGGACAAAGTTCTTATGCGATATGGGATACATTTCGTTTGAAGAGCCTTTCAAGAAATTGATCAACCAAGGAATGATTTTAGGGAGAAGTAGTTTTGTTTATCGAAATAAAGAAAATGGGAAATTCGTGTCATTTGATAAACGAAAAGAATACAAAACTGCAAGATTACATGCTGACATTTCATTTGTAAATAATGATAAACTTGATGTTGAAGCTTTCAAAAACTGGAGAGAAGAATATAAAAATGCTGAATTCATCACCAATGAAAACGGAGATTACATGTGCGGAAGCGAAGTAGAAAAAATGAGTAAATCCAAATACAACGTACAAACTCCAGATGAGTTGGTAGAGAAATTTGGTGCGGATACATTAAGATGTTACGAAATGTTTCTTGGCCCATTGGAGCAAGCAAAACCTTGGGATACAAATGGAATAAATGGAGTAAATGGATTTTTAAAAAAACTATGGAGATTGTTTCATCAAGGAGAAACTTTTAGCGTTTCGGAAGGTGAAGCAAGCAAAGAATCTTTAAAAACTCTTCACACCGCAATTAAGAAGGTGACAGAAGATTTGGAGCGTTACTCTTTCAATACGATAGTTAGTGGGCTGATGATTGCTGTAAACGAACTTACAGCTCAAAAATGCAACAACAAAGAAGTGCTTGAGCAACTCATAGTTTTGGCATCACCTTACGCACCGCATATTTGCGAGGAGCTTTGGAATAAGTTAGGCAACACAGAGAGTATTTCCTTTGCGACTTGGCCAGAATTCAAACCAGAATATTTGATTGAGGCGAACCACACTTATCCTGTTTCTTTCAATGGAAAAATGAGGTTTAAACTGGAATTACCAACAGAACTGAGTAAAGACGAGATTGAAAAGGCTGTTTTGGCTCACGAAAAAACAACTCATTATCTTGAAGGAAAACCAATAAAGAAATTAATAATTGTACCAAAAAAGATTGTTAATGTAGTGATCTAAGTTGTTTTAGTTTTTTCTAATATTTTATATATTAGAGAATAACCAATAAAAAACTATCAACTATGGGACTAACAAAATTCCTTAATAAAATCTTTAGAGGAAAAGAAAACTCGCTGAAAACAATGGGAAACACAACCGATACTACTAATTATTTAACTAGTAATCCCGATAAAAAGTTAAAAGTAAGAACGGTAGACGCTACCCAAGACGCAAGGAATTTAGCCCGTAATACACTGAACACAAGTGCAATTAAAGCATCTAAACCCGCATCTAAAGCAAAAAACTTAAGAAAAGAATCTGAGTACAAATCACTTGAAAAAAGAGAGATTATTTTCAACTAAATAATAGAAAAAGTCAAGCTGATTTTAACCAAAAATTAGTTTGTTTGTTAGGACCAACCTCAAATGTTTTTTTGGGGTTGGTTTTTTTATTGTAAAATTTTTCCTTGAATAATCTTATCTTTACGATTCTAAAAAGCAATATACAAAGCTTAGACACGTAATACAATGCGATGAAACAAATTATTTTACTCCTTATAACTACGTTAATTTCCTTCACATCAAAGGCTCAAAGCGAAGAAGTTTCCTTCTTTTTTGGTTCTTCTTATTACATTGGAGATTTAAACTCCAAGCACTTTGATCAAAATACTAATCCTGCCCTTGGGATTATGTACAAGCGAAATCACCGAAACGACAGATATTCGTTCAGGCTGCAATTTAGCTATGGAAAAATTGAAGCTTATGATATTCAATCTTCAGACGATTGGCAACGAAACAGGGACCTAAATTTTCAAAGTACCATTTTGGAATTGGGTGCCATTATGGAAGTTAATTTCAATAAATACAGGGTTGGACAAACAGAAAAGCTAAACCAAACACCATATTTGTTTTTTGGAATTGCTGGCTATAATTTTAAACCTAAAGGATTGTATAACGACAGTTGGTATGATTTACAAGCATTAGGAACTGAAGGTCAAAATACTTCGGCAAACCCAGATGATTATTACAAACTAAATCAATTAGCAGTCCCGGTTGGAATTGGATTTAAGAGAAACATTAACCAAAGTTGGGCATGGTCGTTTGAATATGGCGCTCGTATCCTATTCACTGATTTTCTGGATGATGTGAGCGGAAAATATGCCAACCCTCAGGTTTTGGCAAACGAATCGGGAGTTTTAACTCCAATACTTGCCGACAGAAGTTACAACCAAGTAGGAAATCAAAACATAGGTGTAGATAGAGGGAATCCTGCCCTGAAAGATTGGTATTTCTTTGCTGGTTTCACACTTTCTTATTCATTCAATAAAGGAGATGAATGCACCAATGCTTTTAAGCGAAAAGAATAAGAATGCTTGAGTCTTTGCTCCATATTGATACAGAATTATTTCTTTTTTTCAATGGAATACACACTCCATTTTTTGATACAATTATGTATTGGGTGAGCCACAAATTTTTCTGGGTTCCATTCTATGCTTTACTAGTTTTCTTGCTTTATCGTTTTTATGGTTCAAAAAAAGGAACTGTCCTTACCTTACTTGTCATTCTTACTTTTGGACTCACAAATACACTATCTGTCAAAGCTTTTAAAAATGTTTTTGAAAGACCAAGACCCTGTCACAATGAAATGATAATGGAGCAAACTCATATCCTAAACGACCATTGCGGAGGCAAGTGGGGGTTTGTTTCTTCTCATGCCAGTAATGTTTTTGGATTAGCCACTCTCATTTTTTTCTTTCTCGGAAAACGAATAAAAAGAATAGGATTTGGAATGTTTTTTTGGGCAGCAGCCGTGAGTTACAGCCGAATTTACCTGGGTGTTCATTACCCGCTTGATATTATTTGTGGTGGACTGCTTGGGATTTCAGTTGCTACATTCGTCTATTCTTTAGCAGTAAAAACCAAACTAATTCTTCCTACAAGGAATTCGTAAATAACTCTATTTTCTCTTTCAAGACTGCCAATAATTCTTCATTGGCCAATTCACCATTTTTAAAATTGTCATAAAAACTTGCCAAAATAAAATATACCGGAATTGTAGCTCCATGACGAGGAAATCTGTCCAAAGCGATATTCATAACAGAAACTCCGCCTCTGCCTCCGGGAGAAGTAGACAACAAGAAGACTGGTGTTGTTTCAAACATTTTTGCATCCTCTCTAGAAATCCAATCGAACGTATTTTTGAATTCTGCCGTGAAGTTTCCATAGTGCTCAGCTAACGAAAGCACAATGCCGTCAGAATTCTAAATAATTTATCCAATCTTATCGCTTCTTTAGGTATTCTTCTTTTCTTCATCAACACTATACATTGAAGTAGAAAAATCATTTAAAACAAGCTTCAGAACATCAGCATCCTCCATTTGATCCGCAACGTAATGAGCAAATTACTTGTTAATTGATTCTTTACTGGTTCTTGCGGCTAGAGCAATTATTTTTTTCATTGAAATTGTGTTATAATCACTAAGTTAAATTGCTTGGCTTCTGAAGTCAATTAATTGACCAACCAATGTTAGTCTTCGATTACCTTAAATCCCTCTTTCTGGGTAATAGCAACAACTCCAGGCAATTCTTTTCCTTCCAAATATTCTAGCATAGCTCCACCGCCTGTGGATACATAACTCACACTATCGCCTAATTCATATTTGTTGATTGCGGCAACGGAATCTCCACCTCCAATCAATGAAAAACTTCCTTTTTCTGTTGCTTCTACTACGCTGTAAGCTATGGCTTTTGTGCCTTTCTCAAAACTTTCCATTTCAAAAACTCCCATGGGTCCATTCCAAAGAATTGTAGCTGAATTTGTCACCACAGTTTTGAATTGTTCAATTGTTTTGGTACCAATATCTAATCCCATCCAACCGTCTGGAATTTCAAATATATTGCACTCCGACTGATTTGCTTCATTGCTGAAAGAATCCGCGATAATGGAATCAACCGGTATGTGTAAATTTACACCTAATTTCTTGGCTTTTTCTATAATTTCTAGCGCTGTAGAAATCTGATTATCTTCTACTAGTGAGCTTCCTATTTTTCCTCCCTGTGCTTTGATAAAGGTATAACTCATTCCACCTCCAATAATAATATCTGTTACTTTATCCATCAAGTTTTCAATGACATTGATTTTACCCGAAACTTTAGCTCCACCGATAATGGCAGTAAAAGGCTTTTTGGGTTCGGACAAAACTTTCTCTAAACTATTGATCTCGTTTTCCAACAGGTTTCCAAATGATTTATTTCCTGTAAAGTAATTTGCAACCATTGTAGTGGAAGCATGTGCTCTGTGCGCTGTCCCAAAAGCATCGTTCACATAAAAATCTCCTAATTGAGATAGTTCCTCTGCAAAATATAAATTTCCTGCAGTTTCATGTTTATAGAATCTCAAGTTCTCCAAAACCATAACTTCTCCCGGCTTTAATTCAGCTGACATATTTTTGGCCTTTTCGCCAATGCTTTCCTCACAGAATTTAACCTCTTTATTCAATAATTCACTTAAATGAGACACCAAATGCTTCATCGAAAATTTCTCTTCGAATCCCAATTTAGGTCTTCCAAGGTGTGACATAACAATTACACTTCCTCCATCCGCAATTATTTTATTTAATGTAGGTAAGGCAGCTCTCATTCTTGTGTCATCAGTTATATTGAATTCAGCATCCAATGGGACATTGAAATCTACTCTTACTAGTACTTTTTTGTTTTTGAAATTGTGGTTTGAAAATGACATCAGTTATACGTTTTATTGAATTAAATAAAAAAAGAGGCTCCTTTCTACAGAAACCTCTTTGTTTTGATTCGTTATTAAATTAAGGACACCCAGATTTTTCTATTTTACCAGGAACAGAAGGACATCTGTCAGTAAAATCTGACACTCCATCGTTATCTGAATCTGGTAAATATTGAGGCAAAGCGTACTGATAAAAATCAATAGGCAAAGCACCTGGTCTTCTTGTTTGTTGCACAGTATAAATATCTCTTTGCACCAAATTACTCAAGTTTTCATTCTCTGTTACTGCTTCTCGGAATTTGTTGGCAAGCGCTTCGTATCCTTCCGGATTGAAGTTGGCAAGTGCAAATGTATTGTCTCCAGTTCCTTGTTTTAGCGCATCAAAATGACTCATGAAATCACCAATCTCCTGGAACATTTCAGTTATGTAACTTGAGTTTTGCTTAGCAAAGTAATCAATATTTTCGCTGTAGTATTCTGCTAATTCTTTTGATTTTTCGAACCCTTTCGCAGAATCTTTAGCTCTGTAATACATCATGGCTGTGTAGTTCAACAACTCGTCTATTTTACAACTCTTAATTGGAAATGATTCGTATTGCTTATCCAAAAGTGCGATAGCTCTCTCTCTATATTCTTTCACTTTAGCATCGTTTGCACCAGTAGAGTCTAGCGTTCTTTCTAAAGTAAATGCAGAGTTCACGTACGATTCAGCCAATTGCATGTAATGCATTCTTGCAGAACGAATCATTCTCATTGTGTAGTAATCACAGAAAACTTCTTCTTTCTCAATGTTACCCCAATTGAAACCATCATTTCCTTCTACTCCATTCACATCCTTTTCCTCACCCATCAATAAAGAATACATTTTTTCTTGATTGTGACCTGGGTTCACTATTGGAACAAACTTAGCTGTCATCCCTTCATTCTGAAGGTATTTACTCAAACCTCTGTTACTTCCTTGAATTGCTGTAGAGGTAAAGCACAAAGGCCTATTCCATTTGTAAGCAGCTAATACATCAATAATTGCCATATCAGCTTTTGTGATGTAACCTCCAGACAAAGTCCATTCTATTCTGTCTACCATGCTACTTCTTTGATCTTCTCTCACCAATCCACTAGCTACAGCCGCATCCTTATCCACATCAATGTACAGCTTATTGAAAGGCACTCTTCCATAACCGTATTGTGCATCTCTTGGGTTTTGATCTCTACCATTTTTCATATATTCAATGAAATCTCTGGCAGAAACTTGCTGATTATTAGGGCTAATTACGATAATATCTCTAGTTCCTGCCCTAAATTCTGGTTCGTCTAACAACGTTTCAACCGCCTCAGCTTTGTAGGTTTTTCTTTTTAGATGATTATAATGCCAGTCTGAACTCAATAAGCTATAGTTCATCACTTTCATATCGGTTCTTATTCCCTCTACTTCTTGGGCGTACCAAAGCGGGAAAGTATCGTTATCCCCAAAACAGAATAAAATTGCATTTGCATCACACGAATTCAGGTAATTCTTGGCTATTTCTCGAGCAAAATATCTGTCGCTTCTGTCGTGATCATCCCAGTTCTGGACCCCCATAATTACAGGAGCTGACAAAGCAATCACCGTAGCCATATAAGCCAATGCAGTTTTATTTTTGACAGATTTATTAATAAACATTGGAACAACTACCATTGCAATTCCTACAACTGCCATAAATAATATTGAGTATGAAAATTCATGTGTTCCTCCTGTAACGGTTTCAACTAAGAAAAATAAAATTCCAGAACCTAAAGCAATTAAAATTCCATTCTTCAATGATTTAATCTCATTGTTCTTAGCCCAAGTATATATTGCTAGTACTCCAAAACCTATCCAAATTGCAAAAGCATAGAAGGATGCAGCTACTGCATAATCTCTTTCACGTGGCTCATAAGGTCTTTGATTCAGATAAATAACAATTGCTAAACCAGTAAAAAAGAACAACAAGAAAGTAGAAAAAGCATCCTTTGGCGATTTCACTATTAAAAAGATAAGTCCCATCAATCCTAATAGTAATGGTAGATAATAATACGTATTGTATGCCTCGAACTGAGACATAGTTTGTGGCAAATCATTCTGTGTTCCAACTCTCTCTTTGTCTATAAAATTAATTCCAGACAACCAGTTTCCTCGAGTCAAAGCTCCTTTGTAAATCATTCCATCACCCCCATAATATTCATTGTGACCTTGAATATCATTCTGTCTTCCAACAAAATTCCACATTAAATACCTGAAGTACATCCAACCTATTTGATAATCTTTGAAATATCTAAAGTTTTCTGCACCAGTAGGGATGAATAAATCTTTGTACCCATTTCCTTCTTTGATTTTAGGCTCTTTTGCTCTTACAGCTTTGTTACCTGAATAACCCGACCAATTCATATATCCTTGAATTTTCTCGGTACGAGTATCAAACATTCTAGGGAAAGTAGAGTACTGGTTAGCCATACCTGCCGGATATTCTTGTTTAAAAATATTAGCAGTAGGAATATACTCTTGATTCACTTCAACTCCCGAAAGATTAAGACTAGCTAAAAATTCATTGGCTTCAAATTCGCTCTGAAAAGAATACTTCTTGCCTTTGGCCGAAACTGTGTAAGCTTTGAAATATTTTTTTCCAACAACCTCTCCAGTATTTCCTTTTTGTGGTGAATTCCAATGAGGACCATTTATCAAGGGCCAATCTCCATATTGTTCTCTTCCAAAATAAGACATCAAAGACGGAATTGTCTCTGGATTGTTTTCATCCAATGGTGGATTTGAATTAGACCTCACAACAATCATTGCAAACGTAGAAAATCCAATGATCATTACCAATACACTTAAAGCTGCAGTGTGATAAATCCTCATGCCTTTCTTATGGAAATAAGCCAAAGCTCCACCTAAAACAAGAACCAAGACAATAAAGTATACGAAAGCCCCCGTATTAAAAGGAGCACCCATATCCGAAAGTGATCTTTCAAAATAATCGGCTAAAGATAAAATTGAAGGAAAAAATAATGAATTAAGGATACCTAATAACAAAATAGAGATTACCCCTGTTGCCAAAAACCCTTTGATAGAAAACTCATACTTTTTGAAATAAAACACGAATGCTGCAGCTGGTATAACAAGAAGATTCAGTAAGTGGACTCCTACTGCAATCCCGATCAAAAAGAAAATAAGTACTATCCATCTGTCAGAAGATACATTTTTTGAGTTCTCTTCCCATTTTAGAATTGCCCAAAATGATAAAGCAGTAAAAAAGGAGGACATCGCGTACACCTCGCCTTCCTCGGCAGAGAACCAGAAAGTATCACTAAACAAATAACTCAATGAACCTACAACTCCTGCACCCATTATGGCTATAAGGTCAGATTTATCCAACTCTTTTTCATTTCTCAAAACAAATTTTTTGGCCAAATGGGTAATTGTCCAGAACAGAAATAAAATTGTTAGTGCACTTGATAATGCAGAAAGAACATTCACCATAAAGGCTGCATCTTCTGAGGAAGAAAAAGAGGAAATAAGTCTTCCTAGCATCATAAAAGTAGGTGCTCCTGGTGGGTGACCAACCTCTAACCTGTTTGAAGTTGCGATATATTCTCCACAATCCCACAAACTTGTTGAAGGTTCAACTGTAGAAATAAACACAAATGAGGCTAATGCAAAAACAGCTACACCAATCCAATTGTTTATTTTTCTGTAATTCATAATGTTATTTTTGTTTCGTAGCAAATATAAAAATTAAACCCTCTTTTACTTTGATGTCAGAACAATAATTTTGTATATTTTTTATATTATTAACAACTATGTCAACCTTTAAACCTAAATTTTTCATAATTATGGTTAGTTTTGAACCTTCAATTCAAGCGAAGTACACATGAAAAAAATATCAATTTGTCCAGTTTGCGAAACAACGGAATCAATTAACTTTCTAAAAAGTCAAAATTTCAGAATCAACAACACTAAGTTTGATATAGACGAATGTGTAAACTGCGGCATGAGGTTCACAACTCCCCTTCCAAGCCCAGAAGAAATGGCAAAATACTACGATACTGACAACTACGTATCGCATACCGGAACCAAAAAAGGATTAGTAAATAAATTATTTCATACGGCTCGTTACTTCACTTTACGAAGTAAATTCAAATTGCTAACACACTATTCGAAAGGAAAAAACCATCTGGATATTGGTGCAGGGAACGGAGTTTTTATGGAGTTTGTTCAAAACAAAAATTGGAAAACGTCAGGGGTCGAACTGGATGACAGCTCGAGAAAAGCAATAGAAGAAAAATCCTTGGAGGTTGAAAAAACAATCTATGATTTGGAAAACTCCAAAACCTATGATGTAATTACAATGTGGCATGTCTTGGAGCATATTTTTGACTTAAAAAAAGATATAGCTCACATTATCAGTAAATTAAATAAAGATGGAGTATTAATTGTTGCATTGCCAAACTGCGAGTCCTACGATGCTGAAAAATACAAATCTTTTTGGGCGGCTTATGATTTACCGATTCATTTATATCACTTTAGACCTACTCAAGTAAAGCAACTTTTTAAAGAATTTGGGATGGAAGTAATTGCTCAAAAGCCAATGCTTTTTGATGCGTTTTATATTAGTTTGATGAGCGAAAAATACAAAAACGATAATAAAAACAGCTTAGGTGTTTACTTTAGAGGGTTTTATTACGGTCTAATTTCAAATTTAAAAGCCGAAAACGGATCTTACTCTAGTCAGATTTACATCATCAAAAAGAAATGAGACTGATAAGGTTTCTTGTTTTCTCTAATCTTTGGATTTCTTTAGGAGCAAGTTGTATTGCTCTAATGACTTTTCTATTCACGGAGAGAGAAATAGACATAAATCTGATTTTGTTTGTGTTTTTTTCTACGTTATTTTCCTACACATTTCAGCGGCTAGCTAGACTTTCAAAACTAAAAATAGAAACTCCCGAATTGTGGATTGTTTCACATGAAAAGAAAGCCCGAATTATTTTAATTCTGTCGCTGGTAGGATTATTAATTTTTAATCCAATATACAGTAATTTTTACACCATTTTTCCAATTGCCCTTTTAGGAATTGTTTCACTTGCCTACTCCTACAAAGGTCTTAGAGATTTTCCAATGATCAAAATATTTTTGATAGCGGCAAGTTGGGGGATTTTGTGCGGAATTATACCTACTTTCTATCCGCCACTTTGGAATTCAACCGGTTGTATCCCCAGTTTTTTCTGGATATTTTTCTACATTCTTGCTATCACCATTCCTTTTGATATAAGAGATATTCATATTGATGAAAAAGAAAAAAACACCCTTCCTCAAATACTAGGACTGAGAGGCAGTAAAGTTTTAGCTCTTGTATTTCTTTCCGTTTCATTCTTGTGCATCTTCACAATTTCCTCCTCTACTCAATCCTTGTTTTTCTTGTTCAGCTTTTTGGTAGCTAGTGTTCTTATCTTGAAATCTTCGCCTACCAACAAACCACTTTACTTTGGATTATTGGTAGATGGGCACATTATATTTCAATTTATAGGAGTTTATTTTTTCTGTTAAACTGAAATAGTTAAATTTATCGCCTATTCAATTTTACACTTATGAAACAATCAGCTCTTATCTTGTTAGGAATACTAGCGGGGTTTAACACATTTTCCCAAGAAGAAAACAACAAAGATATAGGGCAAATTCATGGAAACGTGCAAACTGATGTTCAATATTACAACGAAGACTCCTTGATTGGAGCTCCAGTTGTACCAGAAAAAATGCTGATGAATGGGTTTGCAAACATCAACTACACTCGTGGAAATTTTGCAGCAGGAATAAGGTACGAATCCTATTTAAATGCACTTCAAGGATTTCCGACAGGATATCGTGGAAGTGGTCTTGCATACAAATATGCTTCGTATTCTATTGACAACCTAGAGGTGACAGCAGGAAATTATTACGAGCAATTCGGAAGTGGAATGATTTTTAGAGCTTACGAAGAAAGACAACTTGGTTACGACAATGCGATGGACGGTTTTAGGTTAAAATATAAGCCTTATCGTGGAGTTTACTTAAAAGGTATTTACGGAAAGCAACGAATATTCTTTACCACTGGAGCTGGAATAGTGAGAGGTATAGACGGAGAAGTTGTAATCAATGAATTGTCCGATTCTCTCGAAGCGAAAATGAAAACCAGGATTGTACTGGGAGGAAGTTTTGTAAGTAAATACCAAGAAGACGATAACCAAGCTTTCATTCTTCCTGAAAATGTAGGTGCTTTTGCTGGAAGATTAAACTTGTACCGTGGAGGATTTTCATTCGCTACAGAATACGTTGAAAAAATAAACGACCCTTCGGCCGACAATAATTTTATTTATAAAAAAGGGCAAGCTTTGCTTATCAACACAGCTTATTCGCAACGTGGATTTGGTGCTTCATTCAGTGCCAAAAAAATTGATAACATGAGTTTTAGGTCAGATAGAAATGAGGGACAAACCAACTTGTTTATGAACTACCTTCCTTCTACTTCAAAACAGCATACTTACAATCTGCCAGCTACTCTTTATCCTTATGCAGTTCAGCCCAATGGGGAAATTGCATTGGAGGGCGATGTGTCTTATAAATTGGCAAGAAAAAGAAAAAAGAAGATACAAATTGCTGGAACTGATGAATTCAAAAAACCTTTTAATTTAAGGAAATACTCTACAGAAATTTCTTTGAATTGGTCGGCTGCGTTTGCTCCTGACACTACAAATATCAGAAATGACTCTTTGAGACAAGGTTACACCACAAAGTTTTTTACTCCGAGCAACAGAGTTTATTTTAGCGATTTTAATGTGGAAATCAAAAGAAAGCTAACCAAGGATTTAAAATTTGTGTATTCCTTTTTCAACATGAGGTACGACAAAGACATTATTGAGGGAAAAACTGGAACTGGTGTTGTAAACGCTCGTATTCATGTGCTGGATGTAACGTACAATATTAATGACGAAAATACAATTCGTGTAGAAGCTCAACACTTAGGGGTAAACAAAAAGAGTAACTTTTATGAAGACCAAGGAAACTGGGCTACTGCCTTAGTTGAATACACAATTTCGCCAAAATGGTTTTTTGCTGCGTTAGATCAATTCAATTACGGAAACAAAGAAGCTGGAAAACGAATACACTATTTTTATGGATCGGTGGGCTACATTCAAAATGCCAATCGTTTTTCTATCGGTTATGGTAGACAAAGAGCTGGAATATTTTGTGTAGGAGGTGTTTGTAGAGTTGTGCCAGCATCAAATGGACTTACCTTCTCGATGACCAGTACATTTTAATTGAGATTTTTTTATTTTTAATAGCATTAAATAATTCAACATGAAACATATCTATATTCTATTAATCGCTATAGCTCTTGTAGGCTGTGATAAGGTAGACGACCCAAGACCTAGTGTTATAGGTAACGCAGACGGAATTTGTCCAGCGCCTACTTTTGCTCAAAACACGGATACATTAAGAAATGTTTTGGTTGAAGATTTCACAGGTCACTATTGCAATAATTGTCCTGGAATAGCTTATGCTATCGACACAATTAAATCTAACATGGGCAAGCAACTTATTCCTATAGGATTACATGTTACCGACCAATTTGCTGCCCCTGTAACTGCAAAAGCGCCTAAATTCCAAACGGATTTTAGAACCGCAGGAGGATTGGATATTTACAATGACTTGATTCCTAGCGCAGGATTGCCTGCTGTTGTTTTGAATAGAAAAGATGGGTTTACTTTGACTCCTGGAAGACTGAACATATACAATTCAAATCTTTCTTCTGATATCCGATCTTTTATTGGTGATTCACCAAAAGTAAGAATCCAAACAAAATCGACTTTCGATAATACCACAAATAGAGTGTGTGCCTATGCAGAAGTAGAAATACTTACTCCTTTGGCTGACGATCATAGCCTTGTCTTCTATCTGCTAGAAGACAGTATAGTAGATTGGCAGCTGTACAACGGAAACGGTGGCAATCCAATTTATGGAGGAGCTGGAGACATTCAAGATTACGTGCACAAGCACGTGCTAAGAAAATGTATGAATGGGTGGCAAGGAAAAAAAATCATTTCTGCTGGAACTTCAGCTGTGGGAGATAAAATTGTTGAAGGATCTACTTTTGTAATCACAGATGGAACTTGGAGAACAAATCACCTTGAAATTGTAGCATTTGTTTACAACAACATCACAAAAGAAGTAATTCAGGCTTATTCTGAGAAATTAAATTAGGCTCCTAAAACAATTGCTCTATTGTCATTAACGTGACCAATTGGAACATCAAAATAAATTGGAAAACTGAACTCATTGGTGCAATTATCTATTATTTCGCGAACTGAATAACCAAAACCATCGTCTTTGGTATCTGTAAACTGACCGACTAACAAACCTTTCAGATCATCAAATTTACCCGCTTTTTTAAGAGCGTGTAACATTCTGTCGATGTTGTAGGCAAACTCACCAATGTCCTCTATCAAAAGAACTTTGCCATTTGTGTCCAAATCGGAATTAGTTCCCAACAAGCTGTATATAATTGCTAAATTTCCACCTACAATTTCTTCTTTTGGAAAAGGAGACTCAAACTGATAATCGACATTGAATAAAGCTTTATGAAGCGAATTCATAGCAATTTCGGGAGTAGATTCGTAGCTGTTTGGCATTGGTGCATGCAAAGAAGCTACACCTATTTTGTTCATTTCATTGTGCAATACTGTAACATCACTAAAGCCAACTATCCATTTTGGGTTCTTTAAAAATCCTGTAAAATCTATTTTATCTATGATTCTCACCAAACCATAACCACCTCTTGCACAGAATATGGCTTTTAAGTCTTTGTCGTTCAATGCTTCTTGCAAATCGGACAACCGCTGTTGGTCAGTTCCTGCCAACTTAAAATGGGAGCTAAAAGCATGGTTCGCAAACCGCACTTTTAACCCCCAATTTCTTAAAACATCAGCCGATTTTTTAATTCGTTCTTCATCCACTCTTCCTGATGGAGAAAGGATAATTACAGAATCGCCTTTGACTAAAGTTTGAGGTTTCATAAATCTAAATTAAGTTCTAATTTACAAAACTATTAGAAAACCTTAATCTTCGTCACTTATACCTTCTAAATCTTCGGACATATCATCTGCGAAATCCGTGTCCAAGTCATCCTCGTCTTCGTCTTCATCTATTTCAAAATCGTCCATTCTATCCTCTAGTTTCTGACTCACTTTCACGAGGTAACAAGTATCTTCAGTTTTTAGTTCTACTGCTTCTACTCTTTCACCCTTTGCATTTGTAAAAGTTATAATGTCTCTGTTGTTGTATCCATTTGGATATTTTTCAACCAATTTCTGAAGAATTTCTTCTGGTATTTTAATGTAATCTACAATTACTCTTTTCATTGCTTAAAGAAGTTTGATTGGGTGTTTTTAAATTCTGGTTAATATTAGTAAAAAAAATTATTTGACAACTCTTTTTTTGCTATTAAAGTTTCAATAAATAAGCAAAAATTAATGGAGCTACAATTGTCGCATCGCTTTCTACGATGAACTTTGGCGTGTTTATATCCAATTTTCCCCAAGTTATTTTTTCGTTAGGCACTGCTCCTGAGTAACTTCCGTAACTTGTCGTTGAATCTGAGATTTGACAGAAGTAACTCCAAAATGGTGTGTCGGTTCTTTCCATGTCTTGGTACAACATTGGCACCACACAAATTGGAAAATCTCCTGCTATTCCTCCACCAATTTGGAAGAATCCAATTCCATTTTCAGAATTATCGGTATACCAATCTGCCAAGAAAGTCATGTACTCAATTCCCGATTTCATTGTAGATGCTTTTAGCTCTCCTTTCATCACATAAGATGCAAATATATTTCCCATTGTAGAATCTTCCCATCCTGGAACCACAATTGGTAGGTTCTTTTCGGCTGCGGCATACATCCACGAATTTTTAATATCTATTTCATAGTACTCTTCCAATACTCCAGAAAGAAGCATTTTATACATAAACTCATGAGGAAAATATCTCTCTCCAGCCTCTTCGGCATCTTTCCATATTTTAAAAATATGTTTTTGTAATCTTCTAAACGCCTCTTCTTCAGGAATACAAGTATCTGTAACTCTATTCAATCCTTTTTCTAATAAATCCCATTCGTCTTGCGGAGTAAGGTCTCTGTAATTTGGAACTCTTTTGTAATGAGAATGAGCCACTAAGTTCATCACATCTTCCTCAAGATTGGCTCCTGTACAAGAAATGATGTGCACTTTATCCTTACGAATCATCTCCGAAAATATTTTGCCAATTTCGGCTGTACTCATTGCGCCAGCCAAAGAAACAAGCATTTTTGATCCTTGTGCCAATTGAGCTTCGTATCCTTTTGCTGCATCCACCAAAGCAGCTGAGTTAAAATGTAAAAAGTGGTTTTCTATAAAATTTGTTATTGTCATGTTATATAAATCTTTCTATTAATAATTGTATAATTTCTACTGCGATAAGCACAATAATGATCCATTCGAGATTAGAACTGTGTTTATGATTCAATATATCTCGAAATAAGTCTAGGTTCTCTTTTACAATGTCAAATCCGTGTTGAATTCCTCGATGCCTATTAATCACTTCCAGCTCCTTTCTCAATTTTGTATCAATTTCCGCTAATTCGGCATCGCTCCAAGCCAAATCCGATGTTTCAAAAATGTAGAGATTTTCTGCCATCCTATTTTTTAGACCCATTGTTCTTCCTACAAATTTTCTCAGTTTAATTCTAGAAGCTTTTACATCGCCTGACAATTCCAATTGGTTTGAAATCTCCCTTGTTTTTTCTAGTAATTCATTGACCTTTAACTGATAAAAATCTAAAGCTACTGCCTGACCTAGATTGAATAAAATGATGTGAAGAATATCGATAGTAAGAGTGGGTGTAGAAATAGTATTTACATCCAACGAAAAATTTTTATCTTGACCAACCACCAAGTTAAATTCTTCCTCTGGGAACTCCGATTTAGGCATAACATTTGGATTCAACGTCTCTAAAACATTTTCTCTCTCCTCCTCTGTAAATCCAGCAAATACAATGCTGCCATAGTCCTTTATGTAGCAAAATTTATCGTTTCCATTTTTTAGTAAAAGAAATACCGAATCGCTCTTAACAACCTCAAAATTCAAAGTTGTTTTTACACAATCCAAGTTGAGTTTTTCACCTAAATGATAACCAATAATGTGAATGATAGACGTATTAATCATTTTGAGTATTAAATTTTTTGTTTTTACCAATAGGCACAAAAGTCGTAGCAGGAGCGTCTTCAAAATTTTCGTCCGAATTGTTCAATTCAAATTTGTAGGTCAGTAATTTGTAATACAACTTAGCTGCCAAAAAATCTGATGATTTCTCAATTTCGTTTGGACAAAGCTCTACAATGTCAAATCCTACTACATTCTTTTGTTCAAATACTTTTCTGAAAAACTCTAAAGACTCGTACCACATTAATCCTCCTGGCTCAGGAGTTCCTGTTCCTGGGCAAATAGAAGGGTCAAAACCGTCTAAATCAATAGTAATATAAACATTATCGGTCATCAATTCGATGGCGGCATCCATCCAAAACTCATCCTGAGCCATGTCATGTGCAAAAAACACATTGTCCATATTCATCACTCTGGTTTCGGCAACGTCCATGCTTCTAATTCCTACCTGAATCAGATTAGTTGTTTCATTTGCTTCGTACAAGGCACATGCATGATTGCAAGACGAACCTTCGTATTCTTTTCTCAAATCTGCGTGTGCGTCAATCTGAAGGACTGTTAAGTTCTTAAACACTTCGTTGTGAGCCCTAATTGCCCCAATCGAAATTGAATGTTCTCCTCCAAAAGTAGTTACAAATTTATCCTTCAGAATGTACTCTTTGGTTAGTTTATAAACTGCCTCAGTCATTGCTTCGGGTGAAGAATTTTCGGTTATTGCATCGGGCATAAAAACACCTTGTTTGTAAACCTCCGATCTTGTTTCGATATCGTAAAGCTCCATGTTTTCCGAAGCATTCAAAAATGCTGCAGGTCCTTTGTCTGCTCCTTTTTGCCAAGTGCTAGTACCATCATAAGGCACTGTTGACAATACTATATTTGCTTTTTCTATGGTTGCGAATTCTTTTGGAATTCCTGCGTATGTTGTTTTCATTATTTTTAATTAGAATTGAGAATCTAGAAGTATAATTAGATTAGTTTTGGTTGATTCTCGGATTTTATATTTATTGCTCTTTTGTTTTTATCTTAGAGCGAAACGATCTTTCATCTTTTTTAATTGTACCCCAAGATATCCAAAAACTGTTTGTTTGTTTGTTGTTCATTAAACACTTTCGTTTCCAATTCTCCAGTATCATTTTTGGAAATAATAAGGTGCTTTGGATGCGGAATTAGGCAGTGTTGCAATCCTCCGTAACCTCCCACAGATTCTTGGTAAGCCCCTGTATTGAAAAACCCAATGTAAAGCGGTTTTTCTTTATGGTATTTTGGCAAGTAAATAGCATTTACATGTTGCTCTGAATTGTAGTAATCATCGCTATCGCATGTCAAACCTCCCAACAACACTCTTTCGTATTCATCGTTCCATCTATTGATTGGCAACATTATAAATCGCTTGCTAATAGACCAAGAATCCGGCAATGTGGTCATGAAGGAAGAGTTTATCAAATTCCATTTCTCTCTGTCATTCTGTTGTTTTTGATATAAAACTTCGTAAATAACTCCTGCGCTTTCGCCCACTGTGAAAGATCCGAATTCAGTAAATAAATTAGGTACATCAACATCAGCGTCATCACAGGTTTCTTTTATGATTCTTACAATCTCACTTATCATGTATGCGTAATCGTAATCAAATCCTAAAGAATTTTTTATCGGAAATCCTCCTCCAATATTCAAGGAATCGAGTGTTGGGCATATTTTCTTTAAATCAACATACACTTTCAGGCACTTTGTCAATTCGTTCCAATAATAGGCATTATCTCGAATACCCGTGTTGATAAAAAAGTGCAACATTTTAAGGTTTACCTTTTCGTTTTCAGCTATTTCATTTTTGTAATATTTTAAAATGTTTTTATAGCCAATTCCCAATCTGGAAGTGTAGAACTCAAATTTTGGTTCCTCCTCGCTGGCAATTCTAATCCCTACATTCATCGTTCCATTTACACCCTCAGATAGCAACTCAAGTTCTTCGTAATTATCTATGATTGGAATACAATTTTTAAAACCACTGTTTATGATTCGAGTTATATTCTCAACGTATTGAGCTCTTTTGAAACCATTACAAATGATATAATTATCTTTTGTAAGTTTTCCTTTTTCAAAAAGTGATTCTACTATATTGATATCAAAAGCCGAAGAAGTTTCTATGTGGGTTTCATTCTTTAATACTTCGTTCAATACGTGCGAAAAATGGGAACTTTTGGTGCAGTAACAATAGTTGTATTTTGCTTTGTAATCATGTTCTTCGAAAGCTGCGACAAACCATTCTTTTGCCCTTTGAATGTTTTCAGAAATCTTTGGAAGATAACTGAATTTCAAAGGTGTTCCGTGTTCTTTAATTAATTCTGAAAGATTGATTCCGTGCCAAGAAAGTTGGTTGTTATTTACTTCAAATTCCTCTTGTGGAAAATCAAATGTTTGGTCTATTAAATCTGTGTATTTTGTGTTCATTTTTTTGGATATAGAAAGTTTTTGGGCATAAAACCCCTGATGATCTCCTACTAGTTTTCAGAGAAATTAATTGTCGAGTTTACGAAACTATCTATACACGAATGATCACACTAACTGGAAGTAGTGCGTAAGGGGACAACCCAATTGAGCTTGCTTTTGCAGCAATCGAAGAAATATCCTTTATTCTTTTGTTGGGTTTCCAAAACCCATTTTCTATTTTATTTCTTCGTTCAAATAGAAAATCAAAAGTCTTTAATAAGTTCAACTTTTATTAAAATTTTGTCAAATGTATGTAAAAAAATGACACGCAAAACTTTTTTGATTAAAAAGTGAATTAATTTTTTCGACACAGAACCGAAAAAGAAGTTAAACATCTACTTTACAATTTTATACGAGTCAAAACAAGACAGATTGAAGCAAAAAAAAAGCGTTCTCAGATATTGAGAACGCTTTTCAACACTTTAATTTAAGATTTTACAATCCCAACAATACCTCTACCGGATCTTTTGCTCCGAATAGCATTCTCTCTGGATTTTCGAGCATTTCTTTTACTTTCACCAAGAATCCAACAGATTCTTTTCCATCAATAATTCTGTGATCGTAAGAAAGTGCTACATACATAATTGGTCTTACCACAATTTCTCCATCAACCACTACCGCTCTTTCCACAATATTGTGCATCCCAAGGATAGCAGATTGCGGTGGATTTATAATGGGGGTTGACAGCATAGAACCAAATACCCCACCATTGGTAATAGTGAAAGTTCCACCTTGCATTTCATCAATCGAAATTTTTCCATCTCTCGCTTTTATTGCCAATCTCTTGATTTCGGCTTCGATTTCAGCCAAACTCATAGTTTCTGCATTTCTTACAATTGGAACCATCAGTCCTTTTGGAGAAGAAACAGCTATTCCAATATCAGCATAATTATGCAAAATCATTTCCTTTCCGTCAATCATTCCGTTTACTGCAGGATAATGATTTAAGGCTTCGGTAACTGCTTTTGTAAAGAACGACATGAATCCTAAACTTGTTCCCAATTGCTCTTTGAACTTCAATTTGTATTTGTTACGAATGTCCATAATTGGTTTCATATCTACTTCATTGAAAGTAGTAAGCATGGCAGTTTCATTCTTTACTGCAACCAATCTTTCTGCTACTTTTCTTCGTAGCATACTCATTTTCACTCGTTCCTTATCTCTTGTTCCTCCCCATCCGCTTGCATTGTCTGTGGCAAAACCTGCCGCCATTGCTGCAATCACATCTTGCTTCATCACTCTACCGTCTTTTCCGGTTCCAGCTACTTTAGAAATTCCATTTTCATCCATCATTTTCTTTGCCGAAACTGAAGGAACGTCTTTTGCATAAGTTTCTTTTGCCGGTACTGCTGCTACTGGATTTGGATTTGGTGCAGGAGCTTCCTCCTTTTTCTCTTCTTTCTTAGGTTCTGCTTTAGGAGCTGAACTTCCTGCTGGTCTTTCCGCTTTAGTATCTATCAAACATACAACTGCCCCTACAGCTACAGTATCACCTTCTTCTGCTTTTAGGGTAATAATACCCGATTCCTCTGCAGGCAACTCCAACGTTGCTTTGTCTGAGTCTACCTCAGCAATCGCCTGATCTTTTTCTACCCAATCGCCAGTTTCTACTAGCCATTCTGCAATTTCTACTTCTGATATTGACTCGCCTGGTGAAGGCACTTTCATTTCTAACATATTCTTATGTTTTTAGTAATCTTGTTTTTCTCTTTCACTATCATTCTGAATTTCTTTCAGAATCTTAATTCCTTGAAATATTTTTACTTGGTCTCAAATAACTTCGTAATCAATGCTTGGTGTCTCAGTTTTGAAGCAATAGGTGAACCACTTGCCGGAGATCCAGATTCTGATCTAGAAACAACATCAAACCTCACATCAAAGTTTCTTGTTTTTCCCATAATGAAAGACCAAGCTCCCATATTCTCTGGCTCTTCTTGCAACCACACAAACTTTTTGTCTGTTCCGTATTTCTTAATTATTTCTTGAATTTGAGCTTCTGGGAATGGATAAATTTGCTCTAATCGAACTAGTGCAACATGATCTCCTTTTCCTTGGACTTCCATTTGCTCCAATACATCGTAGTAGATTTTACCCGAGCAAAATGCAACCGTTTTCACGTTTTTCATTTTTACTCTCGTATCATCCAAAATTTCTTGGAAACTTCCTTTTGCTAATTCATCCAAAGTAGAAACCGCTTTCGGGTACCTCAGCAATTTTTTTGGAGTAAACACTATCAATGGCTTTCTGAAATTTCTTTTTATTTGCCTTCTCAACAAATGATAGTGATTGGCAGGAGTTGTACAATTGGCAATTTGAATGTTATTGTCTGCACATTGTTGTAGGAACCTTTCCATTCTTCCACTTGAGTGCTCACTTCCCATGTCTTCGTAACCATGTGGCAGAAGCATTACTAGACCGTTACTAACTCCCCATTTTTCTTCGGCTGCCACAATAAATTGATCTATCATGATTTGAGCTCCATTGAAGAAATCTCCAAATTGCGCTTCCCAAATTGTCAATCCTTTAGGAACAGCAAAAGAATAACCGTATTCAAATCCTAATACCCCATACTCTGAAAGTAGAGAGTTGTAAATTGTAAATTCTGCTTGCTTATCGCCCAAGTTATTCAAAGTAACTACTTCTTCTTCAGCGTCTTCAGTAATAACTACTGCATGTCTGTGAGAAAAAGTTCCTCTCTCCACATCCTGACCAGAAATACGAACTGGGTGCCCTTCTTGCAGTAAAGTTGCATAGGCTAGCATTTCTGCACTTCCCCAATCTAGGTTATCAGACTGAATCATTTCATTCCGATCCTTCATCAGCTTCACAATCTTTCTGAAATACTTTTTTCCTTCTGGTAGCGAAGTGATTTTATCACCTAATTCCAACAATTTTTTCTTATCCACTTTGGTATTTACCTCAGCAAATAACTCGTCACCTTTTGCAAATTTAAAATCTGCCCAAGTTCTGTTCAAAAAGTGCTTTACAGTTGCTTTTTTTATTTGTTTCGAAGCTCCAAAATCATCTTCCAACACTTCGTGGAATTTATTTTTCAATTCCTCTGCTTCAGCTTCAGTAATCACTTTGTCCGAAAGTAATTTATCTAAATAAATCTCTCGTGGATTTGGGTGTTTAGCAATAGCTTTGTACAACTTTGGTTGCGTGAATTTTGGCTCATCTCCTTCGTTGTGACCATACTTTCGGTAACACAATAAATCAATAAACACATCTTTTTTGAAAGTTTGGCGGTACTCCAAGGCTATTGTCATTGCCTGAACTACAGCTTCAACATCATCCCCATTTACGTGGAAAACTGGAGCCAAAGTAGTTTTTGCAATATCAGTACAATAAGTACTCGAGCGAGCATCTAAATAATTGGTAGTAAATCCTACTTGATTGTTGATTACGATATGTACAGAGCCACCAGTTCTGTATCCATCTAATTGCGCCATTTGAAGAACTTCGTATACAATTCCTTGTCCAGCAACTGCGGCATCTCCATGTATTACGATAGGAATAATTTTTCCTTCGTCTTTCAAATATTTATCTATTTTTCCTCTAGTAATTCCTTGCACAACAGGCGCTACAGCCTCTAAGTGCGAAGGATTTGGGGAAAGTGTCAAATGAACATCGTTTCCATTATCGGTTTCTATATCGCAAGACCAACCTAGGTGATATTTTACGTCTCCACTAAAGTTTTCGTCTTCGTAGTCTTTTCCTTCAAACTCACTGAAGATTTTCTCCATTGGTTTGTTAAAGATATTGGCAAGGACATTTAATCTTCCTCTGTGAGCCATTCCCATCACAAACTCTTTGATTCCCATCTCTGCACCTCTTTCAATTAGCGCATCCAATGCTGGAATTAATGATTCTCCTCCTTCAATCGAAAATCTTTTTTGGCCTACAAACTTCTTTTGAAGGAAGTTTTCGAACTCTGTAGATTGATTCAATTTATGAAGAATGTGTTTTTTGTCTTCTTTGGAGAATTTTGGTCTGTTGGTAATTTCAATTTTATCTCTCAACCATGTCAATCTCTTTTCAGATCTTATGTACATGTACTCAATCCCAATAGACTGGCAATAAGTTTGCTCTAGGTGATCGATAATTGCAGCTAACGTAGCTGGACCAATTCCTATTTGCTCTCCTGCCTGAAATATTTCGGTCAAATCAGCATCGGCAAGTCCGTAGTTTGCCAGTTCAAGTGATGGAGAATATTTCCTTCTCTCCCTTACAGGGTTTGTTTTTGTAAATAAATGACCCCTTTGGCGGTAATCCTCAATGAGAGTCATCACCTTGAATTCCTTACTCGTGATTCCTGATGAAACGCCATTAGAGTCTTCGTAATTGGCTTTTTGGAATTCGAATCCTTCGAAAAAACGGGCCCAGCCTGTTTCTACTGATGAAGGATCTTGTTTGTATTTCTTGTAAAGGTCTTCGAATGCGTTTACATCACCATTACTTAGAAAAGAAAATTTGTCCATATTTTTTTTGCAAATTCATTATCATAAAAGAGTACAATTACCCTCTTTTTCTTTGGAAATATAAAGATGCTACTTTTTTCTTGCACAAGAAAGTTTTGGTTCTTTTTTTTAATGTTTTTTGACGTTTTTAACCAAAAATGATCACAACTTTGGTTCCCAGAACTTTCCCTTTTTCTGTCATTTCAAATGGACCTTCTATCGTGATTTCTCTTTCAATCACTTTTTGGAGTAATTCGATTCGGTTTGCTGCAATTTTCATCCCCTTCGATGAATGAGCACTTTGATCCTTGGATTTGTTCTTTAGGCTTGTTGAAATCCCAATTCCATTGTCTTTTATTTCAAAAATTGTTTTTTCTTCTTGTTTATAAATATCAATTGTGATTTCTCCTGGTGTTTCCATCGGCAGAACACCATGCCAAATGCTATTCTCAACGAAAGGTTGCATAAACATTGCCGGAACTTTTGTTAATTCTGTTTCTACTTTTTCATCAATATGAATGTTGTAAGTAAATTTTTCTTTGAACCTCATGTTCTCGAGAGAAAGATACAGGGTAAGCCTCTCAATTTCTTCCGACAAAGGAATCAAGTTATCTTCGGCTGATGAACTGTCCAGGTTTTTTCTAATCAACTTAGAGAAATTTGACAAATACTTGTTTGCCGAAAGCTTGTCTTCTTTATTGATATAGAACTGAATAGAGTTCAAGGAATTAAAAATAAAATGCCTATTCATACTCGCGTTCAACGACTGTTGCTCCAATTTTATCAACTTGTTTTTGTAGTTCAAAAGCTCTACTTCTCGCTCTTTAAGAATAGTCATTCGCCTTCTTCGAATGAAATAATAAATAATGAATGCCAACGCAACAAGTGTTAAAATTCTGAACCACCATGTGAGCCAAAAAGGCGCTTGAATTGAAAAACTAACTTCATCTATTTCGCTCCAATTAAACCCATCAAAAGTTGCTTTCACTTTGAACACATAACTCCCGTGAGGCAAACTGGGATACCTTGAAAAATTGGCTGTTTCCATTGGCGACCAAGCGTCATCAAATCCTTCAAGATAGTAAGAGTACTTTACTTTTTCGGGATCTTTAAAATAATTACAATGGTAGTAAAAAGTGAAAGTGTTTTGCTTAAAATCAAAACCAATATCTTCCGTTGCTCTAAACTTAGACAACCACTCTTTTTCTCCAAAAAGGAGCTTCACACTGGTAAGATGCACAGCGGGTTCGGTAAGGATTTGATTGTTTACTTTAGCTTTTTTATACACATTTATCCCTTCACTTGTTCCCATCCACACATTGCCTTTTGAATCCTCAAAAACAGCATTCAAATTGGTTTCCATTCCAATTAATCCGTTATTAATCGTGTAAGAAATGAGTTCTTTTTTTCCTTGCAGGTATAAATTTCCATTTAGCTTGAATATACCATTGTTAGTTCCTATCCACAGATTGTTTTCCTTGTCGGATTTCAAGAAATTGATTGCTGCTGAATTCAACCCCGAAACAACCCCTATTTTTTCAAAATGTTTGCCATCAAAATGAATTAACCCTTTGTCTGTTCCTATCCAAAGTTTGTTTCCAAATGATTGTATCCCATAAATTGTAGTTTCCTCAAAAAGCGAATCGTTTATCAATTCGCTGGTGAAGCCATCATATTTTATTAGTCCATCAGACGTTCCAAACCAATAAATACCGTCTTGTGTTGAGGCAATTGCTCGGGTATTTCGATAGTTAAAGTCTATTAATGGATAAAACCGATTGTTTTTCATGTAGGCAACTCCTTCTTTTGTTCCTACCCACATCACTTCTGGAGATTCCTGAAAAATGGACTGAACTTTATTGGCTGGTAGCCCGTCTTTTTGGGTATAAGTGGTGAATGAATTTCCATTAAGAACGGACAAGCCTTGGGAAGTACCAAACCACATTTTGTCATTCAAATCTTTATGAATCACCCAGCAATTGTTGTTCGGGAAGTTTGTTTTCCTTGCATTAAAAGAGGTTATCTCTTTAGAACTAATTCTACTCACTCCCTCGCCCAAAGAACCCAGCCACATATTGCCTTGAGCATCTTCACACATAGAAATCACCAAATCGCTTGGCAAATTTTCTTCTTTTGTAAGGAACTTAAACTCTTTGTTGGCAAACTTCATTAACCCTTTTCCATTTGTTCCTATCCAAACGTTTCCTTCTACGTCCTGAAACACAACTTGTGCTATGGATTCAAATCCATTTTCTGCCGAATAATTCTGAACATTTTTTTCTCTTGATACTTCTGACAAGGCCGAATTGGAGGTAACCCAAGCAACTCCATTGTTGTCAACCATCATGCTAGTTGAAAAATTATTGAGCAATCCCGAATTGTTTTGATTCACTTCAAACTGATTGTTTTTTTCGTAAAAACAAACTCCATTTTCTGAAGAAGCCAACCAGATTTCACCTCTTTCTGTTACTCCTACTCCCATAAAATCATACTCCCAGGGAAGCGATACTTTTACAACTTTGTCATTCCATAACTGATACAAGCCCTTGTTCGTAGCAATGTGCAGCTTGTAATCCTCCAGATACACTGCCCTTATTTTTACATCCTCAAAAGGCTTTTTATACATCTTAGCCAACTTCAAAGCTCCCTCAGTTTCATTGAACACAAAAATCCCCGAAGACTCTGTTGAGACAATAACTTTTTGTGACAGATGAGTAACAGCAACTACTGCATCATTTTCGAATAAATCATTGAACTGAAAAGGCAAAATAATATCTGAATGAACGATAGAAATTCCATTAGAGGTTACTGCCCAAACATTATCCGATTTATCGATAGAGAGTGAAGATATTCTATTGGAAAGCAGTCCGTCTTTTTGATAGAAATTTTCGAAGGTTTTCCCATTAAATTTACTCAATCCGTCAAGTGTAGCTATCCAAATATATTTTTTTCTATCCTGCTTTATATCATTTACCTGACTCTGAGCCAAACCTTCCTTGGTAGAATAACTCAAAAAAGTGAATTTTTGTGATTGTACGAACAACCCCAAAAAAAAAGTAATAACTATGAGTAAAAGCTTTTTCAAATTTTCTTAGAAATGGGATTAAATGAATACAAAAGCAAACTAAAAAAAACAAAAAACACAACACCTGCCTGTCTTTCCAGCATAGATTCCACCATGCCAAAAACAAAAAACAAAGTGGTGAAAATGAATAGCAAATAGTTTTTTGAGGCCACTGATCTTTTCCATAGAAGAAGGAAAACAATTAACAATACAACTATTCCAGGCAATCCTAAAGACGCAAAAGTTTGAAGGAATTCTTGGTGAGAATCATATTTTCTTTCAACGTACAATTCGAAATTATTTTCTTGATATTTTGAGATTAATTCGTCTCTTATGTCTCCTGCACCCACTCCAAGTATTGGATTCTCCGAAATAATGGAGGAAGTAACACTCCACACATCTAGCCTAGTTTGTGTGCTGCTAGGATGGTGAGTAGAAGTTTTCATAGCTGAATAGGCCGATTCAAATCTTTTTTTGAGTGGAGATTGCGAAACAATAATCACGGATAAGATTGAAAACAAAACAAGAACGACAGCTGCCCGCATAACTTGATTAGTCTTTTTTACATAATTCCAGAGTAGCAATAAAATATTGATTATTAAGGCCAAAACTCCGAATTTGGAAGATAGCATAAAGATGAAAATCAAGATAAAAACCAAAGAAAGTAGAACGAGCCATTTGTGTTTTCCTTTGAGTGAATTTTGAATCCATTGAAGAGCTAAATATGCAAACAATATATTATAAAAAAACGAGGCGTAAGTTGGGTGAATAAAACTACCTTCTTTTAAAAAGCCAACGCCTAGTTCAGAGTAAAAAAATGAAGAAACTGAATGATTTGAAAGAAAACTAATTGTCGCATCTGCCAGAGAAACAATAATGTAAGCCATTCCTGCTATCCAGAATATTTTCATCGTTTTGTTTGCTAAATCTTTATCAGAAAAAATAAAGGGAAGAAAAAAGGGAAACACGAAGAAAGAGAACTTTGTTTCAATTGATCGCAGTCCGCTTTCCATATTATTTGTGTAAATTAATGACCAAGCAATTATTAAAAAATAGAGAACCAAAGAAATGGTTAATCTATTGTTGTTCAATCTCCTGAAACTTGAATAGAACCTTTTATCAAACAAAACCAGCACAAAACAAATTGAAACGATAAGCGTTTGTATATGTGGAAAAAAGAAAAATGCCAATACGAACAAGGACAATAAGCTGTTTCTTATTTGAGTTAGCTGCATAATTTTCTTGGTTATTTCAATTTATAATTGAATAAAGTTAATAGTCTTGTGAGAAACAAACTAATAAGTTAGCTCCCGTTGGCTAAATTATCTTTGAATTTTCAGCAAGAATAGTATTCACAATTGCTGAACTGGCTTTTCCATTTCCATACAAATTGATATTAAAATCGGAAGACTGTTTCAACATTTCTTTAGCAGAATCAATCAGTAGATTTTTATCGGCTCCAACCAATACATTTACTTTGTTGTCAATCAACTCAACCCATTCGGTTTGGTCGCGCATCGTAACGCAATTCTTTTGGAAGAAAAAAGCTTCTTTTTGCAAACCACCACTGTCGGTCATTACTAAGGAGCAATTTTTCAACAATTCTAACATATCAAAATAACCAACTGGCGGAATTAATTTCACTTTCAGTTCCAAACCATGAAGCTCTAACTTTGCCTTTGTTCTCGGATGAATTGGCAATACAACAGGACAAATAGTTTCGTGAATTTCATTGAGTCCATTTACCAACTGAGTCATTCTTTCTTTTGAATCCGTGTTTTCGGCACGGTGCAAAGTTGCCAAGGCAAATTTTTCTAATCCTATTTCGGAAATTACCGTTGATTTTTCTTCTGATTTTTGAGCATAGAACAAAGCTGCATCTTGCATTACATCTCCGGTTCTAATAATTTCACAATCAATATTGTTATATCCTTCTTTTTCTAGATTGTCGATAGCACTTTGAGTTGGGCAAAACAGAAATTCTGAAATTCTATCGGTCAAAATTCGGTTTACTTCCTCGGGCATCTCCATATTAAAACTCCTCAATCCTGCCTCAACATGAGCTACTTTTATATGAAGCTTTTTTGCAGCCAAAGCTCCGGCAATAGTTGAGTTAGTATCGCCATAAACCAACAACAAATCAGGCTTTTCTTTCAATAATACTTCTTCAATTCCCTCTATCATTCTTCCTGTCATTGCACCGTGCGACAGGCTGTTAATTTCTAAATTGTAAGTTGGTTTTGGAATCTCCATTTCATCAAAAAACACATCACTCATGTTTGCATCAAAATGCTGACCTGTATGAACAATTACTTCTTGTATTTCTTTGTGTTTGGCAAACTCTCTGCTCAAAGCTGCTGCTTTTATAAATTGAGGTCTTGCTCCTATTACCGTTATTATTTTCATTGCCTTTAGTTTCTAGTCAATTTCTTACTTCTGTCGGAAGGTTGTTTTTGTAACAATACAAACTGAACTATTCCTTTTAAATATCCTAATCCGTAACTCGTATGCAAAATACTAAAAACAAAAGCTATTTTCATCCCTTCACTAAATGATTTTCCGCTTTTTTTACCAAAATAAAGGGCAAAAAATAAATATGCGATCACAACGAACGATACCAAATAAGTAAATAAAGCAAATAAAAAGGACAATAATATTCCTCCCAAAATGCTTGAAACAAAAAAGAAAGGAAAGAGCTGACGCAATGAAGTGACTGTTTTATGCTTCTTGTTCACGTATACTTTCCAATAACCATATTGAAAATATTGCTTGTAAAGCTTAGAATAAGAACCTCTTACATAATAATGTGATATAATTTCTGGGTCAAAGAAAACTTTGTAACCCGCTTTTGTCAATTTAAAATTGTAATCATCATCTTGATTTCGCACCAATGTTTCATCAAATTTATTGATTTCGTAATGAACCTCTTTTCTGTACATACCAAACGCTACAGTATCTACAAATCCTGGCTTTCCTCCTACTCTAAATGTAGCATTTCCTACTCCAAATTTTGAAGCCATTGCTTTGGAAATAACCTCACCCTCTTCATTTTCATAAATGTTTTGGATTTGACCACCGCTGCAACCAATAGATGAATCTGATAATAAAACAGTTACATTTCTGGCAATAAATTGTTTATCCAAATAAGAATGGCCCCCAAGAATTACAAAAAAATCACCTTCGGAATTATCCACACCGATATTCATGGCATGCGGAGTAAACTGATGCGGATTATCAATTAATTTGACAGCAGGATTACCAAACTCATTTACCAAACTCCTAGTTTTATCAGTGCTCATGCCGTCCACCACTAGAACTTCTATCTTCCCATTGTAATCTTGATTAAGAATAGAGTTGATATTTTGAACAATGTAGTTTTCTTCGTTTCTACACGGAATTATTACGCTTACTGTTGGTAAATTCTTCATGCTTATTTTCTCCTCATTTTAAAAAATAAATTCCCCCTCCATTTGTTTCTTTTTACAGAATAAAACGGAATCATCATGCCCCCAAAACCTCTAAAATATTTTTCAATTGGAGGCAACATAGAGCCTTCAAAATCAAAAACCTCAACACCCATTTGTTTCGCTAGTTTAATTGATTCCCACATGGCTAAAGCTCCAGCGCCCTCATGGCTTTGGCTCTTGTTGTAACCGCCAAGTATATAATAACAGGCTTTGGCATCGAATACACAGAAAACTGTGGCTAGTGGAGATTTATCTTTATTGTAAGCAACAAAACAGAGAGTATTTTTATCTGAGGAAAAAGAAGAAAATAAATTATTTAAAACAGTTTTGTTAGCCTCCAAAACTTTATTCTCATAAGACCCATAAATTAAATCTTTTGCTTCTTCAAAATTGGTTGCTCTACTTACAAAAACTCCATCTTTTTCTGCTTTTTTGATGTTTTTTCGCCTTTCTGACGACATTTTTGCCAAAAGCGAGTCTGTCGACTCTTTCAAATCTAGTTGATAAGTGTACCTTGGTTCAACAGTAAACCCGCTCCAAATAAACTCTTGCATATCGACATATTCCAGAGGAAAAGGAAGGGCGAAAATATCAAACTTTTGGGCCAAAAAATAATCTCTCACAACTACCATTATTTTTTTTCTGAAAGTATTTTTTTGAGAAGGATTTATCGTTTTATCTTCCACCCACAAGCCACAATTAGGAGAAAATGGCGGTGCCGAAATTTGAGTTAAAACTTTTCCTCTTTGAAAAATATAATAATAAAAAACGCCTATTAGCTCTCTGTTTTTATTGTAAATCCCCATTAAACAAAACTGTTTCCCAAAAGAAATATCAATCCACTCTCTAGAATTGAACACACTACTTGTATTCAATTTGTCCAGTTCATTTCTATTTAGTTTTTCTATGTACAATCTATTATTTTTTGGTGCTCAAATCTAGATACAATTTATTCAGTTTGTATTTTTCTACATCCCAGTTATACTTTTCTTTCACAGCTTTAATTCCGTTTAGTCCCATTTCTTGTGCCTTAGCGTCATCTTTCAAGAGTAAAACAATAGCCTCACTTAGTTCCTTTGGATCCATTGGATTAATACATATTCCACAATTATTCTTTTCTACAACTTCTTTCCACATCGGAAAATTTGAAGTAATAATAGGTATTCCTGCACTCATGTATTCAAACATTTTATTGGGCTGAGCATCAACATGATTGGGTACACCATGGAAAGTAACTATTCCTGCTTTTGAAGAAGCTAAGATGGCGGCAAGTTGGTTTCTGTTTACTTGTCCAAGAAAATTTGTGTTTTTCCATCCTTCATATTTAATTACCTCATCATAAACTGATGATTCATTAAATGTTCCTGCTAAATTTAGTGTAACAGCTGGAGCTCCTTCCATCCCTTTTATCAACTCTTGAATTCCTCGTATCTTTGATATCCCGCCTAAATAGCACACTTCATTTTTTCTATCTTTCCATTCCGTCTGCGTTGTAAATTCATCTAAAATTGGAAAATTATTTACATCTAAACTACGAGCATTAAACTCTAAAAACTTGTCTCTAATTACCGGAGTAGCGGTTACAATGGTATCCAGCTTTGAACAAACAAACTTTTCATATTTTACAAATATTTTGGAAAGCAACTTAGATACAAATTTGTTCAGATAGGGTTTTCCTAAAAGTTGTTTAGGGAAATCTTCATGAGCATCAAACACCACAATTTTTCCTTTTTTCTTGAGCTTTAGAGCCACTGGCATAAGTTCAGGATCATGCAAATGGTATATGTCACAATCTAATTCAAACGCCTTTTTCCGTGCAATTTTTGTCTTAACCAACATCCTATGCAATCGACCTTTACTTTTTGGCAAAGGAACTATTTTAACTCCATCTACTACCTCTTCTTTATCATGCGTAACAACCAAAGAAACATCGTATCCAGCCTTAGCCAACGAAACACATTCCTTGTGAAATATACGTACATCAAAAGCAGGATGGGCAGAAGATATATGGCAAACTTTAGTCATGATTTTTGATTATTTCATCATACAAATCAGTGATTTTTTTCTTGTTCACCTCCTTTGTAGCTGTGGTAATTATTATCTCTTTATTTATTTTTTGAACCTCTTCTAAGTTCATTTTTATTGCTCTCTCAAGTCCTTCAGAAATTCCTTTTATTGCAATTACCCCATTCTTATCATTAGTTATAACTTCTTTGGTTGCAGGCAAATCAGAAGTTACAGAAATACATCCATAGCCCATAGATTCGTACAAACTTATTGCCGTGCCATCGCTTATTGGGTTCGAAATCCAAATATACGATTTTAAGTAATTCTGCTTATTGATGTCACTTTTAACAAAACCTACAAACGAAAAACTATCTTTTGGTAATACAGAATCTGCTAATTTTTTCAATTTTTCTTCTTCGGTGCCATTGCCTGCTATCAGTAATTTCCAATCTGGGTTTTTCTTTACAAATTCTGCGAAACCAATAATTATATCGTCTGTGCGATAAATTGGATTCAACAATCGATTGGAATAAATAATTTTTTCTTTTTTGATAGGAAGTTCAATTCCTTGGTAATCTATGCCGTAGTTTAGTAACAAAACAGGCTTATTTACTAACTTGTGAATGGCTTCTATCATGTAATTGGCATTTGCCGTTAAATAATCCGATTTTTTCAAGGAATAAGCAACTAAACGTTTGTAAAACAAGTTTTTTTTCGGAAGTAATAAAACATCACTTCCCCAAGTAGTCAGAACTTGCGGATACCTTCCATTATTTGCCACAGAAGTAATAAATGCAAATGAATTGGCTTGATGTACTTGAATGATTGAAGGAGAAAAATCTATTATTATTTTTCTAAGCTTTTTTATGTTTTTTGCTAATTTCAGGGGATTTGATAATGAAAAATCCATTTTTATATTTTGACATAACTCAAACTCACCACTGGATACAACTAAAATCTCATCAAAATAATCTTTTATCAAATCATAAAAGTTTGTTAGATGAATTGGATTTGTGGATGGCCCTATTAATAAAAGTTTATTCATTATTTATTGTCAATTTTTGTTTCAAAAAAAAGCCTATGATTATTCCAAACAGGACCGATATCGTTCTGTCTGCAAGCGGTGCATTAGTAATCGAACAGACTGCTATGCAAATTGTAAAGAGTATTAAATACAAAGAAATTATTGTTTTTTTATTTTTGAGAGCAAAGATAACCGGTTGAAAAATCATTCCTAAAAACACAATCAAACCAACAATTCCATAGCGCCAAGCGACTAAAATATATTGGCTTTCAGCATGTAAATTCCTCTCGTAAAAGTATTGCTTGTACCCTCCGTATCCAAATATTGGCTTTTCGATAATCATTGCGGCAAGATGCTTCCAAACTTCATATCTTCCCATCATTGAGTTATTTTTCAATAAATCTTTATCAAATATCGTATTGAGATAGGAGTTTTGTGAGAGCAAAAAAGACAATAAAAAAGTGACTGCAATTATCCCTAATAATGTATAATATTTATACAAGGATTGTTGGCTCACAAAAACATATACTACTATTGCTGCGAGAGCTAATATTCCCGTTCTTGATTGACATAAAAACAACATAAACAATGCTACAACAAACCAGCTAATGGTAGATCGAGATGAATTTTTTAATGGAAAAAATAGAGTGAGAAAAAACAAAAATACGATTGAGTTTATATTCGGATTACCTGCCAAACCCAGCATTCTTTTTGTACCTACATTCCCTTTAGAATCAAGCCCAAAAAGATCTATATGAATTCCCCCATTGTAATATTCCTTAATTACTTCATTGAAGTTAAAAACATTGAAATAATGAATTAAATTAACACCAACTAGTACTAGAAACACTGGCTTTACCAAGTATTTGAAAAATGTCTCAAAATTAATTGTTGAAAATAAGACAACTACAATCCCATATTTAAATAGTTTGTATACTTCAAAATAATCTCGAGAATGATTGTTTTCGTAATTAATAAGATTAGAAATAATGATAATCAAGCCAAAAGCAATAACCCACAGATAAAATTTGGAGTCAACAATTGTTTTTCGTTGTAAGAATAGAACCAAACCAATTAATGGAATCAATACATCAATAAACTGAAAATAGGGCAAACTCTCAACCACTTTGAACTGAGGAAATAACAAGATAGAAATAAATACCAATCCTGCCAATATTGTATTTATTCTCTGAAATTTAATCATAGTTGGTTTTCTTCTATTGCCTTTTTGGAAACTCTTAATATCCATTTGTAAAGATAGATTGAATAAATGATTTGCAAAATTGATAGAACTGCGAAGCCAATAAGAATATTGTTAAAGACGAAGCCACCAACAACAAGAGACCCTATAATTATTGCATTATTAATGAGCGAAATAAGAAATAATTCTTTTTGTTTTTCTATGATTACAGCAATTTGAGTTATGGGTGCTGTTACAAACTGAACGAACAACCATGGCGAAAGATACCTCGCATATTCACCCGCTGTGCTCCATTTATCTCCTAAAATAAATTCAAAAATTTGAGGGCCAAAAAGCATAACCAAAATAAAAAATGGAAGAGAGATGGTTGCTAATTTTTTGGTCACTTTGTGAATGATTGGTAAATAGTTCTGCTTATTCGCATACATTTCGGCAGCTTTTTGTAAAAAGACTTGAGAAAAAGAATTCCCAATAACGGATAATGGAGCCCTAAGAACCCTATAAGTCATACTATAAAGCCCTAAAACAATATCACTAAAAACGTAAGAAATTATTAATGTTACACCACTGTTTTTAAATTCATCTGTCATGGCATGAAACATATTTATTTGCGGAAATTTTTTGTATCGTATTCCCATTGCCTTCATTTGTTTTCTGCTTATCTGAAATAACAACTCTCTGTCGTTTTTAATAAAAGCAAAAATTAATGTCAAAAATGCGCTACCAAATCCTATGACATAGCCCAATATGAATCCTGCAATTCCCAATTCTGTTACTCCAACTGGAACTGCATAACTTTTGTGAAAAATTTCCTTAAAAAAAGTAATTGTGGCAACGCTTAGTCCAAAGAATCCACTTTTTAACAATCCAAAATAAAAAACAGTGCTCGACCTCAAAGTTGCCTGAGTAACAACAGAAATTGAAGTTCCTTTGAACCTTTTTTTTCTGTTACTCCAATATGTCAAAACTTTGTATCCGCTGCCTACAAATACACAAACTGGAATCAAGTATAACCATTGGTTCAAATCGGGTTTGCCTAATAAATTTTGAATTGGAATTTTAAAAATAAATAAAGCTAACAATAGAAAAATAGAAAGGATACCAGACAGGAGAATAGCCAAACCCATTACGTTTATTGCTTCCTTGTCTTTTTTGGGTAATAAAATGGCTAATTCGTATCGGCCTGTGGCAATTACCAAGAAAAATGAGACTAGTGTGTAATAAAATGCAAATAACCCAAATTCCTCGGGTGAGAACAACCTACTTAATACGGGAGTTAACAAAAGTGGTATAAACTGAGCAATGGCTGAACCCGTAAGTAAAGTCATTACGTTTCGTGAAAACTCCGATTTTAATATGTTTTTTAACATTATTTCTCCGATTTTATATCTCCAACCTTTTAACCAAATATTTTACTGGAAAATAGGACGATAAAAGCCCTACCGAAACTATAGTAATAAGAATATATAAAATATCCATCCCCTCCACTTCCATGGGTTGAGATTCTATAATGGAATCCTGAATAGGAACAAATCCATACCAGATTTGAAGGTAACAAATAAGTACTCCTAGCGCAAGCCCTACAAAACCACCAAGCAGGTTGATTAATAGTCCTTCATAAAAAAACAACCTTCGCACTTCCCTTTTTGTAAACCCTACTGAATAAAGCGTGAATACATCTTTTCTTTTTTCTAAAATAAGCATTGTAAGTGAGGCTATCATCGAAAAAGCGGCTATCACCAATACGAAACATAAAATAATAAAAACCGCAATTTTTTCACTTTTAGTAGCCGAAAAAATAAGTGCATGTTGTTCCTCTCTCGTCTCCACTTTAAAGTCTTGTCCTATTATTTCAGAAACCTTCAACTTAAGATTTGAGAATTCTCTTTCCGATAAATTATCTGTAAAAATATCTACTCCGGTGGCTTCCTTGTTAAACTCTAAGAGTTTTTCGGCAAAGCCGATAGAGACAAAAATATATTTTGCATCATTAGCATAAATACCTGTCATAAAAACTCCTCCAACCTGAATTTTTTGTTGGTTGAATGGCTGACTGGTCATTGAGATTTTTTTGTCTCTCAACATTCCATTTATCGTAAGTTCGTTCTGAAAACGAGGATCTGAAGTGAACCCCAACCTACTTTGCAAAACAGCTCCTGGTATGCAGTAATCTATTCCTTCATACTCCAAATCCAGCAAACCTTCTACCATTAAAGTATCCAAATGCGTAGAGTCAAAATATGGCAATTCTACCCCTTTCAATTTGCAGGTTTCAAACTTATCCTCATTTTGTAAGATGATTGTTTCTTCTATGACCAAACTGGCAAAATTTACACCATTCAGCTGTTTGATTTTATCCAAGTCAATTTTTTTGGTCTGAAATGTTTTTCCTTCGTTTAAGGATACCTTCAAGTCAGCGTCAAAAGAATTGTACATATCCGCTACAATTTTTTCTATTCCATTAAAACCAGACAATACTATCACCATAGCCATTGAACTTACAGCAATTCCTATCACCGAAATCATACTCACCACATTGATAATATTCTGTGATTTCTTGGCAAATAAATACCGTTTGGCTATGTGAAAAGGGAGATTCAAAAAAAATGGATTATCTCAATAATTCATCAATTTTCATCGCATAATCAAGTGAATCATCTACATAAAATTGCAATTCGGGAGTTTTTCTTAATTGATTTTTTACAATTTTGGCCAGTTCACTTCTAATTTGAGACGCTTTTTTAACAATCTCTTTGTACGAGTCTTCGTTGTCTTTACCTCCAAAAATACTGAGGTAAACCTTAGCCATCGACAAATCTTTTGTAACTCTCACAATAGTTACAGTAACCATTGCACCTTTACAATACCCCATGGCATTTTGCTGAAAAATCATACTCAATTCTCTTTTCAACAGTTCTGCTATTTTATTTTGCCTTATACTCGCCATGATTCCTTCCTTTTTGGGTTCGTGTAAAATTACAGAAATTATTACTTTTAATCCTCAAAACGAACTCAATTCAATTCAATTATACCGATATTCGAGTACCTTTGATGAGTCAAACTCAATTATGAAGAATTTTTTTACAATAATTTCCTTAGCCAAGGATTACAAATCCAGTTTGCGATTAAATGTATTTTTCAATCTGTTAGCCGTTATTTTCGGATTGTTTTCTTTTGTGCTTTTTATGCCTTTCTTGGAGGCACTTTTTAGTCCAGATAAATTAGAAAACTTGGCTAATCAACCTGCGCCTTCTGCACTTTCTTTTGATAATGAAAGCCTACAAGAACATGGCAATTATTGGATGTCTCAATTTCTTCAAACTCATTCAAAATTTGAATTACTCTTAGTGCTTTGCGGTGTTATCATCACAATGATATTGGCAAAAAACTTTGCTAGATATGCTGCACTTTATTTTATGGCGGGAGTAAGAAACGGAATCGTGCGAGACTACCGAAACAAGATTTACAACAAAGTTCTTTCTTTACCTATTTCTTACTTTTCGGGCGAAAGAAAAGGAGACATTATCAGTAAGATGACCAACGATGTGAAAGAAATAGAATGGTCGGTTCTTCGCTCCTTGGAAGCCGTTTATCGCGATCCTATTTCAATCTTTATTACAATCAGTTGGCTTATTTTTCAGAGTCCAAAAATGTCGTTGTTCATTTTATTACTCATTCCTATTGTAGTTATTATTGCATTGATTACAAGAAAACTGAGAAAATCTTCGGCTAATTCTCAAAGTCTGATTGGAGATATGATTGCAACAACCGAAGAAACACTTTCTGGATTAAAAATAATTAAAGGATTTAACGGAGAAAAAATAAAAAGAGATCAATTTGAAGCCGAGAATAAAAAATATACGCTGCAAATGACCAAAATGTTCAGACGGATAGATTTAGCATCTCCCTTGAGTGAATTTTTGGGAGTTTCGGTTATTATTTCTACCATGCTGTATGGAGGAAACTTAGTTTTTGAAGGGGAAATGACCGGTAGTTCTCTTATTGGATATTTGGCTATATTTTATACAGTAATTGCTCCAGCAAAATCACTAACAGATGCTGTTTCCAATGCTCAAAGAGGAATCGCATCCATGGATAGAATTAATGAGATTCTGGAAGCAGATGATAAAATTATAGATCCTGAAAATCCGATAAAAATTAATGCTTTAAATTCTTCGGTAGCATTCAAAAATATTCAATTTAAGTACGCTGAAGACTACGTGCTGAAAAATGTGAATTTCGAAATTCCTAAAGGAAAATCCGTTGCATTGGTGGGTCAATCGGGATCAGGAAAAAGTACAATAGCAAATCTTCTTCCCCGATTTTATGATATCGAAGAAGGAGAAATCACACTAGATTCTGTCAATATTAAAGACACAACACTGAAAAACTTGAGAGGCTTAATGGGTGTAGTAACGCAAGAGGCGATTCTTTTTAATGATACAATTGCAAACAACATTGCGTTTGGGATAGAAAATTCTACTCCTGAAAAAATTGAAGAAGCAGCCAAAATTGCAAATGCTCATGAGTTTATTCTTCAATTTCCGCAAGGGTACGACACAAATATTGGTGACGGTGGTGGAAAACTATCTGGTGGTCAAAAACAAAGAATAAGTATTGCTAGGGCTGTGTTGAAAAATCCTGATATTTTGGTTTTGGATGAAGCGACATCAGCACTGGACACCGAAAGCGAAAAATTAGTTCAGGATGCATTGAATAACTTAATGAAAAATAGAACTTCGCTGATTATAGCTCACCGATTATCCACTATTCAGCATGCCGATGAAATACTTGTAATGCACGAAGGAGAGATTATTGAACGTGGAAATCATGAAGAATTGATTGCCTTAAAAGGAACCTACACCAAACTTATAGAAATGCAATCTTTTGGATAAAACAAACTCAAAAAAAGGTGAATAATTAAAAGAGGACCTACGAAATGAAACTAAACTTTAAAACCTTTGGAGAAGGAAAACCCCTCCTAATTTTACATGGACTTTTTGGATCTCTTGATAATTGGCAAACGCTTGGAAAACAATTGGCAGAGAATCACAAAGTGTATTTGGTTGATTTAAGAAATCATGGAAAATCTCCTCATAGCATCAATTTTTCTTACGAAGAAATGGCCAAAGATGTTGCCGAGCTTATAGCGGCTGAACAACTTGAAAAAGTTTCAATTCTTGGTCACTCGATGGGAGGAAAAACTGCGATGACGTTTGCTGTTGAGTTTCCTCAACTTTTAGAAAAACTTATTATCGTTGACATTGCTCCAAAGAAATATGCACCGCATCACGATGAAATTATCAAGGCGCTATATTCTCTTAATTTATCCACTTTGTCTTCGAGAAGAGAGGCAGATGAAGAAATGAAAAAATCCATTGCAAATGATGGAACTCGCTTGTTTCTATTAAAAAACTTGAACCGCGAAAAAGAAGGAGGATACTCCTGGAAAATGAATTTGGATATGTTGAGCGAGAATATAGAAAAGGTAATTGATGTAACAGAAATACCTTTCCCAATTCCACTTGAAACGCTGTTTGTAAGAGGCGGAAGTTCGGGTTATATTTTGGACTCCGATTTTGATCGAATAGAATCATTATTCCCAAATTCGGAAATTGCAACTATAGAAAATGCTGGACATTGGGTTCATGCTGAAAAACCTCAAGAATTATTAGAATTGATTGTTAATTTTCTAGATTAGCTAAACAGACATCGCAGCCAAGATAGGAACCTTAGCACCAATTATTCTTCAGTTCAAAAGCAATAACTTAGTAGGAATGGCTCTGTTTTTTACGAGTCTGAACATTTGAGAATAAAAACATATGAAATTTTTATGGAATTAAACTGTGACTTGCATCTTATAACCAAAGACCGGTAAAAAACACAAATTTTAATTCTATAAAACAAATATCATGAAAACAATTAAACTACTCTCTTTGGCACTTCTTGTGCTAGGAGGAATTCAAGCCAAAAGCCAATCTGATGTTGGACAAATAAAAGGTTACATCTTTGATGGCGATAAAAAAGAAGCTCTCTACTCTGCAACAGCCAAAATCACATACGCTGGAAATACTTTTGGTAACACATCAGACTTTGACGGTAAATTCTTAATTGGTTCAGTCCAGCCCGGAACCTATACTCTCGAAATCTCCTACACGGGAAAAACAACAGTAAAGAAGAATATTGTTGTGAAATCTGGACAGATTGCATTTAGAGACACCATTTTTATGACTGACACGTCAAATATTATTGGAGAGTTTGTCATTACAGAAGATAGAGTTGCGCTCATCAATCCCTACGAAGTTTCAAAACCAACATTACACGCTGAGCAATTAGGAAAAATGGCAGAGCTTAGAAATCCTGCTAACTTATTGAAAGTGATAGGCGAGGGTGCATTTACTATCAATGAGTCTACTCAGGAAGTTTACTTTAGAGGATCAAGAAGTAACGGAATTTCAACTTACCTAGATGGCCTAAAAATACAAGGAGCCATGCCAACTGTACCCGCTGTATCTATCAAAAGTTATGCTGTGTACACAGGTGGATTACCCGCAAAATATGGCGATACATCTGGAGGTGTAATAGAAATTGAAACAAAAAGTTACTTTGATTTGTACAACCAAAGAATGGCCAAAAGAGGAGTTACTTATCCTTAAATTGTATCTTTATACAAGACTAACAGAACAACGAGGCCAGTAATTTTAAAACTTTGAATAAAAAACTAAAACATATAAAATCATTGAGTGATGAACAATTAGTTCTTCAATATGGGAAATCGAAAGACAAATCCTATATCGGAGAACTATATGTTCGTTATTCTGCACTGGTTTTGGGTGTAAGTTTAAAATATTTACAAAACAAAAGTGAGGCGCAGGACAACTTGATGAAAGTGTTTGAAAAACTAATGAATATTGAGTTAAGAACCGAAGTGTTAAATGTAAAACCTTGGCTTTATCAAATCACTAAAAATGAATGCTTGATGGCATTGAGAAAAAAGAAAAAAACTTCTTTTTCTGACATTGAAGAAATACAAATTTCACAAGAAAGCAATCTCGACCAATTAGAGGAAAAAGAAAGGCTTCTTAACCTCCTGGAGGAGGTAATTCCAACTCTAAAAGGAAATCAAAGAGTGTGCATAGAGCTCTTTTACCTGAATAAAAAAAGCTATGCCGAAATTGCTGAACATACCCAGTTTAGCATAAAGGAAGTGAAAAGCAACATCCAAAATGGCAAGCGAAACTTGGAGCTTATGATGAATAGAGTTAACTCCAAATCCTAAACAAAGAAAATGAACCCAACCAATCCCATATCAGAAAAATCAATCGGTCAGCTGCTTGCTGCCTATTATGAGAATTCTTTGACCGATTCGGAAAAGGAAATACTTGAAAAAAATGCTGAAACAGACTCATTTCTGTCCGAAGCAATGGAAGGATTTCAAGATTTTCCGGATGCAGTTTTGGAAATACCAGAATTTAAAACCGGTAAATCATTCAATTGGAAATGGCTCAAAACAACTGCCTTGGTTGTCACAACTGCTGCGATTGTGTTCTTCCTTTTTCCTTCCGAATCTCAACCCGAAAAAGAAATAGCTGAGAACAAAAAAAGCACCGAGAAATTTGCAAAAAAAATAGCCAATACTCCAATTGAACAATTCAGTGGAATGGACAATGAAATGGAAGAAAACAGTATTCCCGTTTCTGTTCGAGTAAACAAAGAAAAGGAAATAGAAAACTTAGTTTCGGAAAAGGAAAAATTGATTGGGAGAGAGCAAATTGAGCTCCCCAAAATGAACCTAACTCCAATCGAATTTCAAGAAAAAACCGACTATTCTGTCAAAAAAGCTAAAATCAAAGCAATCGGATTTTTTGGATTTCTAGCAGTAGATTATTCTCAAATTTATACCCACACTATCGAAACCGAGCAGCCGTATACTGGAACTGCCGCTAGTCAAGCAAATTTAAAGGAAAATAATTCTGTTTTGGAACAAGAATTTACAAGAAACACATACACCTATCGTGAGTTTCTGAAGCAGGCTTGTTACTTTATGAAAGAGCGCAATTTTACCAATGCAATAACCAATTTTAATCTTATTTTGGAACAATTTCCGAGGGATGTGAATGCGGAATTCTATCTCGGTTACTGTCATTATGAATTAGGTAATTACTCGAAGGCAATTGCCTATTTTGAAAAAGTACAACAAAATGGATTCGATTTTTTTGAGGAAGACGCACAGTGGTTCATTGCCAATTGTTTTGAAAATAGTGGAAAATACAAGGAAGCGAATAAAATATACCGCGAGATTAGAAAAAAAGGAGGCTATTACTCCCACAAATTGAAATAAATCTTTTTTAAATCCTGATTTTCATTGCCTTCAGTCACTCAATTTTCACTAAATTTGCACATTAATTTAAACACACGCAAAGACTATGATTTGGTTGACTCTTTATAAAAAACTTTTACAATTCAGACTTTATATTGGAATTGCTTTAGTTGCAATTACAATTGCACTAGGCTTTACTCGTTACGATGGATGGTTTTGGTTTAGTTTAATTCTTGCTTTTATCGCTTTAGGTTCTCATGTATTTTTTGGCCCAATTCGATTTATCCAAGAGGCTATTCAGGCTGGAGACATGGAAAGAGCAAAGAAATTTATCAATCAGGTTTATTTCCCAAGACTATTATTCAAGCCAGTACGTCAAGGTTTTTATATGCTACAATCCAATATGGCAATGGCACAAAAAGATTTTGCTTCGGCAGAAACTCTAATGAATAAGAGTATAAAAAGCAAAAGTAAAGCTTTGGGAAGTACTGGCGAAGGTTCATCTTACCTTCAGTTGGGTATGATTGCTGCTCAAAATGGAAAAATGAGCGAAGCCAAAAAGAATTTACGAATTGCTCTGGATAAAGGACTTGGTGACAAAGAAACAAAAGCAACAGCTTACCTTCAGTTGGCAGGATTGGAAATGCAATCAAGGAGATTTGGACCGGCAAACAATTACTTTAAAAAGGCAAAGCAATTGAACCCGCAAACGAGCGAATTAAAAGATCAAATTGCTCAGATGGAAAAACACATCCACAGAAGAGGGTAAAACAAATTTATGAGGCAAAAGAAAAGCGATGAAGTTATCTTCATCGCTTTTCTTTTGTGTTTGTTTTTCTTAAAACATCTTTGTCAGCAAACTCAATTTTTCTTTTAAGTTTCTTCTATCTACAATAAAATCGAGGAAACCATGCTCTAATAAAAATTCAGATGTTTGGAATCCTTCTGGTAAATCTTTCCCTATTGTTTCCTTTACAACTCTTGGTCCCGCAAAAGCTATCAATGCTCCTGGCTCTGCTATATTCACATCGCCCAACATAGCAAACGAAGCCGTAACTCCTCCCGTTGTTGGATCTGTCAATAAAGAAATGTACGGTTGCTTTGCTTTTGATAATAAAGTCAATTTAGCTGAAGTTTTAGCCATTTGCATCAACGAAAATCCTGCTTCCATCATTCTTGCTCCTCCTGATTTTGAAATCATCATGAAAGGACATTTTTTCTTGATTGCGTAATCTATAGCTCTTGCGATTTTTTCACCTACCACAGATCCCATTGATCCTCCAATAAATGCAAAATCCATACAAGCCACAACAATAGGCTGACCTGTTGTTTTTCCGTAGGCTGTTCTTACAGCATCTTTTAGATTCGATTTCTTCTGGGAAGCTATCAATCTCTTTTCGTAAGACTTTGTATCAGTAAATTTCAAAGGATCTTTTGCCGTCATTTCAGCATCCAATTCTGTGAATTTATTGTCATCAAAAATAATTGAAAAATACTCTTTAGAACCTACTTTAAAGTGGTAACCATCCTCAACACTCACCCAGCTATTTTGCTCTAGGTTGTCTTTGTCTACAATTTTTCCACTTGGAGTTTTGTGCCACAATCCGTCAGGAGTTTCTTTCTTTTGATCGGTTGGGGTAACAATATTTTTATTCTTTCTAGTAAACCATCCCATAGTTCAAATATTTTTTAGTGTTTGTCAGCAAAATTTGCTCCCAAACAGTATGTTTATGCGATTGTAATCATTTCATCTAAGTACACATCTTGTATTGCATTCAGTAATTTAACACCTTCCGTCATTTCTTTCTGGAACGCTTTTCTTCCTGAAATTAATCCATGACCACCTGCTCTTTTATTGATTACAGCAGTTGTGATTGCATCACTCATATCTGATGATTTACTTCCTGTTGAAGCTCCTCCTGAGTTTATCAATCCTATTTTTCCCATGTAACAGTTGGCTGCTTGGTATCTGCACAAGTCAATTGGATTATCTGTATTCAATTCTGTATACACTTTAGGATGTGTTTTTCCAAAATCGATATTAGTATAACCTCCATTGTTTGTTGGTAATTTTTGTTTGATAATGTCTGCTTGTATTGTCACACCCAAATGATTGGCTTGAGCTGTAATATCTGTTGCAGTATGGTAATCTACTCCATCTTTCTTGAAATCACTATTTCTTAAATAACACCATAAAATTGTTGCCATTCCCAACTCATGGGCTCTTTCAAATGCTTGTGCAATTTCCACAATTTGACGATTACTATCATCTGAACCAAAATAAATCGTTGCTCCTACAGCAGCTGCTCCTAAATTCCAAGCTTCATCTACAGATCCAAAAGAAATTTGACTGTATGTTTCTGGGTAAGTCATCATTTCGTTGTGATTCAATTTCACAATAAATGGAATTTTATGAGCATATTTTCTAGAACAAGAAGCTAACACTCCAAAAGTCGAAGCTACGGCATTACATCCTCCCTCAACTGCAAGTTTTACAATGTTTTCAGGATCAAAATAAATTGGATTAGGAGCAAAAGAGGCTCCAGCTGAATGCTCAATCCCCTGGTCCACTGGCAAAATTGAAACATATCCTGTTCCAGCTAATCTACCGTGGTTATATATTGCTTGTAAGTTTCTCATAACTTGAGGACTTCTATTGGTCATAGAAAAAGCCTCATCAACAAAAGTTGAACTTGGTAAAGTCAACATACTTTTGTCAATTGTTTTACAAGTATGGTTCAATAGCATGTCGCTATTTTCTCCTAATAATTCTTGGATATTTAAAGCCATTTGGTTTGTTGTTTTTGTCTTAATTTTTTTTCTTGAATAAACAAGAACGCAAATTTAACAAAAATTCTCAACCTCTCGTATGGCTTGTTCAATTCTTTTGTCCTTGAAAGGCCAAGGAATTATCAAAATAGGGAATAAAAAACTATTATTTGTAAATAAGAACAGAACTGTAAGCGCTTACACCTTCTTCTCTACCAACAAAACCTAACTTTTCGGTTGTAGTTGCTTTTACAGATACTTGATCAATATCTAGCTTCAGAATATCAGCCATTACCTTTTTCATAGAATCCAGATGTGGCGCTAACTTTGGTTTCTGCAAACATACTGTGGAATCAATATTAGAAATTGAATATCCCTTTTCTTCTATTAGTTCGGCAACTCGGGCCAATAATATTTTACTATCAATTCCTTTGTATTCTTTGGCAGTATCTGGAAAATGCTTTCCTATATCGCCTAAATTTGCTGCGCCTAAAAGAGCATCACAAATTGTGTGAATCAGCACATCCGCATCCGAATGACCTACACCTCCTTTGTGGTAGTCAAGTAATATTCCTCCTAACCAAAATTCTTCTCCTTCGGCCAATTGATGGACATCATAGCCTATTCCCGTTCGTATATTTAACATAATGTAGTTTTATTCTGCTAATTCTCCTCCCAAATTAAAGGCTAGAGAAAAACGAATTGTATTTGCCAGTGGGTTTTGGTTTGTTACTGTTACTAGATAAGAAAAATCTAATAAGAATCTACTATATTTTAGCCCTACTCCCATTGTTACATACCTTCTGTTTCCTTTGGTAAAATGCTCATGGAAATAACCAGCTCTCACAGAAAACCTGTCTGCATAGGTATATTCCATACCTAAAGAAATATTTACTTCTCTCAGTTCTTCTTTTAAGATACTTCCATCCTCCACACCAATTAAAACATCGTTGTCATCGTACAACACATTTCCTGGGGCATCATTAAATGAACCAAAAATTGCAGGTGCCACACCAATGTTTCCATTTCTTCCAGATGCTATTTCATTAGGATCAGTTCTCAACAAAGCTGGAGGCGTTGGAACTAATAATTTATTAAAATCTACTCCTATTGAGAAATCATTGTACCTGTCAATGTCAATGTTTAATACTGTTCCCAATCTTAGGTTTGCAGGCAAGAAATCTTCCGTTGCCGAATTTGTGTAAGATATTTTTGCTCCGATATTAGAAATATTCATCCCTACATTAAGAGTTGATTTGTATTCTCCAATATCAAATTTTTTCGATTGATAAAACATTCCTAAATCAATAGCGATAGACCTTCCTGGTTTAGTATCTACACCATTGGCTGTTAAACCTTCCGTTAAGTTAGAATTGATAAACCTGGCAGTCATAGATCCAGATAAGTTTTTACCTAGTCTTGTTGCGTAGGCCACATCAAAAGCAAATTCTTTCGGATTTGCAGTTTTTATTGGAGTCCCAACATTATCGGTGAAGTTTATTTCTCCCAAAGAAAAATACCTCATACTTCCCGATAAAGAAGAATTTTTATCTAGCTTTTTGTATCCTGCTAAATAAACAAGATTAATGTCGTTAATTCCTAAACTTCTTAGCCAAGGTGAGTAGGAAAAGGAAACGCCACTTTCTTCTTCGGCAAATACATATTTGGATGCATTCCAGTGTTGAGAATTAATATCTGGACTTGTAGCTACTCCCATATCTCCCATTGCACTTGCTCTAGAATCTGGCGCTATAAGTAAAAATGGTACAGCTGTGGTAATGGTATTTAATTGTAAATCAAAATTATTCCCTCCTTTGGATGTAGATTGAGATAACGCATTATTTCCTAGCAAAAATCCTACGGATAGAAATAAAAATTTTATAATACTTTTTGTGTTCGTCATGATAAGAATTGAATGTACATAAATTACTACTCATTGCTGGATTAGCAATGGCAAGTAGGTGGTTAAATTAAGTCAAAAAAAGTAATTTTTTATTCGAATAGTTTTCTGTGTTAAAATTTATGCGCAACAAATATAAGATAAACTTAAAGAAATTTTTATTTCAACAACACTAGTTTTTCATATTCCTCTACTTTATTGCCTTGATTATCTTCCACCTTTACTTTATAAACATAAGTCCCTCTTCCTATTCTGTCCCCAAAATCATCTCGACCATCCCAAGCAATTCCCTCCACTCTAAACCCCTTTGTTCGCACAAGTTGGTTGATTGTTTTTACTAGCTTACCCGAAATTGTGAAAACTTGTACCTGAACCTCCAAAAAGTCACAATGCTGGTTGTGTTCAAAATAAAACTCTGTACGAGTGGTAAATGGATTAGGGTAATTCAAGACGTGATCGATAGCCAATTCCGCTTCCTGAACAACAACAAAATCAATGGTTCTGTCCGAAGAGTTGTTCTGGGTATCCCAGGTTTTAAGACTCAAAGTGTGAGCTCCTTCAGCTATATTTTCTAACGGATAATTAACCTTTCCACTTTGATAGGAATCTATGTCACTTTCATAATAATTATTTAAAATTATTGGGTTGCTAGATTTTTCATCGAGTATAGCAGTTATGTCATGGCCTATTCCGTTTCCTGTAGTATTTATCCCATTCGAATCAAAAATTTCGGCATAAATGGTAGGATTTTCATCAGTGATTCCTCCAGATACAAAACTGGCATCGTTCATATAAAGCCCAACTTCTGGACCTTTGTTGTCGGAAATTGCCGTCAAGTCAGTTCCGCCAATAACTGCATCGGAAAAATATCCTGCCCCGTCCTCGTTTCCATCAAAACAATAGTAACTAATCTTTCCTAATCCAAATTGGTAATTAATGTCTTTTGGAACTATAAATGTATATTCAAACTCCCCATTTTTTAACGTTGCCTTTCCTTTGTAAAGTACATTTGTTTGTTGTGTAAAAGGAATCGCATCAGAAGGCGTCCTGTTACCTAAAGTAGACAGTTGAAGTGGCTTGTCGTATACGGTTGGAAAAACAACACCATTGTAAGAAGTTAGTTTCGCTCCATTATTATCAGCTACATATCCCTTTATCGTTATTTTACTCAGGGCTTTCAGTGTATCTATGTTTGTAGCACCTACTGGCTTGTTATTAATTTCGGTGGTAACAACCAACTGTTTTGGAAAAGCAAGTTGCAGTGCAGGATCTCCAATCAATCCAAAACGTCTCACATTGTTGTCACCAATCACTCTCGCGCTATTTTTGGTTTCCATATATATTTCACCCATTGTTCTTGGCGAACCATTACTTTTTTTAACAAAGCCCTCCTCAAAGAAAGATTCTATTAGTCTTTCGTTCGAAAACTGAAAAACTGGCCTAGTAGTTGTAAAAAGTGCTATTGCTGCTCCTTCTGGATTTAAAAAGCAGAGCTCTCCGGCAGAAGTTCTACCCGGATCATCATATTTTGTGAATTCACAAGTTGCTGTAAGCATCACCGTCAGCCTTTCTTTGTTGGACCAACCATTAATCGTTGGCACATCCAAAAATCGTTCATTTCCCCACCCAATTTCACCTCCGTGCCCTTCGTAAGAAGTAATCAAGGTTCCTTCCTGAACAGATTTCCTTAACCTTTCTGCACCTTCCAAATATCTCGCTCCACCCGATAGCGAAGTTTGATTAAATGCATCCATGTACACTTTGTTGTGGTTAAAAGTTGGGTAGTTTTTCTCAACAGAATCTATAATTCTTTCTACGTGTCTTGTAAAGGCCAACTCCCATGATTCATCTACATCGTCAGTCACATAAGTAAGTTTATTTCTCCAGTCGCCAAAAGCTGAGCCAGAGCTAGCATCATTGCAACTTGACAACTCAGAAGAAGAACTTGTTTTTTGATAATTAATAATCTTGTTAACTACATTTTGAGCTTGCGATACAGAAACAACAGTAAATCTTCCCACTGCGACATCCATTTGTTCATAATCCCCCATGCTTTCTCCATCATCTAGCAAAGCATAAAAATCATCCGTTGCAAACGAGCTTATGTCGGACTCAGAATTCCATGACTCCCAAACAGGAACAAAATTGTGGTTTGGTGTAACTCTTCCTTTATAATCATAACTACAATCTCCAAACAACAACAAGTATTTAAATTTAGATGCCGAACTTCTATCATAAAGCATTTTAGCAAAAGTCTTAATTGCGGTTACATCTTGCTTTCCGCTCGAAAATTCATTGTAAATTTCTTCCACAGATGTTTTTAGCACATCAAGACCATTGGACTGATGAAAAGAAATCAGTTGATCAACCTGATTCTCAAATAAAGGGTGATAAACAATTAGCATATCAGGAACAGAAACTCCGTGCAAATTTTGATTTTCTACAATCGACTCAAACTGAGGCGAGAGAAAACCTAAAGAATTGAAAGCGATAAATGTCCTTAATGAATCGGTTGCTACGTTAAATCCAAGGGAACCACCTGACTTTGAAAACATAACGTTTTTCGTGTCCCAAGCATTTGTCACATCCCAAACCTCATCAATCAAAGCAGCATCTTGAACCGTAAATTTACTAATGTTTCCAGCGCCAACTGAATTCACATCGCGAAACTCCATTTGATTACCAGACATCCTTAAATTCCTTCTGCAATTTATTTCTAGATAATCTAAATATCCTACACTTTTTATTCCATTGGGTTTGTTGTAATTCAAAACCACAGAAAAGGAACTTGAATTTGGCAAAAAAGATAAATTTCCAAAACGCTGTAAAGCAAACGAAGAATGTGAGCTAGGAGTAATTCCTGGCACAGGGACTACTACAGAACCAAGTCCCGAAACAGACATTGAGAAAGAAGCTGAATTTGGATTAGCTGTTAGAGCAAATAACGAAGATTTGATGAAAACAGAAGAAGTTAAGTCTATATTAGGGAAACTAAATCCATAAGTGTAGCGTAAATTCACGTCAAACACATCTCCCAACCAGTTTTTTCCTGATCCTCCTCTTCCGTTTGAGGCTAATAAATTTACCCTTTCATCTTCCTTTACTTGAAAATCATTAAAGGAAGAAACATTCTTATTATGAGGCATTGTTGATGTTATGTCTTGAATTCTTTTTGCACCGGTTCCATCATCCGTTTTTATAAAAACATAAGATTTTTCATCATACAAATGAGTTTCATACTCAAACAAACCACTTGCTTGATTTAATTTCCATTTGTGAGGACCAGAAGCATAGAATAAGAAATAATCTCCTTCATCGAAAGTACCATCCCCACCATCCATCATTTTAATGGCATTTTTCTTCAAATCATCAATTCTTGCATCTCCGTTTCTCTCTGGCAACATTCCATCATGGTTTGCGAACACATTAATTAAACTAGAATTAATGCTACCCGATATCGCTTGAATCCCTACTAAATCCTCAAAAGAAATTTTATAAATCCCGTTGTTTTGAACTGAATATTTGAAAATAGAACCAGAAGCCAACTGAGAGGAAACGGCAAAACTACGATTACCCGATCTATTCACAGAACCCGAAAATCCCTTGTCGGTAATAATAATACTTCTCTCGAATGAAGTGATTTTATGGATCGCCCCATTTTTTTTTATTAAGGGAAAGTAAGTAATGACTGCATCCTTTTTTTTATTCCTTCTTGAATAATTAATCGAAACTTCAAAAACACTTTCAATCCTATTCAGCCATGAATCAGGAACCCCTTTCAACTCTTCTCTACTCAATGCTTTTGACTCGATAATTGAGGTGGTTACAGATACAAGTTGATTCTCGCCAAGTCCTTTTTTTTCTCTATGAACAGGGAGGGAATTCATATCTGCACCATATCCAGAAATAGAAAGTATTTTTACTTTTTCTAATTCGGTAAGCGACCAATTCAAATTTATTTCAGTACTTTTTTGAGAAAAAGCTACGACCGAAACAAAGAAAAAGAAAATATTTATAGCCGTTTTCATAAAAAAATAATATTGCGGGTTCAAAAAAGGATGATTATCGGCAACATTAACGTGACCAAGGGGTAGTTTTATTGTTGTATTTGCTAATAAAAAGTTATTCTGGCTCAAAAATAACAATAAATTAATCTAAGTATAAGAAAAGTACCTCTATAAATTCTTGCCATTTTATGCTATTTATATCAAACTTATTTCTATTTTTACCGTATTGATTGAAATTAATTCGTCCTTATGAACAATTTTTTGTTGAAAACATTTGTGGCTTTAATAGGCTTGCTTCTGAGCACTTCTGCACTTGCGCAGGACCCAGAATTTAGCCAATTTTACGCTAACCCTTTGCATCTAAATCCTGCCTTCGCTGGTTCAAATAATTGTCCAAGAGTCGCGATGAACTACAGAAATCAGTGGCCAGGTCTATCAGGTTCGTTTGTTACACAAAGTGTTTCTTACGACCAACGATTGGGGTATAACAAAGGAGCAGGAATTGGATTTATTGTTACAAATGATGAAGCAGCAAAGACACTAAACACGCTGAATGCAAGTGCGATTTTCTCTTATCACCTTCCTGTTACCAGAAAATTTGCTATAAGAGTAGGATTTCAAGCCACCTATTTTCAAAAAAGCCTAGATTGGAGTAAACTTACTTTTGGCGATATGATTGACCCTAGAAGAGGATTTGTGTACAATACAAATGACGTTCCAAATGGAAATGGCAAGAAATCAGGAATAGACTTTTCTGGTGGAATACTTGGTTTTAGTGAAAAATTCTTTTTTGGGCTTTCTGCCCATCACATTACTGAACCAAACGAATCCCTAGTGTTAGGCGAAAGTAATTTACCTATGAAAATTACTGGACATGCCGGAGCAGTCATCCCATTAAGCAAAAGCAGATACAAAAAGAGTGACACTAAAATTTCGCCAAACATTTTATACCGAAGCCAAGGTACTTTCCAGCAATTAAACCTGGGAGTATATGTTAACAAAGGACCTATTTGGACAGGAGTTTGGTACAGAAACGGTGATGCATTTATTGTATTACTGGGAATACAAACAGATTTAATGAGGCTTGGATACAGCTATGATGTCACAACAAGTGAATTAACGCTAGCCACTGCAGGTTCACACGAAATTTCATTTACAATGAATTTTAAATGTAAACCACCAAAAAGGAAGTACAGAACAATAAGTTGTCCTTCATTTTAGTTATATACTATCAGTAATTTATTAGAAAGAAGAAAAAGAAAACGATATGAAGATGAGAAAAAACATGAGTAAAATATTTGTTGCCGGAATGGTAATGAGTGTGTTGGTTTTGTCTTGTAAAAACAAAGAACAATCCACAGCTACTGGCTGGAATTATAACGATCCTCAAAACGGAGGATTTCTAAAAACTAATTATGTTGAACAAGAAACTGGACCAGGATTAGTGCTGATAGAAGGTGGAACTTTTACTATGGGACGAGCAGAACAAGAAGTTACATTTGATTGGGATAATACTCCAAGAAGAGTTACTGTACGTTCGTTTTATATGGATGAAACGGAAGTTACTAACCAACATTGGAGAGATTACATGCATTGGACAGAAAGAACATTCTCTGATTTTCCTCTTATTCTAAAGAAAGCTACCCCAGACGAAAATGTATGGAGAAGCAAATTAGGTTATAACGAACCTTTAGCTGAATATTATTTGAGACACCCTGCATATCAAGACTACCCTGTTGTAGGTGTTAGCTGGCTGCAAGCTTCAAATTATTGTGCTTGGAGAACTGATAGAGTAAACGAATATATATTAATTCGAGAGGGTATATTATTGTGGAACAATGACCAACAAAACGAACCATTTAATACGGATGCTTATTTAGCAGGCAAATTTAGTAATAGTGACAATCCAAATGGTCAGCTTGTAGATCTAGATCCAAGTAATGGAAGTGGATCAAACGGGAAAAAGAAAATTAAGAAAAAAGATCTTGCCACAAGAATTGTAAGAATGGAAGATGGTATAACTCTACCTAGTTACAGACTTCCTACAGAAGCTGAATGGGAATTTGCTGCCTATGGACTCATTGGCAACCAAGAAGAAGAAAGAATAACAAATCGAAGAATTTACCCATGGGATGGACACTGGGTGAGAAATCCGGATGATAAGTTTCAAGGTGAAATACAAGCCAATTTCATGAGAGGAAGAGGTGATTATATGGGAGTTGCAGGAAAATTAAATGATAATGCATCTGTAACAGCTCCAGTTACCGCATACTGGCCAAATGATTATGGATTATACAATATGGCAGGAAATGTAGCTGAGTGGGTAATGGATGTATACCGACCACTTTCTTCAGAAGATATGGATGATTTTAGCCCATTCAGAGGGAATGTTTTTAAAACAAAAGTTCTTAACTCTGAAGGTGCAATAGATGAGAAACTAGACGAAGCAATGTATGATGTTAACGGAATAAAAGAATACATCGTAGATTTCACAGCAGAAAGAAAAAGAAGAAGAGCTGGAGCAATCACTGATTCCTTAGATAATGTGTTATTAACTGAGTTAGACTCAATGATTAACATTGCTAATGGAATGTTCAACGATGGAAGAAAACTTGAAGCATCAAGGTATGTGAGAGACATAGTAGATGAAAAACTACTAGACATAGCCTTTAGAGTGCAAGGAATTCAAGGTTTAGAAGAATTTCAATTTGAAATAATACCTAAACTAGTTGATGGAATTTCTGATTATGTTGTAAACCACCCAGGTAGCTTAAAGGTAAGAACTGTGACCAAAGAAGAAAACTTGGACAGAAGAAATTATGAGCAATCTAACTACATTGATTATTTGGATGGAGATTTACAATCGAGTATATATTACAACAATGAAGAAACTATTGAAGGAATCAACGAATTTGAACAACAAAATGGGGCCGCTAGAAACAGAACTGGAAAAAACCCTCAAAACCTAGTTTACCAATCTACAACTGTTGACAAAGGAAAACCAATTCAACCTTCTACATTGATTACAGATAAATCAAGAGTATACAAAGGAGGATCTTGGAAAGATAGAGCTTATTGGTTGTCTCCAGGAAACAGAAGATTTTACGATGAGTTCCGTTCTACTGATTACATTGGATTTAGATGTGCAATGACAAGAGTAGGAAGCCCAGTTGGATTGGGAGGAAAAAAATAACAATCAGAATTGATTAAAATTAAAGCCTTGGTAGAAAAATCTATCAAGGCTTTTTATATGTAAAAAAGATGAATACCAACTTAGAACAACTTTACAACCATTATACCAAATATCCCAAAATTTCAACGGACACCCGAAACATTGAAAAAAACTCACTATTTTTTGCTCTTTCTGGGGATAATTTTGATGGAAATAAATTCGCTGAAGAGGCACTAAACAAAGGGGCGCAATTTGCCGTTATTAGCGACCCCGAACTAAACAAAGACGAACGTTTTCTTTTGGTAGAAGATACTTTGCAAGCATTACAAAATTTAGCTAAATTTCATAGAAATACCTTGAAAATACCAGTAATAGGAATTACGGGAAGTAACGGAAAAACAACAACCAAAGAACTCATTAAAAGTGCATTGAGCGAAAAATACAACGTGTTTGCAACCCAAGGAAACTTAAACAACCACATTGGCGTTCCTTTATCCTTACTTTCTATAACTGCAGAACATCAAATTGCGATTATAGAAATGGGTGCCAATCATCAGAAAGAAATAGAATTTTTAGCGAATATTTGTAATCCAGATTGCGGGTTAATCACCAACATTGGAAAAGCACATTTAGAGGGTTTTGGTGGAATTGAAGGGGTGGAAAAAGGGAAAACTGAGTTGTTTTCGAACCTTACATCCAGAGGAAAGCAGGTTTTTATAAATACCTCTGACGAAAGACTAAACCAATATACCGTAAAAACGAAGGCTATAACTTATGGGTCGCAATCAGCTGATTATTTAGGAAAGGTAACTTCAAGCCATCCATTTTTGTCCTTGGAAGTTTCTTACAAGGAGAATCGGTATGAAATCAATTCTCAGCTTATAGGCACATATAACTGGAACAACATAATGGCGGCAGTGGTTTTGGCAGATTATTACGGAGTGGAACCAAATTCTATTCAGAAGGGAATTGAAAATTACACACCTACAAACAACCGTTCTCAACTGGTAGAACAAGGAAGTAATAAAATAATATTGGATTGCTATAATGCCAATCCTTCAAGCATGAAAGAGGCTATTTACAACTTGGTGAAATCAGAATCCGAAAAAAAATTTTTCATTCTGGGAGATATGCTCGAACTAGGTAAAGATGCTAAAAAGGAGCATGAAGCCATAGTGGAGCTATTAATGGATCATGAATTAAAAGGAGTTTTGGTAGGTAAGCTGTTCAAATCGGTAAAACAAAACGAATACATTTCATTTGTAAACAATGTGGCTGCAAAAAAATTCTTGAAAACTAACCCAAAAAGAGATACCCTATTTTTAATAAAAGGATCGAGAGGAATAAAATTAGAAACAATACAGGAAGTGTTGTAAATTTATGGGAGTGAGGAGTGGGAAGCTCGAAGTAAAAAAAGACTTACGATTTGATAACTTACGACATACGAACTAAAAAGACATTTTCCTTTGTGACTTCTTTTGAACCTTTGTGTAATAACTCATCTCTCAAACTAAAATAAAAAACTTTAAAATAAAATTATGGCAAAAATATTGACCCCAAAATCAATCAAATTTTTAGAGAAATACCTAAACAACGCCTCTCCTACTGGATTTGAAAGCGAAGGACAAAAATTATGGTTGGAATACCTAAAACCTTATACTGACGAATATTTTGTAGATACATATGGAACTGCAGTTGCAGTAATTAATCCAAAAGCAAAATACAAAGTAGTAATTGAAGCGCACGCAGATGAAATTTCTTGGTTTGTACATTACATCAATAAAGATGGATACATCTACGTACGTAGAAATGGAGGAAGTGATCATCAGATTGCTCCTTCAAAAAGAGTAAATATTCATACAGATAATGGAATTGTTCCTGCAATTTTTGGATGGCCTGCAATTCACACTAGAAAAGATGCTACCGAAAAAACTCCAAAACTGGAAAACATATTCCTTGATTGTGGTGCAAACTCTAAAGAAGAAGTAGAGAAAATGGGAATTCATGTTGGGTGCGTAATCACTTACCCAGACGAATTTATGGTGTTGAACAAAAAGTATTTTACAGGAAGAGCGCTCGACAACCGAATGGGAGGATTCATCATTGCGGAAGTAGCTCGTAAACTGAAAGAAGATAAAATTAAACTGCCATTTGGATTGTACATTGTAAACTCGGTACAAGAAGAAATAGGATTGAGAGGAGCAGAAATGATTGCTGCCAGAATAAAGCCCGATGTTGCTATAATCAACGATGTGTGTCACGATACGAATACTCCAATGATTGATAAAATTGAACAAGGAGATTTTAAATCGGGTGATGGACCTGTTCTGTCTTATGCTCCAGCAGTTCAAAACAACTTATTGAAATTATTGATTGAAACAGCGCAAAAAAACAAGATTCCTTTCCAACGAATGGCACTAAGTAGCCGAACTGGAACCGATACAGATGCATTTGCCTACTCCAACGAAGGAGTTGCTTCGGCTTTGATTTCATTGCCATTGAAATACATGCACACCACAGTAGAAACTGCTCACAGAGATGATGTAGAGAATTTGATTAAACTGTATATTGAGGTGTTGCAGAATATTAAGGACGGACACGATTTTAGATATTTTAAATAATTGATAGTTGACAATGGATAATTGATAATTGCCAAATGAAAACTTGTAAGATGAAAAGGCTATGAAAAAGAATATTGTAAAAGATAAAAGCTTTGAATTTGCATTGTTTATTGTCAATTGTTATAAATTTCTAACTTCTGAAAAGAAAGAATATGTATTGTCTAAACAGTTGCTAAGAAGTGGGACTTCAATAGGGGCGAATGTTCGAGAATCAGAACACGGACAAAGCAAAGCGGATTTCATTCATAAATTATCTATCTAATTAAAAGAAGCAAACGAAACTGAGTATTGGATTGAATTATTACACAAATCTGATTATCTTGATGACAAACAATTTGAACAGCTATCAGTTGTAGTTATCGAGTTAATCAAACTATTAACCAGTATAATAAAAACTTCTAAGCAAAACAATAAATAAAACCTGAATGGAATCAAAAAATCACCAATTCATCATTGTCAATTATCCATTATCAACTATCAATTAAAACTATGGAGTCGAAAAAATTATCAATTATCAATTATCCATTATCAATTACAAAAGTTGATCAAGTCGGAATCTCCGACAGAGTTTCTCGTATCACCAAACGTAGTGTAAAAAACGAAGCTAAAATTTACGGATTGAAAATGGCTTTGAGTATGATTGACCTGACTACTTTGGAAGGGGCAGATACTGTAAACAAAGTGAAGCAATTGTGCTACAAAGGAATGCATTTGCACGATTCTTATGGCGATTTACCAACTGTAGCTGCTATTTGTGTGTATCCTAATTTTGTGGGATTAGCCAAAGAACAACTAAAAGGTTCGGGAATAAATGTGGCTTCGGTTGCAACTGCTTTCCCGTCAGGAAATTCTTCGCTTGAAGTTAAAATTACGGATACCAAAATGGCCATTGATGCCGGAGCAGATGAAGTGGATATGGTAATCTCCAGAGGAAAATTTCACCAAGGAGAATACAATTATGTGTTTGATGAAATTGCCAAAATAAAAGAAGTGTGTGGAAAACACGCTCGACTAAAAACCATCCTCGAAACGGGAGAATTGGGTAGTTTAGACAATGTGCGAAGAGCCAGTGATATTGCCATGTATGCAGGGAGTGATTTTATTAAAACCTCTACAGGGAAAATAAGTCCTGCAGCAACTTTGCCAGTTACTTTAGTGATGCTAGAAGCCATAAAAGATTATTACTACGAAACTGGAATCCAAATAGGAATGAAGCCAGCTGGAGGAATTTCTAATGCTAAATTGGCTTTGCAGTATTTAATGTTGGTAAAAGAAACTCTTGGTGACAAATGGCTAACAAATGAATGGTTCCGTTTTGGAGCGAGTAGCCTTGCCAATGATGTTTTAATGCAATTGGAAAAACAAAGAACTGGAAATTATCAGAGTAAAGATTATTTTTCTAAGGATTAGAAAAAATAGGCAGTATTCAGTCTTCAATCAAAAGTAAATCTGAATACAGTTGACTGACGACTTAATCCAAAATGCGAAAAAGTCATAACAATAATAAAGTAACAAATACTGATCATGTCAGAAAACAAAATAAACTTAAAAAGCGCTTGGGACTTAGCTCCATCATTGGAAAGTACAAGCCTTATCAATCTAAAAAAACAATACGAGTTATTTATTGGAGGGAAATGGGTAAAACCTTTTTCGAATAAATATTTTGATACCAACAATCCAGCTACGGAAGAAAAATTGGCTTCTATTGCTAATGCCAATGCAAAAGATGTGGATTTGGCTGTGAAAGCTGCTCGAAAAGCATACGATACAACCTGGAGCAAACTTTCTGGAAAGGAAAGAGGAAAATACATTTACCGAATTGCTCGTATTATGCAAGAAAGAGCCAAAGAATTGGCAGTGGTAGAAACTTTGGATGGTGGAAAACCAATAAGAGAATCAAGAGATATTGATATTCCTTTAGCAGCTAACCACTTTTTCTATTACGCAGGTTGGGCAGATAAATTGGAATACGCTTTTCCAAATAGAAACCCAAAATCATTGGGTGTTGCAGGACAAATTACTCCTTGGAATTTCCCATTATTGATGGCTGCTTGGAAAATAGCACCAGCCTTAGCTTGTGGAAATACGGTAGTATTGAAACCTGCCGAAACCACTTCACTTACCACTCTACTACTTGCCGAAATCTGCGAACAAGCCGGTTTGCCTGATGGAGTTGTAAACATTGTAACTGGAGCTGGAGATACTGGAGCAGAAATTGTAAACCACAATGGAATTGATAAAATAGCTTTTACGGGTTCTACGGGAGTTGGAAAAATAATCCAAAAAGCAATTGCTGGAACAGATAAAAAAGCAACTTTAGAATTAGGTGGAAAAGCAGCAAATATTGTGTTTGAAGATGCTCCACTCGACCAAGCTGTGGAAGGAATTATAAACGGAATCTTCTTTAATCAAGGTCACGTTTGTTGCGCAGGATCAAGATTATTGGTTCAAGAGTCAGTTTATGAGGTTGTACTAAGAAAACTAAAAGACCGAATGGAAAGCCTTATCGTAGGAAATCCTTTGGATAAAAATACAGACATTGGAGCGATAAACTCTAAAGAACAATTGGATACGATTAACCATTATATCAAATTAGGGAAAGAGGAAGGAGCAGAAATTTATCAGCCAGAAGGAAAACTAGAAAAGAAAGGTTATTGGTGTAAACCTACCTTATTTACTGGAGTTGCACAAAGTAACAGAATTGTACAAGAAGAGATTTTTGGGCCTGTATTGGCAATCCAAACTTTCCGCACGATTGAAGAAGCAATTACCAAAGCTAACAACACGCCTTACGGACTTTCGGCCGGAGTTTGGACTGATAAAGGTTCAAAGATATTCAATATGACTTCGCAGCTCAGAGCTGGAATTGTATGGGCAAATACTTTCAATAAGTTTGATGCAACGTCCCCATTTGGAGGATACAAAGAAAGTGGGTTTGGAAGAGAAGGAGGATTACACGGATTGGAGGCTTATTTATCATTTGAAAACTAATTACAATGTCTAGAATAGAAGTTTTAAAAACATACAAAATGTACATTGGAGGGAAATTTCCAAGAACAGAATCTGGGATTCATTACCCGCAATTGGACTCCAAGGGAAATCCTATTGCCAATATGTGCAAAGCATCTCGAAAAGATTTTAGAAATGCTGCGGTGGAAGCCCGAAAAGCGCAAGAACCTTGGGCAAATAGAACGGCATACAACCGTAGCCAAATACTCTACCGAATAGCAGAAATGTTGGAAGGAAGAAAAGCTCAATTCATTGAAGAATTGATGCAAATGGGCGCTACAAAAAAACAAGCCGAAAACGAAGTGTTTACTTCAATAGACAGATTGATTTACTATGCAGGTTGGGCAGATAAATACCAACAAATAAGCAGTTCGGTAAATCCAGTTTCTGGAGCTTTCTTTAATTTTTCGATGCACGAACCCACTGGAGTTGTTGCAGTAATTGCTCCCGAAGAAAACGGACTGATTGGCTTAGTTTCGACTATCGCCCCTATTATAGTTTCAGGAAATTCTTGTATTGTGTTGGCTTCAGAAAGCAAAGCATTGTGCTCTATTTCATTTGCCGAGGTAATTAACTCTTCGGATGTACCTGGAGGAGTAATCAATATCTTGACAGGAAATGCACTAGAACTGATTCCTCATTTTTCCACGCACATGGATGTAAACAGCCTATTGTATTGCGGAAATAACAAGAAAGCCATTCAGTTAATGAAAGAAAATTCAGTAACTAACTTGAAACGTATTGTAGTGAAAAAAGACATCGATTGGATGAAAGACGAAAACGAATCGCCTTATTTCATTACTAAATTTACCGAGGTTAAAACTACTTGGCATCCTATTGAAAAGATTGGGGCGAGTGGTTCTGGTTATTAAACTTTAATTATGATCTACGAATTCAAAGGGTTTAAACCCGTAGTCCATCCTTCTTCGTTTGTGCATCCACAAGCAACTGTAACTGGCAATGTAATTATTGGTGAAAATGTATATATTGGTCCTGGTTGTTGCTTGCGTGGTGATTGGGGGAAAATCATCATAAAAGATGGGTGTAATGTGCAAGAAAACTGCACAGTGCACATGTTTCCAGGTAAAGATACGATTCTGCACGAAGGTGCTCACATTGGTCACGGAGCGATAATTCACGGAGGGATTATTGGTAAAAATTCCCTTATCGGAATGAATGCCGTAATCATGGATGAAGTAGAAATTGGCGAAGAATGTATTGTGGGAGCATTAAGTTTTGTGAAAGCAAAATCCATTATCCCTAGAAGAAGTTTGATGGCAGGAAACCCTGCGAAACTTATCAAAGAAGTATCGGACGAAATGATCGCTTGGAAAACAAAAGGGACAAAATTGTACCAACAATTACCCAAAGATTGCCATGATACATTGAAAGAATGCGAACCGCTTACCGAAGAAGAACCGGGAAGAGGAGAACAAGAAAATTTATTTGATCCTTGGGGTTCCTAAAAATGAATGTTTGTCATTCCTGCGAAGGCAGGAATCTAATAACACGAGTTCTCGATACAATTTTACAAATAATATGCTGTCACAAACCATTTGTAAAACCACTCGAACTGACAAGTTCATCCCATCGGCTAGATTCCTGCCTTCGCAGGAATGACATTTAAAAAAGAGTTTTAACTATTACCTTATCCCCTCTTTATTCAAAAAAGCATAATACTTTCTTGCATTCGCATTATGTTGAGCATTTGTTTTGGCAAAGGCATGATATCCCGAGTAATCAGGTTTGGCGCAAAAGAAAATATAGTCGTGTTTGGAGTAATTTAAAACCGCATCTAAATAACTAATTGGTGGAGTGATGATTGGACCAGGTGGCAAACCTGTATTTTTGTATGTGTTGTAAGGCGCAACAATTTCCTTGTGTTTATTTAAAACCCTACGAATACTAAAATCTCCAAGCGCATATACCAAGGTTGGATCTGCTTGCAACAACATTCCTTTTTTCAGTCTATTCATATAAACTCCGGCAACTTTAGGCGCTTCATCTGCTTTTTTTGTTTCGGAATACACAATAGATGCTAAAGTAGAAACCTCCGATTGAGACAACCCGACTTGCTTTGCTTTGGCAATTCTCTCCGCATTCCAAAATCGCTTGTATTCCTTTGCCATTCTCGAAAGCAATTCCTCTTTAGAAACATCCCACCAAACATTGTAAGTATTTGGAATAAAAAGAGTTCGTATCGTTTCGGAATCAAAACCATACTTGGTTTGAGTCTCTCTTTTGTTCAAGAGTTTCAAGAAATCATAAGAAGAAACCTCAATATTCTCTGTAATTTTATTCGCAATGTCCTCGAGTGTCCGTGTATTATTGAGCGTAATTCGTACTTCTTTTTCTCCATTTCCTTTTCTCAAATCATTTACCAATTCATGCAAAGTAGATTTCACAGCAATATTATATTTCCCTGGCTCTACAGTTCTGTTTTTTAGGTTTCTAAACTCTGCATATTTCTTAAATTTCACTGGTTTATCAATCACACTATTGGCAACTAGCGAATCGCACAAAGCATCCAAAGTACTTCCGGTAGGAATATAAAACTCAACGTTTTTTTGGTTTTTCACTTCATTTATTCCATACAAATACTGTTCTATTTTTGGATAAAAATAATAGCCAACACCAAGCATTGACAGAATGATCAAGTAAAAAAATAATCGTGTTTTTTTCATCGTAATAAAATTATACAAAGTTAGCAAAAGAATCTTTCTCAATATTTCTATCTCATGTAAAAATCACTGCCAATTCTTGTATTTTAACCAATTTACAACGCTAGTTAGTCGTTTTTTCTTATTTTTATCAGCCAAATTGACTTGCAATTGAAGTAAGCACAATTATTGTAAAAACATTGACATCTAAAAGTCAAAAACAAGTAACTGATGATTCAAAATATCCTCAAAAAAATATTAGGAGACAATACAAAAAATGTCTTTAAAGATATAAACCCTTTGGTAGACCAAGCCAAAGAAGAATTTGCTAAGCTTAATTCCATTTCTAACGATGAATTAAGAGCCAAAACTCAAGAATTTAAAGCAAAAATAAAAGCTTACACTGCCGAAATAGACGGAAAAATAAACGAACTGAAGGCACAAACTCAGGACGAAAATACCGATGTGGATGCAAAAGATGAAATTTTTCAGGAGATTGAAAAATTAGAGCTCGAATCAAATTCCCAATTAGAGGAAGTATTGTTGGAGATTTTACCTGAAGCCTTTGCTGTTGTAAAAGAAACTGCCCGAAGATTCACAGAAAATGAAGAAATTGAAGTAACCGCTTCGGAGTTTGATAAAATTGTTGCAACACAAAAAGATGCGGTAGAAATTGAAGGCGACAAAGCAATTTGGTTTAATTCATGGACAGCTGGAGGAACTCAAGTTACTTGGGGAATGGTTCACTACGATGTACAATTGATAGGTGGTGTTGCTTTGCACACAGGTAAAATTGCCGAGATGCAAACTGGGGAAGGAAAAACATTAGTTGCAACTCTTCCTGTGTACTTAAATGCACTTGCTGGAAAAGGAGTTCACATGATTACCGTGAACGATTACTTGGCAAAAAGAGATAGCGAATGGATGGGAACTTTGTACGAATTTCACGGGATGTCTGTGGATTGTATTGACAAGCACCAACCCAACTCTGACGCTCGTAGAAAAGCCTACAATGCCGACATTACTTTTGGAACAAACAATGAGTTTGGTTTCGATTATTTGAGAGACAACATGAGTAGCGAAGTAGATTCTTTGGTTCAAAGAAAACACCATTTTGCTATTATTGATGAGGTAGATTCTGTATTGATTGATGATGCAAGAACTCCACTTATTATTTCTGGACCAACTCCTAAAGGCGATGAACAAGAATTTACGACACTGAAACCTAAAGTAGAAAAACTGGTTGGTGCACAAAGAAAACTTGCCAAAGAAAACTTGGTAATTGCCAAAGAAAACTTAGCTAAAGCCGAGGACGAAACACTGGATAAAAAAGCAAGAGCCGAACATACAAAAGTAGGTCAGATGGCTTTGCTGCGCTCGCACAGAGGAATGCCAAAAAACCCTGACTTGATTAAATACTTGAGTGAACCAGGTATAAAAGTTCAATTGCAAAAGGTAGAGAATTTCTACATGCAAGATCAGAGCAAGGAAATGCACAAAGTAGATCGCGAATTATATTTTGTGATCGAAGAAAAAAACAATCAAGTAGATTTAACTGAAAAAGGAATTGACTTAATCTCAGGGGTTGAAGAACCTGATTTTTACATCCTACCAGACTTAGGAGGATTGTTTGCAGATGTTGAGAATCAGAACTTACCATCGGACCAAACCATCGCTAAGAAAGATGAGGTGATTAGAGATTATACTGTGAAAGCCGAAAGGATTCATTCTATCAATCAATTGCTAAAAGCTTACACACTTTTTGAAAAAGACACGGAATATGTGTTGATGGATGGAAAAGTGAAAATTGTAGACGAACAAACTGGTCGTATTATGGAAGGAAGACGATACTCTGACGGACTCCATCAGGCCATTGAGGCAAAAGAAGATGTGAAAATAGAAGCATCTACACAAACATACGCAACCATTACCTTACAGAATTATTTCAGAATGTACCACAAGCTTGCCGGTATGACAGGAACAGCAGAAACTGAAGCTGGAGAATTCTGGGATATTTACAAATTGGATGTAGTTGTGATTCCTACAAACAAACCTATTGCCAGAGACGATAGAGAGGATTTGGTGTACAAAACTGCAAGAGAAAAATACTTGGCAGTGAGTGAAGAAATTGTGAGATTGGTAGGAGAAAACAGGCCTGTGTTGGTGGGTACAACTTCCGTTGAAATTTCTGAATACTTGAGTAGTTTATTAAACTCAAAAGGAATAAAGCACAATGTACTGAATGCAAAGAAACACCAACAAGAAGCCGATATTGTAGCGGAAGCAGGAAAAGCCGGAGCAGTAACCATCGCAACCAACATGGCAGGAAGGGGAACCGATATTAAGCTACAAGCAGGTGTAAAAGAAGCGGGAGGACTTGCTATTATTGGAACAGAACGACACGATTCAAGAAGGGTTGATAGACAATTGAGAGGTAGAGCAGGAAGACAAGGAGACCCAGGATCTTCTCAGTTTTTTATCTCTTTGGAAGATAACCTGATGAGACTATTTGGTTCGGAACGAATTGGAAAAATGATGGACAGAATGGGCTTCAAAGAAGGGGAAGTGATTCAACACAAAATGATTTCTAAATCGATTGAAAGAGCTCAGAAAAAAGTAGAAGAAAACAACTTTGGTATTCGTAAGCACTTGCTAGAATATGATGATGTAATGAATGCTCAACGTAACTCTATTTATGCCAAAAGAAAGAATGCTCTTTACGGTGACAAACTAGATCTTGATATTGCAAACACGCTGTACGAAATTGCCGAAAATGTCGTGTTTACTGCAAAAGACACAGAAGATTTCGAAGAGTTTGAACTAGAATTAATTCGAATCATGTCTATACAATCGCCTATTACACAAGAAGAATTCTTGAAAACTAACGAGCACCAGTTGGTAGAAACTGTGTACCAAAAAGCCAAAGAAGCTTACAGCAGAAAAGTTGAGCTGATGGCAAGTATGACTTACCCTGTGATTGCAAATGTCTACCAAAATGAGTCAAATTCTTACGAAAACATCATTATTCCTGTAACCGATGGAAGCAAAAGCACACAAATACTAGCTAACCTAAAAGATTCGTACGAAGCAAAAGGGAAAAACATTTCTAAACTTCTTGAAAGAAATATTACACTAGGTGTAATTGACAACGAATGGAAAGAACACTTGCGTGAAATGGATGACTTGAGACAATCTGTGAGAGGTGCACAATACGAACAAAAAGATCCTTTATTGATTTATAAATTGGAGTCTTACGAACTATTTAAACAAATGGTGAGCAAGGTAAACAAAGAAATCATTTCGTTCTTGATGAGAGCTAATTTGCCGCAAAACCAAGGTGTAGAACAAACCAACAACGAAAAGATACAACAAAGGTCTCAACCTAAATTGCAAACTGGTAGAACTGACATAAACCAAGCAACACAAGCCAACCAACAAGTAGCTAATCAGCAACAAAATGGGGAAAGAATAAAACAACAACCTGTTGTGAATGAAGTAAAAATTGGACGTAACGACAAAGTAACAATTGTGAATTTGAGAAGCGGTGAAACCAAAGAGGTGAAATACAAACAAGCCGAGCCATTGATCAACGAAGGTTCGTGGCAAATGGCTCAGAAATAATTTTTGAGAGGAGCTGGATGCACAAATTCCTTTTAGCTTTTTTGAAAGTCGAGTTGGGTTACGAGTTCTACTATTGATTCTCTATGAGTTCCTGAAATAAGTTCAGGGTGACTTATGAAAATATACAAAATGAAAAATTTAACCAAAGCATTGACGATTATAGTATTAATCTCATTGCTTTTTTCTTGCAACAAAAAAGAAGAGGTTCGGATTTTTGTTTCTTGGCCTGGCGGAGAAGGGCTGCCTCATTACTCATGGAAAAGAGGAGAAATGAAACCAACAGGAATTGAGCCAGCATTTGTAGAGCGCTTACTTGAGATTGCAGATTTGGATTATACATACGTAACGGATTTTGAGTTTTCGGGAGAGGGTGACCCAAGAATTGAAGCTTTGGTAAAGGAAAAAGCAGACATTTGTATTAGAGCACTTTCCATTAATGAAGACCGAAAAAAACAAATTTTGTTTACCAATCCTTATTATTTTGATGGACTTTCTGCACTGGTCCGTAAATCAGATTCCCTTCACACTCTTACAGATTTGAATGGAAAAAGGGTATACACTTTAGAATTTACTTCTGCTCACGGTTGGGTGCGAACAAACCTAAACCAAAGTACTTTGTTGACTTACGAAAAGTTTGATACAGCTTTTGTAAAGCCTGAGGGCCTGTTACTTAAAAATGAAATTGACGCCTACGTTTTGGACAAGAGTTTCTTAAATGAAATCGCTCAACAAAGCTCTAAATTAGAAGTTATGAGCCGTAAATTTACAGAAGAAAGGATTGGGATTGGAGTTATACAATCACGACCTGATTTGGTCTTTAAACTGAACCAAGCAATGGAACAAATGAAAGAATCTGGTGAGTTTGAAGTTTACCTCCAACAATTAAATTAACTCACTTTTAGGAATTCAAAACCCAAGTTTATTGAGTTTTGGATGATAAAGTAAAGATGTATTTTCTTTTTTCTATTCGCTGATTCCACTCAAAGCTAGAATTCGAATTTTCTAGGTATTTCATGAATCCCTCACAATTTTTTTTCTTCACTGAATAAGTCAATTTTGTATAGGTATTTTCAGAAAAAACAAAATTCACTTGAAATTTCCAATCGTTGATTGTCAAGTTTTTTATTGTGATATTTCCAGCTGAAAATATTGAATCTGGAAAGGAAATCAAAAAATCAGTAGAATTAAATTTTTCACCCGGCAAAATGATTTTTTCTAAAGACCCTTTTCTTTGAAAATGATACATCGTGGTTTCTTGAGAAATCCCAAAAAAGGAAGATCCTGCAAAAATCAAAGCAATAAAAAAGCTACGACATATTGTCGTAGCTCTGTTTTTATCGATATTGTGTACTTTATTCACCTGTTACAATTGTAGTAACTTTTGTAGTAAAAAAGTTTCCTGTAATTTTTTGATCTACAGTTGCTACCTTTGTAATATCACCGTTTCTTGCTGCTGTTACAATAGATGCATCTGCATTAAACGGCATAAAACCAAAAACGATGGTATATGAAGATTCTCCTTTTTTGGAATCTGTTCCTCCCGCGTTATCTGTTATAAATAATGGTCCTGAAATACTGCATGATGTCAAGGCTAAAATTGACAATGCGACCAATGAATTTGTGATTATTCTTTTCATAATGATTAAATTTTATTCTCCAGTTACTATTATTTCTACTTTTTGAAAAACTACATAGTTCGTAGTTTTAACATCTACTGAACCAATTTTTTCAATTCCCCCATTCTTTGCTGCTTCAATTACACCAAAGTTTTTATTCGAGACTATTCCTGTTGACAACTGAACTCCAGATGATTGCCCGAATATTATTGTAGTTTTAGAAACTCCCTGTTTATTTCCAATATAGTTATTTGTTACTGCGTATGGTCTTGTCAAAGAACAAGAGGACACCAAAGCAACAACGAAAATTCCTCCTAATATTTTTTTCATTTTATTTTATTTTAAATCGGTTATTATTCTCCTGTAACTTTTGTAGTCCCTGTGTAAAAGACAAAAAATCCAGTCACTTTCGTTTCCGCAATTCCAACTTTAGTTATTTTTCCATTCTTCATAGCAGATTGGTAAGTAAAGTCTGCATCCACTTGTCCAACTTTTGCTTTTGCTTTTCCTGTTTTCGTTCCTACTGGATTGTTAGTTACAACAGCAGTATGATAAACAGTACAAGACCCTAATGTAAGAGAAGCTAATCCTAATAAGGCTATTTTTAATGTTTTCATGATATATGATTTAATTTTAGACAATTATACACAAATGTTTTTAAAATCTCTAATAGTTTGGTCATCGATTCTAATAATCCATAAGTCTACTTCCAATAATTTTCAATCCTTAATTTTTTGGCAAAATCGTATAATTCAAATGTTATATAAAAAAAAATGCTAGCTCAAACTTTGATAAGAGAATATGACTGAAGTTATTTTATTTAAAGGTTCTACTTATATTTACAGCAGATGAATAGAAAATTTGCAACCAATCTTGTTTTTTTGCTGCTCCTTAATTTTTTGGTGAAGCCATTCTATATTTTAGGAATTGATGCCGAAATACAAAATAGAGTGGGTGCCGAAGAATATGGACTATATTTTTCTCTGCTGGGATTCACATTCATATTCAATATATTTTTGGATGTTGGTATCGTAAATTTCAATACTCGTACTATTTCTCAACAACCTTTTTTGATTCAGAAATATTTTTCAAAAATTGTTTCATTGAGAGTTCTACTCGGGCTTGTCTATGCAGTTTTTATAATTGTACTGGGAGCTATAATTGGCTATAATCAATCTGAGATTTACCTCCTAATTTGGCTCATTGCAAATCAAGTTCTAGCTGCATTCACGCTCTATTTTAGATCCAATTTAGCCGGGCTTCTTTTGTTCAAATACGACAGCATAGTTTCCATTTTAGACAGGTTTTTGCTGATTATTATTTGCTCCATTTTACTTTGGGGTAATCTCACAACAGAACCTTTTCAAATTTATTGGTTTGTTTATGCTCAAACATTCGCGTATGCAGTTTCGGCAATATCTGCCTTCTTGTTTTTAATGAGCAAACAAACCCTTTCCAGAATAAACTGGGACAAACTGTTTTCGTTGGCAATCATCAGGCAAAGCGCACCTTATGCTTTGCTCATTTTACTTATGACTTTTTACTACCGGGCAGATAGTGTAATGCTCGAACGAATGCTCATTGATGGGAAATCACAAGCAGGAATTTATGCCAATGGATTCCGTTTTTTTGAAGCAGCCAACAACATCGCTTTTTTGTTTGCGTCACTTCTTTTACCGCTGTTCGCTAATCTTTTAAAAAAGAAAATGTCTGTTGCGCCACTCGTAAAATTATCGGGAAGCATCCTAATACCTGGAGCAATTCTGGTTGCAATTACCTGCGTATTTTATAGCCATGAACTCATTGGTGCTCGTTATCTTAACAGTACATTTCAATCTGGTGCAGTGTTTAGTTTGCTCATGATTTGCTTTGTTTTTATTGCCTCTACCTATATATTTGGAACTTTGCTTACTGCCAACGGAAATCTAAAAACTCTCAATAAAATTGCTTTTGCTGGTGTTATTCTTAATATCGTTTTAAATTTAATCTTGATTCCAACTTACAAGGCTTATGGAGCCGCTTTGGCAAGTTTAGTTACACAAGGAATAACTGCAGTTGCACAAATCATTCTGTGTAAATCTTATTTCAAATTGAACATAAACTATTCTCTGCTCGTGCGCGGGGTGTTGTTCACACTTCTCACCATTTCTTTAGGTCTTATACTCTCTTCCTCCTACTTTGAATTTGTTCCATGGTTTTTTTCTGTTTTTATTCTATTCGGCTCTGGAACAATATTTTTATTCGTTTTTCAATTGATCGAAATAAAAAACGTAAAAAAGTTGTTTCAAAAACCTGAAAAGAACTCATATATTTAATACATGAAATCTACAAAAGGAACCATAATACCTCTTGCTTGGCCAGACACTCCGGTGATTCAGGAAGGGAAATGGTACGATGGGATTATGCGAACATTGGGGTTTTTAAAAAATGGTTTTTATAAAGCTGGGCATGCTGCATTAATTTTAGTAAATCATGAAGCAGAAGAGTTCTATTATTTTGATTTTGGCAGGTATCAAACACCAAAAAAACATGGACGAGTAAGAGACAGCTACACTGATCCTGATTTAATTTTGTACACAAAGCCAATTATCAAGGACAATAAAATTGAAAATATCAAAGAGCTGTTAAGTGAACTAGCGGCACTAGAAGCAACGCATGGCGAAGGCCGGTTAATTGCTTCCACCATTTTTGTAAATGATATAGACAAAGCTTTTTCGAAAGCAAAAGCAATGCAAAATAAAGAGGCTATAATTTATGGTCCCATGAATTTGAACGGAACAAATTGCTCTAGATTTGTGGCGCAATCAGCCAAAGCAAGTAACCTTGGTTGGGTTAAAAATTTATTGATTCGGATTCCTTACACGGTGACTCACACCACAATTACCAACGTAAAACTGATTAATGACAATCGGTTTTATTACGAGTTGAAAAATGGTGAATTAACCAAGCGATTGAATATTTTGTATCCTTTAAAAAAGAAGTGAATATGGACATGACAGGTCGACTTACTGCGCCAAAAAAAACTGGAGTCACACCCGCAAAAGCCCAATGGCTTTCTGGCGAAGGAGGTGGCGCATGGTTCTATATTCAGTCTGAAAAATCAAATTTTAGAATTCAAAGATTTACTCCGCAAGGAATTATGGATTGCGACAGAGTATTTCAACTGACTGAAGCTGCATCTGCTTTTGACACCGAACAGGAATTTGAGGTAAATCACATTTCGCATTGTGCCAAAGTAAAAGTTACGCAGTTCCAAAAAAAATTTGTTTTCGAGTTCATTCAAGAATAAAAAGAGCCAAATCCTGTTACTTTCTAATAAAATGAAGTTATAGAAGAAAGAAAAAGACTGTTTTTGACTGAAAAAGAGAAACATATTGAATTGGAATACATCCAGAAATCGCAGAAGGACCGTAAGTTCTTTAGCTATTTGTATGAAAAATATTACGAGCAAATCTTTGTCTTTATTTACAAAAAAATTCAAGACGAATCTGTGTGTGGAGAAGTATGTTCACGCATCTTTTTGAAAGCAATTACTCATATTGATAAATACGAAGATCGTGGATTTCCATTTTCATCTTGGTTGTATCGAATTGCGAGCAACGAAGTGAATCAGTTTTTTAGGTCACAAAAAAAGAACATCTGGGTACAAGTAGACGAAAACTCTGTAGCATCTATTGCAAGCGAACTGGAGATAGAGGAAGATGAAAAGCAGCTTGAAAGAATATTGAGAGCGATGGAGGAATTGCCACAAGAAAAGAGTGCTTTGATTGAGCTGCGGTTTTTTGAAGATCGTTCTTTTAAAGAAATTGCAAGTATATTTGCTATATCCGAAGCAAGTGCCAAAATGAAAGTTTATCGCATAATAGAATCGATTAAAAAATCCTTACTGAAAGGAACAAAAAAATGAAAAAGTACAGATTAAATAAAGACAAAAAACCGAGTTTGCCATCGAAGGAAGCGATGGAGAAACAAAAGGACTTTGGAAAGCTTTTTCATAACTATGAGAACTTTACCAAACGGCCTAAAAAACCGATTTACAAAGATCCAAAGTACTTTTTCTTTTTGTTGATTATCATAGCGATTGTGTATTTGATTTCTGAGTTTTCGGATTAGCAGTATTCTGAGGGCTAAGGGTTTTGAAGTCGTTCAAAATATCTCGAAGCCCAACTTCTAATTTCTGTATAGCCAAATAGCTGGATTCTGAGGATTCATTCCCGAGCTAGAAATTTTCCATATCTCGAAATGTGATTCAGAGATGCTACCTGAGTTGTCGGGCAACAAAGAACCTAAAGTTTGTTTGGTTTTCAATTTTTGATTCAATTTTACCTCAACTATTTTCAAGTTAGAATACACAGTTCTGTATGCTCCATGACTTACAATCACCGTTTGTCCGCTTCCAGGGATTGTAAAAATACTGGTTACTGTTCCGTCAAAAACTACACGTACATTAGCGCCTTTCAGTGTACTAATATCTATCCCATTGTTTTGAACATAAGCAGTTGCAACTTGGCTATGTCTTTGTTTTCCAAATCGCTTGGTAATAGTTCCTCGAGCTACCGGCCAAGGCAAACTTCCTCTATTCTTTTCAAAACTACTTGAGGCCAACTTTGCTTCTGGGCTGAGTTGAAATACATTGTTTTTATTGGCTCTAGCTAGTTCCTTTTCAATTTCTGCTCTGATAGCCACAGCTATTCTCTCCTGTTCTGCTTTTTGTTCGGCTAGTTTTTGTTGCAGCGATTCTTTGTTCGCCTTTATTTTTGTCAGAATTTCTTGTTGTTCTTTTTTCACCTCCAAAAACTGTTGTTTTTCTTTATCAAAACTAGCAACCAATTCTTTTTTAGATTCAATATTAGCAACCAATACAAGGTTTTGCTCATTCAAATCTTCTTGCATCAAAGTAATTTCTTTAGCTTTTCGTGTTCGATTTGCCGTGTATTGTTCAATGTACTTCATTCTGCGATAAGCCTGTGAATAACTATCAGAGGAGAATAAATACATCGCGTTGTATTCTTTTTTTCTGTTTTTATATGCAAATCGCACCATCTCCACAAATTCCTTCTTCAACCTGGCTAAGTCTTCCTCCAGAACTTTTATTTCTTCCTTATTTTTATTGATCTGCCTTTCCGTTTCTCTGATTTGGCTTTTCATATTCATTAGCAACTCCTCTTTGTATGCAATTTGCTTATTGATTATTCGCAGTTCACTCAGGGTTGTTTGCTGAGAACTTCTGGTTGCATTCAACAATTCTTGGGTTTGAGAAAGCTGTTTTTTCAGCATCTCCTCTTTCGCTTTTAGTTGCTGAGTTTTCGATTTTTGTGAAAAGGAATTTCCACCAATCATCACAATCATCACGAGAATAAGAATACTTTTTATGTAGGTAGTTTTACTCATGATTTAATACGATTTATAATGATCAGGAATAGAAAATTCAAAGTCTACACCTGAATTGATTTTTACGCGTTGGTAGTTCAATTGAATAGAAATAGAATCCTTGGGTGTCACAATTTGGGCTTGAGTTCTGTTAGGAAATAACTGGCCGTCTACTTTGTTGTAATCTGCCTGGATTATTTCAATTGAGGTTTGTGCAGAATCATTTTCAACTAAAGTTCTACCCGTTTTATAGAGCTCGTTTACCCAATATTTCACTAACCACTCTGCGCCTGGTTCCCTGCTTTGCTTCAGTTTTTGAAGAGCACTTTTACTTTTCGAACTCAAAAACACTTGGTTTTCTTCTTCGATAAGATAATGGGAGTCAGTTTGTTTCAATTTTACAGGGTTTCCGACTAGCAAATCTTGTATTTCATAAAAATCAATCTCCGTTTTGAGTATTTCTTGAATAAAATTAAAATCCCCAACAAAATACTTTTGATCTATTTTATTGATAAATTTCAATGAATCAGGTGTAATAATTGCAATTACAACCGGGAATGTTGCTTTCGAAATTGTAGCATGAATCACAGAATCTTTGATTATTTTTACAAATGTTCCTAGTGTGATATTCTGTTTTTCTCTGCTCCTAAATTTTGTTTTTACTTTCGCTTTCAAGTCTACAAATTCAAAATTATTAGACAACACCTGTCTTACGACCGTGTCTGCTTTTTGCTTCGATAATAATTCCTGATTTGGGCTTTCAACAATCAACGGTTTTTTCGCCCTACATTGCCAAAGCAACAATGGAACAAATACAATCGCTAGATAGAACGCAAGCTTATTCCTCATTCTTTCCCTCTTTTATTTTTTTATCCAATGAATCGGAATAATCTCCTGCAAATTTGGCCTTGTTCCAGTATTCCAGCGCTTTGGAATCTTGGCTATTCAGTTTGTACAATACATCTCCGTAATGCTCCAAAACAGTGCCAGAAGTTTCACCTCCATTACTTAGCGATTTTTTTATCCATTTTTCGGCCTCTACAAAATTTCCTTGCTGATACAAAATCCATCCGTAAGTGTCATTGAATGAGGCATTATTAGGAAATAAATCATTGGCGGTTTTTGCCATTTCGGCCGCTTTTTCAAGCTTTACTTTTCTCAACGAAAGGTAGTAACTGTAATTATTAAGTAAATAAGCATCCAGTCCATTTATTTTCATTGCTTTATCAAACGATTCGTCCGATAATTTAAACTCTTTGAGCTCGTGATAAGTCTCTCCCAATTTAGACCAAAATTCATATTCAAGCTTTTCGTTATCTACAACAATTCCCTGTCCTGATTTAAAAGCCTTAACTGCCAATTCATTTTGTTTCAATTCTTTGTGCCCCATCCCTTTGTACAAATACAACACAGGCTGAGTTGGATAAGATTCCAGAGCTTGAGTTGCATAAGTCGTAACTTGATCAAAATCTTTCAAATTAAACGAGTTATCCATCAGTTGCATGAAAATAGGATAAGACTGAGTGGCATAAACCAGAGCTTTTTCGTAGTAGGTATTTGCTTTATTCAAGTCATTTAAGTTTGAATACAAATCACCTGCGGCAGCATAAGATTTAACATCAGAAGGATGTGTTTTCAACATAATCATCACCAAGCTTTCGGCTTCTTTTTCGGCCACCGAACTAGTTTTCATTTTTTTTATGTAATCCTCAAGAATAGATAATTTTGTATCAGTTCTTATTTGCGGATCTTCAAATACAAAAACAAGCCTTTTGTATACTTTTTGTTCTTCCCCAATTTTTGTAAAGTGCTGGGCCATGGCTAAATTTCCCATCCCATTTTCGGGCTCAAGCTTAAGCAATTCTTCTATTTCTTTTAACGCTTCATTTTCCTTTCCTCCCTCAAGCAACAACAAATATTTTTGATAGCTCATTTGTGGGTTCTTACCCGTAATGACTTCTATTCTTTCTATTGTTTTTGTAGCTTCTAGTGGTTTTTCGGATCTCTGATATAGCTCGGCCAACTCATAAAGCGCACCCAAGTTATTAGACTCAATAGAAATCAATTCCTCAAAAGCATCAATTGCCTTTTCCTGTTGTCCCGTTCTGTTCAGCACTTGTGCTTTTTGCAACAAATACCATTTGTTTTTGGGACTCAGCTCGTTTGCTTTATTTGCATTTTCGTATGCCATTTGGGCATTTCTTTGCTTCGCATACAACCTAGACAATTCAAAATAAACAGCCGATTCTTTCGGGTTTAATTTCTTGCATTGCTCATATATTTCAATGGCTTTGTCGTCATTTTCTATTTGAGCTTCATTGGTTGCTTTTATAAACAAACTCATGAACTTCTTGTGGTTCATTTCAATCTCTGTAGGAGCCGAAGGAGCAACTATCTGTTTTTTGGGAGCGCAAGACACACCCAAAAACAAAGAAAACAATATGACCGAAGTTCTTTTCATTGTGTTATTTTATCTCAGTGTAATCACCAATACTTAAATCTAATGACTTTCCTTTGTAATTTACCTTATTTCCAATCATAGAATTCGTCATATTTCCGTTCGAAATAACCGATTCATTCTGTATTATTGAATTCTGTATAACTGAGTTTTCAATCTTCGTATTGTTCCCCACCGAAACATGAGGTCCAACTACCGAATTAATCAAAGTAACATTTTCGCCAATAAAACATGGCTCTATTATTACCGAATTGATAGACTCGTAATTTCCTTCGATAATGCTTTCTCCTACAAAATCCAAAACTCGTTGGTTCGTTTCTACTGTTACATTTTTGTTTCCACAATCCATCCAAGCATTTACTTTACCCGTTTTGAATTTGGCACCCTTTTGCTTCATGTTTTCAAGAGCATTGGTGATTTGGTATTCTCCGTTCTCACGGATATTATTGTCAATTAAGTATTGTAATTCATTTTTTAAATATTCTCCGTCTTTAAAGTAATAAATCCCGATGATTGCAAGGTCCGAGACAAATTCTTTCGGCTTCTCAACAAAATCAGTTATTGTACCTTCAGAATCTAATTTCACTACACCAAATGCACTTGGATTATCAATTTGATTCACCCAAATAATTCCATCATCTTGAGTATTTAGTTTAAAATCTGCCCTGAACAAAGTATCGGCAAATGCGACCACTACATTCCCCTTCAAAGATTCCTGCGCACACAAAATAGCGTGAGCTGTTCCTAATGCTTCTTCTTGATGAAACACACTTCCTTTGGCGCCTAAACTCTCAGCAATTCCTTTGAGTTGCTCTTCTGTTTCGCTTCCAAAATCACCTATGATAAACGCAATTTCATCAATAGGTTCATCACTCACCGCAGCAATATCTTCTACCAATCTTTGTACAATAGGCTTTCCAGCTACAGGCATTAATGGTTTTGGGACGGTTAAAGTATGTGGTCTTAAACGCGAGCCTCTACCCGCCATTGGTACGATAATTTTCATCTCTTATTTTTGTATTTGATTACCCAACGAAGATATGAATTTCATCACTTTTATCAGGTATCTTATGGGTAATAATGTGTTTCTATTCTGAATTTTAGGTCAAAAGAAGAAAGATTGTGTATTCGTCTTAAGTAAACCAGAATAAAAATAGAAGAAAACGAATAAATCAATAATAAGTCCGTTATGGCTAAATAATTTCTGAAATGAGGAAGATATTAGTAATTTAGTCCCTTTATTTTTAACCCCAATTAAGCATGACACAAAAAGAAAACAACCAAGCCGAAGACCTAATTCAATTTATTTGGAACAAAAAAGGACTTCTTGTTTTGATTACTGCAATTGCAGCTGTTGCAGCTATTGTTTATTCTTTAATGATTGAAGAGAAATTCAAATCGGTGGTTACTTTGTATCCCGCAATGTCCAATACTGTTGCTTTTACTGACGAAGTTCATCCAGAACAAAGTGCTGCGCAATTTGGTGAAGAAGAACAAGCCGAGCAAATGATTCAAGTGTTGCAATCTGCCGAAATTAGAAACGTAATTATTGGCAAATATGATTTGATGAATCATTACGAAATTGACACAACAAGTAAAATTAAATTTACGGCTTTGAACAAAACTTACGAGGAAAATGTGTCGTTTTCTAGAACAAAATACGGTTCTGTTTTGATAGAAGTAATGGATAAAAATCCGCAAATGGCGGCAGATATGGCAAATGATATTGCCAGTCTTTTTGACAATGCTAAAAACAGAATGATTAACGAGCGTTCCTCAGAAGCGCTTGAAGTGGCAGAATCTGAAAGAAACAAATTAAAAGAAAACATTGAAGCAATTGTAGACACACTGGCAAAGCTAAACCAACTAGGAGTGGTAGATAAGGAAACTAGACCAACTCTAATTACTGCACTTGCAAACGCAAAAGATGGAAGTACAAAACAGCTTATTGAAGCGAAAATAAAAGCAACCGATAAGTTCGGAAGTATTTACTCGAACTACGAAAACAAATTGGAGTGGATGAACATTAGACTTTCGACCAAAGACGCAGTTTATGAGCAACTAAAATCGGATGCAAATTCTAAATTTTCTCATAAATTTACGGTTGAAACAGCCTCAGCTTCGGAGAAAAAAGCATATCCAATTCGCTGGTTAATTGTTGTTGTTTCTACTCTTTCCGCTTTCCTTTTCGCAATCGTGTTGTTATTGGTTTTTGAAAAAGTCAAAGAACTAAAAAGAAAAGAATCGTAGTTTGCCAAAGGCAGCTTCACGATATCACCTTTTCTTACTTTTCCTCAGTATTCTTTTTATTGGGGTCAACGGGTATTTTCTGTTCCGAGGAAATTACTTTTTTTCGTTTTTACCTATAGCAATTAGCGTTGTATATTTTAGTTTTTACAAAACGAAAGAGCTTTTATTTTTTGTAATTCTTTGCACTCCATTTTCACTAAATCTCGAGCAGTTAGCTTTAGGGAATGTTGGGTTTTATTTGCCCACCGAACCTATACTTTTTGGGTTAATGATATTGTTGAGTATTAGAGCATTGATGCGCGGAACTTATGACAAGAAATTACTAAACCACCCTATTTCCATTTCCGTATTATTTTACCTAGCATGGATGGCAATAACTGTGCTTACTAGCTCCAACATTCTTGTTTCGGTCAAATTCTTAATCGCAAAATTGTGGTTTGTTATTCCCTTGTTCTTTTATTTGATTGTAGTTTTCCGACAAAAAGAAAACATGTATCGAGTGGTATGGCTCTACCTCATCTCTTTAGCTGCAGTTGTTTTTATTACGCTCATTCGTCACTACGGCTGGGGATTTGATCAAAAAGCGGCTCACTGGATTATGTCGCCTTTCTACAAAGATCACACTTCCTATGGAGCTATTGTTGCTTTTTACATTCCGTTGGCAATAGGATTGCTTTATCGCAAAAAAAACTCAGCAATAATTCAATACATACTAATTCTTTTTCTTGTGATATTGAGTGTTGGATTGCTGTATTCCTATACCCGCGCAGCTTGGGTAAGTTTGGTTGCAGCTCTGGGAGTTTGGGCGCTATTTAAACTAAAAATTAACATCAAATATGTAGCGATTTTAGGACTATTTGGTGCTTTTGTTGGTTTTCAGTACTACACCGATATTTCTATTGCTTTGAGCAAAAACAAAACAGACTCGTCCGAAAACCTAAGTAAACACATTGAATCCATTTCTAATGTATCTACCGATGCTTCCAATCTGGAACGAATAAATAGATGGAATTGCGCAATCAGAATGTTTGAAGAAAGACCGGTTTTTGGTTGGGGACCAGGAACTTACGCTTTTGAGTACGCGCCTTTTCAGCACTCTGACGAAATTACTGTGATTAGCACAAATTTTGGAAACAAAGGAAATGCCCACAGCGAGTATTTAGGAGCACTTTCAGAAATGGGAGTTCTTGGGTTATTCTCTTTTCTACTGATGTTGTTTTTTGTATTCTACAAAGGAAGTTTGCTTTACATAAAGCTGGAAGACAAAGAATTAAAAACACTACTCCTATCGGTATTACTGGCATTGGTATCCTATTTTGTTCATGGTGTATTAAATAATTATTTGGATACAGACAAAGCTTCGGTACCTGTTTGGACTTGTTTCGCTATCATTGTAGCAATTGACATTTACCACTCAAAAAATACAGCGACCAACTCAGAAAAAATTTCGGTTTAATCTCTTAAACTTTTTTCTTTAGATGTTTTTTTATCCAAGAAATCATTGGTCTTAGTTTATTTCCTATTACTTCAAAATCCATTATTTTTGATTCTGTAGCAGCTTGATAAGTAAGAACTAAACCAAAAGGAAGTAAAACAATAGAACTCAACCACATGCCAATGTATGGCGGAAGTGCAAGACCTCTAACCAATCTTTGACCTGTAATGGAAATGATGTAATAAACAATGAATAACACAATTGCAATTGCAATAGGTATTCCTAAGCCACCTTTTTTTACTATTGCACCCAGTGGAGCACCTACCAAAAACAAAACTATACAAGCAAAAGAAAGCGTAAATTTACGGTGCCACTCTGTTTCTACCTTGGCTTTAGCCTTAGCTCTATTTACGATATCTATCGATCTATTATCGAGGTAATTGACCGAGTTTTCTAGTCTGTTTGCTGCATTTTGAAGAACAACTTTTCTTTCTTGCGGAAGAAGAGAATCCAAATGAAAATAAGCCGAAAGAATGGTATCCATAGTTACAGCTTTCACTTCTTGATTTATAGAATAAGTATTTTCGTAATAAGGAAGCAAAGTTCGCATTACAGTATCATAATCGGCTTGCATAGAATCCACTACTTTTGTCAGCTCCAAAACAGGGAGAAGACTAGGTTGTCTTGCATAATCTTCTTCCGAAGTTCGACTTAAACTTAGGGATGAAATGTCAATTTTCTGAGTGGTTTTTGTGAATTCAATTTTTTGGTGAGGCAGTGTACTTTTTTCTTCCATAGGGTTACCCACCGGATTCATTACTTCATTTATTTCACCATTGTGCAAGGTAAGTATAAGAAAAGAGCCTTCCGCTGATTTGTTCATCTCACCTCTTTCTGCCCGAATTACTTTTCTAAATTTAAAAGTAGGATTGTGCTGATAAATAAGGACGTCTTTCAATTCATTTGTTTCCTTATTTACTTTATTGGCCCTGATGCTATAGTTATCAATTTCATTAAAAAAAACACCTTCTTTGAGAACCAATGAAAGCTTTTTGTTGGTCATATCCGAAATCAATATTTTCTTTTTGAGGTACGCTTCTCCCCAAACATAATTGGAAAAATAAAAAGAAATTCCTGCCAATAAAATCATGATAAAAAATAACGGCCTCATGATTCTGAGAAGAGAAACTCCCGCAGCTTTCATTGCGGTTAGTTCGTTTTTTTCGCCCAAATTTCCCATTGCCATAATGGACGATAACAATATCGCCAAAGGAAGCGCCATTGGAACTACTTCCAAAAAAGCATAGAAAACCAGTTCGGAGTATAAATTTACTCCGACCCCTTTTCCCACAAAATCATCCAGGTAAATGAACACAAACTGCAGAATTAGAACAAATTCGGCAATAAAAAAGGTGACAACGAACGGCACGATGTATGATTTTATGATGAACCAATCTAATTTCTTCAACATAAATCGATAAACATTTAATTTTTCGAATTATTGCTTAGGCTCCAATAACTCTTTTTAGGTCATTAATTTGGCTCTCCCAAAGCAATGTGTTTTCTTCTACTTCCTCTTGGTTATCTGCAAAATCTGTAACCACTAGAGCCACGTCTTTTGTGATTCCGTCTATTTTTATTCTCAATTCAAAATAAGTACTTTCTTCTTCATCTTCTACCCATTTGAATCGAACAAATTCATTTTTACTCATTCTCAAAAGCTCAGCTCTTTCCGCCTCTCCATCCCAAAAAAAACTGTAAACATCTCCATCGATATTTACATCGTCACAAAACCAATCCGACAAACCGCTTGGTGTTGTCATCATATCATAAAGGATTCCTACCGATGTTTTGATAGGTATTTCTGTTTGAAACATTATTTTTTCTGGCATTTGTTCTATAATTTGCCCCAATATAGTAAAAAAGTTGAATCTAAATAATGATTCAAAGTTTTTAATAACAATACTTTAAGAAATCAAAGTGTTTTTTGGGAAATCATACCATTCAACCGTCCCAGTTCCCTTCGAAATTTCTCTCCAACTTTCTGCCTCAAAAGTTATTTTGGCAATAGCCAAAGTAGGGAAATAAAATTCTACATCAGTCAAGTAATCACAAAACTCTGACACACCTGGATTGTGAGACACAACAATCAATTCATTGCAATCGTCTGCTGTTTGGCATACTTGATGAAGCAAAACCTGAACACCTGAATGATACAAATCCGAGCGAAATTCAATCTGATTAGAATCTAACTCAAATGCCTTGTTCAATCCAAAAGTTGTTGCAGTAGTTCGCTTGGATGCACTTGCCAAAATTTTACCCACTTCAATTTTTCTTTTTTTTAATCTTTTGGCCATCAATTTTACATCATTTCTTCCTCTTTCATTCAGAGAACGATCGTAATCCATCACATTGTTTTGATTCCAACTTGATTTCGCATGACGAACAATATACAGTGTTTTCATTATTGACCTATTTTGTTGCAAATTTAATCAGATTATTCACTTCTATCTCACATTCTTTAGGTAAGATTCTATACCTTTGAGGTCGTAAAAAAACTAATCGAAAACCATCCTTTTCATTCAATTTCTATACCTTGAATAAATCAGAACACATACATATCAAAGGTGCCAAAGTGCATAACTTAAAGGATATTGAACTAAAAATTGCTAAAAACAAGCTGACAGTTATCACTGGATTGTCTGGTTCGGGGAAGTCTTCTTTGGCTTTTGATACATTGTATGCCGAAGGACAAAGGCGGTATATTGAAAGTCTCTCGTCTTATGCTCGACAATTTTTAGGGAAGCTTGAAAAACCACAGGTAGATTTCATAAAAGGAATTGCACCAGCAATTGCAATTGAACAAAAAGTAAACTCAAGAAACCCAAGATCCACAGTTGGAACCTCAACAGAGGTTTACGATTATCTTAAATTATTATTTGCTCGAATAGGCAAAACCATTTCCCCTATCTCGGGAAATGAAGTAAAAAAGAATACCAGCGAAGATGTTCTTGTTTATATAAATAATCTTGAAAAAGGAACAAAAGCTCTTATACTTTCAGAATTAGTTATTAGAGAAAAAGATAAACTGCCGCTTTACCTACAGAATGTTCAAACCGAGGGTTTTAACAGGATTCAGGTGGATGGCGAGAATCAATTAATAGAAGATATAATTGATAATCCTCCTGCAAAATTTGATTCCGTAAAAATTGTAATCGATAGGATCTCTGTGAATCAGGATAGCGAAGAAAATAATGCTCGAATTTATGATTCGGCAGAAACAGCTTTTCAGCAAAGCACTGGAACTTGCGAAATACAATTGGCAAAAGAAAATGAATCTCGTTTTTTCTCAAATAAATTTGAACTGGACGGAATAGAGTTTTCAGAACCAAACGAATATTTATTTAGCTTCAATAATCCACTAGGTGCTTGTACAAGTTGCGAGGGCTATGGAAAAATAATAGGAATAGACGAAGATTTAGTTATCCCAAACAAAAATTTATCGATTTACGAAGAAGCTGTAGTGTGCTGGAAAGGTGAAAAAATGAGCCAATGGGCATACGACTTATTCAACAATGCCCATCATTTCGACTTCCCTATTCATAAGCCCTACTACGATTTAACTCCAGCACAAAAAAAGGTATTATGGACTGGAAATAAATATTTCAAAGGAATAAACGAATTCTTTTCATTTGTAGAAAGTCAGTCCTATAAAATCCAGTACAGAATAATGTTGAGTAGGTATAGAGGAAAAACTACTTGCGATTCGTGCGATGGAAAACGATTGAAACCAGAAGCAAGTTACATCCAAATAAATGGAAAAAACATCACTGATTTGGTGGATATTTCCCTTGAAAAATGTGCTGATTTTTTTGAAAACCTCTCTTTGAGCGAACATGACGAACAAGTTTCTAAAAGAATTTTGAAAGAAATTACACTGCGTATTCAATTTTTGCTCGATGTTGGACTGGGTTACCTTACTCTTAATCGTTTGTCTTCAACTTTATCGGGTGGAGAATCGCAGCGAATTAATTTGGCCACTTCGCTAGGAAGTAGTTTAGTAGGATCGATGTACATTTTGGATGAACCCAGTATTGGATTGCATTCGCGCGATACCGAACGATTAATTAGAGTTTTGCAATCTTTGAGAGATATTGGAAACACAGTAATCGTGGTAGAACATGACGAAGACATCATGAAAATTGCAGACGAAATTATTGATATGGGACCTTTGGCAGGAACGCATGGCGGAGAAGTTATTTTTCAAGGAAATCATGCTAAACTCATTTCATCAGACGATAGTTTAACTGCCCAATATCTTACATTAAGAAAAGTAATACCAATCCCCGAAACTAGAAAAACTAGTTCAAGAAAAATAGAGTTTTTGGGGTGTAGAGAAAACAATTTACAAGGTATAGATGTTACAATTCCCTTGAATATATTTTCTGCTATAACCGGAGTTAGTGGAAGTGGAAAATCTTCTTTAATTAAGCAAATTATTTACCCTGCCCTTAAAAAAGTGAAAGGAGGTGTTGCGAACAAAACGGGAGAGTTTACCAAAATGATTGGCGATATTGATCACATTGACGATGTAGAATTCATAGATCAAAACCCGATTGGAAAATCATCCAGATCCAATCCTGCAACCTACGTAAAAGCGTATGATGACATTAGAGCTTTATTTTCGAGCCTGAAACACGCTCAAGTAAATGGGTTTAAACCCAAACACTTCTCTTTTAATACGGAAGGCGGAAGATGTGAAAGTTGCAGCGGTGACGGAGAACTAAAAGTAAATATGCAGTTTATGGCTGATATTTCTTTGGTGTGTGACGAATGCAAAGGAAAGAGATTCAAACAAGAAGTACTTGAAATCAAATACAAGGAACACTCGATTTTTGACATCTTAGAAATGACAATTTCTGATTCCATCGAATTTTTTAATGAAGCGGGCGATAAATATGGAAAAAAGATAGTTGCAAAACTTACACCGTTAGAAAATGTAGGGCTTGGCTATTTAAAACTAGGTCAGTCATCCAATACTTTATCGGGTGGTGAAGCACAGAGAATAAAATTAGCTTCGTTTCTGGTGAAAGAAAAATCCTCGAAAAGAACCTTATTTATTTTCGATGAACCTACAACAGGACTTCACTTTGAAGACATACAAAAACTCCTTACGGCTTTTTATGCTTTGATTGATAAAGGAAATTCTTTACTCGTAATTGAACACAACTTAGATGTAATAAAATGTGCAGACTGGGTTATTGATTTGGGACCAGAAGGTGGAGAAAAAGGAGGCAAAATTGTAGCTGAAGGAACTCCAGAAACTATCTCCAAGAACAGTGATTCTGTGACAGGTATTTACCTAAAAGAAAAGTTGAATTAATCTCATCATTATTTATAGAGAATTTCTATACGAAAGCTGTAAGTTAGAATCAGCCTGATGAAAAAGATTCCTGCCTTCGAAGGAATGACGATGCTTTTCTATTCAATTATTTTATCAAGGCGCATAAGTAGATGCGGCAGAAACTCTGGTTGCACAATGATTAGTTAAATCGCTAACAGCAGCATTGAAACTCCCAATTCCACCGGTTAAAAAAGTGTAGTTTGGTTCTTCGTTAACAGCCGAATTCATGAGTAGAGCCTGCTGATTAGAAATTATCGAATTCATTCTGGAAGATGTGAAAGTTGTAGTGTAAAAATCCTTTATATAGTTTTTATAGGTGGCTTTGTATCCTGCGTCAGCTATCACATAATTTATAAGTGGCCATCTTGCGTCTACTTCACTCATTTCAAAACTTAAAGAAGTTCTCGTTCCACTTCCTGGAGAGAAAGACAAATTACAATCCCAAACTATCCATCTTAGCTTGCCCATTACTGGATCATTGTATAAATAATAGTTGTGTGGAGCTCTTCCGTAACAATCCCAATTCTGAATCGTATTCATTGCGGCCAAGTATTTCAAAAACCCATCTACATCAAACACCTCTTCAAGAGCCGATTTCCAAGCAGAAGGATTTGATATTCGAGTAGGCGAATGTAACGTAGAAAATAAGTCTTGAATATCGCTATGGTCTGCAGTTTCATTTGTTTTATTAGGAAAGCTTGAAGCTATAAAACCATTATTTCTGAAAGTAGCTCCACTTCCATCCGGTTTGTAACAATTCCCAGACTCTGTTCCGAAATAATTTTTCAAAAATGTATCTTCCACAACTTCATTCATGGTGTAAGAACCAAAATATTGGTACGTTCCATCACCTTTATCAATGTATAACTCATAAAAAGCGGATCTTGTGGCAGGTACTCCAAAATCCCTGAATACATCGGAAGCTGTTTTGTCTCTCATCAAAGATTCATCTTTAAATCCACTTCCCATTGCTAATTTTTTGAACCCATAAAACCGTTGGTTATTAATCTCTGGATATGTATCTTCGAAATAGTCAAAATTGAACTTAAAAGGAAGTTTTCCGTTTCCAGCCCCTTTCAAACTTGAATTCCCTTTGTATCGAATCCCAACATGATTCCATTTTACGCCATTGAAATAAAAATCTACAGGTGAATAAGCAGGCTCAACTGCATAGCCTCCCGCCTTGACCGTTACTAAGTCTGTTTGCATGTCAGCCCATTCTTGAGAAGTAAACACAATATGAATCTTGTTTACTTTGGTTTGGTTAAAAACTATACCATAGTTAGGATAAACATTGTTCGAATGAGATTCTGTTTCCCAACCTTCAGGCCGACTCGAATCTTTTTCGTTTGGCACAAATATTTCTTTCTTGCAAGAAAATATCACTGCAAACATCAAAAATAATACTGAGGCTTTTTTCATTCGAGTGAGGAGTTTTATGAGTAATTAAGGAGCGTAAACATTTGCCGTAGCTACTCTACTTGAGTTATGCGAAATCAAATCGCTTACAGCAGAATTGAAACTTCCAATCCCTGACAAATATGTGTATCCTGTTTGTTCGTTTACGGCAGAAGTAGTCAGCAAACTCTGTTGAACAGAAAATATTCCGCTCATTCTACTCGTGGCAAAAGATGAGTTAGCAAAACTTTTCACATAAGCTTTGTAAGTGGCTTCGTAATCTGAGTTATTGATTAAGAAATTGATAAGTGGCCAATCAGTCGTTGTTGTATTCATAGCAAATGGAAGTGGAGATTTTCGCCCATTTCCAGATTGAAATGCTTCATTGTTATCCCACACAATCCATCTCAATTTTCCCATGTTTGGGTCATTGTACAAATAGTAATTGTGAGTCATAATTCCGTAAGTATCCCAGTTTTGTAGGGTATTATTTGCTGCTAAATATTTAAGAAAACCATCTACATCAAAAGTGGCCTCCAATCCAGCTTTCCAAGCAGTTGGGTTACTCGTTCTTGTGCTAGCGTGCAAGGCATTATACATCGCCTGAATGTCTGATCTTCCGGTTGTTTTGTTTGTTTTCTTTTCAAAATCTTCCAAATCAAATCCTGACGTTGAAAACTTAGCTCCATCGCCATCTGGTTTGTAGCAATTCCCAGATTCTGATCCAAAATAATTAGTCAAAAAAGTATCAAATACTACCTCACACATTGTGTAAACTCCATAATATTGATAAGTCCCAGTTCCATTATCGATGTAAATTTCATAAAAAGCAGTTCGAACAGCAGGTACACCAAAATTTCTGAACACATCACAAGCAGATTTCTCTCTCATCAATGATTTATCATTAAAATTACTACTCATAGAAAGTTCCTTGAAACCGTAGAAACGTTGGTTCCTAATTTCTGGATAATCGTCTTCAAACTCATCAAATTGAAACCTCAACGGTAATTTTCCGCTATTTGCTGTCAAGCTAGAATTTCCTTTGTACCTCACTCCTACATTGTACCATTGAATCCCATTGAAATAAAAATCAGCAGCAAAATATAAAGGAGTTTGATCCGAAAAAGTTCCGCCAGGACCTCCAGGTCCGCCACCAGAACCACCAGTTACGTCAGCTAAATCTGCTTGCATCGCAGACCATTCTTCTGCCGTAAATACAAGGTGGATTTTATTAACCTTATTTTGATTGAATACAACACCGTAATTTGGCGCAACATCATTGGAATGCGTTTCTGTTGTCCAATCCTCTAATCCTGAACCATTTTCAATGAAAATTTCTTTTTTACAAGAGACAAAAATTACGATCGCTGTCGTAACAATCAATGATATTTTCTTAATTCCCATTTGTTTTTATTTTTAATGTATAAACGTATGCTAATCCCCAAATGTGAGTGGTTTTTGGATAAGTAGTATTCAATTCTTTCTCGATGCGATAAAACCCCTTGATTTCACCGAATTTTTTCAAATCATACTTTGTTCCCAAAGTCATTCTCACTCTGTCGAACTCAGTTACGGTTGTCTCCTGTGACCTTCTGAATAATTCTGCCGAAAATGTTGGGTCCAATTTCCATTTCTTGATGTTATAACTCACACTTGCTTTTAGTCTCCATTTACTTATTGCATAATCTCCAGCCAATTCATCTACTCCCACCTCATTTCTGTTCTGATACCTGATTCTATATTTCAGTTTGAATCTGTCAATTTTATGAAAATAAGCTAAGTCCAAATTGTACCGAAAGTGAGTTTCGTATCCCTGAATTTTTCCTTTGTTGTCATTTATACTTTGATACCGTAAATTCCCGCCAAATTCAAAATGTTCGAACCCTTTGTAAAGTAATCCAAACTCGGTAAAATAAGAGTCCACTTCCGTAGAGTTCGACTTCAATCTTAGCTGTTCTTCCAAGGAAAAACTCCATTTTTTATTCAAGTCCAATTCAAATCCCACAGATGACCAAGTTTCCATATCTCGAACTTCTATCCACTGACCTTGCTGTGAAAAACCTATGACAAATGTAATCGACAACAAACCTGTCATTAGTGCTTTTTTCATACTCATATTTCTGTTTTAATTCAATACCATTTTCTCTTTGACGAGGATTAAATTTAAATCCTTTCTTTTTTTAAACTTTTATTAAAACTAACTAAAATAATGTGATCGAGCTCTTTGCCATCAAAAATAAAATCTTGATTAGTACCTTACCCAATTCAATAATAGGCTGTATCTTTATAGCATGAAAAAAATATTTCCATTCGTTCTTATCGTTTTAGTCTTAGTTTCATGTGAAAACGAAACTAACTCAGAACCAATAAACGTTAGCTCCGAAAATCAATTGAATAAAAACATGTTTGTTTCAGAGTTTTTTCCTGTTTCGCTTAGCTTTCCTGCTAAATGGGAAATAATGACCGACACCAACCTCAACATGATTCATGTTTTGTCGCCAACTAGCGATGAAGACTTTTTTCAGGAAATGGTGAATATTGTAGTAGGAGGAACCAACGGCAAAGATTTAGACACCTTTTTTGATGGAAATCTAAAAATGATTCAAGGTATGTTTGAGGAACTTGAGCAAACCGAAGAGCCAAATTATAAGGAAATAAATGGGGTGCAATTCAAAAAAGTAAGGTACAATTATTTGTTTGAAGGTCTGCCTTTAACAGGACAACTGTACGTTACAACAAAAGGAAACAAATCTTTTATCATCAACTGCTCTGCCCTGCAAAACACATTTGATGAATACCAGGAAGAATTTGTAAGTATTATTAATTCACTGACTCTTAATTAATACCAATCACATTTACCTTTAAATTATCTAAAAGAAACGATTCGTTTTCTTTGTTCCAAATATAGAGTTTCAATCTGTCTCCACTCCTTCTAATTTTGGGTAATTCTATTTGATATTGTTCTTTTTTCCAGCCTAATTTATTTGGTGGAACATCTCGAATTGGAAATGTATAATAGTGGTAATTCTGACCATTGGAATCTTGTAAATCGACCACAAACAATGCGCCATTTTGATTCGATATGTTCGAATCAAACAATTCTAAATCAACTTTGAGGTAAATTCCTCTTAAGGTAATAAAATTACTGTCTGCAAGGAACAAATGCTCCCACCCAAATTCCTTGTTGGTGTAATCCAAGGATTCAGTATCCTTAGAATCAAATTCATAGTTTACTTGAACAAGATTAGTAGTTTTGGCATTATACAGCATAATGTCATTATTTCCGCCAAGCTTGTTTTGATGCGTAGAGCTAATCTTCAGAAAACTATACTGATATTTCTTCCAATTCATATCCCAAGAGGAAATAATTCCGTTTTGAAATTGATACGTTTGAAACAAGTTCAAAAGGACAAATATAACTCCTAAAAACAGAGCTATATATTGCTGGCGACTTCCCAAGAATTGCTTTACCGAAAGAGCCAATAGAACAGCAGAAATTGAATAGAAATCAACCAAAGGCCGCTGCCCAAAAGAAGGGCCGTAATACCAATTCCACCATGAGCTCAATAAATAAACTACTCCAACAAAAAACAAAAGTACTCCTATTCCTTGAAATCTATTTTTGCTTAACCACAATATACCTCCAAGGAATGAAAAAAGTAACATAGGGGTGTAAATGAACACTCCTTTTCTGAAACTGAATAAAAAGTCGAAAAGATGCGGAGAAGAAAAATAAAACCCTTCTTGCGCGTAGCTCCAAATCCACCAATTTCCTGATTGTAAATACCACATCAAAGGCTGAATTCCAGAGATTAATAAAAAAATAAGAACCGAAAAAACCAATCTTTTTTTGGAAAAAATAGACCAAAAATAAAACATAGTTCCTTGCCATGAACCAACCAAAAAAGGTATTAAAAACACAACAATTCCGTTTATTGGTCTAACCAAAACTAGCAAAGCCAAACATGCTATTGAAGCATACAAATATTCACTCTTGACCGATAAAGCATATTTTTTTGTGAAAAATAAAAACGCAGCCACCCAACAAAATGAATAAACATGAGACATAGAGGGCTGAAATACAGAATATACCAACAAGTTTGTTCCAAAAAAAAAGAGAAGTAGAGTTATAGAAATGACTGTTTCTGAAAAATGAAACAATCGCAATAATTTTTGAGTAAAAATCAGTCCAAGTATCAAATAAAATATTCCCGAAAGAGAAATTGCAAATTGATAAGAAAAAGAAGAACTCGTGCTTCCTTCAGAAGAAAAAAGCTTGCCCAAAGCATAAAAAGGCGACATCGAAATGGCTGTGCCTACATAATATTTGTTTACACCTTTTCCTTTAAAATCAAATACGAATCGATTGTCTGGAACTTGCTGGGAAAAACTGTTTGTCTCAAAAATATGGGTGAGATAAGAATAATAACCGATTCCATCGCTTGAGATTACAGAATACCGCCCTCCTTGCTGTAACACAGAGAACAGAACCAAAATTAGTGATGTGATTGAAACAATCCACAACGCACTTCTAGATGTTCTAACATTTCTTTTCCGCCAATTCATTAAGAATAAAGGTAAAGAAAGTTTTGATTGTCACTACACAAACATCAAAAGGTTTATCTCATTTGATCCAATTTCATTTTGTCGGCAAAATGAGCACAGTAATCTCTTAAATCTTCTACTATTTCGTCTTCGCCTGTAGCTTTTTGAAAATTATCTGCCATGGTTACCAAAGTTTGATAAAAAAACATTTTCATTTCATCCACCATCATTTCTTTGGTCCACAAATCCATTCTGAGTGCAGCTTTATCTTCCTTATCCCACACTGACAAAATCATCGCTTTGCATTCCTTGTTAGAAATATTTGCATCAGTCGCAGTCCAATTCATTGCTTCTGGCACATTGTGCTCGTCCGTTTTTACAGCTATATTTATCTGTGAAGTTTTTTCCTTTGACATGGTTTACTTATTTAAAAAAACAAAGGTCTAAAAATTATAATTAATAGTAGGGATTCTTTTAAAAAGTATCAATTTCGCTCTTACTTATTCAATCTCTTCAAAATATGTTGTCCTCGATTTTTGAGACCGGACGAAGCGGTAGGCAACAATTCTTCAATACACGCCACCAATTCATTCGTTAATTCGGGATACAATTTCGCCATGTTTTCTAAAACCCCAAGCGAAAATGCCTTTACAGCAATTGCTGTGTCCCTTTTCTGTGCTAATCCAAAACAAGAGTCAATAATAGAACCCTGAAGATTTTCTGGAATTTTCTTAAACTGAAATACCCGAACAATATTTCTTTTTACTGAATCTGAGTACAAATCATTGGATAATATTTGGGCAAAATCTTCGAAGTAATCATCAAAAAAACCAGTTCCATCCTCAAAACAATGGTTCATTGCCCAAGCAGCTTTTTCACTGAAAGGGCTTTGATTTTCTTTTATAATTTCTACCAGCTCTTTGTATCGTTCGGGGTCATTAGCCACAAGCGAAACCACCTTAAAACTATTGGCTCTAGAAGCCTTTTTTGCCAGCAACTCTCTCATTCTTGGGTAAATGTGGTGTTAATTGTTCTTAATAATAGAAAAAAAGCAGGACAATTTTGCTGAAGACTTTGGATATTTTCTACATTTGTATATGTCCAAGGCAAAAAAAAATAGATACAAAACAACTTCGTTTTATGTGACGATAAGCATGGGTTTTATCCTCTTTTTGTTGCTTATTTTTGGAATGGCAATCTTGAGGCTCGATAAAATATATGGAGAACAAAAAGAAAAGATAGAAGTAGATGTGTTTTTCCGTGAAAACGCCAAAATGGCTAAAATGCAACAGATTGAGAAAGAAATAAGTCTTGATCACAGAGTGAATTCTACGACTTATATCCCAAAAGAGAAAGCTGTTGAATTCATGATTGAAGGAATGGGCGAAGAGTTTCTTGAAGAGTTTTTGGGCGGAAATCCTCTTTACAACAGTATCAATCTCACCTTGAAAAAAAACTATGCTCAACTAGATAGTGTGCAGCTTTTTGAACAAAATGTATTAGAGAAATACGAAGATTATGTTAGCGAAATTTCATACAGCAAAGCACAATTTCAAACTATTAACGATACTTTTTACAATGGACTTTGGTACGCACTGGGACTTAGCAGTATTTTGCTAATCATTGCTGTAATTTTGATAAACAACACGATTAGACTGGCAATATTCTCAAAACGATTTCTTATCAGAACAATGCAATTTGTGGGGGCGAAACACAGCTTTATTAAAAAACCATTTTTACTGAACTCTATTATTCAAGGAATTACCTCAGCTTTATTGGCAATTATCCTATACATCTTACTGAGTTTAGTGTTAGAAAATTACAACTCTATCATTGGAGAGTTGGTTTTTAATGCTGAAAACATAAATTCCAACCTTATTATATTTGGAATAATTATCGCTATCGGAATTTTAGTTAGCTTTGGCTCTACTTATTTCTCTATGAACAAGTACTTGAAACTGAGTCAAGACAAACTATACAAACAATAATACCTTATGGAAAACGAAAATATTTATTTTACGAAAAAAAATTACTTCATGATTCTTGCTGGAATCGTTGTATTTGTATTGGGTTACATCATCATGTCGGGAGGAAATCCAGAAGACCCGAGTGATTACAGTGACGAGATCTTTAATTTCAGAAGAATAACTCTTGCTCCTTTTATCGTAATTGCTGGTTATGTGATAGTATTGTTTGGAATTATTAAAAATTTCAAGCCAGAAATTACTTCTGAAGAAACTGAAACTCCAACTAAAAAATAACCCAAAGTAACTTTCACTTTTTATGGGTTTAATAGAAGCAATCATTCTTGGAATAGTTCAAGGATTAACTGAGTTTTTGCCAGTGAGCAGCAGTGGTCACATTGAGTTAGTAAAAGCTATTTTTAATCGGGAGATTCAAGAAAGTATGACCATGACGGTTGTCCTCCATTTTGCAACAGCTCTTAGTACATGTGTCATTTTTCGAAAGGACATTTCTCAAATAATCAAAGGATTATTTCAATTCAAAAACAACACCGAGTTTCAATTTTCTCTAAAAATTATTCTTTCTATGATTCCTGCTGCTTTAGTAGGTATTCTCTATGATGATTTTATCGAATCATTTTTTGCTGGAAAAATAATGTTAGTTGGCTTTATGCTTTTGGTAACTGGAGCACTTTTGTTTGTTGCCGACAAAGCAAAAACTACCAACAAAGAAGTGAATATTATTCATTCTTTTATCATCGGAATATCTCAAATGATTGCAATATTACCGGGAATTTCTAGGTCGGGTGCTACTATTTCCACTTCGGTGTTGTTGGGAATAGATAGGGAAAAAGCTGCTCGATTTTCATTTTTGATGGTTGTCCCTCTTATTTTTGGGAAAATTGCCAAAGACCTTTTGGATCTTTCAAGTGGCGAATCAATGGTAAACACAGCTGAATTCACTCCTTATGTGGCAGGATTTATTTTCGCTTTTTTTACAGGACTTATCGCTTGTCAGTGGATGATAAAACTGGTTAAAAAATCTAAACTTACCTCCTTTTCTATTTATTGTTTTGTAATTGGAATCGCAGTAATTATATATTCAATTCTGTAAATTAACACATGGATCATTCAGTAAATTTTCATGATGGCGAAGTCATATTGGTTGACAAACCTTTAAAAATAACTTCGTTTGGGGCAGTAAATCGCATAAAAAGAGTTTTCATTCAACAAACTAAAAAAAAACGATACAAAATTGGGCATGCCGGAACATTAGATCCATTGGCTTCAGGGCTATTGATTATGTGTTCGGGAAAAAAAACCAAGACCATTTCTTCTTTTCAAAATTTACCCAAAGAATATACGGCAACAATAAAACTGGGTGCAACTACACCTTCGTATGATTTAGAAACAGAAATTGACAACACTTTTGATATTTCGGACATCACTAAAGAGGATATACTGAAATGTGCCGAATCATTTATTGGAGAGCAAGATCAATTGCCACCCATTTTTTCGGCTAAGAAAATTGACGGAAAAAGAGCTTATGACTTGGCTCGAGCTGGCGAAGAAGTGAAAGTGAAACCAAATAAAATAACCATTCACGAAATGGAAATTTTGGAAATAAAGCTTCCTGAAATAAAAGTTAGAATTAGCTGTAGCAAAGGAACTTACATTCGTTCCATTGCTTATGATTTTGGGGTAAAACTCAAGAATGGTGCACATTTAACAGAACTAAGAAGAACCAAAATTGGGGAATACAATGTGAATGATGCGCACACAATTGAAGAAGTTCAGCAATGGATTTTCGATTCAGAATTTGCCCCAATTGTATAATATTTCCTCCTTAATGCCAAGCCCTCTTAATTTTTAGGAAAAAAGGTAGTAAAATCGTATTTTTGTATTCTGAAATAAAAACTACCTATGAAATTATCAAAATTTGGATTCGAATTACCGGAAGAGTTATTGGCCGAATATCCAGCTGAAAACAGAGACGAATCAAGATTAATGGTGCTTAACAGAGAAAAGCAAACCATTGAGCACAAGCAATTCAAAGACCTTATCGAATACTTTGATGATGAAGATGTACTAATCATGAACAACACGAAAGTTTTTCCTGCTCGAATGATTGGGAACAAAGAAAAAACAGGTGCTGAAATTGAGGTATTTCTATTGAGAGAATTGAATCAAGAAACTTTACTTTGGGATGTACTAGTAGATCCTGCTAGAAAAATCCGTATTGGAAACAAATTATATTTTGGTGAAGATGAAGAGTTGGTTGCAGAAGTAATTGACAACACTACTTCAAGAGGAAGGACTTTGAGATTCCTATTTGACGGAACTTATGAGGAATTCCAAGATAAAGTAAGACAACTTGGAAAAACTCCACTTCCTAAATACATCAAAAGAGCAGTAGAGCCAGAAGACGAAGAAAGATACCAAACTATTTATGCAAGACATGAAGGTTCGGTTGCCGCGCCAACCGCTGGACTTCACTTCAGCAAAAACTTATTAAAAAGATTAGAAATTAAAGGTGTAAATTTTGCAGAAGTAACTTTACACGTTGGATTGGGAACATTTCAGCCGGTGGAAGTAGAAGATTTGACAAAACACAAAATGGGATCGGAAAGAGCCTATGTGAGTCAAATGAATGCTGACATTATTAATAAAGGAATCAAAAACAAGAAAAATGTGTGTGCGATTGGAACCACTTCGGTAAGAACAATTGAATCTTCAGTTTCTTCAGAAAACTTACTGAAACCTTTTGACGGATGGACCAATAAATTTATATTCCCTCCTTACGATTTTAGTATCCCAAATAGATTAATTACTAATTTCCACACTCCTTATTCTACCTTATTGATGATGGTTTGTGCTTTTGGTGGATACGATTTTGTAATGAGAGCTTACGAAGAAGCTGTGAAAGAAAAATACAAGTTTTTCTCTTACGGTGATGCCATGTTAATCATCTAATGCACACTTAAAAAATTAACTATTCTCGTTCAGATAAATAAGAATTAATCCCGCTTTTTAGTGGGATTTTTCTTTGTGTAAAATTTTAGCGGGGTTCTATTGTAGGAATTTGACACTAGGATTTTCAGTCGGATGGTTTACTTTTATTACCTTTAGATTCAAAGCAAAAATTATGGATCCAAATCATTACGTAATAATTGTAGCCGGTGGAGTTGGAAAAAGAATGAACTCTCCCCTGCCAAAGCAATTTATTAAGATCAATGACAAACCTATCATTTTTCATACGATAGAAAGATTCTTGGAAGCAGACAGTTCTATTGAATTTATTATCTCACTTCATCCCGACTATATTGAATATTGGGAAGAACTAATTCAGCATCACAATTTTAAGTTTAGCCACAAAACTGTAAAAGGAGGTAACGAAAGATTTTACTCTGTTAAAAATGCACTGGAACTGGTGCCCAGAAATGCAATTGTAGGCATACATGACTCTGTTCGTCCACTTGTTTCATTAGGAACAATTACCCGCTGTTTTCGTGAGACTCAAACTTACTTTTCGGCCATTCCTGTAGAAGACTCAGTAAACAGCCTGAGATACATTACAGAGCATCGAAATGAAATTTTAGACAGAAGTTTAGTTAAGCAAGTTCAAACTCCACAATATTTTAACGCACAACTAATTAAGGAATCATACTGCAAGGAATACTCTCGTAAATTTACGGATGATGCTTCTGTTTATGAAGCAAGTGGGCACGACATTCATCCTGTAAAAGGAAATCCAGAAAATATTAAAATTACATCTCCTATTGATTTAATTGTGGCTAGAGAATTGTTGCGGTAAAATATACCGTTTGGCTCTCTCGGAGGGTGACTTATTTTCACTATCTTCAAACCCATGAAAACATCCCTAAGAAAAGCAACCAAATCTGATTTAAAATCAGTACTTGATTTAGTAAAAGAACTTGCACTTTACGAAAAAGCACCCGAAGAAGTAACCGTAACTTTAGCTGATTACGAAAGGGATTTTGACCAACATATTTTTGATATCATTGTAGCTGAGCAAGAAAACGAAATTGTGGGCATTGCTTTTTATTACATGACTTATTCCACGTGGAAAGGCAAAATGCTCTTCCTCGAAGATTTTGTGGTGAAAGAAGAATTAAGAGGAAAAGGAATAGGGAAATTACTCTTTAAGGCATACTTGGAAGAAGCTCAAAAGCTAAATGTAAGTTTGGCTAAATGGCAAGTTTTAGATTGGAACGAGCCAGCAATAAATTTCTACGAAAAGTACAATTCTACTATTGAGAAAGAATGGTACAATGGAAAGATATTTAAGAATGAGTTTAAGGAAATTATTAAATCAATGAGCTAATTATTGATGCAGGTCAGAATTGATTTTTGATTGTAAAAGAAAGTAAACCCACCTTACAAAAAAATGATCTTGCCATCTCTAGATTTAGCCAATTAAGGGATTTTTATTTTAGTAAATCTAATTGATAAAATATATTGTAGAATAAAAAACCAAAATGTGTCATTCCAAACTTGATTTGGAATGATAGATGAAAAATAATACGAGTCATCCTGAATTCATTTCAGGATACCCATTCATTGAAATATTGTCTGAGTAAGTAATGTGAAATATTCCCGATCGGAGGCCGAAATGAAAGATGAAGAAATACAATACAAAGCTGAGGGTTTTGAACTTGTTCAAAATGTCTCTAACCCTAACTGGAACTTACTCTTCCTCTTTCTCCTTCAACTCTTCATCAGATTCTCTTTTCAAAAATGCGTCCCAACCCTGAGCGGTAAGTGGTGTTGAGGAATTGTCTCTTGTTACCAAATTCACTCCAGTATTTTTGTCCGTCATGTGTCCAATAATACTCATGTGAGGATTTCCTTTTACTTTTTCAAAATCTTCTTGTTTTATCGTAAACAACAATTCATAATCTTCACCTCCATTCAGAGCGACAATTGTTGGCGACATTCCAAAATCTTGAGCCGTGAGAACCGTTTGAGGATCAATTGGCAATTTATCTTCATAAACACTACACCCAACTTCGCTTTGAGTACAAATATGAAAAATCTCTGAAGCCAAACCATCCGAAATATCAATCATACTAGTTGGTTTCACGTCCATTTTTTGCAACAATTCGATAATATCTGCTCTTGCTTCTGGTTTTAAAAACCGCTCCAAAACATAATCATTTCCTTCCAAATCAGGTTGAATTTTATCATTTGCCTTGAATACTTTCTTTTCTCTTTCCAACAATTGCAAACCAACGTAAGCACTTCCCAAATCTCCAGTCACTACAAACAAATCATTCTCTTTGGCCCCATTTCTATAGACCAAATCTTCTTCATTAGCTTCGCCAATTGCGGTAATATTGATAATCAATCCTGACAAGGAAGTTGTAGTATCTCCACCAATCACTTCCACTCCATACATATTGGCTGCCAGCAATATTCCTTCGTACAATTCGTCTATTGCTTCCACTGGATATCGGCTCGAAAAACTCAAAGCAACCGTAATAGCTTTTGGCTGAGCGTTCATCGCAAAAATATCCGAGACATTCACCACAACTGCTTTGTATCCCAAATGTTTCAGTGGTGTATAGGAAATATCAAAATGCACTCCTTCGGTAAGTGTATCGGTAGAAATCACCGTTTTTTTATTCCCAAAATCTAATACTGCGGCATCATCTCCAATTCCCTTAATCACAGATTTGTCTGTGATTTTTATCTTTTCCATGAGTCTATTAATAAACCCAAATTCTCCCAATTCGCTTAATGCAGTTGTTTTGTTTTCCATACCGCAAAATTAAGGATTATTATCAGTTTATTTCAATTCTAAAAAAATAAAAAACTTAGCCACCTAGAGCTAAATTACGAGTCTGATTGTAAATTGAGTAGTTCACAAACAGATTCCTCATAAAGCACGGAATGACCGGATATTTTTTATTTTTGTTAAACTAACGTACTAAAACAATGAAAAAATCAATTTTCTTCATCTTTTCACTCTTTATTTTAACTCAATGCCAAGAAGAGAAACCTCTATTAGAACAAGCGATTGAAGCTAGATGCAATTGCTTAAAAACATTTGACAAAGAGAAAGGCAACTTTTTGGAAGTAATAGAATGTTCTGATGAGATAAACGCGCGTGAAGAATTTTCGAATCTAGACCAAGCCAAAATTATGAAAGGCATGGAAAAAAATTGTCCGGATGCGGCACTTCCGCTGGATGAAATGATTCAATAAAACTGACATTTATCAGGTAAAACTTGTCGGGAATTTTTCTTAATTTTATACATGATTAAAAAAGTGGACTTAATTCTTTTTTATCAAACCAATTTTAAATGAAAACAAGCTGGGAAAATATCTTTTCGTTACTGCTTTCTGTGATTATCAAAAATCCAGAGTAATAGGGTTTTTTACGCCTATATTTTATTTAAAACTCCTATTAATTTATTACATTTAAACATGCCTAGATACCACACACTTGGGAATATCCCACCTAAACGACACACCGTTTTCAAAAAACCAAACGGAGATTTTTATTACGAAGAGCTTTTCGGCACTATTGGATTTGATGGAATGTCATCACTTTTGTACCACACCCAGAGACCAACTCAGGTGAAAGAAGTAGTAAAATCTTACTCCGTAGAACCTAAAATTGCTGTGGCGAAGAACATGAAATCCATTTCTCTTAAAGGATACAAAGTTCCGCCAATCAATGATTTCCTGGAAAGTAGAAAATGTGTGTTGATGAATTCGGATTGTCAAATTACATTGGCTGCTCCGAAACAATCATTGACCGAATATTTTTACAAAAACACTGACAGTGACGAAGTGATATTCATCCACAAAGGAACTGGAAAACTGAGAACAATGTTGGGAAATATTGATTTTGAATACGGTGATTATTTGGTTATACCAAGAGGCATGATTTATCAAATAAACTTTGATAATGAAGACAATAGATTGTTTATTGTAGAATCTAAAAGCCCTATTTATACGCCAAAAAGATACCGAAATTGGTTTGGGCAGCACCTAGAACATTCTCCATTTTGCGAAAGAGATCTTCACGGGCCTTCAGAATTAGAGACTTTTGACGAGCAAGGAGATTTTTTGGTAAAAGTGAAAAAACAAGACATGATTCATGAGTATAATTATGCAGCTCACCCTTTTGGTGTAGTGGGTTGGGATGGATATAATTTTCCCTATAAATTCTCGATTCACGATTTTGAACCCATAACCGGAAGAGTGCACCAACCGCCTCCTGTTCACCAAACATTCGAGACAGATACGTTTGTAATCTGCTCATTTGTACCCAGACTATACGATTATCATCCGCAGGCAGTTCCTGCTCCATACAACCACAGCAATATAGATTCTGATGAAGTATTGTATTATGTAGATGGTGATTTTATGAGCAGAAACAACATTGAACAGGGGCAGATAACTTTGCATCCTGCAGGAATTCCTCACGGACCTCACCCAGGAACTATGGAAAAAAGTATTGGAAAAAAAGAAACTCAAGAATTAGCCGTAATGGTAGATACTTTTAAACCGTTGATGGTGACGGAGGAAGCTGTGAAATTGCAAGATGGGGATTATTACAAATCTTGGCTTGACCATTAAAACAGAAGAGCAAATTGAGAAAGTATGCCAATTAGCCAATAAAAATTATAACTTAAATAAAACTAGCTAATCAAAAGAATTATGAGCGATATTAAAAACGTAGAATACGGACTAGAAAAAATATTTGAGGGAGCGCAAGATTTCTTGCCGCTTCTGGGAACGGATTATGTAGAATTTATTGTGGGAAATGCCAAACAAGCAGCGCACTTTTATAAAACTGCCTTTGGATTTCAATCGCATGCCTACAAAGGTTTAGAAACTGGGTGTAGAGATTATTCTTCATACGTATTGAAACAAGACAAAATAAGAATTGTACTGACTACCCCACTCAACTCGAAATCATGGATGAACGAGCACTTAGCCAAACACGGTGATGGTGTGAAATTTGTTGCGTTGTGGGTTGATGATGCTAAAAAATCATGGGAAGAAACGACCAAAAGAGGGGCGAAATCCTACATGGAGCCAACTGTGGAGAAAGATGAACACGGTGAAGTTGTGAGAGCAGGAATTTACACTTACGGGGAAACGGTTCATATGTTTGTAGAAAGAAAAAACTACACAGGAGAGTTTTTACCAGGTTACGAAAAATGGGAATCGGATTATAATCCAGAACCAGTTGGACTTAAATTTATCGACCACATGGTAGGGAATGTAGGTTGGAACGAGATGAATATTTGGGTAAAGTGGTACGAAGATGTAATGGGGTTTGTAAACTTTTTATCTTTTGATGATAAGCAAATTACAACCGAATATTCGGCTCTTATGAGTAAGGTAATGAGTAACGGAAATGGAAGAATAAAATTCCCAATTAACGAACCAGCTGAGGGTAAAAAGAAGTCTCAGATTGAAGAATATATTGATTTTTATGAAGGTCCGGGAGTACAGCATATCGCAGTTGCAACGAATGACATTTTGGATACTGTTGCGAAAATGAGAGCACGAGGAATTGAGTTTTTATCTACACCGCCAGAAGAATATTATAAGGCAGTTCCAGGAAGATTACAAGAACATAATCATGAATTAGCTGAAGATATTGAAAAACTTAAATCATTAGGTATTATGATTGATGCCGATGAAGAAGGATACTTGCTTCAGATTTTTACCAAGCCAATTGAAGACAGACCAACTCTGTTTTTTGAAGTAATTCAAAGAATGGGGGCAAGAGGATTTGGAGCTGGAAACTTCAAAGCTTTGTTCGAATCTATTGAAAGAGAGCAAGCTAAGAGAGGGACATTGTAAAATCCCATCCCTAACCCTTCCCTAAGGGAAGGAAACAAATATTTATTTAGACAAAAGAATATTTCGTGAGAATATTCCCTTCCCTTAGGGAAGGATAGGTTGGGAAAATTAGTATTATGACAAGAGAAGAATTATTAGCCGCAATAGACAAAAAATACGAAGCAATGGGACAAAACCCAGATGTTCATTTGTCGGGATTATTGCACGCAGAACCTATGACATATTGGGATTTTGCTCAGGTAGACGCACTCCTAAGTTTACAAACACAAAGAACCCAGTTGAAAGACGAAATGGTATTCATCATGTATCATCAGGTGAATGAATTGTTGTTTAAAATGATCCTATGGGAAATCGGACAGATTGCTGATGAAAAAGAAATTCAGCCTGAAAAATTTACGATGCACCTTGGAAGAATAAGCAGATATTTTGATGTGCTCGCTAATTCTTTTACCGTAATGGGCGATGGAATGGAGCTAGAACAATACATGAAGTTTCGTGATACACTTACGCCAGCAAGTGGTTTTCAAAGCGCACAGTATCGCCAAATAGAAATTGCTTCTACCGAACTCATAAATCTAATTGACCTTCGATTTAGAGCAACAATTGACCGAGATACTCCATACGAACATGCGTTTGAGCATATGTATTGGCAAGCAGCTGGAAAAGACTTTAAAACAGGAAAGAAAAATGCCCTTTTGGTTAATTTTGAAAAAAAGTACAAAAAGGAATTGATTGACTTCATGAAAGACTACAACACAGTAAATCTTTGGACAAAATTCAAAGAATTGCCCGAGGAGTTTCAGAGTAATGTTACACTGGTAAATGCGATGAGACATTACGACTACACTGTGAATATAAAATGGGTGATGCACCACTATCACGCAGCTGCAAAATACCTGGGGGAAGCTGCTGCAACAGGTGGAAGCGATTGGCACAAATACATGCACCCTAAATATCAAAAACGAATTTTCTTCCCAGCACTATGGAGTCAAGAAGAACAAGACAATTGGGGAGTAACCAATTTAGAAGAAATAAAAATATTGACTGAGGTTTAGTTAAAAACTCCAATCGTACGTATCAATCTCAGTCAAACAAGCCACTAAGATATCTATACTACCTCGGATATCTTTTTTGTTAGCCATTTCAATGGACTGATGAATGTGACGTGTAGGAATAGAAATTGCACCAGCAATAGAACCTCCAGGAGTCATTCTTTGAATTCCTGCTGTATCCGTTCCTCCTGCTGTCAATATTTCTGGCTGCCAAGTAATGTTATTTTTATCGGCTGTTTTCTTCATAAATGACACCATTCTATGATCACAAATAGTTTGCGAATCCATGATTTTGATCGCTGTTCCTTTGCCAAGTTCAGTTACTTTTTCATGAGCAGCTGCACCTGGAACATCAAAGGCAATGGTTGTGTCAATTCCAAATCCAAAATCTGGATTAATGTTCAATGCAGAAACATTAGCTCCTCTCAAACCCACCTCTTCTTGTACAGTAAATACAGCATATACATCATAAGGAATTGATTTTAGTTCTTTCAAAACTTCAATCAAAATAAAAACAGAAACTCTATTGTCTATCGACTTGCAGTTGACACAATCCCCCATCTCAATCAATCCTCTTTCTCTCGTAATTGGATTGCCAATTTCTATGTACTTCTCTACCTCTTTCTTATTCATTCCCATATCGATAAAGTAGTCAGTTGTTTTAGGCACTTTATTTCTTTCTTCTGGGCTCATTACGTGTATTGGTTTTGATCCCATTACACCCATCAAATCTTTTTTTCCGTGTACAATAACTCTTTGGGCTGTCAATGTTTTTGGATCAAATCCTCCTAAGGTATGAAACCTAACAAACCCATTATCGTCTATGTGCGTTACAATAAATCCTATTTCATCCATGTGTGCACCCAACATTACTTTTTTGGAGCTATCTCTTCCTTTTTTAATTGCTGTTACATTTCCCAAATTATCAATAGTAATCTCATCTACCAAAGATTTTATTTCTTTCAATACAAGCTTTCTAACTCTATCCTCAAAGCCAGGCGCTCCCGGAATTTCACAAATTTCAGAAAGTAATTTTATATCCAACATAAGATTTAGTTTTTTGGTTTTTGATACAATAAATATTGTCCGATCAAAATAAGAAAAGTAGAAACAATGGTGCTTAAAAGTGTCTTAAGTAAAATGATTGGTAACGAAATGAATGAAAATTCTTCCATTAAAAACAACCAAAAGAAAAAGGCTCCAATGAGCAAGAATGAGTACAGAGCGTATTTTTGAATGTCTTCTGTATAAACCGTAAGTTCTTGCACGTTGTCAAGCGGATTAGTAGTTTGAATCCTTCTTAATAAAAGAGGTCTTACAAGCGCTAAAAACAAACAAGCCGAGGTATGAATTCCTTCTGTATTTAAAAACATATCAATCGTAATACCCAAAATTAGGGCTACTACCATCGTTGTATATTTAGATACTTTGGTCGAGAATGTGAGTAAAAAAGAAAGATAAATTAATGGAGAAACATAGGAGTTGAAAATCCCTAAATCAATTTGATTGACAATAAAAACTTGTACCAATACAAGAAATATGAACCTTAATATATTTGAAAAAACTAAGTTCATTATTGATTGATTGAGTTGAAGACAGAATCGAGTTCCGATTTTTGTATATTATTTACAACGAATACATGATGAACAGCAAAAAAATCGACTGTAGTTTTCAGTGTTAATAATTGATTGTTGTTCCCTGATTCTGGACTACTTTTCTTTACAATTCCCACCATTTCTCCCTGCGGAAATATTCCCGAACCTCCTTGAGTTACAATCGTATCGCCTATTTTAATTTTAAAATAAGAGGGTATTCCTTTTACAGTTATTTCGTTCACTTTGTTTTCTGGAAGCCACATCAAAGTACCAACACAACTATCTTGCAAAGGCCTCACGGGTATTTTAAACTCTATATTCATGGCGCTCATTACCGTAGAAAAATTATTCGAAACATTTTTCACAAACCCAACTATACCTTTTGAATTTACAACTCCCATTTCTGGATTTATTTCTTTTAAACTACCCACATTTAAGGTAAGTATATTTTTATCTCTGCTTGTTGAGTTCTGAATTACAGTTGCAGGCTGAAACGAGAATTGTCTTTTGTATTCCTTCTTTTTTATTTCAATCAAATTTTTAGAGACAGTAGAATAGTTGTAAAACGCTTCTTGTTTTAACTTGGAATTCTCTTCCAGCAGTTTTTGATTCTCCGATTTTAAATTAAAATATTGAAATACCGCATTCTTTTTTTGAAACATCCAACCAGAAATCCCAGCGCTAGAATTTAAAATTTGTGCTTGTTGGTAGCTCGAATTCCTCTGAATTAAAAACAACACAAAAAGCTGGAGTAACATAAAAAACAAGATAAATCTAATTTTCTTAAAAAATAAGAGTACGTTTTTCATGTAAGCCCGTTAAGTTATATTCCTTTCATCAAAAATTGGAACCTATCTATATTATCAAGAGCAATTCCTGTACCTCTCACTACTGATCTCAAAGGTTCATCTGCTATATGAATTGGCAATTGTGTTCTCAAAGAAATACGCTTGTCTAACCCTCTCAATAGAGACCCACCCCCAGCAAGGTAAATTCCTGTTTTGTAAATATCAGCGGATAATTCTGGAGGAGTCATTTCCAATGCGGATAAAATTGCCTCTTCAATTTTTGTAATAGATTTATCCAATGATTGCGCAATTTCCTTATAAGAAATAGTTATTTCCTTGGGAATTCCAGTCATCAAATCTCTTCCACGAACTGCATAATCTTCTGGTGGATCATCTAAGTCCATTGTTGCCGCACCTACTTCAATTTTAATCATTTCTGCAGTTCTCTCTCCAATCAAAATATTGTGCTGACGCCTCATGTATTCCTCAATATCAGCTGTAAAATCATCACCAGCAACTCTTATCGATTTATCACATACGATTCCTCCTAGTGCTATTACTGCGATTTCCGAAGTACCACCACCTATATCAATAATCATGTTTCCCATTGGTTCTTGCACATCAATTCCAATCCCAATTGCAGCTGCCATTGGTTCATGAATTAAATACACCTCTCTTGCCCCAGCATGCTGTGCAGAGTCACTTACAGCTCTCTTTTCAACCTCTGTTATTCCCGAAGGAATACAAATCATCATTCTAATTTTTGAAAGAGCGCTAAACACATTTTTCTTTTCCTGAGTCATTTTAATCATTCCTTTGATCATTTCCTCAGTCGCCTTGTAATCTGCAATTACCCCATCTTTTAATGGTCGAATTGTTTTTATATTTTCATGCGTTTTCCCGTGCATTTGCTGGGCACGTTTCCCTATCGCAATAATTTTATCAGTTTTGATATCCATCGCAACAATTGAGGGTTCGTCCACTACAATTTTTCCGTTCTGAATTATAATTGTGTTAGCCGTACCTAAATCAATGGCAATTTCTTGTTGAAAAAAACTAAATAGTCCCATTTATGATTAGTGTTTAAAGTGTCTGGTACCTGTAAATACCATTGAAATTTTATTGTTGTCGCAGTACTCAATAGACAATTCATCTTTGATTGATCCACCCGGTTGTACAACTGCATTAATTCCCTCATTTCCTGCTATCTCAACACAATCCGGAAAAGGGAAAAATGCATCCGATGCCATTACAGCGTCTTGTAAATCAAAACCAAATGACTTTGCTTTGTGTATTGCTTGGTTTAAAGCATCAACTCGCGAGGTCTGACCCGTTCCGCTTGCAAACAATTGACCATTCTTCGCCAATACTATCGTATTTGACTTTGTATGCTTACAAATCTTTCCTGCAAATTCTAAATCAGTCATTTGAGATTCAGTAGGAGATATAGTGGTTACCGTTTTAAAATCTTCTTTTTTATCAGAAACAAAATCTTTGTCCTGAACCAAAACACCATTCAAAATTGTACGGTATTGGTTGCTTGGCAATTCAAATGATTTTTGAACCAAGATAATTCTATTCTTTTTACCCTTCAAAATTTCTAAAGCATCTTTAGCATAAGATGGCGCAATAACAACCTCACAAAACAATGTGTGAATCTTTTCTGCCGTTTCTTTATCAATCTCTGTATTCGAAATCAAAACTCCTCCAAAAGCAGATACTGGGTCGCCAGCCAGGGCATCCGAGTATGCCTGAGAAATTGTATCTCTCGAGGCCAAACCACATGCATTATTGTGTTTTAGTATAGCAAAAGTGGGCTTTGAATTTTTAAACTCTAAAATTAAATTTACTGCCGCATCAACATCTAGAAGATTGTTGTAAGAAAGTTCTTTTCCGTGCAATTTGTCGAAAAAACTATTTAAGTCTCCATAAAAACTTCCTTTTTGATGAGGATTTTCTCCGTATCTCAACTCAGATTTCACTTGTATACTCTGCTTAAACGAAGTTTGGTTATTATCATCAAAATAATTAAAAATATGGGAATCGTAGTTCGAAGAAACATCAAAAGAATCTTTTGCAAACTCTCTTCTTTCTTCCAAAGACAAAGCTCCGTTGTTTTCAGTTATCAGTGCAAGTAGTTTTTCGTATTGACTAACAGAAGACACAATAGTTACGTCTTTGTAATTCTTAGCAGCTGCTCTGATTAACGAAATACCTCCAATATCAATTTTCTCGATTATATCTGCTTCACTAGCTCCAGACTTTACTGTTTCTTCAAACGGATATAAATCTACAATTACCAAATCCAATTCTGGTATTTCGTATTCAGCTATTTCTTTTTGATCACTTTCGTTTTCTCTTCTTGTTAAAATGCCTCCAAAAACTTTTGGATGAAGAGTTTTTACTCTGCCTCCCAAAATTGAAGGATAAGAAGTAAGATCCTCTACAGGAACTACATCTATTCCCAATTTTTCTATAAACCCCTGGGTTCCTCCTGTTGAATAAATGGTAACACCTTGTTCATTCAATTTTTTTACAATTGGCTCCAATCCATCTTTATAAAAAACTGATATTAAAGCTGAGTTTATTTTTTTTCGAGACATTCTTCTACCTTTTTGCACAAAGATAGTCAACTAAACCGAGTTTTCTGCAATATTTCTGCAATAATCAGGGCTTTTTTTCGCACCTTCAATCGTTTGATTTATTGATGTTTAAATACAAGTAATAAATTTTATTTCAAGTTTATAAATCTTTTTCTTCAAGATATTTGTTTACAATTTAAAAATATCTCTATATTTGCAAACCCAAACGAATAAGGGCAATTAGCTCAGTTGGTTCAGAGCACCTCGTTTACACCGAGGGGGTCGGGGGTTCGAATCCCTCATTGCCCACAAAAAAGCTTCAGTTTTACTGAGGCTTTTTTTATGCCAAAATAAATTTAAATCAATTTTTTATTCAAAACTAATCCCTCTCAGGGGTTTCTGGACATTTCATAAGCGTACTGTAAACATTTAGCTTCTGTTGCACTAAAGCCCTCTAGCTGTATTTAATTTCTGCTGGAAGCAATAGTTCAAATCTATAAGAGCAAAGCCGATTTGCTTTTCAAATAAAAAAGCTAAGCGTCTGTTTTTTGCAGACATTTGTAAAAAATTAGTTGGTAAGCTCTTTAAATCTATTCCATCGATAACTAATTAAGAGTTCTTTCTGGCTCATAAAGTACTGATAAGTCTGCGTATTTTATTTTTTAAACCATTAAAGTTTAACTCAAAAAAAAGCTCCAGTCACTTGACTGGAGCCTTAAATTAAAAATAAATCGTTTGCTTATTTCGTGATTGTCATTTTTTTAGTAATTCTTTTTCCGTTAACAACGATTGAGTAAAAATACATTCCTGCATTTAACTCATTAGAATTGATTTCAATTGAATGAGTTCCTGCGTTTCTGTTTCCTTCAAAAGTAGAAATTACTTTTTTACCCGTTACATCCATAACTTCAAAAGTAACTTCAGCATTGTTTTCCAAAGCGTATCTTACAGTTGTAAATCCATTTGCTGGGTTAGGGAAGTTTTGGAATAATTTCGCTTCGTTTGTATTTTCTTTTACAGAAATAGAGTTAGTCTGTGAGAGTGTTAAATCAATATCAATTGATTCATAAATACCAGCGCCATAAGCTAGGTAAGGGATATACCTTCCAGCCCATCCTGCAGAAAGTCCATGTCTTACGGATGAAGTTACAGTATTAGAAGCAGTTAAATCACCTGGCACATAGTTGCTAAACGTTCCGTCTCCATTCAATTCAGCAGTTACTTGCGTCCATCCACCAACACCAAATCCCATTGTGTCCACATATGGAGTAAAAGTATTACCTGGCTTAAAGTCAATTGTTACAGCAAATAGTCTATCCACAGTTATACCTGCTGGAGTTATTGCGTACTGTAAACCATTCGACAATGTATCTTGTGGTCTTAAAGCTACTTTGTACTCAGCGACAACACCTGGTGCAACCCAATTATTAGTGTCTGTATTTAACATAGCAAATCTAGTTGTATCATTACTTGACGGATAATCCGTAGCTTGACCTGTAAAATAAAATACTCTATCTAAGTTAACTCCTGTAGCAGGTTTAACTACTCTAAAAATAAGAGTATCTATCGAATTAGATCTATCTTGAGCCCAAACACCGTAAGTCGCTATTGAATCGATAGTTGTTGGAATTGTAACGTCAAAAATAGATGGATAACCTAAACTATTTTGATTCATTACAGGTGAAGTTAAATCATAAACTTGTCCATATGAATGGTTAAAAACACTTCCTAAAGTTCCTCCATAATCAGCAAAAGGAGTTGAGTCTGGAAACGTGTAATAATAGTCGTAATCTGGAGTTGAAGAATAATAATTTGAACTTAAGTCAATAAAATTAAACTTTACTTTGTCAATAGTATATCTATTTGCAAAGTTGTGAGGGGCTTTTAAATCCCTTGCTGTATGATGTGCTGGCGCTTCTTTAAAAACCGATTGGTTTACTGGTGCCTGAGCCATCATTGTTGCAGACAGAATGACTCCTGCAAGTGTTAAGTAAATTTTTTTCATGGTTGTTTTTTTAATGTTATAACTAATCTCAAATATAAGAATATTATTTAACGTTTCCATAATTCTTTCGTAATTTTTTCTTAATTTAGTAAAACTAATAATGTTAAAAAACGAACCCTATGAAAAAAATATTACTCACCTTATTTTCATTCACAATTGTATATTCTGCTATTTCTCAAAGCAATAGTGGGATAATTAGAACATCCAACATCGATCATGCTGTAAAAAAAGAAAAAGCAGCTGATGGTTCAGAAATGATAAACGGACCTATCGGGCCTTCATCAGCATCAAGGTCACTTGCAGAAACAACAATTGGAACAACAGTTTACGATTTGCAAACCAACGGAACAAGTCAAAGAAGGATTGTAAATCACTCGGACGGAACAATTTCTGCTGTTTGGACTATGGACAACGGGGTAAGCCCATATGCAAACAGAGGTGCTGGTTACAATTATCACAATGGGACTTCCTGGGGAGCTTTTCCTACAAACAAAGTGGAATCAACAAGGAATGGTTGGCCTGCTTTATCGTCTAGCGCTAACGCAGACAACGAAATTATTGTAAGTCACTCTGGGACTGGAGGTCTTACATTGAACCAAAGATCAACTAAAGGTTCAGGACTTTGGAAAGAAACAATTATACCTACAACAATACCGACAGGATATGACGTATTATGGCCTAGAGCTGTAGTAGGCGGTTCTAACGACAGTACAATTCATGTGATTGCAATCGTTCGTAGCTCCGCAACTCCAGCAATTCCTTATAGAGGTCTTACCAATGCTTTGGTTTACTATAGATCTCAAAACTTAGGGAATTCATGGGATATTCAAGATTCTATTTTACCAGGATTAGATTCAAGTGTTTTTACCTTTGTCGCGGCTGATGCTTATTCAATTGATGCAAGTGGAAACACAGTAGCTTTTGCAGTTTATAATTCTTGGGGAGATGTATTGGTATTCAAATCTGCTAACAATGGAGATACTTGGACACCTTCAATCGTTTCTGACTTTCCAATTAATAAATATGCAATTGACGATGGATCTGATATAAACAATGATGGAATAATCGATACTATTGAAAGTTGTGATGGTTCAGGATCAATGATGATAGATAATCTAGGAACTGTGCATGTCTTTTACGGATTAGCGAGAGTACTGGATGCTGATACAACTGATGACGGAACTTCTTATTTCCCTGGCACTAATGGGTTAGCATATTGGAATGAAGGATTCGGGAACGATTCTATTCAAGTGATTACAGGCGCTTTAGATCTTGATGGTTCAGGAACATTAGAAGTAGTTCCATCAGGAGGATCTCTTCCTTCTTACCAGGTAGGAATGTCAAGTATGCCTAGCTGTGGGGTTTCTGCTAATAACACATTGTATTTGGTTTACGCGGCATTGGCTGAAACGCATTCAGATGGGGTTCAAACTTACAGACACTTGTATGTAATGAATTCTACGGATGGTGGAGCTACATGGTCTGATCCAGAGGATTACACTCCAGACTTTAGTTTTGCTATCTATGAAGCGGTATATCCTTCAATGGCAAAACATGTTGATAGTAATATTCACATAATATATCAAAGAGATTTTAGCCCAGGGCATTCAATTTCTGGAGATTTAGATCCAGCCGTAATTAATGATATTGTTTATTTATCGATTGATACCATGCTTGCAGAGCCATTCGTTTCTGTGGAAGAATTAGAATCAGCTCTTGATGTTTCTGTATTCCCTAACCCTGCAAATGATTTGGTTAATGTAAGGATCTTAGCTGATAATGCTTCTAACGAAACAATGACTGTTTCTGTAATAGATGCTACTGGAAGAACTGTATACAGCTCACAAGAATCTTTTAACGGAACTGCTGCTTTGTATCAAATGAATGTGTCAAACATTGAAGCTGGTGTATATTTCGTAAGAATAGAATCACAGTCTGGTTTGATTACAAAATCATTAGTGAAAAAATAATTTTCAACTTAATAATATAAGTTAAAAGAGCCTTGCAAATCTGTAAGGCTCTTTTTTTTATCTTTGTACTGAAAAGCGTCAACCTATTTATGAAAATTAAACTATCAGCTGTAATCATTACATTCAATGAAGAAAAAAACATCGAAAGGTGTATAGGTTCATTAAAGAATATTGCAGACGAAATTGTTGTGGTTGATTCTTTCTCAGCGGATAGGACAAAAGAACTATGTTTGGAATTTGGTGTGCGATTTATTGAGCATGCCTTCGAAGGACACATCCAGCAAAAAAACTGGGCCATTACACAAGCCAAATTTAATCATGTACTATCGCTTGATGCAGATGAAGCTATTTCAAAAGAATTAGAAACCTCTATATTAAGGGTGAAAGAAAATTGGAATGCAGAAGGTTATTCATTTAATAGAATGACGAATTACTGTGGGAAATGGATAAAGCATGGGCATTGGTATCCGGATACAAAGCTAAGACTTTGGGATTCTTCCAAAGGGAAATGGGGAGGTAAAAACCCTCACGACACATACCTTCTAGATTCGGGACAAAAAGGAACTCACCTAAAAGGAGATTTGTTCCATTACAGCTATTACACAGTGGATGAGCACTGGAAACAAGCTGAGAAATTTTCTAAAATTGCTGCGAAAGCTTACCACGAGTCTGGCAAAAAATCAAGCTGGTTGAAAATAATGTTCAGCCCAATTTCAAGATTTATTTCTAGTTATTTGTTCCATCGTGGATTTATGGATGGAAAATACGGCTGGACAATTGCCAAAATCACATATTGGGAGACTAAGCAAAAATACAAACTACTAAAAACCTACGATTCGTAGGTGAAATCGAAATTTTTAATTTCATCCAATGTATCAAAAATCTCTTGGGTTTCCATAGTGGTTACCAACTTCATTCTTAATGGTTTGAAATCTCTAATTCCCTTGAAATAATTGGCATAATGTCTTCTCATTTCTACAATTCCTTCATGCTCACCTTTCCATTCCAAAGACATTTCAAGATGCTTTCTTACCACATCTACTCGCTCATTTATAGTGGGTAAAGGCAATTCCTCTCCTGTTCTAATAAAATGCTTTACTTGATTAAAAAACCATGGATTCCCTATGCTGGCTCTACCAATCATAACTCCATCTACACCGTATCTATTTTTATATTCTACCGCCTTTTGAGGTGAATTAATGTCTCCATTTCCAAATACCGGAATAGTCATTCTTGGGTTGTTTTTCACTTCTGAAATAAGAGACCAATCCGCCTCTCCTTTGTACATTTGCTTTCGAGTTCTCCCATGAATAGAAATTGCTTTTATCCCAACATCTTGCAATCTTTCTGCTACCTCTACAATATATTTAGAATTATCGTCCCAACCCAATCTGGTTTTAACAGTGACTGGTAAATGAGTTGAATTGACTATTTCTTTCGTCATCTCAACCATTTTTGGAACATCTTGCAAAATTCCAGCTCCAGCACCTTTACCCGCTACTTTCTTTACCGGGCAACCGTAATTTATATCAATAATATCTGGGTTTGCTCCCTGAGTTACTTCGGTTGCTTTTCGCATAGACTCAATATTGGAACCAAAAATTTGAATTCCCACAGGACGTTCGTATTCAAATATATCGAGTTTCCGGACACTCTTTGCTGCATCGCGAATCAATCCTTCCGAAGAAATAAATTCGGTGTACATAAGATCGGCACCATGTTGCTTGCACAAAGCTCTGAATGGCGGATCACTCACATCTTCCATGGGGGCCAATAACAAAGGGAAATCCCCTAATTCTATGTCAGCAATTTTTACCAAAAATCAATTGTATTTGTTCAACTAAGGCACAAATATAATACCTTTGAATCGATGAACTCAGTTTATTTATTGACAAAATGAACAAATTTGAGTTTTGATTATTGGCTTATTTCAACTTGAGTGAGCAACAACTAACCGATAGAAACACTTTATGTACCATAAATCTAGGGGAATTCTTTTACGTAAAACAAAATTATCGGGCGGTGAATATATTTTGAAAATCCTGACTTTGGAGTTTGGTATTCGCTCCTATTTTGGTAGGACTAGTAAACAAATGAAAAATAAATATTTACCTCTTTCTATTGTTGAACTAACTGGTTATCACCAAGCCAAGAAAACTATTTACTCCCTGAAAGAATACGAAACCTCTCCGCCACTAAGAGATGTGTACCAAAATATATACAAATCTAATGTTCTTATTTTCATCAATGAAATTTTGAACAATGTGATTCAGGAAGAAGAATCTAATCCAGAAAAATATTACTTTTTGGAGAATAAAATTAAGGAACTAGAAAACAACAGTTTTGACTCAAATTTCCACTTAATTTTCCTTATCCAACTTACTTCATTTCTTGGTTTTGAACCTGATACTAGCGGAGAAGGAACTTACTATGACTTTGCCGAAGGCGAGTTTACTTCTAAAACTCCCACCCATTCTCATTTTTTTGATGAAAAAGAATCAGTTCTTTTTAAATCTATTTATGAAGCGGGTTTCGAATCCAATTCTAAACTAACCTTATCTAACCAAACAAGAAAGAGAGGGCTGCAAATTATGATTACCTATTATCGATATCATACCGAAATGAGAGAATTAAAATCACTTCCCGTATTAGAAATGATATTTAATTAACCCCAATATTTAAAAGCGTTATTTATCTTTGATTCACAATCTATATTCCATGAAAAAATTACATCAATTTTTAGCTATTTCCCTTTTCATACTTTTTTCTTGCAAAGAAAATGTAATAGAAAGTACAAGTGAAGTTCCAACCGAAATAGAATCTCTTAACGAAGAGAGTTTAACACCAAAAAATATCATACTAATGATAGGAGATGGAATGGGGATTTCACAAATTACGGCAGGAATGTACCGAAATGGAAACAAGCTTGAACTGGAGCGGTGCAAGATTATTGGACTGATAAAAACAAACTCTAAAAAACAATTAATCACAGATTCTTCGGCTGGAGCTACTGCATTTGCAACTGGAAAAAAGACACGAAACGGAATGGTATCGCAGGCGATGGAAGATTCTACTAATTACAAAACTTTTGTGGAGTATGCCGAAGAGTACAAAAAAGCAACTGGAATTGTCGTTACAAGTACTGTGACTCACGCCACTCCGGCTTGCTTTTATGCGCATTATCCAAGGAGATATGATGCCAACGAACCTATTTCTGCTCAGTTTGTAAATAGCGGTGTGGATGTTTTGATTGGTGGCGGAAAAAAATATTTTGAAACACGATCGGATGACAGAAACCTCTTGAATGAGCTTGCCGCAAATGGATATACTGTGGCGGACACATTAACATCTAGCTTTGACACAAAAGAAGTATTTAAACTTGTGTATTTGTACGCTCCTACACAACCAGGAAAATTAGTATTTACCAAAGGAGATGAAGCTCCAAGCCGAGGCCGAATTTTACCTCTAGCCACTGAAAAAGCCATAGAGGTTTTGAAAAAAGATACCAATGGTTTCTTTTTGATGGTTGAAGGTTCTCAGATTGACTGGGGTGGACACAACAATGATTCTGAATACATAATTAACGAAATGCTCGACTTTAATCAAACAATTAAAAAAGTATTGGATTTTGCTGAAAAGGATGGTGAAACTTTAGTTATAATAACGGCTGATCACGAAACTGGAGGTTACGCAATTATTGATGGAAAGCTCGATGGCAGCGAAATGAATGGAGGGTTTTCTACCCAACATCATAGCGCAGCAATGATTCCTGTATTTGCTTTTGGAAAAGGAGCAGAAAAATTTGCTGGAATTTTTGACAACACGGCAATTTTTGACAAAATGATGGAGTTGTTTGATTTTGAACAATCTAAATAAAATGGCAGAAGATTTAAGACTTACCCAGACTTCGAAAGAGGAAAAATACAAGGAATTAATTCCTCAACTAAACGCACTTATTCAAGGAGAGGAAGATTTAATCGCCAACCTAGCTAATGTTTCCGCTGGATTGAAAGAAGCTTTTCAATTTCTTTGGGTAGGATTCTATTTGGTGAAACAAAACGAGTTGGTTCTTGGACCATTCCAAGGGCCAGTGGCTTGTACACGTATCCAAAAAGGAAAGGGAGTGTGCGGAAATTCTTGGGATAAAGCGCAAACAATCATCGTTCCAGATGTAGAGAAATTTGAAGGGCACATTGCCTGTAGCTCTCATTCCAAATCCGAAATTGTAATTCCAATGATTCGCAACCAAGAAGTTGTGGCTGTATTGGATGTAGATAGCTCAGAATTAAATACCTTTGATGAAGTAGATGAAAAACATTTGTCTCTTCTATTAAATGAAATAAATTTTTAGTGAAAAAACTCTATTACATAACGCTAATTACAGGGATAATTTTGTTTCAAAACTGTGCTCAAATTTCTGCTCCCACAGGAGGAGAACCAGACAAAGATTTTCCGGTTTTGGATAGCATCGGGACTGTTCCTTCTAACTATTCCACTCAGTTTAGAGGCAATAAAATTGTATTGACTTTTGATGAGTACTTTGTTTTGAAAAATCCAGAAAGTACTGTTTTCTTTTCGCCACGAATTGACAACGAACCGGAATATATCGTAAAAGGTAAAACACTTACCGTTCTTTTAAACAATGAACTAAAAGCGAATACTACCTATACCATCAATTTTGGAGATGCTATTTCGGATTACACGGTTGGGAATAAAATCCCTGATTTCAAATACGTTTTCTCAACCGGAACCTTCATTGATTCGATGAAAACTGAAGGAAAAGTTATTGATGCATTTACAGGCAAACCTATTTCTGATGTATTGGTGATGCTTTACGAAAACACTGAAGATTCTATCGTATCAAAAGAAAGACCTATTTATTATACCCTATCCAACAAGGAAGGAGCCTATTCATTAACAAATTTAAAAGCAGGCAGCTACAAACTTTTTGCATTGAAGGACGAAAACAGAAATTTCTTGTACGATTTGCCCAACGAAAAAGTAGGAACTATTGATAATCTTATTGAATTGACGAATGATTCTGCCGTCTCACACTCCCCTATTTCCTTGTTCACAAAAGACTATATCAAACAAAGTGTTACCAATAAAAAATATGAATATCCTGGGAAATTAACTCTTACATTTGCCAGACCAGTTCAAAATTGGGGAATTTCTTTTCTGGATAGTATACCTGTTGAGTTCTTGAAAAAAGAAATGAATGAAAATAGAGATTCACTTGTGCTTTGGGGAGTAAATTTAGGGAAAGAAAAATCTATTTTGACCGTTGCAATGGATACGACAAAAGAGGCAATTAACGTGTATCCATTTAAAAATCCTACAAAAAATAAAGAGCTAAACCAACTCTCTGTTTCTCGTGCCATTGATGCTACTGAACCCCTAAAAATTAAGTTCAACAGACCTATTTCAAAAGTAAAGGATGCTCTTATTTCTATAAAAAAGGACACCACAAGTATACCGATTGACAGCATTACTATTGAGATGAAAACACTCCTTATTTATTTTGCAAAAAAAGAAGCTAAATCATATCGCTATACCACTTTACCTAATGCTATTGAAGATTTGTTTCAAACAACAAACAAAGACACGCTAAGCAGTCCTATTTCAGTTAAAAAAAGTAGTTTTTACGGTAGTTTTACCTTGAAATTTATTCCTAAAAAAGATTCTGTCAATTACATCGTTTCCCTACTTGATGAAAAAGGCGAAGTGATAAAAACAAAATGGGTAAAAGGAAATACAACACTTACTTTTTCGAAGCTAACACCAGGAAAATATTCCGTTAAAGCAATTGAAGACCTCAATTCAAATAAAAAATGGGATACTGGAAATTACTATTTAAAGAAAAAACCAGAGTTGGTTTTCTATTTCCCAATAGATATAACCATCCGTTCTAATTGGGAAATGGCGGAGAGTTGGGAGATATAATTTTTTTTCAATGAAAAAGATTCCTGCCTTCGCAGGAATGACAAACAAAAAAAGCACCTTATTTACAAAAGATGCTTTTCAATATAAATAAATTTTTAAGTATTAGTTTTTCAAAGCTTCAGCTCCACCAACAATCTCAAGGATTTCGTTGGTAATGGCTGCCTGTCTTGCCTTGTTGTAAGTCAATTTAAGGTCAAACAACATATCTCCAGCGTTATCTGTTGCTTTGTGCATTGCTGTCATTCTCGCTCCGTGTTCTCCTGCGTGAGAATCCAAAACACCTTTATACAATTGTACTTTCAATGATTTTGGAACAATATCCTCGATGATTCTCTCTTTTGAAGGCACA
>ENA-OUOG01000042-OUOG01000042.1-marine-metagenome-genome-assembly--contig:-NODE-42-length-134314-cov-7.559712_pt1 | contig 134314 bp, 129 predicted proteins | sample MGYA00248635_ERZ508505 | MGnify/ENA primary metagenome ERZ508505 (study PRJEB26176, sample SAMN06267871) | marine metagenome | isolation source: Saanich Inlet, British Columbia, Canada | place: Pacific... | reverse complement strand
GCCGAATTACCCGTATCTAAGCCCGTATCTATGCCCGGCGCTTTTGCGGCGGGTTTGGGGCCCTTTGCCTGGTCAGCGGCGGCACCTGCGCCTTTTGGCGCCTCTGGGCCCAGCTGAAATTTATGTGCTTTGGGTGTGGTAGTCATACAGTACTTTCGCGTCGCCTAAACTGTCAAAGAAATATAAAGAGCCATCGGTAAGCACGGCGGCTTTTTGCGCATATTGTTCCAGCACCTCTGCTTGATGCGAGACCACAATGGTGGTGGTGCTTTGCAAGCGTTCCGCTAAGATTTCGCCAGCTTTTCGGTTAAACTCGACATCCGTGCTGGTGGGCATGCCTTCATCGATCAGATAGACGTCAAAATCCATCGCCAGCATCAGCGAAAACGTAAATCGCGCGCGCATACCAGAAGAATAAGTGCCAAGCGGCTGGTCAAAATATTCTTCTAAACCGCATAACCAGCGGCAAAACGCCTCTACAAAATTTGGATCCATCCCATAGAGTTTGGCGATATAGCGCGCATTTTCTTGGCCCGTATGTTTGGGAACAACGCCGCCCATAAACCCCAGAGGAAAGGATATATTGCAGGCCCGCGTGATCTGGCCCTCATCCGGTTTTTCCAACCCCGCGATCATATTGATTAAGGTTGTTTTGCCCGTGCCATTTGAGGCTAAAATGCCCAAAGATAGCCCCAGCTCTACCCGGAAAGACACATTATTCAGAATGATTTTTCGGCGCGTGCCCGTCCAAAAGGATTTACTGACATTCCGAAACTCTATCATCGATAAACGACCTTAAGCTGCGCAAGCCCCAGCAATAACAACAAGGCTTTAACAAACGCTTACGAGGTGGTTTACGCATAAAATATGTTTTTATTTTGTCTTAAGCGCGGCAATTCTGCCGCTGCCATGGCGCAAACCCGATGCCTATTTGAAAACCCTGAGGTGGTTTTTTGCTAAGATTTAAGGCTCTGATTTTAGGCTTTGGCTTTGGGGCTTTCATGCGGTGGATGGTTGGTTAAACTTTAAGCGCTTTTAAAAATAACTGGCGATCAAAGTCACCGCCAATAGGATCGCAACCCAAATCACCATAGCGCCGGTTGGCCGCACGCGGGCCATTCCGGTTTCCGGGCTGTGCCAGCGGTATAACAAATTCTGAAACTGCCCAAGGTTTTTCAAAGCCGCCTCGCTTAACGCGGTCCAAATCAAGCCAATCAACGCCGCAATCGGGAGGTAAAGCTTTGGGATCAAGCGCCGATAGATCCAATCAACATCCAAGTTCACCGCGCGTATTTCGGGTGGATGAATACCGCTGCGCATTAGAACTGCAAAAGCCAATAACGCAAAGCATAGCAATTGCAATTGGGCAATCACGTGATTGGTTGTGTAGGGTTTATAAACCACGTCATAGGGCAAAAGCGCGTAGAGCGGATCGGGGTAAACCCCAATGAAAATGCACAGAAACGCGGTAATCCCCATCGCCAGCTGCATGTTCCATGGGGCTTCTTTGGGGCGCAATCCACTGTCATGGCCAAAAAAGGTGAAATACGGGATCTTAATCCCTGAATGTGATAGAACACCAGCCGAGGCAAATACCAAGATGGCCCAGATGATTGGATAATGTTCGTTTGCGGTCTCATCCATAATCAAAGATTTGGTGACAAATCCAGAGAAAAGCGGGAAAGCCGAAATTGAGGCGGCTCCGATCAAACAAAACAGGGCCGTACGCGGCATGGTACGGCAGAGCCCGCCCAGCTCTGAGGCTTTTGACGTGCCGGTTCGCAAAAGCACCGCGCCGACGCTCATGAACAAAAGCGCTTTGTACAGAATATGCGCGAAGGCGTGAGAGGCGGTGCCGTTCAGGGCCATTTCGGTTCCAACACCAATGCCCACCACCATAAAGCCCAGCTGGTTGTTCAAACTATAGGCCAGAACGCGGCGCAGATCGTTTTCAATTTCGGCAAAGAAAATTGGAAACAGCGTCATCACAGCGCCGATATAAATTAGCATTTCAGTGCCGGCAAAGCCGCGGGCCAAAGCATAAACGGCTAATTTGGTGGTAAAGGCAGAAAGGATCACCGTGCCGGTGATGGTGGCGGCGGGGTAGCTGTCTTGCAACCAATTGTGCAAAAACGGAAAAGCGCATTTCATCCCAAAGGATAAAAAGATTAGCCAAGTGGCCAAGGATCCAAGCGTCATTTGCTCAAAGGCAATAGAGCCTGTTTCGCGATATAGCAGCGCTGTGCCCGCCAGCAAAATCACACCCGAGGTGATTTGAATGATCAGATAGCGCATCCCGGTATGATACGCGCCCTCAGTGCGCCGCGCCCAGATCAAGAATACCGATGCAATCGCGGTGCCTTCCCAGTAAAAAAACAGCGTCACCAGATCCCCGGCAAAAACCGCTCCGATCGCCGAGCCAGAATAAAGCACGGCGGCAATTTGCTGCACGGTATCTTTGATATGCCATGCGTAGAGATTGCCCAAAAACGCGGCAATACAGAAAATCAGCCCAAAAACGCGCGACAGTTTATCCACCCGCATCAGCTCAAGTTGCTGACCCAACAGTTCAACCTGATAAAGGTTTCCTTCGGGCAAGGACCAGATCTGAAGCGCTGCCAGAACCGGTACAAGTAGCAAAAGCGCCGCCCGCATGGATCCTTTGGGCAACAGGCCGGCGCCCAGCGCGGCCAGAACAAAGAGATAGAACGTTGGCATCGCCTCAATCATTATGTTGCCCCATCTCCAATTGATCGGCCGGATATTCTTCGCGATCGACTGATTTTTCGCCGTAATATGCCTCGTCGCGTTTGATGAAGAGGCGCAGCGTTTTGGCGGCTAAAATCAACGCGGTGAACATGATAAACCCGTAGGCGCCGTAAAATCCTGGGATCTTTTCGATCGGGAAATGGCCGTATTTCTTATAGGTAAAATCTGATAGAAACAGCAGCAGGCACAGCGCAATAAGCGCGGCAAAAATTTTATTTGCATTGGCCGGTGTTGCAAACCACACGAATAGTTTCGCAAGGGGGCTATATCCGCTGGTGTCTTCGGGATGGTTCTTATCCATTTGCGCCTCCTTAATTTGTGGCCACGATCGGCATTAGAAAATCTTGAATATGCCCGGCATAGAAAAACAGCACCACGCAGCCAAAGGCGGTTGCTGCTGGGGGCCCCCAGACAAGCGGCGAGGCCTCTGCAGATTGCGCCAGTTCGGCATCTGTATCGTTGCTCAAGAAAAACCCCTTTGCCACCAACGGCAGCAAATAGGCCACGTTCAACAGCGAGCTCACCAGCAAAACGCCCAGTATAAACAGATGTTCGGCATCCACTGCACCCACCATCAGCAGCCATTTACTCCAAGAGCCGCCTAAAGGTGGCAAACCAATGATCGATAAGGCACCGATCAAAAAGGCGATAAAAGTGATCGGCATACGCCGCCCCAAACCGGTCATCTGGCTGATTTCAGTGCGGTGGGTGGCAACATAGATCGAGCCAGCGCACATGAATAAGGTGATTTTACCCATCGCATGCATGACCACATGCAGCCCGCCGCCCAATATCCCCATGGAGCTGGCCAACGCCACGCCCAGCGTGATGTAAGACAATTGGCTGATCGTGGAGTACGCGAGCCGCGCTTTTAAATTATCTTTGGTCATGGCAATGACAGAAGCGGCCAGGATCGAGAAGGCCGCGAGCCACATCAACCAGGTTGAGGCGCCGCTTTCTGCTAGAAACTCGATGCCAAAGATATAGATCCCAACTTTCAGCATGGTAAAGACGCCGGCTTTCACAACGGCAACGGCGTGCAGCAAAGCGCTCACCGGTGTCGGCGCGACCATCGCCGCGGGCAGCCAGCGGTGAAAAGGCATCAGTGCGGCTTTGCCAATGCCAAAGGCGTAAAGCGCCAGCAGGATGGCAACGCTGGGGCCCGCGATCAGCCCTTGCAAAATGCCGCCTTTTGCAAAATCAAGCGTGCCTGCAACCGCGTAGGTCCAGATGATCGCCACCAATTGCAAGCCGATGGACGTACCGATCAAAATACCCAGATAGGTGCGCGCGCCCTTGATCGCAGCCATATTGCCCTTATGCGCCACCAGCGGATAGGTTGAGAGCGTCAGCGCCTCATAAAATAGAAAGAGGGTAAACATATTGGCGGCAAAAGCGATGCCCATCACCGAAAAAATAGCGAAAGAGAAACAGGCAAAGAATCTTGCATGATTGTCTTCATTATTGCCGCGCATATAGCCAAGACCATAGAGATGCGTGACGATCCATAGCCCGGAGGCCAAGAGCGCAAACATCAAGCCCAAAGGCTCAACATTGAAGGCCAATTCCAGACCCGGCATAACCGTCAGGAAAGTAAAGGTTTCTGTGGTCGTATTGCCCACATTGGCCAAAATATTCAGCACCACCATGAAGGTGGCAATCGCGGCACCCAATGTCAGCCCGTCGCGCAGATCGGGGCTGTTGCGCAGCAGCATATTGCTGAGAACAGCCGCGCCGGGCAGCAGCATTGAAAGCAGAATTGCGAAGGATGTTTCCATTGCCATATACCCCTAGCGCATCCCTGCGGATCCGGCCAAAAGACCTTCCGCTGCGCTGCGCGCTGCGCTGAGCGTGATGTCTGTGTCAAAGCCAAAATAGATGCAGGCTAACGCCATAACCCAAAGTGGGATCATCATCATTAAGGGCACGTTTTGATCTTGCAGGCCCTCGGCAGGTTGCGCCAAATACAGCGTTTCGATCAATTTCCACACATAGATCACAGCCAGCAAAGACGAGGCCACGATCAACAAAGCGATTGGCCAGAGGCCTTGCTCCAATGTGGCTTCAACCAAAAGCCATTTGCTCAGAAAACCGGCCGTGCCTGGAACGCCGATCAAAGACAGCCCGGCCACCACCATCGCGGCGCTGGTCCAAGGCATGGTTTTTCCGCGTCCGCGTAAGTTATGGTAAAACGACCCGCCGCCATTCAGCACATAGACGCCCACCCCCATGAACAGCGCGGCTTTTGTGATGCCGTGGTTGAACAGATGGATCATCGTTGCCATCAACCCGCTTTCTGACAGCAGCGCGATGCCCAAAAGCATATATCCCACTTGCCCGATGCTGGAATAGGCCAGCATGCGCTTGAGATCACGCTGCAAAATCGCCGTGTAAGACGCAGCGAACATCGCCAAAATTGCAAAAGGGTAAAGAATAAGATCAAGCGTTGGCACTTCGGCCAGAAACCCTGGCTGAAAGACGCTGAACAGGAATCGCAGCATCACATAGATAGCCACTTTTGTGGCCGTTGCGGCGAGAAAGCTGGTGATTGCTGAGGGGGCGTATGTATAGGCATTGGGCAGCCATAAATGCAGTGGGAAAATTGCCACTTTTAACCCCATGCCCACCATGATGAAGGCAAAGGCGGCGCGCACGGTACGGCTATCATATTGGTTTTCGATGCGATCTGCGAGATCGGCCATATTCAACGTGCCGGTGGCCATATAAAGAAAGCCAACGCCAATCACAAAGAAGGTGGCGCCTATCGTGCCCATGATCAGATAATTATACGAGGCCGTCAGGGCCCGCTTATCACGATGTGCGCCCTGCGCGATCAACACATAGGTAGACAGCGATGAGATTTCCAAAAACACGAACACATTGAAGGCATCGCCTGTAATCGTAACGCCCAGAAGCCCCGTGAAACAAAGCAAAAACAGCGCGTAAAACAGCGTCTGCGCGCTTTCGGGCAATTCCCGCGCCACGCTGGCTTTGGCATAGGGCAACACTAAGGTGCTGATCCCCGAGACCAGCAGCAGCACGAATGCATTGGCCGTGTCGACGCGGTATTCGATGCCCAAAGGTGGCGCCCAGCCCCCCAATTGATAAGAAATAACAGAGCCATCAATCACTTGGCTTAACAGCATTCCCGCGATCACAAAGGAGGCGGCGCTGGCAATAAAGGCGATCGGCCAAGCCAGATCGCGGCGGCCAATGAACACAATCAGGGGTGCCGCGACGAAGGGCACCAGAATTTCTAGGATCGGCAAATGCTCGCTGAGCGTCATCGCGGTATGATGAACGGTTTCACTTGCCATCACACGGCCTCTTTCATTGCAGTATCCGAGGCTTTGATTTCAGATTGAAATAAGGCCTCTTCGGCCTCGGCAATCTGCGCTTCTTCAATATTGTGGTATTCTTCGCGGATACGGATAATCAACGCCAAGCCCAAAGATGTAGTGGCAACGCCCACCACAATCGCAGTGAGAATAAGCACATGCGGAAGCGGGTTTGAATAAAGCGTATCTGGATCAACTTTCAAATCTAAAGGAAAGATCGGCGCGGTGCCGCCGGCAATTTTTCCCATTGAAATATAGAGCATGAAAACAGAGGTTTGAAAGATATTCAGACCAACAATTTTCTTTACCAGATTGCCTTTGGCAATCACGATGTAAAGGCCGGTCATCATCAATAGAATAAACAACCAGTAATTGGCGTGCCCTATCACAAATTCAAGCATTGGCGTATCCATTCTACCAATCCTCATCGCTTAAAATTGGTGCGCGGGCCGCGAAGGCATAATAGATCGCCACCATGACCCCCGTCACCGTGATGCCAACGCCCGCTTCGACGATCAAAATCCCCAAATGTTGACCATGCGAGGGATGTTGGGGGTCAATCGCGGCATAATCCAAATAGGCATAGCCCATAAACAAGCTATAAATCCCCGTGCCTGCATAAAGCAAAACGCCAAAGGCCAGCAATTTATGCACCAACCAAGGTGGAAACACTTGCTTGGCCTTTTTTAGGCTGAAGACCAATCCGTAGATGATAAACCCAACAGCCATAATCACGCCGGCTTGGAAGCCGCCACCGGGCGAGTAATCACCGTGGAATTGAACGTATAAAGCGAAGAGAAAAATCGTGCCTACCAGAAGCTTGGTAATCACCCGCAAGATAAGATGGTGACGCATCAGCTGGCCTCCTTCTGCGCGTCATCGTCCTGATCCTCGGGGCGCCGACGCCGGCGCAATCCGCTGATCAGCATCAACACACCAATCCCAGCGGCGAACACCACCGCGGTTTCCCCCAACGTATCATACCCGCGATAGCTGGCCAAAATCGCAGTCACTGCGTTTGGCACGTGGATATCATGCGGAATATCATGCAAATAAGCTGGGCCAAGATGCGTGTGAACGGGCGCTTCAGGCGCGCCAAAGCTCGGCATATCGAGCGTGCCGTAAACCAGTGCCGCGCCGGTGACAATCACCGCAAGTAAGGGGATTAGGTTTGGTTTATGGCTGACTTTCTCAGCGCGCGATGTCAGCGCCAATGTGCTGAGCATCAATACTGTTGAAATTCCTGCGCCCACGGCCGCTTCGGTAAAGGCCACATCAACGGCATCAAGCGTGATAAAAAGCAAGGCAGAAAGCAGGCTAAACACCCCCGACAGCGCCACGATAGCAAACAAAGAATGCGTGCGCACCACTGCCAAAGCGGTGATCACCAACATGCTGAACAAGGCTATATTAATGAAGCTTTCTATGCGTCACCTGTTTGGTTTTTATCAGCCGCTTCCGCGGCAGCCTTTTGCGGCGAAGTTTGGGGTAATTTAGGTGGCCGCAGCCCAGATACCAGCGCGGCATTGGCCACAGCATGGGTTGAGGTTGGGCCGGTGATCAACATAAAAACGCCGATCACACCAAGTTTAAAGGCGATCAATGTCCAGCCCGTTTGCAGCGCCATCCCGATCAGCAGCAAGATCATGCCGGCTGATTCTGTCACCGAGGCGGCATGTAGGCGTGACCAGAAATCGGGAAAGCGCAAAATACCAACGGCGCCTATAATCACGAAAAAAGATCCGGCAAGGATCATCGCCCAGCTTAAGATATCGATCAAGAGCGCGGGAAAGGTCATTCTTTTGGCTCCTCTTGCTTGGGCGTCCACAGCGCGTCGCCGATCGCCCGATATCTGAAAAACTTCAAAATTGCGATCGTGCCAACAAAGTTGATCAGAGCATAAAGCAGCGCGATATCCAAAAAATCCGGGCGCCCGGTTAAAAACCCGACCACACCGATCAGCAGCACTGTATGCGTCCCAAAGGCGTTTCCTGCCAAAACGCGATCATAAAGCGTGGGGCCTTTGATCAAGCGGATTAGCACCAGCAACATAGCAACAAAAATGGCGATGGCGGCAATTTCAAACATGCTCAGGCCCGCTCCGTTTCAATCGCGGTGACGCGACGGTCCATATCGGCCAATGCCTCAAGATCTTCATCTGAATAGGCAAGCGCGTGGATTTGGAAATCACCCTGCTCTGTTTCAACGGTCAGCGTTCCGGGTGTCAAGGTGATCGAATTGGCAAAGATCACCTGCCCCAAATCAGTAGATTGAGAATAAGGAATTTCAAAGAAATGCTGCCGTTGTGGCGCCTGGCCCGACAAGATAACTTTGGTGACCGCCCAATTCGATTTGGCAATTTCACCCAGCAACCAGATAAAATAGGTCAGAAATTTGATCGGGTTTAAGGCAACCGTCACACGATCGCCGTCAACTTGATCCATCCGCCGCACGATAAACAAAACCAACATCACCGAGGCGATGCCAAATCCCACCAGCATCGGCTTGTAAATGCCTGACAGCAACAGCCAAAGCGCGATCATAAATATAGCTGATGCGATGGTCTTCACGACGGTTTCCTCAACGGTGCTGCTCTTTTTTATCAAACCGCGATTACCAGCCTTGAGGAGGCAAACGCGCGCAGTGTATATAAAACTTAAATGATCCTGTACACCAGTGAACAAAAAACTTTTCAAGATTTTTTTGCGCGGCGTCTATTTTTTAATCTTATCTTGATTTTATTCTTCGCATTAGGTGTTTTTTTTGGGCTCGGTTTCGGCTCCTAGCCGCAGGCGTAGATCTCGCAAAACCGGCAGCAAGAGGCGGGTTTTATCTTCCCCCATTTGTTCTACGACCTCTTGTATCATTGGGGTGAGCGCGCTGAGTGCGGCATCTCTTGCCTGCGAGCCGGCAGGGCTGAGCGCAACCAATTTGCGGCGCGCATCATCCCAATCTGGGCGGATATGAATATAGCCAGCCATCTCAAGTTTGCTGAGCGTGTTGGTCATTGCGCCGCGCGTGACGTGAAAGCTTTTGGCCAATTGCGCGGGAGTGCGTTCATTGCCGATATGCGCCAATTGGTTGAGAACTGAGAAATGAGATAATTCCATCCCTTTGGGCAGCGCGCGGGCCAGTTGATTGCGCAGCAATTGTTCAACGGTCAGCAATTCGCTGAAAAACAAAATGGCAAGTGGGTTTTGAGCATCACTCATGCAATGGTCCGGCGTAGTGGGTATCTGCCCGTAGCGATGGCACACGGTTGCGGGCTGTGTCAACGTCTTCGAGGTTAAGATCAACAAGGCCAAATCCGAGGGCGGATTTTAAATTCAGCAAAACTTCCCCCCATGGGGAAATGACCATAGAATGCCCATATGTGCGGCGCGCTGATCCATGGTCTGTTGGATGCGTGCCAGATTGCGCGGCGGCCAACAGAAAGCATCCAGTCTCGATCGCCCGTGCGCGCAGTAATATTTCCCAATGGGCGGGGCCGGTGGTGCAGGAAAACGCCGCGGGCACGCTGATCAGCTGCGCCCCCTTCTGGGCCAAATCGCGGTAAAGCTGCGGGAAGCGCAGATCATAGCAAATGGTCATGCCCAAGGTGCCAAAAGGCGTTTGGCTTAAGACAGCACGATTGCCCGGTTTGTAGCCATCGGATTCGGTATATGATTCGCTGCCGGATAAGGTGACATCAAACATATGAATTTTATCATAGCGGGCCTGAATTTGACCCTGCGGATCAATCAGAAAAGACCGGTTGGAAAACCGATCATCCGGCCCGGAATTTTTCAACGCTAAAGAGCCAATCAGCAGCCAGATACGTTCCTGTTCTGCCAGCTTGCGCAGCTGCGCCAAGGTAAGATCTTGAGCCTCTGTTTGTAAAACTTGCCGTTGGTGATCGCGGTTTTGAGACACGCAATTGGTCACTTCGGGGGTTACGATCAGTTCGGCCCCGGCCCGCGCTGCCTCGCGAATGAAACCACATGTTTTTCCTAGGTTTTTTGTTGGGTTATCCCCACTGCAGATTTGAACAAGCGCCAGTTTCATGCCGCGTTAAGCAAGGCGTCCAGTTTTTTGGCCTGTTCAAGTTGGTAAAGCTCATCGCAGCCGCCAATATGTAGTTCGCCGATAAAAATCTGAGGCACCGTGCGGCCCCCTTCGGCGCGTTTTTGCATTTCTTTGCGCCGATCGGGGTTTTTGCTCAGGTCGATTTCGTGAAACGGCGCCTTTTTTTGCTTCAAAAGGCGTTTGGCGGCCAAGCAATAGCCACAAAATGGCGTGGTATAAATTTCAATGGTTTGCATATGAGCGACCCCTTACGGGGCTGCTAGTAATCGTTTTTGGGCGTGCGCGCCAGTATCGCTACGCTAATTTTTTGAGGTTGGCCGGCGCGGCAAGCCTGCGCCGCGGCGGTTAACGTAGCCCCTGATGTCATCACGTCATCAATGATCAAAACCGGTTTGTTATAAAGCGCCTGCGCCCGAGCCGGGTTCAATGCGATGGTGTTTTGCATCCGCGCGCGGCGTTCTGCACTGGACGCGGTGTCCAACGGGGCTGTTGCGCGGTGGCGCTTTAACAAAAACGGCTCATATGAAATATTGGCCAGTCGCGCCACGTGCTGCCCCAAGAAAGCCGCCTGATTGTATTTTCTGTTTAGATAGCGCCGCCAATGCAAAGGTACGGCTGTGACGATTGTATCGGGGGTCAAAAGATCTTGGCAGGCCGCGAAAAGCCAAGACGCGGCGGGTTTAAAGCAATCGGTTCTATCACCATGCTTCATCGCAAGGATTAACCCCTTTGCGCTGCGTTGATACAATAGCGCCGCGCGTCCGGCCTCCCAAGCTGGCGGGGCGCGAAAGCAAGAATCGCAGGGGGTGGGCCCCTCAAGCTTATCAGCGGCTATGGGCATTCCGCAAAACATGCAGGCGGGCTGGCTGATAAAGGGCATATCGCGCCAACAGGGCGGGCATAATCCGAAATCTCGGTCCACGGGTGCAGCGCAAAGCAGGCAGCAGGGCGGATAAAGACTGCGTAACATGGTTTCAAAAAGCGTTGGTTTCATTTATGGGGCCTTATATGAGCGTACCCGCCCCTTTGATTGATCGATCTGCGCTTTTGCGCCAGCGCGCCAGACAGCAGCGCAGCCGCCCTGATTTTTTGCAGGTTGCAGCTCTTGAAGATCTGCAAGATCGCCTGCTAATGGTTACAAAAGCCTTTACGGATATGGTGATTATTACCGCAGATCCTGAAATATGGGCAGCGGCTTACCCGCAGGCACGGGTGATTTCAGATGACGATGTTTTGGATCTTGCGCCAAATAGCTGTGATTTGATCGTGCATGCCTTGGCGCTGCATTGGGCGAATGATCCGTTGGGGCAATTGATTCAATGCCGCCGCGCTTTGCGCGGTGATGGGCTTCTCTTGGCGGCCTTATTGGGCGGGCGCAGTTTGTTTCAGTTGCGCAGCGCTTTGGCTGAGGCAGAAATTGCCGTGATGGGCGGGGTGTCTCCACGCGTTTTGCCAATGGCCGAAATTCGTGAATTGGGAAGCTTGCTGCAGCGTGCGGGCTTGGCGCTGCCCGTGGCGGACAGTTTTGAAATCACCGCCCAATATCAAGATTTGCGGCATATCATGCACGATCTTCGGGCAATGGGCGAAACCAACGCGCAACAGGCGCGTTTGAAAAAATTTGCCCCACGCAGGCTTTTTGAAACCGCACAAGATATCTATGCCGAACATTTTGCGCATCCTGACGGTCTTCTACCGGTGCTTTTTGAAATGATTTGGTTAACCGGCTGGGCACCGGATGCATCGCAGCAACAGCCCTTGCGCCCCGGATCGGCGCAAACGCGGCTGTCCGATGCGTTGCAGGTGCCCGAAAGGCCTCTGCAAGATTGACCCAGAGTTATAAAGAGTTAAATGACACTCAATGTTTAGAAAATTGGAAATAGACGATGTTTGACGCCACGGTTCCAGCCGCCTGCCCTGTGCATGCCGCGCCAGATCACCCGAAAGTACCACAGCAAAAAGTGGGCATTTTATTGGCCAATCTGGGCACTCCGGATAATTATGATTATTGGTCAATGCGCCGCTATCTGGGCGAGTTTCTATCGGACCGGCGGGTGATCGATTATTCGCCCTGGTTGTGGCAGCCGCTGTTGCAATTGGTCATTCTAACCTCGCGTCCATTTCGTTCGGGCGCGGCTTATAAGTCGATTTGGAATGAGGCCGACGATGAAAGCCCGCTGATGACCATCACCCGAAATCAAACCGATAAAATCAAAACAGAGCTGCATAAACGCTATGGCGAATCGGTGATGGTTGATTTCTGCATGCGCTATGGCAACCCTTCCACTCAATCAAAAGTGCGCGAAATGACGGCAGCAGGCTGCAGCAAAATCCTGTTTTTCCCGCTCTACCCGCATTATGCGGGGGCCACTTCCGCGACCGCAAATGATCAGTTTTTTCGCGCTTTGATGCAAGAGAAATGGCAGCCATCGGCGCGCACTGTGGCGCCTTATTTTGATCATCCAGAATATATTGATGCGCTGGCAAAATCGGTTGAGCGGGCCTATGCAGCGGCGGAAAAAAAGCCTGATGTTCTCGTGTGCTCTTATCACGGCGTGCCACGGCGGTATTTGCTTGAAGGCGATCCCTATCATTGCCAATGTCAAAAAACCACGCGGCTTCTCAAAGAGCGGTTGGGCTGGCAAGATACGGAAATAAGAACAACCTTCCAGTCAAAATTTGGCCCCGAAGAATGGCTGAAGCCGTACACCGTAGAAGAGGTGGCCCGGCTTGCCGAGGAAGAGGGTAAAAAGAACATCGCGGTGATCGCGCCCGCGTTTTCTGCCGATTGCATCGAAACTCTCGAAGAGATCAATGAAGAAATTAAAGAAAGCTTTGAAGAAGCGGGCGGCGAAGATTTTCTTTATATTCCGTGCCTCAATGATGACCCAGAGCATGTGAGCGCGTTATGCACGGTGATTGACGAAAACCTCCATGGCTGGGCGGGATGACGCCAAGGCTGGCGCGCAATGAAAAAGCGCTAAAGCTTGATCAGCTGTTTTCCGAAATTCTGCCCATTTAACAGGCCGGTCAAAGCTTTGGGGGCGTTTTCAAGCCCTTCTGTGATATCTTCGTAAAACCGGATCTCTTCCGCCGCCACCCGCGGCGTAATATCCGCCAGGAATGCATCAAAAAGCGCCCAGTGATCTGAGATTATAAAGCCGTTGATTGAAAGCCGTTTGACCAGAATGCTGCGCCAAAACTTGGGCAGATTATCCTGAGCCCCGCCGGCTGCATGCCCCCCCAAAGCCCCCTCATCATACCAACTGATCAAGCCGCAGATCGGAATGCGGCCGCCCGTATTCATCAGAGGCATAACGGCCTCTAGAACTTTGCCAGCCACATTTTCAAAATAAATATCGACCCCGTCGGGGCAGGCGCTTTTCAGCGCTGCGCGCAGATCTTTTGAGGTTGCAAAAGCGGTATGGTCCAAACATTGCTCGAACCCAAAACGCTCAATGGCCAAGGCGCATTTTTTTGCCCCTCCGGCGATACCAATGGCGCGCAGGCCTGCGGCGTTTGCCAATTGCCCTACCATAGATCCAACCGGGCCGGTGGCCGCGGCCACCACAAGCGTTTCCCCGCGTTTGGGGCGGCCCAGTTTTTCAAACCCGTACCAGCCGGTAAATCCCGGCATACCCAGAACCCCCAGCGCCGTGCTGATCGGCGCTATGCTTGTATCCAGCTTGCGCAAATGGGCCGCCGGACAACAGCCATGGCTGGCCCATCCAAAGGGGCCCATCACGTAATCCCCAATTTCAAAACCGGCGCTGCGCGACGCGATAACCCGTCCAACCGCGCCGCCCTCCATCGTGCTGCCCAAAGCAACTGGCTTTGCATAGGATCTCACATCATCCATGCGCCCGCGCATGTAGGGATCAACCGAAAGATAGGCAAGCTCAACCAGAACGTCGTCTTGCGCTGGCACGGGCATGGGTTTGGTTTCAAGCCGAAAATGGTTTTCACGGGCGGGGCCTTCGGGGCGTTGGGATAGAACAATATGCTGCATTGTCGGCTTATCCATGGTTTGGGCCTTTCGTAAATTTTTTGCGATAGCGAAACACGCCCGTTGCGCTGGCCAAAACGGTTTGATTTTCATCGGTGACTTTGGCATCGGCAAAAAACGTGCTTTGTCCGCCGCCGGTGCGCCAGGCTTGCGTGATCAGCAAATCCCCTTCTGGCAAGCCAAGGAAATTGACCGATAAGTTTAGCGTCATGGCATAGCGGGGGCGTTCTGGATCATCCGAAAAGCAGCCCGAAAACCCCATTGCCGTATCCATCAATGTTGCGTGTATGCCACCATGTGGAATGCCTTGCCGGTTCATTAAAAAGCCTTGAAGCGGCAATTCAAGCCGGCAGTAATCAATCCGCCAATCGGTTACGCTAAATCCTAAATGGCGCTGCAAAGGATAGGGGGCTTCTTGAGGGGGGCTTTGAGAGGTCATCTGAATGAAAGGCCTTTATTATTGGCGGTTTAGAATTTATAGGCCTTGCGCGGCTTGGAGGCCGGCGCTGGCCAATGCCGGAACATGTTCGGCCAATTGCATCGCTTTTTCAGGATTAGAGGCATTGCCCTCCAGCGCCCGCTTTTTCACACCCTGCAAGATAGCGGCCATTCGAAAATAACAAAAGGCCAGATAGAACTCAAACCGTTCGATTTGCGCCAAACCGCGCTGGGCACAGTAAAGATCGATAAATTCTTGATCCTCCATTAACCCTTCGGCGCTGCGTGCAAGCCCTGCCAAGCCACGCCCCTGCGCCCCCACGGGCATCGACCATTGCATAAGCACGCCTGCCAAATCAGCATAGGGATGGCCCAGCGTTGACAATTCCCAATCCAAGACGGCCAAGCAGTTGGGCGCGTCTTTTGCAAACAGCATATTATCAAGCCGGTAATCGCCATGCACCAAGCTGCGCTGCCCGTCTTCTGCGGGCATATTCTGATCAAGCCATGCGGCCAATGCGTCCATATCTGGCAGCGTTTCGGTTTCACTCGCGCGATATTGTTTGGTCCAACGGTCGGTTTGGCGGCGGTAATAATTTCCCTCAGGGCCAAAATCGGTCAGCCCCGTTGCGCTTAAATCAACGTTATGAATGGCGCCCAAGACGCGGTTCATTTCCAAAATAATCGCCCGCCGTTTTTCGCGCGCGAGATCGGGCAGATGCGGCTCGTTATAGGTCACCCCATCTATCATATCCATCACGTAAAACGGCGATCCGATGATGCTGGGATCTTCACAAAGCTTGTACATTCTGGCCACTGGAACTGCGCTGCCGCTGAGTGCGTTTTGCACGCGAAATTCGCGCTCAACCGCATGCGCAGATTTGAGCAAGATACCGGGCGGTTTGCGCCGCAAAACATAGCGCCCTGACTGCGCGGTTAACGCATAGGTTGGATTGGATTGGCCAAGGGTGAATTTTATGGCAGATACCGGGCCTTGAAACCCCTTTATGTGATCGGCCATCCACAGCGCCACTGCATCCGTATCAAGGGGGGTGTGATCCGTCATCTGAAAAGCCTCAACTGTAAGATAAAAGCGGCGCGGTGGCTGCGGTGATATGCGGGGTTTCATTAAACCCGTGAAGATAGGTAGAGCGCGCCGAGAAAATAAACCGATTGACCGCGCAATTCTTCAATTGAAGTTGCAATTTTATCTGCTGTTTGGCGGGCGTTTGCAACAGCGCGGCGATCATTTGAGCAATCACGCCCCCCGAGCTGACTGCCAGCACGGTTTTGGGCCCTTCGATCATCATCGCTTGGCGCGCCGCTTCGACCCGAGCGCAAAATACGCCCCAGCTTTCTGGTGGATCTTCGATTTGGTTTTGCTGCCAAGCCAAAACCGTGTCGCGCAGAGTTTTGAAATGCACTTTGCGGTCTTTATGCATCAGCGCTGGCGCTCCGCCTTTGCGAAACCGGGCGTTTAGAAGCCCGGTGAAATCAAATTCATTCAAACCAGTATGAAGAATAAAGGGGCTTTTTTCATGCCCTAGCCCGGCTTGAATACCCTCTAAAGTTTCGCGGTGGCGCTGCATATCACCCGCGTAGAAAAGATCTGGGCTTACGCCTTGATCGGCCAAGGCCTTGCCCAAGCTTTGGCTTTGTTGATGGCCAAGGTCGGATAATTGATCATAGTTCTCTGCGCCAAAACTGGCTTGCGCATGGCGAATTAGGTAAAGCTCGGCCATTTAACCCCTTTTAGCTTTTCATCAGCGGGCCCAGTTATGCCTGCGGACGGCAGGCTGTTTTGGGCGCTGCGTTAAAAATATTGTTGCCCAATCCATTCAGCCACCAAGGCCGGGCGCTCTTGGCCTTTGATTTCAACGCTGACATCCCAGATATTGGTGAGTTGATCGTCTTTTATTTGGCGCACAGTGGTCAGAGTGAAATGTCCACGCACATAAGCCCCGGCTTTCACAGGTGACAGAAACCGCAGCTTATTAAACCCGTAATTCACGCCGAGTTCGGCGCCGTCTATGGCGGGCACGGCATCATAATACATTGCTGAAAGCATCGATAGGGTCAAAAACCCATGCGCGATGGTTCCCGCAAATTGCGTTTGCGCGGCGGCCTCTGGATCAACATGGATGAATTGATGATCATCGGTGGTGGCCGCGAAAGCATCGATGCGCGATTGATCAATCTGAAACCAGCGGGAGGGGGCAAATGTTTGCCCTAGACAGGCTTTAAACGCTTTCCGTGAGAGGCTGCGCATCGGCTAATCCTCTCCAAATATTGAGGGGCCTGTGGCAACGTTTATCCCGCCTGATAGCGGCAATATGGCCCCCGTTATATACGCGCCTCCGGCGCCGCATAAAAATTGAATGGCGCCTGCTATATCTTCGGGGCGCCCCAGCCGGCCCGCTGGAACCCGCGCCGCCACCCGGGCGCTGCCCTTGTCTTCACCAATGGCAAATTTGGTCATACCCGATTGAAAGGGCCCTGGTGCTAAAGCATTGACGGTGATCTGGCGCGCACCAAGCTCTTTGGCCAAAATCTTGGTCATGTGATGTACGCCGGCTTTCGAAACAGAATAGGAATAGGCTTGATCACCCATCGGGATTTCGCCCATCACGCTGCCCAGATTGATCACGCGCGATGGATCCTCTGGCTGCGCCGAGGCTGCCAAAATCTCGATCAGGCCTTGCGTGAGGTGAAACATACCCGTGACGTTCAAATCAAGCACTTTGCCCCAAGCGTCATGCGGGAAGACGCCCAGCGGTGCGCCCCAGCTGCGCCCAGCATTGTTCAGCAATATATTTAACCGTGCGGTTCTTTTTTGTACTTCGTTTATCAAGGCTTCAATGCCCGTTTGAGTGGCGATATCCGCGGCGAAGCCTTCCACCGATCCGGAGAAATTCAGCGCATTTATGTCGGCAGCGGTTTTGCGGCAATCTTCGCCCTTACGGCTGGCAATAAACACGCTGGCGCCCGCCGCGGCCAATCCCGTTGCCGCCATTTTTCCGATCCCTGTTGCACCGCCCGTTACAAGAGCGGTTTTGCCAGTCAAATCAAAAAGGTTCGATGGAAGCATAACCTTCCCCCTATTTAAGCTTATGCACATCAAGCCTTCAGCCCGAATGCGATAAGCCGATGATGGCCCATAAGCTTGTTATTGTTCAAGGCTTTGGTCGAAAACAATTTTTGAAGGCTTTCGGCGCGGGCTATGCATTGTGGTTAAATTTGCGCGGCCGCAGGCGCGGGTTGCGTGGCGCAAAACAGAAGTCGCAAACAGTTGCGGGGCTTAGCGATTGCCTTTATGGGTGCCTTGACAGCGCGGTTTTTACAGGAGCAGGGGCGTGGCCAATTTTTTCTACAAAGACGATTTGCCCGATGAATTGGATTTGGGCACGGTGGTCGCGATTGATTGCGAAACGATGGGCTTGAACCCGCATCGTGATCGGCTGTGCTTGGTGCAGCTTTCGGGCGGCGACGGCAATGCGCATTTGGTGCAAATCGCAGCTGAGGCTGCGCCCGCGCCAAATCTTTGCGCCTTGCTTGAAGATAGAGATGTTTTGAAGCTGTTTCATTTTGGTCGGTTTGATATTGCGGCGATGTATCACGCATTCGGAGCTTTGGCAGAGCCCGTTTATTGCACAAAAATCGCCAGTAAATTGATCCGCACCTATACAGATCGGCACGGGCTTAAGAACCTTTTGCAGGAATTGCTTTCGGTTGATATCTCAAAATTTCAGCAATCATCGGATTGGGGGGCTGAAACATTAAGCGACGCACAGTTGGATTATGCCGCATCTGACGTTCTTTACCTGCATCAGTTGCGCATCGCATTGGATACACGCTTGGCGCGTGAAAATCGCAGCGATCTGGCAGCGCGGTGCTTTTCGTTTTTACCAACGCGCGCGCAATTAGATCTTGCGGGCTGGCCCGAGGTCGATATTTTTGCACATTAACTTCAAAACCGTTTACACAAAGCAGTATGGCAGAGCCTAAAGCCTCTTATTCCCCGTTGATCGTAGCCTTAAAAATTGTGCTACCGCTCAGCGCTTTGGGGCTTTTGGCAACTTTATTCTTGATTTCAAAGCCGATGCCCACGCAAAGCCAATTGCCTTTTTCCGAAGCCAAGCGGCTTGATTTAATTTCAGATCAGAAAATAACCGCCCCCTATTATTCTGGGGTGACAGCGGGTGGTGACAGTGTCAGCCTTTCGGCCCGTCAGATCCTACCAGATCCTGCCAAAGAGGATACGGTTTTGGTCGAAGATATAGCGCTGCTTCTCAAGCCTCGTGAGGCTCGGCAGATACGGCTTACGGCGGGCTTGGGAAGCTATCAGGTTGAAAAAGATGAATTGGTTGTCGATCAATTGGTCGAGGTCATCAGCGATGCGGGCTATCGGGTGAGCAGCCCCAAAGTTTTGGTTAAGCTCAGTAAAACATGGTTGCGTGCCGAGGGGCCAGTTGAAGGTAGGGCTCCAAATGGCAGTTTATCGGCAGGGGAAATGGAAATTTTTCGTGAAGAGGCCACGCAAAGCCTGCAAATTATTTTCAAAGGTGGTATTAAACTGCTATACGACCCTAAAAATTGAAAGAGTATGGCGTGAATAAAGCAGTTATTTTTGGTCTTGTTGGCTGGGCGTTCATCGGAGTGGCAATTGCGCAGCAGGGCGCCACGGGGTTTGGATCTGTCGTGGCGGATCGTGAAAAGCCGATTGAAATTTCTGCGGATCAATTGGCCATTAATGATGAGACCGGGGTTACGGAATTCAGCGGGATGGTTGAAATTTTGCAAGGAGATTTATCCCTGAACGCCGATTTTGTGCAAGCGACGTACACGCCGGGAAGCGGCGCCATAGAAACGCTTCTGGCAACGGGCGAGGTTATTTTGCGGTCTGGTGAAGACGAAGCCAAAGCCGATCGCGCTGAATATGCGGTCGATTCAGACCAAATCATCATGACGGGCAATGTTTTCGTGCGACAGGCGGGAAATAATTTGTCTGCCGAACGGGCTGAAATCAATCTTGAAACGGGCGCGGCGACGCTGAGCGGCCGTGTGAAAACCGTTTTGGGAACCGGCGATGACTGAGCCGGAGGCCCATATTGCAGAGTTGGCTAGCGAGAACCCCGAAATCGGTTTGAAAATCCATGGCTTACGAAAAAGCTACCGAAAGCGTGTGGTTATTCGGGATGTATCAATGTCTTTACAGCGCGGTGAGGTTGTTGGTTTGTTGGGTCCGAACGGATCTGGAAAAACCACAACATTTTACGCAGTGGCTGGCTTAGTCTCTGCGGATGGCGGAAAAGTGAGCATCGATGGTGATGATATCACGGCGCTGCCGATGTATCGGCGGGCGCGGATGGGAATTGGCTACTTACCGCAAGAAATGTCGATTTTTCGCGGCTTAAACGTTGAACAGAATATCGGGGCTATTCTGGATATCGCAATTGGCGATCGCCATAAACGGCGCGAAAGGCTGGAAGAGCTTCTTGCTGAGTTTTCAATCGAGCATTTGCGGCGCACGCCCGCCATTGCTTTATCGGGCGGCGAAAGGCGACGCGTTGAAATCGCCCGCTGTTTGGCCGCCAATCCAAAATATTTGCTTTTGGATGAGCCCTTTGCCGGGGTTGATCCGATCGCTGTTGGGGAAATCCGGCAATTGGTCACGGATTTGAAATCGCGCGGAATTGGTGTGTTGATCACCGACCATAATGTTCGGGAAACGCTTGAACTGGTTGATCGGGTTTATATTTTGCACGATGGCAAGGTTTTGACGTCTGGCAAACCAGAAGATGTAGTGCAAAATGACAATGTACGCCAAGTTTATTTGGGCGATGCGTTTCGGATGCGATAGCCGCGTTTTAGCGGCGGATTTTTGCTCCTGCCCATTGACACAGACGCCTGTGTCGCCTTCAATAGCTGATAATGCAACCGATTACAGCTGAGTCTGTTGCAGGGAAGAAAGCCGCTTATTGGCTTTGACGTAAGGCCATAGCGCCATCGTCGGCAATGCTGTTGCCTACCATAATCTTAACACAATCTTATGACTTTAATTCCTAGATAAGGGGTCTCTATGCGGTATCAAATTTCAGGCAAACAAATCGACATTGGAGTATCGTTACAAACGCATGCAAAGGAGGCGTTAGGCGTTGTTATCGATAAATACGCGCAGCGGGCCACCGATGCCACGGTGATATTTTCCAGAAATGCGCATGAGTTTGTTTGTGAGGCGACCTTGCATCTTTCATCCGGTTTGACCGCGCAGGCTAAGGCGCATGATACTGAAATCTATGCAGCATTTGATGCCTGTAATGAGAAATTAGAGAAGCAATTACGCCGTTATAAGCGGCGTTTAAAGAACCATCATAAAGAGCGCAGCGAACCGGTTGAACTTTCTCAAGCAGCCTCTTATACCCTCGCCAACGATTCTGGCATCGATGAAGCTGAGCCTGAGAGCTTGGAGCCAGTGATTATAGCGGAAACTGAATATGATATTGCGTCGCTCTCTGTGGGTGAGGCGGTGATGCAAATGGAACTCAAAGGCTCTACGTTCTTGATGTTTCGAACCGAAGGAAAAAACAGCGTTAATGTGGTGTATCGGCGCGACGATGGAAATATAGGGTGGATTGAACCACGATAACATCGGCGCTGGATTAGCGTAAATTTAGGGAATTGCGAAATGGAATTGTTTGATCTTCTGCGGCCAGAAGCGGTGCGGGTGATGTCCAAGGTGTCTAGCAAAAAGCGGCTGATTGCGGCGTTGGGCGATTTGGCGCAGTCTGCGCTGGGTTTGGATGCTGGCGATACCGTCGCCGCGCTGCAAGAGCGCGAAAGCTTGGGTCCGACCGGTGTGGGCAATGGTGTGGCTTTGCCGCATGCCCGCCTGCCGGGCGTTGAGCGGGTAATGGGCAGTTTCATCTTGCTGGAAACTCCGGTGATGTTTGATGCCGTGGATCAATTGCCGGTTGATATCGTGTTTGCGTTGTTTGCACCGCAAAATGCAGGGTTTGAGCATTTAAGCGCATTGGCAAAAGTGTCGCGGCTGTTGCGCGATATGGATCTGCGCAACAAGCTGAGGGCCAATCCGAATAGCAAAACGCTTTATGCCTTATTGACCGAGGCCCAAACGATGAAGGCCGCTTAAACGCTTTAATGCCGGTGGAGCCATCGTTTGATTTACGTTGAGCTCCAGGCTCCAAACCCGAATGACAGATAATCCTGTTGATAGATATCTTGCAGGTGATTTTCTAAGTTTTGGTCGTAAATGGCCGTGAGCCAAGCCAAAGACGCCTCTGGTTCCAATACGGGCGTTGGGGGGTTTTTATACCCTGCCAGCTGCGCCAAAAAGGGCAAAAGAGTTTGCAGCTCATCCTCGCGAATGATCATATCTGTTGGGCAGAATGCAGAGTAGCTGCGCAACAGAGCCGTCTGGCTGGCCCAATGCGGATCAATCCTCAACGTTGTCTGGCCCCTTAAATTGTCAGCAAGGAAAGCGATAAACTTTTCAAAGGCATGGCGGTGAAGGTTGGGATCAAACCCCGCAATTTTTTCTGGAAGATGCAAATCATATTGAACGTCCAGCAGGTGCCGCAAAACCCGCGAGCGTTGCGGCCCGCGCGAGGTGAGCAAGGCGCAAAATGAGCTATGCGCTCGGGCAACCGGATGGCGTAAAACGGTAAAGCTGCGATGCGTGGCATGGCGGCGTTTCCAATCAATAAGGCTGGATTGCGAAAAATGTTTCTGCAGCGCGGCCGTCTCAACCCTATCCAAACTGGCCAGCCAGTTTTCAACGGTGAGATCTGGGCCAGACGGGATCGATAAATATAACAAAGGTGATCGCGCTGCTGCGATCGAATTTGGCAAGGTTGGCGCACGTTTTGGCTCAAAACTTGGAGTGCTGCTCAACTTAAAGGGATCCATATTGGCCAAGGCGGTTTGCATGTCTTCTGGGTTCACTACTTTTTCGTGCAAATAGGTTGGATTTTGCGGTTTATAGCGCGAAGAAAGATCCTTTAATTTATGCGCACTGCCCAAATAGTTTCCAAGGCCATTGATCACCGACAGGTTGTTTAAATCATCATAGCGTAAATAAAATCCCGTTTGACCTGCCATTTGTAAGCGCTGCAAAATCAGCTCTTGAAAGAATTGCAGTTTTGAAAGCCGCGTTTCGAATTCTTCCGCAACAAATTTAACTTTTGTGGTTTTTTTCTGGCGCGTGTCGAAAAGGTTCCATTGGCCTGTTTCGCGGGCAATTTTCAATGAGACGAAACTGTCGATCGGATTGCGCGTTAAAATGATTTTTGCGCAGCTTGGATCTTTAAATAGCGCGCTTAATATCCTTGGATCATGGTTATGGAAATATCGAAACCCCTGCATCTTCGTGCGATTTTTCCTTATCTCTCGCAGCAGCGAGACGGGGTTTTTATCGCGATCAGCCATCGAAAGCCCCAAGGCGCTTGATTGGCCCGGACGATCAATAAACACTGGGTTAAACAATTCGCCAAAGCAGTGCAGGTCGGGAAATTTGTTTAAATGAGATTGCAAAAAATTCGAGCCTGTTCGCATTTCTGCAAAGATTACAAAATATTTAAAAGCAAAGGCCATCTTGTTCACCTTTCAAGGGGTTTGACTGGGCCGACATGTTTCTTTTGGGCCGTAAAAACGCGTTTGCTGTTCAGATCACCCTGAAGCGAGAGGGGAATGCCGCTGTCATTCAAACGGCTGCACAACGCGTAAAGAGCGTTTAAATCTTGCCTAAGGGTGCAAAACGCACCCCCCTGCGGTTCCCTTGGCAGGTGGTGTAGAACGCGTCCAAGGCATGTTTCAGGGGCTTTCAAAACCTCTGCTAAGGTCCAAATTTGTATGATTCCGCGGGCGGCGGGCTGGCGGAGGGCTGCGGTCAAGCCCAGTTCGCTTTGGTGCCACGTGGCGGCTAAATCTTGGATCACGTCAAACGGTGCGGACAGCTGCGCCAGTTCGATCAGCCAAGCTCCGGTAATAATCAGCTTGATCGCCTGCTTATCTGACACCAGAAAAGGCAGAATATCCGGTCTATCTTGCATGCCAAAATTTAGGCATTGAAACCGGCCTTGGGTATTCCAGATCAAATTGCGCAAAAATGCTTGAGGATCGCGGTCACGCAATGGCGCCGAGGCAATCAGGCCGCCTTTATAAACCGCCGTATTATGTTCAAAATATGCTTTATCCTTGGCAAAGAGATGCCCATGCACGGTCGCGTTGCTGGCGGCTTGAAGCCATGGGCTAAACCCGTCAAACAGGCTGCTAAACCCGTGTAAAACCATATAGGGTGCTGCGGTTCTTTCGGGCCGCGGGTTTGGCGCAGGAATCGAGCTTTGCATCACCAATCCGGGCCGGCCAATTTTGGCAATAGTATTGGCCCGATTGAATATACTGTCCAAGGCGAAAGAGCTTGGCGGGTTGTCTGGTGTGGGGCTGCGTCTTGGAAAGGCGCTGTAAAGCGCATCGGCTTTGCCCCATATTTTACGCGCTAGAAAATGGTTTGAGCGCTGTAGCAGCTGTAGGTGATCGTCATAAAAGAGGAAGGGTTTGCCGTGGTGATCGAATTTTGAATAGGTCAGCGACCGGCTTTTGAGATTATCGGAATACAAGCGCGCCAGCGTCTGAAAATAGCTTTCATCGGGGATCCAAACCGATTTGAAAAACCGCTCATAGCCCTTGCGTTTTGGGGTTTCTAAAATTGCGCGTAGCGTTGCGCTGGTCAGGCACCACCATTGTGATCCCAAATGCAGGCGCAGATCTGGCGGTGGTTTCCGGCGCATCTTACAGGCTTTTTGAAACGCCACAGCCGCTTTGAACAAACGCCGTTGGCTCTTCCAGTTGAAGGGAAAAAACCAGTAAAATCGTTCTTGTTCAAAGCCCCCGCTTTGCCATGGAATTTTGTCAATCCAGACAGATTCAATAAAATCAGTGCGGGCGTTTTTTTTCAGAAATGCGATTAATTCCTCTGGTGGGCGCAACATCAGGCATGATTGAGAGGTCAGTAGAATATGCCCAAGCTCTGGTGATCTGCGCAGCAAAAGCGCTGCGGCAGCTTGGCTTGCTTTCACCAAGCCCCAACCGCCCCAAGCGGTTTTGTAGCGTGGAGCAAAGCTGATTAACCTATCGCTTTGAAACTGATCTTGAAACGCTTTGGCTGGCCGGCTGGGGGCGGCCTTATCTATATGAACCACAACCGGACATCCCGCATCGCGCCATAGGCGCGCGGTTTGGGCTGCGCGTTCAAAGGAAGAATGAATAAGCAGGATGATCCCCAATTGTGCCATAGCCCTGCTACGCCCATCCGCCTCTTGACATCACGCCAAGAGTTTCCAGCTGTGACCAGTTTTTGAAAGTGCCCGCGCTGGGAATAAAAAGCGAAGGGCTATTTGCCATTTGGTCTGTGTAGCGCCGATATTCGGCACTTTCCTGGTAATGTTCCGCATTGCAGAGTGCATCGTTGAGCTTTTCTTCAAGCGTGTTCAAGAATTTTACATGCAAGAGTGCGCCGCTTATTTTTTGCCCCCCTGATCGGTCATAGACCGCGTTCAAGCGTGACGGCAGCAGCGCATGCGTGCTGCTGGTATAGGCATAACCGCGCCGCCATTTGACCAAGGGAATTTTATTCAGGGCAGGGCTTTTATGAGGCAGATCGTTGAAGAAATGCCGTGCCCGCGGGCCGCCCTGAATCCAAAGGTTTTTATCACGATTATTTTGGGAGATTTGATAATTCCCTGCGTCAAAATATCGGCAGATATTCAACGGGTTTTGGCCAAGCTTATATTGCGCTTTTGCAACCGAGCCTTTGGGAAACAGATCCAGCAACAGGGCGGGAAAACTGCGTTGGCCTTGTTGGTCCAACCACGCGGTTAAGGCGCAAAGCGGGCGCGTGTTGAGATGGGGGTAGATCAAAAGCTCATCTGGATCCACAGTCAGGCACCAATGCCCATTCCCGAAGCGGTTCAATAAACCGTGCATCCAATCGATCCCGAAACGCGCAGCTTTATAGCTCTTTTTCGTTGACCAAAGCGAGACATCTTGTTGATTGGCCAAAAACCTGCGGCCCCCGTCTAGGCTGTTATTATCAACAATCAAAAAATGCCCTATACCAATTTTTCGGTAATAGTCTAAGAAATAGGGCAGTCGGATATATTCATCTTTTACAGTTGCAAAAAGCAAAATGTCTTGGGGTTTGATGGCGTTGCAGCGATTGCGGATCTGGGTAAGTTCTGCTGCCTTGCGATAGACGCGCATATTCAGCCAGCGGCGCTGCGCTCGCAGCTGGAACAGACGCGCAAGCTTCATCTCAGCGGCTCATGCGCGGGCGCGCACTTGCAAAACCGCTTTGCGTTTGGTGCCCAGACGCAGAATGCGCGCTGCGGTTTTGTTTTCCCCCCGACTTCATCCCCAACCTCCGGCCGACATCAGCCCCAACTGCTGCAATTGTCGCCAGCTGCGCAGACGTGTCGAATAGGGGGTCCAGAGCGTTGGGTTCTTGATCAAACTGTCATAATAAGATTGATAAAGGCTGCTATTTGCAAAATGTTGCCCGCGGCTTTTTTCTTCATGGCTTTTCTCGATGATCTGCGGCAGGAATTTAGTGTGCAAAAGGATGCCAGAGGCGGCCATAGCGCCGGTATCGTTAAACGCTTTGTTTAGGCGCCGCGGCAGTAAACTATGCGTCGCGCTGTTATAGGCAAAAGATTTGTGCCATTTGACCAAGGGTATTTTGTTCAGGGTCGGGGCTTTTCGCGGTTGATCGGCAAAAAAGCTACGGGCTCTTGGGCCCCCTTGGACCCATAATGCGCGTAGCTTTTCTTGATAGGTGATGCTGTAATTGCCGCCGTCAAAATGGGTTAAGACTTTCAGTGGATCAAAGGCGTTGTTTGGCGAAACCCCGCCTAATCGACCGATGGGATAAAGCTCTAACATAAGCGCGCCGAACATGTCTATCTTACCGCGTTCGAGCCAGTCGGTCAGCGCAGAAAGTGGCCGATTGTGCCAATGCGGATAAACAAATAATTCATCTGCATCGAAGGTCAGGCACCAATGGCCATGCCCGTAGCGCCGCAACAGCGCATTTATCCAATCCATGCCAAAACGCGAAAACCGATAGCTGGCCGTGGTTTGCCAAAGCGATACATCTGTTTGTGCGCGCAACAGCTCAAGGCTGCCATCCGTACTGCCATTATCAACAATCAGGAAATGCCCAACACCAAGCGCGCGATAATGCTGCAGCACACTTGGCAGGCGTTGAAATTCATTGCGTAGAACCATCGCCCCCAAAATCATATCATCTGTGATGCGGTGGGTGCGTTGTGCTACCGGTTGCAACGATTTTGATTTTCGCATTGCACGCCATAGAAAATATTTTCGACGCCAGCGCAGGCGATAGGCTATCTTTGCCTGATAGAGCGCGTTGAGCGCGCGCGCGGTTGCCACATTGGCTGGTAAATTAGCCAATCGCGCAAGCTGGATACGGCTATTGGGCATATCCGCCCCCTTGCTGCCAGCGCTGGGCATCTCGAATGATCATATCCAAAGAAGATCGCTGCGCTGACCAGCCCAAAGCTTGGGCCACCCGCGTTACATCTGCTTGCAGCGATGCACAATCGCCGGGGCGTCGGGGCGCCGCACTTATCTTGAGTTTTTGCCCGGTGAGTTTTGAAACCGCCGAAATCACTTGCAGCACAGAATATCCTCGGCCGCTGCCCAGATTGAAAATCTGACTGGCCTTGCCGTGTAACAGCCATTGCACCCCGCACACATAGGCCTGCGCGATATCGCTGACATGGATGAAATCGCGCAAACATGTGCCATCTGGGGTTTGGTAATTGGTTCCAAAAACTTGAATATTTTTGTCTGCTTCGGCCGCCTGTAGAAGGCGTGGTATCAAATGCGTTTCAGGCATGTGGCATTCGCCCAGCCGGCCCGTCGGATCTGCACCGGCAACGTTGAAATATCGAAAGATCAGATATTTCAATGGCATAATATGTTGAAAATTTTGTAGAAGATGCTCAGCGGCGAGTTTACTGGCAGCATAGGCGTTGCTTGGATTGAGGGGGGCGTTTTCGGTCAGTGGTACGCGCGGCTGATCCCCATATACCGCGCAAGTTGAGGAGAAGATGATATTGTTGCACCCGTTGAGTTGCGCGGCCTGTAAAAGGTTTAAGCTGCCCATCACATTGGTGAGCCAATATTGTGCTGGCTGATGCTGGCTTTCAGAAATATCGCTAAGGGCGGCAAAATGGCAAATGGCTTGCGGTTGATATTGTTGAAAGGCGTTTTTGAGGCATGATGGAGAATTTATATCGCCGAACACAAAAGGTCCGAACTGCACCGCATCGCGCCAGCCGCTGCTCAGGTTGTCAAACGTAACGGGCGTGTATCCGACCGCTTTAAGCGCTTTGCACGCATGGGATCCAACATATCCCGCCCCACCGGTGACCAATATGTTTACCACAGCGTCGTCTGAGCCATGCGGGTTTCCTTTTATAGGTGGTGCGGCGCGTGTAAATTTTGCCCCATCTACCTGCTTTTTTGTTGTAAGCCTGGCAGAGATTTGTGCCGGGTCGAGACAGGGGTAGAGGTCAAAAAGGGTAAAATTGTGTCTTAATTTTGATCGTTTTTTGCTCTGTGCTCTCTTAATGCGTATTGAAAATATTGGGGAAGGACCTGCCTGGGCTTAAGCGGCAGGTGGTGGGCCGTTTGGAGGGCCTAAACGCCAGGCCTGCTCTGGACGCACGCGCTCTCAGTGATTCTTTGGGTTCTTTCTTGGTGATAAATCTTTGTGCTGCGGCCTGCAGATTTGGGGCGCAAAAAACAATTTTTGCGCGCGGGCTAAGCCTGATATTAACGCGATCTAGCCTTAATTAAGCCATTTTCCCTCGATAGGGGCTGCTCGCATAGGCGGGAGGCACGTACCATGCATAGCGCCGTTAGGATGGGGCGCAGCAGCGCGCTACATCACGCAAAAAGGAACCGGTATGGCGCGTTTTGTAACCTCGAGAGCTGTTGAATGAGGGTTTGGCGGAACCTTGCAGGGCTTGGTTGCGCGGCCTATCAATTGTTTGATGCGGTGTTTCACGGCTCGGTGCGCAGCGTGCGCAAAAAGCACCGTTTGCCGGTCGTTTCATTGCTGATCGTGATTGCCCAATCGGTGATATTCACCATGGGCTTTATCGTGATGTTTCAAGTTCTGGGGGCCACGGGATCTGCCCTTCGCGGCGATTTTGTTATTTTTATCATGAGCGGTGTTTTTTTATTTATGACTCATATCGGTGCGATCACAGCAGTGGCTACAGCCGAGGGCCCTGCATCGCCAATGATGCAGCATGCTCCGATGAATACTGTGATCGCGGTTTCCTCGGCGGCATTGGGTTCTTTTTATATGCAGCTGCTCTCTATTATCGTTATTCTTGGATTTTATTACCTTGCCTTTACGCCTTTTGTGATCGAACAGCCGCTTGGCGCGTTCATGATGTTTGTGCTTGCGTGGTTTTCCGGATGCGCGATCGGTTTGGTGATTTATGCGTTAAAGCCTTGGGCTCCCAATATGGTCATGTTGGTGCAAACCGTATTTCAACGCCTGAATATGGTTGCATCGGGTAAGATGTTTGTCGCCAATAGCTTGCCGGGATCAGTTTTGGTGATGTTTACCTGGAATCCGCTATTTCATGTGATTGATCAGGCCCGCGGCTTTGCATTTATCAACTATCAGCCCCGCAACAGCGATCTTTTTTACCCCTTATATTTTTCTTTAGGCTTGCTGATGCTTGGCTTCATAGGCGAATATTATACCCGACAAAGGGCGTCTTCGAGCTGGCTGGCAAAGATTTAGTGTTATTTTTGCGTTTAATTTGTACGAAAAAGTCAATTAAATCATAATTTTATTTAAATTTAAGCATTCTTGGCCTTGTGAAAGCTTGCAGGTCGCAAACCCCCTGCCTATATACACACGGCGCAGATTTGCGCATTTACGCAAACATTTAATACGCCGCGCCAAAGCCGCATGGGTTGACGTTGGTTGTATCGCCTGAATTGAAGAGGGATCAAATTTATGGCCAAAGTTATCGGAATTGATCTTGGAACGACCAACAGCTGTATTTCAATTATGGACGGGGCGCAGCCTCGGGTGATTGAAAACGCTGAAGGCGCACGCACCACACCGTCAATTGTTGCCTTTACAGATGCCGAACGTTTAGTTGGCCAGCCCGCCAAGCGCCAAGCCGTTACGAACCCTGAAAACACCATTTTTGGTGTGAAACGGTTGATTGGGCGGCGTAATGATGACGCAGATTTGGCAAAAGATAAAAAGAACCTGCCCTTTGCGGTGGTGGATGGTGGCAATGGCGATGCCTGGGTAAAAGCCCAAGACGAGACCTATAGCCCGAGCCAGATTTCCGCCTTTATTTTGCAAAAGATGAAGGAAACAGCAGAAGCTTATCTGGGCGAGGATGTGACGCAAGCCGTGATCACAGTGCCTGCCTATTTCAATGACGCGCAGCGCCAGGCCACAAAAGACGCTGGAAAAATTGCCGGTTTGGAAGTGCTGCGGATTATCAACGAACCCACAGCGGCCGCGTTGGCCTATGGTTTGGATAAAAAAGAAACCAAAATTATTGCGGTGTATGACCTTGGCGGTGGTACATTCGATGTGACCATTCTTGAAATCGATGATGGCTTGTTCGAAGTGAAATCTACCAATGGCGATACGTTTTTGGGTGGTGAAGATTTCGACATGCGCATCGTGAATTATCTTGCGGATGAGTTCAAAAAAGAAAACGGCGTTGATCTTTCAAAAGATAAGATGGCGCTACAGCGGCTGAAAGAAGCGGCCGAGAAGGCCAAGATTGAACTGTCATCGGCCACGCAAACCGAAATCAACCAACCGTTTATTTCGATGGATGCCAGCACTGGTCAGCCATTGCACATGGTGATGAAACTCACGCGTGCGAAATTGGAAAGCCTTGTGGGCGATTTGATCAAAGCCTCTATGAAACCTTGTCAGGCGGCTTTGAAAGATGCCGGGCTGAGCACCAGCGATATTGATGAAGTGGTCTTGGTCGGCGGTATGACCCGCATGCCCAAGGTGCATGAAGAAGTCAGCAAGTTCTTTGGCAAAGAGCCGCATAAAGGGGTGAACCCGGATGAAGTTGTGGCGATGGGTGCGGCGATCCAAGCTGGCGTTTTGCAGGGCGATGTAAAAGATGTTGTTCTACTGGATGTGACGCCTTTGTCTTTGGGTATCGAAACCTTGGGCGGGGTGTTCACGCGGTTGATCGACCGCAACACAACAATCCCCACCAAGAAATCGCAGGTGTTCTCAACCGCGGAAGACAATCAGGGTGCTGTGACCATTCGGGTTTTCCAAGGCGAGCGTGAAATGGCGCAGGATAACAAAATTCTGGGCGAATTTAACCTTGAAAATATTCCTCCGGCCCCGCGCGGTATGCCGCAGATTGAGGTAACCTTTGACATTGACGCCAACGGGATTGTGTCGGTGGCGGCGAAAGATAAAGGCACCGGTAAAGAGCAAACCATTACCATCCAAGCCTCGGGTGGATTGTCGGATGAAGACATCGATAATATGGTGCGTGAAGCGGAAGAAAACGCCGAGTCAGACAAAGAGCGCCGCGAGCTGATTGAAGCTAAAAACCAAGCGGAAAGCATGATCCATTCCACAGAGAAGTCGATGGAAGAGCATGCTGACAAGGTCGACCCAACAACAATCGAAGCGATCGAGTTGGCGATTGTGGCGTTGAAGGATGATCTTGAAACCGATAATGCCGCAAAAATTAAATCTGGCGTTCAAAACGTAACGGAAGCCGCCATGAAACTGGGCGAGGCGATTTATAAGGCCAGCCAAGAAGAGGGTGGTGACGCTGAGCCATCTGCGGCGGATATGGGTGAAGGCGAAGATGATATCGTCGACGCGGATTTCGAAGATCTGGATGATCGCAACCGCTCTTAAACTGAGGCATTGAACCTTGCAAACCGGCCCTCGTAATTGAAGGCCGGTTTTGTGCTTCAAAAAGGAAAGATGGTGCATGTCAAAACGTGATTATTACGAAGTGCTCGGGCTTTCTAAAGGGGCCTCTGCGGATGAAATTAAAAAAGGCTATCGTAGCAAAGCCAAAGAGCTTCATCCTGATCGCAATACCTCTGACCCCAGCGCAGAATCAAAGTTTAAAGAGGCCAATGAGGCCTATGATGTGTTAAAGGACCCCGAACGCAAAGCGGCGTATGATCGCTTTGGCCATGCGGCTTTTGAAGGTGGCATGGGCGGCGGCGGTGGCCAGCGCCAAGGCGATTTTTCAAGCGCATTTTCGGATGTATTCGATGATTTATTTGGTGATTTCATGGGAGGTGGGCAGCGCGGTGGCGGACGGTCTCGGGCGTCTCGTGGATCCGATCTGCGCTATAATTTAGAAATCTCTTTGGAAGATGCCTATTCTGGATTGCAAAAATCCATCAATGTGCCCACCTCTGTGCAATGTAGCCCCTGTAACGGCAGCGGTGCCGCCGGAGGGTCAGAACCCAGCACCTGCCCAACCTGTTCGGGAATGGGCAAAGTGCGCGCCTCGCAGGGCTTCTTTACGGTTGAGCGTACTTGCCCCAGCTGTTCCGGTATGGGCCAGGTGATCAGCAATCCCTGCTCAAGCTGCGGGGGCCAAGGGCGTTCCAATAAAGACCGATCGCTCAGCGTGAATGTGCCAGCGGGCGTGGAAACGGGCACGCGCATTCGTCTGTCCAATGAGGGGGAGGCTGGGCTGCGCGGCGGGCCGGCTGGTGATCTTTATATCTTTATTGAAGTGCGCGAGCATAAAATATTCCAACGCGACGGGAACAGTTTGTTCTGCCGAATTCCCGTATCAATGTCGGGTGCTGCGCTGGGCGGCGATATAGAAGTGCCCACGATGGATGGTGGTCGCAGCCGCGTAAAAATTCCAGCTGGCAGCCAATCTGGCCGTCAAATGCGGTTGCGCGGCAAAGGAATGCCCGCGATAAAATCGGCGCAAAAAGGCGATATGTTTATCGAGATAGCCGTGGAAACACCGGTAAATCTAACCTCAAAACAGCGCGAGTTACTGCGTGAATTTGAAGCGCTTTCGGAAGATAACAATCCTGAAAGCAAAAGTTTCTTTTCATCTGTAAAATCATTCTGGGATACGATGAAGGGTTAGCAGGTCGCTGTTAAGGCTTTTTTAACCATGGCCCCCTCAGCATAGGCTATGGCACTTTCCAAGAGTTCATCACCAAAGCAGATATCCCTGTTTCCCTCTGAGGCTGTGGGATTATCGGCGGCCCCGGCCAAGCCGCTACCCTCTTATTTGAAAGACCACCGCAAACGCCTGCGCGAACGCTTTGACCGCGCAGGCCTGGCGGCGATGCCGGATTATGAATTGCTCGAACTGGTCTTGTTTCGCGCGCTGCGCCGCCAAGATGTGAAACCTCTGGCGCGCTGTTTATTAGAGCGGTTTCACGGTTTTAACGGGGTGATTTCTGCTCCGATTGATCAGCTCTTATCGGTGCCGGGTATCGGGGGCGCCGTGGTAACCGAGTTGAAAATCGTTGAGGCGGCTGCCCATCGTTTATCGCAGACGCGCATTTTGGGTAGGCAAATCCTTTCCAGTTGGGATCGGTTATTAGAGCATTGTCAAATCACCATTGCCCACCGCGCCTTAGAGGGGTTTTGGGTCCTGTTTCTTGATCGTAAGAACGTTTTGATCGTGCAAGAGCAGCAGAGTGAAGGCACGGTTGATCATGTGCCGGTTTACCAGCGTGAGATTTTGAAACGCGCGCTACAGCTCAATGCATCCGCGCTAATTCTGGTGCATAACCACCCCTCTGGAAATCCGCAGCCATCGCCTCAGGATAGAACTCTGACCGCGCAGATCGTGGCGGCGGCCGATGCAGTGGGCATTTGCATTCACGATCATTTGATCATTGGCCGCGGAGACAGTTTCAGTTTTCGATCAGAAGGGTTGCTTTAGATCTCTCAAGACAGGGCCCGCAGAGATCGCGTTTGCATGGTTATTGCAGCACGTTGACGAATAACACCACAAGTCCCAAGACCGCTGCGCCGATCAAGCAAATACAAAACATAATGGCCAATGTATATTTTAAGGCCTTCGCAACTGCGTCTGATCCTTCAGGGGCATCCATTTCGCAAACCACCTACCAATTGCCTATATTCACAGAAGACGCCTACAACCTTTATGGCCTGTTTTAAAGCCTAAACACCAATTGAATCGATTAAATTGATATTAATAAGCGGGTATCTTAAGGCTATGAGCGCGGCGACGCGTGCCGGGGCGCCCGCTGCGGCGCTAAATATCGCAGACTGTATGCTAGAACTGGCCGTATGCCCTGCGATCCAGCCCGCCGGTTAACACGGAAGCGCTGCGCCGAGCATGCATCGGTTTTTGGCCCTGTCAGAGCAGCGCTTTGCCCCGATACCTTGCTTTAAAAGGCTAGAAACGCCCAATTTAATCAAAACTAAGCGCTTTGCGTGCCAAGAGCGTGATCTTGCACCTATACAAAGCGGGTCAAACCGCTTAGGCACGCGGTTTGCGGAGATCGAACCGCCCCTTAGCTTAGAAAAGAAGACGCACGTGAAAAAAGCCCTTGCAGATGCCCTGACACAACGCGGGTATGAGACATTGACACCGGTTCAAAAGGCCGTGACGGAAGCCGATTTGCATAATTCGGATCTTCTCGTTTCGGCACAAACCGGATCGGGCAAGACGGTTGGTTTTGGATTGGCTTTGGGCGAGACCTTGTTGGGTGCGCAAGATAATTTTGGCAACGCCGAGGCGCCGCTGGCGTTAATCATCGCCCCCACGCGGGAATTGGCCTTACAAGTGAAGCGCGAATTGGCCTGGTTATATGCGCCTGCCGGGGTTGTGATGGCGTCATGCGTTGGCGGCATGGATATGCGCGACGAACGCCGGGCTTTAGGACGCGGGGCGCATATTGTGGTCGCCACGCCGGGTCGGTTGCGCGATCATATTATGCGCGGCAGCATCGATTTATCGGCGGTACGTGGGGTGGTTTTAGACGAAGCCGATGAAATGTTAGATTTGGGATTTCGCGAGGATCTTGAATTTATTCTGGGCGAAGCCCCCGATGATCGCCGCACCCTTATGTTTTCTGCAACTGTGCCCAAAGCAATCGCCACTTTGGCGAAAAGCTATCAACGTGACGCGGTGCGGGTGACCACCGTTGCTGAAACCAAACAGCATAATGATATCAAATATCATGCGATGACGGTTGCCAATCATGATGCTGAAAACGCAATCATCAACATATTGCGCTTTTATGAAGCCCCCAATGCGATCGTGTTTTGCAACACGCGGGCCATGGTCAACCGCGTCACCACGCGGCTGTCCAACCGAAATTTTTCAGTCGTGGCGTTATCTGGTGAGTTGTCACAAGCCGAGCGGAGCCATGCATTGCAGGCGATGCGGGATGGCCGCGCGCGGGTCTGTGTTGCCACAGATGTGGCAGCGCGCGGGATTGATTTGCCGGGTTTGGATTTGGTGGTGCATGCGGAATTGCCCAACAATCATGAAACCTTGTTGCATCGGTCGGGGCGCACCGGGCGCGCCGGGCGAAAAGGCGAAAGCTGTTTGATCGTAACGGCCAAATTGCGGCGCAAGGCGGAACGCATTTTACAAGGTGCGAAACTTGCAGCTGAATGGGGTGAGGCCCCCTCGGCTGAGGCGGTTCGCCAGCGTGATCAAGAGCGCTTGCTTGCCGATCAGATGTGGAACGATCCGATTGCCGCGGGTGAAGAAGAAATGGTTGATCGCTTGGCCGAAAAATTTGACCTTAAGCAGATCGCTGCGGCTTATCTACGTTTATATAATCAACGCGTCTCAGCCCCCGAAGAGCTTTCATCCCCAGGCGAATCTCGCGCTGCAAAACCTGCTGCATCCTTTGGCCCTTCAAAATGGTTTTCAATCAATCAGGGCCGCAATCAAGCTGCTGAAGTGCGCCGTCTTTTGCCCATTTTATGCAATGCGGGCGAGATCACGAAAGACGATATTGGCGCGATCCGCATTCAAAATGATGAAACTTTTGTAGAAATTTCACAACAGGCGGTCGCTGGTTTCACGCAGGCGCTGGGCGCTGACATGAAAATCGAAGGGGGGTTGGTTGTGTCTGCGCTTAACCACGTACCAGCGGCTGCAAAAGGGCCCAAACCTGCCTTCAAGCCGCCGCAGAAACCGGCCCGAGGCCGCAAGTCAGAGGCTGGCCCGTCCAAAAGCGATGCTCCAAAGCAAGACAGGCGAGCAGGCAAGCCCAAAGGTGTGCATAAGGGGCAGGCAGATACAGCTCATCAGCCCTTTTCTGGCAAGCCGGATGACGCAACACCGCAAGCGACCGCTAAACCCGCGGTGCCAAGCGATGGGGCGCAAAAAAATGTTGTACAAAATCGGGGGGCGCAACCAAAATCGCGGGCAAAATCGGGCAGTAAACCCGGCGCGTTGAACGTCTCGCGCCGTTTCGAAAAACCGCGTTCGCCCTTAGAACGGGCCCGCGATGATGGGGCAGTTGTTGATCGCAAAGCCCGCGGTGCCAAGCCCGCTGGCAAACCCTCAGGCAAACCGGGTAATAAAACAGCTGGAAAAAACGTCGGTAAATCCTCTGGGCCCTATGATGCCAAGCGCGGGGGGGGGCCAGGCAAGCCCAAAGGCGGTAAAAATTTGGCACCTTCTGTGGGCAAGCCCAATAGCAAAAAGAATAAAGCGCGCCGCGCCGCGGCGCATGATGCCGGGCAGCCTCCCCGCCGGGCTAAATCCTAAAAGACAATGCAAAGCGCAGCTGGGCATTCGCTTTTGGGCGTAGTGCCGGCTTGGGTTGGCTTGGCTAAAATGTCTGGACCTATGTTTTTTAAAGAGGTTGAATTTGCCCGTTGTGCTGGCGCGCGGCCTTGCTACTTTTTTGCGGTTTTGGGTACATATTTGGATCGAGCCTTATCAAGGGGATGGCTGCCCGCCGATCAAAGCGCTTGGGCGGTTTGCTCTTCCCTGATATTCGGCGCTTTGCTCCAAACCTGTAAAACGGCTAGGGCAATTTCCTCTTTGATATCCGCGTAAATCGCAACCTCAAGTGGCTCTTGGCCATATGTGTTTGCAAGCGAAATCAAATCGCCGGTTTCCAATTCGCGGTGCACCATGCTGTAGGGCAGCCAACCCACGCCGATACCTTTTAGCGTTAGTTCTTTCATACCGCTGGAAAAAGCGGTTTCGCAAACCGGATCCTTGCTGTGATTTCGCGTGCCAAACAGGCGCTCGCCTGCGTTCAAAACCTCGCCAAAATAACTGTTATCCGGATATACGATTGCCGGCGTTGCGGGCGCTATTTCACCGCTATCTTTCACGGCATAGCGCAGCCTGCCACCCACAACGGGCACCAGATAATCTATCCCCCACAGGCCGCGGCGGATGGATGCATCAAAGGGCAATGGACCAGCATTTTTGGATTCATAGCAAAGCAACATATGCGTATCGCCGCGCAAAAACATTGTTACGCAATCGCGCAGGTTATCCGCCTGCAAGCGAAACTTAAGCGATGGAAAAACATGATTTGCGCGGAGCGCCATATCGGGAAAAGTGGAAAACACCGGTGCATGTTGTGCCGCAATCGACACGGTCGAGCTGGCGGGATTGAAATCGGCGATTTTGCTGCGTAAATCTTGCAATCGCAGCACCAAAGCCCGAATTTCCTTTTCGTTAGAGAAAAGGGCGGGGCTTATTTCAATTTTATTGGTTCCGCGTTGTAAAATGGCGATGCCCAGCCAATTTTCAAAGCCTCGAATACGCCGGGAAAAAGCGGGTTGGGTAATATTGCGCCGCGCTGCCGCGCGAGTCATGTTTTTTTCCTCTAAAAGTATCAAAACATCATCAAGCCATCGCAGATCCACAAGATCACCTCCTTTTGCTCAAACAATATGTATGAGCATCCGTAGAAAAAAGCATTATTTTTCTGTTTTGGTATTTGCAACGCTATGGATAGAAAATTTTCAATTTTAGGTTCTGTGTGTTCGAAGCTGCCCAAATTTTGGCTCGAAATAGCCCTTTGTCGACGGAAATGTCCCAAAGCTTGTGCAAAGATTTGTCTTTGGCTTTGGCGCGGTTTCCTAAAATACGCCTTGGCCATTTGCCAACTCCGCTTGAACCTTTGGACAGGCTAAGCGAGATATTGGGCGGGCCACGCTTATGGGTGAAACGGGATGATTGTACGGGCTTGTCATCTGGCGGCAATAAAACCCGCAAACTTGAGTTTTCGATGGCGGATGCGCAAGCGCAAGGCGCAGACACTATTGTGACCCATGGCACCATACAATCAAATCATGCGTGCCAAACCGCGGCAGCCGCGGCCAAGCTTGGGCTGGGCTGCCACATCTTGCTTGAAGAGCGCTCGGGCGTGGTCAAGGATAGTTATGCGCTGAGTGGCAATGCACTTTTAAACCATTTGCACGGGGCGTGCGTGTCAAAATTTGAGCCTTCTGCTGATATAAGCGCTGAGATCGCCTGTTTGGCCAATCAACTGATCCAGGATGGGAAAACACCGTATATTATTCCGACGGGCGGATCTGATTGTGTGGGTGCTTTGGGCTATGTGAATTGCGCCAGAGAATTGGCCGAGCAAGCTGCTGATTTTGGTCTTGAAATCGATGCGTTGGTGCATGCCACAGATAGCGCAGGCACGCAGGCTGGCTTGCTGGTTGGATTGGCGGCCATTCAAAGCGATATTCATTTATTGGGCATCGGCGTGCGCGCAGCCCAAGACCAGCAAGAGCAATTGGTTTTCAACTTGGCACACCGCACCGCGCAGCATCTTGGCACCGGCGTCAAAATCGCCCGTAAAGATGTGCATGTAAATTGTGGCTATGTCGGCGCTGGGTATGGACTTCCCAGTGATGGCATGGTCAGATCGATTAAATTATTGGCGCAAACTGAAGGTCTTTTGTTCGACCCCGTATATTCGGGCAAAGGTTTGGATGGTTTGATCACGTTAGTTAAGCAGGGTTATTTCGCGGGAATGAACAACGTTATTTTCCTGCATACGGGTGGCACTGCTGCCCTATTTGGGTATCCAGAAATCTATGACCTTCCCGGATATTCACACTCAAAGACCATAAAGAACATAACCAACTAGGAGAAGAAAAACATGTCAATCAGAACATCACTTATAACAGCCTCATTGCTCAGCGCGATGAGTGTGCCGGCTTTCGCTGGTGAAGAAGTAAAAATCGGTGTGCCGTCTTGGACAGGGGCGCAGGCGATTGCCCATCTTTTGGGCGCCGTCGTTGAAATGCGTATTGGCGGTACGGTTGAATATGTACCGGGTAACAACGCCACGATTTTCCAGGGTATGGATCAGGGCAAAGGCGATATTGATGTGCATCCTGATGTATGGCTTCCCAACCAAGAAAGCTTCACAAAGAAATATGTTGATGGTGCCGGCTCTGTCACGCTGTCTTCCAACCCCTATGAGGGCAATCAAGGGTTCTGCGTCTCCAGCGCGTTCGCCGAAGCCAATAATATAACCGATATCGCCGATCTTGGCCGCCCCGATGTTGCGGCGTTGATGGATAGCGATGGCAATGGCAAGGGCGAGATGTGGATCGGTGCGCCGGGCTGGGCCTCGGCCAATGTGAATGAAGTGAAAACACGCGACTATGGGCTGCTTGATTTTATCGAGCCAATTCGCGCTGAAGAAAGCGTGAAAACCGCGCGCATCAAGGATTCGATCGCCAAGGGTGAAGGCTATGCGTTTTATTGCTATAAGCCGCATGCGGTGTGGTTCATGTTTGATGTGAAAATGTTAAGCGAGCCAACATATGATCCGGCCAAATACGTCATGGTACAGCCCTCGGACGATGCCGATTGGTATGAGAAATCCAGCGTTGCAACCAAAGATGCGCTGAAAAAGGTACAGATCGCTTGGTCAAATTCATTAGAGAGCCGCTCGCCAGCGATCGCTGAGTTTTTTGGCCGCTTCGCGTTAACCGCTGATGATGTGAGCAATTTTGCCTTTGAAATTAGTGGTAATGGCCGCGATCCGGCAGAGGTTGCCCGCGAGTGGGTAGAGGCGAACCCTGATCGCGTTGACGCATGGCTTGGTCTGTAAACGGCAGGCTTGAACATTAAGATGGATGGCTTCAATCGGATTGAAGCCATCCTTTATATTTAAACGGGCCGTGCGCCCTATTTGTGAAACGATGTCGTAGGATGAGCATGGATACGGTCATTGAAATCTCCAATGTCTGGAAAATTTTTGGAGAGCGGCCGCAAGATGCGTTGCGCGCGATACGCGAGAAAGGTCTCAGCAAAGCGCAGGTTCTCGCAGAGTATAACGCGGTTGTTGGGGTTGCAGATGTGAACCTTTCGGTAAATCGCGGCGAAATATTTTGTATTATGGGCTTGTCGGGCAGCGGAAAATCAACGCTGGTGCGCCATTTCAATCGGCTGTTAGAGCCCACCGATGGCCAAATTCTGATCGAAGGCACGGATGTGATGGGCCTTGGTGTGAAAGAGCTGCAACGGTTTCGAAACCAAAAGATTGGTATGGTGTTTCAGAATTTTGCCCTGATGCCGCACCGGTCGGTGCTGGATAATGTGGCGATGCCGCTGGAAATCCGAAATATCAGTAAGAATGATCGCATGCGGCAGGCGGCCGCAATTTTAGATATTGTCGAGTTGGGGGCTTGGGGCTCGAAATACGCGCATGAATTGTCAGGCGGTATGCAGCAGCGCGTCGGCCTTGCGCGCGCGCTTGCGGCGAATCCAGATGTGCTCTTGATGGATGAACCGTTCAGCGCCTTAGATCCGCTTATTCGCCGCCAATTGCAGGATGAGTTTATACACCTGTCAAAAACCTTAAAAAAGACCACCGTGTTTATCACGCATGATCTGGATGAAGCGGTGCGGATCGGCGATCGCATTGCGATCATGCGCGATGGTCGCTTGATCCAAACGGGCACCGCAGAAGAGATTGTGATGAATCCTGTTGATGACTATGTCGCCGATTTTGTCGCAGGGATTTCGAGGCTTAAAGTGGTGCATGCGCATGCGGTGATGCAGCCTATCGAGGCTTATGTGCAAAGCCATGGACCCTTGGATGCGCAGGCTCCGCATGTGCAAATGGACGAAACGTTAAGCACGTTGATCACGCTTGCGATTGATAATGACAGCCCGATCATTGTGGATTCTGGCGAAAAGGCAGTGGGTGTGATTTCTCGTACCGATCTCTTGCGCACCGTTGTTGAAGGAACCGAAATGTCATGAGTGAAACCGTGCAAAACCCCCTTGATCAACCGCAATCAGACGCTGCACTGGCCTTTGCAGCCGAGCGCCGAGAGGATATTCGAACCTTTGTGCGTACGCATCCTGATTATTACATCGCGCAATTTGATAGGATTGGCGAGAATGCAAATTTCACGCCTACGGCCAATCTTATGGCGGGTCTGTTTGGCCCGATATGGTTTGGTGCGCGGGGCCTATGGTCCTGGGCGCTGCCGTTTCTCATTTTGGAGACGCTGGCTTTTGTTCAAATCGCGCGGGGTCTTTTTGGCGATCTTGCGGCGGATGCGTTTGTGCGCATCGCCTCGATCGAGGGCACGCTGGAACTGCGCCGCAAGCAGTTGGCCGCGGCCATTGAGGCAGGCTCGGAAAAAGTGGCGGTGTATCAAAGGACGGTGGATTCTCTTGAAGCTGCGATTGGCGATATTCGCGCTGAGGCCGTGGCCTTGTCTGAGCAGGGGGCGACGATTGCCTTGCTGGGGCTTGGGTTGTTATTGGTGACAAAGGCTGTGCAGTTAACCGTTGCAAATTGGGCCTTAGAGGCGCGGTTTTCCGATTGGGTCTCAGATCGAAGCATGCGCTCTGGCCTACCTGTGTCGCAAATTCTGTTCAGCGCGGCTTTTGTGGTGGCGATCATCACTGCGGCGATGCTGCATTACAGTTTGCCCGGCAGGTTTGGGTTTTTAAGCGATTTCCCAACCGATCCAGAATACCGCCTTTCGAGCATTGCGGGGGTTGAGGCATTCTTTGCCTTTTGCGTAGCCAATGGCGATGTTGTATTTGATTTCATTACCTATGGCATTCGGTTGATCTTGGATGCGCTTGAGCTGATCTTCGTGAAAACCCCTTGGATCGTGATTGCCGCGATCATCGTTGTTCTTACATGGTTGACGGCGGGTATCCGCACGGCGGTTTGGTCGGGAGCCTTCCTATCTTATATGGGGCTGTTGGGATTTTGGGAAAAAGCCATGACAACCTTGGCCTTATTGGGAACGGCGGCCTGTTTGTCGATTGCAATTGGCATTCCTCTGGGGATGTTTTGCGCCCGCCGTCGCCGCTTCTATGCCTTTATCCAACCGATTATGGATTTCATGCAAACGATGCCGGCCTTCGTGTTTATGATTCCCGTCATTGCCTTTTTTGGCACTGGCAAGCCCGCCGCCGTGGTCACAACGATGATTTTTGGGGGAACGCCGGTCGTGCGCCTGACCGTTTTGGGCTTGCGCGGCGTGCCCGATAGCGTGCGCGAAGCGGCGATTTCTTTCGGTGCGAATAAATGGTATTTGCTCACGCGCGTGGATTTACCGCTTGCCAGCCCGTCGATACGCGCAGGAATTAATCAAACGATCATGCTTTCTCTGGCGATGGTGGTGGTGGCTTCGCTGATTGGTGCAAAAGGTTTGGGCGAAGACGTGCTTGAAGCCTTGCAATATGCCAATGTGGGCCAAGGTATTTTGGCAGGGTTTGCGATTTTATTTTGCGCCATGATTTTAGACCGTATCGTGCAAGGGCAGCGCAAGTGATCCCACTGGTTCTGGTCCATGGCTTTATGGGTGGGGGCGCGCAATGGGCCGGGCAAAAAGCGGCCTTGTCGCAAGATTATGAGGTTATTGCGCTGGATCTTCCTGGTTTTGGCGAGAATGCGCATTTGCCTGTTTTGGATCGTATTGAGGGGTTTGCCGATTGGGCTATCGCCGAGCTGCATCGGTTAAATCTGCCCCGCTATCATCTTTTGGGGCATTCGATGGGGGGGATGGTGGTGCAGGAAATGCTGCGCCGCGACGCCCAGCGGATTGAAAGCCTTGTGCTGTATAGCACCGGCAGTGTGGGCATTTTACCGGGGCGCTTTGAAACCATTTCCACCAGCAAGGCGCGCGCCGCGCAAGAGGGCGCCGCCGCCACCGCCCGCCGTATTTCTGCCACGTGGTTTTTGCAGCGCGCCGCAGCTGAGGGCTATGAACCCTGTGCGCAGATCGCGGAAAAAAGCTCGCTCGCGGCGATTCAAGCGGGCCTGACGGCGATGGAAGCTTGGACGGGCGCGGCGTTGTTGCAAGAGATTGATCTGCGCACCTTGGTTCTCTGGGGCGATCAAGATCGCACCTATTCTTGGCAGCAAACGCATTTGCTTTGGAGCTCGATATCGCAAGCAGAGCTGGCCGTGGTGCCGGGATGTGCGCATGCTGTGCATCTGGAAAAGCCCGACTTGTTCAACAGTTTACTGCGTGATTTCTTGAGCAATAATGCAAAGCGCGGTGCTTGAAAGCCCGCGTTTCTATTACTTGGGTGGTTTTGCCAAAGATCGGTTAGAATTCATCAGAAGATAAGCGCCGCCCGCCTCTGCAACTGGTTACGCGATGCCGCATAGTTTCCCGCCGTTTGGGTTATGCCTTACCTCATGTGCTGCAAAAACTCTTATAGAAGCGTTTGCTTTGCCTCAGGTGCTTTCAGAGCAGTTGTATCAGTGATTCACAAAACCATGGCGGTCTATAAGAAAGCGATCCGACAGCGGCAAACTGGCGCCACCAAGGGCTCTTGCATCGCTGCCAATGGTGCCTGCTCGGGCTGTGGGCAGGTCGATCCCGGGCGCAACAACGCCTTGGAGCTTTGCATTGACGCCAGCCACGATCCGCGCGCGAATATCCTCTGGTAACCACCCTTCGACCATCACGCATTCGAAATCTATGATACAAGAGGCGGCGATAATCCCTTCAACCAATGCCGATACGGTTGCAGTGATCCATGTGTCGACCAGCGCCGGATCAATATCCCAATTCTGGGTGTTTTCCCAAATTGTTTCCGCTATGCCGCCCGCTTCAATTACGGCCTGTTCTAAACGTACAAGCGAGGCAAGATCCATCAACGAGATTGTTGTGCCATTGCTTTTGCGGATCGGCAACGGGCCCATTGCAGCGGCATTTCCAGTTTTGCCTGTATAAAGCGAATCGTCCAAAACCAGACCGCCGCCAATGAAAAAGCCAATGAAAAAATATAAAAAATCACGCGGGCGGTCTTGAGCGCCAAAAACCAGCTCTGCACCGCAGGCTGCGGAGGCATCGTTTTGAAGATAGATTGGAAAATCCCATTTCTGTGAAATTTTTTCGGCAATATCTTCGGTTTTCCAATCTTCCATATCTTTGGGGTCAAGGCCCAATGCTTTCGCCCATTCCCAGAGGCGAAATGGAATGGCAATGCCAAGCCCCGCGACGCGATCGCGCTCTTCATTGGTGAGGTTGTTAAGTAACCTTTCGATTGCCATATGCGTGAATTCGATCACAGCAGCGGGTGAGGGATAACTGTGCCGCTTGTTGATCCGCGCGCGGATCGCGCCGGTAAAATCAGTGATAACCAAATCCAAACTGCGCCGCCCGACTTTGAGCCCCAGAAAAAATGCGCCTTCTTTATTCAGTGACATTGGCACAGAGGGCTGGCCAATTTTGCCTCGAATCGGTGTTTCTTTTTGTAATAATTTATCGGCTTCAAGCGCGCGGGTGATCACCGAAACGGTTTGCGCAGATAAACCCGTAGCGCGGGCGATCTCGGCTTTCGCCATCGGGCCGTTTTGTCGGATCAATGTCAGCACAAGACGCTCATTATAAGCGCGCACTTTGGTTTGATTCGATCCGCGGGCATAGTGGTTATTGCCGCTATAAGTCGATGTTAAATCGGCCGTTTTCATTTTTCTTAAGCAACCAATCCCTTTATCTCTATATATTATTCTTAAAGCTTTGTTTCTCGAACTGCAATTTTTAAACTTAAATAAGAGTGATTTAATTATTGACAGTCCGTCAGAATCATTGTCCTTTTACATCAGATTGGAAGGTCTGATCTGTCGGTCTTATGGAGTGAATCATTCATATGGGGTGATCCATGGGGTCTGATAATATTTTTGGGAGAAAAGTATGAAACACACATTGAACAAAGCGCTTAAAACCGCGTGTGCCGCCTCTGCATTAGCCTTGGCCTCTAGCGTCGCCTTTGCAGGCGGGCATGGTATTTCGGCTTGCCTGATCACCAAAACGGATACGAACCCGTTTTTTGTGAAGATGAAAGAAGGTGCCACCGCAAAAGCCGAAGAGCTTGGCATTACTTTAAAATCCTATGCCGGTAAAATTGATGGGGATCACCAAAGCCAAGTGGCGGCGATTGAAACCTGTATCGCTGATGGCGCAAAAGGTATTTTGATCACAGCCTCGGACACCAAAGCCATCGTGGGCCCCGTGGCGCAGGCGCGTGACGCTGGTTTGCTGGTTATTGCGCTGGACACACCGCTTGAGCCGATGGATGCGGCGGATGCGACTTTTGCAACAGATAACTTCCTAGCCGGTGAATTGATCGGCAAATGGGCCGCTGCGGCTTTAGGTGCTGATGCGGCAAATGCCAAAATCGGTATGTTGGACCTGGCTGTGAGCCAGCCTTCTGTTGGCGTTTTGCGCGATCAAGGTTTCTTGCAAGGTTTCGGAATCGATTTGGGTGACCCCAATAAATGGGGGGATGAAACTGATAGCCGGATCGTTGGCAATGATGTAACAGCCGGCAATGAAGAAGGTGGCCGCAAAGCCATGGAAAACCTATTGGCAAAAGATCCGATGATCAATGTTGTCTATACGATCAACGAACCAGCCGCATCCGGTGCCTATGAGGCGCTAAAAGCGATTGGCCGTGAAAACGATGTTTTGATCGTGTCTGTCGATGGCGGTTGCCCGGGTATTGCGGATGTTAAAGCCGGTGTCATTGGCGCCACCTCGCAGCAATATCCATTGTTGATGGCCTCATTGGGTGTTGAAGCGATTAAACAATGGGCCGATGATGGATCCAAGCCCTCTCCAACTCCGGGTAAGAACTTTTTTGATACCGGGGTATCTTTGGTGACCGATAAGCCTGCTGCCGGTGTTGATTCGATCGACACGGCTAAGGGCACAGATCTGTGCTGGGGATAAGATCGCTAGAAACATCAAAGCTGGATCTTTAGCGATATCTTTGTAAACTTTGCCATGGGCGGTGCGTGCATCGTCCATGGCTTAATAAAATTATGCCATAACCAAAATGGCAATTCGGGGGCAAAGCGGTGTCAATCAGCGAAGAAAAAGGCCTTGGGCTAGATCCCACTGCAGAGGAAGTTTCGGCGTTTATCGAAGAAGAAACGTTGTCTGATAGGGTTCGCTTATGGCTGAGGCAAACGCCGGCTGCGGTTCCATTGGTGGTTTTGCTCTGTTCTCTGGCAATCTTTGGGTTACTGCTTGGTGGTAAGTTCTTTTCCCCTTTCGCGCTGACATTGATTTTACAACAGGTTGCGATTGTTGGCATCGTTGCGCTTGCCCAATCTTTGGTGATTTTGACCGCTGGTATTGATCTTTCTGTTGGCGCGATCATGGTTTTTTCATCGGTGATCATGGGGCAATTTACGTTTCGCTACGGGTTACCGCCGGAAATCTCTCTGATTTGTGGCTTGGCGGCGGGCACGTTAATGGGGGCGATCAACGGCGTGTTGGTGGCAATCATGCGTTTGCCTCCCTTTATCGTAACCTTGGGCACATGGCAGATTTTTCTAGCGTCGAATTTCATTTATTCCGCCAATGAAACGATCCGCGGCGCTGATATTGCCGAACGCGCGCCGATTTTCCAATTCATGGGCAACAAGTTTAAAATTTATGGCGCGGTATTTACCTATGGCGTGATTTTGATGATCGTGCTGGCGATCATTTTGGCCTATGTGCTGCGCCATACGGCTTGGGGGCGGCATGTTTATGCTGTGGGAGATGATCCGGATGCTGCGGAATTGTCAGGTGTTCGAACCAAACGGGTTTTGATCTCTGTCTATATGCTGTCGGGGTTTATTTGCGCCACGGCCGGGTGGGTCTTGGTGGGGCGGATCGGTTCTGTCTCTCCAACATCGGGTCAGTTCGCGAATATTGAGGCGATCACCGCGGTGGTGATCGGGGGTATTTCCTTGTTCGGGGGAAGAGGTTCGATTTTAGGCGCGCTTTGCGGCGCCTTGATTGTTGGCGTCTTTTCCTTAGGGCTCAGAATGATTGGTACGGATCCGCAATGGACCTATTTGTTGATTGGATTGTTGATCATCGTGGCGGTTGCGCTTGATCAATGGATCAGAAAGGTGGCGGTCTGATGGAACCAATTTTATATGCGCGCAACGCTGTAAAGCGATATGGTCGGGTGGTTGCGCTGGATCATTGCGATTTTGATTTATATCCGGGTGAGGTTTTGGGCGTTATCGGGGATAATGGCGCGGGAAAATCCACGCTGATCAAAGCGTTGTCTGGCGCCATTCAACTAGACACGGGTGACATCCATTTTGAAACCAAAAAGATGCATTTCAGCAACCCGCTTGAGGCGCGTTCTGCGGGCATTGAAACGGTCTATCAAAACCTGGCCTTATCGCCTGCATTGTCAATTTCAGATAATATGTTTTTAGGCCGTGAAATTCGCAGAAAAGGCTTGATGGGCAAGCTTTTTTGCAAGCTTGACCACGCCGAAATGGAGCGGCAATCCAAGCAAATGCTTGCGGATTTAGGCCTGTTGACGATCCAAAATATTGGTCAGACGGTTGAAACCCTGTCGGGCGGGCAGCGCCAGGGCATCGCCGTGGCGCGCGCCACCGCCTTTGGATCGCGGGTGATTATCATGGATGAGCCTACCGCGGCGCTTGGGGTCAAAGAATCCCGTCGGGTGCTTGATTTGATTAAGGATGTGCGCGAACGCGGCATATCGATTGTTTTGATTTCGCATAATATGCCGCATGTGTTTGAAGTGGCTGATCGCATCCATATCCACCGATTGGGCAAGCGTCTCTGCGTTATTGATCCCAAAGAATATGAAATGTCAGAAGCCGTGGCGATGATGACCGGGGCGATGAAGCCAAAAGACTCGGGCGATGTTGCTGAGTGACGAAACGTTCACCCTTTTCAGGCGCAAGCTTGAAACCTTAACCTCGGCAGACCGTAAGATTATCGCCATTTCTGGGCCACCGGGCTCTGGCAAGTCAACGTTTGCCGATGCGCTCTGCGCGCGGTTCAACCAAGAGCGCGATGCGCAATGTCAAATCATCCCGATGGATGGCTGGCATTACAATAACGCGGTGCTCAGCGCATTGGGGCTGCAGGCGCGCAAAGGCGCCCCCGCCAGCTTCAACATAGAGGGGTTAACCAATCTTCTGAGCCGTGTGAAAGAGGCTAGCAGCGATATCGCGGTACCGCTTTTTGACCGCGATTTGGATCTCTCGCTTGCCTCAGCGCGAATTATTTCACGCAAAACTGAAATCATTTTGGTTGAGGGCAATTATCTGCTGTTGGATCAGCCCGGTTGGCAAGATTTACGCCCTTGTTTTGATCTTACTACGATGCTTGACGTACCCATGGATATTCTTAAACAGCGCCTGCTGGCGCGGTGGGGGAACCTATCAAAAGAAGCGGCGCAAGAAAAGGTAACGGCCAATGACCTGCCAAATGCACGATTGGTGTTAGACAATTCCGTATCTGCCGATCTAATAGTGGGAAACTCTTTTGAAGCCGAGCTGCGCCTCTAAACAATCTGGACTCTTGGCCCGATCAGGTTAATTTTCCGAAACGGGCTTGCTTTGCATTTTGCTTGCGGTTTCCCGTTGCGCGCGCTTGCACACCAGCGGTGGAAGGCCCCGATCCAAAAGCTGTAAGTCTTCCCAGACCATTTCCCCCATATCTTCAAAACATTGCTGCAAGGCGCCGGCGCGATGCGCAGATTTTAAAAACCCGGGAAGCTGACGCACGGGATGATCGGCGGGCATAGGTTCAAGCGGCCATACATCGCTTGCGGCGGTGATATGACCCTTTTCAACCGCGTTGATCAGCGCAGGGAAATCAATCACTTCGGCGCGGCTGAGCAAAACCAAACTGCTGCCTTGGGGCATGCGCGCGATAAGGTCGGCGTTTATAAAATGTTGGTTCTCAGTCGTGACCGCAGCTAACACAAAGATCATATCTGAGCTGTCGAAGATATCTTCTAAAGAGCTGGGCGTGCCGATCCCCGATAAGAAAGAGTTGGGAAGCCAAGGATCGTATATTTTTATCTGTGGTTTGAAACCGGTCAAAATTGTCGCCAAAGCCTTGCCCAGATCCCCAAATCCAATCATGCCAACCCTGCTGTTGAACAACAGTTTTGCTTGCGGATTGCCTTCGAGCCCCCATTTTTCGGTGCCGTTCTCAAAGGCTTGATGCGCGGCGGTAATTTGTCGGCTGAGGTCGAGCGCAAGGCCAAGGGCCAATTCGGCAACAGGCTGCGCGAAAACCGCACCCGTAGTGACAACATGAATCCCGCGCTCAAATAGCGTGTCATAGGGCATGTTATCCATCAAATTTGATTCAACGTTGAAAATGCATTTCAGCTGTTTCAGCTGCTCGAGCAGAAGATGGTCAAGCGGGGGTTGGCCGATGATATAACGGACCTGCGCGAGCACTTGTGGCGAAAGGTTTGCAATCTCATCTTCAGAAACCTCGATCACCTCATAGCTATCGCGCAGTTGTGCAAGGCGCTTTGCCGTAAAGATCAGCTCTAAAGACCGTGGATGCGGTGCGGAAAGGATGGTTGGTTTCATATCTGTTAATGTCCTTTTGCAAACGGCGGGCTTAAGAGGAATAAAACTCTATATATCTTAACTAATCAAATGCTTATCTCCTTGATTGGTCGATAAAAGAGCCAGTTTGATCTGCGGGCGCCAACGGATTTCGGGTTCTTCTTGAAATTACTTATACTGGCAGCATGGCGGGCAAAGCTGGTCAGCCCTAATGATCTTACGGAACGGCTCCTTACGCGTCTATCGTAACTGTCATTCTATCGCCGCAGAGGACTATTGCACGCTCGCGCGCCAATATGGCTGATAAGATCTTATCACGCGCTGCCTGCTGAAAAAATAAGTTGGCCCCAGCGCGTTGGATTTTGATTTTTGGGGGCCGAAAAAGCCCAAGCCGGTACTGGTGGCCGTGGGTTTCACTGCTGTCTTGTGCTCTATTTAGATTTGGCTGACTTTGCCAGTTCCGGATGATGATAGGCCTCTGGATAGGGCCTTGGCTGGCGGGGGCCAAGCGGGATAACGCCATTCCATGAGCGCCCGAAATAGCCTTGCAGGCAATGCGTCAAAGATCCGCTTTCTGCCACTCCTGGCAGCGCATAAACGCGGCAGAGCCATCGCCACAGATCTGGGTAATGGAATATTTTCGCACCATTCAGCTTCATGCGAAGATAATAGACGGGGTCGTGGCGATATAGGGTTGGGAATAGCTTTAAATCAGCTTCGGTAAACGCCTCACCGGTCAGGTAGGCGCGGCCATCCTGCAACAGCGCGTTTAACTCTTCCAGCATATTGAAATATTTATGAAAGGCCGCCTCATAGACCGATTGATCAGAGGAGAAACCTGCCTTGTAAGCACCATTATTGACCGCGTCGTAAATACGGCCATTCAGCGCGTCAATTTGGGATCTTAAGCCTTGATCGGCAGGGTAGAGATCGATGCGCTCTGCATCGGCAAGGCCACTGCCCAGCGCGGCTGCGTTCTGGCCCATCATTCTTACAATCTCGGCGCTTTCGTTCGAAACGATGCTTTGACTGTGCTTGTCATAAAGCACGGGTACAGAGCGTTCTTGTGATCCTTCTTTGGCATAGATATTTTTAAGAAGTCGAAAATTTTGCCCTGTCGCGGTTTCCTGTGTGCAATCTGGTAGCGTAGCTTGGCTGATCGAGGCAATCCGCTCTGGTGCGAATTGCCAGTGGTTTGGCCCCTCGGGGTCAGCCTTATCGGTGCGGTTTGGAAAGGCCACGTCAAGCGTGATGCTATGCTGCAGACCTAAGAGATTGCGCGCCAAAGTCACGCGATGGCTCCAGGGGCAATTCAACGCCACGTAAAGATGATAGCGGTGCGCTTCAGCGGGAAAGGCGGTACTGCCCAGCGCGCTTCGGAACTGGCTAACACCGCGCATAAATTCCCCCTTGGCGCGCCGAGCAGCCGCATTGGTTTGGGATTCTTCAACCGAGCGATCCGGGTTTTGCCTACGCATGTATAGATCCTTTTTATATGGTAACGCCGTCACGAGGCGGGGCGTTACAGGCTTTGGGCTTTCTTGATCAATGCCTGTCTTTCTTCGCTGCTGCTCAAATCGACCCCCCGCGCCAGCAGCCCCTCTTTCAGATCAGCATCAGACAAGGCTTCAATTGCCGTATCCGTCATATTCATAAAATTTATTTTTCGCCTAACTGCTGGGTTTGTTGGGCCAAAGAGATGACTGGCCTGAAAACCAAATTCAGCCGCATATTTAGTCATAAAATATTGCAAGAATGTGTTGATACTCGGGCGAATGCGTGGGTCATAATTTATCTGCGCATCGCAGGCCTGCAAAGTTTCAATCATCAGTTTTGTCCAGCGTGCTGCGCCCTCTTTGGTCATCAGCTGGAAAGCATTATGCTGATGATGAAAGTTGAGCCTGAACTCAGCCCCGTGATAATGAAAGCCGCCACCCATCACATCAATCCACATCGCTGATTGGGTTCTGACATGGTGGGCTGCGTCGCCAACACGGGCGAAAACATCGCGAAACCAAGCCTCATCTTCATAGACGCGGCGGTAAAAATCATGGACGATGCGCAGAATACGCTTTTGGCCCATAACGGAAAATAATTGCCAAAATTGGATCGGTTTTGAACGATCTTCTGCGGCAACCAAAGAAATAATCTGCGGCATACGATGGGCTTGCGCGGGAAGCGTGTTTTGCGTGATGGCATAAGCGATATAGCTGCGCTGTATCGTTTCAGTCATGTAACCGGCGCTTGGGGAATAGTGCGTCATTGGGGTGTTTCTGTCTCTCTAGGTTCATCGGCAATCATAAAAGTAATTTTTTCAGTATATTAGCCGATTTCGTTCGAAATTTTAGAACCTATAGGGCTAAATATTATCCGATCCGTTTTTGTATCAATGGCAATATAAACTGGCAAGTTGTGCCAAATCTGCCATGTTCTTACATTAAGAATAAGGTGTTAAAAAACGGGCAGGGTGGTCTAAAAAGGAGAACAAAATGGGGCAAATGGAAGATTTGCGTCTGTTCACGGTGATTGTCGAAAATCACAGCATTTCAAAAGCAGCGGATCGGCTCAATATTGCAAAATCAGCGGTCAGCCGGCGATTACACCTTTTGGAAGACCGCTATTCAGCAAAGTTGATTGATCGTGCACCGGGGCGCTGGAACGTGACTGAAACGGGCCGCGAATTATACCAGAGGGCTTTGCGAGCGGTTCATGATTTTGAAGAAATCGAAACTGATTTCAGCAGCACGCATGCGGCTATATCTGGGCCGCTTTCGGTATCTTTGCCGCGGGAATTCGGGATCTCCTTTCTTAAAGAAGCTTTGATGGGCTTCATAGAGAAATACCCTGAAATTCAATTGACGGTCGATTTCGACGATCAACTGGTTGACCTTGAACGGGATAATTATGATTTTGCCATTCGTATCACACCCCAATTGAACCAAGCCCTTGTTGCCGAGAAAATTGGAATTATGCGGCATCATATTTGTGCTTCGGCTGCGTATTTGGCCAAATGGGGCAAGCCAAATAATCTGCAGGCTTTGCAAGAGCATCAGCTGCTTCATTTTGGCGCCGCTAAGCGCGGAAGATGGCCATTGATTTCTACGGCCACGCGCAAAACATATCCGATTGAGTTTACGCCAGCGTTGAACAGCAATAGCGGAGATTTTTTGTTGCATGTGGCGCTTCAAGGCCAGGGCATCGCCAATTTGCCCGATTTCATCTTGAAAGATAATTTGCAGACGGGCGCGCTTGTTCCGATTTTGCCCGCGTTTAGTATGCCAGAATTTTTTATCTATCTGATCCGTTCAGACAAGCGCCGGATGAACCGGCGCATGCGTTTATTTGCGCAGGAGATGACATTGGCCTGCCTTTGATCACTCTGGTATTTGGAAGCGCGCTTTGAAAGATGCGTTAAAAAATCTATGATCTGCGCCTTTGATGACAATCTGTATGTCTTGCAGCTTTGCTGATCCAGATGCCTCACCCTTAAATTCATTCAAAATGAACTGATATATCCCGTCTGAGGGCGAGTGTTATTTACCGGCGTCTAAAGTCAAACATCTGCCAGCAGGTACGTCAGTTGATCACAATATTATTTTTGGACACTTTGATCTGGTAGCCTTTGCCCGGAATATTTTGAATGAGATGCTGCGCGACAATCTGATTTCCGATATTGTCGCGCAGCCTTTTGATCCGCATCACGCCCGCGGCATCCTCACAATTGGCGGCATTTTTCCCCGAAACCAAAATTTCAACATCTAAGCCGGATAGAAAATCACCGTCTAATGTCGCTTCTAAAAGCACGCTTAACGTTTCCATGCTGCCTTTGGTTAAGTGCAGCCAATCGCCATTTATTTTTACCGAATTTTCGGCTCGGCTCAGCTCGATCCCATTCACCTGCAGTGCGCTGTTTTTCAGCGCAACGAATTGCTGCCGCAGATGTATGTTGGACATCAAAGAGCCAAAACTTATCACCATCATAGAAATTGTGATGATAACCAGCGTGAAAATAATGCTTGAATAGAGGCTGATCGAACTTTCAAAAAGGCTGCCCGATGAGGCTAAAACTTCCAGCAGTTTGATTTCTGTTTGGGTTGAAAAATCATTTTCCAAAAAAACCTTCTCAATATTTTCATTGAAAACGCGTGGATCTGGTACCGACCATATTATCAGGGCCAACGCGCTGATTATCAAAAGCAATATGATCGCGGCGCCCCAAAGGATAAGGGTTTGCGGCTTAATATTTAAGAAAGAACTCACCCAAATCATTTTTGAACTTCACTCCGTCAATTTCAGGATATTGTTTGACTATCTGCATCAATTTCCAACCGTTTTGCGCTAGCCTGTCCGACAGCTGCGTTTGGTGCGGCCCTGAGCTACAGGTATCATTAATTTTTATCATCCCCAAATGCAGTTGAAGCGGGGCGGTTTTTTTGGCTTTATATAGGTAATAGCATTCGCCTGATGCAAGCGCTGCGGATCCACCTATACAGATCCCAAAAGCCAAAGCTGAGATAATCATTTTGGTCATAGCAAACATCCTTAGCGTGTAGGGTCTGCTAAAGTTGACCAAATTCGCCGCGTTATTCAATAACAAATGGCGGTTTTTGGATAACATGATCTTTTATTGTTTTCTGTCATCAATCAGAAACAAGATTGGAGATTATGATGAAAAATATATTGGGTGCGGCTTTGCTTGCAACGTTAAGTCCGGCGTTTTTGAGCGCTGAAAGCTATGCAACGGTTATTAAGATCAAGCCGAATTACCAGACAAAAACAATATCGGAACCGCAGCGCCGCTGTCAGAATGTGGAGGTGCCAATCTATGGAACCTCGCAAACCAGAGGCGCCAGCTCAAGCGATGTTTTGGGTGGTATGATTATCGGAGGTCTTCTGGGTGGAACCGTTTCTGGAAAAGACAGGGGCGCTGCAGCCGGCGCCGTGATCGGGGGCCTGATGGCGGCAGATCAGGGCCAGCAGACAAAGCGGGTTATCGTGGGGTATAGGTCAGAGCAGCAATGTAATCTCGTTCAGGTTAATACTGAGCAGTCGCATATAAAAAACTACCGCATTACCTATGAGTGGAACGGTATTCGCGGCAAAAGTTATACCTACAACAACTATCGTATCGGCGATCAAATTCCAATCAATGTGAGTATCAGCGCAAAGTGAGGGAGGGCTTATTGCTGGTAAAGCGGCGTGTTGCAAAGCTTGTAAATTTTATGAGGGGTTTTCTGGCAGCTATACTGAATTGTGCCGCCTAACGCCAAGCCCGCCACCTATCAAAAACATTGAAAAGCGTGGGGTGTATCGGCACCCCGCGCTTTTTCTTGCGTTGGAGGGTAAGAAGATGGATCAGATCTGTGAAACCCCCTACACAGATTTCCGGTTTTGTGCTATTTTAAGCTTTGGAGGAAGCTTTATGAACCCTGTGTCTCAAACCACCACAGCCCAACTGGCAGCTGCGTTAAAAGAGGCTCAGCGCCTAGATAGCGTTGAAGAAAAAGACAAAAAGAAGGTCTCGCCAGTGCCCGATATTGCAAAAGCTATCGTGGTTTCCATAAGCGCAGATGCCAAACAGCGCTTGCTGGATGATACGCTAAAATAAGCCAGCTCTCTGCCTCACGGCGGCGCATATGAAAAGGGGATGATCCCCTGCCCATATGCCAGCCGGCTGATCAAGAGGAACCTTCCTTCGCCGTTTAGACGCCCGATTTTATTTATTTGAGCGTTGCCATCATCCACGCTCGGTCAAGCGTTCCCAATTGCGAGGCTTTGACAAGCATGTCCTGAAACTCTTTTGACACGCCCACTTCATCCACCGCCTTTCCAAGCGTTGTGATATCGCGCCCCGAATAAACGATATAAAACCGTTGCATATCTGCAGCGATAACGGGGGCCCACATGTTTACGTCGACGCTATGACCGCTTAGCATTTTTTGAGCTTCGGGCAGCAGCGCAACCGCGCCCGCGATGTTTTCGCGCGGCAACACATATTCACGCACCATGGACGCTTCATTGTCATCTGCCCCATTTTCGCCCGCAACCCGCCTAAATAATTCTGGCCCAACAACCTCCGCCGAGGGCGATAATTCGCGTTCGAGCATCAATTTGGCCCAAGCTGGATCACCCATCAGATTTTGGCCCACAGTCATACTGTGCTCCATCGATTCAAAGGCCGTGTGCAAAAGCAGCGTTCCGGGGCTATAATAACCACCCAGCACTTGCTGCGTCCAAGCCGCCAAAGCGCCATTGCGCATCATAATGCCGGCTGCATTGCGCAGGCGATCGGCTGCGATTTCGCGTTTGCCGGTGAATGGCAGGCTTATTCTTCTTGATAAAAACATAGGTCCCTCCCAAATAGATCTACCCGATTAGGTTAAAAGCAGATCTGTGCATTTGGCTATTAAAATATGATTTTGAGATATATTTCTTCAGCCCAGTTTTTTATTGCGCAGATATATGCCCTAAAAATGGGCTTATTGGTTTGTGCGGGGCGCGCATAATTTAGAATTTTTTTGCGGGTTTATTGGATTTATCGCGCGCAACCCTCTGCCATTGGGATTTTGCGTTGCACTGTTCACACATGGTTGCGGTACTGCGGTTTTGCTTGACTTTCGCCTCCTGTCATTTTGGTGTGTTTTCAGCACGGTGAGGCATATTATGAAACACAGTCCGTTTTGGTGGGAAATTGAGCAGGGGCTCTGGCAGGCGTCTGGCGAGGTGAACCTGCCTTTAGAGGCTGATTATGTGATTGTGGGCGCGGGCTATACGGGGCTTTCTGCTGCCCTAACGATCGCTCGGCAGGGGCATTCAGTGCGGGTGCTGGACAGCGGCGTGCCTGGCTTTGCAGCCTCTACGCGCAATGGTGGGATTTGCAGTGGTCAAATCAGGCTATCGCATAGCGCTCTCAGCGCAAAAAGCGGAGTAGATTATGCGGATGCGGTTTATGCCGAAGGTATCGAAGCCCGGCTTGATCTTGCCAAATTTTGTGCCGAAGAACAGATTGAATGCGATCTGCAGATGACGGGTCGCTTTACCGGTGCAATGAGTTCAAAAGACTATGAAAATCAGTGCCGCGAAGCGGATAGGCTAAACACAATAGATGGCCATAAGGCGTTTATGGTGCCAAAATCTGACCAGCAGAGTGAAATTAAAACGGATTTGTTTTTTGGCGGCATGGTGCGTGAAGAAATCGGCGGGTTTCATCCCGGTAAATTTTTTGCAGGCCTTTTGAAGGCTGCGCAAGCTGCGGGGGCGGTCATTCACGCACAAACCTGCGTTGAAGAGATTACCGGCACGTCTTCAGGCAAGAAAACTGTAGTGACGAATAGGGGCAACGTTATCGGCGGAAAGGTGATTATTGCCACCAACGCTTATACGGGTACCAAATATCAGTTTGGTAAATTTCTGCGTCGTCGTCTTGTGCCTGCGCAAAGTTGTATTATCGTGACAGAAGCGTTGGGCACGGAAACGGTGAAAGATCTGATGCCAAAATTGCGGATGTATGGAAATACGGCGAAACTGTATAGTTATTTCAGGCCTACGCCCGCGCGCGATCGTATTCTTTTGGGGTCGCGTAGCTTTGATAGGCACAGGCCCAGCGCGCGGTCAGTGGCGTATCTCCACCAGAAGCTGGCACAAATTTTTCCAGAGCTTTCAGGCTGTTCTATCGCATATTGCTGGCTGGGAAATGTAGGGTTTACGCGGGCCGAATTACCTGCGCTTTTTGAAAATGACGGTATTTTTTATGCAGCTGGCTATGCTGGGTCTGGAACGGTTTGGGCGCGCTGGCTGGGGAAAAAAATTGCTGAAACCGCGATGGGTACGGGCAATCAACCTAGTGCATTTTGGGGTCCACCCCCGCCACGGATCCCGTTATATGATGGCAATCCCTGGTTTTTACCCGCGATGCATCGGTATTTTGGCTTCAAAGATTGGATCAAACGCAGGTCATAGTTGGGGGATCTGTGCCGCGCCCCAGTGCAGATTTTATTTGCCATACTTACATTCATCTTCAGCTGACTAGATTGTGTAGGGGGCAATTGGTGATGTTTTGCGGTGGTTTTAGTTTTGGCCATCCTGTTCGATTATTGGCAGGATATCCAGAATTGATAGGCCTTTCATATTGTCTTTCTTGAAACGCCCTGCCGTGACCAATTGCGCATAGCCATGCACAAGGCTCCACATTGCAACTTGGCCCTTTCCCGTTTTGTCGCCTAGCGATCCGTGATGCCATCCAAGCTCAGCCGAACAATCTGCCAATATCACAAAACAGGCTCTGACCTGTTGTAGCAGGTCGGGATCATCCTGCACCAAACGGTCCCGCGAGAACATCAAATCATAGAGCGCGGGATTGGCTTGCGCGAAGGCGACATAGCCCAAAAGCGCCTGGTCTCGCCGTCGCTTGCGATCAGCGTTTGTGTTGGCATCTGCCGTCATCATCACTGCGAGCTCTGCATATCCTGTTGTAACCATGGCCGTTAATAAGCCCGCTATATTGCCAAAATGGTTTTTGGGAGCTGCATGGCTGACGCCCACCTTTTCGGCGCATTTGCGCAGAGATAATCCTCCAAGACCGTCGCGTTCAAGCAGGTCACGGGCGGCCTTAAGAAAGGCTTCTTTGAGGTTGCCATGGTGATATTTGCGGGCAGCGTCCATTAGCTTTCCTATGATTATATTTACAGTGTAAATTTTAAATTGACACTCTACAAGCCACCTATTACCCATATTGACAGTGTCAATATTTCCGGAGTGTAAGGAATGAAAAAAATATTCATCTGGGTGTTGTCGGGGTTCACAGCTTTTATCGGCGTTGCGGCGTTTATATGGTTTGCAAATCCGTTTGATCTGAGAGACCGGGTGCTGGTCAGCCAGATTGTGAAAATGCGCGTGGCCCCCAAGCGTTTAGCAATTCCCAAAACCCCCAGCGATTATGCGATGCTCTATAGCGATGTCGATATTGTTACCAAGGATAATATTCGGCTGAGCGCGTGGGAAATACCAAGCCCGACCCCATCGGATAAGACGGTGATCGTGAACCATCCACTGACAACCACGCGCTATGGTTCAGATACCGGGCTTGACGGTGTTGCCGCGGAATTTCTGCCTATGGTGAAACATTTGCATGACGCCAATTACAACATCGTCATGTATGATCATCGCGGTCAAGGCGAAAGCGATGGTGGCCTCGGCGCAGAGGCGATCGGCAGCGAAGCACTGGTTGGCGCGGGGGTCACTGAGTGGCAGGATGTTGCCGCCTCTTTGCGTTATGTGCTTGCGCATCCGCAGTTTGGCGATGATGATATTTTATTTCTCAGCCAATGTATGGGTGCCAATGCAACTTTTCTGGCCTGGAAAAAAGAACCAGACTTGTTTTCGAACCCGCAAATTAAAGGGTTAATCGCCAACCAACCGACATTGTCTTACAATATGACTGATCGCTTCATTCGCGCCAAAACCGGATTGGATCTGGTTGGGCGTGTGCTGGACGCGCAGCGAGAAGAATTCGGGTTTGGATTTGCCGAAGCGCTTGATTATGTTCCAAGTCTTACGGTGCCCGTGCTCTATGCGCAGGTGAAAAATGACGTTTATACGTTCAACCAAAAGACCGGGCAGAACGATATTCAAGAAATTATCGATGCAACGCCAACGGCGCATAGCATCGTTTGGATTGGCCCCGATCAAGACACGCCGTTTGGTACAGGCCAACGGTTTGATGGGTACCAGTATTTCAATACGCATCCAGATGCGTTGCTTGCATTTCTTTCTGAACAAACGCGCTAACACCTATAAGATTGGCCTCGCCTTTCGGGCGAGGCGGCCCAGCAGATTTGTGCCATAGCGTCTCTGCGGCGGCTTTGAATATTTCGGTATCATAGACTCATTGGCCCGGTTCCTTACGCCGGACTGTAAAGACCAGACCGCTCAAAACGCATGCGCAAAAGTTTTTGCTTTGATCTGCACGGCGCATATGGCGCAAATGGTCACTCAAGCAGCCCAGCGCTCTTTACCGGCGCGAACGCGTTGACACGGCTTCCACCCATATCTCATCCAACTTCGGGTGATCGGTTATCGCAATAAGGTTTTTCCTCCAAAGGTAATGGGGTTAAGAGATATTCATTTATACAGGCGCAAGCGTGCTGGCGCGGAACGACATATATGCCCTTTAAGAGTGTATGTAAGCCCTCTGGCGTGCAGGCTGACCTGCCCGTATCTGATGTGATTATCCGCCACTCAGTTGACTGCTACACCATATTGCTGCGCTGTTTCAGTCACGAGCTCCCAGAGTGACAGGGCAAAACTGCGCGGAATGAGCAGTGAATATGCACCTGCTTCGCGCCAAAGCGTAATGCCAACATGGTGCAGAGCGGTTGAGGCCACCGCCCCCGTCGCAAAGGCGCTTTCGCGCAAATCAATCGGCAGAAAATGGTTGAGCAATGTCGGGGTTTTATCGCCACTCAAGCGCAGCCAAGTTCGCGAATGCGATAGGTCCAAAACCGTGCCCAATTGACGATCTATGTCAGGCAAGTGCATATTTTCCCGCTCTGAGATCACCCACCACTTCAAAGGTTCTACGCGCAGCAAATGTTGCCCGCCACCAGTCAGCGATCGTCCAGGGCGCGCCACCGCGCTGCATCCGGCGGCTGTCGCGGCCAGGTGTCCAACCCGATCCAGCCTATCCGGCCAAGCAGAGATTTGTATCAGTGAAAAGGGATGAACCTCGTGCAAACGAATCTGCGGCGTTGCCGCTGCCGCCAATTGCGCGCGATTATTTAAGGCTGATAGGGGGCTAGTCATGCATCCGCTCTCCCGTCGGGTCAAACATATGCGGTGAAACAATTTCAACCGCTATATCATTTTTACGCAGCGGGTCGGTTGCTGTAACCGGCTTATCGGCCCAAAGGCGTTGCCCCCCCGAAATATAACCCAGCCCGATCCAATGCCCCAAAGCGGGGGAATGGGTTACGGCCGTTACCCATCCTTCGCCAAACCCCTCCTCATCGCTGGGGCTGATTAAAAGCGCGCCTGCATTGAAATTTTGCGACCGGTTTTTGGGAAAAATACCAACCAATTGGGGGCGGTTTTCGCGGTTTAACTCGGGGCGCTGGCGCAGTGCATCGCCGATGAATGCTTTTTTGCGTGAGGCCATTTTACCCAAACCGGCATCATCCAGCGTCACGCGGCCGTCAAGCTCCGCTCCGGTCACATGGCCTTTTTCGATGCGCAGCGTGCCAAGCGCTTCTAACCCGTAGAGGCATCCATCGGCGGCCTTCGCGGCACCGTCGATCAGATCCATCATCGCCTCGCCATATCCAGCCTCGACAAAAACCTCAAAGGCCAATTCGCCGGAAAAGCTGATCCGCGCGATCCAAGCCGAAATACCCCCTTTTAACGCAGCTTTAGTAACGCCCATGAAAGGCAGGTGCTCCGCCGAAATAACGGCTGCGTCGATCAGGCAATCGGCAATCACTTGCCGCGCTTTGGGGCCGGCAACAGACACCGCAGCCCATTGATCTGAAACAGAGGTCAGATGCACGCGCAATTCGGGCCAGCGCGTTTGCAGCAGCTCTTCCAGCCAGACCATGACTTTACCAGCATTCGTGGTGGTCGTTGTCATTAAATAGTCATCTTCACCAAGCCGCCAAGTGGTGCCGTCATCCATCACCATCCCATCATCGCGCAGCATCACGCCATAACGGGCCTTGCCTACGGGCAGTTTGCCAAAGCCGTTCACGTAAACGCGGTTCAAAAACTCGCCACTATCCGGCCCTTGCACGGCAATTTTTCCAAGCGAGCTGACATCGCAAACCCCTACGGTTTCGCGCACGCGACCCGCCTCGCGGATATAGGCGGTTTCAATGGTTTCGCCGGCTTTGGGAAAGTACCAAGGCCGGTGCCACAGGCCTGCATCGGTCATGATCGCACCGCGCTTGAGGTTCCAGTTATGCAGTGGCGTTCGGCGCAACGCTTTAAAATGGGCGCCCACCTGCCGCCCTGCAAAGGCGCCTATCGCGACGGGGGTATAGGGGGGGCGAAACCGCGTTGTGCCGACCTCGGGTATGGTTTTTCCCAGAGCTTCGGCCATCAAAGCAAGCCCGATCACATTGCCCATCTTGCCTTGGTCCGTGGCCATGCCAAGCGTTGTATACCGCTTCATATGCTCGACAGAAACAAACCCCTCTTGATGCGCCAACCGTAGATCTGAGCTGGTAACATCATGCTGAAAATCCACAAATGATTTTGCGTTCTGTTCTGGCAGGCGCACTTCATAAATAGGCTGAATGGGGTTTTCCCACCCGCCGGGTTTGGGAGGATGCGCAGGCTCTCCCAGCGCAGATTGTGCGGCAGCAACCCCCGAAGCTTCACAAGCTGCGTGTTGCCAGATCCCGCAGGCCGCACCAGCAGAGAACAGCGGCTCTGTTGCGGGTGTTGGTAAGAAACAGGCATTTTCTGAGTTCCAGCCCGGTGCCGCGCCGCGGTTGGAGGATAGGTTTACCACCGGCGACCAGCCCCCCGATACCAAAAGCAAATCGCAATCTAACTTTTGCGCGGCGTGCCAGACTGTTTCGTCGCGTTCAGCCAATTGCACGGCGGACAGGTTTTTCCTGCCAAAGGTTTGCAAGGGTGCATATCCTTTATCGTGGCGCAACCCATCCGGCAAAGACGGTGTGTTGGTGGCACGTGCATCCACCAGGGTAACTTCAGCGCCAGCTTTAGAGAGATCTCGGGCTGCGCGGTACGCGCTGTCATTATTGGTTGCGATTACAATCCGCTGCCCGGGTAAAATCCCGTAGCGGTTGAGATAGGCGCGGCCAGCATTCACCGACATCACGCCCGGGCGATCATTACCGCCAAAGGCGATGCTCCGTTCAATCGCTCCGGTGGCCAATATCGTGGCCTGTGCCCGCACGGTCCAAATCCGTTGTCTGGGCTGATACGGGGCAGGTGGGCCTTGATGGTCATTCACCTTTTCAAGCAGGCCCGCCGTTCCGTGATCATAAAGGCCGAAGGCTGTGGTCCGAGTCATTATGCGAAGACCGGCTTTTTGTACGGATTGAATCAGCGATTGGCGCCGCGCTTCGGATGTGTCATCTGCGCAGTTAAGAAGATCTCCGCCCAGTTCAAAATCTTGTTCCACCAAAAGCACGTCTTTGCCCGCCTTGGCGGCGGTCAGCGCCGCTATTAATCCTGCCGGGCCGGCGCCAATAACCAATATATCGCAAAACGCATGCGCGTGATCATACGCATCTGGATCGGCGGCGCGCGAGGCTGTTCCCATACCCGCGGCTTTGCGGATCAGCTTTTCATATTTCATCCAGATACCGGTGCCGCGCCCCCATTCAAAGGGCGGCAACCCCATGAAGGTTTTATAATAGAAGCCCGCGGCGAAAAATCGGCTGAACAGCCCCGAAACCGCGCCAAAATCATGGCGCACATTGGGCCATGCATTCTGGCCATAGGCTTCAAGCCCGGCATAAAGCTCTTGCAGCGTGGCTTTGGCATTTGGCTCTGCCCGATTGCCGCTGCCCAGCGTGACTATCGCGCCGGATTCTTCGACGCCCGCGGACATCACGCCGCGCGGGCGGTGATATTTAAAACTGCGCCCCAAAACGCGCTGCCCGTTCGCCATCAGTGCAGAGGCCAGCGTATCGCCCTGAAATCCCTGCAATTCCTGGCCATCCCAGGTAAATTTCACCGGCTTAGAGCGATCAATCCGACCGCCGGTTGCAAGACGGCGCGCGCTCATTGATCGCTCTCCAGCGCAGCGGCCATGCCAGGATGGGCGGGCGTAACCGAGTGAATTTCATGCGTCATCGTATCTCGTTCAACCCGCAACCACATGCGGCAACCCTGCAGATGCTGCCAAGTTTCGGTTTGCACACCGCAGAGATTATCGCGCAGGAATACCGCTTCATGCCAGTCTGTCATCGGGGCATCCAAGGCAGGATAGACAATGGATCCATCGCCGCCATAGCTGAATTCGCTGTGATCGCGGGTGCCGCAAAAAGGGCAGGGAATTCGGATCATGCGTTGCTTCCTTATCCGTGTAACTTGGGGTCTGATCCAGCCCCGCGTTCATCAATATGCAGCCCGCGTTCAAAGCGTTTTAGATCAAAATCGCGGATCATTTTATGGGGGCGGTCTTGGGCAATCAAATCGGCAAACCACCACCCTGAGGCTGGGGTTGCTTTGAACCCGCCATAATTCCAACCTGCGTTCAGATAGAGGTTGTCGAGCGGCGTTTTGCAGATGAAATGTGTACCATCCATCGACATATCGACCACGCCGGCCCATTGCCGCAGCAGCTTAACCCGCCCCAAACAAGGCAAGATCGACATCGCCGCTTCGGTCACATCCTGCACAATCGGCAGATTGCCGCGCTGCGCATAGGATTTATACCAGTCAAGGTCGCCTCCGAAGACCATTCCGCCCTTATCCGATTGCGAAATATAAAAATGCGCCCCGCCTATCCCGAACACCACAACTTGATCTAAAAGCGGTTTCAGCGGCTCGCTTACAAAGGCCTGCAATTTATGAGTTTCGATTGGCAATCCGCCCAGACCGGCCATTTGCCACAGGCGTGAGGTGCTTCCGGCCACCGCCAAAGCCACTTTGCCAGCGCGGATCGTGCCGCGCGTGGTTTCCAGCGCGGTGACGTTTGAGCCCGCGCGGGTGATCCCGGTTACCTCGCAATTTTGAATGATATCAACGCCTCGGCTATCCGCGCCGCGTGCATAGCCCCAGGCTACAGCGTCATGGCGCGCGGTTCCGGCGCGTTTATGCACCGCCGCCCCTAAGATTGGAAACCGCGCATTATCGGTATAATTTAGATGCGGAATCGCTTTCTTAAGCGACTCTAATCCCCATAATTCTACATCCGGTGCGCCGGTTCTGCGCATAATATTGTAATTGCGTGCAACCGCATCAATTGCGCCCGGGCTGTGCAAAAGGGTGATATGCGAGCGCTGCGAGAACATCACGTTATAATTCAATTCAAAACTCAGGTTTTCCCAAAGTTTCAGCGAATCTTCATAGAATTCCCGATTTCCCGGCCGCGCGTAATTTGAGCGTACAATTGTTGTGTTCCGCCCGGCATTTCCGCCACCGATCCAGCCTTTTTCAAGAACCGCAATATTTTTAAGTTTGTGGTTTTCTGCCAGATAATAAGCCGTGGCAAGGCCGTGCAACCCACCGCCGACAATCACAATATCATAGTGTTTTTTAACATCCGGATCACGCCATTGGCGGGCCCAGCCTTTTTGGCCTCTCATGCCTTCTTTAAATACGGTCCATGCGGAAAAGCGGGTCATAGCATCACATTGTTTGGGCCAGATGGGATCCGGCATATTGAAATATTTGCCCAAAACCGGGCAATTTGTCCATGATCCCGGCGCGCCGCAAGCAAGACCAGAATTGCGCTTGGTTTGATGTGATCACGGGTTTTCCGATCGCATCTTCTATCTCTTGTGCAACTTCCAAGGCCCGGATGCCGCCACAGCTGAGAAAAACGGCATCGGCATCAGGGCGGTCCAGCTCTTGCGCAAATTGCTTCCAATAGGCGGGTGTCACTTGGCCAAATTCGATCCCGGTGGTGAGGTTCAGCCCCTGAATATCCAGAAGATCAAAGCCTTTTTGCAGCAAAAACTCGGCTTCTGAAGTGTTGATTTCATCCAGATAAGGGGTGCCCACCACAATTTTCTGAGCGCCAATTTCGCGCAAGGCATCCACCACGCCTGTTACAATGCACATGGGCTGGGCCCAAGGCGCGCCCCGTTTAATCTGGCGAAAAACATGTTCTTCGCCGCACACGATGGAGCCGGAGGTACAGCTATAGCTGATCACTTCTGGTTTTACATCAGGCTGAAGGCGCGCTGCGGCCTCGGCCATATGATCAATATGGCGCGCGAGCGTTTCCGTGGTGGTGTAATCCTCGGTTTTCAGGCGGGTGATGTGCACAGCCACGCCAGAGGGCACCATATCATAAAAATCGGCTTCGGCAGCAAGATCGGTCGACATTAGAATAAAGCCTAGTTTTGCCCGAGGATGGCGCCCTTTATTCAGCTCAGGCTGCCGTTTTTGTGAACACACGGTTTCGCCAGATCGAAACATTATAAAATCACATCCTGCACGGCTTTGGAATGCTGCGTCAGCGGTTCCCAGCCATCCTCTGTCACGATCACGCTATCTCCAACTTGGGCCCTGAAGGTTTCAACTGAGACCGATCCATCAATCGCCAGAACCATACCGGGCTGGATAATCGTTTTATCTCCCGTCACAAGCTGCGGCGTTTCCAGAAAGCTGAAGCCGGTCGCGCGCCCACACCGGAAAGGATAGTCATAGCCGGCCTCTTGGATGACATTGGCATATTCGGCGTGAATGCTCTCTGCGGTGACGCCGGGACGCAGCGCGTTCAGCGCGGCTTTTTGGCTGGCCACCGCCACTTCATATACGGCGATTTGATCTTTTGGCGCATCGCCAATCCAGAAGGTGCGATCAAAACCCAGCTTGAAGCGATGAAAATTGGTCATACCGCAAAAACAGAGGAATACGGGATCACCCTTGTGCATAATCCGCGTTGAGGCGCGGTGGTGGGTTTTGATGATGGACTCGCCCGAAGCCATGATTTGCAGAAAATGGGTGTTGGGCGACATATCGGTATCGGCGTAATGCCGCGTCAGCAGATCTGCGGCTTTGCGCGTTCCCGCTTGCGAGGTTGCGATTGCCACTTCGAATTCTGGCACCCCATCTGCAATCGCGCCCCGCCCTGCCAGCATCATCGCGGTGGCCACTTCGCCTGCGTGGCGGGCAAGTTGCAGCTCTTCAGGCGATTTGATCATGCGCATGGCGCTGAGCAGAGCCGTTGCATTGCCTAATCTCTGCGTGTCAATCACTTCGCTCACATAGGCGCGCACCATCGGGGGCATATGATCCGGTTCGACGGCTATGGTTGTGGTGTTTCTGATCGCTTTGGGCAATTCTTCGCGCCATTCATTGCCCATCCCATCATTCCAAGGGGCAATTCGGTCGACCTGGGCCGCCGATTGCGCGGCGTTTAAATCAATTGTTGGTGTGATTAAAACCACGGGGCCGTTTTGGGGAACGACCAATATGGTCGGGCGCCCAAATTCCATATGCAAATAATCATAATAGCCGGTGAGATAGTAAACATTATCCTCATCCGTTATAAGTGCCAAATCAATATTTTTTTCCGCCAATGTATTTTGAAACAGAGTCAATCGGTTACGAAACATATGCGCATCCTTTTCAAGGCTGAGAGCAGGCGGGTTTTGACCGGTACTTATACCAGATTACGGCGATACGTTAATTACTGAAACGGTGGTTTGGAAGTAAAAAATTATCCTAAATTAGCATCGCTGACTTTTGAAGAAATCTCCAAATGCTGCTGAGATGCCGCTGGGGCAATCAAAGCCATCTTTATACCCGCCCACGTCTAGCTAGCAGACGCTGATTTTAATCGGCGCTCTGCCCTATTTGTGCAATATTCGCGCAAAATTCTTGCTGGTTAACAGGAAACGCCCCATGGCCAGCGCCATTTGCAGTAGGATCATCCATTCTAGCGCCCGAGCCGCGCATAATTGCGCCGCGTAGTTGGCAACAGCCATGGCAGCTTAGGCTATGCCCCGTTTGCGCGCTGTTTGATCAACTTGATCGTCAAAGATCGCGCTCGCGTCCTGTTCTGCGCGCTGGGCGGAAAGCAGATCGCAGGCGCCAAGCGTGCGTATCTACGCCATTTCGAAGCAACCTATAGGCCACAAATGGGCTTGCGCCGACCTGATTTCGACTTTTTCGGGCTCGCCAAAATATCCAGACAGCCAAGGGATGATCAAACGATCTGCTGCTCATTATACATTTAAAAATACGGTTTCACTTTCGCCGTTCAGATACAGATCAAAGTGGTTAGCATCGGCGCTAGCTTTTTGAACGATCAACGTTTGAACGCGTTTTTTTTTGGTTGGATCAAACAGAGCAGCGCGTCGCTGTAATTATCGTCATTTCTAAAATAAATCGCGGTAGTGATACCGCGTGACATAATCCACAGGGGGCATCAGCGGCGTTTGTAGTTGGCCATCGCGCAGGCTGAGCGTGCCCGATCTTATGCCGCGCAGGTCAACGCGCCACTTTGTACGTTTGTGGCAAAGCGGCAAAACCCTAGAAGCAAAAGATGTGGGTTGGTTGCAGGCGCGCCAGCGAAGTTCTTTGCAGCCTCTGCTTTGAGCATTCCATCCTTCTCAACGCGGGCATTCTCAATACGGTTCTCTGCTATTTCTTTGCATTTATCTGGTTGGGTTGCCGCGCATAGTAAGCCCCTTATCGTTCAGATGCGCGTTGAGGCCTATGGGGTGCCTGCCAGACTGGGCCGGTCGCCAAAGCGTAAAGGATAATCTGGATCTGCGCAATTATTGCCCCTTTTGGGTTTAGCTCAAGCCGATGCGCATCCCATCCCATATCAATTTTAAAGAAATGATCATCAAGGCCCAAGTCACCAGTTTAAAGAAAAGCAATTCCGGAATGCGTTGCACCAGTTTAACGCCGATAAACACCGCGATTGACGCGGGCAGCATCAGATAGAATGACATGAAGACGCTATCTAGATTCACTTGCCCCAGCCACAGATAGGGGATCAGCTTGATCAGGTTGCAATAGCTGAACGCGATCACCGAAGTGCCTACGAAGATCGATTTTGGCAAGTTCAAAGGCAAAGTGAATATCTGCCAGGGCGGTCCGCCATTATGGCTGATAAAGCTGGTAAATCCCGCAATAGTGCACCAGAAATAGCCCGAAGCTTGGTGAATGGGCTGCGTGGCCTGAGCTTTTTGCTTGGGTTCCATAAGCAGTTTTAGGGCAAACACGGCCCCCATCAGGCCAATCAAGGCGGTTACCATCCATTCAATGACCAAATGCGCGGTTAAGCCGCCGATCAAAACGCCAAGGCTCATCGCGATTACGGCGATTTTAAGCACTTGCTTGTTGAAATCTCGCCGATAAGCGGCCAAAGCAAACACGTCGGACACGATATATACCGGCAATAATAAGCCCGCGGCGGCGATCGGCGACATGATCAGCGCCAAGCTTGGCACCGCTAAAGCCGCGACGACCGGCAAGCCACCCTTGCCAAGCCCGACAAACACCGCGGCTAAGGTGGCAAGGCTCCAAAATATCAGGCCGGATTCCATGCTAAAGATCCTGCGGGCCCGGATCAGGGTCAGCGCCGAGGGCTGATCTTATGGCCCCTGACGTAGGTGCCAAAAAAGATTGGATAAGATGCGGCGCGCGCATTGCGGGTAATCCCTATAATTTTGCGGTATTTTGGGCGGTGTAGCGTGTCTTTTGCATGCGGGTTTGTGACCCGAAAATTGGTTGGAATGCAAGCTGCTTGATGCCATGCGCGGGAGGCGCGGGCTTTGGCTGCATTTGGGCTCCAAGATGATTCGCTTGGTCTGCCCCCCTGATGAAAAGTCACATTTTTGAACGCTGTTTCTTGCTGACTTTCTTCAAATTTGCATGAATTTTCTGCAGATCTGCGCGTGGTCTTCAAGGTGATTGCGCTAACACGATTGTGTTTGCGCTAACGCTTCAAATCGCAGCTTCCGTTGGGTGAAGCGATGGTGTTAGGAACCTGTATGGCGCAACACTGCAGTCCCATTAGGAGAGCGATAATGAACCACGGTCGGGTAAATAATAACAACACGTTAGAGCAACAGGGTATCACTGGGCTTGGCGCTGTTTATTATAACCTTCAAGAACCCGCCTTGATGGAATTGGCTGTCTCAGCAGGAGAGGGGCAGTTGGGCCAAGGTGGTAGTTTATTGGTGTCGACGGGTAAATTCACCGGGCGCAGCCCGAAAGATAAATTTGTGGTCCGCACGGCGAATGTGATTGATAAAATTTGGTGGGATAACAACCCGCCAATGGAGCCCGAAAAATTTGATTTGCTCTATCAAGATATGCGCCAGCACATGCAGGGCGGGCGCTATTATGTGCAAGACTTGTTTGCCGGCGCGGATCCCGAACATCGGCTGGATGTGCGCGTTGTCAGCGAATTGGCCTGGCACAACCTATTCATTCGCCACTTATTACGCCGGCCGGCGCTGGAAGAGCTTGATCGGTTTGCACCAGAATGGACCGTGATCAATTGCCCGAGCTTTAAGGCAGATCCACAGCGCCACGGTTGCCGCAGCGAAACCGTAGTCGTGCTCAATTTTGAGCAAAATGTTATTTTGATCGGCGGCACCGAATATGCGGGTGAAAACAAAAAGTCAGTTTTCACCTTGCTGAATTATCTGTTGCCAGAAAAAGGCGTGATGTCGATGCATTGCTCGGCAAACCACGCGGTTGGCAACCCCGAAGAAACAGCGGTGTTTTTCGGCTTGTCGGGAACGGGAAAAACAACGCTTTCTACAGATCCAAACAGGGTTCTCATTGGAGATGATGAGCATGGCTGGTCGGCGCGGGGTACCTTTAACATTGAAGGCGGCTGCTATGCAAAAACCATTGATTTAACGCCCGAATCCGAACCTGATATCTATGCAACCACGCAAAAATTTGCCACAGTGATCGAAAATATGGTCTATGATGACGAGACCAAAGAGCTGGATTTTAAAGACAGCTCACTGACGCCGAATATGCGCTGTTCCTACCCGTTAAACTATATTTCAAACGCGTCGGAAACCGGGCTGGGCGGCTATCCCAAAAATATTATCATGCTGACCTGTGATGCGTTTGGCGTTCTTCCGCCCATTTCAAAGCTGACGCCAGCGCAGGCAATGTATCACTTTTTATCTGGGTTTACGTCAAAAATTGCGGGCACAGAGCGGGGTGTCACCGAGCCTGAGCCCACATTCTCAACCTGTTTTGGCGCCCCATTCATGCCGCTGCGCCCAGAAGTTTATGGCAAGCTGTTGCAAGTTAAAATCGCCAATCATGGATCCCATTGCTGGCTTTTGAACACGGGTTGGACTGGCGGTGGCTATGGGGTCGGATCACGGATGCCCATCAAAGCCACGCGGGCGCTGTTGACCGCGGCGCTTGATGGCAGCTTGCTCGATGCCCCCTTTCGAAAGGATCCAAACTTTAGCTTTGAAGTGCCGATGTTGGCGCAGGGCGTTGACAGCGGCCTTTTGGATCCGCGCAGCACATGGGCCGATCAAGAGGCCTATGATCAGCAAGCTCAAAAACTGGTTAACATGTTCTCGGATAACTTTGCAAAATTTGTACCCTTTATCGATGATGATGTGCGCGCCGCCTCGATCAGTTAAAGGATAAACAACCCTTATCGGCCACTTGCGCGCCCGTTTCTGCGGGCCCGCAGCGGGCTGCGTCAGAGCCTTCGCCCCCATGCGCATCTGGGGTAGATTTCTATCGGCTGGTTGATCGATACTGCGTCTTGCGGCCCGCCAAAGTACCAATCAGACGGCGTGAATGCTCTTAAAATATGAAGGTGCATTTTGTGTCCATGGTTTTTTTGCAGCGCCCGCATCTGCAAAAAACAAACGCCGTTGTGCATATTGCGCCAAGGCGCTAAAAAACTGCTACGCGAACGTATGATATGTTTTTGGAGCTACCCATTATGGCATCACAGCAGGAACTGCCCGCAGGGGCCACGATTTATGAGGCGGGCGATGTTTCAAAAGGCGCTTATCTGATTCAATCTGGCAAAGTGGATTTGATGACGGCCGAAAATTTTCGGCTTGTCACTTTGGGCGCCGGTGAAATGTTTGGTGAATTGGGGTTGGTGATTGATGACTTTCGCAGCGTGACCGCCGTTACGCGCACCGAATGCGCGCTGATTTTAATTCCCAAAGAAACGCTTGAAAAAAAGTTTAAAGCTGCCGATCCGGCCATACGAGGAATTTTTAGATCCGTGGGTATTCGCTTGCGCGAAGCCAATCGCCAAAAAGATGAACTTCGGCAAGCGCTTGACCGGGTGCAAAAAAACAGCATCCGGCTTGAACAAGAACTAGAGCGGTATAAACGCCAAATTTAATGGGTGTTTTGCGCCCTTTACCCGCTGATTGGGGCGTGTCAGCCGCCAAAATGAAGAGGCGGGAGTGTTCAGTATTCAGTGTTTTGTACCGCGCGCCGCGTTGATCTATTTGGTTAAGCCTGATCGCTTGTATCGGTGCGATATGTAACGCGTTTTGGTGGCCTTATCTGTTTTTGTTCCCCGGATAAGAAGTATAGAGTATAAGACAGACAGACCGCGGCCCGTGCAGCAATCCCTCTTATGCTGTTCACGGCGCATCCTTGGGGTGAAAAAACATGAATGCCATCGTGCAGAAATTAAATATCAGCTGGTCATGCATACCAACATGGCGCAAGGCGTCTTTTAATACGCTTTGGTGCCTATTGGGATGCTCTATCGGCGATCTTGGAACGATTTTCTATTTTCAGGTGACGGGCATTGATTGGCCCGTGTTCAATATAATGCTTTTGGCAATCATAAACGGCATTTTGACGTCAATCCTGTTGGAAACAGTCATTCTAGCGCGCCAGATGCCGCTTAATCTGGCCTTAAAGACCGCGGCGGGCATGTCATTGATTTCTATGGTGGCCATGGAAGCCGCGATGAACCTCGTGGATGTGGCGATTACTGGTGGCGCAAAACTTACCCTTTTCGTAGTGCCGATTATGCTTTTGGCCGGCTTTTTGGCCCCTTTGCCCTATAATTACTGGCGGCTCAAAGCGCTGGGGAAATCCTGCCATTAGTGATTTTTATAAGCTGTTTTCTGTGTTTAGATTCAGCGCCGATAGGATTGGACGATAAATTCCGGGCAGGCCCGCTGGGCGGGGGGTTAGAAATTCCTTAAAGATTTTCGAGATTTGCCGTAAGGTAGAGGTTGGGGGATGGCTACATTGCGCCTTCAAGATAAGGTTTTGAAATGGCAGATGGGTTAGGATCGGTTGGTCAACGGCTCTCCAATGCGTTGGGGCGGCTTCAGCAATCTGAGACCGGTCCGTCGGGAAAACCTGCGCAACCGCTGCAACAAGCTGCTGCGGGTCCACTTAAATCGGTGATGGTCAATGTGAAAGCCCAAGCGGCGCAGGCTGCAATGCGTGGATCGCCTGATGCGGCGGCAGCGGGCCATAAATCCGCGATTGGGCAACGCCTGTCTTCAGCCTTGGGCAGACTGAAAAATGAAAGCGAAGAAGTCGCCAAATTGCGCGCAGAGAATTCTGGCGCAACGGATACCAGTTCGGTCAGTGTTCAAATTAGCTCGGCCGCGCGGCAAAAATATTCTGAAGATATAATCATCCAGTAAACGGGGTTATGCAGTTTCGACAATTGCCGGATCTGCCGTGCGGGCGCTGGTCACAAAATACATCTGCATATCGCCCTTACCTTTGACGAAGGTGATTGGGCGTTTGATGAATAACAAATCGGGTGCATCGGCCAATGCCAGATAGGTTTTCTGATCTATGTTGATGGATTGTGGCTCAGAATAGCTTTCCATCCGTGCGGCGGTGTTCACCGCGTCTCCAAATAGATCGAAAAGGTATTTTGTTTGACCCACAATACCCGCCACTGAATCGCCCGACGCAATCCCCAGCCGCAAGTGCCATTCTAGTTCATTCTGCTGGTTGCGGTTTTCCAAAAAAGCAATCATCCGCAGAGCAATTGAAATCAAATTGCGTTGTGGCGACTGGGCTGAGTGTTCAAGCCCGCTGACGCACATATACGCATCCCCGATCGTTTTGATCCGTTCGGAGGCATGGTTTTCCGTAATCCGGTCGAATTCGCTAAAAATATCGTTGAGTTCTGAAATCAACTTTGTGGCCGATATTTCTTGGGATATTTTTGTAAACCCGACAAAATCTGTGAACATAACCGAAATATTTTCTAAGCTGCGCGGCTCGGAAAAGCCTTTTTCTTTCAGATCATTGATCACATATTTGGGCAGAATATTTGCCAGTAACGCATCTGATTTTTTGCGCTCAAGATTGATTTGCGCCGTGCGGTTTAGAATTTGGCTTTCCAAATTGTTTACATAGGCCAAAAATCCAGCAATGATGACAACCCCCAAGACAGGAAAGATCATAACTGAGGCGGGAACAATCGTGGCAAATGAAAAAAACGCAAGTGCTCCAACCGCCAAAGCGAGCCCAAGCTTTGCCATAAAGCGTGTTCGTTGAAGCGAAGCAATGCTTTTGAAATTGAGCCTGTGCAGTAGATAAAGCCCCAGGTACAGGGCGATAAACCCAATTGCATTACTCCAGCAGCTTTGAAGGAACTCGGCCAGATTTGCGGCGGTTAACAAAGCGTATATGATGTAAAAATTTGCGTTTATTGCATATATCAGTAGCAATATATGCGCTAAAAATACCCGCGATCTTGGGAGCGAAACGCCGCGATTATGCCATGCATATAGCCCTAAAAAGATCAAAAAACTTCCGGTGGAAACCGAAAAAAGAAATAGATCCGGCGTTAAGCGCACCTCAAGTGCCCGCAGCAGCGCAACCGGGTTGAAGAGCGGCAGACCTAAATCAGCTTGAAGCGTGAAGATGAACAGAGGCGGATAGGCCAAGGTGCTTAAAATTGTGCCCGAGCAGATTAGAAAGCTGCGGCTGTTGGTCTGATCGTCTGGCCGGGTGATTTCCAGAAACACTTTTGAGAGTAGGTAAATCACCAGCGAAAAAATATATCCACAGATGCTATAGGCAATAATCGGCCCAATATCACCAGGTCGGTTTGCCAACGTGATCGCCGCTGAAACGCAAATCAAAAAGATGAAAATATGCGAGAGCGATAATCCCCAAAGAAACCGTTCAAACGGGCGGCGCTGCATATTTTGCACGGGGTTCAAAATGGCTAAAATTGCGGCCACGCTGATCGCGCCGAGCGAGCCGTTTATGTCAAATATATTCAAGAAAGATACATCCGGCTTTGACAAAAAATAGCCGCTTACAGCCAGCGGAATGAGGCCCATGATAAGGGCTTGAACGGCCAAAAATACTGGGGGTTTTAGGCGGCTCATTCGCGGCATATATCCTTGATGGGTGATCTGCTTTGAGCCAAGACTGCCCGAAATTTTTCGGTTGGGATACCCTGATTTGATATTTTTAAAAGATAGCGCCCAGCTCAAGGCACTATAAAATCAACTGCCGGCGCTTTTTGACCAGCTGGGGGCGGTAATCCTGGAAAAAACGTTTTGTGACGCTTGCCGCGATATACCCATAGGGGTAACCTTTCAGACAGAGTAAGCTGTCGCGAAGCAGCCGAAACATGGGCAGAAAAACGGTGCCACTGGTCTGCATAAGGATATGATGAAATGAAATGGGTGATCGCGATTATAGGAACCTTGCTTATTATCGGCGGTATGTTGTCGATCCTTTTGGGATTTTCCAGTCAGGAAGATAAGATCGTCGGGTATGGTTTTACGGTGGCGGTGGCAGGCGTTTTATTTCTGGCCGTGGTGCGCATTTTGGATTTGCTTGAGCAAATGCTTGCCGAGTTGAAAGCGTCACGCCAAATTCTGCAATTTGCCAATCCAAAGGCTGAACGCTTGTTAGAAGAAGAACCATGATGTGGCCTAGCGTTGCGGTTTGACCAGGCCTAGGGCAGAAATCAGAAGCGTCAGAATGATCAATCTCCAAACGTGATGGCCCGCCACAAAGGCAGGGTTTAACCCCATTTCCGCGGCGATAGCAGCCATCGCCTCGACTCCGCCCGGGGCGAAAGAAATAAGCAAGATTGCCAGATCAAGATCCAGCAAAGCTACAGCGCATAAGCTGCCCAGAGCCGCCACCACGATAGACAGGCAGGTCAGGAACAAGCCCGCAAAAAAAGCTGATTTTAACATTGAGGGCTGGATGCCATTAAAGCGGCTGCCGATTAACGCGCCCAATGCGATCAATGCGGCGGCCTCAAGTGGGTCTGCCAAGCGGCCATCAACCAAGCTGCTCAATTGGCCCAGGCTGGATATCACCAATCCGCCCAGCAAAAACCCTGCTGGCAAGCGCATATGTTGAAAAACGCCCCCAACCCCTAGTGCCAGCATCGCCAGCGTCAGGGTTTCTTTGAGGTTAAGCGTGGGAAGCGGCGCGGCGGCAAAGTCTGGCGCGGCAAAGAATATGGCAAGAATGGCGGGCACTCCTAAGCTGAGAAAGAGCACGCGAATGCTTTGGACAACGGCAACCACGGATGTGTTTGCGGCCACATCTTCGGAATATGCCAGCACGAAGCTTAAATGCCCTGGTAGCGCGCAAAGGCTGGCCGTTGCCCAGTCAAATCCGAACAGCCGATACAGCCCCCAGCGGCATAAAAGGGTGGTGCAAACTACGCATACGGCCAAAATGCTGAAGCTGAGCGGCCAAGCAAGCGCTGCGCGCAGCACATCGGGGGTTACAGTACAACCAATCACAATGCCCAAAAGCGTGAAGCACAGGGGTTTAAGCGGGCCGAGAAGTTGCATGCGCAACCCCAGCAAAGCGGCGCAGCTGACCAGCACCGCCGGCCCTGTCAGCATGGGCACCGGAAAGCCGATGACGTGAAACATAACAGCGCCGACAAGGCCAATGAGCAAGGTTAAGAGCGTGCTATAAATACGCGATGCGTTTTGCAAAATATGGGCTGCTTTCTGAAAATTAGTCGGATGCGGGGTTGACTTGCATGCGGCGCGCTCGATCGCGGAAAAGGGAGTTTGTTTTTTGCATAGGGTTGCCGGGCCTGCGCGAACTATAGGTCAATTTTGGATCAATGCCGCATCCCATTCGCTTAGGAAACTTTGTTTTTTCAAGCGGTCTAGAAAAACCAGCAACCCGGAATCAAGCCGGATCGGTTTGCGATTGGCAAGCTGGGCGATATCCGAATTGTTCAACGCGGATAATTTGGCCTTTTGATCCAAGATTTTTTGCCCATCATCGCTGACAAGAAAATTTAAGAAGGCTTGCCCGCTGCCAAAGTTCTGAGCGCTGCTTGGGATCACGGCGGTGCGCAATAAGATATGCGTATAATCTTGCAAGGTTATAACTTTTGCATTGCTGCCCGCAGGCAACGTGGCGTTGGCGTAGCTGCCCAATACGTTATAGGCCAGCGCCAACTCTCCCGTATTTACCGCACGGATCATATGGCTGGTACAGCAATAGAGTTTTGTGCCCACGCGGCCCATCACTTCGGCCAAGCGCCAAAACGTATCTGACTGGCGGGCATCTTGGGTGGAAAATAAATATCCGGCCCCCGAAATATGCGGATCATAGGCACCGATGCGGTTTTGAAAAACCGTTGGGTTATTGCGGATCAGCGTTAATAAATCGCGCCGGGTTTTTGGTGGCTCTAAATCGGCAAAGTCGCGGCGCGATACAAGCAAAACCACCGGCTCAAGCGCAAAGCCGAACACTTCATGCCGCCAGCGGGCCCAGGCCGGAACATTTTTGGTTTCGGCATTTGGCACCGTTTGGGTGAACCCGTCATTGGCCAGTTTAATTTGTAGGTCCATGGCCGAAGAGATCACCAGATCAAATTTTTGTTTTTCCAGCGCGATCGCTTTGTAAATTTCGCTGGTTGAAGCCGTGACATAGGTGATTGAGAATTTTGGGTTCCGGTTTAGAAATTCTGAAATCACGGGTTGGAACCGGTCTAGATCGGTTGAAGATAAGATGCGCAATTGGGTGGGGCTTTGGGCATCTCCAAAACGCGTGCTCAGTTCGATTTCAAAGCTGAAAGCGCTGGATGCAAGCGCGCATAGGCTTAACAGGCAGGCAATTGTAAAACGGCGCATGCGCCAGCTCCTTTGTTGTTTGTTAGTGTCAATTCCCCGCCCATGGCGGTGCAAATTTCTGATGTGATTGCTAAGCCCAAGCCTGATCCAATCACATCATCCACGTTGCTGCCGCGGCGAAAGCGGTTATTTAAGCTGCACACATCAAGCCCCTTTATCCCGCGGCCCTGGTCTGTGATGGCGATGGTTGCAAATTCTTTGCGCCGCTGGGCGCTTACAGTCACCTGCATGTCAGGATCGGAATATTTGATAGCATTATCCAGCAGATTGCGCAGCGCCACCTCTAACAAAACGCGATCGCCCATCACCCAAAGCGGTTGGCTGTCATCAATATCGATATTCAACGTGATATCTTTAAGATCTGCGGTGGGGACCATGCTAGAGAGCACATGAGTTAAAATGAGTGGCAGATCTAGGCGGTCTTTTTGGGCTTGCTCATTGCGGTAAAGCACAAGCGCATGATCCAGCAATTGGCTGGCCGATCGGATACTTTCATCAACCGAGGTGATGACGTTGTGCAAATGTTTGCGGGTGTCTGGATCAACCGATTTGCGCAACACCAATTGGCTTTCTGATTTCACCAAGGAGAGGGGCGTGCGAATATGATGTGCGGCCTCTGCGATAAAGGTCTCGGTTTGCCCCAACGTGCTGCGAAGGCGTCCAATGAAGCCATTTAATGAGGTGAGCAAAGGCGCCAATTCCGGGGGAGTGGGGTGTTTGACATCGCGCAAGTCATGCGGGCCCCGGCGGCTGACAGCCCCGGCCAAAAGGTTGATCGGACGCAAAAAAGACGTGGTAACCAAAAGCGCCATGAAAATCGCAAAGCCAAAGAAGCTGAGCCCAATGATCGAAGCATTGCGCGATATTTCGCGCAGAATAGCTTCTTGAAACAATTGTGTTTGGGCCACGGTAACGCGCAGCATTTTTGCCTGACCATCGATCAAAAAGCTTTGCATGATGGTGGCTTGGCGCACGTGTTCGCCTTTGAAGCTTTGCGATGTTAGGCGGGGGCGATCCGAAAGCGGACCATCCATCAAAGGCGCTAAATCCTCATAGCCTGTTAAAAACACACCATCCAGATCAACGCGGTAATAAACTTTGTCTTGGCTGATCGCGCCCAGCATCGTGAAAATATCATAAGGAAGATCAATATCAACATTGCCGTCACGCGATCTGGTTTGCTGCAAGATCGAGCTAACGGCTGTGGAGAGCAAGGCATCTTGGGTGGCTTGTACCGCCTGTTTGGTGACTTGGCGCATGGTGACGAATAAAAGAATAGAAATGATCACGGCGGTGACCACAAGCGGCAATAAAAGCCGCCATCGCAAGGATAAAGGGTATCGCAATCGCGCGTTCATGCGGTGACCAATTTATACCCAAGGCCGCGAATTGTTTCTATACTTGCGTCGCACCCGGTCAGTTTTTTGCGAATACGCCCAATATACACTTCGATCGCATTTTCGGTTACCGCCTCAGAAATTGTGAGCAACCGGTCGGTGAGTTGATCTTTGGTGAAAATAATCTGCGGTGCATTCATAAAGATTTCGAGCAAACGCAATTCTCGATTGCGCAGCATATGCAGCCCTATCGGAGTGCGCAACTCCGCCGTGAGCGGGTTTAAGGTGATGTCACCAACGGTTAATTCTGTTTGCTCAGCACCTATATGACGGCGCAACACCGCGCGGCACCGGGCTTCTAATTCTACAAAATCAAACGGTTTTATAATATAATCATCCGCCCCAATATCGAGTAAATCAACCCTGTTCGACACTTCCGAGCGTGCCGTCATAACGATGACTGGCACCATGATTTTGCGTCGTCGCAAGCGGCGGAGAAAGTCGCCGCCATTGCCATCTGGCAGCATAATATCCAACAGGGCGATATCGTAATGTGTGACCGCCAACAGCTCTTCTGCGATTTCCAAAGAGCCTGCAATATCGCTTCCATGCCCGCCTAAGATGAAATGCTCTGCAAGCGATTCCGCTAGTTTTTGCGTGTCTTCGACAATTAAGACTTTCATTTTATTCGCATCGCCTCAGTTTGTGTCTGGCGCTGGATCAAACGTTAAACAGCTGTGAGCATTTGTCAAAATCAAATAAGATGGCAAAATATGCGCGCTGCGTGGTTAAAGAAAGCATCCGCGCTTGATATGCGAGATGAGTGAAATTAGCCCTTGCGCTCAATCTCCATCCGCAATGCCTGCTTTTGCAATGCGAGCGCGCCGCGCTCGATAGCTAGGGACGATAATCAAAATCGCCGCCAAGACCAACAATCCCAGCGTCATTGGGCGCTCCAAAACAAAAGCCATCCCGTCATACAGCTGCATAGATCTGCTGAAATTATCTTCCAGCATCCGGCCGAGAATGAACCCGATCAGCAAAGGCGCCAGCGGATAATTGGCAAATCGCAGAACCGTGGCGCAAAGTCCAAACCCGACAAGGATTAACAATTCAGTTGCGTTATTCTGCCCAATATAACTGCCCATCAGGGTAAAAAACAAAATAAACGGGATCAGATAATTGCGCGGTATCGCAAGGACCTTGGCGATATAGGGAATGAGTGGCAGATTCAACACGAGCAGCACCAGATTGCCAATATACATAGAAATGATCACCGCCCAGAAAATTTGCGGTTCATCCGTCATCAGGCGCGGGCCGGGATTAACGTTCAAAGCCAAAAGGGCCCCAAGCAGGATTGCGGTTGTGCCCGAACCGGGAATGCCAAGCGTTAAAAGTGGCACAAAAGAGCCGGTGCAGGCGGCATTATTCGCCGCTTCAGGCGCTGCCAGACCCTTAATAGAACCTTGACCAAACTCGCGGCGCTCTGTTTCAGAGGCCAAATTGCGCTCGACCGAATAACCCAGAAACGAGGCAATTGTTGCCCCGGCGCCAGGCAGAACGCCGATGAAAAAGCCTTGTAAGGATTGCCGGCCGATCACAGGGGCAATGGCGCGGGCTTCGGCTTTATTGATGCGCAGATTTTCAATTTTGGCGCTGTCGCCTTGCGCTGCGCGGCTGGGATTCATGACCAGAAACAAAGCTTCTGGCAGGGCAAAAATAGCCATTGCAAGCGTGATGAAGCTGAAGCCGGATTGTAAATCCATCAGCCCCATCGTGAAGCGCGGCATGTTGAACAGCGCCCCTTCGCCCACGGTCGACATGATGAGCCCCAATATGGTCATTAAAAGCGCCTTTGACACTTGTCCGGACCCTGCAAAAGCGGCAATCGCCCCCAGGCCAACCACCATCAGCGCAAAATATTCAGCAGAGTGAAACAATAAGGCCACTGAGGAAAGGGCTGGCGCGAAAATCATAAGTAAAATGGCGCCGAGCGTGCCGCCGGCAAAAGAAGCAATGGCTGCAATTGTCAACGCTTTACCCGCCATACCGGCCCGGGCCATAGGATAGCCGTCAAAACTGGTGGCGACGGTGCCAGCAACGCCAGGAGCATTCAGCAGAATCGATGAAGTTGAGCCTCCGAAAATTGCGCCGTAATACACCCCTGCCAGCAAAATCAGGGCGGCGGAGGGATCGCCTAAAGTAACGGCAACAGGGATCATGATTGCAATGATCGACATCGGTCCTAACCCTGGCAGCATACCGATAAAGGTGCCTATCAGACAGCCGCCAATCACCATTAAAAGATTTTGGATTGAAAAAGCGGTTTCTAAACCGATTAATAAACCTTCTAACATGTTAAAGTCCCATTAAAAATGCGGGCAGTGGCCGCAAGAATATGCCCAATACTTGCTCGACCAAGTACCAAATGACAAATGTGGCGCTGCCCGTGATCACAAGTAATTTTATAAAACCGCGTTCGCCAAGTATGATTGAAGACAGGCTTAAAAACCCAATTGTTGATATAAAGAATCCCAAAGGGCGCAGCGTGAAGGCATAAAGCACCATCATCACCAGCAGTAAAATAGCCTGTCCTGAATTGTAATCTTGCAATCGTCGGTAATCGATATCGAGTTTTGTCTCTTCTTTAGCGGGCTTTTCCACACCCAGCAAAATACTCATAGCAACCAATATTGCCAGAACCGATAGGATTTTCGGAAAAGTTGACGGCCAGACTGGGTTGCGCTGCATGAATGGCGGCAAGAGGTGGTCCATCAAGAAAAATGCCGCATAGCCATAGGCCAAAGCAACTCCCAAAATTACTAAGGCGATCCAGCGATCTAAAGCCATCAGCTTCCCTCGTTTTATATTGAATGTAACAAGAAAAAAAATTGGCCCCGGTGAAGGGGCCAATTACAGTATTAAAACCTGACCTACAGGAAGCCCAGTTTGCGCATCAGATCACCAATGGCGGTTTCCTGACCTTCCAAAAAGCTGCGGAAGTCATCGCCATTGTTGTGAATGTTGACCCAACCGTTGCGCGCACGCACGGCTTCCCATTCGGGCGTGTCATACATTTTACTCAGCGCATCCTGATAGGCTGCAAGCTTATCTGCTGGCAAACCAGGGGCCGCGAAGAATCCCCGCCAATTGACAAAGGCTGTATCAATGCCCTGCTCTTTCATAGTTGGTGCGTCTGCATAAGCATCCACGCGCGCATCAGATGTCACACCAAGAATTTTAACTTCGCCAGCTTCGGCCAAGGCAACGGCTTCAGAAAATCCAGTCGACAAAGCGTTAATTTCCCCTGACAGCAACGCCGCCATCGCATCACCGCCTGCATCATATGGAATATATTTCACAGCTGTTGGATCTTCGCCGGCCGCTTGCATGACCATCGCCGCAACAAGGTGGTCCATACCGCCAGGCACAGAGCCGCCCCCGATGGCTGTATCGCGCGGGTTCGCTTTGTATGCGGCCAGCAGGTCATTCATATTGTTCAGCGGGCTGTCTTTGCCCACAACCATTGCTGCATAATCGCCAATTGTGCCTGCGACCAATGTCAGATCACGGAAGTTATGCGGGAAAACGCCCGTCAAAGAACGGATCACGATTGGTGTCGAATTGACCATCAAGGTGCCGTGGTTTGAATCGGCATTCTCAATCAGATAACCAATGGCTTTTCCGCCACCGCCGCCTGACATATTTTCAAATGATGCAGAGCCAACAAGGCCGGCATTGGTCAGTGCTTCGCCTGTGCCGCGTGCTGTACCATCCCAGCCGCCACCTGCACCACCCGGTATCAAAAAGTGAATGCTGTCTACTACTTGATGCCCGCCTGCCGTTACAGGGCCAGCCAATAAAGCGGCTGACGCCGCTGCGATCAGGGCCCGGCGGCCCAGTTTAATAGTCATTGATATTTCCTCCCATGTCCTTTTGGGCCTCGTTGCCCGAACGCGCGGAGTATTTCGTGTTAACCTGACATGAACCTGACATCTGTGAATTATTTTTGGCAAATGCGATTTATGGTTCGGTATGAGCTTGCGATAAATTTCACTTTTGAAATAGTTTTATGCTGGCATCTCAGCCCGTTTTGAACAGTGTGAAACCTAGCTTAGTTGCGCAAAGAATGTGCAGCGCAGATGATTGCGGTTGCAAGATATTGGAGGGCGATCCTGGTCAATGGAAAAGGCTATGGGCTTTTATTTGTTGGATTGGCAGGCGGCCTCGAAGGCGTGATGCGCCTCGGTTGAGTTTATATTGTCGAACAGCGCGCGGGCCAAATCGGGAGATAACGTTGCGCAGGGGGTACCGGCCTGCGCAACCTGGCGCAGCGTTTCCAGCGATTTGATCGAGGCCGCGAGCACCTCACAGCCGCTGCCCTGACTGATCATGTTCATTGCGTTAAGATGCGCCAAGGCATCGATGCCTTTGGCTTGCATGCGTCCAAGATAAGGGGCCAGATAATCTGCCTCAAGCGCGATTGCGGTGAGGCATTGAACCGCATCATAGCAGGCGGTCATCAGGATTTTCCCACCTAAGGCTTTGAGATTGGGCACCTGCGCAATCGCGGGCCGCACAAGTGGAATTTTGATCACGGCGGTGATCTCTTCTTGATGGGCGATTTTGTAAATTTCTGTGGCCCATTTTACATAGGTGCTGGGATCTCCAAACGCTTGCAGATGTAATTCTTGCGCGCCCAACGCCTTGGCATGCGCGAGCAACCCGCGCCAATCTGACTGTGCATAATCTAGCCCTGCACGTTGCGCCAAGAGGGGGTTGGTTGTGATGCCGTAAAACACCCCAAGGGGCAGGAGCTGAGCCCAATCTTGCGTGTTTGCCGTGTCCAAATAAAGTCGCATTTTCCGTGTTTACCCTAGCCCTTGTTGATTTGCACGTTGATTTAGAATGCGCGGCGGCCGCGTTGTTTTAAAAAAGCTGTTCGTAACAAACAGCGGGCGCGTCATCTGATATAAGGGGATGTTCGCAATTTAAATGCTCACAGGCGAGGCAGAGCAGATTGTCGGGCCGCGCAGCGCTGCAGCGGTCAGTTTTGTTTTTCACGGAACTTGATATCTTCAGGTTGTGCTGCGGTGGTCAAGATAATGGGTTACGCAATCTTGTATGCGGCGGAAGCGATCGCCGCCCAAAGGCGTGCCCCCAAACCAGCGCGTGACCACAATGACATGATCAACCAGTTCGGCGCGCTCAAGCATGCGCAAGATCACCATGCCCGCGCCGGCTTCCCCATCATCATGCTTTATCGGCCCATCCTCGCGCAGCACTGCGGCCCAACTGTTATGGCTGGCTTTGGCGTATTTTTTATTTTTTTTCAGCGCTTTGATTATCAAAAGGGCCTCTTGCTTAGTTTTAACCGGCGCGCCGGATACGGAATATTTTGATCCGCGATCGGTGAGAATGGCATTAAAGATCTGCATCCTCAAACCTTACCCGGGCGCTGCGGTGATGGCCATAGAAGAGGGCGCGCGCGGCAGGATTCTTTGACCTTCAATGCTCAATTTCTGGGGGCTAATGCGGTTTTACCGGGCCAAGAGATTGCCGGTTGACGATCCGGGTTTCCAGCAAATGGCTTTCCACGGGGGTTTGGGTTTTCAGCATGGCAATTAGCGATTTTGCGGCGGCAATGCCCATTTCGCGGTGCGGCACATGCACGGTTGTCAGTTCAGGATCAATCAGTTCAGACACTTCAATATCGGCAAACCCCGTAATGGATAAATCCTCTGGAACCGCGAGCCCTAATTGTTTGGCGCGTTTTACCGCGCCCACCGCCAAAACATCATTTCCGCAAATAACCGCAGTTGGGGGGGTGGGGTTGGCCAGCAATTGGTCTAAGGCTTTTGCCCCTTCTTGAAAGGTATATTCTGCCTCAATCACCTGCAGCGGGGCAGTTTTGGCGCCATGATCTGCGATGGCGTGCTCAATGCCGGTGATGCGATCGCGCGCGCGGTCATTATTTTGCGTCAAACCGACGATAACCCCCAAGTTGCGATGCCCAAGCTCTAAGACTTGACGCGTGATTGTTTGCGCGGCGGCCTGGTTGTCAAAGCCGATATAGCAATGCTCGCTGTCTTTTTTATGAGCCCATGCCAAAACATAGGGAATATTGCGGCGCGCTAAGAATTGATAGGTTGCATCGGGCCGCGACTGGCCAATCAATAATAAAGCATCGGCTCCCCGCGCCACGAGAGATCGGATTTGCTCTTCCTCTAACTCAGGGCGATACGAGCAGCTGGCGATAATCAGCGTGATGCCATTTTCGGCCAAAGTTTCTTGAAAAGCCTGCATGCCTCGGGCAAAAATCGCGTTTTCCATCGTGGGAATGATTGCCCCAATGGTATTGGTACGTTTGGCGGCCAAGGCCTGCGCGCCAAAATTGGGCGAATAGCCAAGCGTTTGTATAGCCTGCTGCACTTTCAGACGGGTCTTTTCCGTGACATGCCCGGACTTGTTCAAACAGCGCGAGACGGTGGCCGTTGAAACGGCAGCCAAATCTGCAACGTCTTGAAGGGTGGGAAGAGGGGTGTGCGACACAAGCCTGTCTTTCTAAGCGTTGGGCATTTTGTTGAACAGGCTCATCGAAACGCGCCTTGTTGACGGATTTGTCTCATCTTAACGAATTTTCTTATTTCCGTGATAAATTCCAAATTAAGGATTGTAAACCAAAATGTAAGCGCTTACATACGGGGCAAATCAAGATTGAGTGAGTCGTTGCCGCTGCGCTTTATTGCGCTCTTCGTCAATGAAAGGCTTAGATCTGAAAAGTTTAAGCCAGCGGATAAGTCGCGGCGCTAAATGGCAAAAGCGTGCAACAACGCGGCCAATGGGAGGATTACATCATGAAGGCACTTGTCTATATGGGCCCAGAGGTTTTGTCGTTCCAGGATATGCCGGATCCGCAGCCCGAACGCGGAGAGGTTTTGATTAAAGTTGCAGGCGTTGGTATTTGTGGCTCGGATATGCATGCGTTTTTGGGCCATGATGAACGGCGCCCGGCGCCGCTCATTTTGGGGCATGAAGTGGCTGGTACGATCGCCCAAGGGCCCGAGGCAGGGCGCCGCGTCACGGTGAACCCGTTGGTCTCTTGTGGGACGTGCCGCGCCTGCCTAGAGGGCCGCGATAATCTGTGTCCGGATCGCCAGATCATTTCCATGCCACCGCGGCAGGGCGGGTTTGCCGAGTATATTTCAATGCCGTTGGAAAATTTGGTCACCGTGCCGGATGGGTTTTCGCTGTTGGCGGCCAGCCTTGCCGAGCCAATCGCCTGTGGCTGGCACGCCGTTCGATTGGCCCGTAAAGCCTTGCATACGGCGCCAGAGCAGGCTCGCGCGCTTGTGCTTGGGGGCGGTGCAATTGGCGTAGGGTCTGCGCTGTGTTTGCAAGCGCAAGGCATTTCAAATGTTACTCTGGTGGAACCCAATGACCTGCGTCGCACGTATTTGGCCGAGATGCTGCCGGTCACCGTGCTGCACCCTGACGGATTGGCAGAAACAGAGCCGTTTGAGCTGGTGATTGACGGTGTCGGCTTTACCCAAACCCGCGCGAGCGCTTCGCAAGTGGTACGCCCTGGCGGGGTGATTATGCATATCGGGCTTGGATCCAGCGAAGGTGGCTTGGATATCCGGCGCGCCACCTTGCAAGAGCTCTCATTCATCGGAACATATACCTATACGGCGGCGGATTTCAGAGCCACTGCTGCAGCCATGTTTGCAGGCCAGTTGGGCCCGTTAGATTGGTTTGAAACCTGCGCGCTTTCTGCGGGTGAACAAGCTTTTCACGATATCCGCAAAGGTGCCATAAAGGCCCCGAAAATAGTTTTGAAACCCTGATAAAAGGAAACCACAATGTCAGAAATCCCCCATCTTTTGGTTCACGAGCAAGGCGATAGCGTCGGGGTCGTTGTTGTTGAAGGTTTGGAAGCCGGCACCGATATGTTGGTCTGTGTTACGCATGACAACTCAACCTTTCGGTTGGCCTCAGAGCAAGCGGCCCCGATTGGCCATAAAATTGCCCTGCAAGATATGACCAAAGGCGATACTGTCTTCAAATATGGCGAAGATATAGGCGTGATGACCGATGATGTTAAAAAAGGCCATCATCTGCATACGCATAATTGTAAAACGAAACGCTGGTAAGGAGCCCCTATCATGAGCGAACTTTCAAACATCACCATCCAAGGGTATCGCCGCGAAAACGGGCGTGTTGGCGTGCGAAACCACGTGTTGATTTTGCCACTGGATGATATTTCAAATGCGGCATGTGAAGCCGTTGCGAATAACATCAAAGGCACTTTGGACATCCCACATGCCTATGGCCGGTTGCAATTTGGCGAAGATCTTGAATTGCATTTCCGCACTATCATCGGCACGGGCGCCAACCCGAATGTGGCCGCTGTTGTTGTTATCGGTATTGAGCCGGGTTGGACCAAGCGCGTTGTGGATGGCATTGCCGCAACTGGCAAACCGGTTGTCGGATTCTCAATTGAGCAAAATGGCGATTTGAAAACCATCATGGATGCCTCGCGCGCCGCGAAAGACATGGTGCATTTCGCTTCTGAATTGCAGCGTGAAGAATGCTCGATCGCGGATCTGTGGATTTCAACCAAATGCGGCGAATCTGACACCACCACTGGTTTGGGATCATGCCCAACCGTTGGGAATATGTACGATAAATTGTTGCCAGAAGGCATTTACGGGTGCTTTGGCGAAACGTCAGAAATCACTGGTGCCGAACATATTTGCCAAAAACGCGCCGTGAATGAAGAGGTTGGCGAACGTTGGTATAAAATGTGGAAAGCCTATCAGGATGATGTGATTTTTGCGCATCAAACCGATGATCTTTCAGACAGCCAGCCGACCAAAGGCAATATTGAGGGCGGCTTAACCACCATCGAAGAAAAAGCGCTGGGCAATCTAGAGAAAATCGGCCGGACTTCAAAATTCATTGATATTTTGGAACCCGCCGAAGCGCCAAAAGCTGGCAAGGGTCTCTATTTCATGGACAGCTCTTCAGCCGCGGCTGAATGCGTGACCTTGATGGCCGCCGGTGGCTATGTGTTGCATACATTCCCAACGGGTCAGGGCAATGTGATCGGGAACCCGATTGTTCCAGTGATCAAAATTACCGCCAACCCGCGCACAATTCGTACGATGAGCGAGCATGTGGATGTGGATGTATCGGGTATTTTGCGCCGCGATATGACGATTGATCAAGCGGGTGATGCGCTGATCGAAATGATCCGCCGCACCGCCAATGGGCGCAATACGGCAGCAGAGGCGCTTGGACATCGTGAATTCTCGATGACCAAATTGTATCGCAGCGCTTAAGAAACTAGACTTTGGCCCGCCCCCGTGGCGGGCCAGGTTTTTCAACAGTATCTATCGTTCTTGTGGCCGGACTTTTTCGAAAAAAGCCCAAATTAGGCTATTTCGCCGCGGCTTTTCTGCCCCCCCCTTTTCAAGCATGATTTCGCAAAACCTGCTTTGCGGTTGCGTAACACTCGCGCGCGTTGCGCCGACGGCGGTGGGTTGCAATCGCCGTATTCTGCCTCTTTGGGGTTTTAATCGGGGGTGTGACTCTGTAATCGGCCAAAGCCAAAGCCAAAGCCAAAGCCAAAGCCAAAGCCAAAGCCAAAGCCAAAGCTAGCGCGATGAAATTCGATAACGCGGCGTTCCGCTCTTGATATTTTGTGCTGCTTAACCAGCATGGCATGGCTTCCAGCTTAAAAATATTTCGCGGCGATATTGATTTAATCACCTGAAAAATAAAAGACTCGTGCAATCGAAGGTAAGGCAATGAGTGGGCCGTATCGGGTGCTTGACGCTCTATGCTGATCTTTCAAGGCACTACGCGTGGCTTCTTGGGGCATGTGCCTCAATTTAAAAATGTCATTTAAATATGTTGATTGAATACAGAGCAGGGAAATTACGCGCGCTGTGACGCAAGGTAATTCAAAACGTGTTCGCCTAAACAGCCTTGCTTTTAGGTAAATCATACCGCTCAATAGGGTCGGCGGAAAACGGGAGTGCTACTATGAAACGCAAATTTACAACTATACTCGCATTGGATGTTGTTGGATTTAGCAAAATGATGTCGCTCGACGAAGATCGCACATTGATGAACTTGCAAGCCCGACGTAAAATAATTGACGGCTTAATTGAACAAAAAGGCGGCCGCATTTTTAATACAGCGGGCGACAGCGTGCTCGCAGAATTTCCAAGCCCGGTTGATGCGGTAGAGTGCGGCGTTCAAATCCAGAATAAATCCGTGGCGCTTAATGGTCAGTCAGATGATGCAGATAAAATGAGCTTTCGGATAGGCCTGAATATGGGCGAAGTTCTTATATCAGATGGCGATTTGTTTGGAGATGCCGTCAACGTGGCGGCGCGGCTAGAAGCGCAGGCGATTGCGGATGGTTTATGCATTTCAGAGAGCATTTTTGAACTTGTGCAAATGAAGGTCAAAGTTTCATATGAAGATGCCGGTGAGTTGACTTTAAAAAATATCACTCGGCCCGTGCGCGCTTATAACGTTCTGAAATGCAAAGGCGCAACGCGCGGGTTGCTGAGTGCAGATTCAGAGCCCAAAGTTGCCGTTTCGCAGGCTGGAGCGGGCTCTGTGGCGGTGATGTTGTTTAAAAATCTTAGCAATGATGAAGAGCAGGGCTATTTTTGCGAAGGGTTTAGCGAAGATTTAATTTCGGCTTTGTCCCGCTATAAAAGCCTGCTTGTCATCGCCAGCAATGCCAGTTTTTCTTACTCGGTCAAAGATAAATCTCTGACCGAAATTGGCACCGAGTTGGGCGTGCGTTATTTGGTGGAAGGCAAGGTCAGAAAGATGGGGCAAAAAATGCGGATCAGCGTTTCTTTGCTGTCTGCAGAGGATGAAACGGGGCTTTGGAGCCAGAATTTTGATACCACGCTGGACGATATTTTTGATGTACAAGATGAGATCGTCGCAACCATTGTTGCTAAGCTGGTAGGGAAAGTAGAAAGCGATCAGGTCAAAAAGCTTGCGAATAAAAAGCCAGATGTCATGGAAGCGTATGATTTGGTTTTGCAGGGTTTAGAGTTTCATCGCAAAAGTTCAATTTCGGCTGAAAATAATAAAAAGGCGCTAAGCTTATTCACCCAAGCCACCGAGGTTGATCCAAATTATGCGCGGGCATATGCATGGAAAACATGCTCGCTCGCAAATAATTCCGAGTGGTTTCCCGATGACATGCCGCCAAATTGGATGGAAGATGCGTTTGCATCGGTGAACCGGGCGATGGAAATCGATCCGGACGACCCCGAAGCGCATCGGATTTTAGGCGCCATTAAACTGATGTTTGAAGGCGATATGGAAAAGGCTATTTTTCATCATAAAAAAGCCATCGAAATTTGCCCAAGTGATACTTTTCATTTGGCGCGTTACTCTGTTCTCCTATCCTATCTGGGCCAACCTAAAGAGGCTATGGAGCAGATCAATAAGGCACTCCGCATTAATCCGTTCGGATCTGATTTGATGTTCGAGACGCAGGGCGTATGCAATTATTTGCTGCAGGATTATTCAGGAGCGTTGGAATCTTTTAAACATATGCAAATTGAAACCAGAACCAGCCTGTTTTACGCAGCCGCTTGTTACAGCCATTTAAACAATGATGAATTGGCTCAGGATAAACTTGAATTGGCGAAAACGGATAGCGGCATGGAAATTGATAAGTTTGTGGCGACCCAGTTGTATCAGAATGATGAGATTTCTTCAGCGCTTGCAAAAACGCTTCTGTCTATCGAAGATATGGTATCAGTCAGTTAAGCCATCAATGCAGCCCGTAGGAGCGCCTTGGTAAAATATAATGCCTTTACTAGCTGTCATGAGCGATCTTGACCTGATCGAAAGTCCATCCGCAGATCAGGCTCGCAGTTGCTTAAAGTTAGTTTTTGCCGCGAGCCATACGATGATCTTCGAGCGTCTGCCCTGCAAGATGTATCTTTGTAACGCTAAGGCTGTGGTTCACAGTTGCTGCATCTTTGCAAAAGAGTGCCTTAAGGTTTATTCGTGGTTACTCTCACGGCATAGCCTGACGGCCGCTATACAACATTGTGGAATGTCTTGGTCTTGTTTGACCCCTTTGAGGCGCAGGTTCATCTCACAAATTTCAGTCAGGCTCAAATCTACGGGCTCCGCTATTGCGGGGTGTTTACCGCTATTCTTACCTCTAAAAGACATTAAGTGCTGAGCGTGCATTTCTGCGTAAGCGAGCCTAAGAGAATGCCGTTAGGATTCAAGCTTTGTACTAGCAGTCCGAGCCAGAGCAATGGCCTCACGTGCGGATTGTGTTCCAAGCGAAAAGGAAATCCGGTTGGTTTTATAATGCTGGCGGACATCTTCAGGGGCATAGCGCTGCAAATAATAAATACCATTTTTGCGATAGGTAGAAGGCGTATTCAACAACAATGACATCAACTACGATCCGGCACCCATTATTTAAAACATAACGATATCCGTATTTTTGGTTGAGAAATGGGTCAGGCTCATGCACGGTAACCCTAGGGGGTGGGGTGGCACTCGCCTGGGGGTATCGTAGACCAAACCGTAGACCAAATTACGCCTGTTGCAGGAACCAGAATGAGACAGTACCCTTGTTTTGTGGGGTTAATGCGTTGGGTCGTTTCCTACAGGTGGAGCCACCGTCCTATCACCGGCACCATAATTCAATCTAACGCATTGTAATACCTCACTATTTTGACTTTGACAGTGAGCCGTAGACCATGCTGGTAACCAAATCTAATAGCTACACGTTCCAAAAAGACGGCGTTTGGTATTTCTCCCGTAGAGTTCCCGCAGACTTACGACGGCATTACAGAACGGGTAGGATCGCCTACTCGTTAAGAACCAAATCCCCCAGGGATGCTCGGGTTAGGGCAATGAGTGATGCTGCCAAATTGAATTAATTTCCGGTAGATATCAAAGGTGCGCCATTCGCAATTCGTCAACCAACTTTTTTGAATATAAAGATAATGGCCGCTCCAATTCTTCTGGAGGCGAAATAGGTGCACTCGAGGGCGGAGCATGCTTTAGCGCCCAAACAGACATATCGATCAAAATTGGCATCAGTTCTATTGTCTTTGAGTTTAAACAATAAATCTTTCGTTGCGAATGCCGAGGGTCATTAATGGTTCTGAGAAGTCCTATATCACACATCCGCTTAAGGCGATTTGCCAGAGTAGCGCTAGATATATTTTCATTATTATTTGCCAAAATTGAATTGAAGGTCCTTTGCTTGCAAACACCTATATCCCGAAGGATGATAACTGACCAATGATCAGCAATTATCTCAGCGGCAGCAGACATGGGACAATATTTTTGGGCTTTAGATGTTATGTCCCGGTTACGAATTTGGTTCAAGGCAACTCTCCATAAAAATCGCTGGCTTTTCAAAAGAACACGATATTGCGAAACCATCCTTAAAGCAAGAGTAGTTCAAAATATAGATTAGTATTTCTCTTTCGATGCGAGTACCCGTTTTTTTAAGGTGGAGTAAGCCTTGATCTTTAAATCGCAAATAAGGGAAAATACTTATGAAAAACATCGTTTTGGCGGCAGCCGTTTCACTACTTCCAGCCACAGCTTTTGCTGATGGTCACAACGGACATGGCCAAGGCTTTTCCAGTACGGTTTCCTCCACAACTATGGAAGGAAAATCGGGTTCAATTACCCATATGATTTCAGAAGATATTTGGCAGTACCAAAAGGCACCTGAAGGCTGGCCCAAAGCAGCCACGGCAACTTGTCATTATACCATACTGATGGAAGCAGGACAGCAAGCACCTTCATCGATTAATGGCGTTTGTGAATCCGTTGACCCTGATGGAGATGCCTCAGTTTGGGTTGCTGCCATCGATACCAGCACAGGCATGGGCACAGGAACCCTAGCTAGCGGCACCGGTAAATATAGAAACACTAACGTAAAGCCAAGTTTTCAAACTACATACCAAATTGATGCAACACACAGCATTTACGATTTCAGTTGGTAGGGCTCAAAGCAATAAGACGAAAATTTGTGGACTGCAGTCCATCCTCAAAATTTAAAGGAAATCCGTCATGATGGTAAAACTTACACAAGATCTCGCTCGTGGCTTCAAACCATGGAAAGAAATGTTTCAAGAGAATGAGGCAACTTTAAATGCGCTTGGAGCGAAGCTTGTGTTCGCAGGGACCGAAAAAGATAACGATAATAAATTAACAGTTATTATCGATTTTGAATCACCTGAAGCTATGAAAGCTTTCGGCGGCCATGAGGAACTCAAAGCTAAAAGAGCCGCCGCAGGCGCTGTTTTGGAAACGACCGTGATAACACCTATGAGTGGGGAGTCTTTCACTCGGTGACGTAGAGCTAATTGGGGATGACGATAACAATACTGGTTTGCTTTGGTTCATCCCCAATTTTTCAAATAAGAAAAAAATAGGGAAGAAAAATATGCCAATTGAAGTGAAAAATTTTGCATCTCAAGCAGACGAATCCAAGGATATGCCCAACGCACGTATGGAGGCGGTAAATGTGCTTGGACATCGGGTAATGAAGCTGACGTTAGCACCAGATTGGAAATGGTCTACAGACATAAAACCAATTGTTGGCACACCAAGCTGTCAAGCTACGCACACCGGGATCATTGTAGAGGGGACTATTCATTGCGTTTGCGATGATGGTTCAGAGGCCACTTATTCTGCAGGCGATGCATACGCTATTTCACCTAACCATGACGCTTGGTGCGTTGGAGGAAAACGTGCAGTTGTCTACGAATTTGCAGGAATGTGGGGAGAGTAGAAATGGCATCATCATTTTACATTGTTAACCATCACTTTAAACCTGGCATGGCTTCTCAGTGGTGGGAAAAAACTGGTAGATTGATGAGCGATGAGGCAGCCTTTTCTGAAAATGTTAAGAGTACTATGGAAAAGGGTTTTTTTAACCACTCGTTCATGCCAATGGCAGCTGAAGGCCCTATCTACTGCGTCTGGGAAGCCAAAGAGGGTATTTCAGACTCTGAATTCCAAGATTTCATTGATGGGCCCGATGGTGTGAATTGGGGCCTTGTTGCACTAAACAACAACGTAATGAAGCTTGACTTGGCCTTGACCGGTGGACAGACACCCTACGAAAGTAAGTTTTAAAACTTAATAATCAAAAAACAAAGGCGGGGCGTCTATAAAGTCGCCTCGTTGCCATCTTGGAGACTCCCAGTTCTGATTAAAGACTTCATCCACTTATTAAGAATTCTATAATCGTACCCCTTGCCATAGCTATTCCCAACGCCATGCGTTAGCCAGCCACCGATTTGATCTATCACTTCGCTAGGACATTCTACAGCCCTCAATCTATCACGCATTGAATGCCTGAAGCTGTGAATTGTATAACCCCGCCCAATCTTTAACTTTAGCCACTTGTTCAAGGCAGCACTTGCTGAGTTGGCATTAGTTCTTTTGCCGTCGTTATACTTGGGGAAGGCAAAGCGACTTTCTATCGATTGGACTAGTATTCGTTCTGCCGCCCACTTAGACGAGCCAACAAGTGGAACGAGCCTTTCACTGCTGGATGTTTTCAAGGATCGCCAAGGATGTGGCCTGATGTTGACGCAAAGAATACCATCCTGTTCCACGAAGTCTGACCTTAACAGCCCAGCGCCTTCACCCAAGCGTATGCCCGTGTCCGCTATCAGAGCAATAAGCCACCGCTTTTCATCATCAGCTTTATAACACTCCTGTTGAACCTTCTCGATGTCTTCAGGCTTTACGGGAATGCGTTTCTTAACCCCTTGGCTTTGACCAAAATAGACGTTTGAGAATGGGTTGACGATTGATAGCCCAAACTCACTCAGGGCCAAGTTGATAACGGCTCTTACAGTACCAAACACCCTTGTTACAGATGCTCCATTCAGCCCTTTGGCGAATAGATAATCACGGAACTTCGTAGCATCAGACCGGACATATTCGTCGAGGTTTTTCATCCCACAGCAATCAATCAGATAACCGCAAGACCGCCTGACTGCTGCCTCAAAAGTTGCAGGACGATGATTGCCTTTTAATCGCAAGTACACTGCCACAGAGGTGTTAAGTGAACGGTCATCTTTCGGTGTATAAATGACATCTGCCTTAACAGCATCAGCGAGAAGATGCTTCCCTGGTAGATCATCCGAAGAGATTCTCAGTATATGCCAATGCCGATCCAATTTAGCGGCATCGCTCATAGCCCGAACACGAGCATCCTTGATGGATTTGGTTCTTAACGAGTAGGCGATCCTACCCGTTCTGTAATGCCGTCGTAAGTCTGCGGGAACTCTACGGGAGAAATACCAAACGCCGTCTTTTTGGAACGTGTAGCTATTAGATTTGGTTACCAGCATGGTCTACGGCTCACTGTCAAAGTCAAAATAGTGAGGTATTACAATGCGTTAGATTCAATTATGGTGCCGGTGATAGGACTTGAACCTACGACCCCATCATTACGAATGACGTGCTCTACCAACTGAGCTACACCGGCCCTAAAAGCGGTTTACAGGAATATATCAGATCAGGCAAAGCTCAATTTATAGGCTTTTCTTGGGCTTGTTCAGATAGCTCGATTGCCGCGCTTTCAGGGGCTGGAGTGTCAACATCTAACGCTTTCTCTGGATTTGGCTTGCCTCCTTCAGCTGTCTCGGGATTTGCCTCAGCCATCAAAAGTTGCACCATATCCAATCCGTTTGATGTGCTCAGATCCTCTATGGGGGCGGGCCTCCAGCTTAACGTATCAAAGGCTTCGCAATGCTGGCAGGTTGCGGACCAAACAGTGTTGACCCCATGACAGCTATCGCAGACCCAGCGCGGGCCGCGCTGCGCGGCCAAGGCTTTGGTTAACCAGCCTCGGATCACCTTGTCTGGGCTGCCCTGACCGCGTTCAATCGCCGCCATAATGGTAAGCACTCTTGCATCAGCTTCGGTCTCTAGCAAGGTGCCCACGGCGCGTTTTGCTGCTGGAAAATCCTCGGCATATAGGTGCAATTCGGCAAGCGCCAGCCGCGTTTCGCGATGCGCTGGGGCAAGTTTTTCCAGCACTGAAAACCGCTTGAGGCGCTGCTGCGGTGTTTCCTCTGGGGCCAGTTCGGCGAAGATACTCGCCAAATCTGGATGCGGTTGGGCTTGCCAGGCTTTCTTGATCACCCTTAAGGCATATTTGGGCTTTTCCGCGTCTAGATAGCTGCGCGCGGCCATCACCGCGGCGGGAACCAAATCGGGAGAAAGGCGGTTGGCTTCAATCGCGGCTTCGCGGGCCTCAATGCTTTGACCCTGCCCGAGCACGTCTTTGGCCTGCGAAAGCGCCAGCACCGCATCCCGGCGTTTATGAACATCGCGCGGCAAAGCGCCATGTTTCAGCTTGGCGCCAAGCGTATGGCGCGCGCCCTGCCAATCTTTTGCTTGGGCTTGTAGCGCCAAAAGCGTGTCTTGCGTTTCAACGTGCTTTGGCTTCAGCGCAAAAGCCTTTTCTGCGAGTTTCAACGCGATATCGGTTTTTCCATCGGCTAATTTTTGTTTCATAATGCCGCGAATACCAACAAAGCGGGTGCTGGGTTCTTGAATGAGCTGCTTGTAAATCTCTTCCGCTTTACGTTGATCACCGGTTAATTCTGCGGCCTGAGCGGCCAACACGTTGGTCAAGGCAGGGCGGTTCAGGTAGCGCTCTGCTTTCACCGCTTTGCTCAAGGCAAGCGTGCCTTCACCCGAGGCCAGCGCCAGCAACCCCTCGGACAGCGCTTGGTAGCCTTTGCGTTCGCGGTTGCGAAAGAAATAGCGCGTGACGGCGGTTTCATCGCCATTGATAAATTTCAAAACGGCGATAAGCAGCCCGAATATTTTCAACCCAATCCAAACCAAAACGCTGAATAAAAAGAGCGCAAGCACCGCCTGCAGCGGTGTGAGCGTATATTCCGTGCCCGCCACGATGGCTTGCACATTGCCTAAGATCAGGTTCTGCCCATCGATCAGATACGCAACCCCAAGCGCTAAGGCCGCCACAATGACCAGAAATAATAAAATCTTTGTCAGTGAAATTAACATAATGGCTATCTTACCCTTCAATCAACCGGCGTAAAGACAGCAGCGCGTTCTGGCGCGCCAGTTTCTGCTCTGCGAGCGCTTTCCAAGCTGCCATTTGGGCCGCTGGTGCGGGCGTCAGATCCGCAATTTCTGCCAATGCGGCGGATAGGTCGCCCGAGGTCAAAGCCGCTTCTGCGCGCGATAAGATTGCATCCGTGCTTGCGCCCGTTTGTGGAGCCAGCGATCGTGCATTCAATTGTCGCTTTAGAAACGCGCCCAGCCGGGCCGCGCTGAGATTAGCGGGCTCTGCGGGATCGCTGGCGGCCAAGGCCCGCCGCGCCGCTGACGGAAATTGCTGCTTCAATTGCTCTAAATCTACCCCGCCTTGATCGGCGCCAAGCTCAAGCGCCGGCGGTATCGCCAGATCGCTTAAAGCGCTGATTTTGATTAAGATTTGCCGATAGGGGCGGTTGTCGCGCAGCGCGTCTTCGAGGGCAGCTAGCAAATGCGTAAGTTCACGGCTTTGGTGTTGATTTTGCGCCTGCTCGGTGCTGTGTTTGTCTCTGCTGATCAAATCATCAATAGCTTTTTGTAGCGCGTTGATGCGTGTTTGCTGTGCGTCGAGCGTGCTTGCAAGCTCACTCAGCGCCACTGCCGGAGCAGATGGAGTTGTGTTGACGGCGTTTAAAGCGCCAAAGGCGGTCTGTAAATTTTGCACGTCATCGCGCAGCGCGCGCAGCGTTGCGTTGGCCTGTTGATTTTGCGTTTCAAGCGTAATTCTTGCAGTGTTATTGCTCAAATCTTTGATTTGCTGAGCCATTTGACCTGCATTTGCGCGCAGCCTGCCTGTCGCGGTGTTAAGGCTGCGCAGATCGCTTTGCAGCGCCGCGATCTCTGCCCCAAATTTTTGATCTGCACTGGGTGGCATCGTCCATGGGGTGATAAAAACGCCCGATAAAAACGCCAAAGCGATCACGGCAGCTGCCCCTGCCGCCCCCGCAATCGCAGTTGTAACGCGCGAGGGATAGCCTTGATTTTTGGGCTTTGCCTCAGCGGCGGTTGGCGTCGGTCTGGGGGCATCGGCCTTCGGGGCAGCGGCGGGATTAAGAGGCGCTTCAGACCCCGGGTCTTGGGGCAATTCTTCGGAGAAGTCGTCGGTCTTTTTATCCGGTTGATCTGCGCTAGGCACAGGTTCATTTGCCGCATTTTCGGTGTTATCTGCCATCGAATAGGGCCTTTGCTCCTTTATTTTTCTGCGCCATTATGTGCCTTTAATCGTAGGGTCAATCAACATCATATCCTGAAATCGGCGTAAAACAGCCTTAAGCATCGCGCCGCGATTTGGATGACATGCGACGGTTGTTTTGATATGCGGCTGCGTGGAAAAACACGCCGCTACGGTTTGGCTGATCGCGATGATCTCGCTGCCATTAGGAAGCGGGCCATAGCGCTGCAAAAGCCGCGCTGAGCGCGGCGAAAACACTGGCACCAGCAGCGCTTGCGGCTGGGTGAGCAAAGCGCGGGCCTGAATGCTGAGCGGCGTTTCAATTTGGTCATAAATCACGCATTCGGCGCAGGGGATGCCTTTTTTGGTGAGGGTCGTAGCAATCTGGCCCCGGGCATGCTGCCCGTGCGGGTGAATAAGTGGCCCTGCTGCCCCTGTCTTTTGCACCAATAGGATAAGATCTTGCGCCGCTCCTGCGCTGTTTATCACTGAAAAACCCAATTTTTTTGCCGCCTCCGCGGTGGCCTCGCCCACGGCGAAGCAGGTCATTTTCTTGGGGATAGGCGCGTGGACAAAACACGCGACCGCATGTCGAGAGGTGAAAACCACCGCGGCATAGGCAGATAAATCTGGCAGGGTGCCGATGGGCGTTATGGTAAGAACTGGGCTGATCAAGATCTGTGCGGCGGGCTGATGCGATAAAACCTCTTGCGCAAAGGCCTGCGCATCTTTTTGGGGCCGGGTCAGCAGGAGCGTTGGGCGTTGAGGCAAGATATTGTTTGTCATGGATTAGAATGTTACCCCCCCAACATGTTTGAGACAATGGATGAAAACATCTCGGCTCGGCCGGCACTTTTCCTAGGGCTTGAAAGCAGCTGCGATGATACAGCGGCGGCCGTGGTTTCCTGCCCGCCCGAGGGGCGGGTTGAAATCAAATCATCGATCGTGATGGGCCAGTCAAATTTGCATGAGGCGTTTGGCGGCGTGGTGCCGGAAATCGCGGCCCGCGCGCATGCTGAGCGCCTGGATCTCTGCGTCGCAAATGCCCTTGAGGAAGCCGGGTGCGATTTACAAGATGTGACGGCGATTGGAGTGACAGCGGGCCCGGGATTGATCGGGGGGGTGTTGTCGGGTGTGATGTGTGCCAAAGGCTTGGCTTTGGGGGCAGATAAGCCTTTGCTTGGGGTGAATCATTTGGCGGGGCACGCGCTCACCCCACGGCTGACGGATCAAATTGCCTTTCCTTATTTGATGCTGTTGGTGTCTGGCGGGCATTGCCAGTTTTTGATTGTTTCCGGTCCGGACCAGTATCACCGCTTGGGGGGCAGCATTGATGATGCCCCGGGTGAGGCGTTTGACAAAACGGCCCGCTTGATTGGGCTTGGGCAGCCTGGTGGCCCTGCCATTGAAAATGCGGCGGTGACTGGCGATTGCAAACGCTTTTCGTTTCCGCGCCCGCTCTTGGATCGGGCGGGGTGCGATATGTCTTTTTCCGGTTTGAAAACCGCGGTTTTGCGCAGCCGTGATGCGCTTTTGGCCGAACAGGGGGGGCTGTACCCACAGGATCAGTGCGATTTAAGCGCCAGCTTTCAAACCGCGGTAGCGGATGTTTTGGCGGAAAAAACCAAACGCGCTTTGACAGACTATTTGGCCTCTGCACCGGCGCAACCATGCTTGGCTGTGGCTGGGGGCGTGGCGGCGAATAGGCAGATTTGCGCGGCTTTGCAGCAGGTGTCTGCGGCGATGCAGGTGCGCTTTGTGGCGCCGCCTCTAGCGCTATGTACCGATAACGCGGCGATGATCGCCTATGCAGCCGCAGAGCTCTACCGCCTTGGACGGCGCGATGATATGCACCTATCCGCCCGCCCTAGATGGCCGTTGGACACCCGACAACCAAGTTTGATCGGCGCAGGCAAAAAAGGCCCAAAAGCATGAGGGTCTCGATTTTGGGTGCTGGCGCGTTTGGAACGGCTTTGGCGATCGCCTTGGCCAAGCACAGGCCCGGGGTTACGTTATGGGCGCGAGATGCCGCGCAGTTGCGGAACATGCAAACCGCGCGCTGCAATCAAAAACGATTGCCGAATATGGGGTTTCCCGAGGCGCTTGGAATTGCCGCTGATTTGGCCGAATGCGCCGCTGCCGAAATTGTTCTGCTGGCTGTTCCAATGCAGCAGCTTGGTGGGTTTCTTTCCGCGTTGCCCCAAAAGAATTCCCCTAAATATCTGGTAAGCTGTTGCAAAGGCATCGATCTGGAAACCGGGAAAGGGGCCTCTGCCTTACTGCAAGCGCAGGCCCCAAATGCGCAGGCTGCGGTGTTGACCGGCCCCAGCTTTGCAACGGATCTGGCTGCAGGTTCGCCAACGGCGTTAAGCTTGGCCTGCGCGGATGCTGCTGCGGGCCTGTACCTGCAAGCGCAACTTTCAACCCCCAGTTTGCGGCTGTATCGCAGCACGGATGTGATCGGAGCTGAGCTGGGCGGGGCGTTGAAAAACGTGATCGCCATCGCGTGCGGGGTTACGATTGGGGCCGGTTTGGGGGACAGCGCTCGTGCCGCGCTGATGGCTCGGGGATATGTTGAAATGCAACGGTTTGCAGCGTCTTTGGGCGCGCGAGATCACGCTATGGAAAGCTTGTCGGGTTTGGGCGATTTAAGCTTAACCTGTATGTCGGATAAGTCGCGTAATTATCGCTATGGTCACGCGCTGGGGCAGCAGAAAAAATTTGACCCTTTGATCACAGTGGAGGGCGTGGCCACCGCAAAGGCCGCCTTGGCTTTGGCCAAAGACCAACAAATTGATTTGCCGATTACGCAGGTAGTGGTTCAGTTGTCCGAGGATAAAATAGAGGTCGCACAGGCGGTAGATCTTTTGATGTCGCGCCCTCAAAAACAGGAATGAGCATGGCGTTTTGGCTTTTTAAATCTGAGCCCAGCACATGGTCTTGGCAGGACCAAATTGCAAAGGGCGCGGCCGGCGAAGTTTGGGATGGCGTGCGCAATTATCAGGCCCGAAACTTTATGCGCCAAATGCAAATCGGAGATCGCGGATTCTTTTATCATTCCCAAGAAGAAAAATCGATTATCGGGCTGGTTGAGGTGATCCATGCGGCGCAGCAAGATCCCACGACGGATGATCCAAAATGGCAATGCGTAACGATAAAGGCTTTGCAAGCTTTGCCCAATGCGGTTTCATTGTATCAGATTAAAGCGCTTCCGGCGCTGGCTGATATGGTGCTTGTGCGCAATCCAAGGCTATCGGTGCAGCCCGTGCGCGTTGAAGAGTGGCGAATTATTCTTGAAATATCTGGTTTAAATCCACCAGGTTAATCAGCGGTGTCACCCCATCAAAACGATAAATATTGAAACCGCAGCACGCTGTGTTGGGCTGGTCTGGCTTTTGAAAAAATAGGGCTCCGCCGTTGGGCGGAACCCTCTGTCACCCCAATGCGCTCCCACAGCACCTTCGGTTTCAGAAACGGGTTCGGCCATCCTGACGCGAACATGCAACAAACCTAGCGGGTATGCGCGTTTGGCACAAACTTTTACTATAAAGCATTTGTTTAAATTTTGAGAAAGTGCTGGGGCAGGCTTGTTTCGGGTGGCCGCTTTTCTTAACCGGGCCACCCGGTATTTTTAAGCGATGGCTTAATATCTGTAATGTTCTGGTTTGAACGGGCCTTCGGGGGTTACGCCGATATAATCTGCCTGATCTTTTTCCAATCTGGTCAGTTTCACGCCGATCCGCTCCAGATGCAGGCGCGCTACTTTTTCATCCAGATGTTTTGGCAGAATATAAACGTCATTCTTATAATTATCGCCTTTGCTCCAAAGTTCAATTTGGGCCAATACTTGGTTGGTGAAAGAGGCAGACATCACGAATGAGGGATGGCCCGTCGCATTGCCAAGGTTCAACAAGCGCCCTTCGGAGAGTAAAATCAAACGGCTGCCCGACGGCATTTCAATCATATCCACTTGGTCTTTGATATTGGTCCATTTGTGGTTTTTCAGATTGGCCACTTGGATTTCATTGTCAAAATGGCCGATATTGCCCACGATGGCCATATCTTTCATTTCGCGCATATGCTCGATGCGGATCACGTCCTTATTGCCCGTGGTGGTGATAAACACATCAGCGCTGTTCACAACATCTTCCAAAACAACCACTTCGAACCCATCCATCGCGGCCTGCAAGGCGCAGATCGGATCAACCTCTGTTACTTTGACGCGCGCGCCAGCCCCGGCCAATGAGGCGGCTGAGCCTTTTCCAACATCGCCATATCCACACACAACGGCGACCTTGCCCGCCATCATCGTATCTGTGGCGCGGCGGATCCCATCCACCAAGGATTCCTTGCAGCCATATTTATTGTCGAATTTTGATTTTGTGACCGAATCGTTCACGTTGATGGCCGGAAACGGCAATTGGCCTTGCTTGACCAATTCATAAAGCCGGTGCACGCCGGTTGTGGTTTCTTCGGATACGCCTTTGATCATTGCGCGTTGTTTGGTGAACCAACCCGGGGTTTCGGCCATACGCTTTTTGATCTGTGCAAAAACCGCTTCTTCTTCTTCTGATGTGGGCACGGCGATCAGGTCTGTTTCTCCGGCTTCAACGCGGGCGCCGAGTAAGACGTATAGCGTGGCATCGCCGCCATCATCCAAGATCATATTCGCGCCCTCTGGAAACATGAAAGACCGGTCGAGATAATCCCAATGCTCGGTCAGCGTTTGGCCTTTCACCGCGAAGACGGGTGTGCCCCCGGCTGCGATCGCGGCCGCTGCATGATCCTGGGTGGAGAAAATGTTGCAAGAGGCCCAGCGCACATCAGCGCCCAATTCAACCAGCGTTTCGATTAACACCGCCGTTTGAATGGTCATGTGCAAAGAGCCGACGATGCGCGACCCGCTTAATGGCTTGCTTTCACCATATTCGGCCCGCAGCGCCATCAGGCCCGGCATTTCGGTTTCAGCAATGTTCAGCTCTTTGCGGCCAAACTCTGCCAGCGCAATGTCTTTTACGATATAATCCGTGCTCATCGGCACCTCCTAAAGGTTTGGGGTCGCCTATCACAAGCATTTGCAAGCTTCAAGAATGTGCAGAGGCTCTCGGTGAGACCTGCGGCAATTGGCCTAGGAACCACAAACGCCTTTTTTTATGCATGGCGCTTTAGACGCGGCAATTTTGACCTTTTTGGATTTGAAACGGTGGCAGATGACGCGCAGCCCTTGTTAGCAAAAAGCCCGCATGTCATATTATTTCTGATTATTCGAGGACCCCATGAAACAACCACGCGCTTGGCAAAGAATGCTGTCTGGACGGCGATTGGACTTGCTTGACCCAACGGCAGTTGACATTGAGATTGAAGATATCGCCCATGGCTTGGCCTTTGTGGCGCGCTGGAACGGCCAAACGCAGGGCGAGTTTGCCTATTCTGTCGCCGAACATTCTTTGTTGGTGGTAGAGTTATCCAAACGGCTTTTTCCCAAAATCGAGGCCAAATGGCAGCTCGCAGCCTTGTTGCATGATGCACCGGAATACGTGATAGGGGATATGATTTCGCCGGTTAAAGCGGCCGTTGGCGCAGGCTATGAAGCTTTGGACGAGCGCCTGACCGCCGCTATTCATATCCGTTTTGGGCTACCCGCAAAACTGCCGGCCAAAATTAAAGCGCAGATTAAAAAGGCCGATAAGTGCAGCGCCTGGCTTGAGGCCACCCAGATTGCCGGATTTTCACAACAAGAAGCCAACCGGTTTTTTGGCAAAATGCCAATGGATCTTGTGCCAGATTTCACGGTTAAACTGCGGCCACCCAATCTGGTAAAGCGGGATTATATTTCCAAATACCAGACCCTTATATCGAAATTATAGGCAGCGCGGGTTGCTTTGCTGCGCCAAATCGGGGTGGTTTTACCGCGGGCTGCGCTTGGCCAAAATACGCTGAAGGGTGCGCCGATGCATATTCAGCCTTCGGGCGGTTTCCGAGACGTTGCGGTCGCAGAGCTCATACACCCGTTGGATATGCTCCCAGCGTACGCGATCCGCGCTCATCGGGTTTTCCGGCGGTGGGGGCAAATCATCCCCCCGTGCCAATAACGCATTGGTGATATCAATCGCATCCGCGGGTTTGGATAAATAATCGGTGGCGCCAATTTTCACTGCGGCCACTGCGGTGGCTATGGCGCCGTATCCGGTTAAAACCACAACCCTGCAATCGGGGCGTTTTTCGCGCAGCACTTCCACAACATCTAGGCCATTGCCGTCTTCCAGCCGCAGATCAACCACCGCATATGCTGGAGATCGCGCCGTTGCGATTGCACGCCCAGCGGCCACTGATCCGGCGGTTTCAACCTCAAAGCCGCGTTTTTCCATGGCTTTCGCAAGCCGTTTGAGAAACGGGTCATCATCATCAACCAGCAAAAGCGAAGGGTCTTCGCCCAGATCCTGATATGTTCGTTCTGACACGCGGTCGCCTCCTGAGCGGTTGCCTTTGATTTACATCTAATGCGGCCACCCGCCTTGGTCAAATAATACCAGTGTTTAAGCTGCGTTCAAAAAGCAGCTGATTTTCTCGGCCACTTGCTCGGCGGGTAAATCACGGCGGAAAAATTCGACAAACCCATGCTCGGGAAGCAGCAGATAGCTCATTGTTGAATGGTCGACCAAATAATACGGATCGTTTTGGTCATGGGCTTTGTAATAGGTCCGAAACGCTTTACTTGCGGTTTTGATTTGGGCATCGCTGCCTGTTAATGCGATCAGTCTTGGATGCATCACCTCGGCAAATTCTGCCAAGACTTGGGGTGTATCTCGCTCCGGATCGATGGTGATAAAAACGGGCGTTACGTTTTGTCCGGCCGTTTCCAGCAGATCCACGGCTTCAACATTGCGCATCGTATCCATTGGGCAGATATCGGGGCAGAACGTATATCCAAAATAAAGCAGAGCCGGAGTTTTGCTGACATCGTCTTGCGACATGCTCTGCCCGTGCTGGTTTACTAGCGTGAACGCACCCCCAATCTGTTCGCTGCCACCCGCAATCACGCTGGCGCGGCATTGCGCGAAGCGATCGCTTGAACGGGGCATGAACAATGTGGAGACCGCCAGCCAAGAAAACAAAAGTAACAGGGCAAACCCGGCGCCCAACACCACTGTGAAACGGTTCTGCATAAGGGATTCCTTAGAGTAATTGCCATTGCTTGGCCTTTATGGGATCTATGTTTCCTAACAACCCACGTCAACCGGCAGGAAGATGATGACTGAACACGACGTCAATTTATTTTCAGATCAACGCCGCAGCAATTGGATTAGATTGCGCACTTTAATTCTGCTACGCTGGGTGGCGATTGCGGGCCAGTTGACGGCGATTTTAATTGCCAAAGAGGCATATAATCTGCAGCTTGAGCTGGGTCTTTGCCTTCTTGCGATCGCGGTGTCGGCCATTGGCAATCTGGTGGCCATGGTCAGCTTTCCTGAAAACAAACGTCTGTCAGAATTTGAAAACATGATGATGACCATGTTTGATCTGCTGCAATTGGGCTTTTTGCTTTATCTCACGGGTGGATTGCACAATCCGTTCAGCATTTTGCTTTTGGCGCCGGTTGCGGTTTCTGCCTCAATTTTGAAACTGCGATCAAATTTCATTCTGGGTGGCACCACGATCGTTTTGGTTACAATTTTGGCGGTGTATCATTTGCCTCTACGCACCCAAGCGGGCGCATTTTTGCGCATTCCAGAGTTATTTGTCTTTGGAAATTGGATCGCAATCGTGATCGCGTTGGTGTTCTTAAGCGTGTATTCGCGCCGCGTTACGAATGAAATGAACGCGATGGGAAACGCTTTATTGGCCACGCAAATGGCGTTGAGCCGGGAACAAAAGCTTACCGATTTGGGCGGTGTGGTGGCGGCAGCAGCGCATGAGCTGGGCACGCCTTTGGCGACGATAAAATTGACCAGTGCAGAATTGATGGAGGCCTTGCCTGATGGCTCGGAACTGCAAGAAGATGCAAGCTTGATCCGAGAACAGGCCAATCGCTGCCGCGATATTTTACGCTCGATGGGGCGCGCGGGAAAAGACGATCTGCATTTGCGCAGCGCGCCCTTAAGCGAAGTGCTGCGTGAGGCAGCCGAGCCGCATAAGGATCGGGGCGTGAAAATCAATATGTCTTTTGAACCGATCGAGGGCGCCGGGCTTGGCCAGCCGCTGGCTTTGCGGCGCCCGGAAATCATTCACGGTTTGCGCAATATGGTGCAAAATGCGGTTGATTTTGCCAAATCAGAGGTTTGGGTGGAAAGCTATTGGAGCCCCGATACGATCACTGTGCGGATCTTGGATGATGGGCCGGGCTATCCCGTTCACATGCTTGGGCGCATCGGTGATCCTTTTTTGCGGCATCGCAAAACAGGCGCGGCGCGCGATAACAGGCAAAGCTATGAAGGGATGGGCCTCGGCGTTTTTATCGCCAAAACATTGCTTGAAAGAACCGGCGCAGAATTAAGCTTTGCCAATGGATATGATCCTCAGCAAAGACCGGCAGCCAAAGCAACGCCGCGCGGCGCGATTGTGGAAATTCAGTGGCCCAGGGCTGCGGTTGAACAAATCACCGCTGCGCTGGGCGAAAACCGCGCTATGAAGATTTAGCATTTTGACGCTGGCGGAGTGTTTGCGATTACCGCTTAAAGCCTTGGGGGCTTGCGCGGCCTTTCAAAGCTTGCCTTGCACACAACCAAGGCTTCACGGGCTGCACGATCTGTCTTGTTTCGCGCAACTGGCAATGTCATCTTAGATTTATGAATTTATTTACAACCGAATTTCACATGCCTTCTGAGGCGCATATGCAAGCCTTCGCCGCCGCGCTTGGCAAAAGCTTGCGATGCGGGGATATCCTTCTGCTTGAGGGGCATATCGGCGCTGGCAAAAGTTTTTTTGCGCGCAGCCTGATCCAATCGGTACAAGATATTCCTGAAGAAGTGCCCTCACCAACGTTCACGCTGGTACAAACCTATGACACGCAAATCGGTGAGATTTGGCACGCAGATCTGTATCGCTTAACCTCGCATCAAGAGGCGGTTGAATTGGGGTTAGAAGAGGCGTTTGAAACCTCGATTTCTCTGATTGAATGGCCGGATCGGCTGGGGGATCTATCTCAATATAGCCCGTTAAATATCGCGTTTTCCAGCGGTGCAAGCGACAGTGAACGGCATCTCAAATTGCAGGGTTCGGCGTCTATTTGGGCGCCACGGTTGCAGGGTTTGAGCGATGAATGATCTGGGTATATCCGCCGAGTTGCAAGCGTTTTTGCGGCAGCATAAATGGCATAATGCGCAGATTGTAGCGCTGAAAACGGATGCGTCTCAGCGCCAGTATTACCGCTTATCGCAGAATGAACGCTCGGTCATTTTGATGGATGCGTGGCGCAGTGCGGTGGGTGAAACAAAGCGATTTCAACGGATTGCGTCACATTTGTTTGCGCAGGATCTCAGCGCTCCGCAAATTTATGGCGCGGATCATGATTTGAGGGCTTTGCTTGTTGAAGATTTGGGCGATGATTTATTGTCGGGATTTTGGGCAAAGGGCGCGCAAAGCGCCTATCCAATTTATCAAAAGGCGGTTGATATGCTGCTTGCGGTGCAGGCAAGCGACCCTCCGGCCTTTTTAGCGCAGCCCGATGCACAGGATTTGGCTGTCATGATCACGCCCGCTTTTGAATTTTATAAAGGCTCAGCACGCGTTGAGGCGGATCAATCCGCCCTGCTTGCTGCGCTTACCGATTTGCTCGCGGCTGCGCTGCAAAGCGCGCCAGTTCTGGCGCTGCGCGATTGCCATGCGGAAAACCTTCTTTATTTGCCGGCGCGCCGCGGTGCGGCCTGTGTGGGTATTTTGGATTTTCAAGATGCGTTTCAAAGCCACCCCGCCTATGATCTTATGTCGCTTTTGCAGGATGTGCGCCGCGATATTCCCGCCAGTATGGAGGCTGGTTTGATCGCGTATTTTGTGGCGCAGGCGGGCCTAGAAGCGCGGGCCTTTCAGCGCGCTTATGCGGTTTTGGGGGTGCAACGCAATCTGCGTATTTTGGGGGTTTTCGCGCGGCTGGCCCTGCAAGAAAACAAAGCAAATTATCTGGTGCATATGCCCCGGGTCTGGCGCTATATCCAACGCAATTTACGCGCTCCGGGTTTGCAAGGGCTTAAGGCTTTGATCGATGCAGAATTTCCCAGCCCTGCAAATTTAAATTGGACGGTTTAAATGCACATGATGGCCAAAACCCCTTTTCCCGTGATGATTTTTGCTGCTGGTTTCGGGCGCCGCATGGGGGCGCTGACAAAAGATAAACCCAAACCCTTGGTGCCTGTAAAAGGGCGGGCGTTGATCGATTATGCGGTTGATATTGCGCGCGAAAGCGGCGCTCAGACGATCCTTGTTAATCTGCATTACAAGCATCAGATGCTTGCGGATCATTTGCGCGACGCGCCCGTGCAAACGCGGCTTGAACTGCCGGATATTCTTGAGACGGGGGGCGGATTAAAAGCGGCGTTGCCGCAATTGGGGGCGGGCCCCGTGGTAACGATAAATTCAGATGCGATCTGGCAGGGTGAAAATCCGATTGCCGCTTTGCGCGCGCGCTGGCAGCCAGAGCGGATGGAGGCGCTGCTGCTGTGCATTGAGCGGACCCATGCGCAGGGCCATAGCGGGGCAGGCGATTTTTCGCTGGCAAAGAATGGCTGTCTGCAGCGCGGAGGCAACTTGGTTTACACTGGTGTTCAAATCATAAAAACGGATGGATTGATGGCCATTGAACAACGCGCCTTCTCGCTCAATCTTTTATGGGCCCAGATGATAGAGCGCCAGAGCGTGTATGGCGCGGTGTATCGGGGCAACTGGTGCGATGTTGGCCATCCTGAAGGGCTGGCATGCGCCCAAAACATGCTGTCTCATTCCCATATGCCAAAGGCAAATTAGGTGAATTTTAAAGATCAGACGCTTTTTGGATTGCCCCCCGGTGCTGATTTTGCCGCCGCTTTGGTGGATGGGCTTTGCGCAAAGTTTGCCATGGCCCCACCGGCCGATCTGGCGCGCGTGCAAATCATCGTGAACACCCAGCGTTTGGCGCGTAGAGTGTCTGATTTATTCGCCGCAAAGGAAAATATTCTGCACCCTAAACTGCATGTTTTAAATGATTTAAGCGGATTGGCGCCGCAGATTATGCTGCCCGCAGCGCCGCCGGCCTTGAGCAGCCGCTTCGAGTTATTGGCGTTGGTCGAAAAGCTGCTTGTTCAGCAGCCCGATCTGGCCGCGCGCTCTGCCCTGTTCGATTTAACCGATAGCCTCGCCCAGCTGATCGAAGAAATGCAGGATGAAGGCGTGGGCGTTGCAGACCTAAAAGGGTTAAACGTGAGCGATCAATCCGGGCATTGGCAGCGCACCCATGCTTTTTTAACCATCGCAGCCGAGTATCTTGCAGGGCGGGCCGCGCATCCTGATATGGTCAGCCGGCAGCGGCAGATGGTCGAACAGATAAGCGCCTGCTGGCAAACTGCACCGATCCCCTCGCCGGTCATTCTGGCAGGTTCAACCGGATCGCGTGGAACAACGCTGTCTTTGATGAAAGCTGTGGCCGCGCTGCCGCAAGGGGCCTTGCTCTTGCCCGGGTTTGATTTTGATATGCCGCTGACGGCGTGGGCTGACATGGCGCATGCGTTGGACAGCGAAGATCATCCGCAATACCGTTTTGTGAAATTGCTTTCGGCATTGGCGGCTCAGCCGCAGCAAGTGGCGCGCTGGGCAGGGATGAAAGCGCCGGTTCCAGCGCGGGGCGCTTTGGTGTCTTTGGCGTTGCGGCCCGCGCCTGTTACCGATTGCTGGCTGTCCGAGGGGCCGGCTTTGCACGATATTGCGGGTGCCACAAGTGCCATGACCTTGCTGGAAGCGCCTAGCCCGCGCCTTGAGGCCATGGCGATTGCTATGCGGCTGCGCGAAGCAGCGGAAGAAGGTCTTACAGCGGCTTTGATCACGCCAGATCGGGGTCTAACGCGGCAAGTTAGCGCCGCCCTCAGCCAATGGGGCATCATCCCGGATGACAGCGCGGGCATGCCGTTACACCTTAGCCCTCCGGGGCGTTTGTTGCGTCAAGCGCTTGGCATATTGGGGCAGGGTGTCAGCACGCCAACGCTTTTGGCGCTTTTAAAACACCCTTTAGCGCATAGCGGGGGCGCGCGAAATGAACATTTATTGCTGACCCGCGATTTAGAGCTTTATTTGCGCGCCAAAGCGATCCCGTTTCCGCAAAGCGCTGGCTTGCATGCCTGGGCGCAAAAACAGAATAATCCTATGGCGCTGTCATGGGCTGGCTGGGTGTCTGAAATCTGCGCAGCGCATTGGCCGGCGGATTCTGCGCCATTTGCGGATCTGCTGTCGCAACATTTGACATATGCTGAAGCGATTTGCCGAGGATCGCGCCCCGATGAGGATGACGAGGCTGGGGGGTTGTGGCAGCAAAAGGCCGGGCGCCAAGCCCGCGAAACGGTCAAGGCGTTGGAAGCAGCGGCGGCCTCGGCTGGCGCGGTTTTGCCGTTTGATTACGCGGGGGTGTTCAACGGCGTTCTTGCGCAAAATGAAGTGCGCGATCGCGATGCTCCGCATCCTAAGATCTTAATCTGGGGTACATTAGAGGCGCGGGTTCAGGGCGCAGATTTGTTGATTTTGGCGGGGTTGAATGAGGGGGTTTGGCCGCAAGTGCCGCCCCCGGACCCTTGGTTGAACCGGCGCCTGCGCCATGAGGCGGGATTGTTGCTTCCCGAGCGTCGGATTGGGCTATCTGCGCATGATTTTCAACAAGCGATTGCTGCAGGGCAAGTTTGGCTGACCCGCTCAGTGCGCAATGATGAGGCTCAAACAATCCCCGCGCGTTGGGTAAACCGCTTGACCAATTTGTTAAACGGATTGCCTGAAAATGGCGGCGTACAGGCGTTTTCGGCGATGCGTGCGCGCGGGGATGCCTATCTAAAACGCGTTGAACGCTTCGAGTCATGGCACCCAGCCCCAGTGGCGTTGCGCCCGGCGCCGGCGCCGCCAAAAGCGATGCGCCCTCAAAAACTCTCGGTGACGGAAATCAAAACGCTGATCCGCGATCCTTATGCGATTTATGCCAAGCATGTTTTGGGCTTGCGACCTTTAGAGCCGATTGAGCCTGTCCCGGATGCGCGGTTGCGCGGGGTGATATATCATGCGTTGATGGAGCAGTTCATCAAAGCCTGGCCTGATTGCGCGCCGGCGGATCGGCGCCTTCGGTTTGTTGAAATTTCAGAAGCTTTGCTGTGCGCGCAAGTGCCTTGGCCATCGCATCAGGCGTTCTGGCGCAGTCGTCTGCGGGCAATGGCAGATTGGGTTATCGCCGAAGAAGAGGTTCGCCAAGCGCGCGGCCAACCGCTTGCGCTTGAAGGCCGCGGGGCTGTGTTGCTGCCCGAGCTGCAATTTACCCTCAGCGCGATTGTGGATCGCATCGATATTTCGCAGGAGGCTGGGCTTTATATCTATGATTATAAAACCGGCGCGGTGCCCACGCCAGATCAACAAAAGGTTTTTGACAAGCAGCTTTATTTGCTAGCCGCAATCGCGCAGCAGGGGGGATTTGAAAATCTGCAACCCGGCGAGGTTGCTGAGGCGGCGTTTATCGGTCTGGGGGCGGCGAAAAAATATCAAGCCGCACCGTTTGACAAAGAACCGCTTGCGCAAGCTTGGGAAAAATTCAAACATTTAATTGCCAGCTATCAAAGCGAAGAGACAGGGTTTCAGGCACGCCGTGCTTTGTTTCGCGTTGAAGATTATTCACCCTATGATCAATTGTCGCGTTATGGCGAATGGTCGCTCAGCGCGCCTGCCCGTCAAGAGGTATTGAGATGAGCGCGCGTGATCCCGCCAGCGCGCGCCAACTTGCTGCGGCGCGCCCCGAAATATCAACATGGCTATCGGCCAATGCTGGCTCGGGCAAAACCAAAGTGTTAACCGATCGGGTGGCGCGCTTGTTGTTAAATGGCGTATTGCCCGAGCATATCCTATGCCTGACCTATACGAAAGCGGCTGCCAGCGAAATGCAAAACCGGCTTTTTGAGCGGCTTGGGGCATGGTCGATGCGCGCCGATGCCGCGCTGCGCGATGAGTTGCAGCAATTGGGTCTTGAAACCGAACTTGACGCGGCGATGCTGCGCAAAGCCAGAACCCTGTTTGCCCGTGCCATTGAGGCGCCTGGTGGTTTGAAAATTCAAACCATTCATTCCTTTTGCGCGGCGCTGTTGCGGCGGTTTCCGCTGGAGGCGGGTGTGAGCCCGCAATTTCATGAGATGGATGAACGCGCGAGTCGCTTATTGGCGGGCAGCATTCTGGATGACATTTCCGCCTCGGATCAGCAGTCGGTAATCGGTTCAGTGGCCGCTTATTGTAACGAAACGGATGTTATGGACCTGATCGCCTCTGTCTTGAAACACCGGCAGTTATTTGCGCAGGGCAGCGCCAAAGCAGAGATCTGGGGGCGATTGAATCTTCCCGTGACTCTTACCGGCGAAGCGCTGTGCGCAGGGGTATTCACACAGGATGCCTGGGGTTTGATTGGCACGCTGGTCAGTGTTCTCAGTACCGGATCTTCCACCGATCAGCGTAATGGCGAAAAGCTCGCCAAATTGTCTGCGCCAAGCCTTGAGGCGCTTGGCCTGTTGGAACAGCTGTTGCTTTGGGGTGAGGGTACAACAAAAAATACGCCGTTTTCCGCAAAAATTGACGCCTTTCCAACCAAAGCGCTGAGAGACGGCGCGTTGCAGCCCCATTTGCCTGCGCTTCACGCCTTAATGGCGCGCGTTGAAGATACCCGTGATCAACGGCTGGGGCTTATGGCAGCCCAGAAAACCGCCGTGCTCTATGCGTTTGCTGCGGTTTTTCTGCCGGCTTACGAGCGTGAAAAACAGGCGCGGGGATGGTTGGATTTTGACGATCTGATTTTAAAGGCGCGCGGGTTGTTAACGGATCAAGCTGTGGCAGATTGGGTTTTGTACCGCTTGGATGGTGGCATTGATCATATTTTGGTGGATGAGGCGCAGGATACCAGCCCCATTCAGTGGCAGGTGATCGAAAAACTGGCCCAAGAATTCACCAGCGGCCAAGGCGCACGGTCAAATCGCGGCCGAACGATTTTTGTGGTTGGGGATAAAAAGCAATCGATTTATTCCTTTCAGGGCGCAGACCCGGCTGAGTTTGATCGGATGAAAGCAGATTTTGCGGCGCGGTTGAAACCCACTGACACGCCGCTATTTGACGCCAGCCTGGCGCATTCATTTCGATCGTCTTCGGCAATTTTGGCATTGGTAGATAAGTTATTTGCGCCGGCACCGGGCGTGTCGGGTGCTGCCGGCGAACAGCATTTGGCCTTTAAAACTAAAATGCCGGGGCGGGTGGATCTATGGCCCGCGCTTGAGGCGGTGGAAAAGCAAAAAGATCGCTCTTGGGAGCGCCCTGTTGACCTACCGGATCAAGACAATCATTTGGTGCAATTGGCGCGCCATATTGCCGAAGAAATTGACCATATGATCACCCAGAAGGTGGCGATACCCGAAGAAATTGGAAAAACCGGCCGCTATCATATGCGGCCAGTGCGCGCCGCGGATTTCCTGATTCTTGTCCAGCGCCGTTCTGATTTGTTTCAAGAAATTATTCGCGCCTGCAAAGCCCAAAACCTACCCATCGCGGGCGCGGATCGTTTGAAACTGGGCGCTGAAATGGCGGTAAAAGATTTATTGGCGCTCTTGGCTTTTCTGGCCACGCCGGAAGATGATTTATCCTTGGCTGTGGTGCTAAAATCGCCCTTGGTCGGCTGGGATGAGCAAACGCTTTTCACTTTGGCGCAGGGGCGCGGCAGAAAGTTTCTCTGGCAGGTTTTGCGCGCGGCAACCGATCAGCATGGGCATTTGATTGCGATGTTGAATGATTTGTTGCTACAGGCTGATTTTTTGCGCCCCTATGAATTGCTCGAGCGCGTTTTGACGCATTACGCGGGCCGCAAGCTGCTTTTGGGTCGCTTGGGTCAAGAAGCCGAAGATGGGCTGAACGCGCTTTTAGGGCAGGCGATGGCCTATGAGCGCAGCGAGGTTCCCAGCCTGACAGGGTTTTTGGTTTGGATGCAATCTGACGGGTTGGAGATCAAACGCCAAGCCGATCAAGATGGCAATCAAATCCGCGTGATGACGGTGCATGGCGCCAAGGGATTGGAATCTCCCATCGTTATTTTGCCCGATACGGCGAAGCGTGACGCGCGGTTGCACGATGATTTATTGGTCGCCCAAGATGGCGCGTTTTGGAAAGTGCCTCGCGCCGAAATGCCGCCGCGATTGCGCGAATTGCGCGAGCGCAAGCTGCGTGCGGAAGAGGAAGAGCGCGACCGTTTGTTATACGTGGCGATAACGCGGGCGGAAAAATGGCTGATCGTGGCCGCTGCGGGGGATTTGGGGGCGGACCAACGGGCTTGGTATCAAAAAATCAGCCTTGGGGTTGAGGCTCTTGCGGCGCAATCGCAGCGTTTTCCAACGGGTATGGGGCGCCGTTTTGACTATGGCGTTTGGGGCCCGTGTAGCGCAGAGGTCGAAGAAGAACAAAGCGTGCCGAGCCTCGTTTTGGAAGAGTTCTTCAATGAGGTGGCGCCGCCGGTCCCGGCCCAACCAAAGCCGTTAAGCCCCTCTGATTTGGGGGGTGAGAAATCGCTGCAGTCGGATGCTGAGGAGACGGATGAAGACGCAAAGTTACGGGGACTGCAAATTCACAAATTGCTTGAAGTGCTGCCAAGTCTTGATCCTGCGCTCTGGCCCGATATGTGTTCTAAAATTTTGGATCAGGCAGGTCTGCCCGCCTCTGCAGAGACGTTTGAGGCGCTTAAAGCGGAAGTTCTGGGCGTTTTAAAGACCCCCGATTTGCAATTTTTATTTGGTTTTGATGCGCTTGCAGAAGTGGCCTTGTCAGGCCCAGTGGCGGGCCTTGAGAACAAGCAGGTTTACGGCATTGTTGATCGTTTGGTGGTGCAAGAGGCGGCTGTTTGGCTGGTTGATTTTAAATCAAATGCGCAAGTTCCAGAAAGCCCGGCAGAGGTGCCATTGGGGCTTTTGCGTCAGATGGCCGCTTATGCTGCGGTTATCGCCCGTACCTATCCTGACCATCAGATAATCCCGGCGCTGCTCTGGACCAAACAGGCGCGTTTGATGCCCTTGCCGGACGCGCTCTTGGCAAACGTATTTTCCGAGCCATCCCTTGACCTTTAGGGGCGCGATGCCTAGGTTCTCGCTATCAGAAATGTGGTTTCAGGAGATACGAAAATGGCTACAGTTGCCGTCACAGACGAGACTTTCGACAGCGAAGTAAAAAACTCTGACGTTCCTGTCGTGGTTGATTTTTGGGCGGAATGGTGTGGCCCTTGCAAGCAAATCGGTCCGGCGCTGGAAGAGCTGTCGGTTGAAATGGCCGGCAAAATTAAAATCGCCAAAGTCGATGTGGATACAAACCCAAATTCCGCCGCCTCCATGGGGGTGCGGGGTATTCCGGCGTTGTTTATTTTCAAAGATGGCGAAGTGATTTCGAACCGCGCTGGCGCTGCACCGAAAGCCGCACTGCAAAGCTGGATAGAAGATAGCATTTAAGCTCTCTGAGATGCTGTGATGTCGAATTGGGCACCTTTGGTGCCCTTTTTCGCACCAAACCCGAACTTTATGCATGCGCGTTAATGCAGCGCATATCACCGATAGCGCAGAGCGTAAAAAAGGAGAGGCGTATGAGCCAAAGTGATTTTCCCGGATGGCATGGCACCACGATTATCGGCGTTAAAAAATCGGGCAAAGTGGTGATCGCGGGGGATGGTCAGGTTTCGTTGGGGCAAACGGTGATCAAAGGCACAGCGCGCAAAGTGCGCCGCTTATCCCCCGGCGGTTTTGACGTGATCGCAGGTTTTGCGGGTTCAACCGCTGATGCGTTTACGCTTTTGGAGCGGCTTGAAGCAAAGCTGGAAGCCGCGCCTGGACAGCTAGAACGGGCTTCGGTTGAACTGGCCAAAGATTGGCGTACGGATAAATATCTTCAAAAGCTGGAAGCGATGTTGATCGTCACCGATGGCAAAAAGCTTTTTGTGATCACGGGCGCCGGTGATGTGCTTGAGCCCGAGCATAATATTGCGGCGATCGGCTCGGGTGGCAATTTTGCCTTGGCGGCAGCGCGTGGCATGATGGATAGCGATAAAGACGCAGAAACAATTGCCCGCGAGGCGATGGCGATCGCCGCTGATATCTGCGTCTACACGAATGGCAAATTGACGGTCGAGGATCTTTCAGAATGACCCTTATCCCGCCTGAAACGTTGCGGTCAGCCGTTCAGGCGGGTATTTTAAATGAAGCCCAGGCGGTACGTCTTTCGGTACATCTTCAAACAGAGTTTGGGTTTCGCGCCGCGTTGTCGCGCGATGATGAGCCCTTTGAATTTTTTAGAGGGTTTTCGGAAATTTTTGTCACTTTGGGGTTAAGCCTGTTATGGGGCGGTGCGCTGGGACTGATTGGACTGTCTGTATCTTGGATGTTTGCGCATTTTTGTTGTTTGGTTTTATGCCTAGGCCTGGCGCGCTATTTCACGCTGATACGCCGGATGAGCTTGCCCAGCATCGCTTTGGCGCTGGGCGCCGCGGTGAATGGCAGCGCGGTGTTTTCAATTGGTTTTTTCGAGCTTGGAAGCTTTGAAAAAGCGCCTCTTATGGCGCTGGCAGCGCTTGGTATGGGGGGCATGGCTTTATATTTTAAAGTTTTCAAACTGCCGTTTGCGATGTTTTTGTTTGGCCTGTTCGCGATGCTGTTGAGCTATAGCGTGGCGCTTGACCTAACCGATATCTCCCTTGCGCCCGCAAATTTTCCGGAAATGTTTTTCAATTTAGGCATCGGTGCACCGGTGGCCTATGCCTCGCTTGGTCTTGGCTTTGCAATGATGGCGCTGGGGCTTTGGTTTGACATGCAGGATCCGCACCGCTTGGGTCGATTTTCGGCAACTGGATTTTGGCTGCATATTCTTGCCGCGCCGGCCTTGGTGAATACGGCAGCTTTCTCCCTTTATAAATTGGGCGGGACAACGGGTTATCTTTCGATGGCGGGTCTGCTTTTATTGGTAACCGTTTTTGCGTTGATTATTGATCGCCGTTCTTTTTTAACAGCGGGCTTATTCTATTTTATCGCCGTGATTGTTTGGATCACAAACCAAGCGCTGGGAGAGGCATTTGGCGGGGTATCGATTGTGTTTATACTCGGCGTGCTATTTACGGCATTGGGCACTTGGTGGGTGCAAATGCGCGGCGCAGTGTTGCGTGCCTTGCCAGAGTTTCCCGGCAAATCTAACCTTCCCCCTTATCGATCAGAGGATTAAATGACTGACTTAACTCCGCGTGAAATTGTTTCAGAACTTGACCGTTATATTATCGGGCAACGCGATGCGAAGCGCGCCGTTGCCGTGGCGCTGCGCTCTCGCTGGCGGCGCAAACAACTTGATGCCAGCTTGCGCGATGAAGTTTATCCTAAAAATATCCTTATGATCGGGCCAACCGGCGTGGGTAAAACCGAAATAAGCCGGCGGCTTGCCAAACTGGCGAAAGCCCCTTTCATAAAAATTGAAGCAACCAAGTTCACCGAAGTGGGCTATGTGGGGCGAGATGTCGAGCAAATCATCCGCGATTTGGTTGATTCTGCCATCGCGATGACGCGCGCGCAGATGCGCGATGATGTGCGCGCAAAGGCCGCTCAGGCGGCGGAAGATCGGGTAATAGAAGCCATTGCCGGATCCGATGCGCGTTCTGCCACGCGCGAAATGTTTCGCAAAAAGCTGCGCGCTGGCGAGCTGGATGATCAAGAGATCGAACTTGACGTTGCCGATACCAGCACGCCCACACCCATGTTGGATATTCCCGGTCAGCCCGGCAGCCAGATGGGCATGATGAATATAGGCGATCTGTTTGGCAAAGCGTTTGGTCAACGCACGGTGAAGCGCAAAATCAAAGTGTCTGATAGCCATGATCTTTTGGTTGGGGAAGAGGCGGATAAACTGCTAGATGATGACAGTGTTACCCGCGCTGCGATCGAAGCGGTGCAAGAAAATGGCATCGTGTTTTTGGATGAAATTGATAAAGTCTGCGCGCGCAGCGATGCGCGTGGCGGTGATGTCAGCCGCGAAGGTGTACAACGCGATTTGCTGCCTTTGATCGAAGGCACCGTGGTCAGTACGAAATATGGCCCGGTCAATACCGATCATATCTTGTTCATTGCCTCGGGCGCGTTTCATGTGGCCAAACCGTCGGATCTGCTTCCTGAATTGCAGGGCCGATTGCCCATCCGGGTTGAATTGCGCGCGCTCAGCGAAGAAGATTTTGTGCGTATTCTCACCGAGACCGATAATGCGTTGACCCTGCAATATACCGCGCTGATGGGGGCCGAAGGTGTTGTGGTTAACTTTACCGAAGAGGGGATCGCCGCGCTGGCAAAAATAGCCGCGCAAGTGAACCTGTCGGTGGAAAATATTGGTGCGCGGCGGCTTTATACGGTGATCGAGCGGGTGTTTGAAGAGCTGTCGTTTGCCGCCCCTGACCGCGCCGGTGAGACCGTTGAGGTCACGGCTAAATTTGTGGAAGATAATTTGGGTGATCTGGCCAAAAGTGCCGATCTTAGCCGTTATGTTTTGTAACGCTGCTGGTTTGACCTTGCAGAGCGCTTTGATCCGTTGAAAGCGGGCATGCATACGTGCTGTCCTGCGTGAAAACCACGGCTGCGTGAACCCCGCATCTTCAAAAGAGCGGTGCATATGGGCAGTATCGCCCCGCATAGTGCTTGGATGGTTGGACCGTCTGAGCGGGCAATCAAGATTGAACGCGGCCTGAATATACGCGGAAATGTCAGTGCGATTGCCAAGAAAGGGTGAGGCCAGATTATAGGTGTCGTACAGGGCATGACTGCGCGTTGCTTCGTGCCAAGACCCGTTCAGCCTGAGACGGTCAAAAATCAGCCGCTACGCCGCCAAAATAAGCGCCGGGTTGCGCGGCTGCCAATAAACGCGAAAACAGATCAAAGCCTTTCTGGTTCGATTGAATTGGCCTGATGAGACGCACCAGCCTTTTCTGATCGCTTCCAGCACCATAATAATCGCAGTTTAGTCAGCGCCTATTTTTTCGGTAAGATTTTTCGAAAAGTCGCCTCTTTTGCGGGCGAGCGCTCATCGCCCCTGCACAGCCTGAAGCTGCGCAACGACCGGCGGTTTAGAGGTGGGCGAACCTCTTTTACGTTTAAAAAACCGGAATCAAATGTTTTTATTTATTTATTTTGCTTGCTGAAGGCTGGTGGGGCTGAGGCCACATTTTTTGCGGCGCGATAAACAGCGTGCGCGTGTGGTTCTGATGGCGCGGCTCTGCGGCTTTGGTGACTTTTAGCCAAAGCAAATCAGTATCAGTTCGGTATATTTGTTCATTTGAGCTTGCAAAATGTTCATATGGTCAGTTAAACGCTGCGTATGGTCTTCACATCCCGCCAAGAATCTTTCTTATCGCTCTTGCGCCAGCAAGGAGAGGTAGAAGTTGAGCTGTTGGCGAAAGACTGGAACATCGCCACGCAAACAGTACGGCGTGATTTGGGCGTCTTGTGCCATGCCGGCCTAGCGCTGCGTACGCATGGCGGCGCAAAACGTATCAGCGGAGCTTCGGTGATGGCTTATGAAGATCGCCGCATGGTGCATTTGAAGGCCAAGCAAGCGATCGCGGGCGCAACCGCGAAGCTGATCCCCAATGGCGCCTCAGTGGCGCTGAATATCGGCACCACAACCGAATTGGTGGCAGAAGCCTTGCGCCAGCACCGCGATTTGACGGTGTTGTCGAACAACGTGAATATGGTGCCTATTTTTCGCGGATCAGGTTTGAAATCCTTGCATTTAATCGGTGGTGAGGTGCGCATGAGCGATGGCGCGATCATCGGTAGCGAGGCGGCGCGCGCGATCTCGCATTACAAAGTGGATTTTGCGATTATTGGAGCTTCGGCTTTGGATGAAGAGGGCGCCATCCTAGACTTTGATCATCATGAAGTGGAGGTGGCGCGGGCAATCTTAACCCATGCACGTTGTAAAATTCTGGTGGCGGACGGGTCGAAATTTGGCGTGCCCGCGCCGTATAAAATCTGCGATGTGGATCAATTGGATCATATCGTTTTAGAGTCAGCCCCGCCGAAGGCTTTCGTTCAGCGCCTTAACGCGGCCTCAACCGCTTTGCATATTACACAGGAACAAACATATGTCTGAAACACGCAATCCAGTGGATCTTTTTGTGATTGGTGGCGGTATCAATGGATGCGGGATCGCCCGTGATGCTGCGGGGCGCGGCTATTCCGTTGCATTGGCTGAAATGAATGATCTGGCCTCTGCCACCTCTTCGGCCTCGACCAAATTGTTTCATGGTGGCTTGCGCTATCTTGAGTTTTTAGAGTTCCGCTTGGTGCGCGAGGCCTTGATCGAACGCGAAACCTTGCTGCGCGCGATGCCTCATATCAGTTGGCCGATGCGGTTTATTCTGCCCTATGACGCCTCGATGCGCTTTGACAGCGAAACCCCCGTCTCGCGGTTTTTGGCGCGTATCATGCCATGGATGAAGGGCCGCCGGCCTGCATGGTTATTGCGCTTGGCTCTTTTTCTTTATGACACTTTGGGGGGACGAAAAATTCTGCCGGGAACAAGCCGTCTGAATTTGCAAACAGATCCTGAAGGTGCGCCGTTGAAACCCTTTTTGAAACAGGCGTTTGAATATTCGGATTGTTGGGTGGAGGATGCGCGTTTGGTGGTGCTGAACGCCCGTGATGCGGCGGCGCGCGGCGCAAAGATTAATGTGCGCAGCAAAGTTGTTGCGGCGCATTATGCGGATGGGCTGTGGCATGTTCAGCTGCAAAGCCAAGATGGGGCGCAGCAAACCCTAAGCGCTAAAATGCTGGTAAATGCGGGCGGGCCTTGGGTTGAAACGGTGATAAACGGCGCCTTGCGCTTGAACAGCCGCGATAAGGTGCGTTTGGTGCGCGGCAGCCATATCGTGACCCGAAAGTTATTCGACCACGAGAAAAGCTACTTTTTTCAAGGTAAGGATGGGCGCATTATGTTTGCCATCCCCTATGAAGAGGATTTTACGCTGATTGGTACAACCGATGCTGATCATTCTGATCCAGGGCAAAAACCCGAATGCTCTGCAGAAGAACAAGCCTATTTGTTGAATTTCGCCAATCAGTATTTTGCTGCAGAGGTCACTGCAAAGGATGTGGTCTGGCGCTACGCCGGGGTGCGCCCGCTTTATGACGATGGGGCCAGTTCAGCCACCGCGGCCACGCGTGATTACGTGTTGCGGGTGGATCGCAGCGCCGGTGGGCCCGTGCTAAACGTGTTTGGTGGAAAAATCACCACATATCGGCGCTTGGCGGAATCTGCGCTGGAGTTGGTGGATGCAGAATTTGGTTCAACCAGCGCCAAATGGACTGCTGGTGTGGCCTTGCCAGGGGGTGATTTCCCGGTCGATGGTGTTGCGCAATTGCGCCGCGATTTGGCAGAGGCTTTGCCATTTCTGCAGGCGTCAACCATTCGCCGTTTGATCCGGCAATATGGCAGCGAGGCGCAGCAGATTTTTGCCGAGGCGGCCTCGGCGGAAGCGCTGGGGAATGATTTTGGCAGCGGCATTTATCAGCGTGAACTGGATTGGGCCATTGCGCAGGAATGGGTCCATGGGGCGGATGATTTTCTATGGCGCCGCTCAAAGCTTGGGTTGCGGGTCTCGCCTGATCAGCGGCAGGCGATTGAGGGGTATATTGCCGCGGCACTATCCGCCAAGGCGCGGGTTGCTTAGCTGCTAAACGCCGCCGCCGCAGGCTTATCACGCGGCAAGCCCATGCGGTTGTTATGCGCTGCGCGGCGCAACCCCGCCGCTGTAAAACTGCAAATGCTTTCCAGCCGACCCAATTCAGGATACGAATGCGTGAGGGGATAGCGCCGGCCAATTGGCCCTTGCGCAGCGTATTAGGGTGAAAACACATGTCGGAAAAAGCCCATTGGGATCAGGTGTGGCAGAACAAGCCAGCTGAACAAACCAGCTGGTTTCAAACCGTGCCAGCGCTGAGTGGTGATTTTATCACGCGCGCGGGCATCGCCAAATCTGACCCAATTATTGATATAGGCAGCGGTGCCTCTTGCCTGATTGATTGGATGATAGCGGCCCGATATAGCAACATCACCGCGTTGGATATTGCCGCTGGCGGGATTTTAAAAACCAAAAAACGCCTGGGCCCCGCGGGCGATAGCCTCAAAATCATTGAGGCGGATATCCGCACTTGGTTTGCCCGTGAACAATTTATGCTGTGGCATGATCGGGCGGTTTTTCATTTTTTAACGCGTGAAGAGGAACAAGCCGCCTATGCCCGTATTCTGGCGGATGCGGTTGTGCCGGGGGGGTATTTCATCTGCGCAACATTCGCGCAAGATGGGCCGCTTAAATGTTCCGGTTTGCCCGTACAGCGATATAATATTCAGGCTCTCAAAAAGCGGTTTTCGGTAAATTTCCAGCTTCTGGAAGAGTGTCAGCAAGCGCATATCACCCCTGCGGGCAAGGTCCAAAACTTTCAATGGTCTTTCTGGAAAAGGCGCGCCTCGCCACAAAATAAGGCGCTTTGAAGAAGCGATCTGACGGCAAACTTGGGCTTGTTTCTAACGGAATTTAAGGCTCTTATAGGCTTGTCAAAAGGAGCGGTTGATGACGGAGATAGCGGATTTAAGCGGAATTTTAATGGCCGAACCGGTAACGGCGTTTTTGAGCAATCTGGCGGCTGCGATTGCAGCGATTGTAATCACGCTATTCGCCTCGCGGTTTGTGAAATCTTGGATTGCCAAACTGGGCTTTCGCTATGAGCAACTTGATGACACGTTATTTGTGTTTCTCAGCAAATTTGCACAAGTGGTCGTTCTTGCTGTCGGAAGTGTTTTTGTTTTAAATAGCTTTGGCGTTCAGACCACGTCAATCGTAGCGCTTTTGGGGGCGGCGGGTTTGGCGGTTGGCTTGGCGCTGCAGGGCACTTTGTCTAATTTTGCTGCAGGGATTATGCTGATTGTATTTCGGCCCTTTAAGAGGGGCGATTATGTTTCGGTTTCCGGGCAATCGGGTACGGTGAAAGAGATTTCTATTTTCACCACCGAATTGGGAACCCCGGATAACTTACAGATCATCGTTCCCAATGGCCAAGTTTGGGGCGCTCCGATCACGAATTTTTCTGCCTATGGAACACGGCGATTGGATGTGACCTTTGGCGTTGCCTATGCCAGCGATTTAAAACAGGTCGAAGAGGTGTTGGCGCAGGTTATCGCTGCCGATAAGCGTATTCACCAAGATCCAGCGCCGGTCATTAAAGTGAGCAACCTAAACCAAAGTTCGGTTGATTTCGTGGTGCGCATTTGGTGCGATTCAAGCGATTTGTGGACTTTGCGTCTGGACCTAAACCGCCAGGTGAAAGACAACTTTGATGCACAAAAGATCGAAATTCCCTTCCCCACAACCACGATTGTGCAGCAGGGTTCACAAGAATAAAGCGGCTTTCTTACTTTATGGTCTGGCGGGTCGGTGGCAGTTTTATGAATGCCAAGCCTTTAGATGAAGCTGATGGGTTATGAGGCGAATGGTACAGCGCTGGGCGTCGAACCGCGTTGGTGTTGCTTAAGATTAAAATTATATTTGCGCTCTTAAACGCTCTGGGGCGTTGATATTGGCGCGCCATGACTATTGTTGCAGAGGTTGAAAACGGTTTGATTTCCGGTTTGGTGGATCAAATCTAGCGCGCGCGGGGGCTGTATAATGCGCCAATCAACCGCAAAGGGTCGGTTTTTTATATCAATGTGGCGTTGAATTAGGTAGCGTCTGAAATACAAAGCTGGTCTTGGTTGAATTGTCCAACCAGATCACAGGAATAAATGTCTAGGGAGTTTAAGATGACAAAAATAAATAATAATTACGAAAAAGTGCATCCCGCAACGAAAATGTATGCGAAAGAGTTTCAGAAAGGTCAGCTCAGCCGGCGTGAGTTCCTATCCAGAACAACCGCCTTGGGGCTTACAGCATCTGCTGCCTATGCGTTAGGGGGGCTAACGCGGCCTGCTCAGGCGGGTGGTCATTTGCAGCAGGGCGGAACAATGCGCATGCAGATGGATGTTATTGGGTTAAAAGATCCGCGTACTTTTGACTGGACGCAATTGGCACATTTTACCGGCGGCTATTTGGAATATTTGGTTGAGTACAATAACGACGGGTCAATAACTCCTAACCTATTGGAAAGCTGGAGCGCAAATGAGGACGCTTCAAAATATACGCTGAACGTTCGCAAAGGTGTGAAATGGAATAACGGCGACGATTTTACAGCCGAAGATGTGGCGCGTAATATTGAGGGTTGGTGTGATAAATCAGTTGAAGGCAATTCAATGGCTGGCCGTATGGCTTCCCTTATTGATCCTGACACTGGGACAGCCGCTGCAGGGGCAATCAAAGTGATTGATAGCCACACGGTTGAACTGACATGCGTGGCTTCTGACATCACTGTTATTGCAGGAATGGCTGATTATCCCGCAGCCGTTGTGCATTCAACGTTTTCTGTTGACACAATGGGAACAAATCCAGTTGGAACCGGCCCATTCATGCCAGATGGTTATGAGGTAGGCGTCAAAGCTGCGCTGGTGAAAAACGAAGCGCATGAGTGGTGGGGCTATTCAGTTGGGAGAACCGTGCCGCTGGATCGTATTGAATTTATCGACTATGGAACTGACCCGTCAGCATGGATTGCCGCGGCGGAAGGCGATGAAGTTGATGTATTTTATGAAACTGTAGGAGAATATGTCGACATCGTACCGGGGATAGGCTGGGAAAACTCTACTATTGCGACTGGATCGACAATCGTTATCCGGCCAAACCAGGTCGCCCAAGATGCTGACGGCAACACACCCTATGCAGATAAACGCGTTAGACAGGCGATTGCTATGGCTGTTGATAATGCACTGTGCTTAGAATTGGGCTATGCGGGGAAAGGTTCCCCTGCGGACAATTCCCACGCTGGGCCTATGCATCCGGAGTATGATCCAAGCGTCGTAAGGTTGCCATATGATCCAGAGAAAGCCATGGCTTTGATGAAAGAAGCTGGCATGGAAGAGTATGAGCATGAAATCACATCGATAGATGATGATTGGCGAAAAAACACAACCGACTCGGTTGCAGCGCAGCTTAGGGATGCCGGTTTTAAGGTGAAAAGAACAATTTTGCCAGGCTCTACTTTCTGGAATGATTGGACAAAATATGCCTTCAGTTCAACAAACTGGAACCATCGCCCCTTTGCAACACAAGTGTGGGGCTTAGCCTATAGATCTGGAGAGGCCTGGAATGAATTTGCTTGGAATAACCCAGAGTTTGACGCACTTTTAGCCGAGGCGAATGCAATTTCCGATGCGGATGAACGGCGCAAAATTGCAGGAAAATGCCAAGCTCTGATCGCTGACGAGGGTGTGACAATTCAGCCATATTGGCGCGCTTTGTACAGAAGCCATCGACCTGACCTTCAATGTGAGCAGCACATCGCTTACCACCCACATCACTATAAGTGGGGCTTTAAAGCGTAAAACTTAAATTTATCAGGCCGCACTTAGAAGAAGTGCGGCCTTTTTACGTGTACGGTAAAGATTAAAACTTTAATCAGATAGAACAGGATTAGGAATGGCACTATTTGTTTTGCGGCGTCTAGCAGTCATGCTATTCACGGCTTTATGTTTAACTTTTGTCGTATTTTTCTTAACAAACCTATATCCTAACTTAGAAAAGCTTGCCAAAACCCAAGGCAACTTTCGGATGAACGATGAGGCCGTTCAATCTTATTTGCTCAATCGTGGGTACTTGCTACCCGTGCCTGTAAAATATGGTCAGTGGCTAGGTGTCTTGCCGGGATATGTGATCGAAGGCACGGATGGAGAAGTGCGCGGTAGATGCATCAGCTCTGAAATTTCCGTAAGTGATGCTCCTAAATATTGTGGGATTTTACAAGGCGATTGGGGATATTCAACGCGCTTTAAAGATGACGTTTCGGGGATCATTGGCACTCGGCTTGCTTTGACCGGTACGTTAATGTTTTGGGTTATGGCGCTTATGGTGCCAAGTGCGCTTATTCTGGGTATTCTGGCCGGCATGCGCGAAGGCAGCCGAACCGATCGATCGCTGTCAACGGTTGCGATTTTGACCACAGCGACCCCTGAATATGTCTCAGGCGTGATCCTAATATCTATTTTTGCATCCAGCGCCGTAGGGCTGAAATGGTTCAAAGGAACCGCAACCTCGGCGATGGAAAACCCTAATCTTGAGAATTTTTTATTGCCGGTTTTAACGATTGCGATCTACGGAATGGGCTACATTGCGCGGATGACAAGGGCCTCAATGACCGAAGTGATGACCGCCCAATATATCCGAACCGCACGTTTAAAAGGCGTTTCATTCCCGAATGTTGTTTTGAAACACGCGCTGAGAAACGCTTTAATTGCGCCGTTCACGGTGATTATGCTTCAATTTCCTTGGCTGCTAAACGGCGTTGTAATTGTTGAAACACTTTTTAATTACAAAGGCTTTGGTTGGGTTTTGGTGCAGGCTGCCGGGAATAATGATATTGAGCTTCTTTTAGGGGTATCGGTGGTCTCTGTCGTGGTGGTTCTTGTCACGCAGCTCATATCTGACATCGGTTACGTTTATTTGAATCCACGCATAAGCGTTACGTGAAAAGGACCCTGCAATGACTTCTTTATCGTGGACGGAAATATTTTTGGGCATGATCATCCAGCTTGGGCCGGTCTGGATTTCTCTTGTGGTGCTTTTTGTTATCTCTATGCGATATAAAAGATCGCTGGGCCTATATGGAAAGCTTTTTGACTCGGTTATTGGAATGATCGGGTTTGCGATTGTAATGTTCTGGGTGTTTACAGGATTTTTCTCAGGTGCAATGGATCTGATAATTACGCAAGATCCATTGGCGCAATTTTCAGGTATGAAGAATAAAGTTCCCGGCACTGCCCTAAGGGGCGCCGAAGATGACAGTTACAAGCATTTTTTATTGGGAGGCGACCATTTAGCCCGAGACGTTTTCAGCCGCGTGATCGCCGGTTCTACGATCGTTATTGTGATTGCACCTTTGGCCACGTTATTTGCCTTTATGGTTGGAATCACATTGGGTATTCCTGCCGGCTATTATGCGGGGCGGCTCGACACATCGATCTCTTTTGTCGCAAATTTGATTTTGGCGTTTCCAGTCATATTGCTGTTTTATCTCTTGGTCACTCCGGAAATCAGACTGACCGGTTTGCCGCAATATATGGCGATTGTTTTGTTTGTGTTCCCATTAATTTTTTACTCTGTATTGATCTATTCGCGTTATCACACAGTTCCCGCGAAGCGGAATGCTTTGCTGGGCGTGGGACTGGCCATATTAGGGCTATTATATGTTTCGTTGATCAATGAAACGGGCAGTAAAATTGAGTTCTTTAACGCGATAGATCTGTTTGACGTGGATGCGGGATTGCTGACCGTTTTTGTGTCGGTGGTTTTTGTAAACTCACCAACTGTTTTTCGGATTATCCGAGGCTTAACCATGGATATCAAAACCCGAGATTACGTTGCTGCGGCGCAGACGCGGGGTGAAGGTGCGTGGTATATCATGCTTTGGGAAATACTTCCAAATGCGCGCGGGCCGCTGATCGTAGATTTTTGCCTTCGCATTGGATACACCACTATTTTACTTGGAACGCTTGGCTTTTTCGGTCTTGGTTTGTCGCCTGAGGATCCCAACTGGGGGGCAACAATCAATGATGGTCGAAAATTGCTTTCCATTTATCCCCATGCGGCTTTGGTTCCGTCCTTTGCCTTGCTGAGCCTTGTGTTAGGCTTGAATTTGCTGGCCGATGGTCTGCGCGAGGAAAGCCTGAAGGATTAGAAAGTTAAAACTCGTCAAAAATTGCGCACTTAAACGCGTCAACTGAATAGGCAAAGAAAAATGGATAAAACAGATTTTGACGGTCCGATTTTGGAAATCGATAGGCTTTCCATATCCTTTTTTACCCGATTAAACGAAATTCCAGCCGTGATGGATTTTTCCGTTGCTGTTCAACCTGGTGAAGCCGTGGGTTTGGTTGGAGAATCTGGGTGTGGGAAATCTACGGTTGCATTGGGCGTGATGCAGGATCTTGGTGTGAATGGCAAAATCGTTGGCGGTACGATCAAATTTAAGGGCCGCGATCTTGCTCAGATGAGCGCCGAGGAGTTGCGGAATATTCGCGGCAATGAACTTGCGATGATCTATCAAGAACCAATGGCCTCATTGAACCCGGCGCTGAAAATTTCCAAGCAGCTAACAGAAGTGCCGATGATCCACGAAGGGGTGTCCGAGCGAGAAGCTTATAAACGGGCGCTCGAGGTTGTCAAAGATGTTAAGCTGCCCGACCCTGAGCGCATCCTTAAATCATATCCTCACCAATTGTCTGGCGGCCAGCAGCAGCGGATCGTTATCGCTATGGCGCTGATGTCAAAACCGGCTTTGCTTATTTTGGATGAACCCACCACCGCGCTTGATGTCACGGTTGAGGCGGCGGTTGTCAAGCTGGTGAAAGATTTGGGCAAAAAATATGGCACATCCATGCTGTTCATCTCGCATAACCTTGGGCTTGTTTTGGAAACCTGTGACCGCATCTGCGTAATGTATTCTGGTGAAGCGGTGGAAACCGGCAGAATTAAAGATGTTTTTGAAAAAATGCAGCACCCTTATACGCAGGCCCTTTTTCGATCTATTCCGCTGCCAGGGGCAAATAAAACAACCCGTCCATTGGTGGCTATTCCTGGAAATTTTCCACTGCCGCATGAACGGCCGCCAGGGTGCAATTTTGGGCCACGCTGCGACTATTTCCAAGAGGGGGTCTGTGATAGTTCGGCTATTGATATGGTCCCAATCGAAGGTCATGCGCTTCATTTAAGCCGCTGCAAAAGAGTTCAAAATATCGACTGGTCGCAACCTGCCAGTGCTTCAAGCGCAAATTCTAAGTCAGAGCTTGGGGATGTGATCCTCAAAATTGATAAGCTTAAGAAATATTATGAAGTTGCTGCCAATGCGCTTTTTGGCAGCGCAGGGGAAAAGCGCGTTGTCAAAGCGAATGAGTCAATTTCGTTTGAGGCGCGTGAAGGCGAAACTCTTGCGATTGTGGGAGAGTCTGGTTGCGGCAAGTCTACCTTTGCCAAAGTTCTCATGGGTCTGGAAACGGCGACAGATGGCCAAATTTTATTAGACGGAAACGATATTCAGCAAATTGCAATTGAAGATCGTAGCACTCAAACAGTTGCAGATATTCAAATGGTTTTCCAAAACCCGTTTGACACGTTGAACCCTTCTATGTCGGTTGGCCGTCAAATTATGCGCGCGCTTGAGGTTTTCAAATACGGCTCATCCGATACAGAGCGTTCGAACCGTATGCTTGAACTTTTAGATCTGGTGAAACTGCCCCGGGCTTTTTCGCAGCGGATGCCTCGCCAGCTTTCGGGTGGTCAAAAGCAGCGCGTAGGGATCGCAAGGGCGTTTGCGGGCGGCGCGCGGATTGTGGTTGCCGATGAACCGGTTTCGGCTTTGGATGTTTCAGTTCAAGCGGCGGTTACGGATCTTTTGATGGAGATCCAGCGCAACGAGAAAACGACGCTGCTCTTTATCAGCCACGATTTGTCAATCGTTCGCTATCTCAGTGATCGGGTCATGGTGATGTATTTGGGGCATGTGGTTGAGCTTGGGACCACAGAGCAAGTATTTTCGCCCCCCTATCATCCCTATACGCAAGCCTTGCTTTCGGCGGTTCCAATTGCCGATACGAGCGTTGAAAAGCAGAGCATCGTGCTTGAGGGCGATATTCCCTCTGCCATGGATCCACCCAGCGGATGCCCATTTCAGACCAGATGCCATTGGAAGGTGCATGTGGCAGATAATTTATGCGAAACAGAAATTCCAAAAAATCAAATTTTGGACAATGACCATCACATAAAATGCCACCTCAGCGATGCGATGCTGCAAAGAATGGAACCTGTGATCAAACTTGCGGCAGAATAGCCGGTTTCACGGTGTCTGCCAGTTTGTACCGCGGCGTTTCTTTTGCGATGGTCTGTTTGAAGCGCAGGGCGGCTTTGTCGAAATGGCATCTGGCGGTTGTGGTCTTGCTGAAGGTTAAAATAACCGTCCCGGCGATGATATAAAATATTGACCGTCAAAAAGCGATTAATGGGCTTAAGACGTTTTCAAGCATGACGGCTTAAATACAGTTTTGCATCGCATATATATAGGCGCTGTTTTTTTAACTGCGGGTCAACTTTAAGGCGATGACGTGCATCTGGAGCCGGCGAAAGGTCTTGCTCTGGCAGTAAATAAGAAATCTTTAAAGTCAAAACGCATTGCATGCTTGACGGGGCTTAAATTTATCACTCACTTTGAGATAATTATTTCGGGGTGTTCTGAATGGCATTTTACTTTGGATATGGATCGAACATGTCGACGCGATATCTCTCTGGCGTGCGCAATATCACCCCGCTGCGGAGCCAATCCAGCTATCTTGACGATTATGCCTTGGTGATGGGGCTGGTTGGGCCAAACTTTATTGAACCGAGTTTTGCCAATATAAAGCCCTGTAAAGGTGGTCGGGTCGAAGGGGTTGTTCACGAAATTACCGAGAGCGATATGGCGCGGGTGATCGCCTCAGAGGGCGAGAATTATGAGGTGATCGAAGCCCCGATCCGTTTCGCCGGTGAGACGGTTTTGGCCCAAACCTTGCGCTGTAAAAACGAGGTGAATGATGATCTGCCGACCTCGCGCCGTTATATGCGGATCCTGCTAAAAGCCGCGCGACAGAATAATTTAAGCGCCGGCTATATCGAAGCTCTGCAGCGTAAAAAAACCGTCTATTATCCAATTTTATCAGAAATCTTTGCCATTCGCGTCTATTTATGGGTAAAACGCCGGGCCAAAAAGCAGCGCGTGTAAAGGGTTTTAAAATGTCTGAAAGTGAAATTCTTCGAAAAATTGCCGTGATTTTCGTAACCGATGTGGTCGGGTTTAGCACGCTCATGGCGCAGAATGAGGAACTTACCCTGCGCAGTTTTCGCAGCTGTAAAGAGATTCTGGACAATTTGTTTGAAGAGCATAGCGGGCGTATTTTCAACACGGCCGGAGATTCTGTTCTGGCTGAATTTCCAAGCGCGGTTTCGGCGGTTATTTGTGCCGTAGAATTCCAAAAGCTCATTAAAGCGCGCAATGCCTCGGTTCCTAACGCGGCGCAGATGCAATTTCGCATCGGCCTAAATATGGGGGATGTCATTATTGAAGGCACCAATCTCTATGGGGATGGGGTGAATGTGGCGGCCCGCTTAGAGGCGTTATCGCAAGCCGGTGGCGTGTGCCTGTCAAAAAGTATTCATGACTTTGTTAGCCAGAAAGTGGATTTGGGCTTTCAAGATATTGGGGCGCAGCAGGTTAAGAATACCAACGTGCACGCGTTTGACGTTTCCATTGGCGGGTTGGCGCCGCGCCAGATCGCGCCAACGCCGCCTGCAATCGAACCCGTTGAGGCTGGCGCACCGCCCTCGATTGCCGTTTTGCCGTTTAAAAATATGAGCACGGATGCAGAACAGGAATATTTTGCCGATGGGGTGACGGAAGATATCATCAGCCATTTGGCTCTGTGGAAAACCTTTCCGGTGGTTTCGCGCAATTCAAGCTTTTCGGTGAAAGGTCTTTCGCTCACTGCGAGCGAAATTTCCGATAAGTTAAACGCCCGGTACTTGGTTGAGGGCAGTATACGAAAAGCTGGAAATAAGGTGCGGATCAGCGCCAGTTTAACCGATGCCTTAAAAGATCGCACGATATGGTCTGAACGTTGGGATCGCCCTTTGGATGATATTTTTGAAGTTCAAGATGAAATTTCGATCGCGGTTGCCCGGGCGATTGATCCTGAAATTCGCCGCCAATCTCGCGAAAATACTGAGCTATCAAAGCCGGAAAGCCTCACCGCGTGGGATTTGTATTTACAGGCCCTGCAAAAATATCACCGGCGTGATGCACCAGAGGGTATTTTGTCTTTATGCGATCAAGCGATTCAAGCATCGGTAAATTTTCTGGATCCCTATCTGTTAAAATGCAAAGTCTTGCTTCGCGAAAGGTTCAAGCCGCATAACAGAGAAAGGCGCGCAGAACTGTCTGCTCAGATCTTTGAAATTGCTTCTTATGTTGTGGGAAAAGAAGCGTCGAATGCTGGGGCACTTGCGATGATGGCCAGCTATTATTTTCAGCTCAATGATTTGGATAATGCCCGACATTACGCCCATGAAGCATTTGGCATAAACCCAAATAATTCTGCGGCAACGCGGGCCTTAAGCCTGACCGAAGCTTATGCTGGCAATATTGAATTGGCCTATGATTATTTTTTGAAAACCCAAGCGCTTGACCCCTCTGAGTGGCGTGAATGGCCGCAATTTGAGGTCAGCCTTCTGATGGTTTTGGGGCGCATGAATGAGGCTTTGGATAAAATAACCCGCGCGGTTGAAAACGATCCGGAGAATAATTTGCTTTTGGGGTTTAAAGTGGCTGCGCTGGGTAATTTAGACCGATTGGCTGATGCGCAGCAGGGTTTGGAAGCATTTTTGCAGTTGCGCCCGGATGTAACCTCATTGGCAGATTACGCCCCATTGCTTCCTGATTTTGTGGTGGAGGCCGTGTTGCAGGGCATGCAGAAAGCAGGGCTTAAACAATAAACAGGTGGCAGGTTCCCGCCGGTGAGGGTGGGCCAGCGGGCGTTTGGCACGGTTCTCGCAAGGTCATGGTGTAAGGTGAAGTGATCAAGGCCAGGTCGGGCGCTTGGCACGGCGCGCGCGGTGTCGCAGGATGGAAATGAACGAAAAGCTGATTCAAGAAACCGTACAATTGATCAGGCTGTCAGGTCATGTGATCGAAGGTCAGCTGATGTTTGAACCTTGGTCGGACCGCGCGATGCACTTCATTGATGGCTTGGCGCCGCAAGGATATTCTTTGCACATCAAACTGCCCGAACCTTTAGAACAAGAGCTGATCGATTGGGCGCATAAAGATCGCCATATTTGGGCTTTGGCGCGTGGATATGTGCTGCGGATGGCAGCTGATAGGGTGTCAGTTGGGGCAGCAGCGCATGAATTTTCGCTTTTGTTGATGGGCGGATTTGAAAAGAAATGGCCGCGGGGGAAGAAAGAGAGTTTTTATCGGGATGATTTATTATGCATTTTGATTCAGTATTTAATCACCGCCCATAATATGAAAACGCGGGCCGTTTTTGGCAAAGAGCAAAGCGCTCCCGTGATCGTTTTTGAAGCATTTCAACGGTTGGGGTTTAAAGATCGGCTTAGCGCCAAAGACTACGCAAAAAGGTGGGACATCAATCGCAAGCGATCCAGCTATGCGACGGATTATTTCAAACGTAAGGCGCGTAATTTGGCCGAGTTGCTGCAGGCGAGCGGCTGGGCCTTTCAAGAGACATTGCCCGCCCCCGCCGTGCAGCCTGACCGGCCCGCCCCTGCTGATGAGGCGCGGGGCTCAGGTTGAGTTACCCTTCATTATTCGTGAAACAGGCCACCATCGCATCGGCCATATTCTGCAAAACAGCCTCATAGAGCCTGTGGTCCAAGGGCAGGCCTGCGCCAAGCGGATCCAGCTGTTTCAAGCGCACTGAAGTCCCGTTGATTAAATTGTCTAGAAGCTTCGCGTTATATCCCGGCTCGGCAAACACACAGCTGATTTTTCGATCTTGCATGAGATCCCGAATTGCCAAGATGCGCGCGGCACTCGGCGGCGCGGCGTGCCCATCTGAAATTGCACCTTGCGCGGCAAGCCCAAAGCGCGCTTCAAAATATTGGAAGGCATCATGCACGATTAAGAAGCGTTCCGCGTGATGCGGCGCCAGCTGCTGCGCGATATTTTTGTTTAACAGCTCCAAGCTTGCTTTGGTCTTTGCGGCATTTGCATAATAGGCGCCCGCATTCTCGGGGTCTGTCTGCGATAATATATCCGCAATTTTATAGATCCAATGTATTGCGTTTTCTGGATCCAACCAGAAATGTGGGTCTAACCCAGAGTGGTCGTGGCCTGCATGATCCTGATGATCATTCCCGTCATGCGCTGCGGTGTTTTCGTGCTTTTCTGCATGATTATTCTCTGCATGCCCGTTGACTTTACCGGGGCTGTCATGTTCGTCATGTTCGTCATGTTCGTCATGTTCGTCATGTTCGTCATGTTCGTCATGTTCGTCATGTTCGTCAT